>Ga0074195_1000013_pt1 | contig 515467 bp, 534 predicted proteins | sample EPASupsiteHSE623_FD_64525 | JGI IMG/M metagenome (GOLD analysis project Ga0074195, IMG submission 64525) | Bioremediated contaminated groundwater from EPA Superfund site, New Mexico - Sample HSE6-23 | ecosystem: Environmental > Aquatic > Deep subsurface > Groundwater > Contaminated ... | reverse complement strand
TATTCTTAGTTTGCTTAACAATAGCGCTGATCACCTTTAGGACAGCAGAATTAAAGTCTTTTCCTGTCGAGGTAACCTTCTTGATCTCGGCAGAGACATAATCCAGGCTCTCTGCGATAATCGCGTTGATTACGGCAATTGATGTAGATATATTTTGTGATGAACCGACAGCGCGAAATTCAAACTTTGCTCCGGTAAAGGCAAAAGGCGAAGTGCGATTCCTATCGGTAGCATCCTTGTTGAATTTCGGCAGACGAGCAATACCTAAATCAATAATATCGCGCTTGGAGACTTTAGCCTTTATTCCTTTCTCCAACATATCCAACACCTGAGTCAATTGTTCTCCTAAAAATACACTGATAATCGCCGGAGGAGCTTCGTTAGCGCCTAAGCGGTGTTCATTACCGGCTAGGGCGACAGAGGCACGTAATAAATCCCCATGAAGGTACACAGCCCGCAAAACCGCAGCCAGTACAGCTAAGAATTGAAGATTATCTTCAGGGGTTTCTCCCGGATTAAGCAAGTTATTGCCTAAATCATCAGCCAAAGACCAGTTTAGATGTTTCCCGCTTCCGTTGATTCCAGCAAAAGGTTTTTCATGCAAAAGACATACTAGATTATGGCGTAAGGCTATCTTCTTCATTAACTCCATAAGCAGCTGGTTATGATCTGCGGCTAAGTTGGATTCTTCGAAAATAGGGGCAAATTCATACTGATGCGGGGCAACCTCATTATGACGGGTCATAAGCGGGATACCCAGCTTATAGGCCTCTTGCGCTACTTCAAACATAAAGTTAACTACCCGCTCTTTGATCGCGCCGAAATACTGATCCTCTAATTGTTGTCCTTTAGGAGACGCTGCGCCGATTAAAGTACGGCCGGCCATAACTAAATCCTGGCGTAAATTATAATAATTTCTATCAATCAAAAAATACTCCTGTTCAGGACCACAGGTAGAAAATACTTTTTTGGCATTCTTGCGGCCAAAAAGTTTAAGCAAATTAACCGCGGATTTATTTAATGCCTCATCGGAACGCATAAGCGGCAGTTTCTTATCTAGGGCAGCACCATGGTAAGAGATAAATATTGTAGGAATACATAAAGTCTTACCTAATGTACTCTCAATAATAAAAGCCGGGCTGGTGGGGTCCCAAGCAGTATAGCCGCGGGCCTCAAAGGTAGCACGTATCCCTCCTGAAGGGAAACTTGAGGCATCCGGTTCACCCTGGATAAGCTTGTTGCCGGAAAACTTCTCAATTACTTTGCCTGGGCCAGTAATGCTAATAAAGCTGTCATGCTTTTCAGCGGTAAGTCCGGTCATTGGCTGAAACCAATGCGTATAGTATGTGGCGCCTTTGGCCATAGCCCAATTCTTCATCGCGTCAGCAATTTCATTGGCTTGAGCTAAAGCGATGATCTTGCCTTCGGAAATCCAGGCCTTAAAAGCCGAGAAGGTCTTTTTAGAGATATATTTACGCATTGTTTCCATGCTGAATGTATTTTCACCAAAATAACTGGAAACTTTCTTAGGAACCTCCACTTTTTCCAGCTCAATACTCTTAACCTTAGACAATATTTCCTGCCTTACGCTCATTTTATTCCTCCTAGTCCAACTTTGCTTATAAGAAATTGAACAAAAAAGAGACGTTCTTACCTTATTAAGGAGAACGCCTCTGTTCCCTGCTTATCACTGCTTAAAACTAAACCATAAACTGCCTATATTTTAATAGTTCTATATATACAAGTAAAAAACATCCGGATTTGGTAACCAATTTTAACCAATGGCTACTGAACCCCGCTCTTCGGTTCTGATACGCACACACTCCTTTAGATCCAAAACAAATATTTTCCCATCCCCTGTTTCGCCGGTTTTAGCGCCTTTGATAATCGCCTTGATCGTTGGTTCAACAAAATCCTCATTTACCGCAATCTCCAGGCGGATTTTCCGCAAAAGATTCCCCGTTTCCTTAGCTCCGCGGTAAATTTCGGTTACGCCTTTTTGCCGTCCATGGCCTAATACCTCGCCTACAGTAAGAAGATTCACCCCTTCTTTGTATAATTCTTCTTTTACTTCTTCCAATTTGTACGGCTGAATTATTGCAATAACTAATTTCATAAATCCTCCTTTATTTTTTATCCAGTAAAATCCCTACTCTAATACTGTATATGCTCTCTCATGATGCTGAGTCAAATCAAGCCCCATAGCTTCTGTTTTCTCATCAACCCTCATACCGATAAACAAATCCACTAATTTATAGATGATCAATGTCACTACTGCCGTATAAACAATGGTTATCCCTACTGTAGCCAACTGGATCAAAAACTGTTTAGGGTTGCCAAAAAATAGGCCATCGGAACCCGCAGGATTAACTAACTTTGAGGCAAATAGACCGGTAGCCAAAGCCCCCCAGATGCCGCCTACACAATGCACGCCAAAGGCATCCAAAGAATCATCATAACCAAATAACGGTTTAACTATAGTCACGGCGATAAAACAAAATACGCTTACCAGCAAACCGATAATAATCGCAGGGATTACGCCGACGAAACCGGCGGCAGGGGTAATCGCGACTAATCCGGCAACAGCGCCGGAGCACACGCCGAAGATTGTTGGCTTACCATTACGCAACCATTCAATCAAGGCCCAGCTCAAACCAGCGGCTGCCGCGGCCGTATGAGTTACTACGAAAGCATTTACCGCCAGTCCGTTTGCAGCAAGAGCGCTTCCGGCGTTAAAACCAAACCAGCCAAACCATAATAACGCTGTGCCTAAAACTACAAAAGGCATGTTGTGGGGAGTAGGAACATTTTTATCAAGATTGGAACGTCTGCCAAGAACAATAGCTGTAACCAAGGCGGCGATCCCGGCATTAATATGCACAACTGTGCCGCCGGCAAAATCAAGCGCGCCCATATTCCTTAACCAGCCGCCTATACCCCATACCCAATGGCATAATGGATCGTATACAAATGTCGCCCAAAGCAAAGTAAAAACCAGGAACGCGGAAAACTTCATCCTCTCGGCAAATGCGCCGATGATCAAAGCCGGAGTAATGATGGCAAACATCGCTTGAAAAATCATAAACGCCTGATGCGGGATTGTGCCGGCATAATCAGCATAAGGAGCTAAGCCTACCCTGTTTAATCCCAGCCACTGCAGGCCTCCCCAGAACCCTTTAGAGGGAGCAAAGGAAAGGCTATACCCGATCAATACCCACTGGATACTTAAAACGCAGACAATGATAAAACATTGCATTAAAACACTTAATACATTCTTACGCCTAACCATGCCTCCATAAAAGAAAGCCAGGGCCGGGGTCATCAACAATACGAGTGCCGATGAAATTAAAACCCACGCCGTATCTCCCGAATTAATCATTTTCTTGTTCCCTCCTTGTTTTATTGATTAAACGAATGCTTACTCAATTGATAAAAAATAGGCAAAAAAATAACTTTATCTAACTAAATACCCAATATTTATCTTACCATGTTCACATAAAACTTGGTTACCCCGCCAACCATTTCATTTTTATATGGCGCTTTCCCCTTTTTCACCGGTGCGTATTCTTATGGCGTCCTCAAGCGGATAAATAAATATCTTCCCATCCCCAATTTCTCCGGTCTTAGTATTATCAATTATAGTCTTACATATGCGCCCCACATCCTGGTCTTTCACCACAATTTCTATTTTGGCTTTTGGCAAAAGTTCGATTTTATATTTTTCTCCTCTCCATTGCTGAACAACCCCTTTCTGTTTACCATGGCCTTCAACCTCGGAAATCATAAGGCCGGTCACACCTGTAACATTAAGCGCGTTACGCACTGCATCAACACTTTCCGGCCTGATAATAGCTTCTATTTTTTTCATTTTATCCTCCGTAAGATAAATAATTCTTATTCATTTTTAACTTCAAGAAACGCATAAGCCGGCTTCTTGCCGTAAAATTCAGGATAAGCTGAATTTCCGTGCTCACCGATATCCAAACCTTCAATCTCTTCTTTAAGCGAAACCCTGATGCCCATGGTATATTTCAGGATAAGCCAAAAAATAAGAGAAATTGAGAAAGCAAAAACCGCTACCCCCAAAACTCCGGCTAGCTGAGACATTAAAAGTTTTACCCCTCCTCCATAAAACAAACCATTTCCGGTAGCTATGCCGACTATTTTATCCTGAGCAAATAAGCCTACGCAAAGCGTGCCAAAAATACCATTTACCAAATGTACGGAAAGCGCTCCCACCGGATCATCAATCCTGAACTTGTCAAACATAATCACAGCTAAAACCACAAGCGTGCCTGCGATTAAACCGATAATAAGCGAACTTGGTATACTTACAAAAGCGCAAGGAGCAGTAATGGCTACTAAACCCGCAAGGCAGCCGTTTAAAGTCATGCCTAAATCGGGCTTGCCTAATAAAACCCAGGACAATAAAGTAGCGCTAAGGGTTGCCATTGCCGCGGCCATATTAGTAGTAATCGCTACATGGCTAATTGCCATAGGGTCAGCCGACATAGTGGAACCCGGGTTAAAACCAAACCACCCAAACCAAAGCACAAAAGTTCCTAATGTTGCCATTGATAAATTGTGCCCCGGTATGGGGTTAATCCTTCCGTTTGCATATTTACCAAAACGCGGGCCCAATACTAAAACACCGGCTAAAGCTGCCCAGCCTCCAACTGAATGCACAACTGTTGAGCCGGCAAAATCAAACATACCTTTTAATTGAAGCCAACCCCCTCCCCAGATCCAATGGCCTACTATAGGATAAATAAACATAGCCATAAGAAAAGAAAAAATTATAAAAGATTTATACTTGATACGTTCCGCTACAACCCCTGAAACAATAGTAGCTGCTGTTCCGCAAAAAACCAACTGGAAGAAAAACTTGGCCCACATCGGAACTCCGGTCCAGGAGAGCGCTGAATAAACACCTTTATAAGCTTCACCTGTTGCCGGAGAATTGTCTAATCCGCTGGCAAAGAAAAGCCCTTTTAACCCAATCAACGCATTTCCGTCTCCAAACATAAGCCCCCATCCTAAAAGTAAGAAACCGAAAGAAGATACCGCAAAAACAACAAAATTTTTAGAAAGAATGTTTACGCAGTTTTTAGAACGGGCGAACCCGGATTCAACCATGGCAAAACCCAGGTTCATAAAGAAAACCAGCTTGGCGGTAATTAAAACCCAGATTGTATCAATAACTACCTTCATGTCCATAAACCCCTCCTTTATTGATATTCTTCACTCTTGACTAATCGAGTGTGAAAAAAAATAATAAAAAAATACCTACTTTAAACCGAGTTTTTCTCTGACCATAAGGGCATAGACTTTATTAATATGCCCTGTCTTTAACCACCTTTCAATAGTGGTAACCTGAATATCTAACCGTTTAGAAAGATCATGCAAGGTATAACCCCTTGCTTTCTTAAGCCACAACACCTCTTTGATTAACTCATTATCTAACATACCTATACAGCTGTATCTCCCCGCTCATTAGTCCGGATACGCACGGCATCCTCAATAGTAGAAACAAAAATCTTACCGTCACCAATTTCACCTGTGCGGGCGATTTTAGCTATAGAATTCACGATCTTTTCGGCATCGCTATCTTTAGCGACTATTTCAATCTTTATTTTAGGCAGGAAATTAACTTTAAATTCCCTTCCCCGGAATTGCTCAACCAGGCCTTTCTGCCGGCCGTGCCCTTCAATATGCGTAATCATCATACCCGGACAGCAATTCAATGTTTCTAAGACTTCCGTAACCTCATCCAGTTTCTCTACCCGAATAACTGCTTCTATCTTTTTCATTCTTAATCCTTCCTGCCGCCCGGCTTATAAACCGGGCGGCGAAATTAAATTAATAAATCAATTCTGATTAGTAGTGTAAAAGTTCGGATAAGCCGGAGTTCCATGCTCAATAATATCCAGCCCTTTCAATTCTTCTTCAGGCGAAACTCTGATACCGAACCATTTATCCATGAGTTTAAAGGCAATAAACCCAAGACCAAAGGCCCAACTAACGCATACTGCTGCGCCAATAAGCTGAGCAATTAACTGACCATAGCCTCCACCGTAAAGCAACCCTTTAACCAATGGTGCTGTAGTTGTGCCAAGGCCGTATGTACCGTCTGCAAAAAGGCCTACGCTAATAAGACCCCATACGCCATTTACGGCGTGCACGCTTACTGCTCCCACTGGATCATCAATCTTCCTTGCTTCCCAAAAATACACGCTGATAACCACTAAAAGTCCGGCTATCGCGCCGATGACCACAGCTGCCCATGCCTCTATCCAAGCGCAAGGAGCAGTAACCGCCACCAAACCTGCCAAGCAGCCGTTTAACATCATACCCACATCCCATTTTTTGGTCTTCATAAATACCAAAAGAAGGGCAACCGCTGCACCTGCTGCCGCTGCCAGGTTAGTATTAACGGCAATAACAGCAATCCTTAATTGATGCGCCGAGAAAGTAGAACCCGGGTTAAAACCAAACCAACCAAACCATAAAATAAACGTACCGAGCGCGGCTAAAACTATACTATGTCCAGGGATGGCTCTTGGTTTGCCGTCTTTACCGAATTTACCGAACCGCGGGCCAAGGACGATAGCGCCTGCCAAACCGACAAAACCTCCTATTGTATGCACAACTCCGGAACCGGCAAAATCAACATGGCCTACGCCGAAAGGAAGCTTAGACAACCAACCGCCTCCCCAGACCCAGTGCCCATATATAGGATAGATTATTGCTGCGACTGCAAGACTATATAAAAAATACGCCTTGAATTTTAATCTTTCCGCAACTGCTCCTGAAACAATCGTTGCCGCAGTACCAGCAAAAACCAACTGCCAAAAAAACATTAGATACTTACTTACATCATAACTTTCCCCGTGCAAAAACCAACCTGATATACCGATTAAACCATGATAATCAGTGCCCATCATAAAAGCAAAACCAATGGCCATAAAAACAAGCGAGGCCATAACAAAATCAATAGTGTTCTTGGCCATCAGGTTAGTTGCATTCTTAGCGCGACAAAACCCGGCCTCAACCATGGCAAACCCCGCCTGCATAAAAAAAACTAGGAAACCGCAGACTAAAACCCAAACATAATCAACTGGAGCTGACGGATTAGCCGCCAGAGTTTCAGCCCCTCCGGGATCCTGGGCAAAACATAGAGCGCTCATTCCCAGTAAAAATGTTAATAATAAAAATATAACTTTGCGCATCAATCCCTCCTTCTTAAAATATATAGTTCAGATAAACTCCGCCGTATAACCTGTTCTTCTGATTACCGTTATTCTTATCGCTGATATTACCCCAGGGAATAGAATAATTGATATTGGGTTTACAAGTTAAATTCTTTAACAAAGGCACGGTAACCCCTGCCCCTAAACCCGCATCCCCACCTTTACCGCGATAATACTGTTTATTATTCATACCTACATGGCCTGAAAAATCCAGGCTCATATTAAGCTTATGCATAACAAACGGTATACTATGAGACAAGTTCAGCACCGTATAACTGCCCTCCCCGCCGCCATCCTCTTTCTTGCCGAAATCGTAATAATAATAAATAGCCGGAGAAAGCAGTAATTTGGTAAAGGTTATGCCACCGTAGACTTCCCGGCTAAAACCTCTTGGGGCGCCATCAGAAGGCGCAGCATCCGGAAAATCATAATAAGTAAACCCGGTGGAAAGAGCCACGCTGGGAAAACTATAGGTATAATCAAACAGATAGTCTGTTTCGCTGGATCTTAAGCTGTCCTTATTCTGAAGGTCGTGATTAAGCCATATACCTACTTTTATCCTGCCATACTTTGATTCCGGGCTGCGCACATAAAAACCCGGCTGGACTACGGCATCCCCATCCAGCATTATACCTCTCCACATATATATGGAATTAAAAGCCAGATCTCCGGAAACTTCAATTCCTGAAGTTGATAAAAGTCCGTCCAACAATCCACCCTCAGCCGCCTGTGCCGGACAAAATGCCAGTACGCTTAAAAGTAAACTTAAGAATAATCCCAATTTAAACTTTTTCATAATTGTCTCCTTTTAGAAAGAACAGGCGCCTAGCCCATTCTTTAAAAAACGGTTTAGACGCCTGCGTCTTTTGGAAACAAAAAAAGCGCTCTATTATTAATAGAACGCCTATGTTAAATTTTACACTTCAACGTGTCTTACACTAATACAAGTAAAGAATATCTAAAACTGGTAACTAAATTTTATCCAGATGCCTTTGCGACTTGGCTCTAACCTTCTGCAGCATCTTTACTATGCTGACATGTGAAACACCCATGCGTTTACCTATATCCCTGGTAGTAAGCCCCAGGCTAAGATACTCAAGCAGCCTCTTCTCCCTGGGATTAAAACCATTATCGAGAATATTTTGGGCTAAAAACTTGTTATGCAAATCTTTTCGGCAGTCTTGGCAAGCCCAAGACTCGCCAAGAACATCCCCTACGGTCGTATTCTCATCCACATTCAAGGCCGCATCCATGCTAACAATATTAGAGCGCTCATTAACTTTACGGATATAGTTTTTCAAGTGGAAATAACAACCTTGCAGAATATAGCTATCTGTTTTATCGCTAAGCTTACCTTGTAAGAAATTGCTCCAAAGGTGGATGATTGCCTCCTGATAAAGATCGTCATGGTTAAATGAGCGATAACACCCATTTAACCGGTAGGCAATCCTTTTTATGGTTGGGGATAATTTTTGATTTAACTCTTCAAAACTCATATTTTAGCTCCTGAAACAAATAAAAGGCGTCCTTCCCCCTTATTAGGGTAAAGGACGCCTTAGTCCGTAAAAACAAAAAGTCTTCCGAGCAGACTCTGCCCGAAAGACTCATTCGTCTTACCTATACATCTATGTATCATTAAAAGATTAACACAAGATTACACAGATGTCAATAGTAAATAATACAGATGGTTGCGCGCGTCGCTATAGGTAATAACAATATCTCTCAATGCGCACAGGCTAATTATATAGGAAATTAAACAAATATCAAGAAGTTATAGGCTATAAGAGATAGATTTAATGTCACTTTTGTCACCTTTTCTTAGAGACATATCTCTCTAACTTCCTGAGAAACATAGAGTTGGCCAATGTCACCTCTCTTAAGGGTGACATTGGCCAAGATTTGGTTTGAGCCTAAGCTACAATAGAACTATTTAGACCCTATCTCTGTCCACATTTCCCATTTTAATTCTTTCCTAATAACCTCTGCCTTATTTTTTCTCTGCTGGGCTTGCAGTTCTATATTTGCTTTATATATAGTTATCCCATTAGTCACAAGTGCCGTTATAAAATCACCGATAGGCGATAACTCCAAACCCTTTGATGGAAGGTTGGCCGCTACTATACCTGTACTTGGTTTCCCACCCAGTATTTCTTTTCCATATTTCACAAAGGCCTCTGTAGCATTGGTTGCTACCATCGACTGATTTTCGTAAGATTTTATTCCTGCCAAATTCTCGTTGTTTTCTATACTCGTGGTAAGCACCGAGAGCCACGCATTATTCTCACTCATAGCTTTAGCGTATAGATCACTGGCCTCGACGTAAGCTGCTTCTGTTTCCCTACCTTTAAACCTTTCCTTAATTGCCAAAACTTTCGATTCTGCCACTAACCGGTTTTTCATAATTGCCAGCCTGGCTTCAATTTCCAGAGGCGGCGGAGGAGGAGGTACAGGAGGAGGACACCAAGGCATACAAGGAATGACATTGCAACAACCTGCTAGTGATAGAGCTGCAACTACCATAATAATCCCCATTTTAATCCTGTGATACATACAGCCTCCTTTTTTTGGCTTAAAGAATACTGAACTCTGGCTATCTGTTATAAGATGCAGCTGTTACTTGGGCTGGTTCTCCTCTTGAAGAATTAAAATAAGCGTCTTCGGTTTTTTTAGATTGAGAGTGTTCTGAAGATTTTGCATTTTCCCTCTTTGTCGAAACCGAACCCCTAGAATCTGAATTCGCATTCTTATTCATAGCTAATTCTCCTTATGCTATATAAGTAAGATACTGTTTAAAAATTTCTTTCCTAAATGTTATTCCCTCAACAATATTACGCAAAATAATCTTAACTATTTTTTCTAATTCGCTATTTTTACTATAATCTGCTCTAGTTATAAAATCTACTCTCTCTGCCTTTAATAAATCTTTTGCCTTATTTATCCCCTTAGAACTTCCTTTTTTACAAACGGCTATAGCATATCCCCCCTCTTTCTTTATAACTGTCATACAGGGAACATCGCTTTCTCCATCTCCAATATACAACATATTTCGAAAAGGAATGGCGCGATCAAGATGAGACATATGTGTATTTATGCTCTCGTGCATTTTTTCTCTTCCTTTATTAATTCTAAAAATAAACTGTGTTTTTAGGGTATCATTTACTATAATTTTTGGGAAATCAGCATGGTAATATTTATCATAATGATATTCAGAAGCAAAGATATTATGAAATTTATTTTTAAATGGGATACCGTTAAGGATTTCTTTCAACCCGGCAGAAATAATATAATGTCTTAATTCAACCTTACCGTTTGATAAGGAACCAACAAATTTATTGATCCTTTCAAAGAATTCCTCTACTCCAGGATAATATTTTATGTTTTTTGCGAGCTTACGAAAATCTGCAGGCTTGATAGTTATGTCTTTATTATCAGCGTATTTCAGCATCAATCGCATATAAGTAACTATCTGCTCGCCTTTTGTCTTTCTTGTTTCTTCGTTCACTGTATCCCAGAATTTTTTTGCAGGTATGCCAATCTTTGGAAGGACGGTATATTCTTGCATGGGCTTCTCAGTTAGAGTTCCATCAAAATCATAGATTATCGCAACGATATTGTGTTTAAAGGTTTGGCGTTTTTTAGGCATATTTTTACCTGGAAGAAGAAGTTTAATTAATTATAGCCCTTTAAAGCAATATTAGCAAATATTTAAAATTGTTTACTACTTTAATACGTCGAAAACTCTGCTACAACTTAGACTCTTATGATCGGTCATTTTGATTTCTTCTTCTGGAACTCCAGATGTTCATGCACAACTTTGAATTCATTATTTTCAGATAATTCTTTTACACAATGATATTTTGTTCCCTTAATATTATCTATAGCTAACGATTCTTGAGCAAGTCTTTTTGTCTTATTACTAACTTTTGTTTTTTCAATTCTTTTGCCTAAAGTTTTCCCTTTGCTATCTTTACCATGAGCCTTAAAAGACTCAGTCACTTTTATATTATCAAATAATTCTATTTTTAAATCTTTCATAAAAATTTAGTGCCCAGAAATTCCTTTACTATCCTCCGTTTGCCTTTGTTTAATTAAATTAACAATTGCACCAATTTTAACTGCGACGATGGTATTGCGATCTTCATGCTTCATAAATATCATTCCGGCCAATTTACCGGTGGGCTTGTCAGCTGATTTATGCCAATCAACAAACTTACCCATATCTACTAAAACACCGCCACTAAGACCTCGCGGTTCAATAGAATTAATTAAATCCCCTTTATCGTTCATTGAATGTTTAAAATTATAGTTGAAAAAAAGATGCTCTGCTCCTGATACCTTAAGCTTTTTACATAAAGTTTCATCATTCTTAACTATATCGGCATATCTAAAATATGCTGGAGTTATTGTTTTTTTAAATACGTTTGGCTTATTCTTGGAGCATGGATAACCCAGAGCCAAATAGATTCTACCTTTAGGATTCTCTGTGCCATCTGTAAATTTTTCTTCAGGAATAAAGTCATTTTCACCACATAATTTTATTGACTCATCTGAAAGATGTGCCCAAGCGAAATCATACATGTCGGCTTCACGACCTAGCGCTGGTCTATTAGTAAGTATAAACCTGTATTGAATGCACACTAATTCATTCCCTACTCCATTAATATAAAGTGGCGTATCTTTAGATTCATCAATAATATGCGCGACGGTCAATAAATATTTTTTACTTTTTATACTCAAGAAAATACAACTACCAATATGATAAGGCTGCTGTTTTTCAGATTGACCGTAAACTGCACGAATTGAAGGTTTAAATTGGCTGGCACCTGCGTCAGTAGCTTCATTGATTATCTTAAGCACTTTTTCCTTATTTGTTTCGCTTAACATAACAAATCCCTCCATTACAAAGTTGGCAATGATTTAAGATATTCGATTATCGACAGCCCAACTTCATAGATGGTATCAAAAATATTATTTGCATATTTATCTATAATTTCCTGACCCCAGACAGCTTTAAAAGTATTCCCATTATAGTTGAATTCTTTAAGCCAAACTCCCTCCTGCACTCTCCCTCCTTCAGTAAAGTCTATATGCTGGCGATAATTAATATCTACTAATTTAATGTGTTTTGTTGTATTGCAGAAAGAACGGACATACAAAAAACTATGGTCACAATCTTTATGTATAAAATCAAACTTTTTAAGAGAGCTATAAACTTCTTCACTTTTGCATTTGATTTTTTCGATTATTTTATATAATTTAACATCCCATTCTTCAAATTCTGCTTCAAGTACGATTAAGTTAATTAGCTGAGCTAGGATGTCTACTGATTGGTTCAAAGCTCCCATCAAAGCTTCAAGTTCCATAGCAGCAGAGTTATAACATTCTTACCAATAATCATTTGGTTCTTTAACTACAGATTTACCTTTCTTATAATCTTCATATTTATTTAAGGCCTGTTCATAGTTATGAATATGATAGTGTGATTTATAAATATTCCAAGCAAGCGCATCCCAATAATCTAGTAGTTTACCCATCTCGAAACCGGCAATCTTCTGTTTACACAAATTTTTTAAAACTTCTAATTTCCATGTCTCTGTTTCCATCAAAAACTCCACAATTATTTATAACAGGCGCATAGATAGTGCATAAACACTGTCATTCCGAACAAAACACCATCAACTTATCCTTTTTTAAGGATGCTTATATGTTTATTTTAACTCTCCAGCCGAACAAGATATCGAGAAACTTTTCTTCTCTGGATTAAAAGATATCTTCCAGTTAAGTTCTGGCTCATTAATTCTTTGCCTTCCTCTAAAAATCTTAGGAGGGTTATAAGATTGCACTGCTTCGACAGTCGTTTCACGAAGGATAGTATAAAAATTTAATCCTTTCTCCAATAGTTCATTAAATTCATCCCAACTAATAATCCTGGGATTACCCCCATTACGCTTCCTCAGTCTAATACCATCATTCCAAATAATATAATCCGCATGCGCATATCCATTTCTAAGATCGCTGTCAAAAGCATCTCTAAATATTTCTGATAATTCAGTAAATCCTAACCTATAAGCATGTTCTGCTAAGTTTTTCATAATTTTATTTGCGTTAGGCGCAATAGGTTTTCCTGTATCTTTATCTTTTTTAACAATATCTTGAAATGGCCAAAGAACACAATCCTCCCCTTCACTCACGCGCAACATGTTCTTTGGTATTTCATAAAATCCACTTGCTTCAGAAATAAGACTATAAAACCCTAAAGCAACCCTAGCTTTTATCGGAGATAGTTCTTTAGTATTGATGAATTCTAAATACTGATCAAATGCAATGTTTGCTTCTTGAGCAGTATTCCAACCTGCGTCCTGACATCCTCTAGCTTCAGGATTTAATGCCATAGCAAAATTAATCTCATTCTTTTCTCTGGCAGTTTGAAATAATTTCTTAAAGACATTCCGACATTTATCGTAGAATTCTTGGTTTTTATCTGGTATTTCTATGTTTTCGTTATCCATAATATAGTCAAGGAATTAACGGACAGGGTTTTTCTCTTCCCTTATTTAGCAATAATATCAATCCACTCCTGTTCATACTGCTTTGTAAAATAACCACAATGCTCCAAGGTTTTTGTCTGATGGTTAAAAATATTTAAATCCGCAAAAGGCTTTTCATAGCAATTGGGATCTTGTACGTTTTTCAGGAACCCACAGCAGCCGGAATGCCCAAAAGGATTATATCGGCAAACTTCATCTTCATAACTACAATAACAATGCATTTCTTTAATCTTTCCAGCTCGAAGTGTATCCGTATAAGGGATTTCTCTATGGGCAGAAACGATGCTAGCCACTAGAATTAGCTTGTTGACCAAAATCTGCCCCTTGCTCACGCTGTCTTCACCGCTTCTCTTTATAGCTTGAAAACTCATTTCCGTACCATAACTATGGGACACAATATTAAGATCGGCTTGCGGATAATCCTTCTTAACACTCCGTAAGAATTTCATAAACCCACGGATAAGATTGTACCGCTTAAATGCATTAATACACTCTAAAGTTGGCAAATATTCATAATAATAAGGCAAGAAAACGTCGCCTTGAAAACGTGGGTCTTTTTTAGCAAAGTCGCAGAAACTATAAATCCAATTATCCTTTTTCCGGCTCATAATCCCGTGAATCGCAATAATTGCTCTCATTGCGCTCTCCTTTCTGGTTATTCAGGTACTGCAAATTTAGAAATTGCTGGATCTGGTATACCAAATTCTATTTCAATCCAATCATCATCTTCATTGGTTTTTTGCAATTTTATGCTCTTAATAAGCTTCCCTTCATTAAGTTGTTGGGCAAAGAAGTTTTTCCCAGGAGAACATAACAAGCTGTCGAAAAGATGATTTTCATCAAAGAATTTCTTTTGATCAGTTTCTCCAGCTAAGAACATAAGTAAGGCCCTAGAAGAAAACCTAATAGTTTTTTCTGTCATTTGTACACCTCCATTAAAAGACAGCCCAACCTTTCTGCTGGGGTGGGTTAAGTTACTAACTACATAATTTGCATCGTTAACGGGATCAGGAAGAAACTTACGTAACTCTTTCGCTAAAAAGGTTGATTGAAAATCTATTTTGTGCTCCGCCGCCGAATTTTCATAAAGTAAAATTGTCCCGCGCGGGTTTCTTCTAGAATATACATATTGTTCTTTTTTTATTGTAAAAGTTAATACAAAACTTATAGAAGGATGCCGCCTAAAAAAATTATCTATAATTTGTTTAGTAGCATAACTGTTACGAGCATGCCCATCATTGTTTAATGAATTGCAGCCTCCATCACAAAGAAAAATTGCCATAACTCCATTGTAGTTGGCTTTCTTTAGTTGCTTGGCCTTCTCATTTAAAACACGATAAAGTGGATTTCTTGTTAAAGAATATGGAATTGTATAAGCGGGAAGATGCATTATGCTTGCGGACTGGGCAGGATTATATGTAACAGAAACTCCTATTGAAGCTGTTTTAGGGATAAACGACCTAGAGACACCAGGATTGCCTGAGATTTCCTTCAAAAAAGCTTTAAAATCATTGTTAAAAAACTCACCAAAATTACCTTTTGAGGGTATTTTTAGCTTGATCTTTCTATCATAGGACTCTCCTTCGTCTTCCCCGCGTATACCTACAAAAAAGCAATTTAGCTTTAATTTGTATTTATTAGCCAGACGCATTAATTCTCTGTTAAAATCCCAGCTGGGATTATATTCTTCAATCCCTCTATCCGAAACAGTTGCTATATCAGCTACGAAAGAAAACTTATCTTTATACCCAGATTCAAATTTTATATCCGGTCTACTTGTGCCCCCTAAATCCGGCTCATATTCCACTTTCCCGAATTTACTAAGAACATTTATTAATACTACTTCCCACTCAAACCCTAGTGAATGCTCGTCAGCCCTGTTCAGAGCTTTAACAAGTTTTAAAGTCTGTTCCCTATTTAATACCTTTGAGTTTTCGTCTATAAGACGTTGCAATACTCTTCGAGCAAATATAGCCATGTTCCATTATCCGTAATTAAAAGAGCCTTGCTTGCTAAAATTAATGTTCTCTGTCTTTCGGTGGACAGGGATCCTTGCCAAAACTATCCTTATCCCTAATACGACCATCTCTGCCCTGAACAATCAGCTCTGATTTCTCTACCTTAGCTATACTCCTTGCCACGTTTTGTGCAGTTTCTTGTTTCCTGTGAGTAGACGTTACTCTGCTATTTCCTTCTCCTCTTACGGCCCATTTTCCGTCATGAGGCACAACCCATTGGTTCTTGCCCATTTTACACCTCCTGTTAAGCTAAAGGTAAACCTTTTGGAGTAAATGCATCCATAATTAAATGGCTTGCATAGCCTCCTATCCCAACATTTATCATAAGTTTTTGCGAAGAGGTACTTCCTAACTTATTATAAACTGACAACATTCCTACTAAAGCCGTAAGACTATGCAGGGTTTGACGGTGATTGGGATTATGAAATGCGGGCTCTAATTTATCAGCCAGAATTCCGCATAAAGCTCCACCACAAATAGAACCAATAGCTCCTTCCGGCGTCCAACGCTCACGATTAATCCGTTTATGCAATGCATATACAGCTAATCCCGCTACACTTCCTACTATCGCATGTGTTTTTGCAGAAGCCATACTTTAATCCCTCCTTAAAAAACAAAAAACCTTCGCCGGCTTATGTATTGCCAACGAAGGTTTTTCTTATTTTAAAGTGGAGGTTCCCCCTTCAAACTTTCACCACTTACTAAATTTAATCTTACAAAAATACTATAGCACTAAATGATACCTTGTCAATCTAATTATGCCTATTTAACCATCCCCATAGTCGCTTCCACAGCCCCACCACAGTCATATAGAGGATAATGCTTTCTCATTCGTAAGATGTTCAAATAGGCTTGTGGCTTAAACTCGCCACCCTGCTTTTTAAAGTAAGCGTAGCGTATGCCATCTGTAACAATTAATCTCTTACAATGCTCACGCCCTTTTACTCGCGCATAATCAGCAGCCTGTTCAAATGGTTTAAAGACTGAACTCCCAAAGGCCTTCGCCTCCACTACGCAGCGAAGAAACGCATCTTTAGACGGTAGACGATCAAACAAGGCAACATCAATCCCATTCCATTCAATAGCAGCATTCTCACGCATCCAGCCTAGCGACTGAAGGAATGGAATCGCCATATAAGCAATAGTTTCATGTTCAGATGGCCGTTTCCCAAGCCTCTTTTCTTCATCCTGATACCATCGCGCTATCATCCGCAGGGAATTGAGTTGAGTAACCACCTTATTAGTTCGCTCCACGGACAAACCAGCAGCAATAAGTCCTCTTTTTAACTCCTGAAGCGATAGGCTAACTGATGGTTTAGGAAGATGCTTTAATTTCCTATGCAGTGCTTTGGAGGTAACCTTCACCCTTTCTATCCAACGAAGTACACTAGAAGCATTAACTCCTGCAAAAGTCCTTACCTGACCGCCAAGCGTCCTTATGGGAAAATTCTTCTTCGTATTGGGAAACCACTTCACTCTGCGGACATGCTGCAAGTGATAATCGTCAATATCCCCAAATTCCTCATTTATAACAGGGCCGTCATCCGCTATTTCGCCAAGCGCAAGCATCTGACCGGTGCCTAATCGTAAAACTACTAGATCGCCCTTCTTGGCATCTTGATAAAAACGCCTGATACTATTCTTGATATCACCATAAGGAGAATATATTTTCTCGTTATAAGGCCCTTTATCTCCTGGCCCTACAGCCATTACGCTAAATTTTAAGAAGATATCCCCATATGAACGTTCATGGCTGCCAGTCCCAACCTGCCACACATTGCGTTTTTCTGTATCCATGGTCACCTCCAGTATAAATTCCTCTCATGGTAATCATTGCCATAAATCATGGCAAATAGCAAGTTAAAATTAATTATATCACCGTATGCGCACGGTGTAAAGGATAACAAAGATATGCGATAATCGCACTTATGGTAACTGAGGTGAGACTTAAATTAGCAGCTAGATTAAGGCAGCTTAGAGAAAAATACAAATATACACAACAGAAGCTTTCAGAGCTTTCTAATATTGATTACAAACACATCCAATTACTCGAAAGTAAACACCCTTCTGCCGCAAAGATAGATACCTTGCAAAAGCTCGCAAAAGGATTTAATATCCCCCTTTCAAAATTACTAGATTTTAAATAACTATTAAGATAATAAAATCATTACCCTCTACGATGCCACCCCCACCAACCATAAGGTACTCTTCCGGTTGCATCCGGATATATAGCTGGATTAAAAGGTGGTTTACTGCCATCACCAGCAAACCAACACTGAAAGTGTTTGTCCTCCAGGGCCAATTTCACAGCAAGATACAAAGCATCTAAAGAATCATCGTGCGCGCCTTTCGGGCAATGTTTCATTTGTTCAAGCAGAATATGGAGTCTTCTGCTAAGTTGTAGTACCCCGCTGGCAAAGAGAGGCTGAAGCGATTGAAAACGCCCCAGCTTATCCGTGGTATTTGGCATACCCACAACTGGCACATAAACCTGCGCTAACTCACTACGCCTTTTCAACTCTAAAGCAAGAAACTCCTGATACTGGTTCGTCTCAACCCCGAACTTCGTGTAACCGCGTATCTTATGGTACGACATAATCGTCTCAATTATGTTATCAGGTTTACGCTTCGCCACGTCCGCGTCAATAACATAAAGAGCTCCTTTTTCGGTGTCTTTTACTACGGTTACAATAGCAGTAGAGTCGCTCCTTTTGCTTTCTTTGCCAAGACTCGGGTCGCAACCGCCATATATCCTCTTCTTTTCGCCTAAATTTACCAGTAGATTTTCTGTACTAGAATGTTTATCCTCTAAATAACCGTAGCTATCGACATCAAATATCCGATCCCTGGGGTTTACTGGCTCATTCTGCATTTCACTGTCAAAACTTGCTGTTCCTTCCTCTAAACGCATAACCATAAGCTCATAATAACTGTACTTTGTTTCCCAAAGAACTTGGGTTCCCTCAAGCATTAGGGCTTTGTTTTGCTCAAAGAACTTTAGCGCCGCTTCAGGCCCTTCGTTTCCTTCAAAAGCATCCTGGCAACTATATATTCTTTCCCATTTCTCCCACAGCTCAAGATGCACAGACCACGATATGACCGAGCGATAGATGCGCTTTTCCCAGCCAGGATGTGCGTCTGGACTTGTAAATTGCGCCAGGAGTGAACCGTAATTGTGAATTGTCCCAAGAAAGACTACATTGGTTGCGTTTGTGCCGGATTTCAATACTGACCGGGTGAGATAATCGTAAAGTCTTTCGAAGTTTTCGGCAGACTGAATAGCATTACCCGCCTCCAGGTCATCAAGAATGATCAGACTCGGCCGTGATTGTTTGTATTTACGGCTCCTGATTTGCTGGTTATAGCCAAGCGCAAGAACTTCGATGCCATTTTTGGTGATAATGTCATCCTGCCGCCAGCGTGGCGGCTTAGGTTTTTCGCCGATTTCGCAAACATCGGGAAAATCATCCTTGAGGCGAGGATTGGTCTCAAGTTCAAACTTGATGTTAGTTAGGAAACTCTCGGCCTGTTCCTTGGTGTTGGAAATAATCACTATAAACTCTTCCAAATGGTAGCAAATGCAGTAAATTACAAACTCAAGAGACACAATGGTGCTTTTAGCACTGTTACGCGGAGCAGCTAGGGCAATACGAAACCCACGCTTCCTAGATGCTTCCGCTAATAACGTTCCTATATCCCGGTGGAATGGCGCATCGGGAATAGAATGGTAAAGTGGAAAATAATATTTTCTAAAATACTCAAAGTTCCTTCCAAAATACCTACGTAACTTTATTGCATCGCCTTTTATTTGATATAACTGGGCATTATTCATTTTTATCCTCCTGTTCTTGGTTTACTCCCTTCTCAAAATTCTCGATTTCTGACTGGATTTTCTTTATCTTCTCCTGATCATCTGGCGCAATTCCGCCGGTTTGGCTGGCAATGACCTCAATGTCCTTGATACTGTTTTTTATCTCATCACACATCGCTTGCCCATCCGAGGCGGAAAAGTGGTGAAAGAAATCCCCTGTGAGGGCCTGCTCCTTTAACGGCAAGAGTCCGAGACTCTGGAGCTTCTCGGTTAACTCCTTAACTATTCGCCAGGCGGCAAATTCGGCCTGGGTTTTCTCGGAGACTGAACCGTCCTTTGAGCGGGCAAGCCGCAGGAGATATGAATGACTCGACCTTGCTTTTTGAACCAGTTCGCCCATAAACTCCTGAGCCTGTTTTAAGCTTGGCGTAAGAGCATTCTTCTTGCGGATTTCTTCAAGGTATCTATACACAGTGCGATCTGATTTATTCAAGAGTTGGGCTATCTGGGACACAGAAGACCCTTCGACGCACAGAACAGCTACAATTTCCTCAATTGTTTCGGCAGGAAGGCTCGAAACCCTTATTGTGCCACTCTGAATGCCCTGGATGTAAAAGGCAGTGGGTTTTTCAGATGGATTTTTATTTCTTGCCATGGTTGCCTACTCCAAAATACTTTTGCCTCACTTCCTTTGAAACTGAATCCATGCCAAAAGCGCGGATGTACCTTCTAACACAGATATCCAGATAGAGAGGTTCCAGATCACAACCCCGGAATACTCTGCCCATTTGTTGGCAGGCGATAAGGTTAAATCCTGCGCCCATGCAGCCATCAAATACGATGTTATTTTTTTGGCTGCTATTAGCCAAGACGCGGCGGGCAAGAGAAACAGGTTTTGCTGTAGGGTGAAGACGCCCGGAAGCTTCATCGCGGTTAAATTCCCAAACGTTGGTTTCATTCTTAGGGCCAAACCAGCGGTGCGGGCCATTGCCTTTAAGCCATGCATACAACAGGAATTCCGAGGCAAAGCTATAATCCCCGAATCCCGGACAAGCTGTAGGCTTGACCCCTGTTATCACATTGGCAACGTAGAATCCTTCCTCCTCCAAGACCTGCGTCATCATGCCAAAGTTGCGGAATCCACCCCAGAAATACCCCGGAGCACCGTCAATAAGAAACGGTTTAACTGTTACAGCTACCTCCCTGAACCACTTCAAATACTCTTCACCTACCAAATCATCATTTTCGATGGACTTCCACATAGCTTTTTGTTTTCTTTTCTGGGGAGACTTTGGCCGGTTACCGGAATTATAGCTACAGCCATATGGCAAATCCATATGCACAAGCGAGATCTTTTCATCCCCGAGTAGCCTGTCTAAAGTCTCTTTCTTGGCTGTGTCGGAGCAGATGATTTTGTGTGGTCCGAGCTCTACCAGATCGCCTGGAGCGGTTACGGGTTTTTCAATACTTGAAACTTCCTTCTCAAGATCAAAGTCTTCATCAGGATGCGCAGTATGCATGTCTATGAGACTAAAAACCTCAGGGAGCTCGAAGCCGCTTAGACTAAGTAGCCCCTGGTCTTTCATAAGCTCCTGAAAGATCACCGGCAGAGCTGGATTGTCAAATTCTCCAACTAGCTTGTTTAAGGCCAGATTGAGAGACATCTCCTTATCGAGCGGAAGATCAACCAAAACTACATCTACCTCCTTATAGCCGAGCTCACGTAGTGCCCGCAAGCGCTGATTACCACCAACAACATGATTAGTCTGCGTATTGACGATAAGCGGTGAGTAGACTTTAAAAGACCTAATGTTTTCCTTAAGCCTTTCAAAGACCTTTTTCTTCATGGAGCGCGCGTTATAGGGTGCATATTTTGGCTTTTCAATTGGCATCTTTGTTCTTTCCATGGTAACCTCCTAGTTTTAATGGTTTAAGTTTGCTTTTTCTTAAAATCAATGCTGATATCGAACCTCCTTTCTGTGCTTTTACCTCCGAAAAACAAAAAAAAGCAGCCCCAATAGCCGTGTCCGTCACAAAGCTATCAGTAGCTGCCTCCGAGAAAATCAATTCCTCAAGCTACACCCCAACGGTCTAGTTGTTCAAGAGTCTTTCCGTTGTGGTTTTAGTCTTAAGCCAACACTAGAGAAAGATCAAATTACGATAAAAGTATACACAGTTTTTCTAAAGATTTCAAGGGGGAAAATAAATATTTTTTGGGTTATCGACGAGGTTTATACAATCTTGGACAAATTAGGACTTTTGTGTACAGGAGTGGTAAAAATTATATAATTTTACTTAATTTTCTCACGGACAGTCAATAATCACAAAAATAAGGTGGTTGATTTACTTAAGAAATGGGCCATTTATCAATCTTCTGTTTTCTCAAGTAAATTCTCAATTTCTGATCTAAAATGACCTTCTACTAATCTATCGTCTTTTAGATAATCAAAAAACTCGGCATAACTTGAAGGACTTATAAAATGGAAAATATATCTTTGCTTTATCTTAGAGTCTTTGAGCTTCTTATTAAGCCTAATAAAATGCTCATTAGCATAATGATATTTAGCTTTATTTTCTTCTGAATCATCGGCATCAGCCTTTGTCTCTACTACAACGACATAATCAATACTGCCTCTTTTTATTTTTATAAAGAAGTCTGGATTAAACTTGTTTTGGATTTGATGCTTCCCCTTCCTCCATGTATAATCTATGCCATAAAATCCTAAGTCTCTTGATTTAATCCATGCATCGATATATTTAATATTTTGAGTTTTAATAAGTTCTTTCATAAATTTAAATTCTGGCGTAGCTGTAACGAAAACGAGATTTAAAGGAGATTTAAAAGAAAATTCATTGGCCTCAAAGATGTTGTATTCATTTTTAACAGAATTCTCGTTATCCTCAAGCATCTTTTTAAGTACGAGCATATTCTTCTCGTTAAGTTCCTTCTCATAATTATTTGTATAAAAGAGTGCTGAAAATTTACCTCTAAAATTTCCAACGGATAGAGAATGTTTAGCAATATCAAGAGTTGAAATTTTAAACGGATCGTTAAACTTTAATCTAGGGATAACTGTCTTCCCTTTCTTTCTTAGCAGTGTTCCAAAAGATTGTAATATCTTATTCCAATTCTTCTCAACCAATATGCCTCTCTTAATTCCTACCCGTCTCATGGATTTAACAATAATGTCTTTGATTATTTTTCTAGGAGGAAGTTTATTCTGCGTGTATTCTTTCTCACCTAATTTAAGTATCTTGCCTTCCCAATCCCTTATTTCAAACTCATCATAAATCTTATCCAAAACATTCTCTATAGAATACGTTCCATATTCAATCAAATAGTTTCTTTCTCTAATATCTCCATTAACTGTTTCGTAAACAGTACCTTTCTCTGTTTTTTCCACTTGCGACTCAAGTTTAATGCCATTTTTCAAAAGATTGGAATAATTATAAATTTCCCTATCTCTTTCGTGCGTTATTTCAATTTCCTCTTTTTCATAATCAAGATTATAGACGTTAAAATTGTATTTTGCCCTGTCTCCTGATTTTATAACAACGCTTTCAATTTTAGTCTCAATTTCAAGAACCTCATCAACTAATCCTTTGATGTTCTTGCTCCACGCAGCATGATTAAAAACTATCACTCTTGGCTGTGGATAGGAATATTCATCAGGGATTCTCAGTCCTCTTCCCAACACTTGAGATATTAGCAATTTCGAATTAAACGCCCTATCTTCCCAGGGAACAATTTGAAAGACATTCTTTACATCCCATCCTTCTGTAAGCATAGAAACTGAAACAATCCACTGGATAGGATCATCTTTATCATCAACACTCTTAAGCTTAGGAATATTGGCCCTATGTTCATGAGCAGAAGTAACTATCAAAACTCTATCCTCTACCTTTTCTTTTGGCAGCTTCTCTTTATGCTTGAGAAAATCAATTAAGTCCTCTCTAAGATTATCCGCAGCCTGAATGTCTTTTGTAACCAAAATTGTTAGTGGTTTTATTTTAGGAAATTTGCCTGCGTTATCTTCATGGTTAATATTGATCTTCTGGAATTTCTCATTTCTGTTAAGGCTATCGTCTTTCTGCACATATTCTATATTTTTTACTATCTTATTTTCTATAGCTTCCCTGAGAGAATATCTATAAATGACATCATTAAAATAGTCGTTTTCGATGTATGCCGTGCCAGTTAAACCTATAATGTATTCAAAGCCATACTCCTTATTAAGAAGGAACTCTTTCCAGCGCTTAAAATCGTGAGCATCCCCACCTTTCCCAATAACTTTATTAAAAATATGATGCGATTCATCATTTAGAACAAGAGTCCTTTCGCCATTACCCTTCAAACTAGCTTGAATCGATGATCCGGTTCTTTCATAAACCGCATGGATATTCTCAATACAAATATCACCATTCTTAATTGTTGAGTTAGCATTAATTATGCGTGGATTTTTTATTTTGGCTTCTTGTGGAATTGCTGATTTTATACGAGAATCACCGCTTAAGCGAGTAAATTTATCCTTTAATCCTGATTCTATCGTAAGAGAGGGACAAAGCACTAAAACCTTATCAACGATTCCAATACCCAGCATTATTTGAGCTATCCCATAAATAACGTAAGATTTTCCTGTACCCGTTGCCAGATCGATATTCGCTGCAAGTTTATTTATCAATTGTAAATTGCTCTTATATTCCCCTAAAGATGAATACTTAGTCTGCAATTCAGAATTATCCTTGTAGTTCTCTGCCACCAAATCCTCAATAGTCTTGTATCTGCCCGAAGCCATAAAGATTACTGCATCCCTAATAGCTTCTTTCTGAAATTCTCTATCCCCACATAATTTATCGAGAAAACTCTCCCATGCATCCAATCCTAACTTTGAAGGGTCATAATTGGGATTAACCTTTAGCACCAAATCTTTAGTATTGTAAATCTTGATGTCATCCATCTATTTTGTCATTTTATGGTTAATATTTCCTTAAACTCATTTCCATATATATCAACATAAACAACGAGTATCCTTTTTTCAACCTCATTCTTGTCCAGCATAATGGAGATGTCTTTTTGCTCTTTCAATTCCTTTCTTAGATTATCCTCGTTTTCCGCTTCTTTTGGTTTTTTAGTAAGTAATTCATCTGCAAAATACACCTTTTCCATAATAAACTCTTTATCATTATAGCTCGTATCTATGAGTACCATTGCTAACGTTTCAAAATTATCTAAAACCTCCCCCTCTTCTCCTTTATAATAATGACTCCGGAACTCATCAACTTTGATTATAATCTTTTCTCCCTTAGTAACAACCTTGCTTTTTACTTCTGGCTGTCTAATAAAATGAAACCCTATAGTCTCTTCAAGATCATTAACATTTTTCTTACTCTGCGGCTGCCTTAATTTCTGGAATGGAGTTTTATGGAGATCTTTTATTACTTGATATGGTATCTTTAGGAAATAATACCGGATACCTTCTATCTCATGATAATCTGTAAGAAAATCCACATAATTAGCTGGTGCAATTATATAAAATCTTCCGGAAACCTTTTTACTTATAACAGAATGAATGCTTTTAAGATATGTCTCATCAACCGATGAGCCTTTGAATTTCCAATGTTGAAATATTTTCACATAATATTCACCCTTTTTACCATCAACTTCAAAACCGGAAATCTTCTGATTCTTTAAAGGTTCCACCTCAAATAATCCCATAACAAATTCTTTATACTTCAATTCTTGCAAATCAAAAACTTTCCCTAAATCATATAAACCTAGCTGAGCAGCAATAAAGCTTTTTGATTTCTTTCCGTGTTTCTTTTTTGGATTATTCAAATCCTTGCTATCTTGAATTGTTAAAATTCTTTTTTGCATCGTATAATAAGATAATTTTCCAATATCACAAGTTATCCAACGCCTGCCAAGCTTTTCAGCAACAGCAGCCGTTGTTCCCGAACCTCCAAAAACATCCATAACCAAATCACCCTTTTCAGATGCTGAAAGCAGTACTCTTTGTAAAAGTTCTTCTGGATTCTCTGTGGGATAAGAGCTCGCAAAAACATAACCCTTCAAATCTGTCCAGTTAGAATCAACAGGTATGTTTTCAGTTTGCAGATATTCTGGCAATCCCTTTATTTTTTTGCCTTTCAAATCTTTGTAATTAATTTCTTCGTTGATCCGGATTCTTTTTTCCTCAACAAACTGATTTATTCTTTCTTGAGTATATGACCAATGCCTCCCCTTAGGAGGTAATAATTCCCTTCCGAAAATAATTCTTTCAGGGGGATTCCTCAACCCCGGAGAACTCATCCCCCGCCATTGAGGCTCTCTTTTCATACCACAAAAAGTACATAATCTTCCTATCTCTACCTCATTAAAAAATGATGCATCGCCTTTCGTGTAGAAAAATATGGAGTCAGTTGCAACATTAAATTGATTTAAATCTCTAAGCTGCCGCTTAAACCTATTAATAACAATTTCATTCCGAAAATTGTTTTTACCGAATATTTCGTCAATTATCGCTTTCATATAATGACCAAAATGATAGTCTAATCTAACAAAAATTGAGCCATCATCTGCTAGTATTTCATTAAGCAATATGAGCCTTCTTCTCAAAAACTCTACAAAATCAGCTCCTTTTCTTTTTGCACTATAAGCACTCTGCCCCTTATTACCATCATATTCATCACCCGTACCAAAGGGAGGATCAATATAAATTAGCTGCACCTTCCCCTTCACCTTATCTTTTATCAAGGGATCTTTATTTTCATAAACTGTTTTGAGAAACTGGAGATTATCACCAAAAATAATCATATTCCGCCAGCCATCTTCAAACTGCTTATGCTCTTCTCCATTGAAAACCTTATCTACCTGAAGAGGAACAGGAAAAACCCCATCTTCATTTGCAATCAAATCTTCTTTTCTAATCTTCCCTGCATAAATCAATTCGTATTCATTTTGCTTACTAGGAAATAACAAATACCTAAATTCATCAGGTAAATCCCTGCCTTCCTGAAGAAGTTTTACAATATAATCCTTTTGTGCTTTTGTTAATTTTCCTTCCATGGCAACTAAGCCTCCTTACACCTTTCTCTCTATTCCGAGAATATAGTTTAATTATATCCCTTTTAAAAGCCTTTAACAATCTAAAAATACCTATCTAATATAACTTGATATCTCTTAAACTGTATGGCTATATGTAACTGACGCAAGAATGGAGGTTGTTATGGCAGAAACCAACCTATCTCAAATAATGGAACTTAAGGAAAAAACCCTAAGCGAGCTTGAGACGAAATACGAAGATTTATTCCCAAGCCAGAAAGTACCTTCAAATAACAAGGTATTTCTCTGGCGCAAGATCGCCTATCGGCTGCAGGAATTGGAATCTGGCGGCATTTCCGTTGAAACTCAAAGCAAAATCAAAGAACTTATTCAGAAATATGACCCAATTAATAATCTATTGCTTCGACCGAATAATATTAGACCACTAACCAACGGTGTTGCGCAATTAAAGGATAGGCGCCTCCCAATCCCCGGCAGCATCATTACAAAAAATTACAAAGGCAAAAAAATCGAAGTCAAAGTGCTTGAAAATGGCTTTGAATATAATGGAAATATTTACAAATCCCTTTCTAATGTAGCCTGCGCTATAACAGGACAACATTGGAACGGCTATATGTTCTTTAGAATGTGAGAAAATCATGGACACTGGTACTGAGCAAGAAAAGCAAAAAATATACTGCGCTATTTACACGCGAAAATCTACCTCTGAAGGCTTAGAGCAAGAATTTACCACGCTTGATGCTCAAAGAGAATCCGGCATCAACTATATAAAAAGCCAGAAGAATGAAGGGTGGATCGCATTAGATGACCCCTATGACGACGGAGGATACACCGGAGCAAATACTGAAAGACCGGCCCTCAAAAAGCTAATTGAAGATATCAAAATTGGTAAAATCAACTGCGTTGTTGTGTATAAGGTTGACCGACTTTCCCGATCCTTGATCGATTTCACTCATCTTCTTGAGCTTTTTGATAAACATAACGTTACCTTTGTATCTGTAACACAGGCATTCAACACTAATACCTCTATGGGCCGATTGACGTTAAACATTTTGTTATCTTTCGCTCAGTTTGAGCGCGAAATTATCTCTGAAAGAACAAAAGATAAGATGGGCGCGGCTAGAAAAAGAGGAAAATGGCTCGGTGGAAGACCTCCTTTAGGCTACAACTGGGTTAAAGAAACAAAAAGCCTAGCGATAAACCCAAAAGAGGCTGAAGTTATAAAAACTATTTATGACTTATACCTAAAAGGCTATTCCCTGAAACATGTTGCCCAAGCGCTCACGGAAAAAGGCTGGCGGAGTAAATCCTATATTACCAAGGATGGTAGAAAAGCCGATGGTAACGCATTCCAAAATACAACCATTAACCATATACTACATAACACGCTTTATATCGGGAAGGTCTCTTATAATGGCGAGGTTTATGAAGGCAAACAGGAAGCAATTATTGATGAAGATACATTTAAGCGCGCCCAGGACCTTCTAAAGAAGAATCGAAACTATCAAGAGCTGGTTCGTGGAAAAAAAGTTATAAATATATTAACCAAATTGCTCTTCTGTAAGCCCTGTAATAGGCCGATGATTGCAACCTACACCTACAAGGCGCAAAAGACTAAATATAGGTACTATGTCTGTACTCATGCGCAAAAATTCGGTTATCACACTTGTAACACTAGATCAATAAACGCTCTTGAGATCGAAAAAGCCGTAGCAGAATGCTTGTTCAACCATCCAGAAGGCGTTAAATTAAAGGATAACTGGTCAAATTTAACATCTCAAGAGCAGAAATCCTTCTTAGTGAACCTAATTAAACAGGTTGATTATGATGTAGCGGCTAAAAAGCTATTTATTGCATTTTCGGACGGTACAACTCAAGAATACAGTACGGATTTAAAAGAGGTCCGGCACATTACAACACATGATCCTAAAGTTGAAATCAAGAATGAGCCCAAATTACGCCAACGACTAATACTTGCCTACCAAGCACAAGAGCTATTGGATAGCGGCAAGGCCACAAGTATCAAACAAATGGCGCAGTGGCTTAATATGTCTGCTATCCAATTACATCTTATAGTAGAACTTCTCTTTCTCTCTCCGAAAATCCAAAAGGAAATCCTTATGGGGCCAAATGAAATCATTAATGCAATACCGGAATACAAAGCCAACCTAATAGCCAGAGAATTTGATTGGACTAAACAGTTAAATTCCTGGCAAGCTCTCACCCAAGGAACTAGCCTTTAATTATCCCAACACTATTCTATATAATGGCATTTTATCAAGCCAATATAGCCATAATTTCCACATAAATGGCATTATATACAACGCATTATAAAAAAGCCTAGTTCGAGATAATTGACGCTATTTTGCCAAATTTATGGCTAATTCTGAAGATTTATATAGTGGATGTAAGAGTGTTGATAATTCTGCGGGATAATTCAATAAACTAATGTCATAACCATTTGAAACGTCGAGCAATAAAAAAGCTCTGGTTCTATGTCAGAACCAGAGCTAAATACGTCTCTATCTCTAGCAATCGAGATGTTTATTTGGTTGCCCCGCATGGATTCGAACCATGACAACAAGATCCAGAATCTTGTGTCCTACCATTAGACGACAGGGCAGTTAATCTATCTATATTTTATTTAGAGAGTATATCGTGGATAAAAAACTAAATCAAGGGAATTTTGTCCTGCGCCTACCTTAACCTGACAGCTAAATCCAAAAGAGTACTGACCAAGAAAGACCTGATGAACATAATCGCCAGGAAGGCGATTATCGGAGATATATCAATACCAAATTTAAGGTTAGCCGGCAGAATTCTCCTGATGGGCGCCAGTATTGGTTCAGTGTACTTCTCCAAAAATTGGACTATCGGATTATCGGGATCAGGGCTGACCCAGCTCAACAATGCGCGGATAAGCACTAACCAATAAAATATACCCAAGATTACATTTAAAACATGGGCACTAGCTACCAGAAAATTGGAAAGGATAAAAATTTTTACTCCTGCTTAGGGGGCTATTTCGTTACTCTGCCATGAACATCTTCATATTTTTTTAACAGCTTAATCATGTTTTTATTCACCCGGCGGATATTAAATGATATATCGACGATAAAAACAAATATAAAACCCAGCATTAATGCTGAAATTACGGACATAGAAAACATGTTTTTCCCTCCGGTTAAGAATAGATTATCTTAGGGCAAAGAAAAATATCAACCCGCTGACCAGACAAATCAGGCCCGTCAGGGTATTCTTTTCCAGCAGCCATTGCTGAAAGGCGTAATTATTGCTTTCTAATTTAGGGAAAATTTTCTTGCGCAGGCCCATCTCCCGGGAAAGCATTGTTTCGAGTTTTTTATAATTACCGTACAATATCAAAAGTATGCCCACAAGAAATATGCCCGGGCTCAGCCAAAAAACAATAGCACGCAGTACGTCAAAAACGGTTACTTCATCTACTTCAATTATATCTTCCCCGGAAAACAACCCTGCCGGACTGTTAAGCTCCGGGCTGTTGACCGCTGGCAAGTTTGGTTTTTCGGTTTGCGCAAAGGCTAAGCCTATGAAAAGGCACAAAATGACTAAACAGAGCCCTATGACATTTTTATGCATATACCCTCCTTAGCTATTTTAAAATATCCAATTTGCTAGCCTTAATTATATTATATACCTATTTTGACCGGAAAAATAAAAAAGGCAAGGGGAAATTTTATTGGCTTTTATTTCTGGGCATTGCCTGCCCGCTGGTAGTTTACCCCTTGCCTTACACTGACTAATAAAATATAACACAAATGACCCATATATTTCAAGAGCAGGAAAAAATTTTATCTAAAGCTATTTTTTATCTTTGGAAGGAATCCCGGATTGAGCAGTTTGCATATTAACCATAGCTGATTGTATTATTTTCTGGTATTCAGGGGGAAGCTGCGAAATATCTACTCCGGGAATACCTGCCACAGGATTGCCAACCCCTCCTTTTTGCTGGTTAGCCTGGACACTCTGCATAGTCTGCATAACCGACTGAATCATCTTTTGATATTCAGGAGACAATTGTGATATGTTCGTACCTATCACATTGGTAGAAGCTACGGGGGTATTCTCTGCACTTTGCGCAACAACCGGAGCAGGGAATTCTACGATAGGGGCTTCTGCAATATTTTCCTCGTTTTGTTTCTGGGGAATATTCAGGGAAGATGTATAAGCCTGATATAGGGATTCTAGCTGAGGGCTTACGGTATCCCCGCTGCCCTGAACCCCTTGGATAATAGACGCTACTTCATCTTTATAATAAGTCAATTCCACCCCGTGGAAATCTAATTTTACATATTTGTCTGTATTTTCGATAACCCGGCCTTCAACTTTTTGCCCGGATTTAAGTAAAACGGTCTCGCCAAGAACTAAACTTTGGCAAAAGGCAAGAAAAACGGCGCAAAAGATACAAAGTTTCATTTTGTCCATTTTAACAACCTCCTTTTTGTCCGCTCTAAACCTAAATAATATATCAACTCAAAAAGCCCCGGACCGATCGTCTTACCCGTTAAAGCGACTCTAAGCGGATGGATTAATACCTTGGCCTCAGTATTAAGCTTTGCCACCAGGTCGCGGAAACTTTTTTCAATATTCTCAACATTAAAATTGCTTAAACTCTCAAGTTCGGCAATAAAAAGCTTGAATTCGTTGGATAAATCTTTGGACAAGAATTTCGCTTGCGCAAGCGGGTCAATTTTAATTTCTTCGATAAAGAAAAAATCCGCCCAATCAACAAAATCATTTAAGTGAGCCAACCTCGACTGAAACAACCTGATCAACCCCAGTACATAATCCCGGTCGAATTGTTTTTCTGTAATATAACCCCTCTCGACCAGCAACGGCATAAGCTCATCGAGCAACTTTTGAGGATCAGCATTCTTTAAATACTGGTTATTCATCCAGTCTAGCTTCTTTAAATCAAAAGTAGCCGCTGTCTTATTCACATTCTTTATGTCAAATAATCCTATTGCCTCTTGAAGATTAACTATTTCGCGGTTGCCACCCGGGGCCCAGCTTAACAGTAAAAGATAGTTTACCAGCGCCTCCGGCAAATACCCCATCTTGCGGTAATCGCTAATCGCAGTTGCCCCTGTCCTTTTAGAAAGCCTTCCCCCGTCCATGCCCATAATCAAAGGAAGGTGTGCGAAATTAGGCAAGGGGAACCCTAGGGCCTCATAAAAAAGAACTTGTTTCGGGGTGTTGGAAATATGGTCATCCCCGCGGATTATATGCGTAATATTCATTTCCGCATCATCCACCACACAAGCAAAATTATATGTGGGGGTCCCGTCTGATTTAATCAAAACCTGATCCTTAATCAGACTGGAATCAAATTCAATCTGGCCGCGGATAAGGTCGCTAACTTTTATCTTTTGGGGAGAAACTTTAAAAATTATCGCTTCTTTTCCTTCGGGTGATTTTTCGATGTAAGCTAAACCAGCCTTAAGCAGTTTATCCGCATACTGGCGGTATTTGTCAAAACGCTCGCTCTGGTAATAAAGCTCATCCCAGTTAAAACCCAGCCATTTAAGGCTAAAAAGTATCTCATCCACAAACTCTTTCTTGGACCGCTCTTTATCCGTATCTTCAATCCTTAAAACAAATTTTCCTTTTTGCGACTGGGAAAAAAGCCAATTAAATAAAGCGGTGCGTCCGCCGCCGATATGTAAGTTTCCTGTGGGGCTTGGGGCAAACCTTACTCTAACCATCTATCAACTTCACTCCTTCCTGCAAAGCCTTTTGGTTAATCTCTAAAATATCCGTTTTCCCGGCCGGGACCATAGACTTAAATACCTCCAGCACCTCTTTAATCTTCACGGTCTTCTTAGCCCCTAAGTAACAACCCAGGGCCACCATATTAGCCACCTTAATATTGCCTAACCCTATAGCGATATCTGTAAAAGGAAACTGCAATACTTTTATTTTTCCTAAGCCAGAAGTTTGAGCTAAAGAAGAATTAAGGATCAACAAACCTTTATCCTTAACCCTACTTTTAAATTTTTCTAATGATGGGTTGTTTAAAATTATAAGCGTATCAGCTTTAGCAATGTAAGGAGAACCTATCTCTTGGTCAGATATAGTGACCATGCAATGACTGGTTCCCCCGCGAACCTCAGGGCCATACGCAGGGAACCAAATAACCTGCCGGCCTTGGCGCATTACCGCTTCAGCCAAAACCTTACCCAAAAGCATGACACCCTGGCCGCCGCTGCCGGCAACAATTACGCTTTCAATCATTTAATCCTTCCTAAAGGAAACTCTTTTTGCATTACGTCCCTGATCCAGTCCAGTGACTCTTTGGGACTTAAGCCCCAATAAGTCGGACAAGGCGAAAGCACCTCCACTAAAGAAAAACCTGAATTATCCATTTGATTTTTAAATGCTTGCTTTATCGCCTGTTTAGCCTTGCATACCCCTTGCGGGTTATGGAAAGAAACCCTCTCAACATAACAGACGCCGGGCAACAATGCTAACATTTCAGATATCTTTAAGGGATAACCGTGCTTTTCTTTTGTCCTTCCGTTAACGGTTGTAGATGTTTTCTGCCCCAATAGCGTAGTCGGAGCCATCTGGCCTCCGGTCATCCCGTAAACCGCATTGTTGATAAAAACTACAGTTAGATTTTCTCCGCGGTTAGCCGCATGGATAGTCTCATTCGTGCCTATGGCAGCCAAATCTCCGTCTCCCTGATAAGTAAAAACAATATTTTGCGGTCGCACCCTTTTTATGGCAGTAGCGACAGCCAAGGCCCGGCCATGGGCTGCCTCCGAACAATCAAATTTCCAATAATCATAAGCAACAACAGCGCAACCCACCGGGGCTATACCGATAGTTTTCTCTCTTATGCCCAGCTCATCAACTACCTCGGCAACCAAACGGTGGGCAATACCGTGGCCGCAACCCGGGCAATAATGCGTAGACACATCATAGAGCGCTTCCGGATGAGCAAATATTTTTTCCATTATATTAGTTTATTCACCCTGTTGATAATCTCTTCTTCGCTGGGTATCCCGCCGCCTGAGCGGCCGAGAAAATCTACCTGCGCAGAACCATTAACTGCAAGTTTTACATCTTCAAGCATCTGGCCATAAGACATCTCAACTGCCAGATATTTAACTTTCTTATTCCTCGGCTGGAACGCTTTTTCCGGAAATGGCCACAGGCTGATCGGCCGGATCAACCCAACCTTCTTGCCCGCCAGCCTTAATTGATTAAGGGCGCTTTTTGCAATACGCGCCATTGTCCCATAAGCAACCAGGATAATTTTAGCGTCATCCAATAATAAACCTTCGTAACGCGCCTCATTTTTTTTGATAATTTGGTAATTCTTCTGGAGCTTAAGATTAAACTTCTCGAGATCGCCTTCACGAAGAAAAAATGACTTAACAATGTTTGGCTTTCTGTCTTTACAACCGGTAAGCGCCCAGGGCCTTAGGGGGCTGGCGGTTATTTTTTGGGTAGACAACTTCACCGGCTCCATCATCTGGCCTAAAATTCCATCACCTAAGATCATAACGGCAATGCGGTATTTATCCGCTAAACGAAAACCTGTTTGCGTCAAATCATACGCCTCTTGTACGCCCGCAGGAGCCAAGACTATCAAACGATAATCTCCGTGGCCTCCGCCGCGAGTAGCCTGAAAATAATCCGATTGCGCCGGGGCAATATTACCCAGGCCGGGCCCGCCGCGCATAATATTTACGATTACCGCCGGCAACTGAGAACCGGAAATATAAGATATCCCCTCTTGTTTTAAACTTACGCCCGGACTGGAAGAAGAAGTCATTGCCCGGGCCCCGGCAGCTGATGCACCATAAACCATATTAATCGCCGCCAGCTCTGACTCCGCCTGGATAAAAACTCCCCCGGAGGCCGGCATATATTTAGCCATATAAGCAATAAGCTCATTTTGCGGGGTGATTGGATAGCCGGCATAGAAATTGCACCCTGCCTGGATTGCCCCTTCGGCAATTGCTTCGTTACCGGAAATCAATATTCTTTTTCTTAACATACCTATTTATATACCTCTATACAGCAATCCGGGCAAATCAACGCGCATTGCATACAACCAATACATTCACCCGCTGGATCAAACTCAACGAAATTTAAACCCCGCTTATTTAACTTTGGGCTTTTTTTAATCAGGCCTTTTGGGCAAAAACTCATACATAAAAAACAGCCTTTGCATTTATCCTGATTGATTATAATTTTAGCCATTATTTTTTAGCGCCTGACGGATATTTTCGGCAATCCCCAGGGCAGTTAATCCATATTTTTCTAAAAGCAATTCTCTTTGCCCGTGCGGGATAAATTCAGATGGCAGCCCCATACGTAAAACCTGTTTACCTAATTCCTGGGCAACCGCGCTGCCAAAACCCGTATCCCGCAACCCTTCTTCTATAGTAAATACCAATTTTGTCTTTGCGCAAGTACTTTTCATTAACCCGATATCCAAAGGAGCGGCAAAGCGGGCATTAATTAAGCTGCCGCTTATCCCTTCTTTGCTTAACAAGGCAATAGCCTCTTGCGCGGCTAAAACCATGCTTCCCAAGGCGATAATTGTAAAATCACTACCCTCTGTAATCAATTCTGCTTTACCTAAACTCAAATTCTGCGGCAAATCTCCAATCACAGAAGTATTGGCGCGAGGGTATCTTATTGCCACCGGCTTATTCAAAGAGACGGCAAATTCCAGCATTGCTGCAAATTCCCGGCCGTCTTTTGGCGCCATGACCGTTAAATTCGGCACGCTTTTTAAATAAGCGATATCAAATATACCCTGGTGCGTAACCCCATCTTCCCCTACAATTCCCGCCCGGTCAACAGCAAATATTACCGGCAGTTCCTGCAATGAAACTTCCTGGATAATCTGATCATATGCGCGCTGCAGGAATGTAGAATACACCGCCACCACCGGTTTAAATCCTTGTTTGGCAAGCCCGGCTGCAAAACAAACCGCATGGGCCTCGGCGATCCCCACATCAAAGAATCTCTCCGGGAAAGTATCCCGGAACTTATTCAGACCGGTTCCTTCCGGCATAGCTGCGGTTATCGCCAGGATCCGGCTGTCCTTATGCGCCAACTCCACTATTTTATCACGGAAAATCTCTGTATAACTTTTTAATTCCGGGGAAGATTTCTTAGGCATAGCCTCGCCGGTATTGATATCAAAACAATTAATACCATGGAATCTTACTGGATCCTCTTCGGCAAAAGAGCAGCCTTTGCCTTTTTTAGTAACCACATGTAAAATGCGCGGGCCCTTGATATTTATAACATTCTTCAATGTATGAGTTAATGCTCCCAAATCATGCCCATCAATAGGGCCAAAATAGCGGAATCCCAACTCCTCAAAAAGCATCCCGGGTACAAATAATCCTTTTAGTCCCTCTTCAAATTTAGTCATAAGTTTTATCAGACGGCTTCCGCGGGGCACGCGGGTAGTCAGGAAATTTACCAGATTATCATGGAACCGGTTGTAAACCGGTAAAGAAATAATTTTGTTTAAATAGTTGCTAATTGCCCCCACATTGGGCGCAATACTTAATTCATTAGTATTTAAGACTACTAAGATATCTTTTTTCAAGTGGCCGGTGTTATTTAAACCTTCAAAACAAAGGCCGCCGCTTAATGACCCATCGCCAATTACACAGACAACTTTGAATTGCTCTTCTTTGGGTAAAAGATCCCTGGCGCAGGCAAGGCCTAATCCCAAAGAAACAGCATTAGAACTATGCCCTGTGGTAAAAGGATCATAAGCTGATTCGTCTTTAGACGGAAAACCGCTTAAGCCCTGGTACTGCCGCAGGGTTGAAAATTTATTATTCCGGCCGGTTAATATTTTATGCGCGTATGTCTGATGCCCGACATCAAAAACAATTTTGTCTTTCGGCGTGTTTAAACAATAATGCAGGGAGATAATCAATTCCACCGCCCCGAGGCTGGAAGCAAGATGGCCGCCGGTGCGGGAAACAACTTCAATTAACCTGGTGCGGATCTCCACAGCTAAAGAATTAAGCTCACCTAAACTTAATTTCTTCAAATCTTCTGGAGAGTTGATTTTCTCTAATAACATTTTTATTTTTCTTCCGTTGCATCCGGATCGTCAAACTTTTCCAAAGAAAACTTTCCTTCTTTTTTCATCAACAGTTCCACTCTACGTTCGGCATCGGCTAAAGTCAAAGCGCAGGATTGCGCAATTTTTACGCCTTCTTCGTATTTCTTAAGTGACTCACCCAAAGTAAGCTTACCGCTGGAAAGATCCTCAACAATCTTCTGCAGCTTCTTTAAATCATCTTCAAATACCGTTTTTTCTTTCATCCTTAAACACCTCCTGCACTAAACTCGTAAATGCCCCTTGATGCAAAATTGTTTTTAACTGATCCCCGGGTTTTAACTGGGCGGCGTCTTTCAGTATCTCTTCCCGGGGCATTAACATACTTAAACTGTAACCGCGCGACAAAATCGATAAAGGGCTTAAGGCCCCCAGCCTCTGGATTAACGAACTGCTGCGCTCTTTTGCCAACTCCAAAGAATGCCGCAGATTATAATTCAATCCCAAAAACAACTCATCCAATAACTGTTGTTTTTCTAATACCCGGTCAGCCGGGCTTTTAAGCATATGCGTAAGGGCAACCAGCCTGTTTTTTAAATCACCCACAGTATCATTAATGGAAAAATCCAGTTTATGCCTGAAACCAGCCAGCTGGGAAATCAGCAAATTTCTTCTATCTACGATAATCTTTGCCGCCGCAGAAGGAGTTTCCACAAAAATGTCCGCTGCTAAATCCGAAAGAGTAGTGTTAATCTGGTGCCCTACGGCTGAAACAACCGGGAGCCTGGAATTATAGATCGCCCGAGCAACAATTTCTTCATTAAACGACCAAAGGTCTTCACTGCTGCCGCCTCCGCGGCTGACAATGATTAAATCGATTTTTCCAAAAGAGTTTAATTCCTCTACTCCCGCGGCAATCTCTCCTGGCGCATGCTCGCCTTGCACGCGTACTGAACGGATGACTACATCCACGCAAGGAGCGCCTTTTTTCAAAATCTGCAGGATATCGCGTATTGCCGCGCCTTTATCCGAAGTAACAATGCCGACAGAAAAAGGCATTAAGGGAAGCGGCTGCTTATGCGACGGATCGAACAAGCCTTCCTGCTCCAGCTTTTTCTTCAACTGCTCAAATGCCAATTGCTGGCTGCCTACGCCTTTAGGCTCTATCCTTTCAACAATAATCTTATATTGGCCGCTCGGCCCATAAACATCAATCTTCCCGAAACAAATAACTTTTAGGCCGTCCTCAAGTTTAAACTTTAAGCCTTTATTGGCATAGGCGAACATCGCCGCCCAAATCAAGGCATTCTGATCTTTCAATGAAAAATAAAAATGCCCGCTGGAAGCAGCCTTGAAATTAGAAATCTCGCCTTCCAGCCAAACCTCTCCGATTTTCTCTTCAAGTAAACCCTTTATCGCTTGAGTTATTTCGGAAACGCTGTAAATATGTTTCTCTGGCCTATGGCCTTGCCTATTTGTCTTTTGCATCTTTTGCGGGTTCTTTAACTGGCTCTTTAACAGATTCTTTTTCAGATTCCTTGGGAGTATCGATTTTTATTTCAACCGGCGGCGGCAAAGGTTTTTTCTTAAAAACCAAAAGCTGCACCGAATAAGGACTTATCTCCAATGTCTCAACATATTCCTGGGAGAAATCCACCTCTTTTGCGTCTTTGGCTTCAAAGGGACAATCACCACTGCAGTTACTATCGATCAGATACCGGCTCAACAGGCATATATCCTTGGTGCCTTTAAAAGAAATTTTTATTTTACGGCTGGTTGTTGAGAACTTCTTGGCTAAGCTATTCAAGTCTATCGCCCGGGTAAACATATCTTTGGCATTTGGCGAAAGCCGTAAAATAGACAAATCGGTTGCGCCGGAAATAATCTTATCAATGCGGTCGCTTTTGACAATACTCAAAACAGCCTTTCTTTCCGTGCTGTTTAAATAAACGATGCTGTCTGATAAATAATTCATCGCTAACGTCGGGTCAATATAATTATAAATAAGCACGGCAAAATAATCCGGGGATTTCGTAGGCAACACGCCGACGAACTCATCATTTAATTTAAGCGGCAATAATTCGTTTCCCAGAAGGTTCAGCATACGCAGGGCATTATAACTGGCCTTGGCATACCCCTTGGATCCTGAACGCTCGGCGTCAAAATAAAAAACCCCGAGATTTCTGGTGACCTTCTCTTTATTGCCTGCGAAATCTTCCAGGCAGAAATACGTTTGATAGTCTACCCCGGCTTCCTGCATGTTTTTTATGCGCGCCGGGATATAACTGGCGGCAATATAGGCATCCTTGCCTCTTTTGGGGGACATATTGGAGAAGGCGTCAAAATTCCACTCGTCGATGATCAAGGGAAGTGTATCTTGAAAATTAAAATAACTTAACCATTCACGGATAAGTTTAATCAAGGGTTTTTTATAAATAGTCTCCTGCTTTTCAAGTGCCGGATCGGAAGAATAGGCATGCCAGGATATAAAATCCAGGGGCAATTTATAATTCGAACAGAATTTTATCAATTCATAAATCAGGCTGCGCTCGGGGAAAAGGATATTATTGTTTGGCCCGATATTGGCAAACCAGGAGCTTGTGGACGGGCCGCCTAAGGGAATATATATCTTGGCTTCCTGGCGCAGCTCTTTGACCGCTTCAGCAACAACCCGATAAAGGGCAAAATACTCTGATTTCTCGCCCAAAAAGAAATCTTCCAGGTCCGGGGCGTTCCAAACCTCATACCAGATATTATATTTCTTTTCACAGCTTAATTTGCGTATAGTATCTTTGACCAATTCTTTATACGCTATTAAATTATGCACAGAACTGTTTTTATCAAGCACCCTGCCTAAGCCGGAAGGAGTGCCGAATAAATCAAGAATTACTGTTCCTCCGCTATCGCTTATTTTTTTAATAACTTCTTCGTAGTTTCCCAAGAGCCTGGCTTGGGCAGACTCATCCTTGGCAAGCTGGGCAATTTCCCAGAGGTTGTATTGTATGCGATAAAAACAGTTAAATCCTAAATCCTTCTGCCAGATATCCAGGACATCTTTAGCCGCCAAGGTTTGCGGCCAGCTTATATCGCTATGCGCACCCCTGCCGCTTAAATCAATATTGGTTTTATATATTTTAGGAAGCGGAACGGAAGGAGAATTAAAATCTAAGACTATTTCCAGTTCATCTGGCGTTTGAGCGAAACAAAGATTAACCCAGAAAAGTGGCAATAAAATTAATAAAACTTGATACAGTAAAATTAACCGCCTTTTGTTCATTTAAAGTTTTTTCTGTACTCTTAAAATCGAAACCGCTTTGCCGGTTGCTTCATTTATTTCGATAATCGCGCCATGCAATTGGATATTGCCTTCGGCAACCTCAAACTTCACCGGGATAGAGCTTAAGAAACGAGTAAGCACATCTTCCACCCGCCGGCCAATCACTGAATCATAAGGGCCGGTCATACCTACATCGGTTATATAAGCAGAGCCCTTGGGCAGGATTTTTTCATCAGCAGTCTGAATATGCGTATGCGTACCCAACACAGCAGAAACCTTGCCATCCAAGTACCAGCCTAAGGCTACCTTTTCAGAAGTCGCTTCCGCATGTATATCTACCAGAATAATCTTGGTTTCTTTTGCCAGTTCTTCGGCCGCCTTGAATGCAGCCTTAAAAGGGCATTCCAGGGCCTCCATAAAAACCCGGCCGTTAACATTAATTACCCCGACCTTAATTCCGTTCCTGGATTTAAATACCGCTGCCCCTTTGCCCGGAGCCCCGCTGGGAAAATTCAAAGGCCGCAGGATCCTTTCTTCCTGGTTAATCAACTCAAAGATCTCGCTCTTTTTCCAAATATGGTCTCCGGAAGTAAGCACATCCACCCCGGAGGCAAAAAGCTCCGCGCTAACCTTGGAAGTAATCCCTGAGCCTCCGGAGGCATTCTCCGCATTAGCGATTACAAAATCTAACGCGTACTCCTGTTTAAGGGGGGCAACTAATTTCTTAATTGCCTCTCTTCCCGGGCTGCCAACAATATCTCCAATAAAAAGTATTTTCATCTACTTAGCGTACTCAATAGCGCGCATCTCGCGAATTACCGTAACCTTAATCTGACCCGGATATTCCATCCCCTCTTCAATTTTCTTGCGGATATCCCTAGCCATAGTAGTTGCATCATTATCATTTATCTTTTCCGGCTGCACAATTACGCGAATCTCCCTGCCTGCCTGGATGGCAAAAGATTTTTCAACCCCTTTAAAAAGATTGGCAATTGACTCCAGCTTATCCAAACGCTTGACATATGTCTCAAGGGTCTCGCGCCTTGCTCCAGGACGAGCGGCACTGACTGCATCAGCAGCTACAGCTAAAACAGCATATAAACTCTGCGGCACAGCTTCTTCATGATGTGATTCAATCGCTCCTACTACCTCGGCGGTTTCATTGTATTTCTTCGCTAAATCCGCCCCCAGCTTTGCATGCGTGCCTTCAACTTGATGATCTACCGCTTTGCCGATATCATGCAAAAGCCCGATCCGGCGGCCCAATTTAAAATCAAGCCCCAGCTCCGAAGCCATGATCCCTAACAAAAAGGAAACCTCTTTAGAATGTTGTAAGGCATTCTGACCATAGCTAGTGCGGTACTTAAGCCGGCCTAAAAGTTTAATTATCTCAGGGTGCAGGCCATTGACCCCTGCCTCAAAAGCCGCCCGTTCCCCTTCCTCGCGGATCTTCTCATCCATTTCTTTTTTGGTCTTCTCTACAATCTCTTCAATCCGGCCGGGGTGAATCCTTCCGTCAGAAATAAGTTTTTCCAGGCTTAAGCGGGCGATCTCCCGGCGCACAGCATCAAATCCGGATAAGGTAACTGCCTCGGGAGTATCATCAATAATTACATCTACCCCGGTTGCCATTTCTAAGGCCCGGATATTTCTGCCTTCCCGTCCGATAACCCGGCCCTTCATTTCATCGTTGGGCAAAGTTACTACGCTTACAGTTGACTCCACGGTATGTTCTGCGGCGCAACGCTGGATAGCCAGGCTCAAGATTTCGCGGGCCTTTTTATCTGCAGTACTACGCACCTCTTCTTCCTGGCGCCGGATAAATACTGCTTTCTCATTATTTAATTCTTCATTAAGCCGGCCGAGCAGGATTTGTTTTGCCTCTTCAGCCGAAAGAGAAGAAATCTTCTGCAGCCTTTCTTTTTCTTCTGCAACTAAGGCATGTAATTGATTGTCTTTTGACTTTAAAGCTTCTTCCTGCTTCTTAAGGTTGTCATTGCGGGCATCAATTTCTTTTTCTTTTTTCTCCAAGAGGTCCAGCCTGCGATCAATATTTTCTTCTTTCTGGGTTAATCTCTTCTCGAGATTTACAATCTCCTGCTTGCGTTCCCTGGTCTCCTGATCAAAATCCTGGCGCATGCGGTGTAAAAGATCTTTAGCCTCCAACTCCGCTTCCCGGCGTTTATCCAAAACCTCTTTATTGGCTACTTCCAGGATATGCTCAGCTTCTGCTTCAGCGCTTTTTAGCTTTTTTTCAGCTATATGTTTCCTTAAAAAATACCCGGAATATGCGCCAGCTAAAACAACAAATGCTGTGATTACTATATTGAGAATCATTTCTATCCTCCCTGTTGATCTTAATTATTCAAATGCTTACAGGAGATTTAGGAGAAGATAACTTGCTTGACGCTTATGTCGTAAGCGGTGGTAGGTATTAGGGGTAAGATTTGAAAGTCAAAAGCCAGGCCTATGGAAGGCGTATTATTAGAAAGTATGCTTAAGAAACGGTCGTAGCAGCCTTTGCCGCGGCCCAGGCGGTTACCCTTTTTATCAAAAGCCAAACCGGGGACAACAATAAGATCTAAATCCTCTGGTTTAACTAATGCTTCTGATACGGGTTCTAAAACACCGTAAGGACCTTTTTTTAATTTAGAATGGTCTTCTAATATAGCTGGCTGCATAGTTTCTCTATCTTTCCTGCAAACTGGTACACATATAAGCTTGCCTATTTTTTTGGCTTCCTTAATCATCTCTTCCGTGTTTACTTCACCACCAAAGGCGACGTAAAACATCACTATCTTTGCCTTTTTAAAAACCTTATTCCTTAAAAGTTTACCTTGGATAACCCTACTTTTTCGGTTTCGGTCTTCCTCCTTCTGAGTTTTTAACGCTAAAAGAATTTTACTACGTATTTGAGCTTTTGTCAACATAGCTTGCCTTACAGACAGGTCTCTCCATCATGGGTATGCTCCTTATCATCAAAAGGAGCCGCTTTACCCTGTTTCTTATAATAATCCTTTAAAGCGGAACGCAGTGCCTCTTCCGCTAAAACCGAACAGTGCATCTTTATTGCCGGCAGGCCGCCTAAGGCCTCAGCAACCGCCTTATTGGTAATAGTCAGGGCCTCGGTAATAGTTTTGCCTTTAACCATCTCCGTGACCATGGAACTAGTGGCTACTGCCGCACCGCAGCCAAAAGTCTTAAACTTTACATCCACAATTATTTCATTTTCTATTTTTAAATACATCTTCATCACGTCGCCGCAGACAGGATTGCCGACGGTACCAATCCCGCTGGCATCCGGGATCTCTCCAACATTACGGGGATTGGTAAAATGATCCATTACTTTTTCACTGTAGGGAAGCTGTTCTGCCATATCTATCTCATGATTAACTTATGTGGCCTTAAGGCCTTTTGGTAATCCCTTTCCTTATGGATTTGCCTGATCTTATCCAGGTTATTGCTTTTTTCTAATTCCTTATAAATTAGAACCCAGGCGCAATCCTTTTCATTATCCACTTCGCATTTGCCTTTATTCATCCCTCCGCAAGGGCCGTTTAAAAGGCCCTTAGGACAAAGCGTAACCGGACAGATTCCCGCAGTCAGTGCCAAAACACACTCTGAGCACATAGAACATTTCTCATGGAAATTACCCTGGGCATCCATGACTGCGCCAAAAATAGTATTATTGGCCGGGATGACCGGCTGATTAAAACGGTTATTCTCTTTGATTGACTGCACGCCTAAACCACAGGCCAAGACTAAAACAGCTTCGCAGTCGCGCAAAACCTTGATATTCTTAGCCAGCTCTGTTTTGATCTGCGGAGCAAGACAAGGTGCTCCCGGTAAACACATTCCTAAAATCGTCTTTCCGGCAATCTCAAGGGCCGCTTTAAGCTTTTCTAATTCCGGCTGGCCGCCGCTTTTACAGGTCGTAGCACACTCGCCGCAACCTACCAGGAATATCTTTTTGTAATCTTTCAGACTATCCAATAACTCATCTAACGGCTTTTGCTGGCTGATGATCATAATAAAAATTTTAACACAGTTTTCTACCTATCTCAAGCTAAACTTGAGCACCCATAGATATTTAGCGCACTTACCGTCTACTCCCTGAAATACTCCTCCATAGTTTCAAAGAATTCTTTATTCCTTTGCCTTTTTTCACCAATAATATCCTCGATCTCCACATCATCCCATACATCCGCATTTCCAGCACCCTGGACATCTACAAACTTATTAAGCAGGCCGCCTTGCTCAAGAAAGCGGGAAACCTGGGTAAACACTGAACCTCCGCCATCCATAAAACTCCGGGGAGACCTGTCGATATGCGGTTTTAATAGAAATAAATTTACCTTGGCCCGCGTAGCGGCGACATAAAACAAGCGGCGCTCCTCTTCAATCTCATCATCTGTTTCTAAGGACAAGTAGGAAGGAAGGTGCCCCTCGGCAACATAAATTAAAAATACCGTATGCCATTCCAAGCCTTTTGCTGAATGTATGGTGGAGAGGGTAAGCGTTGTGTCATCCTTATCCCTCTTACCCGCTTCAACCAAGCTTCTTTCCGGAGGCTCCAAAGCCATATCTACCAAAAATTGTTCCGTTGTCTTATAACGTTCAGCGATTCTCAATAACGAATCCAGATCACTCAGACGTTTGTTAAAATCATCATATTTATTTTTCAATAATGGCTGATAATAGCTGAGAAATCTCTCGATTATTTTAGCCGGTTGATCATGTTTGCAATCAACGCTTTTTAAAAGCTCGAATAATTTAATTAATTCCCCATTTTTACACAAAAGATCTTGATCCGCGGTATTATCTACAACCGCTTCAATAATTTTACTTGCGGTTTTAGGCCCTATCTTGGGAATCAACAAAAGCGCGCGTAACCAGCTTACCTGGTCAAGCCCATTATAAACGATACGCAGGTAGCTTAAGATGTCTTTGATGTGCGCGGCTTCCACAAACTTCTGCCCGCCGTATTTCGCAAAAGGGATATTGCGGCTGGCCAGCTCAACCTCTAAATCATTAGAATGCCAGCCCGAGCGGAAAAGTACGGCGATGTCCTTTAAAGCCACCCCTTCCTCCCTTAGTTCAAGGATCTTATCTGCAACATAACGCGATTGTGAATTTTCATCCGGGCAATCTAAAAAGACCGGGATATTCCCTTCTTTCTTTTCAGTGTAAAGATGTTTTTCGAACCTTTCCTTGGCTTGGGCAATAACGGCATTGGTCAAATTTAATATCGGCTGCGTGGAACGATAGTTCTCCTCCAAAGTAATAATTTTGGTATTTTTAAAAATCTTCGGAAAATCAATAATATTTTTAAAATTTGCACCCCGGAAAGAGTAAATACTCTGGGCATCATCGCCAACCACCATAATATTGGCATGATCAGCGGCCAAAAGGCAGGCAATATGCGCCTGGAGCTTGTTGGTATCCTGGTATTCATCAACCATAATATATCTATACTTAGCTGAGATGCTCGCGCGCACATCTTCATGCCTGGTAAGCAATTCTTTCAGGAAAATCAATAGGTCGTCATAATCCACAAGAGACTTTTGACGCTTATACTTATTATACTCCTGACGGATTTTTTTAATCTCCTCGCTGAATTCCATAAACTGGGGGTATTCGTCATAGATAACATCAGAGATATCTTCGGATTTATTAACGCTTTTAGAAATAACTTCTAAAATAGCGTGTTTGCGCGGGAAACGTTTTTCGGATTTATGATACCCCAATTGCACCCGTAATAAGTTCACGGCATCTTCCGCATCCGCCTGGTCAAGGATTGTAAAGTTATTGTTGAGCTCCAGGAGTTTGGCGTATTTACGTAAGATCATATTGGCAAAGGAATGGAAGGTGCCTCCGGAGATATTTTTGCAACGTTCATCCAAAAGCAGGCTCGCCCGACGGAGCATCTCTTCAGCTGCCCTGCGGGTAAAGGTAAGCAATAAAATCTGATCCGGCCTAACCCCTTGTTCAACTAAATAAGCCGCCCGATGGACCAAGACCCGCGTTTTACCGCTGCCGGCTCCGGCAATAACCAGATACGGGCCGTTAATCGACTCAACAGCTTCGAGCTGCGCCTTGTTCAGTTCCTTTTTATAATCTATTTTTTTAGGCATGGGAATATTTTGTGCATATCATTCTAACCCTTGGCGGTTTTATTGCAAGATAAATATTGGAGGGATGTTACAACCTTGCTAAAATAAATCTCATCTCTGCATCTGACTTACCTGATTCCAACAAAGCTAACATTTCCTTAAGCGAAAGGTCTGTGTTAAGCGCCAAATCTTCCTGCATCCTAAGTATATCTGTAATACAATCCAAAACCTTTCCTATCTCCTGGCCGATGTTTTTATTTTCACTGCAGGCCCACAGGTATTCTTTAATCCGTTCACTGGAAGGAATAATTCCCGCCTTGAGCATATTATCAATTTGATCCCAAGATGCATCAAGATTAATACCAGCCAACTGTCTTGGAGCCGGCATATTGCCAGGCTGTATATTTAACCCGGGTCGGGAAACAAGCGGCATAGAGCGCAAATCAATCCCTCCAACCGGCTTACTGGGGTCATCCGGTGCTAAAGGAACAGCAGCGGCCCCTTCTGCGTTTAATTTTATAAGTTCATTTCTTAAAATAAACACTTGCAGCAGGAATTTGTTTTTTTGTTCTGATTTTTCAACAACCATCGGCTGATTATTACTATCCAGGCCCGCCTTTCTGTCAAACTCTATCGGGTAAAATGTATTCTCAACAGCCCGCCCCTGCTGCTCCAGCCCGGAAAAACGCAAGGCCTCTGAAAGCTTGCTATAAAACATAAAACTATCTGTTTTTTTCAAGGCATCCGCTTCGGATAATCCCTGTTTACGCAGCTGATTATATATCACACCTTCCAGGAAAAGTACTATTGAGCCGGTTAAAGTAGTATCTATAAACCTGACACCTTTGCGCTTAATGGTATCCATATCCAAACCTACCGAGGATAGATACAACAATGCCTTTTCTGCGGCCTGGCGCAAATTATTGCTATAGCCGTCAAATTCCCCGTAGGCTTTTTCGCCTCCGGGTTTTTCTTTATTTATAAGATCAGAGAGGAGATTAAAAAAACGCATCTTGAATTCCGGAAAATCCTCCGCGGCCACCGCTTCATCCCGCCCATAACCCAGGTCTTTCTTTATAGACTGAAACATAAAGTGGATAACTCCGTCTCCTGCTATTGACCCGAAGAAAAATCTAAAAGTCGCCTTTGATAAAAATAGCCCATGCGCGGGTTTGTTTCTTAATTTTTCTGCAGCGTAAAGCGCAAAGGAATCCCGGAATAAAAATACATTTTCCTTACCGTCATCTTTAAGTGCGCCCGCGAATTTATGAGCTAATTGCGCCTGGACTACAGCGTTATTGTATAAATCTATAAATACCGACGGGCTGATGTCGAGCTGGCCGGCAATATTTTCCAATTCCTCGCGCCCAAGGATCTTGCCGGATTCTTGCAATATCCCGTCAAACCAACGCATAAAGTTAATAAACGGTCCGCTGATTTCCTGTTTTGCGAGTTCTGCAACAGGAGAGCTAACGGGTTTATCCTGAACAGGAGGAGTTGTCCTTGATTGGATGAGTACCTTAAATGGCGACATCTTCATCCATTGCCCGTCGCTTAAGTGAATAACCACCCGGGAGGTTTTCTTCGCAGAACCTCCCTCAACAAATCCGCCTTTTTCTATAAACTCAGCTTGGTCAAATATCCCGGAATAATTGTACCGCAATGCATATTGACCAGACAAATAACCAAAATCAACCAGAGAGGTAATATTAACCGGCTCGGCATCCCGGATCTTCTGATAAATCTTCTCTACGCCCATACCGCTGTATTTGCCTGACCAAACAGCATCACCTTCCTGGCTAAAATTATGCTCAGCTTCCAGCCGATGATGCTGTTGGCTTAAATCCCCAAAGGCATAATCAATGGTGATAATCTCGCCGCGCTCGAGGCTGCGCTCCATCTCATCCTGCCAATCAAGAGACTCGAGATTTACCGCTATCTCCTTACCCGCCTTTAACTCAATGCCGTTTTTCTTAAGATAATCAAGGTAGGTATTGATGCGTGGATCGGATAGCGGACCCGGAGCATCATGCAACATGCCATTGCTATCGACTGTTACATATAATTCCTGCGGCTGACCGGCTACATCAAACCTTACCCGATGGATTCCAAAATCATCGGGTAGTTCGTTAGAAAGAAACACCCCGGTGATCAAGCCGTATTCCTGCCGCAGAGAAGCTAAATTACGGGCATCAGAACCAACCCAGGAAACTTTCCCCTGGAATTCTCCAAGCTTATTTTCCTGAGTGATCCTTAAGTTAGCCTGGCTGATCTCCACGATAACATACCTCAAGGCTTTATAAAGAGTGGGTTCGGTTGCAGGAAATTTTTTATCCTGTTCCTTTAATTGATTCAGGATATTGAAAGCCAATGTCCCGTTACCGGCTCCCATTTCTACAATCGTAAATACAGAAGGCTGTCCAAGCATCAGCCATTTTTGCATTAAATGGTTTGCAATCGCCTGTGCCAATAACTCTCCTTCTTTGCCTTCGGCAAATGTTAAAAATCCATCCTCAACATCTTTCTCAATTTTTGCCCGGGAAGCATAATATCCGTATTTTGGATGGCCTTGGGCTATATTCATAAAATCAGCAAATGTTATTTTTTTATCCGGCGCCATCTCGATATATTCTGCGACCACATCGTATATATTGCTTGCCGAGGAAGAACCGAGAAAAGACAGTCCAGGTTCTTTTGTAATATTTACTTCTCCTGCGGACGAGCTAGACATGCCAACAAGGTAATCTTTTTTAGAAACGGGGTCTCCCTGCGGAGATTCTTTTACATTTATTACGTTATAGGGGCCGCTAATTGCTGGATCGGGACCTGTTGGCTGCTGCGGAAAAGGTTGCTCGGGAACAAGCTGTATCCCTCCGCTAAAATAACTTCTCGCAGACCGTCCATAAAGAGTTTGAACGGATTCTTTAAATTTGTATTCGCCATCTTTAAAAGAACTCTGGTATTGCTGAAAGTATTGTTGTTTAGACCAACTACCGGTTGAGATTAAACCGGTTAAGTCTCTCTTATCTATGCGCAAGCTGCAAAGACCCCCTTTGCCATAGAATCTGGCCTTAAACCACTGGGCAAGGATTAATGAATAATAAACTTGCCGCAATGCAGCATACTTCTTGGAGGTGTTTACTTCCTTAATAAGCTTGGGGATAATCTCTTCCTTGATCAACTGGCTGGAATATTCGTTCAAAGTTTTTAACCTGGGGTCCTGGAAATTATAAGTAGCTGAACTCTTAAGGTAATCATCCTCAAGCATAACCTTTAAAGTAGCCTTGTAAATATAGGCGTTGTTTTCCGCTTCCCGGATGATAATCTCATCCGGGACTATCCAGGGCCTGACTAAAGTAGGAATAGTAATATTATCAGCACCGAAGAGTTCTTCGGCTTTTTTGTAGAGCTTATCCCAGTATTGTTTGCCTTCCGGTGTCTGAGGAGAGGTATAGGCTGCGGTATCCTTTTTAAGCTGGACATCGGCTTCTAACAGGATCCTACCTACTTCGGTCTGCGCCAGGTAGTCATCAATAATATTATCCGCTGAATCCGGCCGAAGGTTAACCCAAAAACTATCATTGGGCAGGGTAATGCCGGTAAAAAAATAGTTCAAGAGTTCCCTGGCTGAATCCTTCAGGGTTGTTTCCGGTAATTGCCGGGAATCTCCTTTATCTAACAGGAGTTTAAAACTATTGTCCAGTTTATCATAAGAAAGATAACGTAAATGCACGGGCCTGAATTTATCCGCGGATAGAGGATTGCTTAAGGCGGAGAAATAACCGGAGACATCCAATTGGCCGGCTGACTGGGCAAATCCGGATTGCTCAAAAATAAGCAGGAAACAAAGTAAAAAATAAATTATCCTGGGAAATTTGTTTTTCATTATCTGATTTTTTAGCGCTCTTTTGCTTAATCGGCTTTAATATAATAAGTATGCTATATAGGTAAGCAATTACAAGGCTAAATATGAAGTCTTAAGAAAGCGCTTTCTAAAAAACCTTAAAATGCCCTTGATTTTTATTGTACATATGGCATGCTTGGGTTACTCTTTTTTGTTAACTGAAATGGAGGAGTCGATAGCGAAAGCCACAGAGGATTATCCCCTCCAAAAAGGACCCCAAGAGTCGGGGCCCTTTTTGTTTACAGGGATATTTAAGGCTGGTTTTATTTTACATACGCCCGGATTATTTTCTGCTCGCTAACCGGACGGTCTTCGGCATTAACCGGCGTATTTTCGATCTCCTGAACTACCTCTAAACCGGAAACCACTTCACCAAATATAGTATGGCGCATATTCAACCAGGGTGTTTTCGCGCAGGTAATAAAAAACTGGCTGCCGTTGGTATTCGGCCCGGCATTGGCCATAGCTAAGATCCCGGGGCCGTCAAATTTGGCTTGCGGGGTCACTTCATCTTCAAATGGCTTTCCCCAAATTGACTCCCCGCCCATTCCGGTTCCTGTAGGATCCCCGCCCTGGATCATAAAACCTTTGATTACGCGATGAAATATCAAGCCGTTATAATAACCTTTTTCAGTTAGTTTAATAAAATTCTCACATGTCTTAGGGGCAACATCGGTTTTTAATTTTATCTCGATATTCCCTTGATTGGTTTCTAAAATTACTGACTGTTCATCCATAGCAAAGCTTCCTCCATAGCAGTTAATCAAACACAGGGTTAATAAAACAACTAGCAGTTTTTTCATGCCTTTTCTCCTTCTTCTTTTTGTTTTTGCTTTTCCAAAATGATCTTTTGGGCGATTTCATTTGGAACTTGCGTATATTTATCAAACTCCATGCTGGCATTGGCCCTGCCGCTGGAGAGGGAACGAAAGTTGGTAGCATAACCGAACATCTCCGATAGAGGGGCCTCGGCGGAAATAATTTTCTGGTTGGCCTTGGCATCAATATTTAAAATCTTGCCGCGGTGCGAACAAATAAACCCCACGCAGCCGTTAACATATTCTTCAGGAGTTGAAACCTCCAGCTTCATGCTGGGTTCAAGAAACACCGGGTTACCCTTCATAAACGCCTCTTTAAACCCGAATATGGCTGCCATTTTAAAAGCAATTTCCGATGAATCCACTTCGTGGTATGAACCATCAACTAACGATACTTTCACATCCACAACCGGATATCCTCCATATGCCCCTTTTTGCATAGCCTCAATTACTCCCTTTTCCACCGCCGGGATAAATGAACGCGGAATTGCCCCTCCCTTAATCTTATCGATAAACTCAAACCCTTCTCCTGCTTTATTAGGGTTAAGCTCTAAAACTACATGGCCATATTGACCACGGCCACCGGATTGTTTAATGTATTTATTTTCTGCACTAGCCGGCTTAAGAATAGTTTCCCGATAAGCAACCTTAGGCTGGCCTACGATTGCCACAACCCCAAACTCTTCCTTAAGCCTATCAACGATAATCTCCAGATGCAACTCGCCCATACCGGTAAGGATAACTTCTTTGGTTTCCTCATCAGTCTCCACTTTGAATGTAGGATCTTCTTCAGCGAGCTTCGCCAATCCCTTTCCCAGTTTATCCTGGTCATCCCTGCTCTTAGGAACAATGCTTAAAGAAATCACCGGCGTAGGAAATTTTATCGCCTCTAAAATTAGAGGATGATCCACATCACAAAGCGTATCCCCGGTTATTGTACTGGACAAACCGGGAATCGCTATAATATCGCCGGCAAAGGCATAATCAATATTTTCGCGCTGATTAGCGTGCATCTGCACAATGCGGCCGATTCTTTCCCTCTTGTTTTTCAATGTATTCAGGATATACGTACCGGTGGATAAAATTCCGGAATACACCCGTACATAAACAAGCTTACCCATATGCTGGTCCGCCTGTACCTTAAAAGCCAGGCCGCAAAACGGCTCTTTGATATCCGCCTTACGCAGCAATTTCTTCTCCGGGTCATTTACATCGCTTCCTTCAACCGAAGGTAAATCCAGCGGTGAAGGCAGGAAGGCAACAATGGTATCTAATAATTTCTGTACTCCTTTATTTTTAAAAGATGCGCCGCAGGTAACCGGAACCATTTTATTAGCAATGGTTCCCTGACGGATAGCCTGATACAGCTCCTCTACGGTAATTGATTCTTCTGATTCCAAAAACTTTTTCATCAGTGAATCATCCGAACCAACTGCGCGTTCGACCATAATGTGCCGGTATTTTACCGCCTGCTCTTTATAATCTTGCGGTATTTCGCTAACCGTAAACTCTTTACCTAAAGATGCGTCATCGTATATATACGCTTTCATCTCGATTAAATCAATCACTCCGCGGAATTTATCTTCAGATCCGATAGGAATTTCTAAGGGAACGGCGTTAGCTCCTAAATCCTTCTCAATTCCGTTTAATACACTAAAGAAGTCTGCTCCGGTGCGGTCCATTTTATTTATAAAAGCGATTCTTGGCACATGGTATTTATCCGACTGCCTCCACACCGTCTCTGACTGCGGCTCTACTCCGCCCACTGCGCAAAATACCGCGACAGCCCCATCCAAAACCCTTAAGGAACGCTCTACCTCAACCGTAAAATCAACATGCCCCGGAGTATCGATAATATTAATCCGGTGATCCTTCCAAAAACAGGTAGTAGCCGCGGATGTAATAGTAATACCCCGCTCCTGCTCCTGTTTCATCCAATCCATGGTTGCCGCACCATCGTGCACTTCGCCAATCTTATACGACTTTCCAGTATAAAAAAGTATCCTTTCGGTAGTCGTGGTTTTGCCGGCATCAATATGCGCCATGATCCCGATATTTCTTACTTTGTCCAGGCTTATCCGCGGGGTTGCCTGCGATTCTGGCTTAGACTCTTCTGCTTGTGGAGCCTGCTCCGCTGTTTTATCTGCTGCTACAGGAGCTTCTTCTTTTATTTGTTCCACCGCTGCCGAAGCTTGTTCCCTCGGGGTTTCTTGCAGCTTATAATCATCTTCAAAAGAAGCCTCTTTTATTTTTCCATCTAACCCGGTCAGTATTTCTTCCGGCAATATTTCATCCTTTTGCTGTTCTTCTGCTGGCGCTTCTTCTTCCGGCACAACCTCAGGGTCTTTCTTTTTGACCTCCTGCAGGGATGATTCTTTTGCCTTTTCTCCCTGACGCAGATGTGCGATTTCTTCAGCAAAATTCTTCAACCTTTCTTGAGCAGACTCCAGATCCTTCTCCAATTGAGTATATTCTTCATTTAATTTATTAAACTCCGACTTGGGAACCCACTCGCTTATTTTTTCTTTGCGCTTAAATTCAGCAATAACGGCTAAATACTCATCTATACTCTTAAGCTGTTTTTCAATCTGGTGTTTTTGTATCTGCACCTGCTCTTCTTTAAGCTTAGCCTCTGTTTCTTTTACTTCCAGGGAAGCCTTAATTTCCCGGATCTCCCGTGATAAATTTACATTTTTCGCAAACTCTTCCTGTAATTCGTTTTCTTTGGTGATAAATTTATTCTTTAAATCCAGGTTTTCCGGTTTTATCTTGGACAACTCTGCCTCGGCCCTGGCCACCCACTCATCCCGGCGTTTTAATTCTTCGGAGAATTTGGCCTCTTTTTCTGCAACGGTTGTAAATTCGTTTTTTTCGTTTTCATATGCGGCTTTGGTCTGGTTTAACTCATTTTCCAGCTCGGAGACTTGTTTTTGCAACCGCTGTATTTTTTGCTCCTTACCGGATTCATCTGAGAGCGTTGGCCCTTTTTCGTTTTTCCTGGTCTGTTCCTTGTCAGAAGCGCTAAACATCCCGACAGTAGCATAGATAACCATTCCTACACCTAAAACCGCCAATATCAACATTGCCGCTATCATAATAATTTACCCTTTACCGCGTATTTTTTCCAGGCGTTCTTTAATTTTAGCCTCATGGCCTATATCCGTAGGCTCATAGTAACGCACCTTTTTACGCGTATATTTTTGTTTTACAAAATGATCCGGATAGTCATGTGCGTATTTATACCCTAGACCATGCCCTAATTTTTCCGCACCGCTGTAATTGGTATCCTTCAAATGATCCGGAACCTCTTGAACTTTATTTTCCTTGATATCCTGGCTGGCCTTTTCAATCGCTAAATAACTTGCATTGGATTTAGGGGCACAGGAAACATAAATTACCGCCTGGGCCAAAGGGATCCTGGCTTCCGGCATACCTACAAACTCAGAGATCTGTAAGGCTGCATTAGCTAAAACTAATGCCAGGGGATCGGCATTTCCCACATCTTCGGCGGCCAAAATACAAACCCTGCGGGCGATAAAACGCGGATCTTCTCCGGCATAAAGCATTTTGGCCATCCAATAAATCGCCGCATCGGGATCAGTTCCGCGCATGGATTTAATAAACGCCGAGGCAGTATCATAATGTCCATCTTCATCGCGATCGTAAACAACCGCTTTTTTCTGTATAGACTCCTGGGCAATCTCCAGGCTGAAATTAACCTGGCCGTCTTTACCTGCTGCGGTAGTCAAAACCCCCAATTCTAAAGCTGCCAAAACCCTTCGGGCGTCACCCTCGCAACTCTTAGCTAAAAAATTAAGCGCTTTTTTATCAGCCTTGATTTTAAAGCTTCCTAACCCCCGATCCTTGTCCTTTAAGGCATTATTTATTATACTTAATAAATCTGCTATTTGAAGCGCTTTCAGTTCGCAAACAATCGAACGGGAAAGCAGCGCCGAAGTGAGCGAAAAATAAGGATTATGCACTGTCGCCCCGATTAAAATTATGGCGCCTTCTTCGACATCCGGCAGAAGCACATCCTGCTGGGCCTTGTTAAAACGGTGGATTTCGTCGATAAACAGGATGGTCTTTTGATTTGCTGACCGTAATTTAGAGGCAGCGATTATTTTTCTTAATTCTTCAACATTTGAGGTGGTGGCGTTTATCGCCACATAATTAGCCTGGGTAATATTTGCGATACACCAGGCAAGAGAGGTTTTCCCGCATCCGGGAGGGCCAAAAAGAATGAGTGAACTTAACCGGTCAGCTTCAATAGCGCGACGTAATAACTTACCTTTACCCAATATATGTTCCTGGCCGGCCAATTCATTGAGGTTGGCTGGCCGCATACGTACGGCTAAGGGCAGATTTTTATCATGGGTGTTTAATTTTTGGGAGGAGAATAAATCCATAAAAAAAATCCCCGCAGAAGTGCCGTTGGATAGATAGTTTGAACCGTTTGCTTTCAGGTGGGCGCCTCTCTTTAAGCACGTATGCTTAAAAGAAGTATTGGCTCCCTTGAAAAAAGTGTTGGTTCAATAATTATCAAATTTCCAACGCGCACCGCAGGGATATCTAAAAGAAGTATAGCACATATTTATAGTTAAAATCAATCCCGGATGCGTTTTTGCTGTTTTTCTAACGTAATTTTATACCAAAACGCTCTTCCAGTAAAGCGCAGATGGCATTATGCAGAGGGACTATTTCTTCTTCGGTCAATGTACGCTCAGAAGCCCTATAGGTACAAGATATGGTTAATCCCCTAGATCCCGAAGGAATCTGCTTACCCTGATAATAATCCACAACTTTTGCCAAGGATAATAATGGGGCGCCCTTACCCTCTATTACTGTAAGCAATTCTCTTATGGAAACCTCTTCCTTAACCACAAAACTTATGTCCCGGGTAATTGCCGGATATTTAGGAATAGCCGTAAACTTTTTTGCCAGGTTTATATGGGGAAATAATTTTGCCAGGTTTATTTCACCCAAAATAACCTGTTTATTTTTAATATCAAAGGAGTTTAATATTTGCTCATTTAGACTCGCTATAAAACCTACTTCCTGCTGATCAATAATAATCCTTACCTGATTTTCCCCCGGGGAAGAGAAATCATAACTCTTAACCCCAAGTTTATTGAGCAAGCTTTCCAGAATCCCCTTTAGATGTAAGATAGTAACCTCATCCTTAACTAAACCCTGCTTAATAAAAAATGGCCTGGCTCCGCATAAAGCTATACCTAAAGATAATTCTTCCTGCACAGAGGCACGCATCGGCTCATCCGATAGAGTCGGGTGCTGCGCAGAATCAGGTTTAACAGAGAATACATTCGCTACTTCAAAAATATTTACATACTCCTGCTGTTGATTCAAATTATAGGCCAGGGTACGGATAAGACTGGGTAAAAGGGAAAAACGCAAAACCTCTTGTTCTTTACTTAAGGGGTTTAAAATCTCAACCGGCTGAGCGTCCTTCTTAATCCCGGATTTTGCAAGCAGGAGACGGTCAACTAAGCTATAAGTAATCGCCTCCTGCAAACCTAACCCCTGCAGTATAATCTTTATGCCGGAGACAACTTCCCGGTTACTGGGGATACTTTTGTGCGGCTTTACCGCAGGCAGGGAGAGCGGAATCTTCTCATATCCATAAATACGGGCGACCTCTTCCACTAAATCTATCTGTGTTTTTATATCCTGGCGAAAACCGGGAATTTTAACCGTTAGAATATTTTTACCCCGGGCCTTTACAGTAAAACCTAATCCGGACAAAATTTGTTTAACTTTCAAAACCGACAAGCTGACCCCCAATACCCTGGATATATAATCCATTTCCAGGTTAATCGCTGATTTGGCTGGTCTGATTGACCCGAGGCTTTTATAAGCATACGGTTTTCCAAAAGCTAAGACGCTAATTAATTTCAGCGCGGAAAAAGTGGCGCTCTGGGCATTTTCCAAATCCACCCCTCTTTCAAATCTATAGGCTGATTCAGATTGCAGTCCTAATTTCTGCCTGACCCGGCGCACAACAATAGGATTAAATACCGCAGATTCCAGCAGAATATTACACGTGGCCTCAGTTACCTCTGTATCTTTGCCTCCCATAACCCCGGCTATAGCCACCGCCCTATTTTTATCCGCAATGACTAAAATCTCATTATCTAGTATTTTTTGCTGGCCATCGATAATAGTTATGCTTTCATTTGGCCGGGCCCGGCGCACATGGATAGCCTGCTGGCTTAATTTATCCAAATCAAAAGCATGCAATGGCTGGCCTGACTCAAATAAAACATAGTTGGTAATATCCACAATGTTATTTACGCTGCGGCAGCCAAGCGCTTCCAGTCTTTTCTTAAGCCATTCAGGCGAAGGAGCGACCTTAACTCCGCGAATTATCATTGCGCTATAGAACGGGCAATCCATACTCTCGGCCACTGAAATCTCTACAGGTTTAAGGCCTTTTAATTTTACCGTCGGGGACTTGGCTAATTTAAGCCTTGAACCGGTAATTGCGCTGATTTCCCGGGCAACACCTAAAATACTCAACCAGTCAGGACGATTAGAGGTAATTTCAATTTCAAAAACAAAATCCCTGCCTACCGGACAAGCAGGCTTTCCCAGCTCTTCCAGAGAAACCACCTCTAGCCCCGCCATGGTTAATTTATCTGCTAACTCCTTTGGGGATATTTTTATATCTACAAAATCTTTTAACCAGCTGTAAGCTACCTTCACCTTGTTACGATCCTCCGTTTAAAATTTAAAACTGTTTCAAAAATCTCAGGTCGTTCTCAAAAAACAAGCGGATATCATTGATCCCGTATTTTAACATGGCAATTCTCTCCACCCCCATGCCAAAGGCAAAACCCGTATATTTACCGGGCTTATAACCCACTTGTTTAAAAACATTGGGGTGGATCATGCCGGAACCTAAAATCTCAAGCCAGCCTTTCCTGCCGCAAACAGAGCAACCTTTGCCTTTACAAATGATGCAAGAGATATCTACTTCTGCCGAAGGCTCGGTAAACGGGAAGAAATGAGGACGAAAACGCATTTTGATATCCTCCCCAAAAACACTTTTTATAAAAAGCCCTAAGATACCCTTTAAATCCGCAAAGCTGATGTTTTCGTCCACTAAAAACCCTTCGATCTGATGAAACATAAAAAGATGACTGGCATCCACGGCATCCGGACGGTATACCCTGCCCGGAACAACTATTGCCAATGGTGGCTTATGCGCCTTCATCGCGCGCACCTGCACCGGAGAAGTATGGCTGCGCAATAAAAGCTTGGGGTAATTTTTTAAATAAAATGTGTCAAATGCGTCGCGCGAAGGATGGTCCAGAGGAATATTTAAGCCTGTAAAATTATTATACTCTGTCTCGATTTCAGGCCCCTCGACAATTGAAAAACCCAGACGGTTAAATATCCCGCATATCTCGTCAATAATCTGAATGATCGGATGGCTGCCCCCCAATTCCTGAGCGATCCCGGGCAGGCCGATATCCTGCGTATTTTTATTTATGGTACTACCTTGAATCTTCAGGGTCTTTTCTTTTTCCTGGAAAAGCTCAAGCAGCTTATTCTTTAAAGAATTGACTTGTTTTCCAAATGGCCCTCTTTCTTCTGCCGGTAAAGTACCGATTAAACCGGTCAATTCCGCAAGCACCCCTTTTCTGCCCAAATATTTGACCCGCGCTGATTCCAATTCGGGGATAGAAGAAACTGCAGCTAAATCGTTTTCTACTTGTGTCTGAACAAGGTTAATATCCATATTAAAAACAGGACTCCAAATAAAATAAGGCTTAAATTTTTTTTATCAGGTTGCAAACCTCGGTTAATTTCCCTGCCCGGGGTAATCTTGCGTAACTTCTGGGCGTGAATATCCAAATCTCCGCCATGCTCAAGGCAAGCACGATTAAATATACCCGTTACCTCCAGGCTATCCCCGCGGGTTTTATAACTACCGGTAAATTCAATTTCTTTTGCCAGGGAAGCACTCACCCAGACGCCTAAAGCATTTTCCCCGTCATTAATATTGACCCAGGCAAATTCACCCCGGATCATTACATCCCCGATTGCTTCACCGGTGTAAGTTATTATTTTAGTGTCATATTCCTTGGCGCCCTTAATTAATTCGGTGCTACTTATGCCTTGAGAAAAAACAGGGGATCCCGGATAGCCAATTAGAATAAGAAGTAAAATTATTAGGGATAGCTTATAACTATTTTTCATTTTCCTTTAATTACAGCAATCAAAAACCCAAGAATCGTAAATACTGACATAAACTCCAAACGCCCGGCCCACATCTGTATTATATAAGTAACTTTAAGACCCGCAGGCATAGCGATATTAGTAATTCCGCAGGATAAACCGACATTAGCCGCCGCGGAAGTAGATTCAAAAAGTGCATTTAAAAAAGGGTGGCCGTAAAACATACCCACCAGCGCGCCTAATAAATATAAAATTATATAAGCCAAAGTAATAATTAAGGCACTTCTTACCAGCTTATCCTCTACAAACACATCTTTAATATGATGAAACTTTTCAACCACCAAAGCCCTTTCCGGCATAATGATTTTTTTTAGATCTTCTTTAAAGGCCTTAAAAATAATCCCGATGCGTAACATCTTAATCGCCCCGGTAGTAGAGCATACTGCCCCGCCTAAAGACATAGCCATAATTAAACCCACTAATGCCAAATTATTCCAATCCGCAAGAAACTGCTGAGGATAAACAGTCTGGAAACCCGTACCGGTGTGACCGGAAATAAGCTGATAAAATCCTTTTCTAAAAAGCATTACTGCTGAAGGATAACTGCCAATCTGAACCAAACCAACAGCAACAATAGAAAAAGTTGCGATAATCGTGACAAAAAGCGTACTGGTCTCAATATTCCTGAATATTTCTTTACGGTTACCCATCCATAAATGATAATGCAGTTTGAAATTAAGTGCCCCCAGGACCATGATAATTATAGTGATAACTTCATATGTTATACTATGGTAATAAAGTATGCTTTGCGACTGCGGGCTAAATCCCCCGGTATCAAATGCCGTCATAAATATGCATGCACCGTGAAAAAAAGAATTAAGCGGCTTCATCCCGTTAAAAATCCCGGTTATACCCAAAGCAATGGTGCCTAAAACCAGGTATATAAAACTTACTGACCAGATAAATCTGGAGGTATGTACTACATTCGGCAGGATTTTTTCATCGCGCGCTTCGCCAACATACATTTTGAATGCCCCGGAAAAACCGCGCACAAAAAATGAAAGCACAATAACTATGATACCCTGGCCCCCAAGGAACATAATCAAATGCCGCCAAAGATTATGCGTATAAGACAAATGATCCAGGTCTTGCGCTAAAGTAAGCCCGGTAGTAGCAAATCCGGACATGGCATCAAAACACGCGTCGAGAAAAGACTTCCAATGCCCGCTTAAATATAAAGGAATGGCTCCTAAAAACATTGCCACAACCCAGGAGAGGCTAACCACAATCATACCCTGCATCCAGTTTAAATCTTTTTCAGTATGGCAGACTTTAAGCAGGATTAACCCTAATAAAACGGATGTTTCAATACCGATAAGAAAATCCAGCGCGGGATTGAATTCTCCGAATAGCAATCCGGTTAAAATCGGGATGATCATAGTAAAAGCCAACCCCAGGATCACTTTCCCGAGATAAAAACCAATAATCTTTAAATCTTCCAGGCGGGGCTTAAGGATCATAATTTAAAATAGATGGCCAGGCAGATTAATAAAGCTGCCAGCATAATAGAAAAAACGTATAGAAGTTCAGTAGCAATACCGAAGATAATATTTAGAGAGGGCTTAAATCTCATTTTAATACTTTCCGGCTAAAAGATTTAATAGTTGAGGTTCATTACCGATTAAAGTAAGCGCGATTACATCATCCCCGGGCTTAAGCACTGTGTTACCCTTAGGCAGAATTACCTCTTCTCCACGGACAATAGAAACCAATACCGCATCCTGCGGCAAAGTGATGTCTTTGACTTCCTTATTAATTACCGGCGAATCGCTGGGCAGGTCTACGCGCACTATAGCAAGTTTACCGCGTTTAAAACTCATTAAATTCACAAAGTCGGAAAAAGAAACTTCTTCTTCAATAACCTTGGCAATAATCTTGGTGGAATCTACCGGAACATCAATTCCCAATTCATTAAAGGTATGTTCATTATCCGGGTTATTTACGCGGCCGACTGTACGCTGCAGATTAAATTTCTCTTTGGCCAACTGGCAGACAATCAGATTGTCTTCATCATCCCCGGTAACTGCCGCCAGGACATCCGCGCGCTCAATCCCGGCCTCCTCCAGTATTTTAGGGTCGCAACCATCGCCATTAACTACCAGGGCTTCTAATTCCTTGGCAATCTCATCACAAACCAGGCGGTCTTTATCAACTATGCTTACGGTATGTTTACCCTGGCAAAGCCTTTTGGCTAAGAAATACCCGACTTTGCCGGCGCCGATAATTAAAATATACATGCTTATTTCTCCCCCAAATGGAACTTTTCCCGAACCTCTTGAAGGCTGGAAACTTTCACTACACCCATTAAGGTATCTTTGTTTTTTAAAACAGTTTTTGGATCAGGGATAATAACCCCCTGCATCCTTCTGATAGCCGTGACTATAAATTCCCCGGAGATATTTATATCCTGGATGGTTTTGCCAACCAGGTTATCTTTTACCTCAATTTCGATAACCCCCAAATCCTTGGATTCAATCAGATAGCTGGAAAACCGGCTTTCGATTATCTTATCCCTTAACATCGAGGAGAAAAGCATTGTCCCGCTGATAATGTCCAGGCCAAGGGCTGCGTAAATATGCGCCCGTTGCGGATCATATACACGGGCAAATACTTTGGGCACGCGGAATATTTTCTTGGCAACCTGGGCGCTGATTAAATTGGTATTATCCCCATTGGTTACCGCACAGAAAGCATCCGCTTTCTCAATGCCCACCTGCTTCAGAAGCGCCAGGTCAAAGCCATTGCCGACCATAGTTAAACCATTGAAGGTATCCCCAAGGCGGGAAAAAGATTCCCTCGATTTATCAATGATCACGACATCATGGCCTTCCCCGGATAAAAGCTTGGCCAGCTCCGCCCCTACTCTTCCGCAGCCTGCGATAATTACATACATAGAGAGCCCCTTACTTTAAAACCCTACTTCTTGATTATTTCAACTATCTTCTTAAAAGCAGGATTATCCCTAACTGCCAAATCAGCCAGAATCTTACGGTCCAGGTTAATCTTGGATTTTTTCAATCCGCTGATAAAAACACTGTAAGTAATCCCTTCCTGCCGGCAAGCCGCGTTAATCCGCGTAATCCAAAGTTTACGGAATTCCCGCTTCTTGTTTCGGCGGTCACGGTAGGCATATTCAAGCGCATGCATCAATACCCTTTTTGCCTGCTGGTATTGCTTGCTGCGGTCTCCCCAAAATCCTTTAGCCTGTTTTAAAACCTTCTTTTTTCTCTTACGAGTTGCTACACTGTGACTAGCCTTTGCCATTTTTTCTCCTTTAGAACATTACCTTAACCATAAGGTAACATCGATTTGATAAATCTTACTTCTTTTTTACCAGCAAGTGTTTTGCGTTTTCTTAAATTCCTGATTTTACTGGTTTTTTTAGATGAAGCTAAGTGGCTTTTGCCACCTGCCGAATACTTTACTTTGCCTTTTTTAGTAAGCTTAAAACGCTTAGCTACCCCTCTTTTCGTCTTTAACTTTCCCATTTTTTCTCCTTGCACAGAAAGTGCACACCGGCCCATCCATTTAGGCCGGGTGTTAGCCCACAAACACACACCAGCACAATACTTATATTATTATAGCTTATTTTGGCGCAATCACAAAAGACATAATTCTGCCTTCCAGTGACGGCGCTTTCTCTACCTGACCTTCGCTCTGCGCATCAATGATAAATTTATCTAAAACTTTCCTTCCTAAATCTAAATGTTCCATCTGCCTGCCGCGGAAGAAAAGATTTACCTTAACTTTATCTTTTTTCTTTAAAAAACTTACAGCCTGTTTAACCTTGGTTTCGAAATCATGTTCATCTATATTCGGTTTAAGGCGGATTTCTTTAAGCCGACCCTGTTTCTGGTGCTTTTTGGCTTCGCGCTCTTTTTTTTCAATGTCGTACTTGAATTTACTGAATTCGATAATCCGGCAAACCGGCGGAGTAGCCGCCGAGGCCACCTCTACTAAATCCAACTCATGTTGATTGGCAATTTCTAAAGCCCTTTGCACAGACATTACCCCTAATTGGCTGCCATCATGGCCAATAACCCTAACCTGTGGCGAGCTGATCCTCTCGTTTATGCGAATAAACTTTTTTATAGCAACCACCTCTCTTTCTATTTATGCTGCTGGATCTGATTAATGAGCCCCTGAATAAATTTATCTAATGCGATTGCGCCCTGATCCCCGCTGCCCTTTTTACGCACGCTTACCTGTCCCTGTTTTGCTTCCCGGTCCCCTAAAATCAGGCAATAAGGAATCTTATTTAATTCCGCGTTACGAACTCTTTTATCTAAAGTTTCATTACGCATATCTATATCTACGCGTATTTGATTTTTTTCTAATTCCTCTTTTACCTTTTGGGCATAAGGAGCAACCGACTCTTTAATCGGAATTAACAAAACCTGGACGGGGCTTAACCATAAAGGCAACTCTCCCTTATATTGCTCAATCAGGGCGCCGATAAATCGCTCCAGGCTCCCCAATAAAACTCTATGCAGCATAATCGGCTGCTGTTCTTTGCCTTCGGCATCAACATAAGCCAGGTCGAATCTTTTGGGCAGGGCAAAATCACACTGGATAGTCGCGCACTGCCAAGTTCTCTTAAGCGCATCCTTTAATTTTATATCAATCTTGGGGCCGTAAAAGGCGCCGTCACCCTGGTTAATTTCATAAGGCAGGCCTTTTTCTTTTAAGGCATCTTCAAGCGCGCTAGTTGCCTTTTGCCAATCTTCATCCGAACCAATAGATTTTTCCGGCCGGGTACTTAGTTCAATCCCCCACTGCTGGAAACCAAAAACCTGCATTGTTTCAAAAACAAAATCAATTATCTTTTTGATTTCCTCTCTTAATTGCTCCGGCAAACAAAATATATGCGCATCATCCTGAGTAAATCCGCGCACGCGTAGCAGCCCGTGCAAAACCCCGGCCTTTTCCCGGCGGTAAACCGTGCCTAACTCAAAGAACCTTATGGGAAGTTCGCGGTAAGAACGGCTCTTTGATTTATAAATCAAAATGTGCCCCGGACAATTCATCGGTTTTAAAACAACAACCCTGCCTTCTTCGTCGGAAGAAAAATACATATTTTCTTTGTAATAATCATAGTGACCGCTGGTCTTCCAAAGCGCGACATCCATAATGTGAGGAGTAATTACCATTTGATATCCGTGCTTTAAATGCTCTTTCTTTTCATAATCCTCAATAATGGTGCGCAAAATAGCGCCTTTGGGATGATAAAATACCAGGCCTGCCCCTGCCTGTTCATGATAAATATCAAATAACCCCAGTTGCGGACCTAATTTTCTGTGATCACGCAGCTTTGCTTCTTCTAAGGAATTTAAATATTCATCCAGTTCTTTTTTAGTATTAAAGCAGGTGCCGTAAATTCTCTGCAGCATGGGGTTAGTTTCAATCCCGTGCCAATACGCACCGGCGACTGATAATAATTTGAAGAATTTTATTTCGCCGGTGGAATTAATATGCGGGCCGCGGCAAAGGTCTAAAAAATCATTTCCGGTCTTATAAATAGAAACTGTCTCATTCGCTAAATCTTTAATCAGTTCAACCTTATAATCTTCTTTTATTTTTTCAAATAACCCTATTGCGTTATCTCTGCCTAATTCTTGACGCACGAAGGGTTCATCCTTATTGATAATTTTCTGCATCTCTTGTTCAATCTTAAGCAAATCTTCGTTACTGAACGGTTCTTTTTTGTCAAAATCGTAGTAAAACCCGTCTTCGATAGCAGGGCCTATCGCTAGTTTTGTCTCTGGCCAGAGTTTTTTTACCGCCGCGGCCATGACGTGGGAACAAGAATGTCTTAAAGTATTTAGATCCATATTTTGTTGAATAATTAAAATGGGCCCAAGTGGACTTGAACCACTGACCTTTGCGATGTCAACGCAACGCTCTAACCAACTGAGCTATGAGCCCTAAAATTCAGGTTCTTTTCAATCTCATAGCGAAATCCTCGTAAGGGGATGAGCTATGAGCCCGAGTATCTGTTAAAAACTGGGCAAGAAGGGAGTCGGACCCTTACGACCTTGCGGCCAACAGATTTTAAGTCTGTCGTGTATGCCATTCCACCACTTGCCCGTTAAAATTCAAATGGAGGCGACGAGCGGAATTGAACCGCTGAATAGTTGTTTTGCAGACAACTGCCTTACCACTTGGCTACGTCGCCAAAAATTATAAATATTTTTTTACTTCCTTAACAATATTATCCGTATCTGCTAAACAACCTATCCCTACCTTGCCGCAGGCAAGCACGCCTTTACGCGGTGCGATAATCTTATAAGCACAGGTTTTTAATTTCGCAATATTGCCCTGGGTAATTTTATTATTATACATCAGCTCATTCATCGCCGGAGCGATTAAGACAGGAACCTTGCTTGCACAGACTGTGCAGGTTAACAGGTCATCGCAAATACCACAAGCGAGTTTAGCAATTATGTTAGCTGTCGCCGGAGCGATTAAAATTAAATCTGCATCGTTAGCCAAAGAAACGTGCTCAATCTCCCAGGTATCCGGCTGATCAAAAATATCTGCTCGGTAAACCTTATTGCCGCTTAAGCTGGCGAAAACAACCGGCCGGATCAGCTCCTCAGCTTCTTTGGTCATAACCACCTTAACCGTAAAACCGCACTCTTTAAGCCTGCGAATCAATTCACACGCTTTATAAATTGCGATACTGGCAGTTACACCTAAGATAATATTCTTCCCTGTTTTTGCCGTCATTCTTTTGTTTTTATTGCCCGGGCCTCTATTTTGCCCTGTTCAATTTCATGTAAAGCCACCGTAGAGGGCTTGGCAGAAGCATCATCCGAAACCAATCTCGGCTGGCCTTCAGCAATCTCCAAAGCCCTTTTAGAGGCCAAAATTACTAACTTATAAATAGACCCCAAACTTTTATCTAAAAGTTTCTCCCGACCACGATATCCCATCTTTTACCCCCGATTGATATGTTAAGCGCTGTTTTCTTTTAAAAATATCTTCTTTAAGTCCTTAAGGGCAACCTGCAGATCCCCATTCAAAACATTGTAATCAAATTGCCGGGCTGCCGACATTTCTTTCTTCGCCAGACGCAAACGCTGACTTATTTCTTGCTTATTGGTTTCTCTGCAACGCCCCTCAATCCTTGCCTTAAGTACATCAAGCGAGGGAGGCAGAACAAAAATTGTTACAGTATTCTGGGGGTAGATTTTTTTAAGAATCCTTGCTCCCTTAAGGTCTAAGCATAAGCCGAGATGCCTTCCTGCCTTAAGCAGCTTTTCTACCGGCCCCTTAGGTGTTCCGTAATAATAGCCCAAATACCTTGTCCATTCAAGAATTTTTTTTGCTTTTAACAGGCGGCGGAATTCCTCTTTAGAAACAAAAAAATAATCCTTTCCCTGCCTCTCCCCAAAGCGTTTAGGCCGGGTAGTAACCGAGCGCGATTTTACCAGCAATTTAGCTATTTTTTTATCTTGAATTAATCTGGTCAGAAGGGTAGTTTTACCTGAGCCTGAAGGCCCGGAGATTATAAAGATCTTTCCTGGTTTATTCTTTCTTTTTTTGGCTTTCACTACTCGATATTCTGCACCTGTTCGCGGATCTTCTCAATCTGGCTTTTCATCTGCACAGCCCTGCCCGAGATAACCAGATCAAATGACTTAGCCGCCAAGGTATTGGCTTCCCGCTGCATCTCCTGAGTAATAAAATCCAGCTCCTTGCCAACAGAACCGCCCTTAGCAATTTTCTGTTGAAAATTCTTTATATGAAAACTTAAACGATCCATCTCTTCGGCGATATCCGCTCCTTTTAAAAAAGCTGAACGCTCCTCCTCGGACTTTATCTTGCGCAACCTATATTTTACTGCCGAAGCGAACCTGCTTTTAATTAAAATCAAATCTTTCTTGAGCAACTCGCTTCTTTTTCTTAACAGGCCGGCCAAAGCCCTGCCTTCCTTGCGTCTTGTCTTGAGCAACTCTGCAAGTGCTTGTAAAAGCAGGGGTTTAAGATGCTCCCAAATATGTATACCTGCCGGCTTATTTTCTTTAAGCGATAATATGCCAGGCAAGCGGATTAAAGAATCTAAAGACATTCCGTCTTTAATCTTAAACTCCTTCTTCAGGCTGTTGAGTTCCTGCAAATAATTTTTCAAAAGTTTACGGTTTACAAATATTCCCTGCGCCTCTTTGCCTTTTATGTTGATAGCGCAAAAAACCCTGCCCCTGCTGATCCTGGTCTCAATTTCTTTTTTTAACTTGTCTTCCAAAGAAAGCATCCCTTCAGGCAAATGGAAAACAGTCTCCATAAATTTATGGTTGGTACATCTTAATTCCACGCAGATTCGTCCGATAGAAAAAATCTCTGCTTCTTGGCTGCCGAAACCAGTCATGCTGCTAATCATTTTTATCTCCAGACCTTGTTCGTTATTTCTTTAAGCACTAAATCTTTTGTCGCATAAAGATCAACGATAATTTCATCAGGATTAAACCACAGTTTGATTTCCCTTTCCGCCTCGGGCTCATTAGATGAAACATGAATTACATTTTCATAAACTCCGGTTGTAGTTATCCTGCCGTAAGAACCGCGTATAGAAGTAGATTCGGCCTCTTCGGGGTTAGTGGCTCCGGCTAATTCACGGCATTTTTTTATTGCGTCTTTCCCCCAATAAACCAGGGCCATAACTTTCTTGCGATCATGCAATTCCCCTTGGAGATATTTGATAATCTCCCCGAAGAATGGCTTATCTTTTAAATGTTTATAATGCTCTTCCGCCAATTCCTTGGATACGCGCACCATTTTCGCGGCGACGATTTCAAGTTTAGTTTCAGATAAACGCGTAAGGATGTTCCCGGTGAGCGATTTCTTTAACCCATCGGGTTTAATAAGAATTAAAACTGCCTGGCTCATTATTTATTTCCTCCCTTAATTACATTGACTATCCGCTCAAGATCTTCTTGAGAATAAAATTCGATATTAATATGCCCACGTTTTTTTCTTTTGCTGATTCTTACTTTGGTTGCTAAGGCATGTTGCAATTGTTCCTCCAGAATAGCAACCAGGGGTTCCCGCTGGCCTTGCCCGATTTTTCTTTTTATTAATTTAGGCCGGCTGCTTTTAATCAAGCTTTCCAATTCACGAACAGAAAGCCCTTTTGAGATAATATCCTGGACAAGCTTGCGCTGATGATTTGCATCTTCTATTTCCAGGAGGGCTCGTCCATGAGCAAAACTGATCCTGCCCTTTTTCATCTCTTCCTGAATTTCATGGGGAAGTTTAAGCAAGCGTAATGTATTGGTAATAGTAACCCTGGCCTTACCCAGGACTTCACTTATCTTCTCCTGCGTAACTTTAAATTTATCCATCAGATGCTGATAAGCATGCGCCTCTTCTATGGGATTCAAGCCTTCTCTCTGAATATTTTCAATTAAAGCCAACTCCAGAGAATCCTGATCGCTTACTTCCCGGACAATAACAGGTATCTCCTTGAGTCCCAATATGTTAGTAGCGCGGAACCTTCGTTCACCGGCAATTAATTCATAATTATCCCCTCTGCGCCTGACTAAAAGCGGCTGAATAACCCCTTTTTCTTTAATAGATTGGGCTAATTCTTCTATGCTTGCCTGATCAAAATCTTCACGAGGTTGAAATGGATTTGGCTTAATTTGTCCAGTCTGGACATAAACAATCTCCTCTCTGTGTACTCCTCCTTCAACAACCTGTTCCGGGATTAGCGCGCCTAAACCTTTTCCTAAAGCCCTTCTCTCCATTAAGCCTCTCCTTGTCCCTGTGGGATTTTTGAATTCAACGCTAAACCTAATATTTCTTTACTAAGCTCTTCATATTTTTGAGCGCCGAGAGAATCTTTATCATATAAAGCAATTGGTTTACCAAAACTTGGCGCCTCGGTTAAACGAACATTCCTGGGGATAACAGTATTATAAACTTTTTCTTTAAAGTGGCTGCGCGCCTCCTGAATAACCTCTTTAGTGAGATTAGTACGGAAGTCGGCCATAGTCAAAAGTACACCTTCGATCCCTAATAACGGATTAAGATTTTCTTTCACAAGTCTAATAGTATTATGTAGTTGTGTCAACCCCTCTAGGGCATAATATTCGCATTGTACCGGCACTATTACCGAATCAGCTGCGCATAATCCGTTTATTGTAAGCAACCCCAAGGAAGGCGGTGAATCAATAATTAAAAAGTCGAATTTATCTTTTTCTTTTTGCAGGGCCCGCTTTAATCTATATTCTCTACCTAATGCCCCTACTAATTCCACCTCTGCTCCGGTTAAATCCAGATTAGAAGGAGCAAGGATTAAATTATCGATACTGGTTTTTTGTAAAATCTCGGAAAGCTCGGATTCTTCCAAAAGAATATGGTATGTGCTTTTTTTAATATCATGCTTATTTATGCCTATCCCGCTAGTCGCATTCGCCTGAGGATCTAAATCAAGTAGCATAACTTTCTTACCTGCCATAGCCAGATATGCTGCCAGGTTAATGGAAGTGGTAGTTTTACCTACTCCGCCCTTTTGATTACAGATTGCGATTATTTTACCCATTTTCTTTTATGTATTTTAAAAGCCCTGCTTTGCAAATTTAAACTTGAAAGTTTTCCCGCCAAAGCGCTGAGATGATCATAATCTATTTTACGATAATTCTCTTTTTTATATACAACCATCTCCCGCCAGACTTTATAAACCTCGAATTTCTTTTCGCTTTGCAAGGGAAATTTATCAAAATGCTCGACGATTATCTGTAATTCGGAGCTCTTAGTTACCCTATAATATGCATAAGGCTTGGTTGATCCGCTCTTGGGAGCTCCGCTTGATTCTTTTCCTCTGTATATCTGCCCTACGTTATTAAAAAAATTGTGTATTTCTTCAACTATTTGACGATTGTCTTCTCTTTGTTTTACTGAAAAATATAAACCAAACGAACCGCCTGCCCTAGAGTAAGTAAAAGCTGCCTCTCCATCAGCAAAACCAGTTACGTACCAAGGATCTAACATATTTATAGTTAAAGTGTTCTAATTGGAACTTTTTCACGTGGAACATTGAAGCTTTATTAAGCTTATTATCCTAAAATGTACTGTTTTGTCAAGTAATTATTTGCTTTCCATGACGCTTACGCGGACCTTGGCTGGCTTAGCTCCAGGCATACCAAAAAGCCCCTTCTTCTCTTCAGACAATACCTGAATCTTAACATTCTTACGCGAAAGCTTCAATTCTTCTAAAGCCCTAGCAATCGCTTCTTCAACAGTATTTCCTTCAGTCTCTAAATATTTCAGTTTCTTCATTTTTGTTTATTTAAACGCACCTGATAAATAAGCATCAGGACGCTATTGACAAACCAATAAAGCACCAAACCCGATGGCATCTGATAAAAGATAACCCCAAACATAATCGGCATAATGATTGACATTATTTTCTGCTGCTGAGCTGCTTCACCAGTTGCCTTTACCATGGAGATCTTTTGTTGCACAAACATCCCTATGGCCATTAAGATCGGCAGTATATTTACCTGATTGCCCAAAAGCGGAATTGAATTCTTCAAGGTAAAAAGCTGATCCGGAGAAGAAAGGTCTTTAATCCAAAGAAAGTGCGCACCTCTTAAGGCTACAGAACGAATTAATGCCTGATATAGAGCAAAGAAAATCGGCATCTGCAATAACAAGGGTAAACATCCTCCTAGCGGGTTAACCTTATGCTCTTTATACAGTTCCATTATTTCTTTATTTAATCTTTGGGGATTATCTTTGAGCTCTTTGCGTAAAGCATCAATCTTAGGTTGGAGTAGTTGCATCTCTTTCATCGAACGCATTTGTTTTAAAGAAAGAGGGAAAAGTAGCAGATAAACCGCAAGGCTCAATATAATTATGGCCCAGCCCCAATTATGTACTAAGCTATAAAAAAATCCAAGTAGCTGTAAAAGAAGTTGTGCAATAAAATCAAAAACTCCAAAATATATAATTGCTGACCATTCCGGCTTAATACTATCTAAAATCTTTAAATCCTGAGGGCCCAAATAGATACGATATAAATGTCCAATCTGCTCTCCGGGTTTTAAAGTAATTTCATTACCTGATATTCCTACTTCTGTTTCCTGGGGGTTAATTTTTTTAACATAAGCGCTAGTAATTAAATCAACTGGTTCAAGAATGGCGCAAAAATATTGATCACGTAATCCAACAAATTTAAGGTCATTTACTAAAAGCTCTTTACCGGCTGCTGAATGTATTGTTTTTTCTTTACTACTTAGAAGGATATCCTGATAGCGAGACTGAATATTCTTTGCCGATAAATCCAAGCGACCTAAAATCAGCTGTGGATTTAGCAAAAGAGGGGAGGAGGATAAATTTTGAATCTTAATCTCTAAGTCTATGATATAACTATCGTTAGGAATAATGAATTTTTTACTAATTCGCTTATTCTGATCTTGATAAACAAATGAAATTTGCTCATTACTTATACTTTCCTGCTTAAACAAATTGTTGTTATCGCTAAGCAAACCGAATTTAAGCGACAGGTGGTGTTCAAGTTTATTTTTAAAAACCACATCCACAATAGAAGCCTTGGATGGATCAAAAATTATATCCCGGCTACCCTGGGTAAACTTAACGACTTCTTTCGCAGGCTCCAATACAGGCTGAAGTAAAACTGCTGCAGACTTACTGGCCAGGATCTGTTGCGTCTTTACCTCTATCTGCCCCTTATCATTCATAACTCCTTTATTATCAATTGGTTGCGGCTTAGGGCTTATAGCTGACCAGCTTAACAAAACTAATAAAGATAAAGCAATGGCTAATACTAAACGTTTTTCCATAAATTTTATGTTAAGGGATCATAACCTGACCGGCCAGAAAAAGGATGGCAACGCAGAATTCTTGTTAACCCCTTACATACTCCTTTAATTAACCCGTATTTTAGAATCGCCTGTTTGGCATACTCAGAACAACTTGGTTCAAAACGACAGCTTACCGGCATAGCTGGTCTTACATACTTCTGATACACAGCGATTAACTTAAGCATAGGCCCCGCTGGCGTTAAATGCAAAGTTTTTTTCTGCCCTTGCTCCGTCGACGAGCTAAGGTCTTGCGTCCAGCCTTAGTGGACATTTTCTTGCGAAAACCCTGGCTTCGCTTGCCGACAATATTCGAGGGCGTCGTTAAATTCTTTTTCATTTTAGGTTCTCCTTGTTTACCCTGCTAATAAAGCTAGACGGGTTACAAAATTATTAAAATGGCCTTCTTGATTTTGTGAATTGTAACACACATTCATCATGCGGTCAAGTTTTTTATTGACGTTCTAACATATTATTGTATAATAACTGACGTTTAAGTTTTCTGCTTGCAAGGTTTTTGGTCTCTGTTATAATGATTGTGTTTCCTTCAGTCTGGATGGCAATTTTTATCCACAGATTTATGCAAGCTGTGTATAATCTGTTAATTTCATCGACCTGGAATTCAGTCAGTTTGGCAACGAGTTTAGTTTTATCAACGGGTTAAAAATGCTTGAGCTTACCAAAAATTGGGATGAGGTGTTAGGCGATTTAAAATCCAAGCTTGGAGAAACTATATTTTCCACCTGGTTGGCCCCGTTAAAATTTTCTGTTGCGGATAGTCACAACATCAACCTGGAAGCTCCGGATCAGTTTTTTAAGGATTGGATTGAAAAACACTATCTCGGGCTCATCCAAGAGACCCTGAAAAATAAGGGATTGAATAATCTGTTAGTAAAGTTAAGTGTGGCTGACATACAAGACGCCCCGCTTACACAAAATAAGCCCAGCGAGACAAACATTAGAACCCCGGCACCGGCAGGCTACCTTAACTTAAATTCACGCTATACTTTTGAAAACTTTGTGATCGGCCCATCTAACCGTCATGCCCATGCATATTCACTGGCTGTCGCAAATTCGCCAGCTAAAACATACAACCCCCTGTTTATATATGGAGGGGTGGGATTAGGAAAAACACACCTTATTCAGGCCATCTGCCATCAAATAAAAAACAATGGCCCGGCAGGAACAAAAATATGTTATGTCTCAAGTGAAAAATTTACTAACGAGTTGATTGATGCCATACTTCACCGCACGACCACCTCTTTCAGGCAAAAATACCGCAACCTTGATGTTTTGGTTATTGATGACATTCATTTCATCGCCGGGAAAGAATCCACCCAGGAAGAGTTTTTCCACACCTTTAATGCATTATACGATTCGCATAAACAAATCGTTTTTTCCTCCGACCGGCCGCCAAAAGAAATAACTAACCTACAGGACCGTTTGGTTTCCCGCTTCGGCTGGGGATTGGCTACGGACATCCAGCCACCGGACTTAGAAACCCGGGTTGCCATTCTAAAGAAAAAAATTGAACGCGAACCTGTCAGTGTGCCCGATGACGTAATATTCTTTATCGCGCAATTAATCAAAACAAACATTCGCGAGTTAGAAGGAGCGCTGATTAGAACAATCGCTTATTCTTTATTAGAAGAGGAGCCGGTGACTTTACAGCTGACCAAAGAAGTACTTAAAGACCTTCTAAAGGAACCAAAGAAATTAATTACCGTAGATTTCATTCAACGCTGTGTGGCTGAAGAATTTGGAGTGTCTTTGCAGGAATTAAAAACCAAACGCAGAAATAAACAAGTTGTTTTCCCCCGGCAAATTGCCATGTACTTAAGTAGGGAGTTAACTGATTTATCTCTCCCTGAGGTAGGGGAGCTTTTTGGAGGCAAAGACCATACTACGGTTCTACACTCTTATAAGAAAATTAAAGAAGATATTTACAATAAACCGGAATTAAAAGAGCGGGTAGAGAAAGTTATTCAAGTTATTAAACAGTAATTCAAGGGTTGTTAGGGGTATTTTTTTACTTTAACTTTCTTTAAATTAAAGAGGTTGCGCATTTTTCAACAGAAACCTAACCCCTTTAATACTACGATGATATTAAGATTTTAAATATATATAAATAGAAGGAGATCAGATAATGAAATTTAAGGTAGGAAAAGATAGTTTAGTTAGCGCAATTCAAACTGTACAAAATGTAATTACGGCAAAATCCGCCCTACCAATTCTCTCTAATATATTAATTGAAACTCAGCAGGGGGTTGTAAGGTTAACTGCAACCGATTTAGATATAGGAATAACCTGTGTAATCCCTGTGGATATCCAGGAGCAGGGGGCGATTACTATACCCGCTAAAAGATTTAGTGATATAATTAAAGAGTTTCCTGTTGATATTGTTAGTGTTACAACAAAAAAGAATAATTTAGTGGTGATTGAATCCGAGCTATGTCAGTTTAAAATTATGGGGTTGGCAAAAGAGGAGTTTCCGAAACTTCCGGAGTTTAAGGATAAAAAAGTTGTTAAGGTTGAGCAGTCAACTTTAAAAGAAATGCTTGCTTTAACTTCTTTTGCGGTATCTTTTGATGAAACAAGGTATATTTTAAACGGGATCCTTTTTAAGATCAGTAAAGGGATTTTAACACTTGTTTCTACAGATGGTAAAAGGCTAGCGATCGCGGAAAGAAAATTAAGTGTGGATGTTGATGTTGATTTAAGTATAATTGTCCCGATTAAAACAATACATGAATTGAACCGTAATTTAAAAGATAGTGGAGAGTTGTCTTTGGTGGTTGGCAGCAACCAAGCCCTCTTTGATTTGGGGAACGTAGCAATAATTTCTCGTTTAATCGAGGGGGAATTTCCGGATTATAAACAGGTTGTCCCTGCGGTATCTGAAAATAAAATGAAAATCGGTCGCAGTCAATTTTTGTTGGCAGTAAAAAGGGCAGCGCTTTTGGCCACCCCTGATTATCAAGCTGTAAAATTAGAGGTATTTAAAAATAAGCTTGTGATTTCTAAATCCACCCCGGATGTAGGAGAGTTTCATGAAGAGTTGGTAGCGGAATACCAGGGTAGGGAGTTAATTATTGGTTTTAACCCGGTTTACTTGATGGATATTTTAAAAAACCTCAGTGATGAATTTATTAATTTAGAATTAACTGATGGAGAAAAACCCGGGGTTATCCGTATTAGTGGGTATATTTATATAGTGTTACCTATGCGGATTAATTAAAGAGAATGGTGCTTTTAAAAAATACGGTAGAAGAGATTATGCGGGGCCTGGCGGTTAAAAAAACAGATTATCCCGGCGGTGACCCTCAGGCATGGTTAAAAAAAGCCTTGACAAAGAAAGAGTTGGGGCATATAAAAGTTAAATATTTTAGTAAAGGGGTTCTTGGTTTGAGTGTTGACTCTTCCGCTTGGTTATATATTTTAAGCCTCAAGAAGGAAGAACTGTTGCATAGCTTAAAAAAAGAAAATCCCGGGTTAAAAGATATAAATTTGCGTATTGGGGAAATTTCGTGAAAAAATCAAAAGAAGATATGGACAATAATCCGCAGCCGACAGAAAAAGCCAAAGCCTATGATGCTACCAGTATCCAGGTTTTGGAGGGTATTGAAGCAGTCAGGCGCAGGCCGGCAATGTATATTGGAGATACTGCGGTGCGCGGGTTGCATCACCTGGTTTATGAAGTAGTTGATAACAGTGTTGATGAAAGCCTGGGCGGATTCTGTGATTCTATCGCTGTTTGCATACACTCAGATAATAGTGTTATGGTAGTTGATAATGGCCGCGGCATTCCTGTTGATATGCATAAGACCGAAAAGAAACCTGCGGTTGAGGTCGCCTTGACTACCTTGCATGCCGGAGGCAAATTTGATCATCGTTCTTACAAGGTTTCTGGCGGCTTGCATGGAGTAGGGGTAAGTTGTGTTAACGCACTTTCGGATTGGCTGGAGGTGGAAGTTAAAAGGGACGGTAAGATTTATCATCAGCGTTATGAGCGGGGTAAAACCGTATCCAAGCTTACCGTGATTGGTAAAAGCAATTCTACGGGTACCAAGATTACCTTTAAGCCGGATAAAACAATTTTTACTAAAACGGAATATTCTTATGATATTCTTTCGCAGCGCCTAAGGGAACTAGCTTTTTTAAATAAGGGATTAAAGATAAAACTTACCGACGAGCGTTCGGATAAAGAAGCGATTTTTGAGTTTTCCGGAGGGGTTGTTTCATTCGTGGAGTATCTCAATAAAAACAAAAATCCTTTACACAACAAGGTCGTTTATTTTGAGAAACTTCAGGATGATATTAATGTTGAAGTCGCCCTGCAATATAATGATGGTTATGCTGAAACCATGTTCTCCTTTGCCAATAATATAAATACTATTGAAGGAGGAACCCATCTTTCGGGATTTAAATCCGCGCTTACCCGCGGTATTAATCAATACGCAAAATCCAAGAATTTACTCAAGGACAATATTGCTATTAGCGGCGATGATGTGCGCGAAGGTTTAACTGCGGTCATCAGCGTCAAGGTCCCTAATCCTCAGTTCGAGGGACAGACTAAAACTAAACTCGGTAATTCCGAAGTGGAAGGTCTGGTTGCCTCAGCCAGCCTCGATGCGCTTTCCAGTTATTTTGAAGAGAACCCGTCGGTTGCCAACAAGATCGTCGAAAAAGTAATTGTCGCTTCACGGGCCAGGGAGGCTGCGCGTAAGGCCAGAGAGTTAACCCGTAGAAAGGGTGCCTTGGAAGGAGCGGGTCTTCCGGGTAAATTGGCAGATTGCTCGGAAAGGGATGCGGCTTTATGTGAACTTTATATTGTAGAAGGGGATTCTGCGGGTGGTTCAGCAAAGCAGGGCCGCGATAGAAGATTCCAGGCCATCCTTCCTATAAAAGGGAAAATTTTAAATGTAGAGAAATCACGGTTAGATAAAATTTTGTCCAATGAAGAAGTACGCACTATTATCACTGCCTTAGGAACGGGTATCGGAGAAGAATTTGACATCTCTAAATTAAGATACCATAAACTTATGCTTATGGCTGATGCGGATATTGATGGCTCGCATATACGCACCCTGCTTTTAACATTATTATTTCGTCAAATGCCGAAATTAATCGAAGAAGGCCATGTTTATATTACCCAACCGCCGCTTTATAAAATTAAGAGGGGGCAACGTGAAGAATATATCCAGACAGAACAACAGATGAATGATTTGTTGTTAGACCTGGGCCGGGAAGGGCATAAGTTGTTACGGTTAAAAGATAAACAGAGTTTTACTGATAATCAATTTAAGGAGCTGTTGAAGTATTTGGTCGAATTAGATAAGCTTGGAAGGTATTTGGATAAAAAGGGAGTAAATTTTGCAGATTACTTGGGTTCTAGACATCCAAAAACCAAAAAGTTACCTATTTATAGGGTAAAAGTGGATGGAAATACCCTTTTTGTATTCTCTGATAAAGAGCTGGCCGAAATTACAGAAAAAGAGGGCAAGGAAGCAGAAGGGGATGTTTTAGAGCTTTTTGAGTCCCAGGAAATTGAACAAGTGATTACTAGGCTTGAGAAGCTCGGTTTTGACATTGAAAATTATTTCAGCAGCACCATAGTTTCTAAACCAGACGTAAACAAAGAAGCGGAAAAGAAATTAAAAGCAATTTACCGCATCACTAATGACGGGGATGCAAAAGAAGTCTTTAGTTTAAGAGAGGTGCTTGCGTATATCAAGGAGATAGCAGTTAAAGGTATGCATATCCAAAGATACAAAGGCTTGGGCGAGATGAATCCGCAGCAACTATGGGATACTACTATGGATCCGGAAAAAAGAACAATCCTGCAGGTAGTTTTAGAAGATGCGGTTGAGGCAGATAAGATGTTCACGGTTTTAATGGGAGACCAGGTAGAGCCGCGCCGTCAATTTATCGAAGATTACGCTCATCAGGTTAAGAATCTGGATATTTAGCTATGGAAATAATTATACCGAAAAAAAATAAAATTGCCGTCCATCCGGTTGCTATTTTCAAACAAGCTTGGGGTCTCTGCCGGGGCAACCTGGGGAAGCTGAGCGCTATTTACTTGATTTTCAATGTTCCGATCTCCATTGCTTTTTTAATGCCTATGGCAGGGAACCTCCAGGGCCAATCAAACTCTCCTGGGCTTCTTTTATTTTACATTTTGATTTTAATAGCAAGTATCTGGAGCCATATTGCTTTACTATTAGCTGTTAAAAAAGCGGTTAATCTCGAGGATTACTCGGTCAGTCAGAGCATAAACCAGGTCAGGGTATTCTTTTTAAAATACCTGGGGACGGTTTTGCTTTCTATTTTAATTTTTTTGGGGATAGTGATATCCGGCGGGATAATCGTAACAATAATTTTAGGGGTATTGTCAAAAGTTAATAAAATGTTAGCTGTGTCTATCGGCCTTACGATAACAATAGCGGTTTGTGTGTCTTTAATCTATTTTATGCTGCGTTGGTCCCTGGCCACAGCAGTTTGCGTTCTTGAGAATGTGCGCCCCGTTGCTGCTTTAAAGCGCAGCTTTTCTCTGATAACGGAATATATACATCCGGTTGCGGGGACTTATTGCCTGATCATGCTTATATATATTGTCTGCCTGCTGCTTTTTATTGTTGCGGGGGCATTCTTGAACATTGGCAGTGATACCGAACAGGCCAACCGGATAAGCACAATATTCAGCCTGCTTATTAACATTGTGCTGGTGCCGTTTTGGAGCGCGATTACAGTGGTGTTGTATAAAAAATTAAAAGAGGCGACAGAAGATTATGTACACGCGTAATGATAAAATAGTCCCGGTTAATATTGAAGAAGAGGTTAAGGATTCTTATTTAAATTACGCAATGAGCGTAATTGTCGGCCGCGCCCTGCCTGATGTGCGTGATGGTTTAAAACCGGTACACCGCAGGATTCTTTATGCGATGCAAGAGCTTAACCTTGAGCATTCCAAACCTTATAAAAAATGCGCGCGTATAGTCGGTGAAACTATGGGTAAATATCATCCCCATGGAGATATGGCAATTTATGATACCCTGGTAAGAATGGCGCAGGATTTTACCTTGCGTTACCCCTTAGTGGACGGACAGGGTAACTTTGGATCGGTTGACGGGGATGCTGCCGCAGCCATGCGTTATACTGAGGCCCGTCTTGCCGCAATTTCCGAGGAGTTGCTTGGGGATATTGATAAAGATACGGTTGTTTTTGGGCCAAATTTCGACTCTTCCCTGAAAGAGCCGTTGCTTTTACCAGCCAGTCTGCCCAATCTTTTAGTTAATGGTTCAAGCGGTATTGCCGTGGGCATGGCTACAAATATTCCTCCGCATAATTTGAATGAAGTTTGCGATGCGATTATCTATCTGCTTGATCATCCTGAAGCTGAAATTAAAGACCTTATGCGTTATATCAAAGGTCCGGATTTTCCTACCGGAGGTTTAATTTGCGGCAAAGCGGGGATTAAAGACGCCTACATGACTGGCAGGGGTAAACTTTTGGTGCGCGCCAGGGCAACTGTTGAACATCAGAAAAACGGTAAGGATCTGATTATTTTTACCGAGATCCCTTATCAGGTGCAGAAATCAGGCATTATTGAGTCCGTAGCCGCTTTAGTCGAAGATAAGAAAATTGAAGGCATATCTGATATCCGCGATGAATCGGATAAAGAAGGTATGCGTATTGTGGTTGAGCTTAAGCGGGATGTTGAATCGCAGATTGTTTTAAACCAGCTTTTTAAGCACACCCAATTAGAAAATACGTTTGGTATTATTATGTTGGCCCTGGTAGACAATCGGCCTAAAGTTTTAAATTTACGTCAGGTGTTGGATTGTTATATCGAGCATCGCAGAGTAGTTATCCGCAGGCGTACCCAATTTGAGCTAGATAAGGCATTAAAGCGCGCGCATATTCTGGAAGGTTTGAAAATTGCACTTAAGTTTATAGATCGGATTATCAAGGTTATCAAGACCTCTAAGAGCGTGGAAATTGCCAAGCTAAACTTGATGAAGGAGTTTGGGCTTTCCGAGATCCAGTCGCAGGCGATACTTGAAATGCAGCTACAGCGTTTAACTGCCCTTGAGCGCGATAAAATTGATGCGGAGTATGAGGAGCTTTTGAAGAAAATTGAATTATGCCGGGCGATCCTGGCTTCTCAGAAAAAGATAGAAGCAATTATCAAGGAAGAGCTTGAAAATTTAAAGAAAAAGTATGGGGATGAGCGGCGAACAGATATTGTAGGTGAGGCAGAAGAGTTGGAGGTTGAAGACTTGATTGCCGAAGAGGATGTAGTGGTAACAATCAGCCATGGCGGTTACATTAAACGCCTGCCGGTAAGTTCGTACCGCAAGCAAAAACGCGGAGGCACGGGAGCAACAGGTGCGGAGCTTAAGGAAGAAGATTTTAGCGAGCATCTTTTTGTTGCCTCGACTAAAGACTATCTGCTTATTTTTACGGATAAGGGCCAGGTGCATTGGCTAAAGGTTTATGAAATACCTCAGGCCAGCCGTATTTCTAAAGGCAAGGCAATTGTTAATCTCGTGCAGATGGAGCAAGCGGCTAAAGTTAGTTCAACTATACCGGTAAAAGAGTTTTCTCCTGATAAGTATTTAGTTATGGTTACCAAGTTTGGGCAGGTTAAGAAAACTAAACTTGAAGCATACGGTAATCCGCGTAAGGGTGGGATTATCGGGATTACTTTAGATAAAGATGATGTGCTGATCGGTGTAGAGATGACCGACGGAAAGCAAGAATTACTTATCGGGACTAAGCAGGGTAAGGCAATAAGATTTTCCGAGGAAAAGGTGCGTGATATGGGTAGAGGAGCACAGGGTGTACGCGCAATCTCTTTGGCGAAAAAAGATGAAGTTATTGATATGGTGGTTCCCCAAAAATCCTCTACTATACTTACGGTTACAGCTTTAGGTTTTGCAAAACGCACTACCATTGACGAGTATCGGCTAACCAGCCGCGGCGGCAAAGGGGTGATTAATATTAAAGTCACGGATAAAAACGGTGAAGCTGTAAATCTAAAGACCGTCAATGATAAAGATGAACTTATGGTGATTACCCAAAACGGAATATTTTTACGTTGTGCAATAAAAGATATCCGCGAGACCGGTCGTTCATCCCAAGGTGTGCGGTTAATTAAGTTGCAGGATAAAGACCGGGTTTCTTGTGTTGCCCCGGTAATTGCCGAGGAAGAAGAATAAACTCTGACCCTGTCGTCTAGCCTGGTCTAGGACAAGAGCTTTTCAAGCTCTCGACACGGGTTCAAATCCCGTCAGGGTCACTAAATTTATAAAGGGCGCTCTCCCAATCGCAAAACGCTACGAAAATTTTAGTAAATTTTCTTGTTGCGATCGGGATTTCGCTAAATGGACTTGCCAAATGGCAAGTCCAGGAGTGTGCTCAAAATGTGCGGAATAGTCGGATATGTCGGTGAAAGGCCAGCTCAGAAGATTCTTTTGACTGGCCTTAAACGCTTAGAATACCGCGGATATGATTCCAGCGGCATGGCGGTTATCCTGCCTTCCAAAAACACCCTGGCAATAAGAAAATCTCCCGGAAAAATTAGTTGCCTCGACAAATTGCTTAAGTCTAAGCCGCTCAATGGTTCGATAGGGATCGCGCATACCCGCTGGGCTACCCATGGTGCACCTACTCAAGCCAATGCTCACCCACATGCTGATTGTGACAATGAAATTGTTCTGGTGCATAATGGGATTATTGAAAACTACGAAACCTTAAAGAACCAGTTACTTAAAGAGGGGCATATATTTCGCAGTCAGACAGATACGGAGGTGATTGTTCACCTTATAGAGAAGTTTTATAAAAACATCCCTTTGGAGGTTGCAGTACGTAAGGCCTTAAAATTAGTCAGCGGATCTTTCGCTATTGCGGTTATTTCCAGGCGTGAGCCGGGAAAATTGATTGGCGCCCGTTCCGGAAGCCCTTTAATAGTGGGGATAGGTAAAAACGAAAATTTTCTTGCCTCGGATGCCCCGGCAATTTTAGAATATACTAAAGATATAATATTTTTAGAGGAGAATGAAATTGCGATTTTAAATAAAGACCGTTTTAAGATAGTTGACCTTAACGGCAAAGAAATAGCTAAGAACCCGGTGAGGCTCAACTGGGATATTGAACAAGCCCAGAAACAGGGATATAAACATTTTATGCTCAAAGAAATTAACGAGCAGCCGAAAATCATTGAAAACCTTATAGGGCTGAGGGTACCAAAAGACAGCAAGATTATCTTTAAAGAACAATATATCGGAGTTAAGAAGTTAAAGAGTATTAAAAATATTTTTGTCGTTGCCTGCGGCACAGCCTATCACGCCGGGCTGGTAGGGAAATATGTTTTTGAAACGCTTTCCAGGGTTCCCACCCATATAGATGTATCGAGTGAATTCCGTTATCGCGACTTGCTGATTAATAAAGATACTTTAGTTTTGGCGATCAGCCAATCCGGTGAAACCGCCGATACCTTGGCGGGTGTCAGGCAGGCGCGTAAACTTGGCGCCTCGGTAATTTCTATATGCAATGTTTTAGGTTCAACCTTAACCCGCGAATCGGACGGAGTAATGTATACTCATGCGGGGCCAGAGATTGGCGTAGCTTCTACCAAGGCTTATACCGCACAGCTGGCCGCAATTTATTTGTTCGCTTTCTATCTGGCCAGGGTTCGTAATACAATCCCCTTGGCCAAGCTGGATAAACTGATTAAAGAATTGAAACAGATTCCCAATAAGCAGGCGGAGATTTTGAAAGAACAAAATATTATCGCCCGTATCTCCCGCAGGCATTCTCACCTGGGGTCTTTTTTGTATCTGGGAAGAAATGTGAATTATCCCTCGGCTTTAGAAGGGGCCTTAAAATTAAAAGAAATTTCATATATCCCCGCGGAGGGTTATGCTGCCGGAGAGATGAAACATGGCCCAATAGCTTTAATTGATGAGTACCGTGCAGTAGTTTGTCTGGCAGTAGAGTCGAAAGTTTACGAAAAGATGATTTCGAATATTCAGGAGATTCGTTCCCGCCGCGGTAAGATTATTGCTATTGCCACCGAGGGGGATAAAAATATCAAAGAATTGACCGGAGAGGTGATCTATGTTCCTAAGTGCGATGAGTTGTTTTCTCCTCTTTTGGTTGCCTTGCCACTACAGCTTTTAGCATACCATATATCAGTTAAGCGTGGCTGTGACGTTGACCAGCCGCGTAACTTAGCCAAGTCAGTAACCGTGGAATAATGCTTTATATCGTTGGTACGCCAATCGGCAACTTAAAAGATCTTTCTCTTAGGGCGATTGAAGTTTTAAAAGGCGTAGATTTGATTGCCTGCGAAGACACCCGGCATACAAAAATCCTGCTCGATCATTATCTTATCAAAACGCCTACTACGAGTTTTTTCCAGCATAACAGGTTTACAAAAGCGGATTATATCCTTGGTTTATTAAAGGAGGGTAAGGATATCGCTGTGGTTTCTGATGCCGGAACTCCGGGGATCCTTGACCCGGGATACAACTTAATTAATCTAGCGATTAAAAATAGTCTTGAAATGACCTTTATCCCAGGTGCGGCAGCTTTTGTTAATGCCCTGGTTCTTTCCGGCAAGCCCGCCCATGAGTTTTATTTTGGCGGATTTTTGGTTAACCGGACCCAGGCTCGTAAGAATCAGCTTGAGAAATTAAAGAAATTTAATTGTACTCTAATTTTTTATGAATCCTGCCATAGAATATTATCTAGCCTGGAAGACATAAGGGTGGTTTTTGGGGACAAAGAGATTGTGGTAGCCAGGGAATTAACCAAGAAATTTGAAGAAATCCTGCGTGGAACCCCCGAGGCTGTCAGTAGTAAGCTTGCTAAAATAAAGCCCCGCGGGGAATTTGTGATTATTGTTTAAAACACAATGAAATTTTAGTATTTTAGATACTTAAGACAAATAATACTTGCAATAATACCTGTTGGTAATATAATTTATAAAGGAGGGCGATATGAAAGCCAAAAAAATATGCAAGAAAACGAAAGTAAGAAAAGTAAATAAGACTATCAAAAAGAAGAAAAAACTTTCCCGCTACTGCCGGTCAGGCAGAGTCCTCTGGTAATTTCTCCCGTTTTAGTTAACGCTATAATCCTCTGCGTTTCCTATTCATTCTGACCGTTGTTAATTGTTAAAGGAGAAAGAGTGTTCCGGTTTCTATTCGGAGGTACGATATGAATACCGCTGTTCCTGTTGTTTTGTTCCATAAATTGGGTCGCTATATCGGTATCTCTACGGCCACTGGTAATTTTTACGAAATACCTCTTGAGACTTATAATTTATTAGAACAATGGAACAGGGAAATATCTCGTTTTTCACTTTCTCTTTCCAGGAAAAAAAACGAGGCCTTGGCGGAAAAATTAAAGATCCCTTCAGAAATTAGAAAACTTTTCCCCCTTCCTTGCAAAAAGGTACCGTTTAGCTCCGATAAGAAGGTCTCCTCCGGTCTTACCGACCTGACCCTTAATTTAACCTCTAGCTGTAACCTTCGCTGTGTTTATTGTTGGAACGACCATGGTAAATATTCCAACCGGAAATTTTCAAGTAAGCGTAAAGGCGAATTCAGCAATAATGCTAAAAATGGGCACATGTTAGCTGAAACCGCTTTAAAAGCAGTGGATATTTTAGTGGCGGCGCGGGGCAAAGATAAAGATTTAGTGGTTGATTTTTACGGCGGCGAACCTTTGATGAATCTTGGGACGCTCAGGGCGACGGTTGATTATTGCCGGAAGAATCAGTCGAAATGGGGAGTAATTTTTCATTTTCTTCTGGCAACGAATGGGACTTTTTTAACTTCTGATGTAGCTAAAGAATTAATTGATAAGGGGGTACAAATTGCGGTTAGCATTGATGGCCCCAAAGCGGTACATGATAATAACCGGCCGTTTATTGATCAAAGGGGGAGCTTTGACACGATTTTATCTAATCTTAAAAGAATGCCTAAAGAGGTAATGAAAAGATTGGTCGGTCGGACTACGGTAACTCCATTTTTTCCCGATATGGTAAAATTGTATGAAAATTTAAGAAAGTTAGGGTTTGAGCGTATCGAGCTTTTTGAGAGTGAAGATGCTTGTCACAGATTTCTCCCCGGACAGGAAACAAGTTTTTTTAGCACCGAAGATAGCTATAATCTTTTATGTCAAACGTATGAAAAATTGGCATTAAAATATATAGAGGATGTTGTCTCGGGCAATTTAAATTATAGCAAAACGTTCTTTAACCGGTTCTTTAAATTGATGCAGAGACTGTATTATAATCAAGAAGTTTCGGGTGGATGTCCTGCTGCAAAAGGGCAAATCGCGGTGGGTATTGACGGGAAAATTTATCCGTGTACTTCATTTTTAGGAGTGCAAGAATTTGAATTAGGGGATGTAGATACGGGTATTGATAGCGTTAAATTCCAGGCGTTTATTAATAAGATAAACAGGCGCTTTGACCACTGCCGGAAAGACTGCGGGTTATTCAGTCTTTGTCGTTCAACCGGATCTTGCTTAAACGTAAATTATTTCTTTAACGGTGATCCTGCAGTGCCTCATAAAAGAAGCTGTGAGCTTTTTGCGGAAAAATTATCTTTAGCCGCCGCCAGCCTGGCGATTCTTTCCGATAAAATCCCCCAACGGCTCGAGGAGCTCTTTGGTTTTGACCCCATAGGCAGAAGGGGAAATAAATTATATTAAAAAGGTTATTCCCCGGGCGCACTAGCGTTTTTATTCAAAACAGTATTAAGGACCTTTAGATAAAATAAATGAAAAAGATTTTGTTAATAAGACCTCCGCGTTTTTTATGGCCGTTCATCAACGAGTCTGATAATTTTTTGCTCCCCCTGGGGTTGCCTTGTCTTGCCGGAGAAATCAGGTCGAAATTGCCCGGTCTGGAAGTTAAAATAATTGATTGTCCGCCGCTTAAAATCGGATGGGAGAGCCTCAGCCGGATAATAAAAGAAGAAAACCCGGATATAGTCGGGGCCGGGGAAGAGGCCTTATATTGTCATGAGGCAATCAGGCTGTTCGATTTAGCCAAAGAAATAAAACCATCGATAATTACGGTTGCCGGCGGGCATTTTTTTTCTTGGATGGTAGATTATACTCTGAATAATTCGGCGATAGATTTTATCGTCAGGTTTGAAGGAGAAGAGACGATTGTGGAGTTGATTCGCGCGCTCCAGGAAAAAAAGGATTTATCGTTGGTTAAGGGTATTGCTTATAAAAATAAATCGGAAGTAATCCGTACTCCGTCCCGGCCGTTGATAAAAGATTTGGATGCGCTGGCTTTTCCTGCCTTTGACCTTATGCCGATGGGTAAATATTCTCCCTTCGGCTACCTTTGGCCTCAAAGCGTAACTCTGGAGCATTCCCGGGGGTGTGTGGATAGGTGCAATTTTTGTTCCCTTTGGACATTCTGGGGACAAAAATTGAAAACAGAAATCGAGAGAGGACAATTAGATGTGACTCCGTATTATCGGTCAAAAAGCGTAGGCAGAACGTTAGAAGAGGTAGATATTGCTTATCAGAAGTATGGCCGAAAATATATTTTGTGGGCGGATCCGACATTCAACGTTGATCTTAAATGGACGAATGATTTTTGCGAAGGATTGTTGAAAAGGAATTATAAAAACCTGCATTGGTGGGCTTTTTTAAGGGCGGATTATCTGTTGCGCGATGAGAAGGCCGGGGTTTTAGGAAAAATGGTGCGGGCGGGTTTGGTCCATCCCTTGATCGGCGTGGAGCGCGGGTGTACCGAGGATCTTAGGAAAGTACGCAAATCTGTTTATACCCGGGATTTAATTAAAGAGGTATTTTTTATTTTTAAAAAGAAATATCCTCAGGTATTTCGGCAAGGGACATTTGTTACCTGTCTGCCATTTGATACCCGGGAGTCGATGTTAGATTTGGTTAAATACGCCATCGAGATAGATATTGATTATCCTGGTTTTCATCCTGTGGCGCCGGTTCCGGGGACTTTTCTTTATCAGGAGGCTTTAAAAAACAATGCCTTGGAGGAAAAGGATTTTAAAAAGTACGATTGGTGCACTCCGATTATGCGTTCGGATAATAACCTGTCTCTGGAAGAACTTGCTAGTTTGAACATGGAGCTTAATAAACGGTATGTGTTATACCGCCCCCACTGGTTGATCAGGGGTTTATTTTCTCCGCATAAACATAAAAGGGGGCTTTACTGGTGGTTTTTACGCAATACCTTCAAGATGCTTCTTTTGGGAGTTATGGATACCGTTTTAGGAAAGAAAAGATTTGAGGGGGTTACCGGGTTTATGCGGCTTAGGAAACCACGGTGGTATGATTCTTGATTTATTTTTGTTTTAAAACAGTTATCCAGAATGTAGCCGTTAAAGTAAAGCCTTGGATTTATCGGTTCCGAAAGCTATGATAAGTATTGGTGGTATGATCGGGTAGGGGTATAGGTAAAAACAGTAGAGGAGGGGGTGACGGTTAAAAAAATCTTAAACTGATCTTTGTCGCAGACCTTTTTCTGATAAATTCTCTTTCTTCAGTCTCGGCTACCGAGGAAGCGGAGATTTCTAATAAAACGGAAGTTTTTGATAAAATAGAGGTGGTTGATAAAGCGGAGGTTCCCGGGAAAGTCGTTCTCTCGGGCAAGATTGTTTTTGACGGGTATCGCGGAGGAGAGATTACGGTTTCGGCAAACGAAAAAAAGCACTTCGTATTAAGGTAAGAATTATGGCGTACTGGATTTAACCGTTCTTGATTCTCCCGGTCTCTTTTTTATTTTCGTTCCGCAGAACAACGGGAAAGTCTTTAAGGTGTTCTTTCCTCCGGTTTTGTTCATCCTGGCGCGTACCTTTTAGTGTCGGTTTCTACCCTTTCGGAGAGCATATTTATTTTTTCTTGTTGTGGTAGCCTCTCTGTTTTATTCGCAGTGGTATTTATTATCGGTGATTAACTATATCGTTGCTGTCGGCTATCAGGCAGGAGGGGGTGCTATTTATCTTCGTATGTCTGATTATGTTGGTGCGAGAGAAGAAATGAAGGTATTTGCCTATTTTGTTTGTTCCTTCTTTTCTTTGAAGCTTGGTCAATGTTTTATTTTAAATCTCTCTCCGAACACTCCCCAACGTTTTAATCCTGCTCTTCGAATTAAACAAGACTATTATAATTTTTTCTTTACCGGTAATAGCGTTGTTTGTCTCAGGTTTATTCCGAGAAAGATACAACAAAGCCCTCTTTTGATATTCTTATACGTTTTGTTTATCTAGGGTTTTAAACCTCTCCAATTCGATAAAACTGTTTGGGCGAGGGTATTTATCTTATATAATAAGATGAATTGTTCCAAGTATTCCTTTCGTCTTGATATATGAAGAGTGGTTTTGATTTTTCGGAGCAAAAATTTATCAAGGATAAAAAAGGATGGTGGTGAGCGTGGTTTTGGTCTTTTTTGCTTCGGTTGGTCTGATGTTCTTTCAGCTGCAGACGTTTTAGGATAATCTGGTGATTTACGAACCGCGCCTGACGCTTGATAGCGGAGTGATGGATTTCGTCGTCTCAGGGGAGATGGAACTTCCGGTTTTAAATATCATAGAAGCCAATTATACTGAGAATATAGCTTATCGAGACGGAGAAAAAGTTGTCAGCGGTTGTCGAAGCCTCTTGGGTCTTGATGACCCGGATCTGCTGGAAAGGGGCTTAATTGATAGCCATGTCTACGGGTATGTTTTTTAACCGGGAAAATCCGGTAACTACTATGAGGCTTGATTCGGTTATAAAGGAAACTGAGGAGGTTATGTATAAATATAAGATTGGAGAGATTTTCTCGGGACTAAGCTTTAACCGCACCGGGAACTGATTTGGTCCCTTTGCGAAGAACCGCTTTCAAGAAATATCCGTATTCCCTGAGAATATCCTACGAGAGTTGATTTAGTGGACAAGGAATTGTTTAGCTTGATGCGTCGGGTTGGATGCTATAATTATCTTTTGGTTTTGAAAGCTTTTCTCAAAAGGTTCTTGATCTGGTTAATAAAGGGATTAAGGTGAATCAGCCCAGGAAGGCAAGCCGTTGGGCGAAAGAGGCCGGGCTGGAGGTGGTTGGGCTTTTTATTTGCGGACTGCATGAAAGGTATGCTGGAGAGTTGGTAAACGACTTGTAGAAATTCGCTCTAGAATTGGAGGTAGATTACGCACAACTTTGCGAAGTTTACCTGCTTCCCGGAGAGCCTTATTATGAGCAATTTAGTCAGAATGCCCGAAGTCTTTTTTCTTTGGATTCAGTAAAAAAATACCAGGCGAGCATTCTTAAAGTTTTATTTAAAGCCTGGTTTTATAAGTGGGCAACTAAAAAAGGTGCATTCGCTGGAGGACGTCAGGTTTTTAATAGCCAACAGGGTTAGTGCTTTTTATCGTATATGTAAGATATCGTTGTTATGATCGGTATCTCCGGGGGCCTAAATTCTAGCTTTTAGGTGTAGCTAAGGAAAGCAGAGTATGATATATTATTTTCATCGGGAAGCAATCATTTGAAGCGTGATCAAGTTAAAAGATATCTAACATTACAAGGGTAAATATGAATTTTGCGATTCCCACAAACTGGCAGGATGATTTTTTGCCAAGCATCGGTAAGCCCGGAGTTGCCTTGGAGATATATGGTAAGCTCAACTCTGATTTTTTGGGAGGAGGCAAGCATTCTTTTCAGCTGCCTTATGTATCGAAAAGAAAAATTGAGCGTAATATCATTGCCATTCATAAGGCAGGATTTAAATTTAATTATTTGCTCAACGGCACCTGTCTTAATAACTTTGAATGGACAATCGGGGGTCAAAGAAAGATAGGCTCTCTTCTTGATTGGTTGGTTGAGATTAGGGTTGATGCGGTGACCGTCGCAATTCCCTATCTCCTGGTGATGATTAAGAATAAATATCCCGGCTTGCGGGTTGCTGTTTCCACCTTGGTTGGAATTAATTCTGTTCCGGCGGCCAGGCATTGGGAGGATTTGGGGGCTGACAGGATTACTTTGCTTAATACGGATGTCAATCGGGACTTTCCTTTGTTAAGAAAATTAAGAAAAGCGGTTAATTGCCAGCTTCAACTGATTGCTAATGTTAATTGTCTTTACCGGTGTCCATTTTATCTGCAGCACGGTAATTTGGCTTCGCATAGTTCTCAGAAAGGCCACCGGCTAAAGGGATTTGTTATTGATTACTGTCGGATCAGCTGTCGTTATCGGCAGATTGTAAACCCAGCCGAATTTATCCGCAGTCCGTGGATACGCCCGGAGGATGTCGGATATTATGAAGATATTGGAGTTGACTCTCTTAAGCTTATCGATCGGGGGATGAATACTTTCTGGATTTCGTTAATACTACAAGCTTATTTGAAAAGAAAATACGCCGGGAATTTGATTGATTTATTTCCTAGCCCGCTCAAGACACTTCGGTTTAACAGGTTCGACCCTTGGCATTTAAGCCGGTATTTTTTCTTCCCCGGATTTGTCAATATTTTCAAGCTTCTAAAGCTAAGGGGGTTATTGAAAGATCCGGCGGTATACATTGATAATCAAAAGCTGGATAATTTTCTCGAGTTTTTCACTAAGAATGATTGCAATTTGCGAAGTTGCCGTGATTGCGGCTATTGTGAGAAGATTGCCCAGGAAACAGTCAAGATAGAATCGGTATCTCTTAAACAGTCAGCGGACAGGTATAAAGAATGCCTGGATGCTATTATTTCCGGATCTATGTTTACTGATCAGCCGGGAGGGAATTTATAACATATGCTCAAGATATCTGTATCAACAAATTGGCAGAATGATTTAATCCCCCTGGTAAGTCGGGAGTCGGTGGATGAATTTTACGGAAAGTTGGCGCAGGATTTTGTGGGTGGAGGCAGGCCAGCATATAGTATCCCGCAGGTTTCCCGGAAAGCCGCTGCATTTCATATTAATGAAGCCAAGAGATTCGGACGTGCATTCAATTATCTGCTAAATGCTACCTGTCTTAATAATATGGAGTTAACCAGGCAGGGTCAAAAAGAGATTTGTTTTTTAATGGATTGGCTCGAAGGTTTAGGCGTGGAAAGATGTACAGTAGCGATACCTTATTTATTGGAGATGATTAAAAAGCGGTATCCCAAATTTAAGGTGTATATTTCTACCAGCTCAAGGGTGGATAGTTTGGAACGTGCTAGGCATTGGGAGGATTTGGGGGCTGATGGGATAATCTTGGATTCAGTCAGCGTGAACCGAGATTTTCAACTGCTTCGGCAATTAAGGAGCGAAGTCAAGTGTGAGTTAGTATTGATTGCTAATGTCAACTGTTTGTATGGCTGTCCGTTTAAGAATTATCACTGTACGGCTATTTCGCACGCTTCGCAATCCGGAGCCGCGTCCAAAGGTTTTTTCATGGACTATTCTTCTTTAATGTGTGGTTATTTAAGAGTTAAGCATCCGGTGAATTTTATCCGCGCAGATTGGATCCGTCCGGAAGACATTTCTTTGTATGAAAGAATAGGGATTGACCGGATTAAACTGGTAGATCGAACCATGTCTACCGAATTTATCGCCGCGGTTACCACTGCTTATATCAACCGGCGATATGAAGGAAACCTGCTGGATCTTTTTGCCAACTGTCGAAAAAAGCTCATGTATAATAAAAGAGATTTTTTTAGGAAAATGAAATATTTATTCCATCCGTTACAGATCAACCTTGATCAGGCTTCTAAACTTAAGGATTTGGCTTTCGACATCTTTTATCTTGATAATCGTGCCTTAGATGGTTTTTTGGAACATTTCGTGAATAATGGCTGCCGGTTAAAATCCTGCCAAGACTGCCGGTATTGTCAAGATTTGGCCGAGCGGACAATAAAAGTCGACCGCGTCTTGCAGAAAAAAATTATTGACCGGTATGAACAGTATCTATCCCGAGTTATCTCCGGCGACATTTTTAAATATTTTTAAGAATCTTATTCAAAATGCGCATTTTATTAATCAATCCTAGTTCAGAATTAAATATCGAAGCCAAAAAATACAGCAGGTTTGTTTCCCCCTTGCCTCCCTCGGGGATCGCCTATATCGCCGCGGTTTTGGAGGCCGACGGTTTTGAGGTTTTTATCGAGGATCAGTTTGCCAGCCGGATCGGCAATAAACAGCTTTTGGAGAGAGTTAAAGCTATAAACCCTCAAGTCGTTGGTTTTTCCTGTCTTACTACTGCGATGAACAACGTTGGTTTCTTGATTAATGAGATTAAAAAGCAGGATAAGAATGTCAAAATTGTCCTGGGAAATATTCATCCTACCTTATTTGCTCAGGAAATTCTTGAGCAGGGATTAGCCGATGTTGTTGTTCGCGGCGAAGGAGAGTTTAGTATGCTGGAGATGGCTTGCGCCCTGCAAAATGAGGGTGACCTGGAGAAAGTTAAAGGGATAAGCTTTAAGCGTAATGGTCAGATATTCCATAACCCGGATCGAGAACTCGTCTCGGAATTAAAAGCCCTGCCCTATCCTGCCTGGCACCTTTTTGACCTAAGCTTGTATACTAATTTTCCGGTAATCGGCGTCTATAATGAAATTATTTTGCCAATACAAGCTTCTCGCGGCTGTCCTTACAGGTGTTATTTTTGTTCCCAGGACAAAGTTTATCCCGTATCGCGTTATCGCAAGATAAAAGATGTAGTGGATGAGATTGAAGTGCTGGCGGATAAATTCCAGGTTAAGCATTTTGGTTTTAATGACGCATATTTTCCTTTTTCGGTGGAGCACGGGCTGGAATTTTGTGATGAGCTAATCCGCCGGGGTTTGCATAAAAGAATTAGATGGATTACGGAGACTAGGGTGGACAAGATTAGCCCGGAGCTTTTAAGAAAAATGAAAGAGACGGGGTTAAGGTTGATTTTGTATGGTTTCGAGTCGGGGAATCAAAAGATCCTGAATAGCATAAATAAGTCCGCGACCCTTGAACAGGCAAGGATAGCCGTGGAGTTGACCAAGAAGGCGGGGATTTTTATCTCCGGACTTTTTATCTTGGGGCTGCCGGGAGAAACCATGCAGACTTGTTTGGATACGATTCGTTTCGCCAAAGAAATTGATCCTGAGATTGCCAAGTTTAATATTGCTGTTCCTTTCCCCGGTTCAAAATTCTTTGAAGATCAAAGAAGCAAGATTGAAGGATCGTCCGAATACAGAAAGTTCTCCAGTTGGTATGATTTTTATTCCACCAAAGGCAATCTTATCTATAGTCCGGATTCTATCTCTAGCGAAGAATTGCGTAATTTGCAGCGGAAGGCGATGTTTGAGTTTTATCTAAGGCCGACTAAGATTTGGAGGCATCTAACCGGGGGGATCTTTCCCCTCCGGGATTTATTATACGGGTTCTATGTTTTGATGGATAATTATTCAAGGTTTATTTTTAACCGGTTAACTTGCGGTTTTCGGCGTAGAACTAAAAAAATGCAGGAATAAAGATGTAGGCTGTTTTATTTGCGCCCCGGTTTTTTCCGGAGGAGATGATGAAAACCAAAAAGATTGTTTTGTTGGGTCCTTTGACTTATTTAAATGGCGTTCCCGGGCGTTACCATTTTGTCAGGGATTGGTCGGGAGCCAGGCTTCCGGCAGATGTTTACCTTACCCCGCTGGATCTTATTTGCGCTGCGGCTTATCTAAGGCAGTATGGTTATGAAGTAAAAATAATTGAAGCCAGTATTAAGCATATCCATCATCTTGGATTGGTTAAGTTTATAAAACAAGAATCCCCGGATTTCGCCCTGATCCCGTCAGTTAATTTTGGCATTGAAAGCGACAAATACCTTTCTTTTTTAATAAGGCAATCTCTACCGAAAATTAAACTAATTTTTTCCGGGGTATTGGTTACTTATAATCCCGGCAGCGTTTTATTTGATTGCAGTGCAGATTTTACGGCGGTAGGGGAGTTAGAGATTCCACTTTTAAACATTCTGCAGGAAGGCCGCGGGGATAATGTCGTTTTCTTAAACGATAAGCAAGAAATAGTTGTTGAAAAAAGAAGACTTATTGATTTGGGTGAATTGCCCCCTGCCTGCCCGGGATTTGATCGTTGACTAGGTCTATAATTATGCTATTTTTAACCGAAGGAATCCGATTACTATGATGATCTTGAGCCGGGGCTGACCGCATAGTAAATGCGAATTTTGTCATATTAGTCTTTACACCCTGGGTGAAATAAGATTTGGGGATTTTGATTTGATCGCCGAAGAGCTCCGCAAAGTAGAATTTAAATATAAGATCGGTGAAATTTTTTTCCGGGATCAGGCTTTTACCGCTAACCGGGAGTTTATTTTTGAGTTATGCGAGTTTTAATTTCTCAAAAACCGATCTTTCCTAGAGGGCGGAAATCCAGATTGATTTGGTGGATAAGGAAATACTTGGCTTGATGTGCCGTGCAGGGTGTTATCAACTTTCTTTCGGGTTTGAAAGTTGTAAGCAAAAATCTCTCGATTTAAACAATAAAACATTACTCTTGCGTAGTCGAAAGAGGTATGTAGGCTGGCCGGAAAAGCGGGCATTGAGGTAGTAGACTTGTTTTTATACGGAATGCCCGGAGATACGAAAGAAAACATGAACAGGCTCGTCAGGTTTGCCTTAGATCTGAAGGTGGATTATGCGAATTTTGAGGCAATTTATTTTATGCCCAGCTTTCCACTTTATGAAAAAATGATTAAAAGCGGAATTTTTCCCAGAGAAGCCATTGAAGAAATATGCCCATTGCGCTTACGCAAAATTCTACTTGCGTCTGGAATTTATCTCTAAAAATGATAAGAAACGGTTCTGTTTTTTTGGTAGGGGTAACCTTTAGGGTTCCCTGGGGGCGTTTTAGTTCTTTTTGAGCCCGGGTTTTCCTCCTTTTTGGGATGTTTAGCGAAAAGGAGAATCCGGATAAGGAGCATCAAGATGGCTGTTAAGAAAACGGTATTTTTTATTTTGAAGCTGGTTTTAGGAATAGTTATATTTTTTGGAATCCTGGAGATTTCCGCGCGTTTTATCTGGAAGTATAACGTTTCACTGCGGGAGGTGATGCGTTTTGCGCAAGATCCGAAGATTATCTTTGAACTGAATCCCGGAACGGAGACTATTTTTACCGGCCAATACGTGAAAATTCCTCCAACTACCATCAAGGTTTCTTCGCAGGGGATAAGAGATCGTGAATATTCTTTTGCCAAGCCGGAGGGGGTATACCGGATTGTTGTTTTAGGAGATTCGATTTCTTTCGGTTGGGGAGTGGAGATGGAGCAAGCTTTTCCTGAGCTCCTGGAGGTTTTTCTGAATGAACAGGATCCCGGAAGGTACGAGGTTATCAATTTTTCAGTCCCCGGGTATAACTTTTCTCAGGAAGTGGCGACTTTGGAAAGAAAATGTCTGGACTATCATCCCGATTTAGTTATTTTTTCGATCTGCGGCAACGATTATCAAATAGCCTTTAATTATTTATATCCTATTCCAATCCTGGAAAAAATCCCGGGAATCTTTTATAAAAGCCGCCTCTTTAGCGGAATTGTAGGGGAGATCGTGTTTCGTAAGGACGTATCTTTTTCCCGGAAGATTTCCGAAGGCCGGGAGGAAATGAAGCGGGCGATTTTGGAATTAAAAAAGATTATTTCCGTAAACGACATCGAGGTTTTGTTTTATCATGGCGATAGCAGGTATATCGAAGATTTGCTTGTTGATGCGGATTTCGGCAACCATATTTTTACTTCCGCCTACGAAGTTTTTTCTGAGCCATGTTATTTAATAGAGAATGACAGGCATTTTAATGACCGTGGACACAAGAGGGTAGCTGAAGATATCTACGGTTTTTTAAAGGATAGCGGTTATCTGAGGGCAGGGGAAAAGGCATTTAAAAAGTTTTGATTTATCCCTTGGGCGGAATCCGATGTTTGAGTTAAAAAGAATAGGGATTTCTTTAGGAAGGCGGTAGTTTTGGCTAAGATTTATTCCCAAGTTATCTGTTCCGTCAAAAGCGGCCTGCCCTATAAGCTTACCCTTGTAATTACTAACCAATGCAATTCCTGCTGTAAAACCTGTCTGGCCTGGAGAAATGAAACTGTTATTCAGATGCAATTGGTAGACATTGAGGTTGTAGTTTTATCCTTTTCGGGAAAGCTGGTCAGGCTGCACCTTACGGGAGGGGAACCGTTTGTTCACCCGGAGATAAAAAAGATCCTTTCTTTTATCGGTTCCCTGAGCTCTTTGATACTAGTTTCGATAAGCTCCAATGGGCTGGAGGAAGAAAAAATTCGGGAGGTTTTATCTCCGCTAGTCGAAAATAACCGGAATAAGATATTTTATCTGAATCTTTCTCTGGACGGCGATGAAAAAGACCATGATTTTGTAAGGGGGGTAGAGGGTGGTTTTACCAGGACTAAGCATCCGATCGGTTATTTTGATGATCTATCAAGGAAGTATCCGTTTTTTTCGGTCGGCATAAACTTCACAATTTCCAAATTTAATATCGATAATTTTTATAATAGGGTTTCCAGGGGTATCCGGTATGTTAATGTAAATATCGCCGATTTTTCCTCCTCTTGTTACCGGAACCCAGAGGATCTTTTTTTGCCTTCGCTGATAAGGTCAAGTTAAGGATTTTATTAGAGAAAATATTAAGAACTTTACCTTGGTATTCAGCAGAATTCTTTATAAAAAGATTATATTTAAAGTCCATGATTCGGGCAAGTTGTGATATCACCTGTCTGCTCCCCTATTTTTCTTATTCGGACAGTGTTTTGCTTTTTTACAATGGTTCGTTAAGCCCTTGTTTTAAATTAAGCCAGTGGAAAATAACTAGTAGATTTAATGATTTGGGAAAAAGATTTGATGAATGCAAATCTTTGGTGCAAGGGTAGCAAAATCAGCTGAATGCCGCGATTCTTGCGTATTGTCCTGTGAAAAGTATTTGCATATCATCAACAGTATTGTTAAACTTAAAATAAACAAGATTCTCCCGTTATTTCTTTTTTAAGCGGATATTTCTGCGGGTTCCGTGTAGAGAATCGTTATTGAAATGAAGATTATGTCGTATATGCCGCTGGAAAAAAGGTTTACTCCGGGAAGGATAGAAAAGAGCATGGAGGCGAAGAGGCTTTTCCCTATTGAGATATTTAAAAGTATTTTTATTTCTCCGTTTGATGATGAAATGATGTGGTTTAGTTGGATTTCTGAAGGCGAAAACGATTTTAGCAGGTAGAAATCAATTCTAATTATCGTCCGGACCGACAACGAATTTCATATCTATGAGTTATTTCCTGGCAACAGTCCGCAGTGGTTGAAAAGCGGCAGGATCGGCCGTCTTGGGATATCGCCGCAGATGTTTTTTAATTCGGAGATACAGATCAGGTCGATTAAATTTACCCGTTCCCTAAAGGAACCGTCGTTATGGCGAAAAAATGGAAAGTAGTCTTGACAGCCTGATTGTTTTAAGCGGCGCTCATCCTATTTTTTCGATATCCCGAAAAATGTAGGTCGTCAAGTTAGAGAGCCTAATTTTTTTGCAGTTTTTTAAATGAGATTTATCAATGAGATTCTACATGGTCTTTAGTAGCTGGCTTTATTCCTTCGGGATCTGATAAAGATGATTAAATAGTGGTAGAGTGAATAATACCATATGATGAAGATAGTTTCGCCGATAACTAGATTTTCAGAAGTCAAGGCCCTCATAAAAGCCGGGGCCGACGAGCTTTATTGCGGAGTTATACCTTTTGACCTGTTGAAGAAATATGGGCTTGCTTCTTGTTTGAATAGGAGGCCGAATCTGTTTTCAAATCTTAACGGGTATGGCGAACTGGAAAAATTGGTTAAGTTGGCTCATGCCGGCAATGTGCGTGTAGGGTTGACGATCAACGAGTTTTACCCGCAGACGCAGATCGAGTTGGCCTGGGAGCAGTTTGAAAGAGGTCTTGCTTGCGGCGTAGACGCTTTTATCGTTTCCGACATAGGATTATTATACAGGATAATGAAGGAAAGACAAAAAAACTATCATTTCGAGGTGCATATTAGCAATTGCGGAACGACCTTCAATTCGGAGACTGCTGAATTTTACAGGGGATTTCGCGCCTCCAGGATAATTTTGCCCAGAGATCTAAATATTGAGGAGATCTCTGATTTAGTCGGTTTGATGCCGGTCGCGATGGAGACAGAAGCCTTTATTCTTAACCAAAGATGTCACAATATAGATGGTTTTTGTACCTTTCAGCATGGAATCAGTCCGGTCAGGAGAAAGATTGTGCTGGCCAACTGCCTCGGGAGTTTTGTTGCGGGGATGATACCTGATTGGTTCCTAAGATTTGCTCAAAGGTCTGCGGTTGAGAATGAGCTAGCTTGCTGCCTGGATTATGATATAAAACCGGCAAATGACTCCTCCGATGTAAAAACGGCATATTCATATTACGAAAACAGGGCGCGTAATTTTCTAGACAGCTGCGGAGCATGTTCGATATATGATTTAAACTCTATGGGGATTGGGTATTTGAAGATTGTAGGCAGGTGTTTGGTTTCAGATAAAATCCGGGATATTCGCTTCATCAAGGCTTGCGTGGGCTTATTGGATTCTGTAGTTGTCAGGAGTGAGTTTGTACAAGCAGTTCAAAGGTTGAGGAAAAAGTTTTTTGGTTCCGAAAAAGGATGTGGTCGGGAGTATTGTTATTATTGAGGCGCGGATAATTTAGGTATTGTGCATTTATGGAAAAAGCATTATATATTTCCAGATTGTCGGATTTTAAGTTTTGGCGAGCTGAGCATTCGCGGATATATTTTGGTAATGAGTTTTGCGATCGACTGATTCCCTCTGAAGAGGAGCTTGGCAGGGCTTTATCTTTTGCGGCTGGGAGAGGTTTGGGCTTCACCCTGTTGACGACTTTTTGTACCGACAAGAACCTGCTTAGTTATAAAAAATTGTTCGATTTGCTCTCGCAAAGCAAGGCGGATTCGGAGATAGTAATAAATGACTGGGGCCTTTTGAAAATCGCAAAAAATTATCCTTTTGATTTGGTTTTGGGAAGGTTGCTGAATAAGCAAAAAAGAGGCCCGAGGATTATGGGGGTTATTGAAAGGCTCCCTGAGTTGATGCGGGAGAGATTCAGAAAAAGCGGGATTAACGGATATTTTAGCGCGTTTTTGTCAGATTGCGGGGTAAAGCGCGTCGAATTAGATAATTTGTTGCAGGGGATATCTTTGGATGAATTTAGGGGCAGGGGAATATACTGTTCTTTATACACGCCTTTTGGTTACATTACCGTATCGCGTTCGTGTCCGCATAGGTACAGGAGAGATCTGTCGCCAAATGCGGCAGTAGACAGTATTTGCCGCAAGGAGTGTCTGGAAAACCGCTACTGGTTAAGACATCCGCAGATGCCGGTTCCGTTAATTTCAAAAGGTAACGCGGTATTTTTTGAGAATAAGATTATACCTGAACCCATCCTGCATGAGGGAGACATAGTCAATAGGATTGTTTATGAAGTGGATGCTTGATTCTAAGCAGGCATCCGTGTTTCCATCCTGCTTGAAAGAAGATTTTAAGGGCTTGACAAGACCGCGGCTTGTGGTATATTTAAAGAAATAAGTAGGAACCTTTAAGTCCAGCTCAGTGAAGCTGGCAAGGCAAATAAAATGAATAATAAGGATATCTTAAAAAATATAAACCCTTGGCAAAATAAGCCAGGGGTATTTTTTTGGCACAGCAAGTGACATACGACGTAGAGGCGGCGTGCTTGCTTTTCAAGTAAAGCAAGGTACCGGCTATTTTTTAAAACTGGGTGTAGGGTAGATAGGTAAACCATGAAAGAAAAAGCCAAAATATTAGACAAGGAAGCAATTAATCGTTCGGTTATGCGCATCGCCCATGAAATCATCGAGAAAAATAAGGGTACTGCGGATTTATGTGTTGTAGGCATAAGAAACCGCGGGGTTTATATCGCCAGGCGTCTGGCAGAATGTATAAAAAAGATTGAAGGTGTGGATATTCCCGCCGGAGCATTGGATATCACGCTCTATCGGGATGATCTGGCCCTGGCTTCGGGCCAGCCTTTGGTGCGTAAAACCGAGATAGATTTTGATATAAATGATAAAAAATTAATATTAGTTGATGACGTCCTTTATACGGGCCGGACGATCCGGGCAGCTTTAGATGCGCTAATTGATTTTGGAAGGCCAAAATCAATCCAGCTGGCAGTTTTAGTGGATCGCGGCCATCGTGAATTACCGATCCGGGCTGATTTTGTGGGGAAAAATATCCCTACCTCTAAGCAGGAAGTAGTAGAGGTGCACCTGGAGGAGTCTGATGGCAATGATGAAGTGTTAATCGCGGAGAATGATTAATGTCTTGGACAAAAAAAGATCTTTTAGGGCTTGAATATCTGACTCCGGAAGAGATAGGGCTGATCCTTGAAACCGCGGAATCTTTTAAAGAGGTTTCTACCCGGGAGATTAAAAAGGTTCCCGCCTTACGCGGCAAGACTGCAGTAAATCTTTTTTATGAACCGTCTACGCGTACCCGGGTATCTTTTGAGGTAGCCGCCAAAAGACTTTCTGCTGACGTGATCAATATCTCCACGGAAACCTCAAGCGTCCGAAAGGGTGAAACCTTAATCGATACCGGTAAGAATATTCAGGCGCTCAAGGCGGATATAATTATTATACGGCACAATTGTTCCGGGGCGGCAAATATGCTGGCAAGCGCATTAGATATCAGCGTAGTTAATGCCGGTGACGGCTGGCATGAACATCCTACCCAGGCATTGCTGGATATTTTCACGTTAAAAGAAAAGTTGGGAAAAATCAAAGGTTTAAATGTGGCTATTGTGGGGGATATATCGCATTCGCGGGTAGCCCGCTCAAATATCTGGGGACTGACTAAGCTCGGGGCTAATGTTACTGTATGCGCTCCGGAAATGCTGCTTCCGGTTGGAATAGAGAAGACCGGAGTCAAAACATCAAGCAATATCGATGAGGTTCTGAGAGATGCCGACGCAGTAAATGTCTTAAGGATGCAATTTGAGAGAGATGAAGGGGCGGCATTCCCCGAGCAACTGGATTATTATAAAAAATTTGGTATTACTAAAGAAAGATTGGCCAAGGCTAAAAAAGGCGTTATCGTTATGCACCCCGGGCCGATTAACCGGGGAATTGAAATATCCAGCGAAGTAGCGGATGGAGAGAATTCAGTGATTTTAGAACAAGTAACTAATGGTATTGCCGTGCGCATGGCGGTTTTATTCTTAGTGGCCCAGGCAAGGGAAGCAAAAGTATGAGTATATTGATTAAAGGCGGAAGGGTAATTGATCCGGCGAATAAAATTGATGCTGTTCTGGATATTTTAATTGAGAATAATAAGATCGTCAGGGTAGCCAATGATATTAAAACACAGGCAGATAGTATAATCGATGTCACAGGTAGAATTGTCGGCCCGGGGATTGTTGATATGCATGTGCATTTACGCCAGCCCGGCAGGGAGGATAAGGAAACAGTAGCTACTGCTACAGCCGCTGCTGCTAAGGGCGGAGTAACTACGGTTTTGGCTATGCCTAATACCAATCCGGCCATGGATTGCGCGGAAAATATCAGACTGCTAAAAGAGATAATTAGTAAGGATGCTAAAATAAATGTGCTTGTCTGTGGTACTATCACCAAGGGCCGTTTGGGCCAAGAATTAAGCCCGGCTGCTATTTTAAAGAAAAGCGGAGCCTGTGCTTTAAGCGATGATGGTTGTTCTGTTGATAATAGCGAGCTTATGCTTGAGGCATTTAAAAAAGCAAGGCAAGCCGGGATTTTGACTATTTGCCACTCCGAGGATAAAAAAATATCCGGTAAAGGGGTAATCAACTTAGGTTTTAATTCTACGCGGCTGGGCTTGCGCGGTATTTCTAACGAGTCAGAATATAAAAGAGTGGCGCGCGATATTGAATTGGCAGAAAAGGCCGGTTCGTTTGTGCATATTGCCCATGTTAGTTGCCGGCAATCAGTAGAAATAATTTCCAAAGCCAAGAAGAAAGGCGTGCAGGTAACTTGCGAAACCGCCCCGCATTATTTTTCTTTAACAGAAGATGCGCTTTTAGGGTATGATACAAATATGAAGATGAACCCTCCCTTGAGGAGTCCCGAAGACTTAGCGGCAATCAAGCAAGGATTAAAGAATGGCACAATTGATGTTATCGCCTCAGACCATGCTCCACATACGGAGAATGAAAAAGATATTGAATTTGAACGCGCAGAATTTGGGGTAGTTGGCTTGGAGACTGAGCTAGCCGCAAGTATAACTGAATTGATTGATACAAAATTTATGGATTGGAGCAGCCTGTTTGAAAAACTTAGCTTTAACCCAGCCCGGATCCTGGAATTAGATAAGGGGTCTTTAGGTCAAGGCAGGCCGGCAGATATAGTAGTTATTTCTGCCGAAAAAGAATGGCTGGTCAGGAAAAATGAGCTGACTTCTAAATCTAAAAACTCTGCATTCCTTGGCCGCGTCTTAAAAGGAATGGTAGATTATACAATTTGCAACGGAAAGATAGTGTATAAAAAATAGAAAATGGAATTTATCGCTGATTTTCATATTCATTCTAAATATTCCCGGGCAACCAGCCGCGATATGGATGTTAAGCATTTGGCGGAGTGGGCAAAATTAAAAGGCGTTACCCTGATGGGTACCGGCGATTTTACGCATCATCTCTGGCTGGAAGAATTAAAGCATACATTAGAAGATTGCGGGAATGGTTTATATAAGCACGCAGGTATATATTTTATGCTTACTGCCGAGGTAAGCAGTATTTATTCCAAGAATGGGCGGACTTACCGTATTCACAATTTAATTTTCAGTCCCTCATTCAAAAGCGTCGATAAGATCAATGAGAGGCTGGGAAGAATAGGTAATCTGGCTAGCGACGGTCGTCCGATATTAGGTTTGGATGCCGCAGAACTGGCGCGTATTGTTTTTGATATTGATGAAAACTGCATGATTGTTCCCGGGCATATCTGGACCCCTTGGTTTTCGGTATTTGGCTCCATGTCGGGTTTTGATAAGATCGAGGATTGTTTTGAAGCCCAAACGGAAAAGATATTTGCGCTGGAGACCGGCCTTTCAAGTGACCCGACAATGAATTGGCGCCTGAGCGCTTTAGACAGGTTTACTCTGATTTCCAACAGCGATTCGCATTCTCCCTCCAGGATCGGCCGCGAGGCAAATGTCTTTAATTGCGAGCTGGATTATAAAACCATAAGAGAGGTTTTAAAAACAAAGGATAAAAAGAGATTTCTTTATACCATAGAATTTTTTCCTGAAGAAGGTAAGTATCATTTTGACGGTCACAGGCTTTGTGGTATTCGCTGGTCCCCTCAAGAAACCAAAGCGCATAACGGTAAATGCCCCAAATGCGGTAAAAATGTCACTGTGGGAGTAGCTAACCGGGTTGAGAAATTAGCCGATCGAGCTGAAGGGTTTGTTCCGGATAATGCCATACCTTTTAAAAATCTTGTTTCGCTGGATCAGATAATTGCGGAAACAAAAGGCGTTGCCAAGACTAGTGTAGGAGTAGAAAGAGATTATCGAAGCTACTTAGTAAATTTTGGCACAGAGTTTGATATATTGATGCGAGCTTCCAGAGAGGATTTATCTAAAAAACTGCCGGTTAAAGTTGTTGAGGGTATTATGAGGATGCGTACCGGAAGAATAAATATAAAACCTGGTTATGATGGAGAATACGGGATAATCTCAATATTTGACAAAGACGAGCCTGAAGCAAAACATGAACAGCAGCTCGATCTGTTCTAAGAAATAACGCGCCTGTGGCTCAACGGATAGAGCACTAGCCTCCGAAGCTGGTGGTGCAGGTTCAATTCCTGCCAGGCGCAATAAAACAATGGTAGGAAGTCTGGTTACGGTTCACCCTGCCTCGTAAACTCGGCAGGACTTCGCTAAATCAAAGCTGTAAGGTGCTTGATTCCTGCCAGGCGCAATAAGTGATAGGTAAAAAGGCGAATTGAAGAGATGTGGAGCAAATATACCATAAAATAGCTAAAAAAGTAGTTAAAGTGGTTGATATTCTGGTTTAAGCCGGTTCAAGTAGAATAATTAAGGCAGATAGGAGAGGTTAAGCCATGAAGGCAATATTAGTTTTAGAAGATGGTAAAAGTTTTAATGCAAATAGCGATTTAAGCTCAGAATGCTTCGGAGAGGTAATTTTAAATACTGCTGTAGTGGGATATCAGGAGATGATCACCGATCCAGCTAATGCCGGGAAGATCCTTGTGCTTACTTATCCTTTAATTGGTAATTATGGAACAGCCCCCAAATTTAATGAATCACTTAAGGTTTGGGTAAGCGGCCTGGTGGTTAAAGAGATGAGTCGGATTTATTCTAATTTTCAGGCAAAGTCAAGCCTGGATGATTTTCTAAAAGAAAAAAATGCTTTTGCAATTCATGGCCTGGATACCCGCACCCTGGCTGTACATTTAAGGGAAAAAGGCCCGCTGTTGGGAATAATTTCTACTAAGACGCTTGAGGTTAAGAAATTAGTAGAAAAGATAAACCAGATTAAAAAACAGCCTGAACAAACCCTTTTGCCGGAAGTATCCGTTTCCAGGCAGAAGATTTTAGGCAAGGGAAAGAAATTGGCGGTTTTAGACCTGGGTGTAACTAATGGGCTGTTAAAACAATTAGAAACATTGGGCCACTCTTTAAATATTTTCCCTTATAATGCCAGCGCAAAACAAATTTTATCAATCAACCCTAAGGGAATAGTTATTTCAAACGGTCCGGAAAATGATCCGGGGCTGAAACAGGTGGCGCTGAACATAAAACCGATTATTGGTAAATTACCGATGATCGGGATTGCTACAGGCTGTCAGGTTTTAGCATCGGCTTTAGGAGTAGGGTTAACCCGGTTAAAATTAGGGCATCGGGGTGCAAATTACCCGTTAGCCAGGCCGGGTTCATTTAAAGGGGAAGTTACTGTTCAAAATCATGGGTATGTTATGGATTATGATGCATTATGTAAGGTTAAAGGGTTAAAGGTTACTGCCCATAATTTAAATGACCATACCCCCGAGGAGATAGAGAGTAAAAGTTTAAAGTTAATCGGTGTGCAGTATAATCCGGTATCTGCTGGTTTCGACCAGGTGAATCCGATATTGGTTAAATTTAATAAACTATTAGGAGATAAATATGCCAAGGCGTAAAGATATAAAAAAGGTTTTAATAATCGGTTCCGGGCCGATAGTTATCGGCCAGGCATGTGAGTTTGATTACTCCGGATCTCAGGCGTGCAAGGCCTTGAGGGAAGAAGGGTATCGCACTGTTTTAGTAAATTCTAACCCGGCAACAATTATGACCGATCCCGGAATGGCGGATGTTACATATATTGAGCCGCTTACTATAGAGGTGCTTACAAAAATAATTGCTAAAGAGAAACCGGATGCCATATTACCTACGCTTGGAGGCCAAACCGGGTTGAATCTCGCCTTCTTCCTAATGAAGCAGGGGGTTCTTAAAAAATACGGAGTTGAATCGATAGGTTCTTCTGTAGATGCTATTTCTTGCGCTGAAGATAGGGATCTTTTCAAAAAGGCGATGCAGGAGATTGGGGTTGATACCCCCAGAAGCGGGATTGCTACAACTGTTAAAGAAGGAATGAAAATTGGTTTAGATATTGGGTTTCCTTTAATCCTGCGCCCGGCGTATTGCCTGGGTGGTAGCGGAGGGGCTATAGCATATAATCAAGAAGAGCTGGAAGTTTTTCTGGCCAAGGGTATTGAGGCTAGTCCGGTGCATCAGATTTTAGTGGAACAGTCTGTTTTGGGCTGGAAAGAGATTGAATTTGAAGTAATGCGGGATTGCGCGGACAACGTGATTATGGTTACTTCCATGGAAAACGTAGATCCTATGGGCGTGCATACCGGAGACAGTATTGTTGTCGCTCCTGCCCAAACCTTGACACCCGAGGAGTATGCTAATTTTGTTAACCTTTGCAAGAAAATTATCCGCAAGATCGGAATATCCGGCGGAGGGGCCAATATTCAGTTTGGCCAGAATCCGGACAACGGCAAGATTGTGATTATCGAGGTAAACCCCCGGCTTTCCCGCTCTTCGGCTTTAGCATCAAAGGCTACAGGGATACCTATTGCTAGGATTGCCACAAAGTTAGCCATAGGCCTGACATTGCCCGAAGTAATGAATCAGGTTACCGGCAAAACTACTTCATTTTTTGAGCCGACAGTGGATTATTGCGTATTCAAAATCTGCAGGTTTACTTTTGAAAAATTCCCATATGCTGAAAGGGTACTGAATACTTCGATGAAGGCCGTGGGAGAAGCAATGTCTATCGGACGGAATTTTAAAGAGGCCCTGCAAAAAGGCATACGTTCAATTGAAATAAAGCGGTATGGTTTTGGTGCTGACGGCAAGGATAAGATCAGCGACGAAATGCTTAAAAACGCGGATAGCGTTTTGATTAAACAAATTAAAGACAAGATTTTTACCCCTAATGATGAGAGGCTTTTTTATATCCGTTATGCCTTGAAGGTCGGCTTAAGCCTTGATGAAATTTACGCATTAAGCCATATTGACCGCTGGTTTCTTGACAATATGAAACAGCTGGTGGAGCGGGAAGAGGAAATCAAGCGTTATAAAAACAAGAAGATGGAAGACGAGCCAAATATACCACAGGAGTTATTGGTGCAGGCAAAAGCAGACGGGTTTTCCGATGTCCAGCTTGCTTTTCTGCTCAACACCAAGGAGGAAAAAGTGAGGCAATTGCATAAAAAAAGTAATTCAAAACCAGTCTATAAGTTAGTTGATACTTGTGCCGGAGAGTTTAATGCCCAGCAGCCGTATTTTTATTCAACCCAGGAAACTAAGGATGAGGCCAGGCCAAGCAAGAATAAGAAGGTGATCATTCTGGGAGGCGGCCCTAACAGGATTGGCCAGGGTATTGAGTTTGATTATTGCTGCTGTCATGCGGCCTATGCGCTTAAGGAGGAGGGCGTAGATAGTATAATGGTTAATTGTAACCCGGAGACAGTCTCCACCGATTATGATACCTCTGACCGGCTTTATTTTGAGCCGCTTACATTCGAAGATATTATGAATATCATTGAAATTGAAAAGCCAATAGGGGTGATTGTACAATTCGGCGGCCAGACCCCGATTAATCTGGCAGTGTCTTTACGGGAGGCGGGAGTAAATATCTTAGGAACTAGTTCTGAAAGTATTGATATTGCCGAGGACCGTAAACGTTTCAAGCAGATGATTGATAAATTAGGGCTGTTGCAGCCGAATAGCGGCACAGTCTTCACTTTTGAGGAGGCGCAGAAAGTAGCAAATGATATTGGTTATCCCGTATTAGTCAGGCCGTCATACGTGCTGGGCGGCAGGGCTATGGAGATTGTTTATGACGCGGAATTATTAGAAAGATTCATTAAGGAGGCAGCCGAGGTTTCCGGTGAGCATCCTATCCTGATAGATAAATTTCTTGAAGATGCTATTGAGATCGATGTGGATTTAATCGGAGATGGCGAAGACTTTGTTATCGGCGGGATTATGGAACATATTGAACAGGCGGGAGTCCATTCAGGGGATGCGGCTATGTCTCTTCCTACCTATACCCTGTCTCCGGATATCTTAGAGAAAATAAGGAAGGCTACTTATAGTTTGGCCAAAGAACTTAATATCATCGGTTTAATGAATGTGCAGTATGCGGTTAAAGATGCCAAGGTTTATATACTGGAAGTTAACCCGCGGGCATCACGCACTGTACCTTTAGTTTCTAAGGTTATTGGTGTGCCTCTGGCAAAATTGGCAACTAAGGTTATGTTGGGGAAAAAACTAAAAGATTTAGGTTTTACCGAGGAGCTGATCCCCCAACATGTGGCAGTTAAGGAATCGGTTTTTCCTTTTAACCGCTTCCCTGGGGTAGATGTAATGTTAGGCCCGGAGATGAAATCTACCGGTGAGGTTATGGGTATTGATACAGATTTCTCCAGCGCTTATATTAAAAGCCAGATTGCCGCAGGCCAGAAGATCCCCAAGAAAGGCAATGTTTTTATCTCCGTGCATGACCGGGATAAAAGAGATGTGATTTCCATTGCGAAAAAACTAAAAGATTTGGGATTTAATCTTTTTGCCTCAAGTGGCACAGCTTCAGTGTTGGAGAAAAATAATATTCCGGCCAAGGTCTTGCCTAAGATCACCGAAGGCAGGCCGAATATACTGGATTTAATGAAAGACGGCAAGATCCAGATGGTTATTAACACGCCATCCGGAAGGATCCCTCGTCAGGATGAGGTAAAAATACGTTCTCAGGTAATTCTTTATAACATACCTTACACCACTACGATTTTCGGAGCCCAGGCAACGGTAAACGGGATTGAGATGTTCATGAAGAAAGACCTGAGCGTAAAATCATTACAGGAGTATCACAAGGTTAAAGGCAAGAAGATTAAATAGGACGAGAATATGCCGGAGCTGCCGGAAGTAGAGACGATTAAAAGAGATTTACAAAAGACAATCTTGGGTAGAAAAATCATCAGGGTCTGCGTGCATAATCCTGCTGTGATCCGGGAGCCATCGCCTGCCGTATTTGAGAAGTCCCTTAAGGGCCTGACTATAAAAAATATCTTACGCCGGGGCAAGCTTTTGATTTTAGAATTATCGAATGGCTCCTTCCTGACTATACACTTAAAAATGACCGGGCAATTGGTACTCAGCCAAAAGCTGGGTAATCCCGGCGGTTCTGAAAACAGCCGGGTGGCTTTTCAGCTTTCCGGAGGCAAAACCCTGAATTTTAATGATCAGCGTCTATTTGGGGAATTACGTTTAGTTGATGCCTGGAAGAAAATGAAATTTATTCAGGGGCTTGGTCCTGAACCATTTGATTTGACTTATGGCGGGTTTAAGGATATGCTCTCTAAAAAGAAAACCAGGATCAAGCCCTTGCTTATGGATCAATCGTTTATCTCCGGGATCGGTAATATCTATGCGGCGGAAATCTTATTCCGGGCCAAAATTAATCCGGACAGGTCCGCACAAAGTTTAAACGAAGAAGAAAAGAAAGCGTTATATAAAGAAATCAGAGAAGTGTTAAAGAGCGCGATTAAACACGGCGGTTCTTCTATCGATGACTATGTGCGGCTTTCTGGTAAGCAGGGAGATTATGTTAAGTTCCATCGTGTTTATGGCAGGCAAGGTCAACCTTGTTTTGTTTGCAATAGTATAATTAAAAAAATTACTCAAGGAGGCAGAGGCACATATTTTTGTCCCAAGTGCCAAAGGTAAATCATGAAAAGACGACTTAAGATCAACGGAATTATTATGGGTTGTGCGGCAATTATAGTTGTATTTTTCCCCAGAGTTTTCTTTCGCTACAATATTTCCGGCGGCATCGAAGAGTATGTGGAAATTCTGGGATTTTCCTGTATTCTTCTGGGCCAGATAATCCGGGTTTCCGCCCGTGGCTATAAAGCAGAGCATTCTTGCGAAAGCCAGGCATTAATCCAGGGCGGTCCTTATCAGATTGTGCGTAATCCTATGTACCTGGGCATACTCTTAATCGGTTTGGGTGTGGTGTTGGCGGTGTTTAAATGGTGGGCAGCGGTAATTTTCATTATAGTTTTTGTTATCCGTTATATAATGCTTATATATAAAGAAGAAAAGAAACTTTGGTCCGTATTTCTTGAATCATATAAAGATTATTGTAAAAGGGTGCCGCGTATACTGCCGTCATTATTTACGATAACCAAGTTGGATATAAGCGAATATTTACCAATCAAGTTATCCTGGTTTAAAAAAGAAATCGGTTCAATTTTAGCACTTCTTTTACTGACGCTGTTAGTAGAATCCTGGGAAGATATCACCAAAGAGGGGTTTGGTTTTTACATCCGGCAATCTCTGTGGTTATTTCTAACCTTTGTTTTATTTATAATTTTCATAGTCTTATTAAGTCATTGGACAACTAAAAGAGATGGAAAAGCTGCAGATAAAAACTAAAATAATTTCCAATAAAAAACTCAAAAACAATTATTGGCATTTAGAGTTTGAATCCGGGTTAATTGCCGGAAACGCCGTCCCGGGGCAGTTTATCGAGGTTAAGGTTAATTATGGAACGGATCCGTTATTAAGAAGACCGATCAGCATCCACAAAGTAAACAAGGCGGGGGTAAAGCTTCTTTATGAAGTTGTTGGCAGAGGTACGCAGATTTTGTCTGAGAAAAGACCCGGTGATCTTTTAGATGTTATCGGTCCCCTGGGCAATGGTTTTGAATATCTCCGCAAAACCGCAAGAGCGGATTCTACCCAGGTTGTTTTAGTTGCCGGAGGGATGGGGGTGGCGCCTTTAGTTTTTCTAGCCGAGAAGATTAAATCCTTCAGTCCGCTGGTTTTGGTCGGAGCAAGGAAAAAAGAACAGGTTCTCTGTTCGCGGGAGTTCAAAGCCCTAGGCTGTAAATTAATCATCGCTACTGATGACGGTTCTCTTGGGTTTAAGGGCAAAGTTACAGATCTTTTAAAAGAAATTTTATCAAAAGAATCCCCGGCGGATCGGCCGATAAACATATATGCCTGCGGACCGCAACCAATGTTAAAAGCTGTTGCCCAAATTTCCTGTGAAAATAATATTCCCAGCCAGCTTTCGTTAGAAAGGCACATGGCTTGCGGATTTGGTGCATGTTTAGGTTGTGTTGTACCGACCAAGGCAGGATATAAAAGAGTTTGCAAGGATGGCCCGGTTTTCTTGGGCAAGGAGTTAATTTGGTAAAAAATATTAAACCGGATATCAGCGTAAATATCGGGAATCTTGATTTGAAGAATCCGGTAATGGTTGCCTCCGGAACTTTTGGTTATGCCGAGGAGTTTAAGGGATTAATCGATTTAAAGAAACTGGGGGCTATAGTTACTAAAACTATTACTGTAAAGCCGCGGCCCGGCAATCTTCCTCCGCGGACATGCGAGACCCCTTCGGGTATGCTTAATTCTATCGGATTAGAGAATCCCGGTATAGGTGTGTTTATAAGGGAAAAGCTGCCATTTTTAAAGAAGCTGGGTATTCCGGTTATTGTAAGTATTGCCGCAGAAGATAGTCCGGAAGAGTTTTCTGTCTTGGTTAGTCAACTGGATAAAATGGCTGTGGTTTCGGCGATTGAGCTGAATATTTCTTGCCCCAATTTACAAAAAGATAAATTAATTTCTCAAGATCCCGAGGAGACCTTCGCGCTGGTCAGCGGGGTACGCAAACTTACTAATAAATGTTTAATTACCAAATTGTCTCCTAATGTTACTTCCATTTCAGAGATTGCCTTAGCTGCGCAAGAGGCAGGCAGTAATGCCGTAGCTTTAATTAACACGCTTACCGGCATGAGCATAGATATATATAAGCGTGCTCCCAGGATTGGATCCTGGGTAGGCGGTTTAAGCGGCCCGGCAATCAGGCCGGTAGCGGTAAAGATGGTTTGGGAGGTTTATAATAAGATTAAGATTCCCATAATCGGCATGGGTGGTATAATGGATACGGAAAGCGCCATGGAGTTTATTATCGCCGGAGCTACCGCTGTCAGCGTGGGCACCGCGAATTTTCTTAATCCGAAAGCGAGTTTAGAAATTATTTCCGGATTAAGGCAGTATATGGCGGATAACAATATTGCGAATTTGAGTAATATCACCGGAAGATTACAAGCATGCAAAGATTAAATTCCCCCGAGATAATTCTGGCTTTGGATGTGGATACGTTAGAAGAGGCCGAGAGTTTTGTGGGTAAGCTTTATCCCAAGATAAAAATTTTTAAGGTCGGCAGCCATCTTTTTACGGCATATGGTCCAAAGATTATTGATCTGTTGCACAAAAAAGGCGCTGAGGTTTTTTTGGATCTCAAGTATTTTGATATTCCCAATACCGTCGCTCAAGCGGTGGCTGCCGCGGTAAGGCTTAAAGTAAAAATGCTCACCTTGCATATTTCCGGCGGACAGGAAATGTTAAAAGCAGCGGTAGTATCAGCTAAAGAGCAGGCAAGGGCATTAAAGAATCCCCCGCCTTTATTGATTGGGGTTACGGTTCTAACCAGCCAAAAAACTAACTCCCGAGAGGTTCTGAAATTAGCGAAGCAGGGGATAGCTTGCGGATTAGATGGAGTAGTTTGTTCCGCGCAAGAGGGCGCTATGTTGCGCCGCAAAATTAAAAATAATTTTATAATGGTTACCCCGGGGATCCGGCCGGATGCTTCCGGAGAGGATGACCAGAAAAGGGTAGCTACGGTTAGCCAGGCAGTTAAAGCCGGCAGTGATTTCTTGGTAATCGGCAGGCCGATTCTCAGGGCAAAAGATCCGTTATTAACAGCGGAAGAACTTTTAGGAGATTTATCCCGCTCGGCGGGATGTCATTAAATAAGAATCCCAGGGGGTGTTCCATATGGCGCAGGAAATTAAAGATTTAATCGCAAAAATTCAAACAGAAGGCATTCAGGTGGCCCAGACCCAGGCGGCCCAGATAAAGGCTGATGCCGAAAAAGATGCCACGAAGATAATTGCAGAGGCAAAAGCCCGGGCTGAAAAAATTGTAGAGCAGGCAAAAACCGAGGCTAAAAAGGCGGATGATTCTACCCGTGCAGCTTTAGAGCAGGCAGGCCGGGACCTGTTGATTAGTTTAAGGCAGGAAATTATTGCTATGTTGGAGCGGTTAATTAAATCGGATTTACGTCAAGCTTTAAGCCCTGAAGAGTTGGCGAAGATTATCGGGTTTTTGATTAAAAATGCCCCGCTTTCTTTAGGCAGCCAGATCATTGTTTCTTTAAGCCAGCAGGATAAAGATAAATTAGAATCAGGGATGCTCAAGCAGCTGGTAGAAGAAACCAAAAAATCAGTGGTGCTAAAATCCGCGGAAGGGCTTGATAGCGGTTTTATTATTAGTTTTGATGACGGTAAATCTATTTTTGATTTCAGCGGCCAGGCCCTGACTGATTATATCTCTGGTTCCTTAAGGCCGGAACTAAATAAAATTTTAAACGCCAAATAAATGCCTGCTTATTATACGTACCTGATCTCCAGTTTACCGATGCTTAATTTTTCCGCTAAACCACCATTTAGCCTGGAATCATTTTTTAACAAATGCAGGGATTTACTGCCGGATAAAGAGGTTGAAATTTTACGCCTTGCCTGCGGGCAAAACAGCTATTCTTCTGATGCCCCCTGGGGGAGTAGTTTTAAACAATGGGTTAATTTTGAGATTACTCTTAGAAATGAACTGGCGCGTGCCCGGGCCGCCCGAAAAAAAACCGATCCTTTAAAATTCCTGCGTTTTCCGGATTCCCCGCAGGCCTGGATCAGCCATGTAGCGATGGCTTCTTACCGGAGCACCTCGATATTGGAGGCGGAGAGGATTCTTGATCAGGCCAGATGGAATCTTCTGGAAGATTTAAGTCTGGGGCACTATTTTGATTTTGATTATTTACTGATTTACGGGTTAAAGCTTAAAATCCTGGAGCGTTGGGAAAGAATACAAACAGCGGATAAAGAACAGTTGTTAAACAGCGTAGTCTCAAACTAAATTTACTATGGAAAAAATAAGAACCGGAAAAGTAATTAAAGTAAACGCCAACATGGTTACCGCCGAGCTTAGCGGCCAAATTATCCAGAATGAAGTAGCTTATATTATCCACGGCCAGGAGCGCCTAAAGGCCGAAGTAATCCGTGTGCACCAGAATCAGGCGGAGATGCAGGTTTATGAAAGTACCCAGGGCCTAAAGGCAGGGGATATGGTGGAATTTAGCAATGAACTTCTTTCCGTTGAGCTTGGCCCGGGGTTATTAGGCCAGATTTTCGATGGCCTTCAGAACCCTCTTCCGGCATTAGCCAAAAAATGCGGATTTTTTTTAAAAAGAGGTGTTTATCTTGAGGCCCTGCCTGATGAGACGCAGTGGGAATTTACGCCGTTGGTTAAAGCGCAGGATAAGGTATTGGCAGGCAGCTGGTTAGGTTTTGTGCCCGAGAAAATTTTCAAACATTATATTATGGCCCCTTTTGGTTTAAACGGAAGCCTGGAGGTTGTCAGCATCGCTTCGCCGGGAAAATATAATTTAAAACAGGCGGTTGCCCAGCTAAAAGACGAGTCGGGAAAATTACATGACGTTTTTTTGCAGCAGATCTGGCCGGTAAAAATACCTATCCGCGCCTATGCGGAAAAATTAAGGCCCAGCGAGCCGCTGGTTACCAAAATGCGGCTGATCGATTCGCTTTTCCCGGTTAACCGGGGAGGAACGTATTGCACTCCCGGGCCTTTTGGCGCCGGCAAGACAGTTTTACAACAATTAGTCAGCCGCCACGCTGAAGTGGATATCGTAATTATCGCTGCCTGCGGTGAACGCGCAGGTGAGGTGGTGGAAACCTTAAGGACATTCCCGGAATTAATCGACCCGCGCACGCAGAAGCCTTTGATGGACCGCACGGTGATTATTTGTAACACCAGCTCTATGCCGGTTGCGGCCCGGGAGTCCAGTGTTTATACTGCGGTAACGATTGCGGAATATTACCGCCAGATGGGACTTAATGTTTTATTATTGGCGGATTCAACCTCCCGCTGGGCGCAGGCAATGCGCGAAATGAGCGGCAGGCTCGAGGAGATCCCGGGAGAAGAGGCCTTCCCGGCGTATTTGGAAAGCCGAATCGCCTCTTTCTACGAACGTGCCGGAGTAGTTAAACTGCGCTCGGGGTTAACCGGATCAGTAACCATCGGCGGGGCGGTTAGCCCTGCCGGAGGAAATTTTGAGGAGCCGGTAACGCAGGCTACACTTAAGGTTGTCGGCGCTTTTCACGGGCTTTCCCGCGAACGATCAGATGCCAGGAAATATCCGGCTATTGATCCGCTGATTAGCTGGAGTAAATACGCAGGGTTTGTTAAGCCGGAATACAAGGAAAGGTACCAGTCAATCTTAAAAGTCGGCAACGAAATCGCCCAGATGATGAAGGTTATCGGCGAGGAAGGAACCTCGCTTGCCGATTACACCGAGTATCTTAAAAGTGATTTCTTTGACTTTGTCTATTTACAGCAGAATGCCTTTGATGCCGTGGATGAGGCTACCTCTAAAGAAAGGCAGATCTATTTATTGGAATTTATCTTTGCGATACTGGAAGCGGAGTATAATTTAGAAGATAAAACCGCTGCCTTGCATTTTTTCCAGACCTTGCGCCAGCTTATGCGCACCTGGAATTCCGCCGAATATAACAGCCCGGAATTTAAGAAAATCGGCTCTCAAATCACAACCTTGCTGGAAAGCAAGAAAATCAAGAAGGATAAATAAGTATGCAAAAGGCCTATACCAATATTATTCAAATCGCCGGCGATGTAATTACAGTTGAGGCCGAAGGGGTAGGTTATTCCGAGATCGCCCAGATTACCACCAGAAGCGGCGTATCTTTAGCCCAGGTAATTCGTATTGATGCTAAAAAAATATCCTTGCAGGTTTTTGCCGGCACACGCGGTATTGCTACAGGCGATAAGGTAAGATTTTTAGGGTTTCCGATGCGGGTGGCTACAGGTGAAAATTTACTCGGCCGCATATTTAACGGCAGCGGCCTCCCTTTAGATCACGGCCCGGCCTTAAACGATAATTTAGTCGATATCGGGGCCCCTTCGGTAAACCCGGCTAAAAGGATTATCCCGAATAAGATGATCCGCACGGGGATCCCGATGATCGATGTTTTTAATTCGCTTGTCGAATCCCAGAAACTGCCGGTTTTTTCAATCGCCGGAGAGCCCTATAATGAGCTCCTGGCGCGCATCGCTATCCAGGCTGAAGTTGATATTATTATTGTCGGCGGCATGGGCTTAAAGTATGATGATTACCTGTTCTTTAAAGAGACATTAAACGCCCACGGCGCGCTTTCCCGCTGTGTATTTTTCATACACACCGCCGCTGACCCGACCGTAGAGTGCCTGCTGGTGCCGGATATCAGTTTAGCGGTAGCCGAGGATTTTGCTTTAAAGGGCAAGCGGGTTCTGGTTTTATTAACCGATATGACAAATTTCGCGGATTCCCTGAAAGAAATCTCAATTACAATGGAGCAGGTCCCTTCTAACCGCGGTTATCCCGGAGACCTTTATAGCCAGCTGGCCGCCAGATATGAAAAAGCGGTTGATTTTGAAGGAGCCGGTTCAATTACTATTCTTTCTGCCACCACTATGCCCGGGGATGATGTTACCCACCCTGTGCCGGATAACACCGGTTATATTACCGAGGGGCAATTTTATTTAAAAGCCGGGGTAATTGAGCCTTTTGGGTCCTTAAGCCGCTTGAAACAGCAGGTTAATGGAAAGACCCGCTCTGACCACCGGGCGATTATGGATACGATGATCCAACTTTTTGCCACTTACCGGGAGACCCTGGAGAAGCAGTCCATGGGTTTTCAGATGAGCCCCTGGGATGAAAAGCTGCTTAAATACGGGGCGCTTTTTGAAAAGAATATGATGTCGCTTAAGGTTAACATCCCGCTGGAAAAGGCCCTGGATTTAGGCTGGCAGATTCTTGCTGATTGTTTTTCACCCGAAGAAACGGGGATAAAGCTTTCAATCATTGAGAAATTCTGGCCGAAAAATAATGGCAAAGATTAAGTTTACCAAAGGTGAATTAAAAAGGCAGCGCGACGCGTTAAAACAGTTCCGCCGCTACCTTCCGACGCTGCAATTAAAGAAACAGCAGTTGCAGCTGGAAATCCTGCAGCAAAATACAATCCTCCAGGAGGCAAAACAAACACTGATTAAAAAAAAGCAGGGGGTTCTTTTATGGGCGGGCTTGCTGGCTGAACCCGAAACAGAGATCAAGCTGTTTTTAAAACAGGAGAAAATAATTATCCATAAAAAGAATATCGCCGGCGTGGATATCCCCGTATTTGAGAGCTTGGATTTTAGCGGACAGGATTATGATTTATTCCTTGCCCCTTTGTGGCTGGATGCCGGGATATTGGCCTTAAGAGAGGTAATTGTTTTAGAGAAGAAAATCCAATTGCTTCAGGAAGGGGTTGATATTTTACGGCAGGAGCTGCGGGTAACTACGCAGAGGGTGAATCTTTTTGAAAAGGTTAAAATTCCGGCAGCCGAAGAGAATATCCGCTTAATTAAGATATATATCGGGGATCAGATGGCCAATGCCGTAGGCCGCAGTAAAATTGCCAAGAGAAAAATCGAGGAGATGGTGCAAATTGAGGCGCTGGCATGATTGTTAAAATGAAAAAAGTTTTTTTGCTCATTCAGAAAAACCAGGCCTGGGCTGCTTTGGATAGCTTAGGCGCTTTGGGGGTTGTGCATGTTGAGCATGAGTGCCTGCCTTCAGGGAATGAGCTTAATGAAATCAGCGAGAAATTAGGCCTGATTGAGCAGTCAAGGTCTATTTTATCCGCGGCAGGCCAGAATCCGGCAAAATATATAATCCATAAATCGGAAGATTTACAAAATGTCTGCCGCCACATAATCGACTTACAGAAACGATACGACCAGCTAAGAGAATATTCAGTTACATTAAACAGTTGGATAGATTTCTGGGAATCCTGGGGTGATTTTGATCCGGCTCAGATAAAGGCCATGCGGGAGAAGGGGGTCTTTATTAAATTTTATCAGATCCCCAAAGATAAGCTTAAAAGCCTGCCGCAGTCAATAATCTTGAGAGAGATTTCCGCGCAAGGTTCATTAATCAATTGTTTAGTTATAGCGGAAGAAGATATGGATATTGATTTTAAGGAATTGGAATTACCTAAAGTATCTTTATCCGGAATGAAAAACAGGCTTAGCGAAGATGCCAAGATTATGGTTAACATAAGAGAAGAGTTATCCGAGTATCTGATTTATAATAATGACTTGATTGGCGTCGAAGAAGACCTTTTAAATCAAAAAGAGTTCTATTCCGTGTTAAATGGCATGGGCCAGGCTGAAGAGATCTCTTATGTGAAAGGCTATATTCCGGTTGAGTCCGAAGCTTTACTGCTTAAGCAGGCAAGACAAAGCGGTTGGGGTATCTTGACTCTTGAGCCTGATGAAAATGACCTCGTGCCAACCTTAGTGCGCAATCCCGGATGGATCTCGCTTATAAAGCCGGTATTAAAATTACTGGAGCTTGTGCCGGGATACCGCGAACTTGATATCAGCACTCTTTTTATTATATTCTTCAGCATTTTTTTCGGCATACTTATTGGTGATGCCGGATATGGCGCGCTTTATTTCCTGCTTAATCTCTGGGCACAGAAAAAAATCGGGCATAAAGTTAAAGATAAAAGCGTTTTTTTTCTCTTTTACATCCTGAGTTTTTGCGCTATTATATGGGGGCTCTTAACCGGGACATTTTTCGGCCAGGCATGGTTGTTCGGCATGGGAATAAAACCTCTGGTTCCGCTGTTAGTTAATGCGACTTTTGTCCAGGCGCTTTGTTTCTTTATCGGAGCCCTGCATCTGTCTTTAGCCCATGGATGGAGGGCCATGCTAAAGGCCCCGGCATTATCAGCCTTAGCAGATTTAGGATGGATTTCTGTTATTTGGGCAGTGTTCTTTTTAGCCAAAACCCTGCTTTTGGGTGATCCTTTTCCGTTATTCGGCAATTGGTTGATTATAACCGGATTAGTATTAGTGTTATTTTTTACCAGCCCGCAAAAAAACATATTAAAAACAATCGGCGCAGGATTGGGCACAATAGCCTTAAGTTTAGTAAATAATTTTACCGACGTAGTTTCCTATATCCGTCTTTTTGCAGTAGGGTTGGCAGGCGTGGCTATTGCAGATGCCTTTAACGCTATGGCTGCCGGAGTAGTTAAAAAAGGGGATATTTTAACTATACTTGTAGCTGTCTTGATTGTTATTTGCGGACACCTGCTAAATATTATCTTGGGTCCGATGTCGGTTTTGGTCCACGGGGTAAGGCTCAATGTGTTGGAGTTTTGTAGCCATGCCAATGTTAGCTGGGATGGTTTTGCTTATAAACCGTTTATGAAAAAGAAGGAGAATTAATATGGAAACAGGGGCTTTAATACAGCTAAAGGATTTGGGGCTGGGGTTAGTTCTTGGACTTTCCGCTTTAGGCTCTGCCGCCGGAGCAGGGGTAGCAGGCATGGCGGCAATAGGGGCGTGGAAGAAGAATTTTAACCAGAATAAAAGCGCTTCATTCCTGCTGGTTGCTTTAGTCGGCGCTCCTCTGACCCAGACAATCTATGGAAACATTGTAATGACCAAGATGATTGAGCTGGCCAATAAAGGTCAATATCTTTGGGGGGTAGGCTGCCTGGCGGGTTTGGCAATTGGACTTTCCGCTTATTTTCAGGGTAAGTGCGCTGCCTGTGCTTGTGATGCGATGGGTGAGACCGGCAAGGGATTTGGAAACTACCTGGCAGTTTTGGGTATTGTTGAGACAGTTGCGCTTTTTGTAATGGTTTTTACCTTAATTGTCCTGGGAAAACTAGCCGGGGCGTAATTTTTTGGGCGATTAGCTCAGTTGGTTAGAGCGTCTGATTTACATTCAGAAGGTCAGGGGTTCAACTCCTCTATCGCCCACCATTAAACATAAAAATTAATAGTGGATTTTAGTTTAAAAGACAGTATAATGAGTTTCTAAAATTTAGATATTTGCGGGGGTCGTGGCCTAGTCTGGTTTAAGGCGCCTCCCTGTCACGGAGGAAATCGCGAGTCCAAATCTCGTCGGCCCCGCCAATCTTTTACCTTTTTCGTAAAGGCTTTTAAAGGCATCTTTCCCTTGAGTTTATCCCCGGAAGTGTTACCATAAACCTGAGTTTGAAATACAAAATCTTAAAAATTTAGAAGATAATGAGGAGAAAAAATGGCTACTATTGATGATTTCAGGAAATTAGATTTAAGGGTTGCGGAGATAAAAGAGGTTAATGACCATCCGAATGCGGATAAATTATTGATTTTGACCCTGGATTTAGGTGATCGGCAGAAACAGGTAGTTGCCGGGATCAGAAATTTTTATTCTAAAGAGGAACTTATCGGTAAACAGGTGGTTGTGATAGATAATCTTGATCCGGTAATCTTGCGCGGGGTAGAGAGCCAGGGAATGATTCTGGCAGGTTCTGATGAGTTTACCCTGGCGATTCTTAGCCCTGAAAAAAAGCTTAAATTAGGAAGCGTTGTTAAATAATAACTTAATTCCGGCAGCCAATTTACGTTCACTTTGTTCCGTAAATTGTGCCGTCATTAAAAATGATCAAACAATTTGTCCCTCAGGAGTTTTGCCTTAAATGCCAGGGGTGTTGCCGTTTTAAAGAAGCCAATTCTGTATGGAGCCCCTGTCTTTTGGATGAGGAGGTCCAGGGATTGTTGGATAGAACGGATCTTCCTGCCGCCTCAATTTCCATCGACCGCCGTATACAGCCAGTAGTCAATCCTCATGGCGCGGAGTTTATCTGCCCGTTTTTGAATAGCCTGGATAATAAATGCGCAATTTATGCTGGCCGGCCATTTGAATGTCAATTGTATCCTTTCTTGATTAATTTACGCAATGACAAAGTATTGCTTACTGTAGATTTAAATTGCCCGTATGTCTATGAAAACATAAATAGCCAGGAGGCCAAGGATTATATTGCCTATCTTTGCGATTTTCTTAACTCTCCGCAACAACTGAAGATATTAAAAGATAACCCCCAGATTATTCAGGCTTATGAAGAGGTAAGGGAAGTTGCCGAATTAAGATTACCCCATGAAATTAAATAAATTAGCCTTAAAAGACCATAAGCTGTTCAATAAACACCTTGCTTTCGCCAGGCATGAACTGGCGGCATTCTCTTTTGCCAATATATACGTATGGCGGGCAATTTTTGATATTCAATGGGTTCTGATTGAAAATAGTTTGTGCATATTTTTTCGTGATAAGATCGGTTGTTTTATGTATCTGCCGCCGCTGGCGGAAGAAAGACGGCCACAGGTTATAAAACAGGTGTTTGCGATAATGGATGCTGTTAATGAGAATAAAGATATTTCACGCATTGAAAATATTGAGCAGGGAGATTTAGAGTATTACCGCGCATTGGGCTATCTCTGCCATCAGAAATTCCCGGACTATCTTTGCTCAAGAAGCGACTTGGAGTGCTTTAAGGGGAACAAATTCAAGTCTCATCGTGCTTCATATAACTATTTTGTTAAGCATTACAATTTTGAAGCATTAAAACTTAAATTAGCGGATAGAAATGATTGTTTAGGTTTGTTTAATGACTGGGTAAAAGAGCGTACAGCTCATTGCGCCGAAGATGTTTATTGCGGAATGCTTGAGGATAACCGAAAGGTAATTAAAGAAGCATTAACTAATTATAAACAGCTAGGTTTAGAAGGCATAACGGTAAAAGTCGATAAGCAGATCAAAGGGTTTACTTTCGGCTATGCATTAAATAACGATACTTTTTGCATACTTTATGAGATAACCGATCTTTCTCTTAAAGGGTTAGCCCAATTCATTTTCCGCAGGTTCAGCGCGGAGTTAAAAAATTATAGCTATATCAATATTATGGATGATTCGGGGTTGGATAATCTGCGCAAGGTGAAACTTTCTTATAAGCCGAAGCGACTTGTTCCTGCCTATATAGTTACAAGAGATGCCTAAAAGTATTGACGAAATAGAATTTACTATATTTGACACTGAAACTACCGGGCTTAACCCTGCTTCCGGAGACCGGATAGTTGAGTTGGCGGGTTTGAGGGTTAAAGGCAAAGAAAGGATCGCCGAGTTTGACGCATTAGTCAATCCCCGCCGGGATATTTCTCCGGGAGCCTTTGCGGTAAATAAAATCACTCCTGAAATGTTAGAAGGCGCTCCAGGCATGGAAATGGTAATGCCCAAATTCCTGGATTTTATCGAAGGCAGCTACCTTTGTTCTTACAATATAGAATTTGACCTGGATTTCCTGAACAACGAATTGAAGATTATCGGTTTGCCGGTTTTAGGGGCCAGGGATTCCTTTGACATTTTGACTATCGCCCGGCGTCTTATGCCGAATCAACAACGCTATGCGCTTTGGTTCATTGCCGATAAGTTAGGCATTCGGTTTCAGCAAAAGCACCGTGCTTTTTCAGACGTGGAAATGACCTGGGAAGTTTTCAATAAGTTTAAAGATATTTGCCGGGAAAAAGGAATTACGGATTTTACCGATTTTTCCGGGCTTTTTGCCTTTAACCCTGCTTCTTTGGAAAGTACCGCTTTCTTGAAGATATCGCAGATTGAAAAAGCGATAAATTCCAGGGCTCGCCTAAAGATAAAATATTTATCCGCAAAGGGCTCGGGTATTTCTTTCAGGGAAGTGATTCCCCGGGAAATCCGTCAGGATGCCGCGAATAAATATTTAGTTGGTTATTGTTGCCTGAAGCAAGAGGAGCGTACCTTTAAGATCGATAATATCCTGGAGCTGGAGATAGTTCGGGAATAATAAAGTTGAATTCGTAAAAGAATCCGGTTAGAATAATATTGTTAATGATCGGATTTAAAATAGAAGACAAAATTATGTTTATTAAAGTGAAAAATAATTTAGGTGCGGAGCGCAGAAAATATATCCGTTTGGATACCGTACTGCCGGTACAGTTCCGTCTGGAAAGCCTGGATAATAAACAGCCTCTTTCTCCGTGGATTCAGGGGTTTACCAATAACATCGGTCACGGAGGTATTTGCCTGGTGGTAAATGACCTTTCGCCGGAATTAATCAAGTTAGTCCAGGCAAAAAGAGTCAAACTCGCCATAGAAATTAATCTGCCGCTTAGCGGCCATTCAGTATGCGCATCGGTTTCCCTGGCCTGGACCAGGGAGATGGGCGGTTTAACCAAACGTTTGTTATTAGGGTTAGATTATGAAAAGATCAACCCGAAGCAGAATGCCATGCTTATCCGCTACGCCTGGGCAAAAAAACTATTCCTGCCATTTGTAATCTTGTGTATTGCGATTTTAAGCTTATTCTTAGGGTTTGGCGTTTATTCCAATATGCAGTTGACCCATAAGAATAAGATGCTTATCGAAGAATTGGTGGGCGTGTTACAGGAATCAAAAGTTGCCAAACAGCGCTTAGGGCAGATAGCCCGGGAAAAGGTTTCTTTACAGGATAAAATAGAATCACTGGTTTCCCAAATCAAGTCTGTTTCGGAAAAGAAAAACGAACCGCTGCCTCCTGCCGTAATTGACAACACCAAACCGCTTTCTCTTCCTGCTGTAATTGACAATACAGAGAAATTAAATGGCGTAATCATGAAACTTGCCCAAGAGAGGGACTTGCTACAGGCAAAGTTGGCCGCGCTGCAATTAAATGAAAAGGCGATTCAGGCAGAATCCCTGCGCCTTGAAACTAAAAAAGTAATCCTGGAAAAGGCGAATTTAGATAAAATGTACCAATGGTTTAAAGTCCGCCAAAATCCGCATACGGGATTAGTGATGAGTTTTGAAGGCGATAAAGATATCGACAGCTGGGCCTTTCTTTACGATCAAGCCTTGCTTATCCAGGTTTATGATAAATTTTCGGATTTTGCCCGAGCGAGAAAAATCCTTGATTTTCTGGCTACCGATGCCAAGAGAGAGGATGGTTGGTTTCTCAATGCTTATTATGTTAATGATGGCGCACCTGCGGAGTTTGTATTGCATAGCGGGCCGAATATCTGGTTGGGGCTTTCTATCGTTCAGTATACCCAGGCAACCGGAGATAAGAAATATTTAAGAGTGGCAGAAGAGATTGCCCAGAATATAATCAAACTGCAGAATTCCGATTCTGATGATGGAATTCGAGGCGGACCGCAAATGAGTTGGTATGCCACTGAACACCATCTAGACGCCTATGCTTTGTATAAAATGCTCGCTAAGGTTACGGGTATGAATAAATATGAACAGGCAGCGGAAAAAACCCTGGGTTGGCTGCTGCGGCATACTTATGACAGGCAGGATTTACCGATCAAGCGCGGTAAAGGGGATTCCACTATTGCTACAGATACTTATGCCTGGTCAATTGCCGCTATCGGCCCGGAGAAACTTAAGGCCATCGGAATGGATCCTGATAAAATCCTGGAGTTTGCCGAGGAAAATTGTTTGGTCGAGGTTGATTTTAACCGTCCAGGAGGGCAAGTAATTAAGGTTCAAGGTTTTGATTTTGCGCCGCAGCGCCATGTTTCTCGTGGAGGTGTGGTTTCAAGTGAATGGACAGCCCAGATGGTTGTCTCATATAAGATAATGGCCGATTATTATCTTAAACTAGGGCAGAAAGATAAAGCCGCACTTTACCGGGAGAAAGCCGATAATTACCTGGGGCAGTTAGGAAAGATGATTATTTCCAGTCCTTCTCCTTCGGGTCAGGGTGAAGGGTGTTTGCCTTATGCCACGCAGGATTATGTGGATACCGGGCATGGTTGGATGACCCCAAAGGGAAAACATACTGGTTCAGTTTCAGGGACCGCCTATACCATTCTTGCATATTATGGCATTAATCCCTTGGAACTTAAATAATGGGTTCTTCCGGTATAAAACGCAGGGTAAATCATATTTTCTTACGGCTTTACTCTGTTTTCGGGCCGCAGCACTGGTGGCCTGCGGATAGCAGTTTTGAGGTAATTGTCGGCGCGATTCTTACGCAAAACACTAACTGGTCTAATGTAGAAAAAGCGATTCGTTCTCTTAAAAAGAAAAAATGCCTGAATCCCCGGGAGCTTTTAAGACTTTCGCCAGGCAAGCTGGGGAGTTTAATCAAGAGTGCGGGATATTATAATATTAAGGCAGCAAGGCTGAAGAACTTTCTTAAGTTTTTCTTTGATTTTTATTCGGCTAATATAAAACGTATGGGTTCTCAGGATTTAGTGACCCTGCGTAACCAACTGCTTATGGTTAAGGGAATTGGCCCTGAGACTGCCGACTCAATTTTGCTTTATGCCCTGCATAAACCTGTATTTGTGATCGATGCTTATACAAAAAGAATATTCTCCCGCCATCGTCTTTTAGCGGAAGATGCAACTTATGAGCAGGCCCAGGATATTTTTATGCGTAACCTCAAAAATGATAAAAAATTATTTAACGAGTACCATGCCCTTTTAGTGAAATTGGGCAAGGATTATTGCCGTAAACAGAATCCTAAATGCGAAGGCTGCCCGCTCCATGGTCAATAAAAAACGCCTGATACAAACAATCAAGAAGTTAATTTCCCTGGATTCGCAAAATCCTCCGGGTGATGAGCGAAAAGTTGCTGATTTTGTCAGCGCTTATTTAAAAACTTTAGGCCTTAAGGTCAGGACTTATACATTCAGCGATAAAAGGGTTAATGTTTTAGCTACCCTTAAAGGCAGCGGGCGGGCAAATTCACTCTTGCTTACTCCGCATCTGGATACTGTTCCTGCCGGTAAAAACTGGAAAACAAATCCGTTTGCTGCTAAAATTTCCGGAGACAGGGTTTACGGTTTAGGTGCCACGGATTGTAAAGGTAATTTAGCCAGCCTGCTGGAGGCGGTTAATTCAATAGTCGAAGATGGCATTAAGCTTGATTATGATTTGATCTTCGCGGCTACTGCCGACGAGGAAAGCGGTTCGTCTTTAGGGTTAATACCATTGCTTGAGCGTAAAATCCTGAAGCCGTCTGCTGCGGTTGTTTTGGACGCGGACGATTTTGAAATAGTGGTTACCCAAAAAGGGTTGATGCACCTTAAGGTTTATATCCGCGGCAGAAAAGCGCATGGTGCTTACCCTTGGCTAGGGATTAATGCCATAGACATAGCAGCTCAGGTAATCGTGGACCTGAAAAAACAGAGGGCCAGTTATAAAAAGAATAAGTATCTGCGGCAACCTACAATTAACGTCGGCACCATAAGCGGCGGGGATAAGGTAAATGTTGTCAGCGATTGGTGTGAGTTTGAATTAGATTTCAGGTTTTTACCGGGAGAGTCGGAGAAAAAACTTTTAGATTCTTTAAGAAAAACCATTTCTAAATACACCAAAGACTTCAGAATTGAGATTCAGGGGATACAGGCCCCTTACAGTATTAATCCCGGACATCCTTTGGTTAAGGGGTTAGCTTCTGCAATGAAGGATCTGAAGATTAGCCCGCGGATCAGCGGTTCAGAGGGGGCAACAGTAATAACCTTTTTCAAGCTCAAGAATATTCCGGCTGTGGCTACGGGTTTTGGCACTGAGAGCTGCGCCCACGTTGCAGATGAATATGCATGTTTAAGTAACTTGTATAAAGGCGCCCAGGTACTGGTATCATTCTTAAAGAATTATAAATTTAACCGATCATAGGAATATAGGAGAAAACATGGAGATGCTAAAAATAACCAAAAAACCGCGGCTCAAGAAACCATATTTTATTGTTGCCTGGCCGGGTATGGGTGAGGTGGCTTTTAAGGCCGCATCTTATCTGGTTGAAGAATTGAAAGCGGAGGAGTTTGCCGAGATTCAGCCGGAAGGGTTTTTTTACCTGACTGGCAGTGTGGTTCAATCCGGGATACTGGAAACCCCGCTTCTGCCGCAGGGAAAGTTTTATTATTGGAAAAATCCAGCTGCAAAACGTGCAGGATCAGGAAAAAACGACCTGGTTATTTTCTTGAGCAATGCCCAGCCGGACTTGTCCAAAGCGGATAGTTACGCAAAGATAATTATTGATTTAGCTAAAGGGCTTGGCGTAGAGATGATTGTCAGTTTTGCTTCTATGCCTCAAGCAACCGACCACACCCAGGATTCGCGCCTTTGGTTTGCAGCAACGGACCAGAAAATAAAAGAATCTTTAAGTAAATTCAATTTTGGCGTCTTGGAAGACGGTCAGATCAGCGGGATGAATGGTTTATTTTTAGGGATGGCCAAGAAAGCCGGCCTAAAAGGATTTTGCCTGCTCGGAGACATCCCCCTTTATACTATCCAAATTGAAAATCCCAAGGCCTCCGCTGCAGTACTTGCCGGTTTAGGGAAAATATTAAATATGCAGATAAATGTGCAGCCACTCAAAGAACAGGCGCAGGTAATGGAAACTGAAATTAACAAGCTGCTGGATTATCTGAAACTCGGCAGTTCCGGGCAATCTGCGCCTATCGGCGAAGAAGAAGTGGAGTTGATTAAAAAAACCTTGAGCCAGCTTACTAAACTGCCGGTTTCAGTGAAAGAAAGAATAGAAAAACTTTTTGAGAAAAGCCGCATTGATATATCTAATGCCAGCGAGTTAAAGGTGGAATTGGATAAATGGAATGTTTATAAAGAGTATGAAGACCGGTTCCTGGATTTATTCAGGAAAAACAAAGATAAAGGTAATTAGCAGGTGCCCGAGATGGGGATAAAAGTTGTACTTTTTGATTTAGGCAACGTGTTGGTGAACTTCGATATCTTTCTTGCCTTGAGAAGGTTTTCGGGGTTTAGCGGCAAAAGCCCTGAGGAGATTCTCAAAATATTACTTGATTCCGGCTTACCAGTTTCTTTTGAAAAAGGCTTAATCTCGCCGGAGGATTTCTATCGTAACTTATGCAATTTGTTGGGGTTAAGAATAGGGTATGAGTCGTTTGCCTGTATATGGAACGAGATTTTTTCTCTTAGTCTTCAAAACCGCACCGTTTTTCATATAGCCAACCGCCTGAAGGATTATTATCGTCTTGCTGTATTATCGAATACCAACGTTTTACATTATAACTATATCAAGGAAAATTTCCCCATCTTGGGTATATTTGATGAAGTATTCCTTTCTTTTGAAATCGGGGATATCAAACCGTCTAGGGCAATCTACCTGAAAACCGTCCAGACCTTGAATGTGCTGCCGGAAAACATTTTTTATACCGATGACCGCGAGGAATTCATTAAGAGTTCTTCCTTACTTGGTATAAAAAGCTTTATTTTTGAAGGGGCGGATAAATTACTAGGGGACTTGTCCGGATTAAGTATAATTTAGTGGAGGGCCGCTTCCCAGAAATTTCCATAATTTCTTAATGAACTTGCGATTTAGTCTTAAAAGTGATATAATATTTTAAAATTTTCTCGCGGGGAAATTAATATCTTATATGTGATTATGAAATTAGAGTTAGGGGGGTCAGAAATAACTGTTAGAATTAATCCGCGGGCTGGATAAAGAAAAATCAATCCGTCTTTTATCACTGTTTCAGAGGGGGCATTGGGAGGGATTCGCGGGTTAACTCTAATATGCTGCAGGTTCTTGGAAGAGTCTATGGAATCTCCTTGTTTTGATTTTTATATGCTGGTTCATAAAATAAATAATATAGATATAGTGCATATGCATAGCTCTCTAAGGCCGGCATTCTGGGCAGGACTGTAGCCTGGATCTTGGGTTAATGCTTTGATTACATTTTTTTGGGTTTTGGGCGTTACCAATGTTTTTAATCTGCGCCTTTATCTTGACCTGCGTTATACTTCCGAAGAGAATGTTCTTGTCTTAATTAAGTCCGGTGCTTATTTTACGACCTCCTATTATAGATACATTACTGTTTACTGTTTTTAGGATAATGAGAAGAAAAATGACTTTTAAAAAAAGCGATAACTATATCATTTTCCGAATAAAATTATATGCCGCAGGATCCGTAAGAACGAGTTTATTCATGTTCTTGCTGTGTTTGCTTTTTCTTCCGTCGGCGGCATACTGACTGGGATTGCGAATTATGTTGCCATTGTCATTATTATAATCGCGTTTTTCTCCAGTGGGATCCTATTTTGGAGGTTAATACAGATAGACATCCGTGAACAATAAAAAGATTATTATTTTAGGGGCAGGGTTGGCAGGGTTGAGCGCTGCCTGGCATCTCCAGAATGACGCAACAGAATGCCTGATATTTGAAAAGGAATCCGATGTGGGAGGGCTCTGTCGTTCCAGAAAAATCAAAGATTTTATTTTTGATTGCGACGGACATCTCCTGCATTTTAGAAATAAATATACCCTGCAGCTGGTCAATAAATTACTGAAGGGAAATTTAGTTTCCCACAAAAGAAGCGCCTGGATTAACAATTTTGGCATTTTTAGCCGTTATCCTTTTCAGGCCAACCTGTCCGCCTTACCTGAGAAAATAGCCAAAGAATGCCTGTTTGAATTCTTAAAGGCAAGCCAATCCCGGCAGACACGCGCTCCCGTGAATTTTCTTAAATGGATAAACTCTTCTTTTGGTAAGGGTATATCCAGGAATTTCATGGTTCCTTATAATAGGAAATTCTGGACAGTTCCTTTAGATAAGATGACTTCTGACTGGACGGATAATTTTATACCTCAACCTAAACCATCTGAAGTGATTGAAGGGTTTTTTACGGAAAACAGGCAGGCTTTTGGGTATAACTCTACCTTTTGGTATCCGCGGAAGGCAGGTATAGGGCAACTTCCCCGGGCATTTGAGCAGCGGCTAGGCAATGTTTTTAAAAATTGCCCGGTTACTGAGATTGATCTTGATAAAAAGGAAATTACTGTTTGCGGCAGAAAAAAAATTAAATTTGACTCCTTGATTTCGACAATACCTTTGCCTGAACTGGTAAAAATTATCCGGCCTTTACCCGCTGATATCCGGGGTATGTTCAGGAAATTACGCTGGAATTCAATATTTAACCTCAATCTCGGGATAAAGGGCGACTGCCAAGCTGGAAGGCATTGGATATACTTCCCGCATAAGGAATCTATTTTCTTCAGGGTTGGTTTCTTCCATAATTTTTCCAATAATATTGTTCCTCGCGGAAGTAGCGCTATGTATACCGAGGTAGCTTATTCCAAGAACAGGCCGATTGATAAAAGCAAAGTTGTTTCCAGGATAGTCAAAGACCTGAAGGCCTGCGGGGTCTTGGCTGAAGATAATAAGTTATCCGTCTTGGATATCAATGATATAAAATACGGCTACCCGATTTACGATCAAGATTATTCCCGGGTTACTGCGGCGATAAGAGGGTTCTTGTCGCGCAATAAAATAATTGCCTGCGGACGCTATGGTAATTGGCAATATATGTCTATGGAAGATGCGATACTTGATGGCAGGCGTGCGGCAGGCGCGATCAAAAGATGAAGAGAATAATTGAGTATTTATTACTTTTTGTAGTTTTAGCAATATTCTTATATTTGGCCCGGGGTAAGCTGGAAGTCTTCTTCTATAACCGCGGCAATAATTATTTAGAACGTTCTTTATACAAAGAAGCTGTAGATTCTTACGGAAATGCCTTTAGAATAAATCCACAATCCTGGCAGGCCTGCCTGGGATTGGCGGAAGCCCACAGGTATAGTAAGGATTATAATAAAGCGGCAGATGAATATAGCAGGGCTTTGAAAATAAACCACCTTTGTTTAAAGGCTTATCTGTCCCTGGCAGAAATATATTCCCAGGAAGGCAAATATATAGAAGCCTTAAATGTGATTAGCGAAGCGCGTAATAAGATCCCCGCTGATCCGCAAATTAACCAATCCTCGCAGGAGTGTTGCTACTCTTTTGTGGTCTCTACTTTAAATAAAAGCACAGAACTTTTTCTGGCGAATAAAAGCGCAGATGCGATAGCTCTTTTGCAGGATGTCCTTAAGTCGTGCCCTGATTTTGCCATAGCCCATTACACCCTGGGTTACTATTATTTTCACATTAAAGATTATAATAACTCCGAGAATAACCTAAAAAAAACCCTTTTGATAGACCCGCAGTTTAATTACGCGCACAAATTGCTCAGCCAGGTGTATTTTGAGAAAGGAAACTTTGAAAAAGAGCTCTCCAGTGCCAAGAATGCGCTTGCGGTAAACAATAATGACGCCTCTGTCTACAATGACCTTGGCCTGGCATTGATGCACCTGGAGCGTTATGCGGAGGCGATTCCCTATTTGCAGAAGGCGGTTAGCCTTGACCCGAATAATACCGATTATGTTTATAGTTTAGGAAGTGTTTACCGGGATAATAAAATGTTTGAACAAGCCATCTCGGAATATAATAAGCTGATTGTATTAAGGAAAGATTACCCTAATTTGCATAATGACCTGGCTGAAATATATGATAATCTGGGTAAACATGCGCAGGCGGTTTCAGAATACCAGAAAGAAGTAGCGTATTGCCGCCAGGCTATGACAAACAATCCCGATAGCCCTGTTTTACTCAACAATTACGCCTATGCTTTAAACGGCCTGGGGCAAGCTAATGAAGCCAAAGCAATTATCGATGGTGTAATAAAGTCTTTTCCTCGTTATCGGCAGGCGTACCTAACCTTATTCAACATTTATGACAAAATGCATAATCCGGATTTGGCTTTAAAAGCGATGGAAAAAGCAAAACAGCTTTCAGCAGGAGAAGGTTTTATCGACAATGAAATAACCAGGTTAAACCAACAACCTCCGCTTAAGCCAGGGGCTCTCCCGGAGCAAAAGGATACACTTTATTTAAAAAACGGCCGTCAATTGCAGGGGAAGATAAAAAAAGAGTACTCGGACAGGATAGTGTTGGAGGTGCTGTTGGGTTCTTCCCAAGGAGAAGTTATTTTTTATCGGGATTCAATCGAAAGCATCGAAAGACGCGATGTCAGATAAGAGGGGCACCCGTCGATATGGATAAAAGTATTTTGGAAGCCACCGGAGAAAAACTCAAGAAGGTGTATAATTCCCGTCGTGCCTTATGGGGTATAGGGCTAAAACAATTCAAGGCGGGCTATGCTGGTTCTTTCCTGGGAATTTTCTGGGTGGCGGTAAACCCTGTTTTAATAATGTTGGCGGTAACCTTCGTTTTTACCGCGGTATTCAAGGCGGAGATTAAAGACTTTAGTTTTTTTGTCCTTGCGGGTATCCTGCCTTGGATGTTTTTTTCTGGGACTTTATGCGAAGCGGCCTCTTCTTTATTGACGCAAAGAGGTGTCTTGCATCAATTCAGTCTGTCCAAGGAGATACTGCCTTTGGGAGTAGTATTGTCGCATTTTATGAATTTTCTGGTCAGCTGGTGTATAGTTTACCCCGTATTTATTTTACGCAATCCCAAGATTATAACACTTTTTCCTTATTTGCCCGCGTTATTCCTGTTGACTCTTGTTTTTACTGCTGGAACGGCGATATTGTTTAGTGTGATTAATATACTTTTCCGGGATCTGGAACAATTGATGGGGACAATGTTGATGTTTTGGTTTTGGGTAACCCCCGTTTTTTACGCTATCGGGATGATTCCTGGGAAATTCCGTTGGGTTTTTGATTTCAATCCCTTTTCTTCCTTTGTCGTTTTCTATCAAGATATATTTTTTTGGGCAAAAACACCGGATCCGGGAACAGTATACAAGGTTTTACTCTGGAGTTTTTTCAGTTTGCTCTGCGGTATACTGGTATCGGTTAAATGCGAGAGTGAAGTATTAAAAAGGATTTAAATGTCCGAAATCGATTTTAAAGACGTTTGGGAAATGTACCGCATCAAATTTGTTACTTCGGGAAAAACTGCTTGGGAAAACTTTTGGGCCGTTAGGGGGATCAGTTTTGTCTTGGAGCGAGGAGAGATAGTAGGGATAATCGGGGAGAACGGATCCGGGAAATCCACCGTTTTAAAGCTGATTACTGGCATGTTAAAACCGGATCGTGGCCAAGTGTCCGTTTCAGGAAGCGTATCTGGGTTGTTGGAGTTGGGAGCTGGATTTCAAATGGAACTTACAGGTAGGGAAAACGTTTTTTTGCAGTTTGAACTTTTCGGCTTAAGCGCAAACCAGGCCCGGGAAAGATTTCAGCAGATCGTTGATTTTGCGGAAATTGGAAAGTTTATGGACGCTCCGGTAAAATGCTATTCTCAGGGAATGTTCGTCCGGCTTGCCTTTTCTGTAGCGGTTCATGTCGATCCGGAGATATTCGTTATCGATGACACTTTGGCGGTAGGTGATGAATTCTTCCAGAAAAAGTGTATAAAAAAAATATTCGAATTGAAGAGTTCGGGAAAAACCATCGTTTTTGTTCTTCATGACATGAATATGCTGAAAAGAATCTGCAATAGAACGCTTTTGCTTAAAGAGGGCAGGTTGATCAAAGACGGATTGGCTGATGAGGTTGTACCGTTGTATACCCAGACGGTTGGTACCAAAAAAGGGATTGCGATATTAGAAAAAGGCGGAGTTCAGCTTGTTTTCAACAATGGGCGCCTCTTTGTGAATTGGCGGGGAAAACTATTGACCACCGGTTCCGGGATTTACGCCTCATTTTTTCTTACGGACAGGTGGTATAATTCTTTTCAGGCGGATTGGGAAGTTTCTGTAGACGGTGAAGGGGGGATGGAAGCTTTCGGTAAATTCCATCAATTGAATTGTTCGCAGTTTCTTAAGGCAGGGGTATCAGGGGATAATGAAATATTCTTGGATATAGTTATGGATTCTCAGGAGCCGCTTCAAGTTCAGGATGGATGCTTGAATATAATGTTAAGCGACGAATACGGCCAATGGTTTACTGAACAGACGCAAGGGGTTTTTCCTGAAATCGACAGTAAGGATAACGGTTGGCATCTTATCTTGGAAGATGGCGCTATTTCTGCGTGCGCGGGGGTGTCTTCTTTTGAGAGAAAAGGGGACTCCTTTTTATTAGAGCAAAAAGGGGTACATCCGGCAAGCGGGTTCAAGGTATTCAATGGGGATTATTTATCTCACTGCAGAGTTCTGCAATACTATAGAAAATGGCTGCAAAATTATACCGAGGATCAGGGCAGTAAATTCGGGTATTTTTCCGGCAGGATTATTTTAGATACTTTCGATCTGAATGGATACTTGAATAAATTACAAAATGATTCTGTCGTTACGGACAGTAAACTGAAATTCAAGTTTACCCAGGGTCAGGGTATTTTTTATTACAAAAATTACCCATTGACTAAAGGGGACAATCTTACCGTGCAGATAAATATAGAAGGAAATACCTATTCCTCGAGAATGGCGGATTGGACTTTGGCGAAGGAGAGTGAGAACAAATTAATTGCCAGGGGTGTATGGCGAGGGGTACCGGTTATCCAGGAATGGTGTTTTGAAATCGGCCCCGAAGGCACCCTTTCCTGGAGGATTAGCGTCGATATTTCCAAAGAGGTAAATATCGAACAGTCTTGTATGAAATTCTATTTTTCTTCCGGTTTCTACGCTTACCGGACAGACGCTGGACAAGGGTTCTTCCCGGAGGGGTTTTTAGATTCATATCAGGACGTACTCCAAAAATGCGTTTCTTCGGGAGAGGCCAGGCTGTACAGCGTGGATCCGGAGCTTTGTGTAACAATCGGTTGTGGCAAAGACCTGAATAATTTTTTTAAGATTTTTAATTCGGATGTTTTATCAACAGCCAGGGAGTTGCGTATATACAAAGTTGACCCCGAAACCAACAATAGGTTTTCTCCTGGTAGGCACGATTTGTTTACTGGTTGGTTAAAGCCCTGCGAGACGGAAAAATGTTTTTTTTCCAAAGCAAAAGCTATGCTTGAAAATGGGAGATTAAAGTTTGAATTGGAGAAGAATGCCGTCAGGGTATATTGGGGAGGCAAAGAGATAACCAAAGGCCTGGGGCTGTATACGTCTTTGCGTTCCGGCGGGAGGTGGCATGATTCCGTTACTTGCGCCGTTTGTGAGTCTCAAATAGGCGCAGGGGAGATAACTCTTGTTTTTAAATGGATACATCTGTCGCTCCGGCAGGAATGGCTGATTAGTCTTGAAAATGAACATACTATCAGGCTTGCCATAACGATGATAGCAGAGAGGGAGTTAGAGATAGACCGCCAGCAGACAAATATTATGCTTTCTGAATCTTATAAAAAATGGTTTTCTGCGGGGAGGAACGAGATGTTGCCGGATTTTATCGGAGGGATAGATGATGATTGGCAGGTTTTATTTTCATCTAGGGTAAATAAGGATGGTTTGTATCCTTTTTTGTCCCCGGGAGTTTCCGCAGGGGATGGTTTGCCGGAGATTCGAGTTATTCCCGAGGATATGGAAGAAGAATGGCAGGTAAACGTGCTTAATTCCGACCTCTATCATAGAGGCAGGATGCTGCAGTGCTTGAAGACGGGAAATGCAAAACTACCCGTTGGGAAGTATTCCTATTTTAACGGGAGGATACTTTTGGAGAATGGCAGATGATTCCTGATATTTCTATAGTAATTCCCACATTTAACAGAATGAAGAAGCTTGAAAGGTGTATCCGCTCGATATTTTCCCAGAATTATCCGAAAGAAAAAATGGAGATCGTTGTGGTGGATGACTATCCACAGGAGTCTCTGCACAGGCTAATCAATGATTTCTCCGTAGATTTTCCCAATATTATTTATATTCCTTTATGCCGTAAAGGTCCGGCAGCTGCCCGTAATGCAGGGGTCAAGCAGGCGAGGGGTGGGATTATAGCTTTTGTGGATGATGATTGCCGGCTTGAAGATAATTGGGTAAAGTTGATGCTGGAGGATTTAAATACTAATTCTGGCTTTGCCGCCTCAGGAGGGGATACTTTAATTTCCATGTGTAAGACCTTCGTCTTAGTAAGTCAGTTTTTAAGTACCGGGAGCATAGAGACGGAAGTTGGCGGCAGGAAAGAAACTATTTTTTTCCCTACTTGTAACGCAGCTGTCAGGAAAGAAATTTTTGATGTCTATGGTTTCAATGAGAATTTTCCCTTGCCCGGAGGAGAAGATCTGGAGTTCTTTTGGCGTATTTTTAAAGACGGCCACAGGCTTATTTGGGACAGGAGGGCAAAGATCTTTCATGACAGGGATTCCTGGTTGGGTAGTTTCTTAAAACAGGCGTATTCTTACGGGAGAGGAAATTTCCTGGTAAAGCTTTTGCATAGAGACCACCCTTTGTTAAAAGAATTGAAGACTGAAAGATTTGCTTTTTGGGTGGCTACCTTGATAAATATAGTGAAAATACCGAAATTCGCATATTGTCTGGGCAATAGACTGATTAATGAGTTTGAGGTAAAGGGTATCGGCAAGAAGATTTTCGTGTATTCGTGTTTAATTATGCATAAAATTCTGTATATTATTGGTAACCTGCGGGAGTTTTTTAGGATAAGTCTAAGCGGTAAAAAAGAATCTTTATGGGATAATCCTGCGCCTGTTCCACGATTGCTCATCTTAGACATCACTCATTTCTGTAATCTTAACTGTAGGATATGCGATATCTGGAAGACTGTTTCTAAAGAGAAAGACCTAGATATAGGAAGTATAAAGAAAATTATTTCTGAAGCCGCTAGACTTGGAATCAGGGAAATAACTCTTTCCGGAGGCGAACCTTTGACAAGGGGGGATATTTTTGAAATATTGGATTTTACCAGGAAGTCTGGGATAAAAAACCTTGGTCTTTTGACAAACGGCCTGTTGATCGAAGAATACCTGGAAAGATTGAAGCCGTATCTTATTGACAGATCTGTATCCTTGGTTATCTCTTTTGATTCTTTAAGACCTGAAGTGCATAATTACATAAGGAATTCCGATTCTGCTTGGAAGAGGACCAGAAAAGTAGTTAATGAACTTGCTTTATTGAAAAAAAGTTTCCCGCAGATCAACTTTAATATTATATCTATAGTTTTGAATCAAAATTTAGAAGAGTTGCCGAATTTGGCCGAATACATAAGGACGCAGGGAGCTAATTCTTTACAGTTCCAGGTATTTCTTCCCAGTAACTTAAGGATGGCGGAGAGGAAGAAATCGGAATTTTGGGTCTCCGGGGACAGGCTGCAGATCCTGGATGAAACGTTGGAGTGCCTGATATCTTTTAAGAAAAAATACGGTGCTTTCATAAAAAACTCCATTTCTAATCTTGCTTTGATGAAGCAATATTACCGGGGTTCTTTAGATTCCGGGGATGTCGTCTGCGGTTCGGTAGATCAAACCGTTTTAATTTCCAATAGAGGAATTTGTACTACCTGTTTTTCTGCTTACGGAGATGCAAAAAGCGGGAGTTTGGCTAGGATCCTCCGGAGCAAAGAAGCTTTATGTGCTAAAAAGGAGACAGAAAAATGCAGATGGCCGTGCCTACTGCCCTGTTTTTGCGACCATGAATTATAAGTACTTGTCTAGTTTAATAAAGACGAATTTTCTTTTCTGGCTGTCGCGTAAAATTAACTATCCTTTGGTGCCTCCGGATCTAGTCCAGATTAATTTCACTTTTGATTGCAATCTTCGTTGTAAGATGTGCAGTATGCATAATCAGATGGGTTTTCTGAAAAAGCAAGGGAAAAGAGTGGAAATAAACAGCCAGACGATGAAAAAAATAATAAAAGAGACTAGGGCCCTAGGGACAAGGACCGTCCTTTTTATAGGAGGGGAACCTTTGTTAAAAGACGACCTTTTTGACCTTATCGCTTTTACAAAAAGTCTCGGCCTGTCCCCGATTATTGTTACCAATGGGGTTATGCTGAATAAGGAAAATATTGAAAAATGTTTTGAGTCCGGAGTGGAATGGTTGAGTATTTCTATAGATGCCGCTTCGGAAGAGACATTTGCCAAAGTAAGAGGGGAGAAGGTATTTGGTAGGATTACCGAGAATATACGCCTTTTGAATTCCATGAAGGACGAAAGAGGACTTGAATTTCCCAAGGTAGTTAGTGTGTGTACGATCATGGACGATAATATTGAAGAATTGATGGGTGTGGTGGAACTTGGTAGGGAGTTGAGGATCGAGAGGATTATTCTTCAACCGGTCGTCGCCAACAATATCGACCAGACACAGAGAGATAAAACTTTTCCCGGTTTTATCCCCAAGGAAAGGCTTAAGATTATGGATGAAGTAATCGATAGACTGATAGAGTATAAAGAAAGCTCACCGGAAAATTTCTCCTTTATCGCCAATTCCGTAAGGATGCTTAATTTGGTAAGGAAATACTTCAAGGGTAAAATGAGACCAAAAGACCTACCGTGTTATGCCGGCTATAACCGGCTTCAGGTGATCCAGGAGGGGAAGGTTTATTTTTGTGTGGATCAAAATAAGTATGTGGCTAATTTCGGAGATGTTGATAAGGATGCCATAAAAAGCTTATGGTATTCCCCTAAAGCGGCTTTCTATAGAAAATTAATCAGGAGATGTAATTTTCCTTGCCTGCAATGGTGTTCTTATAGGGATAGTTTTACTGAGGTTTCGGACCTTTTCTGGAAGAAAATATTGTTTAAGAAATAACAATACCGATGCTTAAACGCACATTAATATTGTCTGCGATATTGATTACAGGCGCCATTTTGCGCCTCTTTCCTTTTCAAAATATCACCAAAGGGAATTTGTCTTATAACGAATGTTTGGCGATAGCTGATGCTTCGCAGCCGCTCAAAGATATACTTTCTCAGTATTTTGATTTTGGATTGTTCAATGTGACAAATAAAGCATTCCGCGAACATGCGGTTGAGGCGCATATTTTAAGAAATATTCTGTTAAGTAATAAGCTTAATGCGGACAGAGAATACAAAAATAAAGTCATTGTTTCTCAATACAGTAAAGCAGGCGTCAGGAGATATTCTCAATGGATAGGAATTGACTCTGGTGTTTCTGCAATTAAGGAGGCGCAGCTGGATTTTATCAATGGGCGGTATGACCATTCTATAGCTGTATTGAATAAATATTTAGCGGAAAGCAAGTCATCTAAGAATCTGTTAAACTTGATTTATACTGGTTTGGCAAGTAATTATATTGAAAAGGGCATAAAAAATTCAAGATTACGTTTAAGACTATATCGGCAGGCAAAGATTTTTTGCTTGAAGGCGAAGGAGTTATCCGGAGAAAAAGATCCGTTGAATATCTCGATTTGTTCCGGGTTGGGATTTTTATACCTTCAGGAGGGTAATTATGCAATGTCGCTTCGGGTATTGAGGGAGGGTTTGTCTTATGATCTGATAGGTTTTGAAAAAGAAAGATTGGATATATATATAAATCAAGGTATAGCATATTTTAATTCCGGGAACGAATCCGAAGCCGAGGAAAGTTTCGGTAAGGCGTTGACGTTTTCTCTTAACGAAAAAGAGAAACAAGATATTTATTCTTCGTTGCGTAATCTGCATATGCAGCGGGGTTTTAATTATTTTAATTCCGGGATGAAGGATGAATCTGAAAAGAGCCTAAATAAAGCCTTATTGCTGTATCCAACCCAGAAAGAGAAAAAGGGCATATACTCAGCCCTCAGGAATATATATATAACCCGGGGATTTTCCTATTTCAATTCTGGACAAGAAGGCGAGGCGGAAGAGAACTTGGTTAAGGCTCTCTCTTTGCGTCCCACCAAGAAAGAGAAGAATGATGTATGTTCCGCGCTCAGGAGTATATATATGAAACGTGGGTTTATGTATTTAAACTTGGGTGACAGGGATAAGATGAAAAGCAGTTTCAGTAAAGTTTTGTCCTTATCCCCTACGAGGGTAGAAAGAGATTATGTTAAATTGTGGCTCAAGCCTTTAAGCTTTGTCCCAATCTCGCCGGATCAGGCACCACTGCGTTATATAATTCTGCACTTTTTCATGTTTTTAGGGGACAGTGAATTTGTTGTTCGTTTGCCGTCCCTTATTTTTGGTTTGGCGGGTATACTGGTAGTCTATCTTTTGGGCAACCTTCTTTTCAATTACCCTACGGGTATCTTGAGTTCTTTTTTACTGGTTTTTTCTATGTGGCATATGCGTTATTCCGTTAGCGCGTCAGATTATACGCTTTATGCGTTCTTGTCTTCATTGAATGTTTATTTTTTCTATCGCTCATTCAATAAGCCCTCTTCATTGTCTTTGAGAATGGCGTTCATAGCCGTTTCTGTGCTTGGCCTGTATTCTTTTTACCCCATTGCCTCGGTCTTCTTGGCAGAGTTCGTGTTTTTGTGCATATTTGCTTCAGGCAAGGATAGAAATAAAGAGTTTTTATCATGGGTAATTTCATTTGTGGCTGTAACTCTTTTGTTTTTTCCAGTATTTGACAGGTTCTTTCACGGATTTACCTGGAAACAGGGTTTTGGCGATTACCGCTGGGGGTTGTCTTTAAAAGAACTTTTTCCCACGTTGGCATCCGTTTTTAACGGAATCAATAGCGCCATGCCGGTTAATTTTGTTATTTTTGCTTCCGGATTGGTTTTTGCATTTTGTTTCAGAAAAAAACACAAGGAAGCGTTATTGTTGGTTTTGGTTATTTTGATCCCGGTTGTCCTGCTTTTGCTATGTTTTTTCTTAAAAATCAATCTGGCAGAACGTTACCTTTTTTTCTTGTACCCTTTTTTTGTCATTTTATGTTCCTACGGCATAATATGCTTAAAGAACAAGTTCGTTGTTTTATTTTTATCGGCTATATTTAATGCGGCATTCATATTATCCTTTATGCCGTTTTTTGGTTTCTCGATGGATAAATATATCCCCCAGGATTATTTCAGGTGCGACGCGGATTTCCATTCTCTAAGGGAATACCTGGAGCTGAATTATCGACAAAGCGATTCGCTTGTCGTGATAAATGCTGCAGGGGTGCATGCTTTGAAATATAACCTGGATGCTGCCAATAGCTTTAAAGTTGAACGGATTCCCCCAGGTAGCTGCCAACGGTTAAAATATAGCGGAAAAGCGCTCAAAAGCGTGATCGGGCTGGATGTCTTTTGTGATTTAAAGAAAGATATAGAAGCAATTGCTAAAAAGTATCCTCGTGTCTGGATAGTAGATCTGAATATGATCCATTATTCTGACCATGGGGGCGCGATAGGAAAATGGTTATGCAGAGAGGCTAAGACAAAGGAATTCTTTACGGGGATGACGGTTTATCTGTTAGAGAATAAAAGGCTGCAGGATTGGGCGGAAAGATGAAGGAGCTGCTATATGTTGGATTAGCCGTGCTTGGCGCCAGATTCTTTAATAAGAAGAGCCCAGCGATAGTAAGCTGGTCTTTGACTGACAGGTGTGATCGGCATTGCGGATATTGCAGTCGCTGGAGGGGCCCTCAGGCTGAATTGAATACCGAGCAGGTATTTTCGGTTATTAATCAGCTGTCGGCGATGAAAGTACGCATAGTAATTTTTACCGGAGGTGAACCATTTGTTAGGCAGGATCTCAGGGAGATTATTAACTATACCCATAATAAAGGAATTTATACAATTTTGCATACCAATGCGGGGTTGCTTTCCAGTAGGTCCGGAGATATCCGTAATTTGAACAAGATAATATTTTGCCTTCTTGGCCCAGAAAAGGTAAATGACGCTTTACGGGGAGAAGGGTCTTATGATAATGTTTTATCGGGGATAAAGATTGCCAGGAGATATGGAGTAAGGCCAGGGTTATTGACTGTGCTTTGCAGGCAAAACCTTGATTCCCTTGAGCACGTACTTGAATTATGCGAAAGTTTTAATGTCCACGCTGTCTTCCAGCCCCTCGTCAGACATCTTTTGGATGAAAATAATGCCCATCTTGTTATTCCCGCCGAAGACAAGTATCGAAAAGCAGTGAATAAATTGATTTTACTAAAAAAGAAAGGCAATAGATATATAAATAATTCTTTGGTTAGTCTTAAACATCTTCTTTTATGGCCTGCTCCGATTCGCGTAAAATGCCCGGGTGGTTTTGTCTACTGCAGGATAGACGCAAAAGGCGACATTTCATATTGTGATAAGCCTGGTTGGCCGGCGGGAGGAAATGTTTTAAAAAACGGGCTAAGTCGTTCTTTTGCCAGCCTTACACCTCATTTCTGCGATTCCTGCTGGTGCGCTATGCGAGTTGAGCTTGGGCGTTGTATGGAGCTTGATTTAAACTGCCTGTGCAATTTTTTAGAAACAAGTTTGTTTTAGCCGGAGGAGTGTTTTGATATGGTTTCGGTAGTGATTCCTTTTTTTAATGAGCGTGGTAATTTAATCCCGCTTTTAAAGAAGTTGCAAGATATTCTCGGAAACGGTAAATACGATTATGAAATCATCTTTGTAGATGATGGAAGTACCGACAAAGGCAGTGAGTTGTTGGAAAAAGAGGGTGATAGAAAAGTTAAGGTTATCCATCTTAAAAAGAGATATGGGCAGACGCTGGCTACAGCGGCGGCATTTTCTCGCGCCAGAGGTGATGAAATCGTCACTATGGATGCAGATTTACAGAATGATCCGTCCGACCTCTGCCGGATGCTGGATAAATTGAGGGAAGGATATGATTTAGTTAACGGTTGGCGCGTGTTTAGAAAAGATTTTTTCTTAACGAAAACGCTTCCTTCTCTTGTAGCAAATTCCGTCATTTCCCGGATTTTCGGAGTTAAGATACATGATATAGGGTGCGCTTTCAAGGCCTATAAAAAAGAAGTTACCGATAAGCTGATTTTTTGTGGTAATATGCATAGATATATTCCACTGTTTGCTTTATTTGCGGGATTCAAAGTCACGGAAATAAAAATAAACCATTTCCCGCGTATCCATGGTAGGTCTAAATACGGTTTAAACAGGATTCCCATTGTTATTTGTGAATTGGCAAAAATCAGTTTTTACCGTTTTTTGTTGAAAAAAAGCATTTTTTGCCTAGGGAAAATAGTTCTTCCGGAAGACATTGTAAAAGAGCAGAGTTGGTAGGGTTTTGATTTGAGAATTCCCAGCTTTTGTGTAGTTTAATTTTCGTGAGATGGTAAAATGAAAGTTGCTTTAATAATTTGTCCGTTTGGCTATCTCCACATTCCTCCATACAACCTTGCTCTTCTTTCTGCTTGTTTAAAAAAAGATGGTAATGATGTTTTTTGTTTTGATTTTAACGTCAAAATACAGCGGTATAGCGAATCCAGGGTAAAGATAGGTGCACGTTGGCCAAGCGTAAACTCTTTAAACTGGTATGATAAGGGTCAGGTTTTGTCATTTATGAGGGAATATGACTATTATATAGATCTTCTCGTAGATGAAGTTCTAGAAAATGGCGTACAGGCGGTAGGCTTTAGCCTATATGATTCTTCCCGTTGGTTCAGCGAAGAGATTGCCTCTAGGATAAAAGAAAAGAACCCTTCTCTAAAAATTATATTTGGAGGTTATCCGTGTTTTAGGGAGGATTTTTCTGTGCAGATTATGACTAACCCCAGTGTCGACGCAGTTTGTTTGGGCGAGGGGGAGGTGTCTTTAGTTAACCTAATCAGGAAGCTGGGAAAAGATGGTAGATTCTCTTTTTGTCCGGGTTTTATATATAGAGAGAAAGATAATAATATTGTGAATTGCGGTAGAGAAATACCCATTTCAGATCTTGATATTACTCCTTTTTCGGATTTCTCCGATTTTGATTTAAGAATGTACGATACAGAAGGCATTGGAATTTCTACAAGTAGGGGATGTGCCAATCGTTGCTTATTTTGCGAAGAGACCATGTTTTTACGGCCTTTTCGCAGGAGGACGGCGTTGAATATCTATTCTGAACTATCCCTCCATTTTAAGAAGTATCCCGCCTTGAGATATGTATCTTTCAATGATTCGGCGATAAACGGGGATATGTCTCAATTAAGTGAACTGGTTGATCTGTTCATAAAGAACAAGCTTAATTTCTTCCAGTGGGGAGGTCAGGCAAGAATCAGAGACGGAATGGATTTTTCGTTTCTCAAGAAAATGAGAGAGGCCGGATTTTCTTTCGTCAGCTACGGTCTTGAGAGCGCTAGTCCGAGGATAGTAAAGATGATGGGGAAGAATTTCGACGTCAATCTTGCAGAGAACGTGATACGCGATACCAGCAGGGCGGGAATTCGGTCGACAGTGAACATTATAGTCGGTTTTCCTGGAGAAAAGCGGGAGGATATAGCGATAACTTTACGGTTTCTGCAGAGAAACATTGAGTTTATTGATGACATATATATTCATACATTAGTGCTCCTTCCTAGCTCCATACTTTATCGAAATAAGGAGAAGTTTGGAATTGCGGTTTCCAACTTTCATCCTGTATCTGGTTGGCATAGCCGTGATGGAAATAATAATTTTAAGTCTCGTTTAGCCCGTGCAAGATTCTTAAAAGAGGCTTTAGGAAATAAGGCAAAATTGTCCTTCGATTTAAGTTGTTAAACCCTGGAGGGTAAAATGTTGAAGAAAAACGGCAACGTGAGAATGGGGTTATTTATTCAGGTTTCTACATTCTTTATCCTGGTGGTTGTGGGAATCGTATTGTTCCTTCCTTCTGTCCCGGCTCTACCGATAGAAAAAATACTGTTTGCTTTTATGCTTACCATGCTCATTCTTAATTTTAATATGTCCTGTTTTTTTACCAGGAGCATGTTGAATATGGAGCGTCAATCCGGAGCGTTGAATTCCAGCCTTGAAAATCTCAACGCTTCATGCGTGAGCATAGACAAGCAGCTAGTTCACCTTTCCCAGGTACATACCCGGGAATTGAAGGAGACGCTGGAGCAGAGGGCACAGGCTTTGGATAATGAGCTCGGTGCGATTGCTGAGCAGCTTAAACCCTTTTCACATACTCATGCGAAAATGTGGATATACTTAGAAAAGGCCACCGAGGCGTTGAAAACTTTGGAACGTGATTTGATAATTGTATCGGATGTAATGGAAAAGAATGCCAAGATTTGCCTTAAGCAAAGTAATGGTTCTTGCGGATAAGGGCGGAGATAATAATTTTAGGGGTGATATATGGGGAGTTTGACGGATAAATTATTGGGGCTTCAGCTTTACAAGGATTGGCATAGTAATTTTCCCAGGGAGCATTTGTCTCTGGAGTCGGTTTTTCCGGAGATGGTTCTATCGGAAGAACGGATAGATAAGTTGGCGCAAAGAATGAATCTTAAAGATATGCGTATTCTGGAGTTGGGGTGTCTTGAAGGAGCACATTCGCTTATAATGCAAAAACTGGGGGTAAAAGAGATTTTATCCGTGGAAGGCAGAAAGGATAATTTTTTAAAATGTTTAATCGTGAAGAATGCCTTTGGATTGGATAAATGCAGGTTTGTTCTTGGCGATCTGGAGGAAATCCTGCCGTGTCTGTCGAAACAATTTGACATTTGTTTTGCTTCAGGAATTCTGTATCACTTGGTCAATCCAATAGCCGCGTTATTCCGCATTTCTGAACTTACTACTAAAGGATTGTTCGTTTGGACGCATTATTCTACTGCGCAATCGCCCAAAGGCCCATTGTTGAAAATTGAATATAACGGCCGGCCCTACCGGGGAAAACACGTTAGAGAGAATCTGGAAGATTGTCTTTCCGGTTTGAGTAGGGATTCCTTTTGGATGCTTGAGGAGGATTTGTTCGCAGCAGTCCGGGAATGCGGATTCGGCAATATAGAAGTAATCCAGAGGGAAGTGCATAAACACGGCCCGGCAGTGACTTTTTTAGCGAGGAAATAAATGCAAGAATCGAAAGAGCTTATCGATTATTTTAGGGATTTCGAAGTTAACTTGGCGTATTATTTTTCAGAGAAATTGAACCGCCTGTTAGCAAAGCCACGTTGGATTTTTATAAGTTTAAGCCACCAGTGTACTTATAATTGTCAGATGTGCGGGGTAGTGAATATCTTGAAAGATTATCAGATTAGTACGCAGGAGGTGAAAAAGGTATTTGATGAAATATCCGGATGGGATTGGGATTTTACCGTCGTTATCACAGGAGGTGAGCCTTTTTTAAGAAGGGATGTATTTGAGATTTTTAGATATGCCAAGGAGAAGGGCATCAGGGTTGAGGCGGTAAGCAACGGTGCTTTGATTGACCAGTCTATGGCGGAAAAGATTATTTCTTCCGGATTGAGTAATATCGCCGTTTCTTTAGACGGAGCGAAAGAAGGAACGCATGATTTAATAAGGGAAAATGGCGCCTTCCGGAAAGCAACCCAAGCGATAAAGAATCTTTCTGACGCCAAGAAGAAAAGCGGGTCTGGCCCTCAGGTGTCCGTGTGGACTACAATCATGAAGGAGAATATAGGGGAGCTTTTTGACATAATAGGTTTATCCAGAAAATTGGGCGTGGAGTGTCTTGTTTATCACCCTGTAATCGTAGCCCATGAGGATATGCAGAATACTTCTCCGAACGCGCGTTTCTGGCCGGGGGAGAATGATATTGAAAGACTTACTGAGCAGGTATGCAGGATCTTGGATTATCAAAAAAAGAACGGTTTTATCGCATTCCTGCATAATCCTTTTTTTTGGGTTAAACATTTCAGGGGGGAGCTTACTAGAGAGGAATGGAAGTGTAACCCGTTTGTCTTCGTTAATATAGGTCCTGACGGGGAGGTAAGGAGTTGTGGGGCTTCCTTCGGGAATATGAAGAATATGTCCTTAGGGGAGTGTTTGAACACAAAGGAGGCTTTTCGGTCCAGAAGAGTGATGAAAGGGTGTTTGAAGCCGTGTCTGCAGACTTGCTGGGCAAATCCGGACGCCGATTCATTGATCGGTATTGTCAACAGCTTAATCCGTCAGATTAGGAATAGTCAAGCCGATAAAATAACCAAAAAAAAGATATTATCCATGGCCTTGGCAAAACTGGTTTTCTACGAGGAGATGTCGCAAAAATGCCAAACTTGAAAGAGGTAATAATTTCCATAACCAACAGATGTAACTTAAGATGCAGAATGTGTGATATCCCCTGCGGAGAGATCGACGAGTTGCCTACTTCGCGGTGGAAGGATGTTATAAAGGATGCCTGCCGGTTGGGAGCGCAAACAGTAGTGTTCAGTGGGGGGGAGCCTTTGTTAAGGGAAGACATTTATGAGTTGATCTTCTTTACGAAAGAAAACGGTTTGAGCGCCTGCGTTACCTCTAACGGTGTATTAATTGATGACCGGGTTGCCGGCAGGCTTTATGATTCAGGGGTGAACGTGGTAAATGTCTCCGTTGAAGGGACAAAGGGCACACATGATTTTTTAAGAGGAGAAGGAGGATTTGATAAGGCCATAGCCGCTTTAAAGGAGCTCAAGAAACATAAAATAGAATCTACCGTAGCCTCAACCGTATCCAAGTATAATTATGCTGATTTGCCTTATCTCCTGAAATTGGCCGGGGATAACGGGGCTACGACTGTAAGATTGCAGCCTTTTAATGTAATTTTTCTGCGTGACCTGAGGCGTAGGAAAGAGTTTTTGATAAGTAAGGCGGAAATAGCGGAAGTGAAAGAATCACTAAGAAATTTTATTGAGCTTTCCCAAAAGCATAAGATTTCCACAAACCCGTTGAATTATCTATATAAAATACCCGAATATTTATCGGGGAAGGAATTCTTTATGCAGCAGTGTGGAGCTCTTTGGTATTCCTGTCCGATAAATCCGAATGGCGACGTATTTCCCTGTTGGGTAGAGGCGAAAAACAGGCTGGTCGGTAATGTAGGGGAACAAAGCTTGTATGGAATTTGGTTATCCAAAAAGAGGTTAAAAATAATCAAAAATATCATGAAAAAGGGATGCAAGGGATGCCTTATGAGTTGTTACGATGAGGCTTTTGGAGAGGGATATTCCGGCGCGCGCGTATTCGGTAAAATCAAAAAGATTAAGAGATTCACAGACGGTAAGAAAATAATCAATAAGGTTCGGCAGTTTTTGAAGGGTGCGGTAATAAGGTTCCGATTGAGATACAAGTTTTATTCTTCTTACGGAGGTTCCTGGCAGGTTATTTTAAAGAGAAAATTATGCGGGATGTTTGGAAAAGTCGCTTCCGGCCGAAAGCGTATACAAGACAAAAGCGCGGATTTCTCTTCTGAAATAGCCTGTTTAAAGAAAAAAATAGAAAGAGAGATACACTTATTATGAAGGTCACTCTTTATATTCCCTGTTTTAATGCGGAGAAGACGATAGGCGCTTGTTTGAAAGCGGTTTTTTCACAGGAGAGGAAGGCAGATGCCGTTTTGCTCATCGATGATGGTTCTACTGATGCTACCGTAGGGATAGCTGGGAGTTACCCGTTAAGGATAATCAAGCATGAAAAAAATCAGGGACTTGCTGCGGCAAGGAATACTGCAGTCAGGAATACGGAACATGAATTTATTGCTTCTTTGGACAGCGACTGTAGCCCGGACAAAAATTGGTTGGCCAGTTTATGCAAAGCCTTTATTTCCCCGGGGATTGCCGGTTTGGGAGGTAGGCTTGAGGAGAGTAAGACTTCCAGCGTGTTGAATCTTTGGCGCTCTATGCATATGCAGCAGCACTGGGGTGATTCCAGCGAGATAAACCCCCCGTTTCTTTTTGGTTCGAACACCTTGTTTCGTAGGAAGCTCCTCGTTGAAGCGGGATTTTACAATACAGACTACAAAAATAATTATGAAGATGTAGATATGTCGAACCGGCTTCGAAAGTCTGGGTACAATCTAATTTACGAACCGCAGGCGGTTGTTTTTCACCTAAAAGAAGACAATGTTAACTCTTTGCTTAATACTTTTTGGAAATGGAATCATGCTTTTTATGTACAGGAGGGATTTTACGAAAATCCCGGAAAATTCATCGAGAAGATAAAAGACAATATTGGATTAGCCAATCGTTTTTTAAATGAGGATATCGCGAAAGACAAAAGCGAGTTGGTTTATTTGGATTTCTTGACGGCACTGCATCATTCATTCAGGGATTTCGAATATTTTAGTTCTCGGTCGACAGGTAGGGGTTTTGAGATGGAGCCTCCCTTTAAGCTATCCCTTTGGCTTTCTTTGCTTGATTTGACCTTTTTTTATCATTTCGACGGAAATAAGAAACGACTTTCTTCTCTTTTGCCGGAAAAGGATGCATCTCAACAGAATTTTCTGGCCTTAAGTCTTATCCTTTATGATTTTATAAAGAGAAAATTTACTGATAAAACTTTCAGGAAGATGTTTTACAGCCACCTGCTATCTTCCTTGTATAAAATAGAAGATAAATTGTTTTTGAAAAAGCTGTTTAATCTCCTTGAATCGCATAATGACTGGAGCATGCTGATCAAAAAGGGACAAGATAATTTGAACAGAGGATTTTTGGAGGCGTTATTGGTTAATTTAAGGAATTGGATAGAGCATTTGACAACCTCCTGTCCGGAAATAGTCAAGTTTATCGAGGTTGCAGCAAAGAAAACAGAACGGTCAATCGTGGCGTCTTAAGGAGGAGATATGAAAAAAAATACCCATAAAATGCCGATTACTATAATACTGTTGGGATTTTCTTATGTAACTGCGCTTTGTGGGTTTGGCGCGGGAGGCGTATTGATAATATCGGAATTCCGAGACGGAGATACCCTTATTTTCGGGCTGCTTGTTTTGGCGGGCGGACTAATGCTGGCAGCGTTGCTTAGGCTGGCGGCGAACATAGGGCAAATGCTTTTCGACATGAGGGTAGATATCCAGGATATTCTTAAACAAGATAATGAATTGGGTAGGGATCTGCGGATGTATCTTTGGACTCAGACAGAAGCCCTAAAACAGGGGATAACGGATATCTCTCAAATCCTTAACCGGCTCTCTATTGAGGAGAAAAAACTAAAAAAAGAACTTGCGCAGGATTTAAGAAATCAACTCCAAGTCCAGACAGAAGCCCTAAAACAGGGGATAACGGATATCTCTCAAATCCTTAACCGGCTCTCTATTGAGGAGAAAAAACTAAAAAAAGAACTTGCGCAGGATTTAAGAAATCAACTCCAAGTCGAAACTCAAGATTTGAAAGATAGGTTTCAAATTGAAGGTAAAGACTTAAAAAATCAGCTTAAGATCGAGAGTCATGATTTGTGTTTGCGGCTTCAGGAACAGATCGATATATCAAAACAGGGGCTTGAGGTGGAGATTGATAAGTTTGACAGGTCTTTTCAGGAGACCAGGGAATTGACACGGAGACTTTCAGAGATAAGAGATAATTTTAATCAAATGAACTGTGATTCTAAGGATATAAATCAGAATATATCCCAAATTAAGGATTTTTTCAGCAGGATTGAAAGACATCTGGACCTTAATAAATAATGCGTGTATATTTCCTCAATATCCCCTGGCGTAGAAATAACCGCTATGGAGTCAGGGGGGGGTCCCGTTGGCCGTTCACCTCCAAACCGGAAAACGGCGGTTATATAAAATATATACCTTTTCCATTTTTCCTCGCATATTCCGTTTCTCTTTTGAAGAACAGGGGTAAAGATGCAGTGATGATTGATGCGATTGCCCGCGGTCTGGATGAAAAATTTTTTCTGGAGGAGATCTCAGGAGTGAAATCTGCTCTCCTGGTTGTGGAAACATCGACGCCTTCTTTTGAAAATGACATAAATATTTCCTTCAAGATGAAACAAAATAATCCGGGTTCCCGTTTAGCCTTGTGTGGGCCGCATGCCAGTGTTTACGCCAGAGAGATCCTTGTTAGATGTGATTTTGTTGATTATGTTTTTATCGGAGAATATGAATATACCCTTTTAGAGTTAACTGAACATTTGGAAGAAAACCGCACTCTGGAATCGGTGCTGGGTTTGGCATATAGAGCCCGCGGAGGAATCATGGTTAACAAAAGAAGACCGGCAATCAGTAATCTCGATGATTTACCTTGGCCGGAGAGAGAAGAGAAGTATATCTATAATTATAACGACGGTTTTGCCGGGCTGCCGGTTCCCAATGTCCAAATGTATTCTAGCCGGGGGTGTCCGTTTCATTGTATTTTTTGTCTTTGGCCGCAGGTTTTATATGGAGAACATAAATATAGAAAAAGAAACCCGGTAAATGTAGTCGAAGAAATGGCCTGGCTTATTAATAAATTTAATTTTAAGGCGGTCTATTTTGACGATGACGTATTTAATATTGATCAGGGCCATGTAATCGGAATCTGCAGGGAAATGGCAAGAAAGGGCATCAAGGTTCCCTGGGCAGCGATGGCCAGGGCGGATTTAATGAACGAGGAAATATTAGCCATTATGAGCGATGCCGGACTGTACGCGGTGAAATACGGGGTTGAATCCGCCAATAACAAGGTTTTAAGACTTTGTAAAAAGAACTTAAATATCGCCAGGGCCGAGAAAATGATTCGGTATACCAAAAGGCTGGGGGTAAAGGTGCATTTAACATTTTGTTTGGGGCTGCCCGGAGAAACCAGGCAGTCAATACAGGATACAGTAGATTTCATCTCCGGGATAAAACCCGACTCATTCCAGTTTTCCCTGGCTACGCCTTTTCCGGGAACAGATTATTATAGATATCTGAAGAGAAACGGAATTTGCTTGCCTGGAAAATTGGCAGATTATGATGGGAATAATAAGTATGCCGGTGGTTTGCAGGAATTTATTGATTTAGACCTGGAAAGGCTTAAAGATGATCTCTGTAGTAATCTTAACCTTAAATAGCGCGAAATTTATCCAGCCCTGTTTGGATTCAATATTTAACCAGGAAAAAGAGGCAATAGAATTAATTGTTGTAGATAATGGTTCAAGTGACGCAACAGTCGCATTAGTAAAAGAAAATTATCCTCAGGTTAAATTAATCGAAAACAAGTTGAATCTGGGTGCAGCAGGGGCCCGCAACCAGGGTATCGAGGCTAGCAGTGGGGAATGGATCCTTAGCCTAGATTGCGATGTGGTCCTGAGTAAAGATTTTTTCTGCAACATCGATAACCTCCTCAAGGAATTACCCTCCGGGGTTGGTTTAATTCAGCCGAAAATATTGGAATTTAAAGAAAAAACAATCTATTCAACTGGTATTTCCGTTTCTTTCCTAAGGAGATTCTTGGATACGGGAAGAGGGGAGAAAGACTATGGACAATTTGATAAAACTAAATATATCTTTGGAGCTTGTTCCGCTGCTGCTTTATATAACAAGAAAATGCTAAATGCGATCAAAGAGGGCGTTGATTATTTTGACGAGAGCTTCTTTTTCCTGTTTGAGGATGTAGATTTATCCTGGCGGGCTCAGAAGAAAAAATACAAGGCTGTCTTTTTCCCGAAGGCAGTGTGTTTTCATTACGGGAACAGCTCGCAGACTCCAAAGAAAACAAGGCAATATTTATGTTTGCGTAATCGTTATTACACTTTGTTAAAAAACGATTCCACCGAAAATTGTATTTTGCCTTTTTTAATATATGATTTTCCCAGGTTGATTTGGATTTGTATAATTAATCCTTCTGCTTTAAAAGCAATTAAAGAGGCTTTTGTTTACAGGAATAAATTAAGCTGCCTGAAAAATTGATATGCAGGACAATTCCGATATGTCAGTTAGTATTGTTATCGTCACTAGTGGTTCGAGGGATTACTTGCGGCACTGTCTTGATTCGGTAAAGGCCCAGAGTTATCCGGATTGCGAGGTGATTGTTATTGATAATTCGCTTAATCCCGGGCTCTCCGCTAATATCCGCGCCTCCTATCCTTTGATAAAGGTATGTTCAAATCAGCAGAATCTATACTATGGGGTATCACAAAACCTGGGGATAGGGATAAGCTGCGGGGAATTTATCCTTTGTCTTAACGACGACGTGGTTTTAGATGAGAATTTTATTTGTCAAGCGCTCAAGGGGTTTTTAATCAAAAATAATGTAGGGATGGTCAGCGGAAAAATCTTGCGTCCGGATGGTTTAACTTTGGATAGCACAGGGTTATTTTTAAGCTTTGGTTATGCAGCCAGGGAAAGAGGGTATGGCAGAACCGATACAGGCAGATTTGAAAAACCCGGTTTTATTTTTGGCGTAAGCGGCTCAGTAGCTTTTTATCGCCGGAAAATGCTGGAAGATATCAAAGAAGGACAGCATTATTTCGATCCCCGTTTTCGCATGTTTTATGAGGATCTGGATGTGTCCTGGAGGGCCAATCGGCGCGGATGGAAGGCTTATTACACTCCTTTGGCAAAAGCTTTTCATGTCCGCGGCGGCTCATTGCGGCAGGGGGATGGTTTGGACAAAGCTTTTGCCCGCAGGTATATCAATGATGAGCTGCATAGTGAGTTAATTAAAAACCGTTACCTTGCCATATTAAAAAACGCCAATCCCTTTATTCTATTTTTGCATCTTATTCCGATATGGTTATATGATTTGTGTGCCTGGGGATATGTATTAATTTTCCGGCCGAAAGTTGTGAGAATATTCTTGAGTAAATTAAGGTTTTCTAAGATTTAGATTTAGGCAGCAAGCCCAAGATTGACCACCAAATCAAGCTTACCTCGGGAAGGAAAAAACCAAAATCCCATAAGTTATGGAAGATAAATGCCGCCAGGCAGCTGAGCAGGACTATCTTTTCTCTATCTCCGGGAAAATCCTTGATTTTATCAACCTTGTTCTTCAGGACAGAAAAGACCAGCCAAAATAATGAAACGATGCCGATTAACCCGGCTTCTGCCCAGAATTGCAGGAATGAATTATGCGCGTAACGTGAATAAATAAGGTTAAAATTTCCTAATCCTATCCCGAGAAATGGACGGGCCTTGATTATCTCAAAAGCATCCTGCCAGTAATTAAGCCGCATAACTATAGAAAACGCCGGGCTGAGGTGTCCTTTACCGGATGCGGCTCTTATAAGAAATACCAGGAGGATGAGCAGGGCCAAACCCGCCAGTGTAAGAATCTTTATTTTCTTGAAGTCCTTCCTCAACAATAAATAAACCAAGGCTGTCAGAAATAAGCCGATGAAAGCTCCCAGGGATGCTGTAAGAAATAAGGCGTATAATAAAGGCAGAAGTATCCAAACCCTTTTTTTGTATAGTAGCACCAGCGGTGTGATCATGGTCAGATAACCTGCCAATATCCCCGGAGTAACAAAAGGAAAGAAAACCCTTTTTTGCCGCAGGTAATCCAAGACAAAGGGATTGGTTATGTTTTGCGTATTGATGAAGTTGCGTAGATGGGCGAAACCGACAAAATATTGGTATAAAGCTAGAATGCTGATAATCAAGCCGCAGCCCAAGATTGCCTCCAAGAACATTTTCCTGGATTTTTCTGTTAAGTTTGACAGGGCAAGGATAAGCAGTATAGCGCTGAAATATTTATATAATTCTGCGACACTTTTAATCCTGTTTATTGAAAAATATGACGATATGGCCAAGGCAAGGCTAAAGCAGATAACTGGCAGGGCGATTTTCTTAAACCCCTGGCGCCAGGCGGAATCTTTTATCAGCCAGAATGCAAGTAAGATTATCAAACTAAGGGAATATACTGAATTTGCCCAAGGGTAAGCCAGGGACGAAATGAAAGGCCGGATAAATATTAACGTCAGCATTAAATACAACAGCATAAAGCAATTCTATTTTAAAATAGCGCTTATGTCAAACAAATAATTAAATATGGGTTTCTTGGCAGCTGTTCTTAGGGAAAGTTTTGTTTAAAAACTCCTCTTGGATATAAAATTAAAGATTGATTAGAAATATTATTTTATCGTCGGGAAATGGGAGCAGAAAATACTTGACAATAACCGGATATTATGGTAAAAAAATAATGTTAATATAATATTCAGATGTTTATTTGGGAGGTTGGATAATCTAAGTTGGGAAAAATTGGATGGATGTTTAAAGGGCTCATTATGGCAAGCAAATCTGGGCCCTTATTTTTTTAATAGGTGTATCAGAAGATACGGGATAGGATAATACGGAGATTATGAAAACTGTCGGATTAACGTACGATTTAAAAACAGATTACAAATTTAAAGCAGGGGATCCTCTGGATGCAAATGCGGAGTTTGATCATCCTACTACTATTGATATTATCGGTAAGGCTATAGCCGCCAATGGCTTTAAAGTAAAAAAGATAGGAAATGCCGCTAATTTGCTGGAGAAGATGGATAACCTGGGAGTAGATATTGTTTTTAATATTTCCGAAGGGCTCACCGGCAGGAACCGTGAATCCCAGGTACCTATTTTGCTTGAAATGGCGCAAATCCCTTTTGTAGGGGCAGATGCCCTGACTTTAGGTTTGACCCTGGATAAGGTCATGGCTAAGAAGATTTTTATAGCGGAAGGAATTCCTACCCCTAAGTTTTTTGAGATTAGTTCCGCGGAGGCCCTGGCCGATCATATCCATTGTAAGTTTCCGTTGATTGTCAAACCGCGTTTTGAAGGTTCTTCAAAAGGATTAAGCGAGAGTTCGCGTGTAGAAAATATTGAAGAACTCAAGAAGCAGGTTGATTTTATTACCAAGACTTATAAGCAACCAGCCCTGGTTGAAGAATTTATTTCCGGGCAGGAATTTACCGTTGCTATCGTCGGTAATGAAAGCCCTGAAATAATGCCTGTTGTCCAGATTAAGATCGACGGAAAGTTAAAATTAAACGATAAATTCTATACCTTCGCCCGGATTACTTCCGATAGATTGGAGTATATCTGTCCGGCAAAGATTAACCAGGAGTTAAAAAATAAATTGGATGATTTGGCTTTGAAAGTTTACAACAGCGTGGAATGCCGGGATTTCGGCAGGGTAGATTTCCGGGTGGATAATGAAGGCAACCCGTATGTCTTAGAGATCAATCCACTGCCATCTTTATCTACCGAAGATGTTTTTATGGTTATCGCCCAAAATATCGGCATAACCTATGAACAAATGGTAGGCAAGATTTTAAATAGCGCGCTTATCCGCAATGGCCTAAATTAAATGAAAGTTGCCCTGACCTATAATTTAAAGAAAAAAGACCCCTTGAAACCGGTGGATTATTTTTCCGAGTACGATTCCGAGGAGACGATTAATTCCGTGATCACCGCACTCAAAAATAAGGGGCATTCTGTTGAGGCTATTGACGTGGATTATCCGGCATTGTTTTCCTATTTTAAGAAAAATCGCGTAGATATGGTTTTTAATATAGCCGAAGGAAAACACGGGCGTTTTCGCGAATCCGAGGTCCCGGCGGTCCTGGATTATTTAAATATACCTTATACCGGCTCGGAGACATTTTCTTTAGCCTTGGCCTTAAATAAGGCTTTAACCAAGAAAATATTAAAGGCGGAGAACATCCCTACTCCTAATTTCCAACTTTTTGTAAGAGGGGATGAAGAGTTGTCTGCGGATTTGACCTTTCCGTTGATCGTCAAACCTAATTGTGAAGGATCAGCCAAGGGGATAAATAAGACAAACGTAGTTAATAGTAAAGAGGATCTTTTCAGGAAAGTCCGGGAGTGCATAGATATCTACCGGCAGGAAGCTTTGGTTGAGGAATTTATTGAAGGCAAAGAATTGACAGTGGGCATCCTTGAAAACGGCAAGACCCGCGTTTTGCCTATTTTAGAGATCGACTTTTCTAATTGTAAAAAAAGCGGTGAGTATTTTTATTCCTGGAAAATGAAGGAATTCCAGGGTAATACGGAATTAGGTTTAGTCCCTGAATTTTATTGTCCTGCCCGGCTGGATAAAGATATTGAGGAAAAGGTAAAAGATGTGGCTTTGCGTACACATCGCGCTGTTGGTTGTTTGGATATTTCGCGTACCGATATCCGCCTGGATAAATCCAATACGCCTTATGTTTTAGAGATTAACCCGCTGCCGGGATTAGATCCTAAAGAATCCAATTTTCCAATAATGGCTTATGCTGCAGGGATGAAATATGATGATCTTATTGAGGCAATACTAATGAGTGCCTCAGAAAGGAAAAGGCTAAATTGAGCAATCCTTCAAGTTTAGAAAGCCAAAAAGCGCAAATTGAAACACCGGTTATTCCCCGGCCCCCCAAACGTTCACGGGATTACCAGCAGATTCCTCTTTATAAAGATGTTAATCCACTGGATTGGGAAGATTGGCATTGGCAGCTAAAACACAGGATTTGCACTAAGGAAGAATTAACCCAGATTATTAAGCTTACGCCCCAGGAAGAGAAAGGTATTGATAAGGCCAAGGGAAGATTGTCTATGGCGATTACTCCTTATTGGGCCAGCCTGATCGATGTAGAAGATCCGAATTGCCCTATCCGAAGACAGTCTGTTCCGGTAAGCGATGAATTCGCTGTTTCCCCGCATGAGATGGCTGATCCCTGCGCTGAAGACCGCGATTCTCCTGTTCCGCATTTGGTGCATCGGTATCCGGACAGGGTTTTGCTATTATCTACTGATCACTGCGCGATGTATTGCCGGCATTGCACCCGCCGCCGCCTGGTGGGAGATCATGAAGTAAAAGAAACAAATCCCGAGACTAAATTTGATGCGGCTATAGAATATATAAAAACTAACCGTAAAATAAGGGATGTGCTGATTTCCGGAGGCGACCCGCTCATTTTAGAAGATGAGGTATTGGAATCCCTGATTTCCAGGATTCGGGCCATATCCCATGTAGAACTATTAAGGATAGGCACGCGCATTCCGGTAACCCTGCCGCAGCGGATTACCGATAAACTGGTAAATATGCTTAAGAAATATTCTCCTATCTGGATGAGCATACATTTTAATCATCCCAAAGAGATTGCCAGGCGCTGTAAGAATGCCTGCGATATGCTTTCAGAATCCGGCGTACCCCTGGGCAGCCAGTCAGTGCTGCTCAAAGGTATTAATGACCGTCCCTATATCATGAAACGGTTGGTGCATGATCTTTTGCAGATAAGGGTGAGGCCGTATTATATCTATCAATGCGACCCGGTCAGGGGAACGCAGCACTTCCGTACCCCTGTAGCCAGCGGCATAAATATTATCGAGAAATTACGCGGGCATACTTCCGGCTATGCTGTCCCGACCTATGTTATTGACGGACCTGGCGGAGGAGGTAAGATTCCGATAGGCCCGAATTATATTCTTTCCCAGGCCAAGGGAAAATATGTGCTGCGTAATTATAAGGGCAAGATTTATACCTACCTGGAATAATTTGGATTGGCTTATCCCTGCTTCTTGAAAAGGAGCACGATATGGATGTTAAGAATAAAGGAAATTTTATCCTTTTAGGGCATATCCAGTCAGGTAAAGCCACAATCGCCGAAAAACTGCCGCAAAGAAAAGCCGCTCCAATTATTAACCAATATCAGTCCACCAAAAAACACGAGGAAGTTAGTCACTAACTTAATAATTATGAAAATAAGCGCATTTGCAATACCGGAAATTACTTTAGGTAAACATAACATAAAAGACGAAAAGCTTGACCAAGCTGATAAGCTGGTCAAGGCCAAGAAGAAAACCTATGCCCAGATAGAAGTATTTGGCGAGGACGCAGCTTTAGAGTCAGATGTGATTATTGCCCCGAAGGATGCCAAGACGGATTTGATCTTAAGAGATCTGGATTTTGTGGAAACCCGCTTGAGCAGGCAGCCGGAGGAGAAAGAAAAAGTAGTATTAAATAAAATGAAAGAGGCGCTGGAGAAAGAGGAGTTTGTTTCTACTATTGGGTTATCCAGCGAAGATAAAGAACTTATTTCCGGTTATGGCCTGTTTACTATTAAGCCAATAGTATTGATGGATAAAGAAGAATTAGAGAACATCGGCGGCCTGTTGGTTAAGGCTTTAGCGCAAAGCGGCTTCATCTGTTTTCTTACCGTAGGAGATAAAGAAAACAGGGCATGGTTAATTAAGAAAGGGACTACTGCCTGGGAAGCTGCAGGGGTAATCCATTCTGATATTCAGCAGGGTTTTATTCGGGCTGAAATTATAAATTTTACCGATTTTATCCAATCCGGAGGAGAAACTCAGGCAAAGCAGGCAGGCAAGATGCGCCTTGAACAAAAAGAATATATTATGCAGGACGGAGATTTAGTTAATTTCCGTTTTAATAAGTAATTTTATACTGAATAATGAGTTGCTATCTAAGGAGAGAAAGATAATGGTTAAGATAAAGCGGGCGCTTATCAGCTTGTCGGATAAGACCGGTATCCTGGATTTGGCTGAAACATTGAAGAAATTTGGCGTGGAGATTATTTCTACGGGGGGTACGGCAAAGCTGTTGCGTGAAAATAATATCCAGGTTAAGGATGTTTCTGTCTATACCGGATTTCCCGAGATGCTCGACGGAAGGGTAAAGACATTGCATCCTAAAATCCATGGCGGCCTGCTTGCTTTACGCGCTAACCGTGAGCATCTGCGGATATTAGAAGAGCAGGGTATCGGGCTTATTGATTTGGTTGTAGTTAACCTTTATCCTTTCGAGAAAACCACTCAAAAACTGGGCGTAAGTATTGATGAGGTTATTGAAAATATAGATATCGGCGGCCCGTCTATGTTGCGTTCAGCGGCAAAAAATCATCAATCTGTGGCGGTAATTTGCGAACCCAAGCGTTATGCTCAGGTAATTGCCGAACTGGAAAAGAATAACGGCTCTTTGCCTGAAGATCTAATGCGGGAATTAGGTATTGAGGCTTATGCCCGTACCAGCGAATATGATGCCTCCATATATAATTATTTGAGCAGTTATTTTAAAATCAATAAAACCAAGGACGCCTTTCCTGATGAATTAAAATTATCATTTGAGAAGATCCAGGGCCTGCGTTATGGTGAAAATCCCCATCAACAGGCTGCCTTCTATAAAGAAAAAGGCAAGGTTAAAGGGTTGATTAATGCCCGGCAGTTGCAAGGCAAGGAGCTTTCATTCAATAATATCCTGGATTTGAATTCTGCTCTGGAATTAGTGAAAGAATTCAAAAACCCGGCGGCGGTTATTGTCAAGCATAACAATCCTTGCGGAGTTGCCGAGGATAAGTCCTTGAATAGGGCTTATCTAAATGCCTGGAAATGCGACCAGCTTTCGGCCTTTGGCGGTATTGTAGCATTAAATAGAAAAATGGATTTATCCACTGCTAAGGTTGTGGCTAAGAGCGGTTTTCTTGAGTGTATCATTGCTCCTGCTTATGATAAAGAAGCTTTAGGTTTATTCCAAAATAAGAAAAACCTGCGCCTCTTGGAGTTGGATGACTTAAGCGTTATTGATGAACCGGAATTTAAACGTGTTAGCGGCGGAATGCTTTTACAGGGAAAGGATCTGCTTACCTTGGATTTAAATAATCTTAAGGTGGTTACCAAGAAAAAACCAACCAAGGCTCAAATGAAAAGCTTGATCTTTGGCTGGAAGGTAGCCAAATATGTTAAATCCAATGCCATTGTTTTTACTAAAGGGACAAAGACTGTAGGTATCGGCGCCGGCCAAATGTCCCGTGTGGATTCGGTGATGATCGCCAAAAAGAAATCCGCTAACTTGAGCAAGGGATGTTGCCTGGCTTCGGACGCGTTTTTCCCGAAAGAGGACGCGATTTCCTGGGCGCATAAGGCAGGTGCTCAGGCGATAATCCAGCCAGGTGGTTCTATCGCTGACCAGAAGATCATCGCTGCCTGCGATAAACATAAAATTGCCATGGTCGTAACCGGTATAAGGCACTTCAGGCATTAATGGATGGATATTGCGCAGCGGTTAAATACCTGGAATCTTTTGTTAACTACGAAAGAATAAACCGCTATTCCTATAAAAAATCCCTCGGCCTCAAAAGAATAAAAAACTTCTTACAATTAATCGGTAATCCCCAGGATGAACTTAAGGTTATCCATATCGCAGGCTCTAAAGGCAAGGGCTCTACATGCGCTTTTGCTGCCTACATATTAAGGCAGGCAGGTTTTCCCGTTGGGCTATATACCTCTCCGCATTTATCGGATTTCAGGGAACGTATCCGTATCCTTGAGCCTGATAAAGCAAATACTCTTTTGCCCTTTGAAGGCGCCATATCCAGGAAATATCTTATCCGCCTGGTTAATTTCTTAAAACCGGTTATAAAAAGATTCGGAGAACTTTCTTTTTTTGAGGTTTATACCGCTTTGGCATTCCTGTACTTTAAAGAAAGAAAAGTTGATTTTGTGGTAATGGAAACCGGTATGGGCGGCAGGCTGGATGCGACTAATGTTGCAAAAAGCCTGGTCTGTGCCATAACGCCGATAAGCTATGAGCATACCCGATATCTGGGCAAAACCTTAACCCGGATCGCCGGAGAAAAAGCAGGGATTATTAAACGCAAGGCAATAGTTATCTCTTCTCCTCAAGAAAAAGAGGCAGCGCTTGTGATTAAGAATACAGTCTCCCGTATGCAGGCAAAACTCTTTACGATAGGCAAAGAGATAAAATATTTTACCAAGGACAGGTATTTTTCAATAAAAGGTATAAATAATAATTATCCTAATTTACGGATTAATCTTTTAGGCAGGCACCAGCTGATTAATGCCGCTCTTGCCGTTGGCATAGTTGAGGCACTGGGCGCCTACGGTTATAAAGTCAGTGTTGATTGCATAAGGAAAGGGCTTTATAATACTCTTTGGCCTGGACGGCTGGAAGTACTTAGGCATAAGCCCTGTATTGTAATTGATGGTGCCCAGAATGCCGCATCCGCCTTGGTTTTAAAATCAGCAATCAAAAGTTTTTTTAAATACAGAAAACTGATATTGGTGTTTGGAGTTTCGCAGGATAAAGATATTAAAGGTATGCTTAGCCAGCTTTGCGGCCTGGCGCATAAAATTATCTTAACCGCCGCTGATAATCCCCGGGCAGCTAAGCCTGAATACTTGAAAAGATTCCTTATAGATAAAAGAAAAGAGGTATTTTTAACCTCCGGAGTAAAAGAGGCAAAAACACTTGCCTTGAGAATTTCCGGCAAAGAGGATTTAATATTAGTTACAGGATCTTTATTTGTTGTGGGTGAATTTAGAGATGTTTATAGATAATCTTGATGATACAATTGCCGCAATTTCTACTGCTGCCGGAGAAGGCGCGGTAGGGATTGTGCGTTTAAGCGGGCCAAGGGCATTGGCTATTGTCGATAGTGTATTCATCGGTAAAAATGGGGCAAAGCCATCGGGGTTTAAAACCTATACCATGCATTATGGCAAGGTAATCCATGGTGGCCAGGTACTTGATGAGGTTATCCTTACGATAATGCGTTCTCCACATTCTTATACCAGGGAGGATGTGGTAGAGATAAATTGCCATGGAGGAGTTGTGGCCTTGCGCCAAGTCCTGGATTTAGTGTTAGAGAATGGCTGCCGCCTGGCTTCTCCGGGTGAATTTACCAGGCGGGCATTTTTAAATGGTCGGATTGACCTGGCTCAGGCAGAGGCAGTTATTGATATTATCCGCGCAAAGACTGATTCTAGCCTGAAAGTAGGCCTGGAACAATTAAAAGGAGGCTTGTCAAAAGAAATAGCTAAGATACGCCAGTCCCTGTTGAATATGCTGGTAATTTTAGAGGCGAATATCGATTTTCCCGAAGAAGACCTTAAAAAGCAGGATATGGTAAAAATATCTCAAGATCTTAATGCGGTCAGGCTTCAGTTAAACAAGTTGTTGGATAGCGCCAGGGCCGGCAGGATATTGCGTGATGGGATACACGTGGTTATCTGCGGAAAACCAAATGTGGGTAAATCCTCCCTTTTAAATGCCCTAATCAAAAAAGAACGCTCCATAGTAACTCCTATTGCCGGAACTACCCGTGATTCAATTGAAGAAGTAATTGATATAAAGGGTATTCCGGTGAGGATTGTGGATACTGCGGGGATTTTAAAACCCCGTGATATTGTTGAAAGAAAAGCTGTTGGCCGGGCAAAGACGCATATACGCTCGGCAGACCTGGTAATTATTTTATTTGACGCAAGTAGGAAGTTAGAAGATAGCGACCGGAAACTGATTAAAGAAATAAAAAATAAGCAGGTGATCGCGGTAATCAATAAAATTGATTTAAAAGCGAAACTCAAGAAAGAGGAGATTTTCAAGGCGTTTCAGGCAGTAGTTGAACTTTCCGCCAAGAAGGGAAAAAATATCAACTTGCTTGAAGATGCGCTTTGTGAATTTGTTTATCAGGGTAGGCTGCCTGGTCCTGAACTTATGCTGGTGAGCAATTTAAGGCATATCAGCGCGCTCAAAGAAGCGCAGAAGCTGCTCAATAATGCCGTATCCGCCTTAACCGATAAACTTCCGCTAGAATTTCTTACGCAGGATTTAAAGGATGCCAGCCTTAATTTAGATAAAATCCTGGGAAGGGATTTAACAGAGGATCTTCTGGACAGGATTTTTTCTGATTTCTGCATTGGTAAATAAAACCTATTGCAGAAAGTCAGTTTTCATTAGATAATAACCCCTATAGCTTGTTTGTAAAAATAAGGATTAGAAAAAAATGAATAAAATTAAAATTGAAAAAGCAGTCCGCCAGATATTGGAGGCCATTGGCGAGAATCCTAAAAGAAAAGACCTGCTCGAAACTCCGCGCCGGGTTGCTGATATGTATGAAGAGATATTTTCCGGCATAAAACAGGATCCGGAAAAAGAGCTGGAGGTTATTCTTGATCAAAAGCACCATGAAATTATATTATTACGCGGGATCCCTCTATATTCTGTCTGCGAACACCATCTTTTGCCTTTTACTGGTAGGGTAAATATTGCATATATCCCTAAGAACGGCAGGGTTACGGGTTTAAGCAAGCTTGCCCGGGTGGTTGATATATTGAGCCGCCGGCCGCAGGTTCAGGAACGTCTGACTACCCAGATTGCCGAGATTATTATGGGAAAATTAAACCCTTTAGGGGTAATGGTGGTAATTGAGGCTGAGCATCTTTGTATGTCTATGCGCGGTGTAAGAAAACCCGGAGTAATGACAGTGACCAGCGCTGTACGGGGTATCTTTAAAGAGAACCAAAAGACCCGCTCTGAGGCATTAGCTTTAATGAAACGGGATTAGATAAAAGGAGCAAATAAGGTGAGAAGAATAGGATGGTTATTGGTTTTATCTTTTTTATTATCCGGTTGCGCTACTTATAAATTTCAGAAAGGGCCTGCTCCTTATGATAAGGGATATGTTGCATCCTATGATGGCAAACTGATCCCGGAATATACGCTTGGACAAGCCAACTCTGTACCTGACCTGATTCTGGCAAAAGAACGTTTTAATCGAAGGCGCGCTACGGTCGAGTCTTATTATAAGAAAATGGGCCAGATAGAGGCCCGTTTTAAAGAGCTTTTTTGGGATCCTCCGGCAATGGTTGTAGATTTTATAGGCGGTATTTTTCGTTGGCCGTTTGTTGCTGTTGCAGATTACAAGTATAATCGTAATCCTCAGTACAAGGAGAAGGTTGACCGTCTTGATGAACAGAAGGATGAGTTGGAGAAGGCCAGGGTAAATGATTTAAAGGCTAAGCTCAAGGCTTATATAGACGAAGATTTGGTAAAAGAACCTGCGCAAAAAGAATCCCCTGTTATAGAAACTTTGGCAGCGCCTGTTGTTAAAGAGTCCTCAGTAGCTCCGGTTGTAGAAATTCCGGTAGTTCCGGTTGAGCCTGAAAAGATCCAGCCTGCGCAGGTTAGTACAACGTCTGTTGCCGAGGCGCCCGTTGTTGCGCAGCCTTCCGCAGCGCCGGTTGAACCTGAAAAGATTCAACCAATAGCCCCTGAACCGGAAAAGAAAATAAATGTTATGGAAGAAGTTAAGCCGGATGTCCCGCCTGTTTCTGCCCCGGTTGTTGCTCCTCCTCAGGAGATAGGTCCGGTTATGCCTAAAGAAGAGGAAAAAGTTGCGCCTATTGTTGAATCTGTAAAGCTTGAACCTCCGCTTGCCGTGATTATCGCCAAGCCGACTAAGGGTCTTTCTCCGCTCCAGGTGAATTTTAATGGTCTTAAATCTCATTCCCCGGCCGGGAAAATAGTTTCTTATTCCTGGGATTTTGGCGATGGCGATACATCTACAAAAAAGAATCCGATTAATACCTACTGGAGTACTACTTATGGCAGCCGTATTTTTACCGCCACGCTTACGGTAAAAGACGACAAAGGACAGACTGCCAGTACGAGCATAAATATCGAAGTTTTAACAAATTAAACCTTGTTAAATAATCTCCCTTTGTTTTAAATCCGCGATCGTTCGAATAATTTTTATGAAGATAAAATTTAAGACTTACATTAAGTCGGTTATTTTTGTTATTATCGCCAGCTTGGTTGTGCTGGAGTTGGCATTGTTTCTCTCCGGGCGGTATTTATTATGGCAAAGGAGGATAAAGAGAGATATGCCTGGGGCAATACGCATAGTTTGCGTAGGAGATTCGCATACCTTTGGCGTAGGAACTTCAATGCGCCATAGTTACCCCGCGCAGTTGGAGAGATTATTGGCGCTTAATAATCATGAACAAAAATTCTCTGTTTTTAATTTAGGCATTCCGGGGGCCAGCACAAAACGGCAGGCCCAGGAACTGAAATTGTTTTTTAAAGAGCATGGCGCAGAAGCTGTTATTTTGCTTACAGGAAGAAATAACGATAGTGAATTAAAGGGGTGGATGAATAATCAGCCTTCCCGTATCAGCCAATATCACGCGGAAGATTTGAGAAGCTACAGGTTTATAAAAGCAATATCAGGTTATTTCAGGAAGAAAAATATATATCGGGATAGCCAGCATAACCGTGTTTATGAGCAAAGATACTCCGGGTATCTCAACTTTTACCTGGAGGAAATAAGAGAGATTTGCCAAGATAAGGGCGCAAAATTAATCCTGCTTTCTTACTATAATAGTTCGGATAATCTGATTAAAGATTTTTCTTACAAGTATAATATTCCGTATTTAGACTTTACGCCTGATTTCGAATCGTTGTTTAAAACTGCGGATAGTTCAAAATATATTTCTCCTGATATGTCTCACTTGAACAGGCTGGGGTATAAATTCTTCGCCGAGCAATTGTACGGAGACCTTTTCCTTAAACAAGCTTATTTGGGTTTTCAGATTAATCCTCTTTTAGAAGAAATTAACCCGGCGGATTTTTATTCAAACGAAAATGAGGTTAAGCAGATGATCGCACTTCAAGAAGAGAGGATAGGGCATAGCCGGGGTTCATTCGATTATCCTTTTGAGCTTGTCCACTTAGGGCATATTTATATGGAAATTGGCCGGGAAGAAGTTGCAAGAGATTGTTATACGAAGGCATTACTTGCCTCCGGCTATCTGGATAATAATACTATCGTTTCTCCTATAATAAATTGGTATTTAAAAAAAGGCAGAAGTAAAGAAGCGTTTGAGGTATGCGAAGAGGTATTACTGCATAATCCGGGAAATTCCATAGCCGGGCGTTATCATGATTGGTTGATTAACCAGGCGCATTAAAAAACAATTTATTGCCATAGACCACGGTCGAGGGAGCGGTATTGAATTGCTTCGGCAACATGTTCGGCAAGGATAGATTCATTTCCAGTCAAGTCACTTATTGTCCGGCCCACCTTTAATATTTTATCATAAGCCCTTGCTGAAAAAGCTAACTCCGAAATGGCCATATTCAGTAATTCTTGCGCCTCTTTATCTAGTATACAGTATTTCCTAATCAGCTTGTTATTCATCTGGGCATTGCAAAATATCCCAGCAGAATTAAATCTTTTCTGTTGTATCAGCCGGCAACTTTCTACGCGTTGCCTGATTGCTTTTGATGATTCCCCTTCTTTAGTATTCGATAACTCCTGATATTTTACCTGAGGGACATCAATATGTATATCAATCCTGTCTAATAGGGGGCCGGAGATTTTACCCAGATAATTTTTAATCTCAGTGGTATGGCAATGGCAGGTTTTTTGCGGATTAAAGTAATTACCGCAGGGACAAGGGTTAAGCGCTGCAACTAAAATAAAGCAAGAGGGGAAGATTATTGTGCGTTTTATCCGGCTGATGCAGATTAGGTTTTCTTCCAATGGCTGCCTTAGTGCCTCAAGAGCCTTACGGCTGAACTCTGGTAATTCATCCAGGAATAAAACCCCATAATGGGCCAGGCTTATTTCTCCGGGTTTAGGTATGTTTCCTCCGCCGATTAAAGCAATGTCTGAAATACTGTGATGTGGAGAGCGGAATGGCCTGGTTCCCACCAAAGGCCCCTTATTTAATAGTGTTCCTGCCACAGAGTGTATTTTGGTTATTTCCAATGCTTCCTCTAAACTTAATCCAGGCATAATTGTTGGTATTCGTTTGGCGAGCATAGTTTTGCCGCTGCCCGGAGGCCCGATTAAAACAATGTTATGCCCTCCTGCAACAGCCACCTCCAGTGCCCTTTTGGCAAAATACTGGCCTTTGACTTCGGAGAAATCCAGATCATAATTTGAATTAGGCTTAAGTGTTTGTTCAGGGGATAACTTAAAAGGTTGCTTAAGCAGTGGGTCGGCTAAAAACTGTACTGCAGTTTTTAAACTATTTTGCGGCCAACTGGATAGATTCTGCACTATTGCGGATTCTCTGGCGTTTTCTTCCGCAAGCACAAGGTTTTTCGCGTTGAAACTGACCATGGCTAAACTAATTGCCAGGACTCCACGCACTGGCTTGATTTGTCCATCCAGAGATAGTTCTCCCAGGAAAACGTAATTTTTAAGAAGTTCTGCGTTAATTTGTCCGCTGGAAGCCAGTATTCCCAGGGCAATAGCAAGGTCAAAACAGGCACCCTCTTTCTTTATGTCAGAGGGAGCCAGATTTACGGTTATCCGTTGAGCCGGCCATTTAAACCCGGAATTCCTGATTGCCGAACGCACTCGTTCTTTGCTTTCTTTGATAGCGGTGTCAGTCAGGCCTACCAGGGTTACCGAAGGAAGGCCTTGGGCTACATCAACCTCTATTTCAACCGGGTAAGCTTCCAGGCCAAGCAGGCCGAAGCTGTTGGTTTTTGAGATCATTATTCCTCCATTTTTGGTTTCGGCTATCAGATACCGAACCACGGCCCTCCGGCCTGTGGCTTTGGCTATCGGAAGCCAAACCATGGTTCTCTAACCTAAAGCAATAGACGGCTAAGGCAGGTTAATCTAACTTATTTTCAGGAGACGATGTCTTGCCCTTGTTCGCTGGCGCTCACAAGGACTGCGCTAGATAAGGCTATAAAGTGCTTGCTTTTTAGTCTCCAGATTATATAATATAAGCTTATGAATAAAGGGGTGTTTAAGAACATAGCGATTATTTTATTGCTCAGTGTCGCTATTTTTAGCATGTTCAGGTACCTCAATGAATTAAAGGCAAGATGCAAGCTTCAAGATAGCTTGTTTAAGGCTCAAGATGAGATTGCTGTCCTGACTCAAGAGAAGCAAAACTTATTGCAGGAGTTAGGGAAGGAAAAAGGGCTAAACGAGCAGTTAGCCTCGAGGAATTCCAGCCTCAAGAAATATTTAAAGGCAAGTAAGAATAGGATCAGTCGTCTTTTCCGGGATAACTCCAAGGTTTGTGCTAGCCTTGAAGATACGCGCACTAAATTCTCCATATTAAAAGCTGAGAATCGGGTTTTGATAGAGCAGCGCCAACGCGCTTATGTTGAAAATGAGCAGTTTAAGACTAAATTAAGCTCGGTTATTGAACTGAAGAAAGCGATAAGGGAGTTAAGGTCCCGGAAGCGCAAAGTTTCTGCTCCAGTAGCAGGAGGTAACCGGGGTTTTATTATCAGGGATGGCCAACCGACTACGCAAGAGAAAGTCAAGATTGAGGTAGTTCCGGCTCAAACTAAAGAATAATGAGAGATTTTTTTCTAGAAATATACAGCAACAAGATTTTGATGAGTACTATCTCTGCTTGGTTGATTGCTCAAGCAATTAAGGTGGGGATCGGCGTATTTCGTAAAAAGAAATTTGATTTTCGCCTGTTTATCGGCAGCGGCGGTATGCCATCCGCGCATGCCGCAGGCGCTTCCTGCCTGGCAACGAGCATAGGCATGGATTGCGGTTTTGACAGCGTTTATTTCGCGCTGTCTTTTGCTTTTGCTATTGTGGTTATGTTTGATGCCCAGGGTGTGCGCCGTTCTACCGGCAAACAGGCAGGTATTTTAAATAAGATTATGGATGATATTTATTGGCAGGGGAAGATTCAGGAGATGCGCCTGCGTGAGCTCATCGGGCATACGCCTGTAGAAGTGATTATGGGCTTGTTATTGGGCATTGCGATTGCCCTGGTATCTCGTATAGGATAAAGATAAACCGGAGGTTTAAGTGAATAAGAAACTTTTAATTATAATCCTGGCGGTAACAATAGCCGTTATTTGTGTTTTCTTAGGAATAAAGAAGTCTATCAGTTTGATCAGGCCATCCCACAATTCCTCCGTCTATAATTTACTGAACCAGGCGCGGAATCTCGAGGCAAAGGGCGAACTGCTTGAAGCCAAGTCAATATATCAGAAGTTAGTAAATGATTTTATTGAGTCTCCGGATGTGGGGATCTGGCAAAAGAAAGCGGAGAATATTAATATCAAATTATTATTCTCGCCGACGATTACCCCAAAGTCTATAGTTTATCAGATCAAGCCAGGGGATACACTGAACAAGATAGCCCGTGCGCATAAAACCACGGCTGAGTTGATTATGAAAAGCAATAATATCAGCGATTCGTTGATAATCCCCGGCCGCAAGATAAAAATCTGGAATGCGCCTTTTAGCATCCTGGTTGATAAATCCCAAAATATCATGTTGCTTAAAAGCGATGAAGAGGTAATAAAAACTTATATTGTTTCCACGGGAAAAGATAATTGTACTCCTGTAGGCGTATTCAAGGTTGTTAATAAGCTTGCCAATCCTACATGGTTTAAGGCAGGGGCAGTGGTTCCGGCAGGCAGCCCGGAGAATGTTTTAGGTACCCGCTGGATGGGGTTTGATTTAGCCGGGTATGGCATTCACGGTACCACGGAACCCAAAGAGCTGGGGAAACAAGTGACCCAGGGTTGTGTGCGCCTGGGTAATTCTGATGTGGAAGAACTTTATGATATTATCCCCACAGGAACTGAAGTTACAATAGTCGAATAATCTTATGGCCGGACTAGATTTTGAAAAACCTATTCTAGAATTAGAAAAGAAGATTCAGGAGCTAAAAACCTTTATCTCCGAGAAGAAGATTGATTTGTCTTCTGAGGTCAAGAAGCTTGAGGAAAGGCTTGAGCATTTAAGGAAAGAAACTTACAGCAATCTTAGCGCCTGGCAGAAGGTGCAGCTTGCCCGGCACCCTTTAAGGCCCTATACCCTTGATTATATCAGCTTGATTATGTCGGATTTTGTTGAGCTTCATGGTGACCGTCTTTTTAGTGATGATAAGGCAATGATCTGCGGTGTGGCTAAGATTGACAAAAAAAAGATCGTAGTTATCGGCCATCAAAAAGGCCGCGATACAAAAGAAAACCTGAAACGTAATTTTGGCTGCGCGCACCCTGAAGGATACCGCAAGGCCTTGCGGGTTATGCAGTTGGCCGAAGAATTTCAGTTACCGGTTGTCGTTTTTATTGATACTCCGGGCGCTTATCCGGGTATCGGGGCGGAAGAGCGTGGACAGTCTCATGCCATTGCCACGAATTTGCGCGAGATGACCGGGATTAATGTGCCAATTATTGCGATTGTTATCGGCGAGGGTGGTTCCGGCGGCGCTCTCGGAGTTGGAATAGCTGACCGGGTAGCAGTTTTAGAAAATTCATACTATTCGGTGATTTCTCCGGAAGGATGTGCTGCGATACTCTGGAAGGATGGCGCAAAGGCGCCTAAGGCAGCCGAAGTTTTAAAATTAACCGGCGCGGATTTATTAAAGATGGGCATAATTGAAGAAGTGATTCCTGAGCCGTTGGGCGGAGCGCACCGTGACCCGGCAAAAATAGCCCAGAATATAAAAGAAACAATCATCAGAAACCTTAAAGAATTGGAAGATTTGGATAGGGATGAGCTGCTTAAATTAAGGTATAAGAAATTCAGGAGCATAGGTGTTACCGGATGATTGAACAGGAATTCTTGTTATTAGGTTTATTGCGCCAAAGCCCCAAACACGGTTACGAAATTAAGGTCAAGATACGCCAAATCCTTTCTCTTTTTGCCGGCGTTGATTTAAAATCCATATATTATCCTTTAAAAGTCTTAGAAAGAAAAGGCCTGCTGGATAAACATGCCGGTAAGCAAGGCCGGAGGCCGGAGCGGGTTGTCTATTGTCTCACTAAAAAAGGCAAAGACCGTTTTGACGAACTGTTGAATAAAAGCCTGCTTAATTTTAAACGTCCGCAATTTAGTTTGGACTTAAGCTTATATTTTTTGGATTATTTAAAGCCGGACTTAAGCCACAGGCGGCTGGCTGCCAGGCTGATGATCTTAAAGAAGATTTCTTCCAGCATAGAAGAGGCGCTTAAAACTAAAGAGCTCAAGAATTCAGTTGCATTATCGCGTATATTAAAACATAACCTTTGCCTGCTTCAGGCAGAATCGGATTTCCTGATTAATCTGCTCAAGGAAATCTAATCCGCATTTTCTTACTTGACAAAAACATGTTTAAATAATAAAATAGTACTATAAAATATAGTAAAATTTTACTATATTGGTATTTATTTACAAATATAACTTTTTATTATTAATGAGATTAATGCATGGTTTGGGAACTTAAGACTGAGGAAAAATTCAAATTGTTGATATCCAGGATGCCTGTATTCCATCGCCGGATTACCGAATCAGTGGTTATTCAGCAGGCGCAAAATAATGCCCTCCTGCGTAAATCTTCTCAGGTTGAGGAGCAGGATGTGGTCGCTGCTTTTTTTTCTGATGTCCCTTCTCCTTTTTATAGCATGATGATTCGCCTTTTAGACCAAAGTGGTTTTGATTACAAAAAATACGGCTTCCCTAAGGTCAAGAGTTAACTATGCGTATAGGGGTTATTGGTTCAGGAGCGATTGGCTGCCTTCTGGCGGCTTATCTTAAACTCGAAGGCCAGGATGTATCTTTAGTTGGCCGGTCAGATTCAGTAGAAGCGATTAAAAGCAAGGGCCTGCAGATATCCGGGGTCCGCGGCAGCTTTAAAGTTGAGATCAAGATTTCCGAACAGCTCAATTATTTCCCTGAGCTGGTTATCCTGGCCACTAAGACTCAGGATATTGAACACGCTTTAAAAGATAACTTAAGCCTTATCCGCAATGCTTTAATTCTGACTATCCAGAATGGCGTGCAGGCGGATAATCTTGTTGCTAAGTATTTACCTAAGAAAAATATAATTTCCAGCATTGTTATGTTTGGTTCTACTTATTTAGAACCGGCTAAGTTAATACATAATTTTGAAGGTTCCTGGATAATCGGCCGGCCTTTTGCCGAAGGACAGGATGAGGAGCTGTTAGGTTTAAGTCATATCTTAAATAAGGCCTTTCCCGTTATAATAACTGAGAAGATTACCGGGATGAAGTTTTTAAAGATATTCGCTAACGCTAATAACTGCCTGCCGGCTATATTGGGTAAGAGCATGCAGGAAGTTTTCAGCGACCACGATATAAGCCGGATAAGTATTGCTATTTGGAAAGAGGCGCTTGAGGTGATTAACCGTTTTGGTATAGGGCTGGTTTCTTTGCCGGGTTTTCCCGTGGAGAATGTTACTAAATTAACCTCTTTGCCGATTGCCCAGGCTGCGGAGATTTTTTCGCAGACTATGAAAAATTTAAGCAAGGAGCCGCTTTACGGTTCTATTTTACAAAGTATTATGCGCGGCCGTAGTTCAGAAATTGATTATATCAACGGAGAATTCGTGCGGCTTGCGGAGAAAAATAATTTTTCCGCAGATTTAAATAAGGTTTTGGTTGGGATGGTGCACCAGGTCGAGGAAAATAAAAGGTTTTATAGTAAAGCCGAGCTATTTGAAAGAATTCAAAAGGTTGTTAAACTAAGATGAGTGAAAATAAAGCAGTCAATACCCCGTTCCCCAGGCTTAAACTTACAGTTACCCAAGTTTTCGGGGAATGTTATCATGGGTACAAAGTTGGCGATGAAATTTACTTGGAAGATTTTACTCATGCCCCTGAGTATTTTTGTTTAGGCCTGGCGCATGCGCTTTTTCCGATAGCCTACGCTTTAAGTTTCGGGGCGCAATTCGGGTTTCGCGACAACCAGCGTTCACTTTTAGTGACCTGTCCTGACGGTGGTAAGCTGGAGTTTAAAGCGGAGATCCTGGATAAGCAGGGTAACCTGGAGGTGATCCCGCGCGATCCGAATCACAAGGGGCCGAATCCCAAGAAGATGGTTATTGAGGTGGTTAAGGCAAAAGGAAAATGCAGTTTTGGGTATAAGGTTGGTGATAAATGGGAGACTCAAGGGTTAAAATGCATACCTGGTTTTTGCGGAGCGGCATTTCATACGGCGTTCCCGGCGTTATTCGCCTTAAACTTCGGGGCAAAGTTCTTCTTTATGCCGGATCCTAATTCAATTGATACGGTTACTTGCCCTGACGGCGGTAATATTGTTTTTAAGGTTAAGAGAGTGGAGGAGAATAAATAATTCATGTCTAAACGCAGAGTTGTTATTACAGGTATTGGGGTAATTTCTCCCAACGGCATAGGCAAGAAGAATGCCTGGGAGGGTTTTTCAGGCGGCAAATCCGGCGTACGCTTAGTTGAAGGTTTTGATGTTTCGGTTTTTAACACTAAAATTGCCTCTCAGGTTATGGATTTTGACCCTTTTAAACTGGGCTTAAGCCATAAAGAAGCTATGCGGATGGACCGTTATGTTCAGTTTGGGGTAGCCGCAGGCAAAATGGCGGTTGAAGACAGTAAATTGGATTTTTCAAAAGAAGATCCTGAGCGCCTGGGGGTTTGCCTGGCAAACGCTATTTGTGGCACTAAATATATGGAAGAGGAATTTGCTTTAGTCACCGAAGACGGCAGGAAGCCAATTGACCCGTCTCTTGTGCGGCCTGACCTTTATGATGCGGCGATGTTTAACACTCCTTCAATAGAAATCAGCGCACGTTTCGGTTTAAAAGGAATTTGCAATACTATTTCTACAGGTTGTACTGCAGGTACGGATTCCCTGGGGTTTGGTCTGGAGACTATTCAGGACGGCGAGCAGGATGTGATGATCTGCGGGGCAGCCGAGGCGCCGCTTACTCCGATTACCTTTGGCGCTTTTGATGTGGTGAATGTTTTATCCGTACATAATGATGAGCCGCAAAAAGCATCGCGGCCATTTGATAATAAACGGGATGGGTTTGTTTTGGGCGAAGGAGCCGGGCTCTTGGTACTTGAGGAGTTAAATCATGCCTTAAAACGTAACGCGCCGATTTATTGCGAGGTCTTAGGTTTTGGCACCAGTTGTAATGCCTTCCATATGACCGACCTTCCGTCTGATGGACGGGCCATGGAGACCTGTATTTCCCTGGCCTTAAAAGACGCCAATGTTAAACCAACGGATATTGATTATATTAATGCCCATGGTTCAAGCACGCGGATGAATGATATTTTTGAGAGCAATGCTTATAAGGCGATTTTTGGAGAATATGCTTATAAGCTGCCGATCAGTTCATTTAAATCCATGATCGGCCATCCTTTGGCTGCGGCAAATGCCATTGAAATGACTATCGCCAGTATGATTTTTGAGAAAAATGTCCTTCCTCCCACAATAAACCAGGAGGAAAGGGATCCGCAGTGTGACCTGTATTATATTCCAAACCAGGCGATCACTAAGAAAGTAAATATTATTATTAAAACCAGCAGCGGGTTTTCCGGGATACACTCTTCGCTTATTTTAAAAAGGTTCGGTGGATAATGGAAAAAATAGCAGTTACAGGAATAGGAGTAGTTAGCCCTTCGGGAATCGGCAAACGTCAATTTTGGGCAAATATTAAAAGCGGGCGTTCCTTTATTAAGGAAATTACGCGCTTTGATGCTTCAAAATACCCGTCGCATATAGCCGGCCAGATTGATGATTTGGAAAAATACAGCCATATATCGGAAAGGTTACTAAAAAAGATTGATCCCTTTTCGCATATGGCCTTGGTTGCCTCAGAACTGGCCTTGCAGGATGCGGGTATAGATATTAAAAATGAAGATCCGAATCTGGTGGGCATCTTTTTGGGCAATGCCATCGGCGGCTGGCTTTACGCCGAGACAGAATTAAGGGATTTATATTTAGAGGGCAGGGAGGGAGTTTCTCCTTATATGGCTTCTGCCTGGTTTCCCGCTGCTCCGCAAGGTCAGGTATCTATTTACTATGGGATAAAAGGATTCAGCAAAACTGTAGTTAGTGATCGGGCAAGCTCCCTTATGGCATTAGGCTATGCCAGGAAGGTTTTATATAAAAACAAGCTGAATATGATTTTAGCCGGAGGAATGGAAGCACCGGTTACTCCTTACGCTTTACTGTGTTGCAATACATATGGCGCCTTGTCTACGCGTAATGAAAATCCCCAGGCTGCATACCGGCCATTTGATCAAGGCCGCAGCGGTTTTGTTATTGGCGAAGGCTCGGGTATTGTGGTGCTGGAAAATATCCAGAGGGCTAAGGATAGGGGGGCAAATATTTTAGGGTTTATTAGCGGATACGGTACTTCTTGCGACGGAGTGGATAGGATTAATCCTGCTTCAGACGGTAAAGAATTAGCCCGGGCTATAAATATGGCGCTTAATGACGCTAAGACCAGACCTGAAGATATCGGCTACATCAGTTTGGATGGTTTAGCGGTTGATCTCTGGGATAACTCTGAAATTAAGGCATTGGAAATAGTTTTTGGAAATGCCTTAAAGAATATTCCGGTGAGCTGCCCTAAGTCCATGTTTGGAAATCTTCTTGGGGCAAGCGGCGCGCTAGATATGATTATCGCGCTTTTATCTATGGAGCATAGTTTGGTTGCGCCAACGCTGAATTTAGATACGCCGGTTTTAAAAGGTATAAATTATGTGGCTAAGCAGGCCAGGGAATATAAGCTAAACAAGGCTTTGATTATTTCGCGCGGCCGGGGCGGGATCAATTCCGTCCTGGTAGTTGAAAAAGGCAGTATGTAGAATACAGGTAAATTAAAATCGTTGAGCAGTTAAAAAGGAGAAGAAATGAAGATATTATTTGTTATGCCGAAAGTCGGCGCCTGGGCAACTCACGGAATACATAGATCTCCCAATCAATTATATGCTCATTGGGCAGCGTATGTGCGCGAAAGAGGCTATGAGGATGTGGCGGTTATTGACGGCAAGGCCGATCAAATACCCATGGAGCAGTTGATTGAACAGGTAAAGATGAAAAATCCCGATATTGTGGTTATGGGTGAGCAACTGCATGGTTATGGCGGATATGGAGTGTTGCGTCATTTTAAAGATGCGGCCATTGGGATCAAAAAAGCTTTGCCTAAAACAAAAATAATTCTCGGCGGGTTATGGTATTCGGCAATGCCTGTGCCTACATTGGAAGAGAATCCCGCGGTTGATTTTGTAGTTATGGGTGAAGAAGAGTCTTTTGGCGATTTAGTTGAGGCAATAGATAAGAATAAGCTGCTAAAGGATGTGGGAGGGGTAACTAGCCGGATTGATGGCAAAATCGTTATGGGCCCGCACAAACCCCTTATGGAAGATCTGGATAAGTTGCCTTTGCCGGCCTATGACTTATTCCCGATGGATAAATATGTAGGCCATACATATTGGAAACCGTTCGTGGATATGGTTACCTCCCGAGGGTGTCCTTCGGCATGCACATTTTGTTATGAATGGGATCAGTTTGATCCGCGTTCTCCGTCAGATTTTTTGAAATGGCGCGCCAAGTCTCCGGAAAGGGTAATGGAGGAATTAAACCTTTTACATAGAAAATACGGAGTAAAGGTTGTAGTTATTCAGGATGATAATTTTAATGTTGATCCTAAAAGAGTGCAGAAATTCTGTGAACTTAAGAAAGCATCTAATAATCCGATTAAATGGGTATCTTTAGGTCGGGCTATTGATTGGGTTAATTGTGAATCTATCCTGCCGATGATGAAAGAAAATGGTTTGTTTATGGGTGTTTTCGGCATTGAGGTTACCACTCAGTCAGAGCTTAAAAAAATCGCCAAAGGTATCACAATTGATCAGATCAAGAAAACCATCGAGATGTTTCGGAGAAATGATATCGCGATTGTCGCCGATATCATGATGGGTTTTGATTATGACACTGAAGAAATTATCAAACAGCGTTTTGAGTTTACTGATCAGGTGGACCCGGATGTCCTTTGGGTGGGTTATGTAACTCCTGCCCCGAATTCGCCGATGTGGAGGATTGCCTTAAAGAAAAACTGGATGGATCCTAAAAAAGTGGACTTTAGCCAATGGGATTTTCTCCATCCGGTAATTCCTACGGATCATCTGACTACGGAAGACCTTGGCCGTCTGGGTTCATGGTGCATGCGGGAGTTTTTCTCAAAGCCCGGCCGGATTAACCGGATTATGGAGAGTAATTTTGACCCGCTGGCCAAACTTTGTTTCAAGGACGTCATGGATGGCATCGGCAAGTGGGAGGCAGCTGCGACAAAAGGGGAAGTACAGATATAAATTTTGCGGGGCCTGCCGCCTGAGCGCTTCTCGCCAAATTTGGCTCGAAGCATCTCAGCGTCACCCGCAAATATTAATAATGTGGAGGCATGAGGATATGAAGGATAAAGTTAAGGAAGTGTTAGCGAATTTATTGAAAGTAAAGATTGAAGAGCTCAAGGACGATGTTTCTCTGCAAAATAGTATCGGGGTTGATTCAACTGAAATGGTGGAATCCGTAATTGCTTTGGAGAAATCATTCGGCGTCAAAATCAATATTAAAGAGATAACCAAGAACTCGACAATAAACGATATTGCCAATAATATTCAGTCAAAATTAACGAAATGAAGATTATTGACTTAAGTTTACCCATTGACGAAAAGGCCTTTGAAGTCCATAAGGTGGATATTGAACGTATATCTCACAAGTCCGGGGTTGCTAAGTTTAACCGCGTGATTATGGGTAAAACAATCCTGGGCAGGATAAAATACGCTTTAGGCATGCGGATCGTTAAAAAAGAACAACTGCCGGATGAGGAATTTTTGTCTTTAGAGATTGTTCACGCCCCGGTACATATCGGGACCCACCTGGATTACTCCTTTCATTACGGTTCAAAATCAGAAAACCGGCCATCAAAGACAGCTGATGAAATACCCTTGGAATATTGTTATCAGAACGGCGTAAAGCTGGATCTGACTCATAAGAAACCGGATGAGGCGATCAATGAGAACGATATAAAATTAGCGTTGGTGAAGATCAAATATCAGCTTAAACCTTTGGATATCGTATTGCTGTATACCGGAGCGGATAAACTTTATGGCGGAGCAAAATATTTCTCAGATTATCCGGGGGTTGATCCTTCGGCTATTGATTTCCTGCTGTCCTGCGGAGTGAAGATTTTCGGGGTGGATACTATGGGCATTGACCGGCCTTACAGATTTATGTTAAGTGAGTTTTTGAAAACAAAAGACCCTAAAAAATTTTACCCGGCGCATTTTTACGGCCGCCAGAAAGAATTTATCCATATAGAGAGGTTGGCTAACTTGGAGAAACTTCCTGGTTTTGGTTTTAAAATTGTTTGTTTCCCGATTCGGATTAAGAATACCGGGGCTGCCTGGTCCCGGGTGGTTGCTCTTTTAGATTAATAGTTATTATGGTCTGTCTTGGCTTGTTTCTCGCAGGGACGCTCGTTTTGCCCCGGCGTGTCAAAACTCGCTCGGGTCGGCTGGCGTCGCTCTCCGCCTTCGGCGGAACCGTGCCCGCTCCTTGCCTCCACGCCCTGCTCGAAATCAACCCAAGCCATCCCTTATAAATATATAACTAAAAGAGCGTAATATTAGGAGGAGAAGATGGGGCATACGTGCAATTCAATAATTATTAATGCGCCTTATGATTTGGTATTTGATATATCCAATGATATCCCGCGTTGGACAGAGTTATTCGGCACGGAGTACAAAAAAGCTGAGGTAGTCAAGAAAGAGGCCAACAGAATAGTTTTTCGTCTCACGGATGAAGATGATAAGTCCTGGCAGTCCTGGAGGCTGCTTTTTAAAGATAATTATTTTACTTATGCCGAGCGCCAGGATCCGAAGTTCCCTTTTGAGTATATGAAGATTATCTGGCTTTATACTCCTAAGTCCGAAGGGGTTGAGTTGACCTGGATCCAGCATTTCCATATGGACAGTAAAGCCAAGTTTAATGATCAGCAGGTTGAAGGCTTTATAAACGAGGGTTCACAGCATAATTTAAAAATCTTTAAAGAGATTATTGAAAAAGAAGCTCTTAAGTGAAAAAAGCTACATTTTGGATCCTTTGCCTAGAAGGGGCGGTTTTATCTTTTAATGTTGCTGCTGCCGCCGCGTTAATTCCGTCTATTGCAGCTGATTTTGCTCTTTCTCAATTTGTGGTAGGTAAGATTATCTGGTTGTATATGATTCCCTATGGCCTGGCGGCATTCTTCTACGGACCGTTGGTACGCGTATTTGATGCCCGCAAAGTCGAGTTATCCTGCATATTTCTGTTCTCCCTGGCTAATCTTTTGGCGGGGTTATCGCAAAATATCACAACGCTTTTTATTGCCAGGTTTATGATGGGGTTATTTGGTGCTTCGGTTATTCCGCTTGGCCTGATTATAATCGCCCGGCGCCTGAATGAAGCCATGCGCGGCCGTTATATCGGGTTATTTTTTGGCTCTACATTCGTAGCTTCTTTATTGGGGTTGTTTCTTAGCGGAATAATTAACTGGAGGCTGTTATTTATTATTCCCGCGGCAAGTGGATTCATACTTTGGGTCTTTATGTATATTTTCCTGCCCAGCTTTAAAGAAGAAGTTGGTAATTTCCGTCTGGGTTATTTAGAGGCATTTCGAAACAAAAAAGTTGTTAAAATATTCAGCTATATCTTTCTCATAAGCTTGATTTATCATGCTGTGCAGCAGTGGTTGGGAGTTTATTTCTCAACCCAGTTAAATTTAAGCCAGTTTTATATCAGCATGTTGATTACCCTGACTAGTTTAAGCGGGATATTCGGCGAGGTCTGGGGAGGCCGTTTGGCAGACAAAGTAGGCCGGCTAAAGGTGGTTAATTTAGGTATTGCCTTTATGGTATTGAGTATTTTCTCGTTTTTGATAAAGTTGCCCTTGAGTTTACTTGTTTTGGTGATGATCATTTGGGGCCTGGGCTGGACATTTAATCATGTGGGTTTGGCTACAATGCTTACGGATTTACCGGCAGAGTTTTTAAATGAGGCAGCCAGCTTAAATAGCGGAGTGCGTTTTATCTCCGGAGGTATTGGCGTAAGTCTTGGTGGTTTAATTATGCAAAAGAGTTTCACCTTAGGTTTTCTGGTTTTTGGTTTGGGTTTGTTAATTCTATTGTATTTAAGCCGTTTGGTAAGCAATAAGAATATAGGAGGGGTGCTATGAGTTTGGAACTGAAAGGAAAAACAGCGATTGTTACCGGCGCCAGCCGCGGCATCGGTAAGGCCTTGGCTTGTACCGCTGCGGGCTTAGGAATAAATTTAGTTATTGGTGCTCGTAACCTGGGACCCTTGAAGGAGACGGCAGAGGAGATCGCTAAAAAATACAAAGTTGAAGTTCTGCCGGTTGCTTGTGACGTAACGAAACTGGAGGATTTAGAAAACCTGGTCAAGGCGGCTAAAGATAAATTCGGTAAAATAGATATCCTGATTAATAATGCCGGGGTATCCAGCCAGTATCCTTTTCAGGATCAGCCGATTGAGGATTTTGAAAGATTAGCGCACACTAATTATTTGGGTTATGTTCGGTTAATCCGGCTGGTAATTAACGATATGATTAAGAATAAGAGCGGTGCGATCATTAATATGGTTTCCGGTTCCACTTTATGCGATCCGCTTCCCAGGAATTTCATTGTTTACAGTTCGCTCAAGGTTGGTTTAAGGGCATTTTCCAAGGGTTTATTTTGGGAGCTGCGCGATAAGGGAATCAAAGTTACTTCCATATTACCCGGAGTAACCGACACGGATTTGACCGGGAAATTGCACGAGATTACTAATGATACCTCGCGCCTGATGACTACTGAAGCTATTGAAAATGCCGTGCGTTTTGCCCTGACTGTGCCGGCAAATGTTTGTCCTTTAGAGATTGCGGTAATTAACCAACAAACGCCCTGGACTGCTCCGGTGATACCGTTTAAACAGCAGCACCCGTCCTAATTGGATAGGGACGGTACGCGCTTCTGCGCAGCATCCGGGAAAGTAATGGAGGAAAAATGAAGAAAACGTTTTTTCTAGCAGTACTGGCAGTTTTAGCTGTTGTCGGGGTTTCTCTGGCAGCGGGGGAGGATTTGTTAATTGATGATTTTGAAATTTCAGTTACCGGAGGGCCTGAGGGTACGGTTGATTTTGGTTCAGGCAATGGTTCAAATGTTGAGGTAACTGAGGCGGTTGATATTAAAAATAGCGGTAATAAGTCACTCAAGGTAGTTTATGATGCTGCCCCCGGAGGATATATCTATGTTTCCCGCGGCAGCGGCCTGGATGCCAAAAACGCCAACTGGTCTATTGACCCGAAAGACATAAAATGGGAAGAATATAAGGCTATATCATTCTATGTTTATGGGACAGATTCCAAGGGAAGCATCGCTTTTGATATCAAAGATAACGGCGGCGAGATCTGGCGTTTTGTGGTCCAGGATGATTTTAAGGGCTGGAAAAAGGTAGTCTGCGATTTTGATAAATTTATGGTGCGCGATGACTGGCAGCCGGAAAGTGCCGACAAGAATGGCAAGCTTGATTTTCCGATCAAGATCTTTCAGTTTGAGCCGCTTTCGGAGTCCAAGGGTACATTATATTTCGATACGGTTGAGTTAGTAAAACAATAAAGGCGGTGCAATTATGAATAAGCAGGATGTAAGAAACTTAAGGAAACGTTACCTGATTTGGTTGTACAAAACCACCAAAGAGGCATTTGATAAGTATGAGCGCAAGTTTACCCAGATAGATATTGATAAAGATATCCTTTCGGAGGTAGAGAATGAGCTTTTAGGCGCTTACTTGCCGCAGGAGAAAGAATATCTGGATAAGCTTCTTAATCAGTATCGGGAATACATCTCTGCTAAAGAAAAATCCTGCCTGGAATTAAAATACCAGGGTAAAAAAACAAACCCGGAGTTCCTTTTTCTTGATATTAAACTTAATGCCGTTGAAAAATTGATTACTCAGGAATTAGGCAGAAGGGGGCTGGAAAAAATCAAGGCGCTTTATGAGCAGGAAATGACTGAGCGTATATTAAGGAGCACGGAGCATTAATGTTAATTGACAGCCATAGCCATTGGTTACCGGATGAGATTATCAACAATGCTCATTTCTTCCATAAGGGCTGGGGAGATATCGAAGCCCAGCTAAAGATGATGGATGAGGTTGGTATTGACGCGGCTGTTTTAAGCTATCCCACATCCGATGCGCATTTAAAATTAGGCAGTATCAGCCAGGTCGCCCATATCTATAACGATAATGTCGCGGAAATACTGAAACGTTACCCCAAGAGATTTATCGGAGCCGCGGTTTTGCCGGTGGATAATGCCACAGATATGCTGGAAGAGTTAAAACGGGCAACTAATGAGCTGGGGTTTAAGGCGATTTCCTTGGCTTCAAGCTATAATGGTATTTACCTGGATGACTTGATGTTCTTACCTATATATAAGGAGGCGGAAAGTAAGAATATCCCGGTTTTTGTGCATTCACAGATTGTTAACCCTATTGGCTTTGAGCGGGTAAAGGATCCCTTGCTTACACCGGTAGTGGAGTATGTTTTTGATACCACTATTTCGGTAGGTAAGCTTCTGATGTCGGATATCCTGAGACAATACCCTAAGGTAAAATTTATCTTTGCCTATTTTGGCGGAGCAGTCTGTTATTTAAAGCAGCGTTTTGACGCAACGTACGCTATGCTGCGCTCAATTAATTTTGTCAAAGACCTGCAGGCTAATCCATCGGATTATTTGAAGAATATTTATGTGGATACCAGCGGGGATACTACCAAGGCGAATTTCCTGCTCGCTTTAGAGCTTATGGGGCCTAAACATATTTTATGGGGCAGTGACTGGCCAGCAAAGAAGGATGTCGCAAGTGGCATAAAGGCAGTAAACGACTTAGATATATCTCAGGATGATAAACAGAATATCCTGGGGACAAACACAGAAAAACTATTTGCTCTTTAATAATTTTACGGGTTTATCGAGACTTGTTCTCGCAGCACCGCTCGATTTTTCCCAGCGAGGAAAATCTTCGCTTCGGCAAAAATTTTCGCTCTGCCGGGACATATATTTGGGCAACCCTGCCCGCTCAAATTTTTGAGATGCTGCTCAAATCAAGTCTCGCCACCCGCAAAATAATTCAACATTTTAGGCAGATTACTGATAATTTTGTAATATAGGCCTAGGGTAATGTAAGAATTAACGAAATAGGAAGATCAAAAGCTATGGAATTTAGTAACAAACAAATTAACCAATTACATAAAGCGTATGATGATGTCCAGAGGGAATATATAGATTTTTTCTTGAGTTGTAGCAAGCTCATTTTATGTTTAACTGATAACAAAATAAAAGAATATTTTCAACATGGTTTTATGCGCAGGCTGACGACCATTAAAAGATGTGTTGATAATATTTATAAAGTTTGGCCTCCTGAAAGAAGCAGTTTATTATCAAAAGAAGAGAGGGAGGATGTAACCATTAATTTACAGGCTTTTATCTTTAATATTTATGGCAGTATTGAAAACTTACGTTCAATATTCTATAAAATAAGAAATAAGATAAAACATGAGTATGTTAAAGAATTAGAAGATTACCTAGTTTCTGAGAAGTATATAACTTGGAAAGAATACTTGAATAATTTCAGACATGCACTTGCTCATAGAATTCCTTTATATATTCCACCCTTCGTATTGAGCCCTGAGGAAACTAAGAAATATTATGATTTAGGGGAACAAATGAAAGAAGCTTTACAAAAAATGGACTTTTCTCAATATGAACGAATAGAATGCGAACGAGATGCTTTAGGGAAAATATGTCCTTTAATGACACATTCTTTTTCCGAAAAAGCGAAAGAAGTAGTATTCCATGCTCAGATTATAGCTGATTTTAATACGGTTATTAAATTTGCAGATAAGATTAAAATAGGCGTTCTGAATTTATAAAAGGAATAGTGTAATTTTATGTAGCGTATGGCTTGGCTTGTTTCTAAGCAGGGCGTTTGCAGGCCGAGCGGGCAAGGTTACCCGGCTATATGCGAAGTAGGTAGAGCGAGGCCGAAACCCGAGCGAAGTTTGACACGCCGGGGCAAACGAGCGTCCCTGCGGGAAACAAGACAAGGCAGACGCGTTAAAGAATTATGATAAAATTCGTAAATTTGGTTATTGGGGGTGCGGCAGGGACAGTTGCCCGGTATTTATTAGGCGGCGCTGTTTATAGATTTATGGGAACCAGCTTTCCCTATGGAACTTTGGTGGTCAATATCAGCGGATGTTTTATCCTTGGGATATTAGCCGCCTTGTCAGATAAGAAGTTTATGCTTAACCCAGATGCGCGATTGTTATTGATGATCGGTTTTTGCGGAGCATTTACCACATTCTCGACCTTGATCTTTGAGACTGATAACTTGGTCAGGAATGGCCAGATGATTAGGGCATTCGGGAATGTCTTTGCCAGCATAATCTTAGGTTTCTTATTATTCAGACTAGGAACTTTTATAGGAGAGATAATATGAAGATTCCCGCAGACGGTAAGTTATTAAGGATTTTTATCGGTGAGGCGGATAAATGGGAGGGCAAGCCGCTTTATGAGGAAATTATTCTTTTAGCCAAGAAGAGCGGCCTGGCCGGAGCCACCGCGATCAAAGGATTTATGGGGTTTGGTTGTAAAAGCCATATGCATACCTCAAATATCCTGCGGCTTTCCGAGGATCTCCCGATAGTTGTTGAAATAGTGGATAGCGAAGAAAAAATTAATCAGTTTATCCCGCAGCTTGATATAATGGTTAAAGAGGGTTTGATTACTTTGGAAAAGGCAAATGTGATTATGTACCGGGCTTAAAGCAAAAGGAGAAAATTAATATGCAGATGCAGAAGGATGTACATTTAACAGGTAAAGATTTAACCCAAATGGTCCAGCTCAGGCCACAGGATGTGGGCAAATATGCGATTGTCCCGGGGCCAAGGGACCGGCTGGATGTTTTAATGAAGAAGCTTGAAAATCCGGTGAAGAATTTTTCCTTTATGGAATATACTATGTACACCGGTAATTATGAAGGAATTAAGGTAACCGGGATCAACGGCGGCAGGTTCTCAACCGATACCTCGATTACTACAGAAGTAATGTGCAATGCCGGTATCCCGAATATCATCCGGGTTGGCACTTGTGGTTCGCTTGATGACAATATCAAAGTAGGGGATTTGTTTATCGTGGATGAGGTCATCCGCGGAGACGGAGTTACTCCTTATTATGTGGATAAAGATTTTAAGACAGTCAGCGATAAGGGTATATCGGACTTGTTATTTAACATTGCTAAAGATATGGGGTTAAATGTGTACCGCGGGAAAGCCTGGACCACCGACGCATTATTGCGCGAAACGCGCGAGATTGTGGAAGCCAAGCGCAAGGAAGGGGCAAGAGCCGTAGATATGGTTTCTTCAACCCTGCTGACTATTTGCCAGACATACAAGATCAAGGCAGGATCAATTTTGGCAGTCAGCGATAACGTGATTACCGGGGAGATGGGTTTTATGAACCCGCTTTATTATATGGCGGAAAGCAACCTGATCAAGATTGCCCTGGAGGCAGTAAAGAAAATGGAAGGTAAATAACCTATGCTGAGGTATTCACCGCTTTTCTGGCCGATTCAATTAAAAGGCAATGTGATCTACATCCTTGATGAGACAAAATTGCCGCAAAAAGAAGTTTATCTAAAGGCAAAGAATTATCTGGAGGCAGCCAAGGCAATTAAGGAGATGAAGACCCGGGCAGTGGGCCAGGTGCTTTTGGTAATGTATACCTTTATTTTGAGCAAGCGGCAGAAAGTTAATTTGGAAAAGGTGGCTAAGGCGATTAATGCCACACGTCCGACATTGGCGTTTAAGGTTTTAACGGATATGGTTTTGGGTTGGGATAAGAGTAGCGCGCCATTAGAGAAATGCATCTTGGGTTTTCTAGAGATGCTTAAGGCCGGCCGCATACAACAGGCCAGGGATATGGCCAATTTACTTAAAGACGAGGATGTCATCCTTACGCATTGTAATGTTAGTGGATCAATGCCATTAATTGCTCAGTTTGCCAAAGAGCAGGGCAAAAGAATAAGTTTTTATGTTACCGAGACCCGGCCGTATCTACAGGGATCGCGCTTAACTGCCTGGGAACTGATGCGTCAGAAAATCCCGGTGACCATTATTACCGATAATATGGTGGCTTATTTGTTGTCGTTAGGAAAAGTGACTAAGGTGATTGTTGGCGCTGACCATTTAACCCAAAACGGGGATATTGCCAATAAAATCGGGACTTATCAGATAGCGGTCGTGGCCAAATATTTTAAGGTTCCTTTTTATGTTTTATGCCCTCCGCCGTCAAAATTAAAAAACGGGAAAGAAATCAAGATTGAGATCCGTCCGGATGATGAACTTAAGATCTATCAAGGTATTCGGCTTGCGCCAAAAGAAGTTAAAGCGTATTATCCGGCTTTTGATGTTACGCCGGCAGGTTTAATTACTAAACATATCTACTTAAAGGTGCGGAATGTCTGAACAGGATTTGAGATTCGAAATTATCGAAGTTGGAAAGCGGCTTTATGATGCGGGCCTGGCAGTGGCTAAATCCGGGAATTTGAGCGTGAGAGTTGATGCAGAAAATATCTTAATTACTGCCAGCGGCACATTTCTGGGTCAGCTTAAAGAAGAGGATATTGTTAAGGTTAATTTAGCGGATGCAAAATTTTCCGGAGATATCAAACCAAGTTCGGAGCTGCCCTTGCATAGTCTGGTCTATAAGAATTTTCCTGCCCAGGTAGTTGTGCATTGCCATCCTCCTTTAATCAACGGGTATTTTGCGGTTGCTGAAAAGATTAAGGCTATGAGTTTTGAAACTAAATTTTATCTCGGGGATATTCCGGTAATCCCCCAGGAAACACCGACGGTGGTTAACCCTGAGCCGGTAATCGCCGCCCTAAAGACAAATAACCTGGTGGTTTTAAAAAACCACGGGACAGTGGCGATTGCTGATAAGTTTGAGAACGCTTTAAGTATCACCGAGGCATTGGAAGAAGCGGTTAAAAGCGCAGCAATTGCCCGTCTGTTTGATAAAGATATTTTGGACAGCCTGGATTTCGCCTTAAAATATGATCTAAAACGCAATCAACCGGCTTATAATATGTTTAGCCGGGAGCATATTCAGGCGATCGTAGATTTAGTTAACCGGGATGAGTTCATCGCTCAAAAGGGCAGGGAGCTGGATTTAACCTTGAAATTAGCTATCCAGATGGATGGCAACCGAGAGGCATTTAAATTTAATTTTGAGCAAGGAAGGATCACCAGATTAGATTTTGATGTTGAGGCTCCATTTGTGATATCCGCGCCGGAAGCTGTTTGGGAACAGGTTTTTTTAGGCAAGCTTGATTGTTTTGTGGCGGTTACCCAGGGTAAGATGAAATTAAGCGGCCAATTAGGCCAGCTCTCCAAATGGTATGTCCCGTTTACCCGGCTGTTTTCTTTGTTTAAAGAGGTAAAGATTAAATGAATTTAAAATACCCGCTTTTTATAAACGGCAAATTTATCGAGACTTCGGAGAAACAGAATATTATCAATCCTTCTACGGGTAAGGTAATTGCTGAAGCCTCGATGGCCTCTTTAAAGGAAGCAGAGCTAGCTTTGGCCAGCGCCAGAGCCGCCTTTGATTCCGGACCCTGGCCGCATTTTTCCTTGCTTGAGCGTCGAGAATTTATCTTTAAGATTGTTCAGGGTATTTTGGATAATGCTGCTACCTTGGCGCAGTTGGAAACGCAAAATACCGGAAAGCCGATCAAAGAAACCACTTTTATGGATATCCCTTCCAGCGCCAAGACTTTTGAGTTTGCCGGAAACAATTTTATAAATTACCTGGCTGATGAAGAATTAAATGTGTCTGAAGACGCGAAGTCCCACTTACTCCGTGAACCCCTGGGTGTGGTATTATTGATCATTCCCTGGAACTATCCGCTTTTGATTGCCTGCTGGAAATTAGCTTCGGCTTTAGCTGCCGGGAATACAGTTATTTTAAAACCATCCAGTCTTACTCCGCTTACTGCTTTGGAGTTGTCCAAGATTGTTCACCAGGCTGGCCTGCCTGCAGGAGTAGTAAATGTGATTAACGGCGGCGGTTCGCAAATCGGCAAAGAGCTTTGCGTGGATAAACGGGTGGATATGATTTCTTTTACCGGTAGCAATGAAACAGGCAAAGAGATTTTACAATATGCCTCCAAGAATATAAAAAAGATGACCCTGGAGTTGGGAGGTAAAAGCGCCAGTATTGTATTTGACGATGTTGATTTAGGAGTTGCGGTAAACAGCTGCCTTGCGTCGATTTTCTTAAATCAGGGGCAAATGTGTACGGGGATGTCCCGGATTTTCGTGCAGGAAAAAATCTACGCTAAGTTCCTGGCTGATTTCGTGGAGAAAGCTAAACGCATAAAATTAGGCCTGGCTGATGATTTTGAGACTCAAATGGGGCCATTGATCAATGACGCCCAGCGTAAAAAGGTAATTGCCTATATTGAAAAAGCAAAAGCCGAAGGCGCTAAACTTTTATGCGGCGGGAAGATCCCGGAAAACGCGGAATTAAGAAACGGTTATTTCTTTGAACCTACGGTTTTAGTTAATGCCAATGCGCATTCGCATATATTTAAAGAAGAAGCATTTGGCCCGGTGGTTTTAATTAATAAATTTAGCGGCCCGGATGAAGCCGCAATTTTAGCCAATAGCGTGGATTTTGGCCTGGCTGCCTGTATCTGGAGCAAGGACCTGTTTTTGGCTCAGGAGTTAGCCAGGAAAATAAATGCCGGGACTGTCTGGATCAATACTTACGGGATGTTTTATAGCCAGCTTCCTTACGGCGGGTTTAAACAGAGCGGTTTTGGCAAGGAGTTGGGCAGGGAAGGTTTTTTAGAGTATACTCGTTTGAAGAATGTGATTTTAGACCAGTCAGCCGAAGGCAAACCGCTGGTTAATTATTGGTATGGATTCTAATGGATATAGTTGATATTTTAAAACAGCGCTCAAAAGAATATGGGGATAGGACAGCGATTATTTTTGGCCAGGAACAGATTTCTTTTGATCAGCTGAAGAATAAAGTTTTTTCTCTGGCCCAAGGTTTACTTAAGCTTGGGCTAAAGCGCGGGGATAAAGTTGCTATTTATCTCCCCAGCTGGCCGGAATATATTTATAGTTATCTGGCTATCTGGTCAATCGGGGCATGCAGTGTGCCTTTAGATTTTATGCTTACCGAGGATGAAATAATCTCTTGCCTTAGCCATTCCGAAGCCAAGGTTCTGATTACCAAACATAAAGCCAATATTTCATTTGCCAATCTTAAGTCTGGACTGCCTTCATTAAAACATATCATTTCCTGCCGTACTGCCGAAGAGGGTACGTTGAGTTTCGAAGAGTTTTTAGCTCAAGAAACAAATAATTTCTCCGGTTTAGAGGTAAAAGAAAAGGATTACGCCATAATCTTTTATACCTCAGGCACAACCGGAAAACCAAAAGGGGTGTTGATTAATTATCTTCAGCTGGATGCCCCGACGAAATCAATGGCCTTCTTTGTCAATGCGGACTTAAACTCTAAGGACGTTACGCTTTGCGCCCTTCCGTTTTCGCACCTCGGCGGTTTGATTTATATTCAGAATACGATTACCTTTGGCCTGACCCTGGTATTGATGGAACGTTTTATGCCCCTGGATTTCTTAAGGAATGTGCAAAGCCATAAGGTCAATTTTTTCTGGATTGTCCCCTCGATGTACTATGCCCTGCTGCAATTAAAGGAGTTTGAGACCTTTGATTTATCCAGCCTGCGTTGGATCGTTACCTTTGGTGCCTCCAGCTCTCCGGATGCCTTGCGCCGGTTCCATCAGTTTTGCCCCAAGGCGCATCTTTTAAACGGTTGGGGCTTAACTGAGACCAATGCCCCGACTGTGGTTTTACCGATGGGTTCTAAAAATATTGAAAGTGTCGGCAGGCCCGCTCCCTGGATTGAGGTAAAGGTTTTTGATGATTTGGGAAAAGAGTTAAAAGCAAACCAGGTAGGTGAAGTTGCAGTAAAAAGCTGGGTAGTTACTGATGGTTACCTTAAAGACGAAGAGCTGAGTCGTCAGACTATCCGTAATGGGTGGTTTTATACCGGGGACCTGGGTAAATTTGATGCCCAGGGATTTCTTTATATTGTCGGCAGGAAGAAAGAAATGATTAAGGTTGGCGGAGAAATTGTTTTTGAGCCGGAAGTAGAGTCGGTTTTGTTGAAACATCCGGATATAGCTGAAGCTGCGGTAGTCGGGGTCTCGGATAAGTTACGCGGGGAGCTCCCCAAGGCATTTCTTGTAGTTAAAGAAGGAAAGAATATTTCGGATGAAGATTTACGTTTTTTTCTGCGCCAGCACCTGGCGCATTTTAAGATCCCGCATTATTTTGAGTTTTGCGCCGAGCTTCCCAAAAACCGCACCGGTAAGATTGACAAAGAAAAGCTGAGAAAATAATTTTATTTATGCAGGATATCAAAGAATTAACTCTTCAAGAGCTGGAGGATAAGCTGGAGATCTTTGGCGTTAAGAAATACCACGCCAAGCAGATATTCTCCTGGATCTACAAGAAATTGACTTTGGATTTCGCTCAAATGAGCGATTTGCCGAAAGGGCTAAGGGATAAATTAAAAGACCATTTTTTTATCTCCGGTTTAGAAATCGCCAGAAAGATAAAGTCAAGCGATGGTACGAAGAAGCTGCTTTTAAAGTTAGCGGACGCAAATTTTATTGAAGCGGTAATTATTCCCGTTAATCAAAGACTTACAGCTTGCGTTTCTACCCAGGTGGGGTGTAAGTTTGCCTGCCGTTTCTGTGCCAGCGGGATGAATGGTTTTAAGCGTAACTTGAGCTGCGCAGAGATATTAGATGAGCTGCTCCTTTTGGAAAAAGAGGTTTTTCCAGAGAGGCTGACGAATTTGGTGTTTATGGGCACGGGAGAGCCCCTGGATAACTACGAGGAAGTACTCAAATCAGCCAAGATTATAAATTCTTCAGTGGGGTTTAATATGGGGGCGCGCAGGATCAGTATATCGACTAGCGGGATCATCCCCGGAATACTCAAGCTTGCAGGTGAAGGGCTGCAAATAGAACTATCGGTTTCTTTACATGCCGCCGATGATAAATTGAGAAGCGAGCTTATGCCGGTTAACAAAAAATACCCGCTCAAAGAGTTGATTGCCTCCTGTAAGGAGTATAGCGAGAAGACTAACCGTCAGGTGACCTTTGAGTATATTTTAATTAAAGGGATGAACTCAGATTTAAAGAACGCCCAGTTACTGGTAAGATTGCTTTCCGGATACAAGCTTTCGAAGGTTAACCTGATTCCCTCTAACCCGGTTAGTGGGCTTGGATTAGAACCACCGGATAAGAAAAGTACCCTGCTATTTAAGGACTATCTTTTTAAGCAGGGAGTAAACGTGACTTTGCGCCGAGAGCGCGGGCAGGACATCGATGCTGCCTGCGGACAATTGAGGTTAAAATATGAAAAAAATTAATCCGGGGATTTTATTGATTTTTTTGAGTATCTGGTTATCCGGTTGCGGGGAACAGAAGATCAAGAACCTTGATGCTCAAGGCGAAAGCATTATTTGTTTTGGAGACAGTATTACTTTCGGTTATGGGGCAAATCCCGGGGAGGATTACCCGACAGCTTTGAGCAAGATGGTAAAACTCGAAGTAATTAATGCCGGAGTGGACGGCGATACCAGTTTTTCTGCCTTAGAGCGTCTGGAGCAGGACGTTTTATCCAAGAATCCCCGTTTGGTTATTGTTGAATTCTGTGGGAATGATTTTCTAAAGAAGATTCCCAAAGAAACAACAATTAAGAATTTAGGCGAAGTTATTGACCGCATCCAGGCGAAGGGGATAATGGTGGCCCTGGTGGATATCAGCGCGGGCCTGTTTTTTCGGGAATATCGAGCGGCTTTTAAAAAGCTGGCTGAAGAGAAACAGGCGATATTTATTCCTGTAGTTTTATATAAGATTATTACCAACCCATCGATGAAAAGCGACTTTTTTCATCCTAATGCGCGTGGGTATAAGGTTGTAGCCAGCCGGGTATATAACGCAATAGCCAGGTATATTAAATAATATGAGAAAAATGAGTTTGACTCAAATGAAAGAAAAACAAAAAGGAACTGTTTTGGATATCTCTGCTGGATCGGCATTGCAAAATAAGTTTATGAGCATGGGGATTTATAAAGGCAGGGAGATTACCAAAATCAGCCATATTGGTTTAAAAGGTCCGGTAGCGATTAAAGTGGGCAGAAGTGTTTTAGTGCTGGGCCACGGAGTAGCCAATAAGATAGTGATTGAAAGCCATGATTAAAAAGATTTTTTTAGTGGGTAATCCTAATGTCGGCAAGAGCGTAGTTTTTTCGCGCCTTACGGGAGTGCAGGTTATTTCTTCTAACTATGCCGGCACTACGGTTGAGATCATGCGCGGATTCCTTAAGCTTGGAGATCAGGAGATTGAGGTCATCGATTTGCCGGGCACATATTCACTTGAGCCCAGCTCTAAGGCAGAAGAGGTTGTTGGATCATTATTAAATGAATCTACCAAGGACGAGATAGCGGTTATCAATATAGTTGATGCCACTAATCTGGAGCGTAATCTCTATCTGACTTTACAGCTTCTGGAGGCGGGTTTACCGGTAATGATTTGTTTAAATATGTGCGATGAAGCAAGGCATCATGGCGTAAGCATTGATATACATAGTTTAGAGAAGATCCTCGGGATTGCGGTTGTTCCGACTTGCGCTGTAACCGGTTCAGGCATAAAAACACTTGTTGAGAGGATAAAAGAAATAAAGATTAAACCCCGGGATAAATCCAGCCACCGGAATCGTTGGCAGGCAATCGGTGAGATCATCGAGCAGGTGCAGCGTTTAACCCACAGGCATCATAATCTACGTGAGCTTTTGGAAGATGCTTCAGTAAGGCCGTTTAGCGGCGCGTTCATTGCCATTGGCGTGATGTTTGCTTCTTTTGAGATTGTACGTTTTATCGGCGAGAATTTGATCAGCAGGATAGCTGATCCTATTTTTCTTAATTTTTATCAACCGCTTTTAATTAAACTAAGCCCGCTTTTGGGTGAAGAGAGCTTTCTCCATCATTTATTAATCGGGGATTTAATTAATGGCAAGATTGATTTTAAGCAATCCTTAGGGTTATTAACTACTGCTCCTTATATTGAGTTTGCCATGGTCCTGCCTTATATAATCTCTTTTTATTTAGTCCTAGGGTTGTTAGAGGATATAGGTATCCTGCCGCGTCTGGCCATGCTTTTAGATAATCTCTTGCATCGTATCGGGCTGCATGGTTTCGCGATTATCCCGGTACTTCTGGGTTTAGGCTGCAATGTCCCGGGGATTTTAGCTACGCGTAATTTAGAATCCCGGCGTGAACGCTTTATTGCCGCAACTTTAATTTCCATTGGTATACCCTGTGTAGCTTTGCAGGCGATGATTCTTGGTTTGCTGGGTGAATATTCCGGATTTTATGTTTCCGGAGTATATTTGGTTCTTTTAGTCATCTGGGTGGTTTTGGGGGTTGTCCTGAATCATACTGTTAAAGGATATAGCCCGGAACTTCTGGTTGAGATTCCTCCTTACCGGTTTCCTGCGTTATCAACGTTGTGGAAAAAACTATTTTTGCGGATTAAAGGATTCGTAATTGAAGCCGCGCCGTTGGTTTTATTAGGCGTTTTAATCATTAACGTACTTTTATACTTTAAACTGTTTGATTTATTTACGGCTTTATTCGCTCCGGTAATCAAGGGATTGTTCGGCCTGCCCAAAGAAGCAGTGGTTGCTTTAGTGATGGGGTTGTTTAGGAAGGATGTGGCAGTGGGCATGCTTATGCCTCTGGCTTTAAGCGTTAAACAACTATTTATTGCCGCCGTTCTTTTGGCCATATCTTTTCCCTGCGCGGCGACCTTTGTAGTATTTTTTAAAGAACTGGGATTTAAGGATTTGCTTAAGGCAACTTTAATTATGTGCGTTGTTGCTTTATTTACCGGAACCCTGCTTAATTTCGTTATTCATTAGAGAACAAGGCCGCACCTATTTTTATTGCTAGAAATAGATGCGGCCCTATTATTATGCCGAAGAAGGGAAACAGCAAGTCTCGTTTCTCTTTACCGTCCAGTTTTTCTCGTATCATCAATTCTCGTCAGTTAATCAGTCTTAAATCCTTTCAGTTGGTTTAAGTTAAATTAAAGAAATGGGCACTTTTGGGCTCATTTTGTGCCAATTTATGTGCCAGGCTGAAAAACTTTATTTTTTATCCTAACTTGTATAAAGAGTGTTTTTTGGCACATTTCTTGATAGGGGGAACATTTTAGGAATGAGGGGATAAAAATAATGCTAATACCTTGGTATAAGATTTCAGGTATTGATATTGATTTTACTGATGTAGCTATTAAGGCAGCAGGAGTTTTTACTGAGGTCTTTAGCAACAGACCAGTAAATCATACCTGTTGGAATTACTCCATGAACCGTGATGACGTTGATTTATCAAAGAATATTTTAGATTATTATTTGCCTGTTGAATTTGTTGATACTCGAAAAGGTGATTTAGTTTTGTTTTTAAAGGATGGGAAAATAAAACACTCTGCGCTGATATTTAAAAAAGCAAGCACTGTTGAAGATACGATTATCAGGGCTAAGTTTAGTAATTTACCAATCTATCAACACCTATTAAAACATACTCCAAGATTTTATGGAGAAGAAATAAGTTTCTTTAGAAAGGAGAAAGATGTTTGAAGAAATAGAAAAATACGAAATCAGCGGAGTTATGAGCGAAGAAGATAAAAAAGAAATATTGTCTATACTGGATTTCCTTACTGTTTTTGCCAGAGGCTATTGTTACAATCTTGAGAAACCAAAAAATAATTTTAACAATGCCTTAAATATTTGGGTGGCGAAGATGTGTAACTGGGGTTGGGCGCAGAGAACGGTTGCTGAATTAATCCGAGCATCTACCGCTAAGGCAGGAAGCCATGTTAAAGTTACAAGCGGTATTATTAGACCATTCCCACAATTCGAGCGAAGACCAAGAAAACATAAAACAGTAATCGATGAAGAAATTTCTTTGGATAACTTACTAGACCAAGGGGCTGATGTGATTGCTGGTAATCTCAAACAAGATACCCTAAAAGCAATCTCCGCAGAAGAGAGGCAGAGAGTAATAAAAAGCTTAACAAAGATTCAGGTTAGTTATTTTGATTTATTTGATAAGGGCTTAACTGTTGAGCAAGTTGCAGAAGAATTAAATAAAAGTATAAGCAATGTTAAAAAAGTTTATCTTACCTTAAAAAAGAAATTCGAAGGTATTAAATTCAGTCAAATCTTAAATCCAAGCATTGAAATACAAATTACGGAAGGGGAATAACATGAGAGAAATTAATGCAGAGTTAATCCGCATTGATGGTTTTAAGTTTCAAATTAAGGGTTATGGTAAATACATTTCCATAAAAGACCAAGTTTTACAACAGCAATGGGAGAGCTGGAAATTAAACAAAATTATATCTTTTGAGTATTCGCAAAATGGAGAATGGAGAACTTTAACTAAATTTCTGAGCCAGGATGAATTAAATAAGGAGCTAGAATGTAATTCGACCATTTATAGCATACGTGGAATCTTAGAATCGAAGAATATTTTTGGGTTTAAATTAAAAGGTAATCCCAATTTTTTTTCAATTGGGGATTACCGAAGGAAATATTTACTTCCTTTAGCAGTAGACTCAATGGTCGAAGTTAGTTTTAAGGCAAATAGAAGAAAAGATAGAATTTATTACAATACAGTCAATATTAAGACTGCTATATAGATTATATATAGAATATCTATAGAAGAGATTTTATAGAAGTGATTCTATAGAAGAGATTCTATATATAATATAGGTTTCTACCCTGTTTCTACCTTTTTAAAGGGTAGATAATAGGTAGATAAGCAGGTAAGTAAGGTAGATTGCAAGAAAAGTACCTGAAAGAGGAGTTTTACCCTAAAAACGGTCTTTTAAAATTATTTTTCGTGCTTAAATTTACTGAAACATGGCTAGATATTGAGAAGTAGATAAGTTTTTAAGTTAGTTAAAGCTAATGCTAATGCTTTTAGACAGATGAATAATCTGTCTTTTAGTGTTAGCTTTTTTATTTTTAGCAAGCTCTGGGATTTCCAACCCAACTTGCACTCCTGCCCGAAAGGGCTAAAGTCTGATTCATTTAGCGTCTCTAAAGAGACCGTAATCTAGGCTGAGATTAAGCTCCTCAAGCAATTAACGAATAGCTGCCCCTAGAGCCGAAGGCTATTGGCTAACTGGTCAGACCCAAAAATTCAAAGAGAATAGCTTTAAGTTATATTCACACCCGAAGAGGTTAAGAAGACCACACCCGAAGAGATTAAAACTTAGAAGCGATTCAAACTTGATAAAAAGAAACAAGAAAGATAATTGCAAGATTATCTAGATATTTTAAAGTTAATGAGGATTACCAAAAAGATATTTGGTAATAATCTTCCTGAAACCAAGACTAAAGAGAAGGTAGCAGAAACCAAGACTAAAGAGAAATTAAAGTCGTTGAAACGAAAGCTGCTGAAATCGAAGTTGAAGAAACAAAGGGAAGAGGAAGTAAAAAAGAAATTTAAAAATAATCAGAATCAAAGGATAAATAAAAATGAAAGAAGGAATAATTGAACGTGCGTACATTCTTTTAAATGAGCCAGTAGACCCTAATTTAAAGTGTCCTGTTGAACTCGTGGACATAGTTAATTTCGTTGAAGTTGCACCTGGGGAGGATGTTGTTTATTTTGCCTCACCTGCACAAGATAGGGCAGCTACTGAAATAGTTGTTGCGGATGCAGCGGGAAGTATAACTTACGTAAAGATTCCGTTGAAGTCTACAAGCACTTTAAGTTTTTCTGGTTTACAGTCTAATCTTGAAACAATCTTACTTGATGAAATTGTAAATTCAAAAGACCAAACTGCTTTAGCTGCGAAGAAAGATGGTATTATTCGTGCTATGGATAACATTGAGAAGAAAAATATTCTCAGTCTTTGTTTAGCTGCTTCTGCTCAGGAAGTTAACAAAGTTTCTGGCGAAGATTTACTCGATACCATCATAGCCTTAAAGCAGAAGGTTGATAAATATTGCAGTGATTACATCCTCTTAGTTGCATCTGATGTTATGGAAGCGATTGAGAAATATGATAAAGAAAATGTCTCTACATTTAACTACAAAATGAGCATTATGGATGAGATTGCAAAATTAGGTATTAAGAAAGTGGTTAAAGTAGTTGGCGAAGATGGCAGTGGTGTTCCTGTATTAGCTGACGGAAAAGCCATATTGATTGGTCGTGAATCCGCAATTGCAAATAATGGCAGACCTTTAACTCTCGCAAGGCGCAAATTTTCTAAAGAAATCGCTGAGGCTAGCGGTGCTACCGAAGGCGCATCAAGATTGGTTGATGTTGTTAGAATCCCCTTGCCTGTTAATGCAGCTGGGAAGCAGACAATTGGCTACTCAGTTTATGGGTATGAAAGTGTTGTTCAAGTGCTTTTGAACCCTAGGGCTATTTCTTGGAGTGACGATTTGATTTCTTAAGTTTGATTAGGTTTTGATAAAAGAGAGGGAAGGAATTCCCTCTCCCAACAATTTTATCAAAAAGGAGTATCTAAAATGGAAATTATAGTTTAAACGTATTTATTTTAAGCAGAGCCCCATGGGAGGCTGTGTATTTTTTATTTTATAAGGAGAGTGAATTAGATGGAATCTAAATATTGTCCTCGTTGTTTCTTAAATTTGCCTATAAAAGAATTTCGCAAAGATTTAAAAGAGCCCGATGGACTCAGGAAATACTGTAAGGAGTGCGCTCATCGAGACGTAGATAAACCGCCTAAGAAACTCAAGATTGATTGTGTTGAAATTAAATTTAATGAGTTGGGTGGGAGGATTTAATGACTCATTACGAAGAGCATAAAAAAATTAGGCAAGAGCTGTTTCAAGCCAGGTTGCTGTATCCTAATTTGGTAGGTGTCTACAATGGAGCTAGACAGCGATGTAATAATTCACATGCTAAGGCTTATAAATCTTATGGCAAGCGGGGGATAAGATGTGAAATTACTTTTAAAGAATTGGTTTATATTTGGAATCGTGATAAGGCGTATTTATTAATTCATCCTTCTTTAGACAGAAAAGATAATGATGGTAACTACTCTAAAGATAATTGTAGATTTATAGAAATGGAAGAAAACACACATAAAAGAAAAGAAGATAATAAAATAGCTAGAGAAAAAAAGAATAGAACTCATTTAGAAAAAGTAATGATTCAGCTAAGTAATTTAAAGCAAAACAGAAATCTAACACAAGAGGCTCTAAAAATTCTAGCTGAAAAGTATTAAAGGGAAAGGAGAAGCATGACAACACGGCAAAAGAATAAGATTATTTATTATAGGAAATTAGGGCTGAGCGTACGTGAAATTGCCAAGTTAATCGAAACAAGCTCAGCGAATGTACACAGGTTTATTAAGAATTACCTGAACAGGTAGATTGAGCATAATTAAGAGCAACGGTAGAAACAGGTAGAAACTAAGCAAAAAAATGTGCAGACTTGGAAGTAGGTTTGATACGTCCTTTATTATTTTTAAAAAATTCAAGCAGAGCTAATAAATAAACACTTTATTTTTTATTTATGAATCTTTCTTACGCCCATACTTAGAAATTCTTTTTCATCCCCATTATCCTCAAGAGGTTTACGCATATTTGTTATTGTCTCTTCGTTTGAATCTTTATGAATTACCATAAGCATTAAGGAAATGTCGTTATTTTCCCAAAGCTCTTTAATTGCTTTTCTCATACATTTTATTTTGGTAGTTTCGCTTTCTTCGGCAGTATTAGATTCAATCATTAGCAAGAAAACAGGAATCGGAAGTTGAGCTCCACACAGCATAAATTTTTCTTCCAAACCCTCTATTTTCATCATAATGGTTTTCTTTCGATTCTCGACTTTAGCCTTTATCTCAGATTCATTCATAATCTCCTCCTTTTGAGTTAAATTATAGCACAGAAATTAAAGTTATAGAATTGTAAAAGAATATTTACCTTCATTAAAAATCTGCCCTATTGAAATACTGCCTGAATTATACCCTTTCTTACCTCTTAGCATAAGCCAGGTTAAACGATTATCTTCTCATAGCAACATTCTCAATAAAAAATATTCAAAATTATATTTTAAGCACAAAATAAAAAGCGATTTGTCAAAAGAAGCCCTACAATCGACGTTTATTTTTGGGGTTTAGAAAATAAAATACGGTTAATTGGCTATTATAAGAAACTGTCTCAGGCTGAGCTCAAAAATGGGGATATTCAAAAGCCCGATATTTAAGCACGAATCTGAGTTGAGGCTGAGCACGAAATAAAAGTGTTCAGTTATCGAGCAGGGGAGCTTAAAAATAAGTTTGTGAGGGAATTTAGAAATAAATTCTACCGAGCAAAAATAAATCTGTGCTCAATTTATTTTTAGGAATCCTCGGACAAAGGAACAGTAGGTTATCATCCATCTAATTGATTATTTTTGCTAAAAACAACCCTCCGTCGGTGTAACTCATTGATAACAATAAGTTTATATAAAATTTATATCAACGCATCATAATACTTATTATAGGAAGTAGCTTCGATTTTATGATTTATTTATAATAATAAATCATAGGCGCAGGTTGACATATATCTTTTCCGACGGTAGGAGAGTTGTGATTTATTATTTTGATAAATATTATAATTTATTACTTCAGTAAATACTATTTAGGATAAGATGTGTTACCGAGCTTATTCGATTCGAGGTCTTTTATCGTGGATATTTTTTTAACTGTAGCGTTATCGTCTGGAGAGTATTGAATAACATAAACTTCTCTTGCATCCTTGAAAAAACTTTCTTGCTCCAATTCCCCTACATTAAAGATAATCATATTCGATTTTACTATAAATGTTGTAGGTGGATAACTAAAGCCGTAGTTATCTGATATTTTAATTGAATTTCTTTCAGGAATATTTTGTAGCAGAAAAACTATTACAGAGGTTTTAGGGGCAAGTGTATAAAATGCCGTTTTAATTCCCACATCAGTTTTTCTAAAAACTTCTGTTTTAGTAATTTCCTTCTCAACTTTTACGATATTATTAATTTGGATTTTATTTTCTAGGCTTTTGACCTGAACTAGCAATGCTATTACAGAAACACTTAGTCCGATAACAAGAATTTTCTGATTACGAGTCCATTTATTATTCATTTTTAAGTTATTTTAAATTAGTTTTCCCTAGAAAGGAATCATGATTTTCTATCACATCATCCTTTGTCTCTAGCTTGCCATCTTGACCAGCAAAATGTAATAAATAACCTTTGTTTTTATCTAACGTATAACTCAGCTTATTTTTTCCCAATTGGTTAATATCATCCAAAATTAAAGGGTATCGAGAGGTTAAATCTTCTAGCGTTTTTGGAAAATCCCCTTTCTCTTTATTATAATTTTCTATATTAGAAACAATTGAAATCATTGCATTAGCTTTAGAATAACCTATATTAAAACCTCCGCTGTATCCTATAACAGCAGAAGCAATATTCAATATGAACAATATATGTAAAATGGATTGAGCGCCTATCCAAAACATTGACTTCGTAAGAACTGATTTTTGTTGATTTTCTGTTAAATTTTGCAATGACCATTTAATTAATAGCCAATAATCAAATAGGAGACCACAGCATATCAAAACTATAATACTTACGATAAAGATTTTAATTTCACCTATCATCCTAAAAATATCGATTTGTTTTAAATTTAGGATAGTAATAATAGATATAGTGCCTGCTAAAAGACCAAAATCTATCTTTAAGTAAAACTTACACGTCTCACGTTCAGCTTTAATTATTTCTTTAGTATCATTTAATCCCATAAACACTCCTTATGAATTTCTATTCAAAGTCTTTATATACATTTGATTGAAACATTGAAAAGATTATGGTTATTATACCAACTGAGAAGAAAATCCAATACAGGTGGCTAGGTAGGTTTCGCATATTACCAAATACATCGAAAAGATTAATTGAGGCAACGAAAAATATAGCAATTCCTGTGATTAAGAATAAGGTGCAAAAGATTCTAGAAAATGCAAAGCCAAAACACCCTCGCTTAATAAATAATGTAGGTAAAAATTCAATTTTATTATTTTGTTTTTCTATAACATCATTCATCACGGTTTTTTCTCCCGCAAACATAAAATTAGTTATTAAAAAGAGTGAACCTGAAATCAAAAAAAACATACCAGACAATATAAATAAGAAAGTATCCACCTGTGTATTATTTTGTTTCACAAAAGTTGAAATGGCTATTGCGATTGAGCCGAGCGTTATAATCCTAATCCCAAAATCAATTTTAATAGATGTTTGTTGCATATTTTCCCTCCTTAAGCAAGAAAGCAACCCTCTAATTTAGAGAGTTGCCATTGATTCGACTATTTAAATCTCATCACTACTCCTTTGTGATATTGATGAAATTATACCTCTAACCTTAAATCAAGGCAACATAATAATAGGTGTGGGCAATAGGTAAATCCAACTGAGTATTTTTCTTGGAGTAGCCATCTTTTAGGGGTATAATTAAATAATGGACAAAAACAACTTCCAAAGAATAATTGCTAAAGAAGGTTTAATCATATTGGGCATTATTATAATTACGAGGATTTTTACTATTCCTTCCAGGTATGAAAGACACGACCATTTTTTATCATTTACAATACTAGCTTTGTTTATTTATGGAGGTATTCGTTTTGCCATTTGGGCAATAAGAATTTTAGAGTTGAAGCCTAAGATGACTCTCAAGATAAGAAATATACTGCATTCAAGATTTTTCATAAAAGAATTCCCATGGATACTAGGGGCATTGTTATTTACTGGTTTATTTGCTGTTGCCATGGTGGCAGTTAAACCCGAATATGGGTTTCGTATTGATACTGCAATGACCGTTAATAAAGATAATAAGGTAGAAGTAACAGAGGCAAACAAAAAAAACATAGAAAGTTTATTAGGCAAAAGTATAGAAGGTATGCCTGAGCAACAGGTTCAGATAGAAGCAGAAAAGCAATTTGTAATTAATAGAGCGGTGCACAATAGGCAAAGAATTCTTTATAAGATATTTCGTGCTCTTTTTCTTCTAGGGCTATGTTTTTATCCCATTTATTGCCTAATAAGATTTATTCTCTGGACAGCTAAGGAAAGATAGCACTACAAGACGATGAGAATAATGGGATGCCTTTTGTTGACAAAATGTAAAAATGTGTTAAGATTTTAGTCAGAAGGGGAAAAGATGACATTAAAGAGACTGACCGTTGAAATAGATGATGAGTTGCATGCAAAAGCAAAGGGCAAGGCATACTCAGAGGGGAAAACCTTGAAAGAAAAGGTTATTGAATTATTAAAGGCGTGGCTTAAGGAGTAAATTTTTTTAACTAGTAATGTTAAAATTGACAAAGTTGCACAAATTGACAATACAAATACTGCAATCGATTTTATTAAAAAAATATATTTTTACAGCGACGGAGATTTTGGCTTTAAAAATAAAATTTGATGAGAATTGATGTTAAACTTTAGTATAAGGTTAAAACATACTAAAGGAGGGAATAAAGTGAAAGAATTTGTCGATGCTGTAGAGCTTGGGAAGATGCTCAATCTTTCTGTGCAGATGGTTAACTTTTATCGCAGAAAGGGAGTATTAAAAGGTTTTAGGGTTGGTAAACATTATCGCTTTGATGGAGACGAGGAGATAGCGAGATTAAAGAAAGGTCAGAATAACTGATGGCTGGAGTAGCGAGAGAAACCAATAAGAGCTTTCGTGTATGGTGGATAGTTGATAAAAAGCGAGAATACTCAAGTATTCCTAAAATTGAATGCCCTTCTAAGAAAGAAGCAGAACGTAGAGCTTGGGTTAATGAAGAGAAGGGGGTTAATTTATCTCCTAGGGGAAGCAGTATTGTTGACATTGCTTTCAAATTCTTTGATATTAACTATTCTACTTGCAAAGATAGCACATCAGAAACCTTCTCTGAGATGCTAAATTGGTTTGATTGCTACGTAAACGAAGCAGGCAGTAATGAGATTAAGGATTTTAACGATTCGTTAATTAGAGATTACAGAGGATGGGCTATTAATAAAGGGCGCTCTCCATCTTCAGTTAATCGAGATTTAAGTTATTTAAAGCAAGTTGGAGAATATTGTATGCGCAAAGGAATAATCAAAGACTTTGACCGCAAGAATATTAAAAACTTAAAGATAGAGCGCAAAATTGTGCCAATGGCAACAGGAAAAGAAACTCTGAGTATTTTGAGTTGGTTTAAAAAATACGCTACCTATTACTATGCCTGGATGTATTTTCTTGTAACAAGGGGTTGGCGTAGGAGCGAGTTTAGAAAAATGTCAATTTCTAATATTGAAATCCTTAATCAACGTTTAATTATTCCTTATGCAAAAACAGGAGCAAGACCGCATCATTTGACTGATAAAGAATGTATTGTTTTGAATGAACATATTCTTTTGCTTAAACGGACAAAACAATATAAGCCAGGAGGCTTGCTTTATCCACCTTTAAGGAAAACTAAATCTGGTTATATTAGTAAAAATACTTTGTTGCTCTTGTTGCAAAAAGCTTGTGAGGAATTAAAGATTGAGAAGCACCTTACCCTACATTCATTTAGGCATCGTGTAGTTACGGAATTATTAGATAAGGGGTATAATCCTGAGAATATAAAATTAATTACAGGACATCAAGATACCAATACTATTTATAAGTTTTACGCACACAGTAATCCTAGAGCAGTAGAGAGCGCAATAAAGACTATTGAGGATTCAATAGGGATTGTGCCAATTCGTGTGCCAAAGAAAGGTAAATAAGATGATTTATATACGAGAACAGAGAAAATTAATGCCGAAGAAGGGAGTTGAACCCTTACGGAGTTGCCCCCATCGGTTTTTGAGACCGACGTGTATGCCATTCCACCACTTCGGCAGAGATTTTTAAGTTGACGCTAAGCATTTTATATTCTAAAATAGCAAAGGTCAAGAAGATAAATTTAATGGTCGTTATTTTGGTTTTAACGACGCGTATTTTCTATTTTTCGTTAAGCATGGTATAGAATTTTGCGATAAACTTATCAAGAGAAGCCTGCATAAGGAAATAAAATTGATTATCAAGATTCGGGTGGATAAGATAAATCAGGAGTTCTTGATGTGAATGAAAAAAGCGGGATTATAGCTGATATTATATGGTTTTGGATCGGTAATTAGTAGGTGTTTGACCAGATAAAGAAAAAGTTCACCCGGACAGTGGCGCAAGGGGGTAGCTATGATTAAGAAGATCAGGATTACGATCTTCTTCTCTCAGCGGTGAGAAACTGCGCAAACTGTAAGGAAAAACGGAGTTTGAGTTTTTGTGCAAGGTTCTTGCAGATACGCATACTGTTGGCTAAGATAATACTTTTGTTTAAGTATCTGATTTATGGAGTGTATATTTAATCAGCCCTCTTATCCTTTGTTTGAGAAGGGAAACCGGGAGAAACGATATCAGGTGTTTTTGTTGGGTAAATGGAGGCTGTATTTCGTATGGAGTTTGTGAATCTTGACTCTGGATTATAAATGAAGAAAGTCTTATTGGTTGATCTCGCGGTCGAGTGTGACTGTGTGGATGTTGACAAAACCTTAAGATATACAAGTCTGAAGAGGAAACCTAAGCTTGGTTTACAGTATTTGTGTTCCGCGATCGAGCAAAGTGGCTATGATCTGGTTTGCGAGATTTTAGACCAAGAGGCTTCACCTTTTTCTTTAAGTCAGCTTATCGATAAAGCTAGCAGGGAAGATGTGCTGTTTTTGGGTTTTTACTCCCATTCTTTGATTAAAGATATCCTCATAGGCTGTTTGAAGAAAATAAAAGCCGCCTGTAACGTGCCTGTTATTATTGGAGGACCGGGATATATCCATGATCGCGATTTCCTGGATAATGGATGCGATATAGTAGTGCATGGGGAGGGGGAGAATACAATTTTGGATGTGATTAATTATTTGGAGGGAGGCCGTCAGCTAAATTCCGTTAAAGGAGTGTCGTATAAAGAAGGTGGGAGTTTGTTATATAACGGATCGCGGGATCTGATCGAGAACTTGGATGATATACCCTTTCCCAGCAGGGATAAGATAGCGTTGGATAAATACTACGATCACTACAATCTTTCCGCGAGGCTTCCTTATGCCACTATGATAACTTCCCGGGGATGTGTGTTCGAATGTCTGTTTTGTAATTCTCCTGATATATGGCTTAGACGTTATCGGGTGCGTTCGGTGGGAAACGTTATCAGGGAAATAGATAGTTTAGTATCTGATTATAAAGTAAAATATATTTCTTTTCAGGATGATATATTCTCGTGGAACCAGGAGTGGTTGAATGATTTTTGCGGTGTCTTGATTAAGAAAAGATACGATTTGAATTGGATGTGTCTTCTGCATCCTTTTAGTTTGAGAGAAAACAGGGAAAAAAGCATTCGGTTGATGAAAAGGGCGGGATGCAGATTGATTTCTTTCGGACTCCAGTCTGTTGATGGGCATGTTTTAAGAAATATCAATAGGAGTCCCAAGGAACCACAAGCCTTGGCGGAGATGGTTGCTCTTACCAAGAAGAACGGTATTTTGACCAACATTGATTTTATTTTCGGATTGCCGGGAGACACAAGGGAAACTCTTGAGAAAAACATAGAATATGCTCTAAGAGTGAGACCACATCTGGCAAACTTTCATCCGGTGATGGTTGTTCCTGGGACGCTTCTGGAATCCCTATACAGTGATTCCGGGAAACGCAATTTTACCCAAGAAGAATTATTTTCTTTGAGTTCGCGCGCCTCAAGGAGGTTTTTTTCGAAACCGAAGACGTTATCGCGGATTTTTTGGCATGTCCTGAAAAACAATCCCGGATGGTTACTTTTGTTGCCGTTTTTTTTAAGATATATTGTCGATATGTTAGGTTTAACGGGGATACGTCGTGCCGCAAGAAGCGGTGAAAAAAGGGGATTCAAGGTTAGAGAGGAGAGTGGGGAATGGAAAGACTTATTTTGAAAGCGGGGTTTATTTGTTTATTGTTATGTTTTGGGGTTACGTTTTGTTTTGCGCAAAATGAACCGGCAGAACAGTTGGTGCAGAATCTGCCTCCGGCGGATGTCCAGGCGGTTATCTCTGGAAATATCATATTTGATGGTTATAAGGCAGGTTCTTTTTTGATTAAGGCTTATAGTGCCGAACCTGCCATAGGTTCTCCCGTAGTCGCTGAACAGACTATTAGTAGCCCTGGAGCGTTTAAGATCGGAATTCCTATGGATTTAAGCGAAGTGTATTTGGAGGTATTGTTTTTGAACCCGGACGGTTCTACAGGATTTCCCAGAGGACTCTATGAAAATAATCCTTTACGGCTAAATTCTTCAAACATCGATAATGTCGATATAATAGTTCAAGATTGGAATCAGGAGCGTTTGCCTCCTCAGGTTGACGGCGAAACAATTGTTATTTCCGGAAATGTAGTTTTCGACACCTATCTTGACGGAGAGATAAGAATCGATGCTGCTATATCGAAAGGGGATGATTTTGAAGAAATAACTTGGGTGGATATTGCCGGTCCAGGTAAATATTCCTTGAAAATACCAACGAATGCGGGGTTGGTTTATATAAAAGCGATTAACATAGTTAAAAGGATGAAATCTGGAGAGCGAGCTATAGGGTATAGAGGGATGTATAAAAGGAATCCTTTAAATGTAGGCTCGACCAATTTAGATAATGTAGATATAGTCATAGAAGATAGTTTGAGTTGACGGGTATTTTAATTCGGATTCTTGATTTATGGTAAAACCCAAGGTTGTTATTCTTATCCAAGCACGAACAGCCAATACAAGGTTTCCTGGTAAGGTTCTCAAGAAAATTCTTGGTAAAGAAGTATTGCTTTATGTGGTGAAAAGGGCCCATATGGCAAGATTTGTCGATAGGGTCGTAGTAATTACCTCTAATCGCAACGAGGATAATGCGATAGTGTCTCTTTGTCGCAGGGAGCATATAGATTGTTTTAGGGGAAGTGAAAACGACCTTTTAGATAGGCATTACCGGGCGGCTAAGAAGTATGGCGCGGATTTTGTAGTAAAGATTCCTTCAGATCAACCCCTGATAGACCCGCAGATAATAGAGCGGGTAATAGGCCTTTGGTTGAAAAACCGCGGTAAATATGATTATGTGAGTAATTATCATCCTCCTACTTTTCCCGATGGTCTTGATGTTGAGGGCTGTCCGATTTCAATCTTAGAAATTGCCTGGAGAGAAGCAAGACAGAGTTATGAGCGGGAACACACTTTTCCTTTTATCTGGGATAATCCTGAAAGGTTTAAGATTGGAAACATAACTAATCCTTATGGGAATATGTTTTTGACCCATCGCTGGACTCTGGATTACCGGGAGGACTACCTTTTTATTAAGAGAGTCATCGAAGAGCTTGGTTTCTGCCGGAATTTTTCGATACTGGATATTTTGACATTGTTGAAGCGTAAGCCAGAGATATCCTCAATCAATGATAAATTCGCGGGGGTTAATTGGTATAAGAATGCCTCCGGAAAATTAAAAACCGTTCCGCGCTATCTGTACAAGAGAGATAAACCTTTGAATCTAAGCAAGTCTTTGAATCTGCTGAAGAAAGCCAAGAAAATCATTCCTTGCGCTACGCAGACATTAAGTAAAGGTTACTCGCAATGGAGTGTAGGAGCGTCTCCTCTTTTTATTGAGTCGGCGAAGGGTTGCGAGGTTTATGATGTAGACGGGAATGCTTATGTAGATTACGCCATGGGGTTGGGTCCTTTTATATTGGGGTATTGTGATCCTGATGTGAATGCGGCGGTAATCCGGCAGTTGGAAAAAGGGACTATGTTTACCCTGCCCCATCCGCTGGAGACGGCGGCAGCCGAAAGAATCATCAAATGTATCCCTTGTGCGGAAATGGTCAGATTCGGTAAGAATGGAAGCGATGCCACTACGGCGGCGGTCAAACTTGCCAGGGCTTATACCTCGAAAGAAAAGATCATAACATGCGGATATCACGGATGGCACGATTGGTATATTGCTAGTACGGAAAGAAATCTGGGCGTCCCGAAGTGCCTGAAAGAAATAGTCTTGCCTTTAAAATACAATGACCTGAACGGTTTGAAAGAAATTATCTCAAGACATAAGAGTGAGATAGCCGGTTTGATTATGGAGCCAGTTACCTCTACCCCCCCGAAAAAAAATTTTCTGCAGGAGGTACGTAGGATAACCTTGGAAAACGGAATTGTTTTGATTTTTGACGAGCTTTTTACCGGGTTTAGGTGGGGCATGGGTGGAGCTCAGGAGTACTTTAATGTTATTCCGGATCTTGCCTGTTTTGGCAAGGCAATAGCCAACGGGTTCCCGGTGAGCGTGGTTACCGGGAAAAGAAAGATTATGTTGAAATTAGAAGAGGTTTTTTATTCGTTCACTTATGGAGGTGAAACCCTTTCCCTGGCGGCAATAATAGCCACGCTTGATAAATTAAAAGAAAAAAATGTCCATAAACATATTGAAAGGATGGGAGGATACCTTATTCAAGGGGTTCGGAAATTGATTAGAAGGCACGGGCTATCGAAGTCCTTGGAAATTGTGGGATATCCTTTTAAGTCGGTGGTTAATTTCTGCGGCGATGAGCATTGTGTTTCACTGGAGATGAAGACGTATTTTCAGCAGGAATGTGCCCGGCGCGGAGTGCTTTTTATCGGCTATCACCTTTTGTCTTGGTCTCATAAAAAGGAGCATGTTGATTTCACCCTGGAGGTTTACGACCAGGTAATGGGGTTGTTGCGGAAGGTCTTAAACGACGGGAGACTGAAAGACGCGCTTGAAGGGGGTGTGGTAACGCAGGTCTTCAGGAATGTCGGAGACCGTAGTTTAGGCTTGAGGTAATTGGTCATAAATGTTCGATATAGATTTTTACATGAAAATCGGCGAATTTAAGAAGAGTCTTCCGGGTGGCGGATTCGCTCGCGATTATGTGTTGGGTAAGCTGGAGGAATGCCGAAACAGAGAACCGTTTGTTTTCAACTTGGAGACTACCAACGATTGCAATATGAAGTGCAGGATGTGTCCGAGAACGACCAAGATGACTCGGCCCATAGAAACCATGGAGATGGATCTTTTCAGTAGAATCACGGATCAAATATCGCCGTTTTCAGAAAAGAAATGGTCGCAATGGGAGAATTTTGTGGAATCTTACTACGGTATTCCCCATGACGACATGAGTGAGAACCATTTTTTTCTTTATGTTATCCCCCGGGTGCTTGTTTTGTACGGATACGGAGATCCTCTCTTGGATGAGTTTATGGTAAAGCGGCTGAAACTATTGTCCTCTCGAGGTATTCCTTCCTATTTTAGTTGTAACCCCATGAATATGGATACTGAAAGGGTTGTAGAGATGTTTGGGAGCGGGTTGGATTATATTAAGTTTTCCATAGAAAGCGTGCATGATAGTCGCCAGATATGGATACGGGGTGCCGGTAAGGATTTCGAAAAGAGCCATAAGAAGATCGTCAAGCTTTTGGGACTTAAAAAAAAGTATGGATACCGTACGACGGTAGTGGTAACAATGCTTAATTTTAATGACGATGGGCAGGAAAAAGAATTCAGCGATCTAAAGAAGGCCTTCCGGGGATTGGATGTTTATTTGTATGAAAAAAGCCTGGATCAAAAATGGCTTCACGGCGTGAAGTATTCTACAAGATCGATTCATTGGAACGAATTTTGTCAGTTTCCCTGGTCGTCGATGACCATAAAATCCAATGGTGAGGTGGTCATGTGTGTGACGGATTACAACAATGAGATAGTCCTGGGTGACGTAAATTGCCAGAGGCTTTACGAGATATGGAACGGGGAGAAATACGGCAAATTCAGGCAGGATCATTTTATTCGGAGGGAAGGGGCAAAATGTACGTCCCGATGTGATATGAAGTTAGTGGGGGATCTGTTTTAGGCAAGGGGGAGGTTGGCATGATCGATTTTACCAAGATTGGTTATCCTTATATGATTGCGGAGGTAGGGATTAATCATAATGGATCCCTGAAGATAGCCAAGAAGCTCATTGATGCTTCTTTTTCCTGTTCGTGGAATTGCGTGAAATTTCAGAAAAGGAACCCCGATATCTGCGTTCCGCGCAGGCAAAAAAATATTCTTAAGGATACGCCCTGGGGCAGGATGAGGTATATAGATTATAAGAAGAAGATAGAGTTTTCAAAAGAGGAGTATGATTATATTGATGCTTATTGTCGCGCCAAGCCCATTGATTGGACGATGTCCGTGTGGGATATGGACAGCCTGGAATTCGCCAGGCAGTATAATCTGCCTTTTATAAAAATACCGTCCGCGCAGATAACGAATCTGGGACTTTTGAAGGCCGCAAGCTTGACCGGCATACCGGTTGTAGTCTCTACCGGGATGAGTGTTCTGTCCGATATAGACCGGGCGGTCGGGGTGTTGAAAAAGCATGCCTCTCAGTTTGTGCTTATGCACTGTAATTCTTCTTATCCGGCGAAGGTAGAAGAACTGAATTTAAAGATGATCTCAGAGCTGAAAAAAAAGTATAAGTGTATCGTTGGATACAGCGGGCATGAATACGGTCTAGATTCTACGACTATCGCGGTTGCCTTGGGGGCCAAAGTTATAGAAAGGCATATCACTCTGGATCACTCTATGTGGGGGACGGATCATTCCTCTAGTGTAGAGATCCAGGGAATGGATAAGCTTTACAAACAGGTAAGATTTGTATCTCAGCTTTTGGGAGATGGCAAGAAGCGCTTTTATCAAAGCGAAAAACAGGTTATGCTTAAGCTGAAAGGATATAAGAAGAAAGTACTTCGTTGACGGTATATCCGTATCCTTAGGTTGAAATCATGCGAAGCAATAAGAAAGACAAAAGTTCACTCAAAATCCTTTTTATTAACATAAACCATAGGCCTAAATGGACAAAAGATGTTACCATGCTGTATTTTCCTATTGGCCTCTGTCATATTGCCAGCGCAGTAAAGCGTAAGGGTTTTCGATTCGACATTTTAGATTTGATGATTACACCAAAAACCGAAAACGAACTGCGCCGGTTTTTCGCCTCCGGGCGTTACGATGTAATAGCTTTTGGGACTCTTCTTCATGCCTATTGGATTGTTAAACCTCTTGTGGAAATAATAAAACAAGAGTGTCCAGAAACACTGATTGTTATAGGTAGTTATCTGGCTACCCTTATACCAGAGAAACTGCTTTCTTGGACTAAGGTGGATATCGCTGTAATTGGGGAAGGTGAAGATACTTTTGTTGAGATTTTGGAAGAATTGCTTCTTGGGGAAGATTTTCGTCGGGTCAAGGGGATAGTTTACCGTCAGGCAGGCAGGGTAGTTCATTCCGAAGAAAGAATTCCTTCGGTTGACCTGGACAAAAGAAAACCCCCATTATGGGGACTTTTCGATGTGGAGTCTTATATAAACTCGTCCCGGAACCTGAAAAGCCATTATTTTTTCAAAGGGATAGAAGCTAAGCGAAGCTTTCCCATTCTTACTACCAAGGGGTGCCCTTACCGCTGCACGTTTTGCGCTAATAGCCAGTATTGGAAGTATAATCCTTACCGAAGGCATTCTGTAAAATATGTGCTTTCTATGGTTAAGGCGCTCAAGGAGAAGTTTAGGATTGATTATTTTCGGTTCGTTGACGAACTCTCTTTTTTGAGGAAAGAAGATTTAGAATTTTTGGTGGATGCCATAATCAAAGAAGGTGTCGAAGCCCTTTTTGAAGCGGTAGTGAGAGTAGATCTCTTGGGTAGGGGGGATTTAAATCTAGCTAGGAAGATGCGCCGGGCAGGGTTCGTGATGATGTATTATTCTTTGGAATCCGCGAATCCCAAGATCCTGAAGGCGATGAATAAGAGGATCAGTGTAGAGCAGTTTTATGAACAGAAGGCTCTTCTCGACAAGGCCGGAATTTTCTCTGGAACAAATTTGGTAATTGGTTATCCCCAGGAAACTCCTGAAAGCATAGCTGAGTCTTTTAAAGCTTGTTACGATAATGATATAATGCCGAGCGTAGGATTTTTGCTGCCGTCACCGGGTTCTTGTATGTACGATTATGCCATGAAGAACGGATTTATCAAGAATGAGGAAGAGTATATCCTTGGCATAGGTGAGCAACAATTCATTAAGCTGAATATGACCGGTATTCCAGATGACGTATTGTACGATTTAGTACTTGATCATCTTAAACGTATAAGGGATAAGCTGAAAATGGATATTCCGGATGACCACCTTATTTGCAGCGTGATTCTGAAATAAAGGTTTTATCTCTGGAATTTATAATTTGCCCGTTGAAATCAAACAGATTTATTGGGATAATATCCTAAAAGATAGTTTTTAGGGTCAAAAATGAGAAGAAATTGGTTTTCTAGGCAGATATTTATTTTATTCTTTCTTGTGCTTGCGGCATTCTTTATCAGGGCATATCGTATAGATTTTAATATACCCTATCTTTACCATATCGATGAAAGCGGATATACGAATTTAATTCTAACTTTCTTCCAGAAGTTGAATTTCAATCCGGGGCGTTTTCATGCTCCTCATTTTTATCATTACACAATGTCCTTTTTTTATAGTATCTTCTTTTTTGCAGGGGTGCTCATAGGGAAATTCCAAGAGATCCTGAATTTTCAAGTGTTTTTTACCCTGCATTTTCCTCTCTTTTTGTTGATTGGAAGATACTTTTCGGCCATCCTAGGTTCGGTAAATGTTGTCCTGGTGTATTTGATTGCCAAGAAGATTTGCGGCGCGAGAGCAGGTCTTATTGCTGCAGGGTTGTTTGCTTTTAATTACCTGCATGCTCAGTATTCGCATTTAGTCTGTCCCAGGATACTTTCGACTTTTTTTCTTAGTTTGGCACTCTTGTTTACTGTAAAGTTTTTTTATAACAAAAAGTATTTTTGGTACATTTTGACAGGATGCTTTATGGGGTTGGCGACGGCTACCGAATATTCAAGTGTGCTTATCATAATTTCTTTCCTGTTTGCTCATTTTTCGGGATCCCATAGTTTCGAATTTAAATTCACAGATAAATTACGAGATCTTAAATTATACATTGGAATTATAATTTTTATCGTAGTATTCTGTATCGCTGCCCCACTTAATCTTTCTAACTTTCGCGGTTTTCTTCAAGGGTTAAATACGGAATTAATTAAGTACAAGACAGGATTTTTAAGTATGAATCGTCCTGGGGCCAATCCATATGTTTATTACTGGAGGATATTCTTACACAATACGGGATTGCTCTTTGTAATATTATCAGCATTAAGTACGATATATTTTTTGTTCAAAAAAGAAAAAGTTTTTAGAGTAATTATTGTTTTTCCGGTTTTTCTTCTTTGTTTTTTACTCTCTACTTCCTATGTCTATGATCAGTATGTTATTCCGACGCTCCCTTTTTTTGCAATTGCCGTAGGGGTATTTTTGGATCGCCTTTTAAGTAAAATTGATCTATCGGGCTGGTCGGGTAAAACCGTTGGAAAGAGATTGATCTATTTTTCTCTTGTTTCGTCTCTTCTGTTTTCTGGTGTAGAAGTATTGAAATTTGATTATTATCGTTCCAAAAAAGACTCTAGAATATTGGCGAAAGAATGGCTTGATTCTCATGTGAACGCGGATACGAAAATTTTGACTGACATGGTGGTAAATAGTCTTCCTGTTGAAAATTCTTCTTTTGATGTTCAGGGGGGGGAGGGGGTTGGACAGTCTGCCTTGGGAGCAGGGGGATACCGCGGTAGATATAATGAATATATGATTTTTTTGAAGAAAAAAGGCATAGATCCCTATGGAGAAAAATTTTCCGCTATTACCGATTATTTGAAGCGGGAAAAGAAATATTATGTTTTTGAATTTAGTTTTCCAGTCAACCCGGAAATAACTTATGCTGTTGATCCAGATTTGCTTAGGTCACTTAGTTATTATATTGAGAATGGATATAAATACTTATTGCTTGATCCCAAATATTTTGATAATTTTCCTCATAGTAAACTGCGGGCCGAGTTGGACGTCGACGGTACATTAATAAAGAGATTCCCGCAAGAAAACCTCGATTTTTTCAACCGGCACGATTTTCCTATCCCGAGCGCAATAGAGATATATAAAATTGGCGATAAATAGGCGATGTGGAAGGGAACCATCTGTAGGATATAAGTGGTCTTATGAAACACGACTTTTGTAAATGGCGCGGTTTTTTTCTTCAGATAAGAAAAGATAGTGGAGATTTTATATATCGTGACTTCTTGGCTTATATGAATAAGAATAAACCCTTTTTTTTCTTGTATCGAGTTATGGATAGCTACAGAAAAGAAAGTATCATGGTTGCCGTAACTGCCATTTTTTATATCGCTAGCTATATATTCATACGGTTTCCATGCAGAAAAAAGTATCTTACAATGTTAAAACTGGGCAATGAAAAATGGCCTTGTGATAAAATTTTTGCGCACAACCGCGGAAAAATTGGTTTAATACGTTGTAGCATGCACGTATCCTTTCTTTCGATCAAACTGTTTTTCCAGAGGATCTCCCGCCGGGACTTGCACGTAATAAGAAAAATATTAAGCCGTTATGATCTATTTATTGCTTTGCGCGGCCTGCAGTATATTGCTTATTATGATCGTTTCAATTTTGAATTGCTTAAGGGGGTCACCGAAACAATAATCGTTTTTAGCGATGGGAATCCGCACGGCAGAGCTCTATTGCAGCTTGCGTTTAAGAAAAAGATCAGGTCTTGTTTTATTTCTCACGGTGAGCCGGTTAAAGATACCTCTCCTGTTCGTTGTGATATAGTTGTTTTATTAGGTCACAGGTCATTGGCAAGATATGAAAATAACGCGAGCCGGTTCGGCAGGGTTATTTACTATGGCCATAAAGAAATTTTCCGTAGAATAAGAGAAGTGGATTTCTCCAAAAGGCTGACAATTGGGGTATTCTTGAGCAAGTCTATGAATCTTGAAGAGGTGTCCAAGTTGAATCTGTTCTTGACGGAAAGATTTACGGGATGCACTATTCTTGTCAGGAGACATCCGAATATGGGTATTATTTTTCGGGACAAAAGGGCGCTTTTGGTTAACCGTTCAGTAAGAATAAGTGATGGTAAATCGATTGATAAGGATATAAAGGAGTGTGATTTTGTCATTTCTGGGGATTCTACGGTGCATATGGAGGTATTGTTGAGAGGGTGTCCGAGTTTGTATTGCCGTAGCCTCGAGAAAAATGTCTCTTATGTCTATGATTATGTGGCTGAAGGCGTAGTTCTTGAGTGGGATATGCAGATGACCCCGAAAAAGATCAATGATTTTTATTGCGTATTGAATAAAAGGGAGTGGGTAAACCCGTTTTTAAATACGGAAAAGAGTTTAGGTGATTCCATCAAAGAAATCAACAATGCCGTTTTCGCTCCGGTAAGCTGAAGGACCGAGTCATATTCCCTGAGAAAGCAGGCTGATTTATGAAAATATTGTTTATCCAGGATAGCGCTTTGAATGAGTCTCTCGCTTTAACCGAACTGTCGGGATTTCTGAAATCACTCGGGCATGATTGCGCCTTATTGCTCGAGAGAGAGGAGAAAGATTTATGGGGAGAAGCAGAGAAGTTTTCTCCGGATATCTTCCTGATTCCTTGTTCCCTCTTTGCTCATAAATGGGCGATTAGTATAGCGAAAATGATAAAAAGTCGTTTTGACAAACCAGTCATCCTTAGTGGTACTCACCCTACTTTCTTCCCAGATATTTTGGAAAAAGAGGAATGCATAGATATAATCTGTATAGGGGAAACTGAACTTCCCGTGTCAGAATTGCTCTCCAGGATGGAGATTTCATCCGATATAACCACAATCAAGAATCTTTGGGTTAAGATTAAGGGGAGGGTGTATAAAAACGAAGTTGAGTCTTTAGTGCGGGATTTGGGGGATTTGCCCCTGCCTGATAGGGAGTTGTATTATCGTTATAGATTCATACGTGATCTTCCCATGAAAAGATTTTCTTCCGGCAGGGGGTGCTGCCACAGTTGCGCTTACTGCTTGGAGCCTCTTTTACGGGAGAAGTATAAATACAAGGTTAATTACGCCAGAAAGAAGAGCGTTGACCGGGTAATCGAGGAGATACTCTGGATTAAAGATAAGTTTCCCCTGCGTTCCCTGCATTTCTCGGACGATATTTTCACTTTTGATAAGAAATGGGTTATAGAGTTTGCGGATAAATACAGGAGGCAAATAGGGCTTCCTTTTACATTTAATGCAGACGCCGATGAATTGGATGAGGAAATTATCAGTGCGGTCAAGGGGGCAAATTGTTCGGGGATCGCCATAGGTATCGAGACGGGAAGCGAGAGGATTCGCAATTTTATCATGGATAAAGGAATTTCAAACAGAGATCTCATACGTATCGCCGGTTTGATCAAAAAATATAAACTGAAGCTTATAACATTCAATATGCTTGCTTTGCCCGGAGAGTCTATAGAGGAAGCATTTGAAACCTTGAGGCTGAATAATAAAATCAAGACAGATTTTATCAGGTTGACCATAGCGTTTCCCATGCCGATGACCAGATTCACGCTATATGCCCTTAAAAAAGGCTTTATCGTAAATTTGGATAAGAATATCGATATATATCTGCAGAAGTTTCTCAAAGATCCGTATCCTCTCTTTAGGTCTGAGTTTATGGATCAGTTTAGGAACTTTTATTATCTATTCAGGATTGGGATTAAGTTTCCTTTTATGGTCCCTTTGATAAGACTCTTGATTAAGGCACCCCCCTTGGCAATATTTAAGGTTTTCAATTTGGTAATAGCTTATGATGAAAAGCGGATTTTTAAAATAGGGTGGCTTCCGGGATTGAGGTATTTTTGTCACGTAGGCAATCCTATGAAAAGGACCACTACTTATCCTACTTTAACCTAATAGACTGATGTCCAGACGACGCCCAAATATATATTCCGATTTGATTTTTTGGTTATTCCTGGGGTTGGTTTTATTTTTATTTTTATCTTTGGATTGGTTTGTTTCAGATTCTATTCGCGCGGCACGAATAGATAGGTACATATTATATAACGTAGATGAGGTACTGCGTTTTGGTCACCTTAAGGCCTCTTTTATCGATCCTCTGGCGGTAATTAGTCCCGATTCAAAACCCCTTTTTATGTTTATTTCCAGGATTTTTTTGCTCATCCCCTGGGGGATGGTCTCCGTAAGGATGATGAATTCTCTTTTTTCCATTGGGGTTATTTATTTTTTGTATAAGACTATCAAGAAATCTGAAGGTGACAATATTATCGCTATGGTCGCCGCTTTAATAACCTTATTTTCACCTTTGTTCTTTCTGGGTTCAATATCTCTGCTTACCGAACCGGTTTTTTGTTTTTTTCTGATTGTTTCAATCTATCTATATTATGAAGAAAAATATTTTTTTTCCGCTTTATTAATTTCTCTACTGCCTATGATCAGGCCTGAAGGGATTCTTTATATTTTGGTTTGGGTTCCATTCTTAGTTTTTAAGTCAAAAATATCTTATTTGTCATTACTGGTTGTTCCTTCGTTGATTTGGTCATTACTCGTTCGCATGATCTTAAAGTTACCTTTGATTTCTATCTTTTTGTATGTAAATCGTGGATTTGATAGCCCTCCTCCTCATGATTCATTGATGTCCTTTTCCGCAATAGGGTATTATTTCTCTTTGTATTTCCTACCGATTTTCTTGCTTTTTGCCGCAGGACTTATAATGAAGGCAGCCGATAGGAGATATTGGCTTCTTATATCCTGCCTGCTTGTTCAGTTCCTGTTGGTTGTGGCGAACAATATTACATTGTTCGTGTTGACTAAATCCTTATGCAACCAATTAAGGTTTTTAATTCCAGTTATTCCAATTTTTGCTTTTTTCGCCGCTTTTGCTTTTGTCCGGATCCTGCGTTATTTATTGAAAAAGATGCGCGATATTCCTCTGCTTGTTATATCTATTGCGGTTTTTGCTACACTCTTCTCTTTTCAGATGAAAGATCTGCAGTCTTTTCCCGGAGGAAAGGATGAAAATACCATGAGTTTTTCTGAAGAGATGTCCTTGCGTGAGGTGAATTTCTGGTTGAAGGGGTGGTTGAAGGAAAACGATATAAAAAATGTGTATTTTGAGGGCGGGCAGGATTTTACAGGAAGAATACTAAGAAGGGTCTATATAAATCTTCCGGTCGGTTTGAGATCTTTGGTTGTTATTGATCGGAAGCGGTTATTTAATCCTTCCACGTTCGAAGTGTTTACGGGGACAACGATAGATGGGGTGTTTGTTTCTTCTGGGGAAGCTTCTAATACCACGGATTTATCAGGATGCAAACTTTTAAGGTCTTACCCCGATATACAGCTTTATTTTTTTAGGATAAACGATGGCGTCAAGCAAGTTAGATTAGACCGCGTGACATAATAAGGGTGTTTTTTCGATAGCTGGCATTTTGGAGTTTTGGACGCTGTTAAAGACAGGGGCGGATGAGTTTTACTGTGGGGTTATGTTTCGTCTGGCAATCGAGCTTAAGTTTTCGGTTCGCACTCTTTAATTTTGCGTTTTGAAGCCTAGAGGCCTCTATCTGTTATCGAGTCTTACTACTCTGACGTAGCACCGAGTTATCCTCAGAGACAAGCGTTGCTTGCGACTTTTTAAAACTTAGCGTTTTAATATTAGTAATATTTACCGAAGCCTTCAACCAGCAAAGATCTAAGTATGGAGCTGTCTAAAGGGGCAATACGGCCTTTTGTGATTCGTTTTCTGGTTGAATATCCAAAGGGAACTAATCTAATAAAGGCAGATAATTCTCTGGAATTACGCAGTTGCTGCGGGTCTCCAATGTTGGCCAGGATAGTTATGGTAGTGATAAAACCTATATTGGGAATAGAGCGAAGGTAATGTATATTGCGTTTAAGGTCGGTATTTGGTCGGAGAGTTTTTTAAGTTCTTTAAGAATTGTTAAAGCTTGGCTGCGTGAATGCTCCAGATTATTAAGGAGCAGATCCAGCCGTTGGTGCGTAGCCGAGTTGCAAGGTAATTCTTTGGGTCGTTTAATATGCGCATAAGACCAATACTGGGTCGTATCTTTTAAGAGGTATATGCAGATGGGTAAAGAGCGGAAGCGGCTTGATGCGTTGTCTGCTTACTTTATGCAAATCGACATATTTTTCACGGCAGCGAAACAGCTGGCGTAATTCCCGATAATTATAATTCGGGATACGGATAGGCTTCATATTTCCGTTTTTTAGATGCTGGGAGATTCTATCTGAATCAAGGCGATTGTTCTTGGTTATGCCATTGCTGGTTTTGGGGACTTATTGAGGGGCACCATGAGACACTTGATATTTTAGGATGTTAAATAGTCATGTAAATGGTAATTGGTTATTCTGACTTCATAGGCGTAGATAACCCTTTGGTTATTATACCTGTTGCGTATATGCTGGTAAAGATTTTCCGGATTTGCGGGTATTTTATAGGAGTTACTCATGGTATCGTGATTCTTGACGGTGAATGAAAAGCTTTTCTGATCAACATTGATGCCGATAAAAATATCGTATTCATTGGGGCTGTATATCATGCCCTACTCCTTATAAAATGGTTAACTTTACCTATAATTTACACCATGTTTTGGGAAGCTTGGCATTCTAAATATATTGTCTATTGAAGAAATACGGGATTATGTTTTGTTTGAGCAGAAGATTGGGTTTGTTCTTGAATCTAAGAGTATCCCGTGGAATTAAGGATGGTTGTTAGCTCGCGCATACTGGAGGCGTATTGGTAGTGTTCACAATAAATGAATTTTACTCTGAGATGCATATAGTATAGATATGGTCTGGGAATAGTTGAATAGGGGGTTTTGTGCCTCCAGAATAATCTTGCCTTGTGATTTTAGCGTTGAGGAGATATCTTTGTTGTTCGGATTCTTGTCTGTTGTATGGATTATAATACAGAATCCGCCGAAAGCGGGATTGAAAATCAGGGTTATCTGTTCTTTTAGAGAGAGGGTGGATAGTTTTCTGGATAACTAAGGACGGCAGGATGAAGTATTCTTTGTATTAACTTTTAGTTTATGTGATTATATCGCGTTATTGTTTTTATAATCAAATAAAAGGATATCTGCAAGAAGGAAAAATGGAGAGCGGTTTCTGCCGCAGGGGGTGCGTGGAAAAGAGATGTTTGTTGAAACATTTCTGGATGCTGGTATTTCTTATCTTGAAGGGGAACGCGATATTGTACGAAAAGAGCGTCCGTCTTAAAAGAGAAGATAACGGATAGGATTATTTATGAAGCGCGTGTTTGATCTCGACAGGACTTATATTTATCTCTTTATGATTTTGGTCTTAGGGATTTTTCTGAGGCTGTATAACTTGGGAGGTAGTAGTCTTTGGTTTGATGAGGCTGCTTCGGTAATGGTCTCTTTGGATAACAGGGGAAATTTCCTTTCCTTTCTCCGCCAGCATCATCCACTAGCACTGTTTGAATCATTGTTATATTACTGGAGTTTCGCCGGCAATAGTGAATTCGTCCTCAGGCTCCCCGCGGCCATATGCGGTATGGTAAGCATACTGTTTGTTTTCTTGTTGGGCAGGGTTATGTTTGATAAAGGAATAGCTTTGATTGGGGCTTTCCTATTGGCCATCTCCCCGTTTCATATTTACTACTCCCAGGAAGTAAGGACCTATAGTTTTAACGTGCTTTTGTCGATATTGTCCACGTTTTTCTTAGTGAAGCTGTTTCGAAGGCCGAATAACCATCTTTGGGCAGCTTATCTGGTGTGTAGCCTGGTTAATATAATCCTGCATTTTATGACTATATATCTGCTTGCGGGTCAGGTGTTATTTTGCTTGTTTTATTTCAAAGAATACAAAATACGCATGCGTAATTTTATCTTGATACATCTTGTTTTGTTATGTCTGGTTTTTGTCTGGTGGATACATGTCAGGGATGGATTGGATATAGGGCTTTTGGACTGGTGGGTTTCTCGTCCTTCGCTGAAAAGCCTCTTCCTAACTTTTAAAAACTTTTCTTGCGGGTATACTACTCAACCGGGAAGCTATATATTCGTTACCCTGACTTTCATATTGCTGTTTTTATGCGGGGTAGTAAGTAAGAGAAACGTTCCGGAAGGCCGGTTGCTGTTTTTTTGTCTGCTTTTGCCGATAGGAACTGTTTTTCTTACTTCGCAAATCAAATCCTATTATTTGGACAGGTACTTTATTTTCTTGACCCCCTATTTCTATATTCTGGTTGCCGCGGGGTTGTTTAGCTTGAGGAATATTTTTGTAAGAATGATGCTGTTGGTATCTCTGGTCTGCGCAATTTTTTTGATCTTGACCGAATATGACGGTAGGCACTCCCTGTTTCTTAATGGTGTTCCTCCTAAAATCGCGCACCGTCAGGCTGCTTCATATCTTATGGATAATTATCGGGAGGGGGATATAATACTGCATACCTGTTTTAATACCACTATGCCGTTTAGCTATTATTTCTTCAGAAGGGGAATTGTTTTGGACGAGAATCTAAAAAATCTTGTGGCGAGACTATCTGTGGAAAATAATACGCTGCGTATGTTTGAATTTACCGATATGAGGGTTATGCAATGTCGGCATCCTGGGATGGAAGGGATTGAAAACAACGGATTTGTCGATAAAGAAAAAGAAGTATATCTGCATGAATTCAACAGGGTCTGGTTGATTTTCTCAGATTGGTACCTTTATTCCACCGGGAAAGAAGACCTCGAATTGTCGAATATAAGATTATGGCTGGATGACCATTTCCAGAGGGTTTCATGCGAAAGTTTTCCGGGAATTGAAATATATCAATATGAAAAGAGAACACGTTAGATTCACCGGGAAACCGAGAAATTTATTATTCTTATTACGACATACTGCGGTATCGCTTGAGCCGATTTCGCTCTTAGATGACCTTGCGGTATATCTTTGAGGATGATTGTGAGTTATCTTCTGTTTTTGGGTTATTCTTTGAGTTTAGGCTTGGAGCGAAGACGGTTTTACCGGGTAATACGTAGAGATTCCATCTACGTACATTGGAGAGATTGGGTATATTCTTTAGCGAGTAAACTTAACGAAAGAAAAAATGAAAAATATGAAATTATCAATTTTGCAGTATCGGGATATAGTCTTTCTTGAGAAGTTTACGTTTTAGAACATAAGTGTCTGGTTTATAACCCGGATTTGGCGATTTTTGTGTTTGCTACAACGATTACCAACCGGTATTAGATTATCTTTATTCATTTGTCGTGTTGAAATATCTCTTCTGGTAGTTTTATAAAAATCATTTTGTCAGCGCGGATTTTCGAGAAGACTGTGTTTATGCAAGATTTTACTTATGCCCGTTAGTTAGAAAAAGGGTGTAAGGAATTGTTCTTAGCGGTACACAGATTTGGTGGATCATATTTTCCGCTCGAACAAAAAAGTGCTTGGAGAAAACTAGTATATAATAACAGGAACTTGGCATTTTGATGTTGATGGATATGAAAGAATAACTGGAGATATGTTGAATTCTTTGAAAATTAACGGCTATGCCAATGCAGAGAGGGGAATAGATTTAATGCCGAAGAAGGGAGTTGAACCCTTACGGAGTTGCCCCCATCGGTTTTTGAGACCGACGTGTATGCCATTCCACCACTTCGGCAGAGATTTTTAAGTTGACGCTAAGCATTTTATATTCTAAAATAGCAAAGGTCAAGAAGATAAATTTAACGGGGCTGTAGCTCAGCTGGGAGAGCACTTGCATGGCATGCAAGGGGTCAGGAGTTCGATCCTCCTCAGCTCCACCAAATTTCTTCGACAAGAAGAAATTTGGTGGTACTAAAGCGAGCATCGCGAGGCGACAAGCCGAGCGGCGAGCGTAGTGCCACCAATGCTTACAAAGGGCGGATTATCTCCGCCCTTTGTACTTTCGCGGCCAGCATATTTATCACTAAGAATAAATACGAGTATGGGTAATGGCCTCTCAAGTATTTCGCCTTGATTTTATTATAGGGGCTCAATTTTATAAGTTATTGACGCTGATTTAGAGCAGGAGTATAATTTAGAGATTATGATACTAGGCGTGCATGTTTCCGGCTCAGGCAAGATTTATCAGGCATTGGATACTGCTAAGGCCTTAGGCTGTGATACCATGCAGATATTTAGCCGCAGCCCGCAGAACTGGCGCAATGGCGTTCACCTTAAGCCCGAGGATATCGCGGAGTTTAGGCTTAGGCGCAAAAAAACAAAAATCAATCCGGTTTTTATCCACATCTCTTATTTGATAAACCTGGCTTCACCCGACCAGCGGTTGTATAACGGTTCTATCCAGGCCTATATAGAAGATATCCGGGAGGCGGATGAGTTAGGGGCGGATTTTATTGTTACGCATATGGGCAGCCATAAAGAGACCTCTGAGGATGCGGGAATCCAAAGACTCATCGCTGCCCTGAATAAGATATTAGAGGAAACCAAGGATTTGAAGGTTGGTATATTATTAGAAAATACTTCCGGGGCAGGTTCCTGGCTGGGATACAGATTTTATCATCAGCATAAGATATTAAGAGGGTTAAAAGAAAAGGCCCGCGTAGGTTTATGTCTGGATACCGCACATGCTTATTTAGCGGGTTATGATTTAGCGACTAAACAGGGGCTAGATCAGATGCTTAATGAGATTGAGGAGATGGTGGGTTTAAAGCTAATTAAACTTATCCATCTTAATGACGCGGCCGGAGAATTAGGCTGTCACCATGACCGGCATGATCACATAGGTAAAGGGCATATTGGCCTTGCCGGGATGAAGAGGATTATTAATCGACCTGAATTAAAAAACATTCCGATGATTTTAGAGACACCCAAAAGTACTGAAGACAGTGATAAGGAAAATCTGGCATTAGTCAGAAAGTTGAGCCGTAAATAAAATGTTTTATGACTTTAAGAAAATAGAGGAAAAATGGCAGAAGATTTGGCTTGATAGCCATGCCTTCTGCGCACAGGCTGATCCTGCACGCAAGAAATATTATCTTCTGGAGATGTTTCCTTACCCGTCAGGTAAAATACATATGGGGCATGTACGTAATTATACTATCGGAGATGTTGCCAGCCGTTTTAAACTTTTAGAAGGCTATAACGTAATGCATCCGATGGGTTTTGATGCCTTTGGACAGCCGGCGGAAAATGCCGCAATTAAAAATAAAACCAAGCCGGATACCTGGACGCACAAATGTATTAAAGAGATGGAAACAGAGTTAAAGAAGATGGGTTTTTCTTATGACTGGGAGAGAGAGGTTTCTACTTGTGATAGCGATTATTATAAGTGGAATCAGTGGATATTCTTAAAGATGTTTGAGCGTGGCCTAGCGTATAAAAAGGCCTCCGGAGTTAATTGGTGTTCAAGCTGCCAGACTACTTTAGCTAATGAAGAGGTTGTCGATGGCGGCTGCTGGAGATGCCATACAAAAGTAGAGCAGAAGGATTTAGAGCAGTGGTATTTAAAAATTACCAATTATAAGGAAAGATTGCTGGAAGATTTGGGGCAATTAAAACTTTGGCCGGAACGGGTTTTGGCCATGCAGAATAACTGGATTGGCAAGAGCAGCGGCGTGGATATATATTTTCGTCTTAAAAACAGCGATAAAATTATACCGGTGTTTACTACCCGGGTAGATACTATTTTTGGGGCAACTTATATTGTTTTGGCTCCGGAGCATCCTTTAGTAAAAGAGTTAATTAAGGGTAAGCCGGAAGAAAAAGAAGTTTTAGGTTTTATTGAGAAGGTCTCTAAGGAAAGCAAGCTCGTGCGTACATCTTCTGATGTAAAGAAAGAAGGGGTATTCACCGGTAGCTTTGCGCTAAATCCTGTAAACAACGAAGAGGTGCCGATTTGGGTTGCGGATTATGTATTGATGGAATATGGCACAGGCGCGATTATGGCTGTGCCGACGCATGACCAGAGGGATTTTCTTTTTGCCAAGGAACATAAATTGTCGATGCGCCTGGTAATTATGCCTAAAGAAGGCGGGTTAAAATTAGAAGAATTAACCCAGGCTTATGAGGGCGAAGGGGCACAAGTAAATTCCGGTGAATTCAATGGTTTAAATAACCTGGAGGCAAAAGAAAGAATCGCTCTCTGGATGGAGAAAAAGGAGATTGGAAAAATACAAACGCATTGGCGCCTGCGTGATTGGCTGATTTCCCGGCAGCGTTATTGGGGTACACCAATCCCGATAATTTATTGCCCCAAGTGCGGCATTGTCCCGGTGCCCTACCAAAATTTACCGGTAGAATTGCCCAAGGATGCTCCTTTTACCGGCGACGGCGGCAGCCCATTGGGTAAAGTAAAAGAATTTGTTCAGGTGAGCTGTCCTAAATGTTCTGGACCGGCTAAACGGGAGACTGATACCATGGCTACATTTTTTGATTCTTCATGGTATTTTTTAAGGTTCTGTTCTCCTGAATGCGATACTTCTGCTTTTGATGTACAGGAGGCAAGATATTGGATGCGCGTGGACCAGTATATCGGCGGAATTGAACATGCTATCCTGCATTTATTGTATTCGCGTTTTTTTACTAAATTTTTCCAGGATCTTAAAATGATTGATTTTGGCGAGCCTTTTGAGAAATTGCTCACTCAGGGAATGGTGCTGAAAGACGGCGAGGTAATGTCAAAATCCAAGGGGAATATTGTAGATCCGGATTCAATGATTAAAGATTATGGAGCAGATGCCTTGCGCCTGTTTATTTTGTTTGCTGCCCCTCCGGAAACAGAGCTGGAGTGGGATCAACGGGGGCTGGAGGGGGCTTTTAAGTTTTTAAATCGCGTCTGGCGTATTCAGGAAAATCTTAAAAGTAAGGCCGACGATTCTTTAGTAAGAATCATGCATAAGACGATAAAGAAGGTCAGTGAGGATTTCAATGATTTTAAATTTAATACTGCCATTGCCAGCCTTATGGAGTTGACCAACGCGGTTTATCAGATTGGCGCTGATAAAGAAGTTTTTTCCAGGCTGGTTATTATGCTTAGCCCGATTACCCCGCATTTTAGCGAAGAGCTTTGGCAGGAACTGGGGAATAAGGAGAGTATTTTTAAGTCCTCCTGGCCAAAATACGATCCTGAATTATTGATTGAAGAAAATGTGGAATTAGTGATTCAGATCAACGGCAAGATCCGCAGTAAAATTCAGGTTCCCCGCAGTATCTCTGAGGACAAGCTTAAAGAATTAGTGCTTAAGGATGAAAAGTTAGCCGCCTGGCTGGAAGGTAAGCCCCCGAAGAAATTCATCGTTGTTCCCCAAAGACTTGTTAATATCGTAATATAAATTAACGCGTCTGTCTTGGTTTATTCTTCACAGGGACGCTTGTTACGGCCCAGCGTGCCGTAACTGCGCTCGGGTTGGCTGGCTCGCTCTCACTAGTCCCTGCATAGCCGGTGAACCTTGCCCGCTCCTTGCCTCCACGCCCTGCTCAGAATCAAACCAAGCCATCCGCTAAGATTTACGGCTTTTGCTTAAGGCACAATTTGAAGATTTTCGGCATTGCTGTATAAAGGATAGTGTGCAAGGATTTACGGTGAGTGTAGGCAACACCAGATGCGTAAGGAACCTGTGCTGCCGGAACGAACCGTAAACCGTAGCACACGGCGAAAATCTTCGTGCCGAAGCAAAAGACGGAAAGCTTATGTAGCTGCGTTACTATTCCCCCAAAACATCTTTAATATCAAAAAGCAGGCGTTTGTAATCTATGGGTTTTTCAACGTATACGGTGATCCCGCTTTTGGCGGCAATATGTTTATCTACTTCTTCGTGTTTGAGGGATGTAGCGATAATCGGGATGTCTGTAAAACCCGGTAGAGACTTAATATCCTGAGCAACTTTAAAGCCGCTTTCATCGGGTAAGACCAGGTCTAAAAGCACGCAGTCAGGTTTTTCTTCCTTTAGCTTATCGATCCCGCCTTTGGCGTCGAAAGCTACCGCCACTATATAACCGGCCTTCAGCAGTTCTTCTTTACTTTTCTTGACGATATTATAGTCATCATCAATGATCAGTATCTTCTTAGGCATAAAGAAAGTATACACTAAAAAAACACGGAATACAACCGCCGAGGCGCGTGTGCCGTAATACGGATAGTTTTGTCTTTTTAGTTAGGTTTTAAGATTCTTGGCGTCTATTGGGGTGAGGGTCGAGATGCTTAATTTTACTCCGGAAGAAAAGAGGGTTATCCTGTTCTTTTTGATAATTGCCTTTTGCGGGATAACTTTAAATAATCTGGCTAAACTAAATTACCGCGTGAAAAAATTGTTCTGCCCACCAGCCAATTTAGCCAGGATTGATTTGAACAAGGTATCTTTGGAAGAATTGATAAAGACCCGTTGCCTGCCGGTAAAAACCGCTCAGCGGATTATTGTCCACCGTCAGGAGTATGGCAATTTCAGCAGCCTGGAGGAATTAAAAGAAGTCAAGGGGATAGGGGAACAGCGTTATGAAAGGTTGAAGGAGATTTTCTTCATAGAATGAAAAGGCTGTTTGGTTTATCAGTCGTATTCTATTGCCTGGGGATTATCCTGGTGAGTTTTATCCGGGTTAATTTCTGGTTGATTGTTGTATTCGGAGTAATTATTTCTGCTGCTGCCGGCTTAAATTTCCGGAATAACCAGGTATTTACAGTTTGGATATTTTCGTTAGCCCTGCTCCTTGGGGCGTTAAGCCTGAAGAATACATTCGCGCTTCCCGCCTGTCATATCAGCAATTTCATTCCTTATAGTAATGATGCTGTTTATAGTTTAAGCGGGTTTATTGACAGTCAACCGGTTACCCAGAATAAACGCACTGCATTTATTTTCCGGGTTCAAGGGGCCCAGCTTGATAATTTGAAATGGGACTGTTGCGGTAAAGTATTAGTGAAACTGGATTTTCCGCAGGATCTAAACTATGCGGATAGTTTAATGCTCCAGGGTGTTCTTCGCCGGCCTTACGGATTTTCTTCCGGCAGCCGTTCTTACCGGAAATATCTATCCCGGCAGGGAGTTTATTTATTAATGCGCATAAAAAGTAGCCTGCAGATTATTCCGCAAGACGAAAAAAGCGGCAACAAATTAATTATTTTTGCTTTTTGGCTGCGTGACAAATTAGAGCAAGTAATCCAAAAATATCTTCCGGATTTGCCGGCAGCTATACTTTCGGCTATGGTCTTGGGACAAAAAAGTTCTGTCCCCTGGTTGGTAAATAATTATATGGTTAAATCCGGCACTGTGCATATTTTAGTAGTCAGCGGATTTAACGTAGGGGTAGTTGCTTTTATTACCAGCCTGCTATTGAAGATTATACGCATCCGGCGAAAGCAGCGGATCATTCTGACAATCATCTGCCTGCTCATTTATTGCTTAATTACAGGCGCAAGTAATCCGGTTATCCGGGCTACGGTTATGGGAGTAGTTTTTCTGTCCGGGCACCTTTTAAAAAGAGAGGCGGATATATATAATTGTTTGGCCTGCGCGGCTTTATTTATACTGATAATCAACCCCTGCCAGCTTTTTGACCTTGGTTTTCAGTTGTCTTTTGCCAGTGTTTTAGCGATAGTCTCTTTTTATCCGAGAATGAAATCGTTTTTACGCTTGGATAAATATAAGCCCGGCCCATTGAGATTTATTTATGAAGGTTGTCTGGTTTCTCTGTCTGCCTGGCTTGGGACAATGGGGATCATCGCTTATAATTTCCGGATCATTTCTCCGGTAACTGTACTGGCCAATATTTTGATCGTGCCGTTGTCCACCTTGATTACTTTATGCGGTTTTAGCCTGGTTTTATGCGGTTTATTTTGCCCTTTCTTAGCCGGAGTGTTTAGTACAACTATTTCTTTTCTGGTTACTTTACTCTTAAATATAAACTCCGCAGTGATTAAGATACCAGGTGCTTATTTTTATTTATAAGTGTACAGGTATCTTGATTCCCCCCCCATCTCTTAACTACAAATTTATTATATTCGATGGGATTTCACTAGATTAAACCTTAAAGGAGCTCAATTTACCTTTGACAAAGTCTGTTGGCTATGATAGTTTATAATATTATGCGGCGTATAATTTTAAGCTTAATATTCATTTTTCTTTTATCTATCCAACCGGCATATCCCTATTGGATCTGGACTCCTAAAAGCGGAAAGTGGGTTAATCCCAAAAACATGCCTAAGGATAATCCTAAGGATCAATTTGCTTATGCCAAGTCATTTTTTGATATCAATAAATATGAAGAAGCCAAGCGGGAGTTTCGTAAACTGCTTAAGGCTTATCCTAAGTCTGCCGAGGCTGCGGAAGGCCAGTATTATCTTGGTCTGACAGAGGAAGCCCAGGGTAAAATATATGAGGCTTATCAGGCTTATCAGATGGTGATTGATAAGTATCCTTTTAGTGAGCGCATTCAGGAAGTTATCGAGCGGGAATATAAAATCGCTGAGAAATTTATGGCCGGAGAAAAACGTAAGGCCTTTGGTGTAGACCTGCCGGTGGAGAATCCGGCGATTGAGATATTCGGCAAGGTAATCGAAAATTCCACTTATGGTCCTTTAGCCCCCCGGGCGCAGTACAAATTAGGCCTGGTTTTAAAAGGGTTAATGCGTTATTATGAGGCCGAGGATGAATTTAATAAAGTAGTCTCCCGTTATCCGGATAGTGAATGGGCGTCGGCGGCGAAATTCCAGATTGCCTCTTGCCGTTCAAGCTTATCCAAAGGGCCTGCTTATGACCAGGGCGCAGCCCAGGAGGCTAAACAGCGATTTGAGGAGTTCGTGAAGGAGCATCCTGATGCTGTGCTTTCTCTTGATGCCGAAAAGAATATTGGCGAGATCAGGGGGAAAGAGGCGCAGGCAAGCTTTGATATTGCCAGATTCTATGAGAAGCAAAAGGCGTTTGAATCAGCCAAGATTTATTATAACGATCTGATCAATAACTATTCAGATAGCCCATGGGCGGCTCAGGCTGCTGCCCGGCTGCAGATAATGGAGCAAAAAAATGAAAAATAAGTTAGAGAACTATGGTTTGCACTCCTTTAGGCAAAGCCATAAAGTTAATTTTTTCCTATTCCTATTCGCTATATGCTGTCTGCTAGTTACTGCCTTTTCCGGTTGTGGTTATACTACCCGTTCGATGCTTTATGGAAAATACAGCACAATATACATCACTCCGTTTTTGAATAAAGTGGATGTGATCCAGGAATCTTATTCTGCCAATAAATACCGTATCTACCGTCCGATGCTGGAAACGGATATTACTAAGAAGGTAATTAACCGCTATCTTTTTGACGGAAATCTTAAACCGGTAAAAGAGGACCAGGCGGATTTAGTGCTGAAAGGTGAGTTGATTGAGTACCGCAAGGATCCTTTGAGTTATACCTCGGATAGCGAAGATGTTACTGAATACCGTATTAATATTTACGTAAATTTAAAACTCTGGGATAAAAAAGAAAATAAGATTATGTGGGAAGAGAATAATTTTAACGGTAATTACTCTTATTTTGTAAAAAATTCAACCATAAATCCGGGAAACAACGTAGTTGTGGTGTCTGAAGGAGCAGCCGTGAATAGTGCGGTGGAAGATTTAGCCCGTCGAATTGTTGAACGCACAGTTGAACAATGGTAATATGGTTTATTTACTTATCGGCCAGGATGTCCAGACCAGAGAAGACCAGCTCAGAAAAATAAAACAGGAATTCCTTCCAAGAGAGCTCCAGGATTTTAACTCTGATACATTATACGCCAAAGAAACATCCTTAAAAGATATCCAGGAGAGATGCCTGGCTATTCCTTTGAAAAGCGACAAAAGGATTATTGTAATCAAGGATGCGGATTGTTTAAATGAGGCATGTCGGGTTTTTCTGCTGGCGTATGTCTTAAAACCAAATAAGCAATTAGTTTTAGTTTTGATATTTGAGCACTACGATTATCAGGATAATTTTATAAAAGATTTATCCCGCTCTGCCAAGGTTATGCGTTTCAAAGAGACGGTTAACCCGGATACCTTTGTTTTAAACCGGCAGATTGAACTAAGAAATCCTGATTCTGCTTTGCGGTTGTTGAACCAGCTTTTAAAAAACGGGGAGGCCCCTGAGCGTATCTTAGGTGGTCTGCGTTACGCCTGGGAAAAGCAGGGTATTCGGACTTTAGAGGCCAGGCGCAGGCTGAAGCTTCTTCTTGGTTGTGACGTGGAAATAAAAACAGGCAGGCTGAAGCCTGCCTTTGCTTTGGAAAAATTAGTTATTGGTTTATGCGGGATTGCTCAAACGGTGCATTAAACGCGATTTTTTGCGGTTAGCTGTTCCTCTATGGATAATGTTCTTTTTTGCTGCTTTATCCAATTGAGAAAAGACCTTGCTGATAAATGCCTTGGCTTCAGCGGAATCTTTTTTGGCAAGTAATTCCTGGAATTTCTTAATTGCCTTTTTAAGCTGAACCTTGACTTTAGTATTGCGGGTATGTTTTCTTTTGTTTACACGATTACTTTTTAATGATGTTTTACGCCTTGGCATATATTCTCCTTAGTAATTTATTAATTTTTAATATTAAAGCATAATTAATTACTTATGTCAACAAGCAAATATTCGTTAGGCAGGCATAATCAGGCAGTCGCGCGCTCGGCGACTGTTATCAGCCTGGCCACCCTTGCCTCGCGCATCCTGGGTTTTATAAGAGACATCGTCATTGCCCGGCTTTTCGGAGTCTATCTCTACGCCCAGGCGTTTGTTATTGCCTTTCGTATACCCAATTTATTCCGGGATTTTGTCGGCGAAGGGGCCGCTAATGCCGCGATCGTGCCGGTATTAAGCGAATACAACGCAAAACGTTCAAAAGAAGAATTTTGGGAACTGGCCAATATCCTGCTCAACTTGCTGTTGGTTATCTTAAGCGTTATCACTATCCTGGGGATTATTTTCTCTCCCCTGATTGTACGCCTGATTGCCCCCGGCTTTATCGCTTTCCCGGAGAAATTAGAAGCAACTATCCGGCTGAACCGGATTATTTTTCCCTATATACTGCTTATCGGCCTGGCTGTTTATGCCACGGCAGTGTTAAATTCGCTTAAGAATTTTACTGTTTCAGCATTGGCGCCGTGCCTTTTGAATATCTCTATAATTATCTGCGCCTTGCTTTTTGGGGAAGGTATTCAGGGTTTAGCCAGCGGAATTTTATTGGGCGGCCTGCTGCAACTGGCAGTTCAGGTGCCGGTTTTATACAAGAAAGGGTTTAACCCCAAGTTGATTTTTAATTTCAATCATCCCGGCTTGGTGCAGGTTAAAAGATTAATGCTCCCCCGGATAGCCAGTTCCAGTATTTACCAGCTGAATAATTTTGTCGATTCCATTTTTGGTTCTTTGGTTGCTATTGTTGGCGATGGAGGGGTGGCGGTGCTTTATTTTTCCTACCGGCTTATCCAGTTCCCCATAGGTATCTTCAGTAATGCCTTATCGCAGGCAATCCTGCCTACTTTTTCCACGCAGGCTTTAGAGGATGACCGGGAAGATCTTAAAACCACGCTTTCCTGGGGAATCCGCGCGGTATTCTTTGTTATGCTGCCGGCAAGCGCTATATTTATGGTCTTGTCCTATCCTTTGGTATCCACGCTTTTCGGCGGAGGCAAGTTTGATTTTAATTCCAGCTTCCTGACCAGCAATGCCTTGTTTTTTTATAGTATCGGATTATGCGCATATGGCGGGACAAAGATATTGCAGTCTTGTTTCTTCGCCCTTAAGGATACGCTTACTCCCACAAAAATAGCGTTTTTAGCTTTGCTGATGAATATTGTATTGAATGCAATTTTAATGTTCCCTTTAAAAATCGGCGGTTTGGCTTTAGCTACGTCTATTTCAGGAATAGTTACATTTTTATTGCTGTTTTTTATTCTCAAGAAACGTTTGGGAGGTTTTGGGGAACGCAGGATACTGCCGTCTTTCTTACGTATCCTGCTTGCCTCTTGCTGCATGGCTGCTCTTTGTTTCCTGGTTAACCGCGCGTTAAATCTTGGTTGGGCTTTATTTTGCGGGGCATTATCCTATATCATGTTTTGTTTTCTTTTCGGCGTAACCGAGCTTAGGGAGCTTATACATTGGTTGACCTTTAAAAGCCTCAGGTAGCCCTTATGGAGCAATCACGGAATTTAAAAGAAAAGATTTTCTCTGCTCCGGATTCCCCGGGTGTTTATTTGATGCGTGACAGCCGCGGGAAAGTCATCTATGTGGGCAAGGCCATTTCATTAAGAAAAAGGTTGTCTAATTATCTGTCCAAAGGCCTGGATAGTAAAACCCTGGCTTTGATGAACAGGGTGGTTGATATTGAGTTTCGGCTTGCGCCTAATGAAGCTATGGCCTTGTTGCTTGAGGCCAGTCTTATTCATAAGTTTAAACCCCGGTATAATATATCTTTACGTGATGATAAGAGTTTTCCTTTTGTAAAAATTTCCGGGGAAGAATTTCCGGCAATAAGTATCACCCGTAAAAAGGATGAGCCTCTTGGCAGGTACATCGGGCCTTATACTAACGCCAAGATTTTAAAGAATGCTTTAAAAATCATCCGGCGCAGCTTTGCTTACCGTTCTTGCCGCGCTCTGCCTGGTAAAAGTTGCATATACGGCAGGATTAATTTGTGTCCTGCTCCTTGTACCGGTAAGCTCAGCCGTAAAGAATATAATCTTAATATTGGTAACGTTATTTTGATTTTAGAAGGGAAAGCTGATCTTTTGATCCATAGGCTAAGCCGGATAATGCAGAATAAATCCAAAGCCAGGGATTTTGAGGCGGCTGCCGGGGTGCGCGACCAGATCTCTACTTTAGCCGAGCTATCCGCGGGTTTGAGCGGGGTTAACCGTAAAAACGAATTAGAAGATTTAAAGAATAAATTAGGGTTGGATAAACTGCCTGAAAGGATTGAAGGGTTTGATCTCTCCAACATTTCCGGTAAACAGGCAGTCGGTTCAATGGTAAGTTTTTACCGAGGGAATCCGGATAAAAATAATTATCGTCGTTTCCGGATTAAGGAGTTTACTGGAATTGATGATTATAAGATGTTGGCTGAGGTAGTGCGCCGGCGCTACAGCAGGTTGATTAAGGAGAAAACCGCTTTACCGGATTTATTGCTTATTGACGGCGGTAAAGGGCATCTTTTGACAGCCTTAAGGCAGATTAACGAATTGGGGCTTAGCCTCCCTTTGGTCAGTATCGCCAAAAAAGAGGAGCTTGTATATAGCAGCACAAAAAAACGGCCACTAAGATTTTCCAGCGATACCCCGGCTTTAAATTTAATCCGCCGGGTGCGCGATGAGGCGCATAGGTTTGCTTTGGGGTATCACCTATTATTACGCCGGAAAGAGATGGTTGGAAGATGACCTCATTTGCGGAAAAAGTTTATAAAGCGGTTTTAACTATTCCCCTGGGCGAGGTTCGGAGTTATAAGTGGGTGGCGCAAAAGGCAGGTGTTGGCTGCTCATACCGGGCAGTGGGCCAGGTTTTAAAACGCAATCCTTACCCTTTGATTATTCCCTGCCACCGTGTAATAAAAAGCAACAATAAGATCGGCGGTTATGTGTTTGGCGCCAAGCAAAAGAAGTTTTTATTGGAATGGGAGAGGAAGTTAGCCCAATGTTTAGCTGGTTAAGGAAAAATTATACTATTAAGGGGCTTTGTTTTTTTACGGATTCGGCCTTTCAAAGGGCAAGGAGCCTCCTATTTTATTTAAGCCTGCTTTTATTTTTTTGCGGCCTGCCATTTATATTATCATTTGCTTTAGGCTACAAATTCAACGCGCATACATTGAAATTTGTTAAGACCGGGTTAATTTATATCAAGACCCAGCCGGAAGGGGCCAATATATATATTAACGGCAAACTTATTCCCGAGAAAAGCCCGGCAAGTATACAGGAGTTGCTTCCCGGTGTTTATAAGGTTACTTTAACATTAGCGAAGTATTATCCCTGGAGGTCTGAAATAGATGTAGAGGCTGGAAAGGTTAGCCGTATTGACAAAGTCATTCTTTTCCCTTTGCGGCCTGACCTACAGCAGTTAAACCAGAGTGGATTCTCTTTTTTCCGCGTGGATATTGAGGATAGTATGATTTATTATTTAGACCAGGAAAACAAAATTGTCTACAGGTCTAACCTGGATGGAACTAATTTTGAAGATGTTGCCAGTCTTCCCGATAAATTCGGTAAAATCAGCGGCTGGGATGTTTCTCCGGATAAAGGCAAGATGTTTATTTTTAACTCCCATCAGATCAGCGTAATTTTCCTGGATAGCCGGGATGATTATGCGTATTCAGATTCTTTTATCTCCCTGGATTATTCCCGGGAGCAAATTATTAAAGTATTCTGGCATTCAGATAGCTACCATTTGATAGTCTTGACTGACAAACACGTCGCGGTGATTGAATCCAGGGCGCAGGCTAAGCCGCTAAACCTGATAGAATTAAATAAAGAGGCTGCTGAGGCCTTTTATGATAATAAACGCCAAGTGCTTTATTTTAGCGATAACCAGAGAAAACCCGATGGCTCTTCCTATAATAACCTGTATAAGCTGGAATTAAGCCCGGAACTTTATTTATTGGAAAGGTTAATGCAGAAGGCAAATGAATAACCCCAGAATTTTAAAGCGCGTCTTTGAGATTATGCCCGGAAGTATCTCCTGGGGCGTGATTATTTCTCTTATTCTATTGTCGATTAAATACCCCGTAGCCAGCGCCATTGTGATTATCAGTTTTGATTTTTATTGGATTATCCGCACGGTTTATTTAACTACGCTTTTAATCATGGCCCACCACCGGATCTCTTGTCAAAAGGGCGAAGACTGGTTAGGCCGTTGCCTGAGCCTGGGCCGGGAAAAAGCCTGGGCGGATTTATATCAGCTGATTATCTTCCCGGTTTATAATGAAGGGCTGGAAGTTTTGCGGCCGTCACTGGCAGCTTTAAGCGCCAGCCATTACCCTAAAGAGAAAATGATTGTAGTTATGGCTTTTGAGGAAAGATCTCCTCATGCGCACGACAATGCCTTGGCTCTAGAGAAAGAATTCAGCGGAAAATTCGGCGCCTATTTATCTACCTTCCATCCTGATATGTTGGCGGGTGAGAGCCGCACTAAAGGTGCCAATGCCACCTGGGGAGCTTTGGCCGCCAAGAAGTATATTGACGCCAGGGGGATTGGCTGTGAGCATGTGATAGTTTCTTGTTTTGACGCGGATACTTGCGTTGAGCCGGAATATTTCGGCTGCCTGAGTTACCATTTTTTAACTTCGGATAAGCCACATCAGGCAAGTTACCAACCGATGCCGGTGTATAATAACAATATCTGGCAGGCGCCGTCTTTTGCCAGGCTGGTTGAAATCAGCAGTTCGTTCTGCCAGATGATTGAGAGTATGCGGCTGGAGAAATTTGTCACATTTTCCAGCCACAGTATGAGCTTTAAGACTTTGGTTGAGGTGGATTATTGGCCGAGGAATATGATTTCGGATGACTCGGTAATTTATTGGAAGGGATTTTTGCATTATAACGGTGATTACCGCGTGGTTCCGATGTATATTACAGTTTCTATGGACGTAGCATATTCCAGTAATATCTGGCGGACTATGGTTGTGCAGTATAAACAGAAAAGGAGATGGGCCTGGGGCGTAGAAAATTTTCCTTTTGTAGTGATAGGGTTTATTAAAAACAGGAATATACCTTTATTGACAAAGTTAAGAAGGTCGTTCCATCTTTTGGAAAGCCATGTCAGTTGGGCAGTTTGGGCAGTTATTCTGGTGGTTATCGGTCCGCTGCCGATATTCTTCGGGGGCAGGTTATTCAGCCAAATGGCTATTGCCTATAATTTACCGAAGATTACCGGGTTGTTATTCCAGTTTACTTTATTGACCAGCTTGACTTGGATATTCTTAAGTTGGACAATCCTGCCGCCTCGGCCTAAAGGAATCAGCTGGTTTAAGAATGTGCTTTTGATCCTGGAATGGTTTTTTGTTCCGTTTATTATCCTGGTTCTTGGTTCTTCTCCGGCATTAGATGCTCAAAGCCGGCTGATGTTCGCAAGATATATGGAATTTAATCCTACATTAAAAGGAAATAAGGTGTTATAATCGAGCAATAGCCCGCCCGTGGGCAGGCTATTGCGAAGTCCTGCATGTTACGGTTGAAAGCGTGCGGGAGTAATGCTAAGATTTATCCTCGGAGGAAAAATGGATATCAAGCAGTTATTGCAAGAGATGATCGCTAAGGGCGGTTCGGACCTGTTTTACCGGGCTGGTGGTACGCCACGTCTACGCATTGATGGCAAGATCGTGCATATGGGCGATCATATCTTGAGCGTAGAAGATGTTATGCTTGCCACTCATCAGCTGGCTAATTTTAAGCAGCTGGATATCTTCAAGAATAATATGGATGTGGATTTTGCCGTCTATCTTGAAGAGTTTGGCCGCCGTTTCCGCGTGAGCATATTTATGCAGAGGAACTGGCCGTCCATTGTCATCAGGAATGTGCGTAATTACATATCTACTTTTGAGGAGTTAAATCTTCCCGTTGAAATATTAAAGAAGCTATCGCTGGAAACCCGGGGCCTGGTGCTTTTAACCGGAAGCATGGGTAGCGGTAAATCCACAACCATCGCCAGCATGATGGAGTATATCAACAGCAGTTCCAAGAAACATATTTTGACTGCCGAAGAGCCGATTGAATTTACTTTTGAAGATAAGCAATCAATTATCAATCAGCGGGAATTAGGTATTGATGTCGCTTCTTACGAAGTAGCCCTGCGCTCCTTTACTTTACAGAGCCCGGATGTTATATTTATCGGCAACATCCGCGATTATGAAACTGTTTCCAGCGCGATGACCGCCGCGGAAACCGGCGTATTGGTTTTAAGCACCCTGCATACTATTAACGCCGCCCAGAGCGTGGAAAGATTGATCAATCTTTATCCTCCGCATCAACACCAGGAGGCAAGGAACCAGTTAGCCACACTATTAAAAGGCGTAATCTCTTTACGTCTGGTGCCTGCTAAAGATGGTTCAGGCCGTATTCCGGCATATGAAATTATGCTGCTTACTCCTACTATCAGCCGCCTGATCCGCGAAGGAAAGGTTTGGGAAATTCCTCAGTTTATTGATGATGGGGCGATATTCGGCATGCAGTCATTTAATCAGTCCCTGGTTAAGCTGGTTCAGGAGGGAAAGATTACCGAAGAGGATGCTGCCTGCGCCGCGGATAGCCGTGATGAATTTATGCTGACCTTCAGGGGTATAAAAAGATAATAAGTCCATTGCCTTTTTAAAGGCAGATAATAATTGAGGAGATAATTATGCTTGAAGAAATTAAAAATAAATTAAATGACCTGGGAGTGAGGATTGAAAACTTAAGAGGTTATCTTTGACGTTATAAATAAAAAGCAGCAGATCGATGTTTTGTCCGGTCAAATGTCCGCCGCAGATTTCTGGGATAATACGGATCGCCCCAGGAAGGTAGTTAAGGAACTAAAAATTCTTAAAGCGATAGTTGAGCCTTGGGATTTGGCTAACAAAAAATACCAGGAGCTTAAAGAGCTCACCCCTTTAGTTAAAGAGGATGATAATGACCTGCTTTTGGATTTAGCGCGCAATACGGACAGCCTTTTAGCAATAGTAGATAAATTGGAATTCCAGGTTCTCTTAGGCGGCCCGCTGGATAAAAACAGCGCGATTCTTAGCATTAATGCCGGCGCAGGCGGAACGGAATCTTGCGATTGGGCGGGCATGCTCTTCAGGATGTATACTCGTTTTGCGGAAAGCCACGGATATAGCGTAAAAACAATTGATTTGCTTGATGGCGAAGAAGCAGGGATCAAGAATGTCACCATTTTAATTGAAGGTGATTATGTTTATGGCTATCTAAAGGCAGAGCGCGGGGTGCATCGGTTAGTGCGTATTTCTCCTTTTGATGCCAATAAGCGCAGGCATACATCTTTTGCTTCGGTAGATGTAATTCCCGAGATAGAAGAAGAATTAGATATAAAACTTGAAGACAAAGATCTGCGTATAGATGTTTTTCGCGCCAAGGGCGCTGGCGGCCAAAGCGTGAACACCACGGATTCAGCGGTAAGGATTACCCATATCCCTACTGGTATTGTTGCCCAGTGTCAGAATGAACGTTCGCAGCATCAAAATAAAGAGACCGCTTTAAAAATATTAAAGGCGCGTATTTATGAAGCAGAACAGGAAAGAAAAGAAGCAGAATTAAGGCAGCAGGATTCAGACAAAAAGAAGATTGAGTGGGGCAGCCAGATCCGTTCTTATGTTTTGCATCCGTATAATTTAGTTAAAGATCACCGTACGGATTTTGAAACTGGCGATAGCAATAAGGTTTTAGACGGAGGGCTTGATGAATTTATCGAGGCCTTTCTTAAAATGAGCGCAAATAAACAGGGTTCCGCAAGACAATGAAATAAAAGGTGTTCTTATGCTTGGGTTAATTAAAAAAGTTATTCTTAAAAATAAACAGGATGCCATCAGGAAGAAATTCCCCGGGGTAAAGATTACCCTGCATTCCGAGATGCCCAGTCCTTCGATGAATAAGATGGTTGAATTAGCTAAGGCGGTTGAGCTGGTTAATTCATTTGAGGCCAGGATAAGCCAGCTTAGTGATGCTGCGCTTTGCGCTAAGTCAGATGAGTTCAAAAAACATTTAAGCGCTAAATCTGAACAGCTGGCGCAGGAATTAGAAGAACAGCGGCAGGCCATGCTTTCAGTGGCCATGCCTGAAGAGAAGGAAAAATTAAAAGAAAAAATTAAAATAAGCCGAAACAGGATTTTTGCCGACATTTTGCCCGAGGCTTTTGCGGTAGTCCGGGAGGCCTCCAAGCGCACAATAGGTTTAAGGCATTTTGACGTCCAGATTGCCGGCGGGATCATCCTGCATGAGGGTAGGATCGCCGAGATGTCTACCGGAGAAGGAAAAACTTTAGTCGCTACATTGCCGGCTTATTTGAACGCATTATTAGGTAAAGGCGTGCATATTGTGACGGTAAACGATTATCTTGCCCGGCGCGACCGTGAATGGATGGGCCCGGTATTTGAATTTTTAGGTTTATCCGTAGGCACAATCCAGCATGATATGTCTGACGAAGAAAGGAAGATCGCTTATTCCTGCGATATAACTTACGGCACAAACAATGAATTTGGTTTTGATTATCTGCGCGATAATATGAAATATTCTGTCGTAGACTTGGTGCAGCGGCCTTTTTATTATGCCATTGTGGATGAAGTTGATTCAATATTAATTGATGAGGCGCGTACGCCTTTAATTATTTCCGGTCCGGCGGAGGAGTCTACCGAGAAATATTATACCGCCAAGAAAATAGTTGAGAATTTAAGCGGCCGCCGGGTCACGGAAAAAGACGAAATTGACGCAAAGTATAAAGGAGTGGATTTAGGCCAGGGTTTTGATTATGTGGCGGATGAAAAAGCCCAGACCGTTGCCCTTACCGAAGATGGAGAGGTTAAAGCGGCTAAACTTTGGGGTATCGATTCCCTGCATACTTTAGAAACTATTGAATTTCGGCATCATACTATCCAGGCTTTACGGGCCAAGGAGTTTTTCCAGCGGGACGTGGATTATGTGGTTAAAGATGGGCAGGTAATTATCGTTGATGAGTTTACCGGCAGGCTGATGCCGGGCAGGCGCTGGTCAGACGGCCTGCATCAGGCTGTTGAATCTAAAGAGGGGTTAAAGATTGAACGGGAAAACCAGACTTTAGCCACAGTAACCTTTCAGAATTATTTCCGGATGTATGAAAAACTTGCCGGAATGACCGGTACTGCCTTTACCGAAGCCAATGAATTCAGGAATATCTATCAGCTGGATGTGGTTGTGCTGCCGACAAATCAGCCTTTGGTGCGCAAGAATTATCCCGATCGTATTTATAAGACCGAAAAAGAAAAGTTTGCCGCCGTAGTTGAGGAGATTGTTGAGTTATATGAAGCGGGCAAGCCTGTTCTGGTTGGTACAATTACTATCGACAAATCTGAAATGCTTTCTGAGATGCTTAAGCGCCGGGGAGTGCCGCATCAGGTATTAAATGCTAAATATCATGAACTTGAAGCTGAGATTATTGCCCAGGCAGGCAGGTATAAGGGAGTGACCATCGCCACCAACATGGCCGGCCGCGGCACGGATATTCTTTTAGGAGGGAATCCTGAATATATCGCCAGAAATGTAGCTAAACAAAAACTAAACCCCGAAGACCCGAATTACCAGAGTGAATATAAAGTTATTCTTGAACGGTATAAAAGAGAGTCTGCAGCCGAGCATCAAAAAGTAGTGGAAGTAGGCGGCCTGCATGTTTTAGGTACAGAGCGCCATGAGGCCCGGCGTATTGATAATCAGCTGCGCGGAAGAAGCGGCCGCCAGGGGGATCCCGGCTCTTCGCGTTTTTATGTATCGTTAAAAGATGACCTTATGCGCTTGTTTGGTTCAGACAGGATTATCGGGTTGATGGATAAACTGGGTTTAGAGGAAGGCCAGGTTATCGAGCATCCCTGGGTTACCGGTTCCATCGAGATTGCCCAGCGCCGGGTTGAGCAACATAACTTTGAGATCAGAAAACAACTTTTAGAATATGATAATGTAATGAATAAACAAAGAGAGATCATCTACGGCCAGCGCCGGCAGATCCTGGAGGGTTTTTCTCTAAAAGATAATATTGCGGAAATTAGCAATAAGCTTATTGAAGAATATTTGCATGTTTATAACCAGCCAGATTCATCTGAAGTTGATACCATAGGATTAATCAGCTTGATGTCTTTAAAGTTTGGGCTGGAGCTTAACGCGCAGGAATTCAGCGGCCTGGGGGATCAGGAGATTAAGGATAAATTATGCGCCCAGCTGCTTGCGGCTTACGAAAATAAGGAGAAGGCGATTACTCCTGAGTTGATGCGTAACCTGGAAGGCATGGTATTCCTGCAGATTATCGATAGTAAGTGGAAAGACCATCTTTATGCCATGGATAGTTTACGTGAAGGTATAGGCCTGCGCGCTTATGGGCAGCGGGATCCTTTAATTGAATATAAGCGCGAGGCTTTTGAAATGTTCTCCCAGATGATCAGCGCTATCGAAGCAGAAGCTGTCGAGACTATTTTTAAAGTACAGCCGGCTAAGCCGGATAGATTTCAGGGCGTTTTTAGCTCCGTCCCTAAAGAGCTTTCCCATCCGGAGTCGGTTAAATTCCAGGCTCCTGCCGAAGGGGAAAATGTTTTAGAAACAGGGGCTCCGGTTAAACCGGCGGCGGCAGCCAGGCCTGTGCAATCCCAGCAGCCTAAAGTTGGCCGCAATGACCCTTGTCCTTGCGGCTCGGGGAAGAAATATAAGAAGTGTTGCGCGAAATGATCCGTCTAATCCTGCCTATTTTATCCGCAGGCCTGCTGTCAATATCCTTTTCCAGTTTTAACCTCTGGGTTTTTGCCTGGTTTGGTTTAATCCCGCTACTGATTTCATTAGAGAGGAAAACTTTACTTCAGTCATTTATTAACGCATATATTTGCGGGATTGTTTTTTGGAGCCTGACTATATATTGGCTTATCCATGTAACTCTTCTTGGCCAGGTTGTTTTAATCTTATACCTGGCTGTTTATTTTGGGGTTTTTGGTTGTTTAATTTATTTATCCCGTTCCTATTCTTCAGGGCTCTTGTTATTTTTTATACCAAGCAGCTGGGTATTGTTAGAATATGTGCGTGGTTATTTATTTACAGGTTTTCCCTGGGCGTCATTAGGCCTTTCGCAGTATAGAAACCTGCCGGTTATCCAGATCGCGGATATTACCGGTGCCTGGGGTGTTTCATTTCTTGTCGCCCTGGTTAACGCCGGTTTTTATTTGGCCTGGCGAAAGCGCTTAAAGGCAAAGGCTCTCTGTGTTTGCCTGTGTCTATTATTTTTATCTTTAGGTTATGGTTTCTACAGGTTGAGCCTTAAACCGGAATTGCGGGCTGATAATCAGTGGTGTAAAGTTTCTGTAATCCAGGGGAATATCCCCCAGGATTTAAAATGGGATAAACCATCGGCAGCCGGTATATTGGGTACTTATATAACATTGACCGAGGCTGTTGCTCAGGATGGCCCCGGGTTGATTATTTGGCCGGAAGCATCTATGCCGGTTCTTTGGGGAGATGAGAGTGCTGCTGCGCAATTCAGCCAGGTTTTTTCTTTAACCAGACAATTAAATACTAATTTATTGCTGGGGGCAGTTTCCCGTTTTGGCGATGCTTATTTTAACAGTGCCCTATTCATTAATAACCTGGGCGAACCGGAGAAAATATACAATAAACTTCATCTGGTTCCGTTCGGTGAATTCGTGCCATTCAAGGATACATTTCCTTTTCTGCAGTCTATTGCTCCAATCGGAGATATCGAGCCGGGTAAGGAATATACCATATTTGACCAGCCGGCGAATTTTGGCGTGCTTATCTGTTTTGAGGATCTTTTTCCCGAGTTATCCCGGGAGTTTATAAAAAGAGGGGCCAGGTTCTTGGTAAATATTACTAATGATGCCTGGTACAAAGAAAGCAGCGCGCCATATCAACATTTTGCGGCTTCAGTTTTCCGGGCAGTTGAGAGCCGCGTGTATCTTGTGCGTTCAGCTAATACCGGTATATCCGGATTCATTGATCCTTTCGGCAGGCTTTCATCAATGGTGCAAGATCCTTCCGGCAGCTTGAGTTTTATCAGGGGTTATAGCAGTAAGAATATTTATTTGTCTTCTTCCGGCCGCACAATTTACAACCGTTACGGCGACCGGTTCATTCTTCTCTGCCTGTTATTTGACGGTTGGGTTATAATGTTTTCTTTAAGAAAACGGAAATAAAAATATACCGGGGATCTATCTAATGTTTCAGGGGTTCCATGTGTACCACTACATCGGTTATCCCGGGTATGGCGGATTTGATTGCTTCTTCAATGTTGTCGCTTATTTGATGGGCGTTGTCAATGTGCATCTGGGGATTGACCTGGACATGCAGGTCAATATAAATATCATCAATTCTTCCGCGGCTGCGGATCTTATGGCAGGCGCGCACTCCTTTTGTTTTTAATACAATTTCCCTGATTTTTTGGTCATCTAAGAAAACCGCTGTATCGCAGAGGACATCAGAGCTTTGCTTGGCTATTTCAAAAGCGGCAAATCCGATAAACAGGGCGATAAGGATAGTTATGATCGGGTCGATTATGGGAAGCCCGAATTTTATGGCAATAAGAGAAGCGATTACTGAAAAAGAGGTAAAGATATCCGCCCGCGTATGCATAGAATCAGAAATCAGGATGTCGCTTTTTAATTCCCTGCCCCTTTTGTATTCATAGCGCATTACCCAGATATTAATTGCCAAGGTGATAATCATGACTACAAAACTGCTTATATTTACCTGAGGGGTGATGGGGTGAAGAAGGCGGCCCCAGCCCTGTTTAATTAAATTAAATGCCACAATAAAAAGCATAGCGGAGATTGCCAGGGAGAATAATGTTTCGTATTTTTTATGCCCGTAAGGGTGGTCTTTATCTACCGGCTGGCAGGCAAAATGGATTCCCAGCAGGCCGATGAGGTTAGAGGTTCCGTCTGAAAGTGAATGAAAGCCGTCAGCGGTCATACTGGAGCAGCGGCTGCTTAAACCGTAAATAATCTTGGCTAAAGCCGTAAGCCAGTTCAAGGCAAGTATGATCAGAAGTATTTTTCTGATTCTTTGATAGTGTTTTTGGACATCGGTTACCATGAAAACATTGTATAACAAGGATAAGTTTTTGCAAATCATTTCATTGCCGAGGTCACCCTTTTTAGCTTCCGTAAAACAGGCATTACCTTGACTAATTACAGCTAGATGATAGAATACCCCTATGTCTAAATTAAAATTGTTATTGGTTTTAGTATTTTTTATGATTTCCGGTTGCGCCAGCATAGAAAAACCTGACCGGGAGTATTGGTCGCAAATGCCGGCTTTAGAACCTTTTAAAGAAGGGGAGCGGGTTTTGATTCTTGCCCCGCATCCTGATGATGAGGCGATTGCCTGCGCGGGAGTTATCCAGCAGGCGCTTAAAGCAGGCGCGCAGGTAAAGATAGTCTATCTGACTAATGGTGACCACAATGAATTGGCTTTTATTGTTTACGAAAAAAGGCTAACTCTGCGCCAGGGTGAGTTTGTGCATATGGGCCAGGTGCGTCAGCAGGAATCAATAAAAGCAATGAAATCCTTGGGGTTATCAGAAAAAGACCTGGTATTCTTAGGTTACCCGGATTACGGGACTTTTAATATATTCAGCCAATATTGGCAGACGAAGAAACCATTCCGCGATCGCTTAACCCGTATATCCAGTGTGCCTTATAAAGATAACCCGTCTTATGGAGCGGATTATTGCGGAGAAAGTATCTTGAATGATTTGACCAGGCAGATCCTGGATTATAAACCGGATAAAATATTTGTTTCGCATCCGGCGGATGTTAATGTAGACCATAAATCATTGTATTTATTCCTTCAGATAGCCTTGAGTGATGTGGATGGGCAGATTGTCAGCCCAAAGGTTTACCCCTATCTCGTACATTGCGTGGGTTGGCCAAAACCCAGGTATTACCATCCGGAGATGGAACTTTATCCGCCGGATAAATTCATCGGTTCACAGATTGATTGGTTACGGTTAAACCTGGGCTTTGAGGAATTGGATAAAAAATACCAGGCAATACTTTTTTATAAGAGCCAGACGGAATCCAGCGCCTTCTATTTGTTTTCCTTTGCCAGGGAAAATGAGCTGTTTGGGGATTATCCTGTTTTGGAGTTAGTCTCTCAAGAAGCAAAAGAAAAAGACGTTGCTTATTCCGGCGCCTCAAGAATGATTAATGATCTGCCTGAAGCGGAACTGCCTGACCGGCAGGTGCTATTAGAAGGCGATGGGCAAGTTAGCTATGCCTGGGAAAACGATTATTTTGTTGTGCGTGTAGATAAATCCAGAAAACTCAGCAATAGATTCGGCGTATTGATTTACGCGTTTGGCTACAGCAAAGATACTGCCTTTGCGGCGATGCCCAAGATACGCATTATTACCGCGGGGAAGAAATTCCGTGTGTTTAACTGCCGGCAAAGAATAGTTAACTCCGGGGTAGTGCTTGAATTTAGCAGAAACTATTTAGTTTTAAAGATCCCGCTTAAGCTTTTAGGCGGGCCGGACTATATTTTGACAGCCCTGAAAGCTTTTCATGGTAATTTACCCATTGATACTGTCGGTTTCCGCAAGATCAAGCTTAATAAGTAAGGAGGAATAAGATATGCTGGAAATTAAGGCGGTAAAGATAGATAAGCCCGGGGATTTAAATTTTATTTTAGGCCAGGCCCATTTTATTAAAACAGTGGAAGATCTGTATGAATCTCTGGTTAATGTCCCGGGAGCTAAATTCGGCCTGGCTTTTAGCGAGGCCAGCGGCGCCTGTAAGGTGCGTTGTGAGGGCAATGATGCTTCACTTAAAGAGTTGGCTTCTAAAAACGCGCTTGCGATTGCCTGCGGCCATAGTTTTATCATTTTCATTAAGGATGCCTATCCGGTTAATGTTTTAAACGCTTTAAAAAATATCCCCGAGGTTTGTAATATATATTGCGCTACGGCTAACGCTGCGGAAGTGATCATTACCCAGAGCCAAAGTGGCCGGGGTATATTAGGGGTAATTGATGGTTCAAGCCCTAATGGAGTTGAAGACGCTGAGGATATTGCCTGGCGCAAAGGTTTATTGCGGAAGATCGGCTATAAACTTTAAATTTCTATTTGCAATTTAAGGTTAGTTTGTTATAATTATTTAACTTAAAAAATTAAAATGGATTCCAAGAAAATACGCAAAAGCATAAGCCATTTTCTGGCTTGGCTTGGCTTAAATATATGTTCTTTGATAGTAAGAGTCATCCCTGCTAGCTGCCTTTATAGCTTTGCCAAGAGTGTCGCTTCTTTGGCTTATCTCTTTGTGAAAAAACAAAAGAAAATCGCTTTAGAAAGCCTGAATATTGCTTTTGGCAAGGAGAAATCCCCTCAGGAGTTAGAGAAAATAGCCAAAGACTGTTTTATCTATATGGCTAAAAGCGCAGTTGAGTTGATGTTCTTCTTTGATAAGCCGCACCTGTTGGAAAAAAAGGTCGATATTTGCGGTAAGGAGTATTTGGATAAGGCTTTAGCTAAGGGTAACGGGGTGATCTTGGTCAGCGCGCATTTTGGAAATTTCCCTCTGCTTTTGGGCAGATTAGCGGTAAGTGGATATAAGGCAGGGGGGATCATGAAGCCGATGCATGACGCCAAGATGGAAGAGCTCTTTCGTAAAAAAAGGCAGAAATACGGGGTACGCACGATTTACAGCCAGCCGCGCAATGAATGTGTGAGTAATACTATTGCTGCCCTGCGTGATAATGAATTAATTTTTGTTCCTATCGACCAGAATTTCGGTACCGGGGGGATATTCGTAAATTTCTTCGGCAGGCAGGCGGCAACCGCCACCGGTCCGGTGATCTTGGCGCAGCGGACTAAAGCGGCGCTGGTTCCCTGTTTCATATTAAGGCAGCCTGGTGACAGGCATAAAATAGTTTTTGAGCCGGAATTAGAATTAAAAGAAGGTAAAGATTCCCGGGATACAGTGTTGATCAATATTCAAAGGCTCACGGATATTATTGAAGCATATATACGTAAATATCCTGCGGAGTGGGGTTGGATCCACCGCAGGTGGAAGAGTAAGCCTGGTTAAGAGGAGGTGTTAAAATGGCGAATGAAGAGAAAAAGTGCTGCGATGCTAAGAAAACGCTCTCTACGCTTTTTAAGGTTGTTTTAGGAATTGTTTTCTTGGTATTAGGAGGTTTGGCGGTTTTAAAATGGTGGAAGGCGCTTCTTTTGATCGTCAAGGGTTGCCTCGGCCTGTTTTTGATTTTGGCAGGAGTAATTACTTTAGCAATAGCTAAGGAATAAACTATAAAATATGGTTCGCTGTTTTATAAAAACAGCGCAACCTCAGTATTTTTAACCGGAGAAAATATGGAGTCAATCGCCAGCAGGGAAATTATTACCAATAAGAAAATATGCCGCATGTTGGCAGTAGCAGTTTTTATAGCTTTTACTGCGCTTTCGGCTTTTGTACGCATACCATTGCCTTTTACTCCTGTGCCGCTTACCTTGCAGACATTATTTGTCCTGTTTTCAGGGGCATTATTAGGCAGGAGGCTGGGTGTCTTTACCCAAATAGGATACCTGCTTCTGGGATTGACCGGTTTGCAGGTATTTACCGGTTTTGGCAGCGGTTCTCTTTATCTTTTAGGGCCTACCGGAGGCTATATCGTTGGTTTTGTTCTAGCTTCTTTTTTTGCCGGAAGTTTATTCTCAGAAACAAGGCATAACTGGATGAATACCTTCTTAAAGTTTTTATGCGCAGATTTTATCATACTTTTCAGCGGGATGCTTTGGCTTAAACTCAGCCTCTCCTGTTCATTTAGCCAGGCATTCTTGCTTGGTTTCCTGCCTTTTGTTCCGGGAGACCTGTTAAAGGTTGTCTTGGCAACAGCTGTTTTTAAAAGAATACATTCGCGTATCAAGGTATCTCTTTATTAACCGGTAAGACGGCTCAAGCTTCACTCCTGATCAATGAAAAGCCTGGTTCTTAAGTTGTGCTCCCTGGTTTCTATTTCTCTGTGCCTGGGTTTATATGCCAAGTCTTCCGGTATGAATGCGCACCAGGCTTTATCAATAAGCATCTTCTCTGCCTCCGTCCTCGGGACTCTTTTCTTCTGGGATTTCCGCCTAAGCTTTGCCTTTATCGGTACTTCCGTATTATTAATGACTAAGACAGTTGATCTTGAGCACGTTATTGAATTTTCTTCCCTCGAGGTAATCCTTTTCCTGGTCGGAATGATGGTGATCATCGGTTTGCTTAAGGATTCCGGTGTATTTGCCTGGATAGTCAGCTTGATCTTGCGTATTCCTAACTTAAGCGGCAAAAAGTTTGTCCTTATTATTGCCTTTGTGTCTGCATTACTTGCCTGCACTATTGATGAAGTAACTTCGATTATCTTCATGGTCGTTGCGGTTTTAGAGATCTGTGACTATTTTGAAGTTAATCCCGTGCCCTTTGTTATAATTTCTGTATTAGCTACAAATATAGGCTCTGCGGCAACAGTGTTAGGGAACCCGATAGGTATACTGATTGCCTCAAAATCCGGTTTGAGTTTTGAAGATTTTATTGTTAAGGCCTTTCCCTTAGCGGCCCTGTGTTTGTTGGTAACTATTTTCATTCTTCTATTTTGGTATAGAAAATCTATTAAATTACTTGATGAACAGATGCAGAGATTGGGGGCTAATGAGATACTCATAAGGTTGATCTCCGTGCCTTTGGAAAAAAGCCTAAAGATAAATTTGGGGATATTTCTAACGATGTTGATCTTTATATCGCTGCACCGGCGCATGGAAATTGCCTGGGGTTTAGCTGCCAATACTGTTTTGTTAGTTGTGCCGCTTGTAGCCAGCGGTTTGGTAATGATTTGGAAACATAATAAGGCAAGAAAGTATATTGAAAAAGATGTGGAGTGGTGGACGTTGCTTTTTTTCCTGCTCCTCTTTGTCCAGGCGGGAACATTGAAATATACCGGAGCGACTATGTTCATTGCTGAGCATATGCTGGCGGCATGCAGCAATAGCCTTAACCTTCTGATTTCCGTCATGCTTTGGATAAGCGCAATAGGTTCCAGTGTATTGGATAATGTAGTTTTAGTGGCAGCCTTTATTCCTGTGGTGCAGGGATTTCAGGGGTTAAATATAAACCTTCAGCCGTTGTGGTGGGCCTTGCTTTTCGGCGGCTGCCTGGGAGGCAATATAACCCTTATCGGCTCTACTGCTAATATTGTGGCAATCGGTATCCTGGAGAAAGAGAAACGCATCAAGATAACCTTCCTTAATTGGTTTTGGGTAGGTTTAAGCGTAGGGTTAACTACTACATTTATTGTAATGATAGCGTTGATTTTCCTCCCTTTTTATAGATAGCTTGACAAATTGGGAAATCTGTGTTAATTTAATCCCTATTAGAGGAGGGATAAGATGGTTTTAAAGAAAATTATACCAGTTTTTGTGTTTGCCGCCTTGATTACGGCAACTATACTTATTGCCTTTGCTGCTGAAGAGGTTACGATTGATCCTGGAAGTTCAGTTGACAAGCCGGCAGCACCTGCAGTATCTGTTGCTGCCCCGCAGGCTCCGGCTCCTTTGCAGAATGAAAATGATACGCAGTGGGCCTGGGGAGAGGTGGTTAATTTAGACAGTGCAGGAAAGATCATCACCTTAAAATACCTGGATTATGAAACCGACCAGGAAAAAGATATGCTTTTAGCTGTCGATGATAAGACTACGTTTGAGAATATTAAGGATTTCGCTGAGATAAAGATTAAGGACACCTTGAGTATAGATTATGCGGTTCTTCCAGACGGTAAGAATATCGCCAAGAATATCGGCCTGGAGAGCCCGGATTCATCTGCGGCTGTTCCTGCGCAGGTTGTTGAGGGGATCAAATCAGAAGCAGCTATTGAAGAGCCAGCCGCGGCAGCTAAAACACCGGAGCCGTCTACTCAGCAATAATTGAGAGCAAGAAACTTATTCCTAGTTGTCTATTATTTTAATAGGCAGGGCTTATAAACCCTGCCTATATTTTCGTTATGCAAAATATTAAATTGATTATTTTTGATCTTGATGGCACGTTAATTGATGCCTATGCTGCGATATGCAGCAGTTATAATTATGTTATGCGTAAACTGGGGCTGAAACCCAAAAGCCCGGCTGTTATCCGCCGCCTGGTAGGCTGGGGGGATATGAATTTGCTTAAGCCGTATGTCCCGGAGCGTGATTTAAAGAGGTCTTTACGCCTCTACCGTGACCATCATAAACTTAGTTTGCTTAGGCAATCGCGGCTTTATCCGTATGCCAGGACGCTTCTGCGTAAACTTAAAGCCCGGGGTTTAAAATTAGCGGTAGCCAGTAACCGGCCAAGCAAGTTCTCGCTTATTTTATTAAAACACCTGCGGATAATGAACTATTTTGATTATGTGCTTTGCGCCGATAAATTAAAACGCGGCAAACCGGATCCTGAAATATTAAATAAGATAATCAAAAGGTTTGCGCTTAAGAAATCGCAGGTTTTATATGTGGGGGATATGGTTATTGACGCCGAGGCCGGAAGGCGGGCAAAGGTTAAGACAATAATTGTCACCAGCGGTTCAAGCAGTATAGCCGAAATCAAGAAAGAACGGCCGTTTAAGATAATTTCCGGGGTCAGGGGGCTTCTCAAAATAACTTGAGCCAGGCGGATAAAGGAGGTTTCCCTTGACAGTCAGCTTAAATGGTAATATATTAAAAACAGATATGAGAAAAAGTTTTCAATTTTTTTGTTGCTTGATCGCGTTTTTGTTTATCGCAGGGTGTCTTTCAACAAAAACGCATCCTGCGGCAGGCAAGAATTTGCCAGATGACCCCTTAGAAGGTTACTCCGGCCCAAAGAGCAAAATAGCGGTAAGTGATTTTGAATTAAAGACATCCGGACTCAATACTGAGATCGGCCAGGCCTTAAAAGAATATTTTATCAATATCTTAAGCAATACCCGGCGTTTTGTAATGGTCTCTCCGTCGGAAACGGATTTAATTGTCAGCGTAGGGATTATCGAGTTTGTACCGGAAAATTCAGGCGGAAAATCCGGCTTAGCAGGTGGCGGAAGCGCTGCCAGCAGTTATATGGGAGGGTTATTGGGGACCTCTCTGAACAAAGCAACAATGCAGCTGAACCTGCGTATTGTAGACCGGGCTACTTCAAACGTAATCAGCAGCCGGGATATTCAAAGCCAGGCAGTGGAAAACCCCGGGACTAAAATCAAGACTCCTCATGACAAGTTCTTTAAGGCGGCTTTAAGCGAATATGCCGGCACGCCTATGGGGAAGGTTATTTATGAATGCCTGCTTGAAGCAGCGCGCTATACCGTCTTAAACGTACCGCAAACTTATTATAAGGATTAAAAATGGGAAAAAGAAAACGTAGAGGAAAACTTAACTGGCGTTCGAAGAAAGCCAATAAAGGCAGAAAACCCTGTTTAGGTTAATTCCCTATATATGGTTTTATTCTGGATTCTTGCCAGTACAATTTTAGTCAGCCTTATATCCCTGGTGGGTATTTTTACCCTTTCCATAAAGGGTAATCTGCTGCATAAAATTCTTTTTTGTCTGATCGGTTTTTCCGCCGGTGCCCTTATCGGCGGCGCCTTTCTGCATATCCTTCCGGAATGCCTGGAAAATAACAACAGCAACGCGGTATTTTCATATCTTATCCTCGGGATTATAATCTTCTTTCTTATGGAGAGGTATTTGCATTGGAGGCATTGCCATGAGGAGGAAGGCTGCACAATCCACGCCTTCACCTATCTTAACCTGGTAGGAGACGGCTTCCATAATTTTATTGACGGTATGGTTATTGCCGCAAGCTTTATAGTTTCTTTAAAGCTGGGCCTGGTTACTACGCTGGCGATTGTCTTGCATGAGATTCCCCAGGAATTGGGTGATTTTGCTGTTTTGGTATACGGCGGGTTTACGAAAAAGAAGGCCCTTTTGTTTAATTTTGCCTCGGCGCTTATGGCGGTCTTAGGTGCGGTTATCGGGTATTTTGTAACCGACCTGGTTAAGAATTTTGCGAGTTTTATATTACCTTTTACTGCCGGAGGTTTCATTTATATTGCTACCAGCGACCTTATCCCCGAACTGCATAAAGAGAATGACCTTAAGCGTTCAACCGCAGCCTTCTTAGCATTTTTGCTGGGAATAATATTTATGGCATTAGCCAAGAATTTCTTACCAGAGTAATCAAGCCGTTGAATATCCAACATGCCAATAAAAGCATTAGCATTAATTTCTGGGGGCCTGGATAGTTTACTGGCTGCCAAGCTGATCAAGGAGCAGGGGGTTGAAGTTATTGGAGTGCACTTTAAGATTCCGTTCTGTAAGCTTGATATCAGGAAAAACTTTCCTGATATAGGAATAAAATTACTGGAGTTTGATTTAGGAGCTGAATTTTTATCTCTTATAGAGAATCCCCGTTACGGTTTTGGTTCCAATATGAATCCCTGCATTGACTGTAAAATCCTCATGTTTAGTAAGGCCAGGGAGCTGCTTTCGGAATTAAAAGCAAATTTCATTGTTAGCGGCGAAGTCTTAGGCCAGCGTCCGATGTCTCAAAACAAACAGGCCTTGGGGTTAATCAAACAGAGGAGCGGGCTGGATGATTTATTGCTCCGGCCGTTGTCGGCGCAGTTTTTCGCTCCCAGTTTAGCGGAAAGGGAAGGCTGGGTCAGGCGGGATCAACTGCTTAACTTTAACGGCCGAATGCGTACTCCGCAGATGCAATTAGCCAAGAAATTTGGCATAGATAAATATGCAACTCCCGCGGGAGGCTGTTTATTGACCGATCCCTGTTTTTCCAGGAGATTAGAGGAGTTGCTTAAGCATGAAGAATTAAATCTGGATAATCTGACGCTTTTAAAAGTGGGCAGGCATTTACGTATTGAAAAGAAGGTCAGGCTGGTTGTGGGCAGGGATGAAAATGAAAACAAGCTGCTCATCCAGCTGGCCAGATCCGGAGACTATTTGTTTTTCCCTCAGAAAGATTTGGCCGGGCCCACTTCTTTAGCCAGGGGTCTAATGACTGAAGAGTTGATTTATTTGTCTGCCCGGATCGTCTCTGCGTATTCTGATACTCTAGGTTTAAAGAATATGGAGGTTTCCTGGCGGCGTTTTCCTGAAACCGAAAACAAGATCTATAATATTGATTGTGTCCCGAAAAGCAGTTTTGCACACCTGTTAATATGAAAGAAGCCCTGCTTTATACACATTTAGAGTCTCTAAAGGTGCATTGCCAGCTTTGCAGCCACAATTGTATAATTCCGGATGGAAAATTCGGTTTTTGCGGAGTAAGGCAGAATATCCGGGGGATCCTGTATACTCATAGCTATGGAAAGTTGGTTGCCCTTAACGTCGACCCGGTTGAAAAGAAGCCTTTGTATCATTTCTTACCCGGGAGCCTGGCTTTTTCTATTGCCAGCGCCGGTTGTAATTTCCGCTGCGGATTTTGCCAGAATTGGCAGATATCCCAGCTTGACCCGTCATTTCCGCAGCCAGCAGAGGATTTTACTGCTCAGCAGGTTGTTGATTTAGCCAGGGAAAATAATTGCCGGAGCATAGCTTATACTTATACAGAACCTACAGTGTATTTTGAGTTTGCTTTGGAGACGGCCAGGCTGGCAAAAGAGGCGGGTTTATACAATATATTTGTCAGCAATGGTTATCTGTCCTCTGAAGCTATTAATCTGCTCAAGCCTTATCTGGATGCGGCTAATATTGATTTAAAGTTTTTTAAAGACAGCTCTTATCAAAAGATTTGTTCCGGTCATCTTCAGCCGGTACTGGATTCTATTTTGCGCTTAAGGGAAGCCGGGGTCTGGATTGAAATTACTACTTTGGTAATTCCCGGGGAGAATGATTCTTCGGATGAGCTTTCCCAGATTGCCAATTTCATCGCCGGGATAAGTAAGGATATTCCCTGGCATGTCTCTGGATTCCATGCGGATTATAAATTTGACGCTTATCCGGATACCCCGGAGCATACTCTTAAGCTAGCTTGTGATTTAGGTAATGCCGCAGGGTTGTATTATGTTTATCCCGGTAATCTGGGATTGTGGGGCCAGGATACCCTTTGTCCTGCCTGCGGGAAGGTGCTTATTAAAAGGGAAGGATTCAACGTGAGTAAATTCCATATAGCGAAAAACAAATGCACTTTTTGCCAGGCAGATTTAGCCGGAATTTTTGACCCCGCTTAAGGCTGTAAGATAAGGGTTTGAGGCCTTAAAATGAATATTGACAGCTATTCAGCTTAGGGGTAAAATAACTTAATAACTTTGACTCACCTTAATCTTACCCCTATTAAGTGATAGGGGTAAATTTTACTTATATATGTCGGATAAAAACAATCAAATTAATCCTAAAAAGTGCATTGTATTCTTTGATTTTGATAATACTATCGCCACCTGCGATGTATTTGATAATATGCTTTTGCTTTTTTCACGGGACGACCGTTGGGTGGAACTGGAAAAAAGGTGGAAGAGCGGAAGGATCGGCTCAAAGACCTGCATGGAAGGCCAGCTCAGGGGTATGGACCTGGAAAAGAAATCCCTGGATGCTTATCTGCCCAAGATAAAGCTTGACCCTTATTTTAAAGAACTCTATAAATTTCTGCAATCAAAGAAAGTAAAGACGGTAGTTTTAAGCGATAATTTTGATTATATACTTAACCAGATTCTAAAGATCAACCGGATAAAAAAACTTAAAGTCCTGGCTAACAAATTGAGTTTTTCCCGGGGTAAGGCTATTACGGATTATCCTTTTAAAAATAAAGATTGCCAGGTTTGCGCGCATTGCAAAACAAAAAACCTTTTGGATTCTTCGCCAAAAGACGCTACAATAATTTATGTTGGGGATGGGGCTTCAGATATCTGTCCGGCTAAACGCGCCCATCTGGTTTTCGCCAAAGATAGCCTGCTTAAGTATTTTAAGGATAATAAACTGGAACACACAGTCTTTCATAATTTAAAAGAGGTGTTTAACCAATTAAAAAGGAAATTAGCATGAGCCAAAAGCAATTGACCAAACCAAGCAAGAATGAAAAAACTTTTACCCACGATGAGTTGATGGATCTGGAGGCCAAATATTGTTCCTGGGGCGATACTGTGCACTATGCCGAGAAATTAAATGTATTCAAGAGTTCCGAGGGGAGCTACCTTTATGACCGGGAAGGGGTGGAATTCCTGGATTTACAGATGTGGTATTCGGCAGCCAATTTCGGCTATAAGAATAAGCGCTTGAATGCCGCTCTAAAGAAACAGATTGATACCTTGCCGCAGCTGGCTTGTCAGTATTTACATGAAGAAAAAATCCAGCTTGCCGCAAAATTGGCACAGAAAAATGAACGGACATTCGAGGAAAAAGGCAGGATCCATTTTAATGTCGGAGGCTCCAGCGCCTTGGAGGATTCCCTGAAATTAGTACGCAATCATTCCGGAAGGAGTTTGGTATTTGCTTTTATGGGGGGCTACCACGGCAGGACGCTGGCGGCATCAGCAATAACCTCAAGTTTCAGGTATCGGGAGAAGTTCGGCCATTTCGGGGACAGGGCGATGTTCATCCCTTATCCTTATTGTTTTAGGTGCCCGTATGATAAGAAAAAGGATTTCTGCGATTTATACTGTCTTAAGCAATTTGAGAAGCTTTTTGAAACCGAGTACCATGCGGTAGTTAACAAAAAGAATTCCAAATGTGAATTTGTTGCTTTCTACGCCGAGGCTATCCAGGGCACGGGCGGCTATATAGTCCCTCCCCAGGATTACTTCTCAGGGTTAAAAGAGATACTTGACCGTTACGGTATACTTTTTATTGACGATGAAATACAGATGGGCTTTTTCCGTACCGGGAAGTTCTGGGCGATTGAGCATTTTAATATTACTCCGGATATTATTGTATTCGGCAAGGCTTTAACTAACGGCTTAAATCCGATTTCCGGGGTTTGGGCTAAAGAGAAACTTATTTCTCCGGATGTCTTCCCCCCGGGCTCAACCCATGCAACATTTTCAAGCAATCCTCTGGGAACAGCTGTTGGCCTGGAGGTAATGAAACTGATTGAAGAGTCTGATTTTTCTACCTCGGTTAATAAAAAGGGGCAGTACTTTGTCTCCCAGCTTAAGAAGTTGCAGAAAAAATATCCGCAGATCGGAGATGTGGATGGGCTGGGGTTAGCTTTAAGAATTGAGATGTGCGGAAAGGACGGCTATACCCCGGACAGGGAATTAACCGATAAGATTGTAAATTTAGGTTTAAGCGGTTCTTTAAACGCCGGAGGCAAGAAGCGGGGTCTGGTCCTGGATGTCGGCGGTTATTATAAGAACGTCTTTACTATTGCCCCCTCATTTTATATTACCGAGAAAGAGATTGATTTAGGCATCGATCTTTTTGAAGAGGCATTAAACAAGGCGCTTAAGAAATAATAAGATTCTGCTTGCCGTAAAAGGCAGGAGTTGAAATTTCCTGCATGCTGAATAAAACTATCCGAGTTTTGAATTTTGATGGCAGTATTATCCAGCAATCCGGGCTCCTTTGCCGGTATCCGGCCAAGGTTGTTGACTGTACAGATTTTGCTGCCTCGGCCAGGCTTTTTATGTCTCAGGCAGTACGCAACAAAATAGCAGGTAAACTTGCATCAGAAGAGAAAAATTACCCTACCTTTTTAGGTTCCGGAGACTTCCATCATATAAGCGAGGTATTAACAGCTCAAATTGATCAACCGGCGTGTTTGATTGTATTTGATTTCCATCCGGATTGGGATATTCTTCCTCCGCGCTTTGGCTGCGGTTCATGGGTTAGTCAAGCCCTGAAAAATAAGAATATTTCTAAATGCATTCTTATCGGTATGGGGTCTGACGATTTGTCGGGTTTTGGGTTACAGACAGCAAATCTGAATTCTTTAGCTGATGGCCGCCTGGAAATTTATCCTTTTAGACATAAACCCAGCCGGGTTTATTTAAGGGGGATAGCAGAAAACGTTTCAGTTATTGCCAAAAAAGATTTTTTCTCGAGCCGGATTATATGGCAGGAACTGGAAAAAAAAGATTTAACCGAATTTATCCTGAATTTAATCCAGCGCCTGCCGGTGAATAAGGCCTATATTTCAATAGATAAAGATTGCCTGAAAAGCGATTTTGCATTTACCAATTGGGAAGAAGGTTCTCTAAGCTTGAATCAACTTTTAACCATGGTCAAACTTATCTGTAATAATTTAGATATAATCGGTTTAGATATAACCGGGGATTATTCATATCCGGCAATCTCGAACAGGCTAAAAGCTGCGCTTTCCCGGCTTGACCATCCTAAGCGGGTTGCGGCGGATAACGCCCCTAAGGACCTCATCCTTAAGGTTAATGAACAGGTTAATCTGAAAATCCTGCAGGAAGTCCTCGCTTAAGCCTTATGTTTTTCAAAGAAGGCTGCGGTTTCTTCGGCAACCTTATCTCTCTCTTGGTCAGCGGTAATAATGTGGTAGGAATCTTCCAAAAAGATTATTTTCTTTTCTTTGGATTGGACGCGGTTATAAATACAATATGAATTTTTAGGGCTGGTTACGTCGTCTTCCCTTGCCTGCAATAACTGTATCGGGGTTTTTATATCTTTAAGTATAGAAATTACCTTTTTTGCCAAAAGAGAATTCTGGTGCATACAGGAAACCGGGATCACCGGGTATCCGTAAAGATGCACCTTACTGTAATCAAAGAGGTCAGCGTCTTTGTAGAAATTTTCGACCTTAGAGCGCAGGCGTTCATTTTTCAGTCCGTAAGGATATTCTTCTTTAAAATAAAGCCAATATTTGAACGGCGTTTTATAGATTAAAGGAAGAAAAATCCTGGATTTTGGGTTTCCCCAGCCGTCATAGAAAAGGGTAGGCGAGAAACAATTCAAAGCTTTTACTTTGTCAGGAAATTCATGGGTGAGCATGATTCCGATTAAAGCGCCAAAAGAAAGCCCCGCCACAAATATATTCTCATATTCGTCGGCGTATTTCAGGAATTCGGCGCGGATAGCATTATAAAGTTCCTGCCAGGTTGTTTTCTTCAGGCAGGAGATGGATTTATTGTGATTGAGCATCATTGGGGCAACTACTGAAAAGCCCTGTTTATTTAGACGCTGGGCAATAGCGCCCATTTCTTTAGCCGTACCCGTAAGCCCGTGGATCAGAAAACAGAGGTTTTTATCTCCGGGCAGGAATAGGCTGGAATCAGGTATATTAGTAATTTTGCGTCTGTCTTCTTGTAATGAAAAAACTATCATTTTATCTCCTAAATTTTCCCGAGCTTATCAATTATTTTTTTAAAATCCGACTCTTTTAAAAAACTGCTTGTGCTTAAAGTAATAGTTTGCTGGGCAATCCCGCGGGCATTTTCGCAGCTTGCCTCAGGGATAACGTCTTTTAAGTAATCATAATCCGTAATTGCCTGTAAATATACCTGGGATATCCCTAGCCCGGAATTCTCGAATATTCTTAGAGCCTTGTTCCTTTTTTCGGGTGTCTCAAAAATGATGGTAAGATAAGGGTAGCTTGCTTTTGTTCGGGGCAGCTCCTGGATAGGTTTGATTCCGCTTAATCCTTTAAAGGCCTGTAAATAAAAACCCGCTTTTTCCCGTTGTTTATTAATTTCCTTGTCCAGGTAAGGGAAATTAAGATATCCAATGTATTCTCTAAAGACGGATACTTTATGCGTGGGGAAATCCAGCTCAAAATAATCACCCATTGCTTTTATGGGATTATTGCGCATCTGCCAGAAGATCTGCGGCAACCTGAAGGCAAACCAGAATAAGCCCGGCCGGTAGAAAATACTGTAAGCCAACAGCTCAGCTATTTTTAAAGATTCGGAGAATGCATCCGTTCGGAAGATTTTTTTTGAGGTATTCTTTAATAGCTGCGCATATTCCGCCTTATTGGTAATTGCTAATCCGCCTTCATAAATAGTCAGGCCTTTGCCCCGGCACAGGCTGAAAAAAGAAAACTCTCCGATTGAGCCGGTTTTTTTGCCTTGATATTCAGCGCCCAGGCTCTGCGCGCAGTCTTCAATGATAAAAATGCCATTTTTTTTGGCTATCTCTTTTAAGTTTTGCAGTTCCAGGGAGATTCCTCCCAGATGCACAGCCAGGATTGCCAGGATGTCGTTATCTTCAACGCAGACCTTACGTAATTTATCAATATCAAAATCAAAATTATCCGGGTTTATGTCACAGGGTTTTATTTTTAACCCGGCTCTTTTTATTGCCAAAGGTACCAGGGGACAGATAAAAGCAGGTATGACTATTGTTTTTTTTGTGGAAAGTTCTTTCAAGCTTTCCAGGATTAGGTAAAACGCGGCTGTCCCGGAGTAAGTAAGCAAGGCCAGGGGGGCATTTAAATATTTTTTAAATTCCTCTTCCAGTATCCCTTTAGGCAGTTTTTTAAAAAAGGGGGGGATTAGACTTTTGGTTTTGATCGGCCAGCCTGCGGTTGGCGGAATTTCTCTGAATAGGCTCAAATTTAATTTCCTTTTTTCTCACACACTTGCTTATTCTATGCTAAAATAAACAGAAATTCAAGATAAGTCTCGGGAATTTTAAATTACCTATGCCTAAGATTACTTATAAGATATACGATAATATTGATCAGATAGATCAAGGAGCTTGGGATGCTGTTTTTGGGGATATCCCTGAAAGCTATCCTTTTTACCGAACCCTGGGGAATTCTGAACTCCCGGAGTTTGTTTTTTACTATCTGGTTATTTATCATGATAGTGAAATCGTACTTATCGCCCCATTGTTCAGCACGGATTTCAACTTAGATATTGCCGTTGAAGGCCGGTTATTAAAGGTTATCAAGCTGATACGTAAGGCGTTTCCGCGCTTCTTAGTTAGCAATACTTTATTTTGCGGCTCGCCTTTTGGCGAGTATGGAGTTATCGGCATTAGGGATAATTTCAGGAGCGATCCCGAACTAATCAGACAGCTTTTGGCAGGGATAAAAGATTTAGCGTCTAAGATTAATACCCCCTTGACTATTTTTAAGGATTTTCCGCAGGAGGGCACATCATTTCTGGATGTTTTGAAGCATCGGGGGTTTACTAAAACAGAAAGTTTTCCCACTGTGCTTTTGGAACTGAATTTTTCTTCCTTTGAGGAATATCTTAAGAGCTTAGGCAGTTCAACCCGCAAAGGCCTGAACAAAAAGTTAAGGCAGGCTTATTCCCGGGGCAATATTGAAGTAAAGTTAGTCCAGGATGTCGCCGGCCAGATTGATCAGATAATCAAGCTTTATGAAAGCACCTACCATAACGGCTCGACTAAATTTGAACGCCTTACTAAGAAATTCTTTTTACAGGTATCAGATGATCTGCGGGAGCATACGCGTTTTTTTCTTTATTATGTAGATGGTTCTTTGGCTGCGTTTAACCTGTGCTTTGTATATAAAGATTTACTGATTGATAAGTTTATCGGTTTCAATTATGATATATCCAATCGTTTTAACCTGTATTTCGTCAGCTGGGCATATAATATCAAATGGTGCATCGATAACTCTTTGTGTTATTACCACCCGGGTCAGACGGATTATGAGCCGAAGATCAGGTTGGGCGGAAAGGTTATTCCGCTTTATGCTTATTTAAGGCATAAAAATATATTCTTCAATATTTTACTTAAATTATTGGCGTTATTATTAAAACCCGATAATTTTGATGAAGACATCAGGAAATAGGGGCTATGCTTAAAAAGAAGGTTACCTTAAAAATATTATTACTGCTGGTTGCCAGCGATATACTGGAAACAGCGATACATTTCTTTTTTAAGAAGGGCGCTTTAGCTCAAGGAGAGCTTTTAGTAGTTGATTTATCCAGCGCCATTGTCTTTCTTAAAGCGGTTTTTTCTTCGCCATTTTTATGGGCCGGGTTGCTCACGGTGGTTGTGGTATTCATCATCTGGTCTACCATTCTTTCCAAAATAGACTTAAGCGTGGCTGTGCCTATTGCCAGTTTCAGTTATATACTTGTTCCGGTAGTTTCGGTTATTTGCCTGCATGAGCAGATCTCTGTTTTAAGATGGATCGGAATATTACTTATCCTTGCAGGGGTTATTCTTGTTTCTTTGAGCAGCGGAGAAAGGACTGAGCAGAAAAAATGAGAGCAGGGTTGTTGATTACTCTTTTTATGATTTCTTTAACCAGCCTTTGTGATACCATCAACCAGCTGTTTTTGAAGTCGGCGATCGACTCTTTGAATTTTGGGGGGAAATTCAATTTTGTCAGGATATTTAAATTTATCTTCCAGCTGTTGATCCGGCCCCGGGTTTGGTTGAGTTTTGTCTTCAGCGTAATATCTTTATGTATCTGGCTGCTTGTACTTTCCCGGGCGGATCTTAATTTTGCCTTTTCCGCCGATAGTATGCATTATATTTTTATTGCCCTGGCATCCAGATTTATTTTAAAAGAGAAGTTTAGTTCCTTGCGCTGGTTGGGCACCGGCTTACTGGTTGTGGGAATAGTTTTTGTAAGTTTAAATTAAGAGGGAAAAATGGAAGCAAAATTTATAGCCCTGTTAGTCTTTATTGTTGCTTATGTTTTATTTGTAATCTTTCCTCAAAAACGCACAGCTGTGGCTTTGAGTGGAAGCCTCCTGCTTGTTTTGACCCAGGCAATTTCTTTTAAAGAGGCCTTGATGGCGGTTAACTGGAATGTTATGGGTATATTCGTAGGTACTTTAATTATCGCCGACGTATTTATGCAAAGCAGGGTTCCTGCCTATATTGCCGAAATAATTGTCGATAAGGCCAGGAATACTGCCTGGTCAATTTTATTTATCTGTCTATTGACCGGCTTTATCTCCGCGTTTGTTGAGAATGTGGCTACGGTATTAATTGTTGCTCCTATTGCCCTGGCCCTTGCCAAGAAACTTAAAATCAACCCCATGAATATGATGATTGCTATTGCTGTTTCGAGTAATTTGCAGGGCACAGCAACTTTGATTGGGGATCCTCCGAGCATGCTTTTGGGTGGTTTTGCCAAGATGAATTTCGGGGATTTCTTTTTTTATAAAGGCAAGCCGAGCATATTCTTTGCCGTAGAATTAGGCGCCTTGGTTTCTTTTTTTGTGCTTTATTTCATATTCAGCAAACATAAAGAAAAGGCCCAGCTTGTCCCGGTGGAAAAGGTAAGATCATGGGTGCCTACGATTTTGCTGGTGAGCCTGATTATTTTGCTGGCATTATCCTCATTCCTGGATACGGGTTTTAGCTATATGGCCGGTCAAATTTGTATGATTTTTGGTATTATTGCCTTACTCTGGGAAAAGTTTGTAAATAGGCGCTCAATAGTTGCCGGGATGAAAGGGCTCGACTGGGATACGACTTTTTTTCTTATGGGTATCTTTATTATCGTGGGGGCGCTTTCCGCTACCGGATGGATTGAGGTATTAGCTAATTATCTGGCCGGCCTTGTCGGCGGGAATATATTCTTAGGTTACACTGCAATAGTTTTTCTTTCGGTAATCCTTTCTGCTTTTATCGATAATGTTCCTTTTCTGGCTGCTATGCTGCCGGTTACGTTGATTATGTCCAGCAAACTGCAGGTCAATCCTGCTTTATTTCTTTTTGGTCTGCTTATCGGCGCCAGCCTCGGAGGCAACATTACTCCTATTGGCGCATCAGCTAATATTGTCGCCTGTGGTCTGCTTAAAAAGGAAGGATATCCGGTTAAATTTACGGATTTTATGAAAATAGGAATTCCTTTTACAATTGCTGCGGTAGCTGCCGCGTACCTGTTCATTTGGTTTATTTGGAGCTAAAACATGCCCAATGATCATGCCTGTTGCCACCAGGCTGGGAAAGCCTGGTTCAGGAATAAGCTATTTTTAGTTTGTATTGTTACTCTCGTCTTAATATCACTTTCGTATGTTTTTCCTGTTTTAATCGCTTTTCGTAAAGTCATTTTTAATTATTTAAAGTCTATCTGGTGGGCAGTGACTCTGGGTTTATTGTTGGGGGGCGTTATTGACTACTATGTGCCCCGGGAGTATATCTCTAAAATCCTGGCTAGAAAATCTCCACTGACTATCTTTAATGCCGTAGGTTTAGGGTTTTTGCTGAGTGCCTGCAGTCATGGGATATTGGCCTTATCTATACAGTTGCATAAGAAGGGCGCGTCAAATCCGGCAGTAGTAAGTTTCCTTCTGGCTAGCCCCTGGGCAAATTTTGCTGTTACGATGATGTTGTTAAGTTTATTCGGTTTAAAAGGTTTATTTATTATTCTTGCTGCAATTATCATCGCCATAAACACCGGATTTATATTCATGTTCTTGGAAAGAAAGGGATTAATTGAAAAGAATAAGAATATTGTGCAGGTATCACAAGATTATTCAATTATCCGGGATTTCCGTATGCGTTTAGCCAACTATAAATTCAATAAAAACTCAATCGCCGCGGATTTTAAGGGCGTGGTTAATGGCGCGTTTGAACTTTCAGAAATGGTGCTTTGGTGGATTATTCTGGGGGTGCTTATTGCCAGCCTTGCCGGAGCGTATATTCCCGTGCATTTCTTCCATAAATTTATGGGTCCGACTTTATTGGGGTTAATCGTAACTTTAGGTTTGGCAACAGTAATTGAGGTTTGTTCTGAAGGTTCAAGCCCTTTGGCCTTCGAGATCTATCGCCAGACCGGGGCCTTAGGCAACAGCTTTGTATTCTTGATGGCCGGGGTAGTTACGGACTACACGGAGATCGGTCTTCTTTGGACTAATGTGGGTAGAAGGGTGGCTTTGTGGATGCCGCTGGTTACCGTTCCACAGGTTATGGCGGTAGGTTATATTGCCAATATATTCTTCAAATAAAAGATTGGCCAAAGATGAAATCATTTTCAATTAAAACAAAGCTGGTTATATTCTTGGCAGGGTTTGCGGTATTTTTGTCAGTAAAAGACAGAGATGCCGCTTTTCTGTTTATGCTAATTACCGCGTTGATTAGCGTAATTATGGTAGACATAGTTTTTTCTTATTTTAACAATAAGAAGTTTTCTGTATCTGAAAGCTCAATCGTGTCAGCTTTAATTATTGGATTTGTTCTGGCTAGCGACAATCCCTGGTGGATGATCAGTTTTGCTTCTTTAACTGCTGTTTGTTCAAAATATCTTATACGTTTTAACAAGAAACATATTTTTAATCCGGCGGCATTCGGGATATTCTTAAGCATTCTTCTCTTTGGGGCAAGTACTCAATGGAAAGGGACCTTTCTTTGGTACATCCTTTTGCCTGTGGGCCTGTATTTTACTTATAAGCTGCGCAAGCTAGAATTGATCGCCGGTTATTTACTAACCGCTTTGAGTTTATTCGGAATTCAGGCAGTATTGAACAAAGCCCATTTAATTGACATCTTTGGTTATCTTAGCTATTTTTATGTTTTTATAATGCTGATTGAACCAAAAACAACTCCGATAAAACCTTTAGCTAAACTAAGTTTTGGAATTGCAGCCGCCGGTCTTATTTTTATCTTTATCCAGGTCCAGGTTAAATTTGATTCTGAATTGGCCGCCCTTTTAATTTTAAATATTTTTGTGGCATTATTCAATAAAATCCCGGAAAGGAGAAAAGTATGAAAAAGAAGATTTTGTTTGTATCTTTGTTGATTTGCTTGGCCCTAACTGGTACTGCCTACGCCCATCCTCCGAAAGATATCGAAATCTCTTATGATCCAGCCACAAAGATATTGACCGCGATTATTCTGCATGATACCAGCAATCCGCTCGGTCACTATATCAAGAAAGTTGATGTTGGTTTAAATGATCAAGAAATAATTGAACAAAAGATTTCAAGGCAGGAGAATATTAATTCTCAGGAAATAAATTACTATATTCCTGATACAAAGTCCGGAGATCGGCTTTCCGTTGAAGGCTATTGCAGCATTAGCGGCAAACTAAAAAAAGAGATAGTGGTAAAGTAAATTTTATTAATTTCACATTCCCCGCAAAAATCGCGGGGTTAATTCGGGCAGATAACTTATGTCGGTTTATGCCTCCATAAGTTATGCCCGAATAAATTTACTTGACAAATGATACTAATATGGTATCATTAACCATAAGCAAAAGGAGGTGATTTAAATGGGGGTAGCGATCAGATATATGCTTAGGCCGGTGGCTCACTGTAAAGAGGGTTGCAGTAGATTGTCCCGGGCATGACGTTAAACTGCCCGCTTAAATTTAAATAACTTCGGAGATTTTATGAAACTTATAACCAGAAATAGTGATTATGCGCTGCGTGCGCTTTGCTATATTTCAAAACATAAAACTGTTGTAGCGGTAGATGAGCTGGTGAAGAAACTTGGTGTACCGCGTTCTTTTATGCGCAAGATTCTGCAGAAGCTGAACAAGAGAAAAATTCTCGAATCATTTAAGGGCCAGGGTGGTGGGTTTAAATTAAAAGTCCCCGCTGAGAAAATTTCTATAATTAAAATAATGCATATTTTCCAGGGGCAGGTAGAATTAAACGGGTGTTTTTTAAAGAAAGCTGTTTGTCCGAATAGAGGTAAGTGTGCCTTAAGGAAGAAGTTACGTCTAATAGAAGAAAATGTTTTTAAACAGCTCAAAGATATAACTATAGCTTCTTTAGTTTAGGGAGGTGCAGAATGTTTTGTTATCAATGCGAACAAACAGCAGGCGGGACGGGTTGCACAAGGATTGGGGTCTGCGGTAAGAATGAAGATATCCAGAGCCTACAGGATACACTCTTGTTTGGTTTAAAGGGTATTGCGGCTTATGCCTATCATGCCCGTCAGTTAGGTTCGCATGATGAAGAAGTAGACGCCTTTATGCACGAAGCCCTTTTTAAAACCGTGACTAATGTCAGTTTTGATTTAAATCAATACTTAGAGCTGGTATTAAGGTGCGGGGCAGTTAATTTAAAGACTATGGAAATGCTGGATAAGGCGCATACCCAGAGATTCGGTAATCCTGTTCCTGTAGCTGTTGAAACCGGTACTAAGGCCGGCCCGGGAATTCTGGTTACCGGACATGATCTGTTGGATTTTTATGAATTATTGAAGCAGACCGAAGGCAGCGAGATAAATATTTATACTCATGGCGAGATGCTTCCGGCGCATGGCTATCCTGAACTGAAAAAATTTAAACACTTGGTTGGTAATTTTGGCGGAGCCTGGCAGGAGCAAAAGAAAGAATTCAATGCTTTTAGCGGAGCGCTGCTGGCTACTACTAACTGTATATTGATCCCTCCGGAAAATACATATTTGGACAGGCTTTTTACAATAGGCATTACCGGCGTCCCGGGGGTAAGGCATATTCAAAACCGGAATTTTAAAGCCCTGATCGAGAAAGCCAAGTCATTACCGTCTTTGCCTGAGGCCCCGGCCAAGAAAATCTGGACTGGTTTTGGCCATGCAGCGATTCTAGGATTAGCGGATAAGATTGTAAATCTGGTTAAGACCGGCAAGATTAAACATTTCTTTTTAATCGGAGGTTGTGACGGAGCAAAACCCGGGCGCAACTACTATACGGAATTCGCTGAACAGGTGCCCAAGGATTGCCTGATCCTTACGCTTGCCTGCGGAAAATACCGTTTTAACAAGTTGGATTTCGGTGAAATCGAGGGGGTGCCGAGATTAATCGATGTCGGCCAGTGTAATAACGCCTATTCTGCGATTCAGGTTGCCCTGGCTTTAGCCAAGGCGTTTAATTGCACAATAAACCAACTTCCTTTAACCCTGGTTTTGTCTTGGTTTGAGCAGAAAGCTGTTGCCATTTTACTTACTTTGTTGTATCTTAATATTAAAGGCATCTATATCGGGCCGACTCCGCCCGCCTTTATCAGTAAGAATATCTTTGCAGCTCTGCAGGAAAAGTTTGACCTACGTTTGATTAGCACACCCGATGAAGATTTAAAAATGATATTGAAAAAATAACAGGAGGTTAGCTATGGCAGATTTCAAGGATTTGCTGCAAAGCGCAGACTGGAAAACCGAGAAACATGTCCCGGTTATTGAAGGCCCTGATCGAATAAAAAAAGGTGAGCTTTTAAAGTTGGATATAAGCGTAGGTAAGCAAATAACCCATCCGAATACCGCTGAACATCATATTAAATTCATTGAAGCGTATTTTCTGCCTTTAGGCGAAAAATTCCCTTATCAGTTTGGGCGTTTTGAATTTAATACCCACGGGGAATCCGTACAGGGGCCGAATACCAGCACTATATATTCTGAGCCTAAAATAACCGCTTCTTTTAAGACTGAGAAAAGCGGAGTAGTTATAGCTGTTTGTTATTGCAATATCCATGGTATTTGGAAGAGTGAAAAAGAGGTTACTGTAGAATAAGCAATTGTATTTAACAAAGGAGGGTGTATGTTTATGCCAAAATACTGTCCTTTAATGGCGGTTATTGTCCCGATTTCGTTTTTTCTGACCGTAAGCTTCTTTGTTCTTTTTACCCTGCGTAAAGTAACGGATAAATGGCTCAAAGTGCTGGGTTATGCGGCGGTTAGTTTTCTTTTACTGGCGGCCCTGGTTGTTTTCTCGGGGGCAGTCGTAAATTCGGCTAAAGACTTTGATATGATGAGATGTCCGATGGCTGGGAAGATGAAAAAGGGCGATATGATGCAAATGATGCGTAATAAAAATATGCCGGAGATGGCTATGCCGGAAGAGAAATTACCTCCCCGGGAATAATTTTAAAGTAATTGAGCAAGAGAGGTGGAAATGAATAAATATAGATGTCTGGTTTGTGGTTATATCTATGATCCTCAGGCTGGGGATTCGGATAACGGCATAGCTGCCGGAACGAGTTTTGAGGATTTACCGGATACCTGGGTCTGTCCTGAATGCGGGGTAGGCAAAGACCAGTTTGAAAAGATAGATTAGGGGGTGCCTATGGCTAGGACTGTTACTTTTAAAGGCGTGCGCCTGAATTTAATCGGCAGGCGCCTCAAGGAGGGCGGGCGCGCTCCTGATTTTAAGCTGATTTCTCAGGATTTAAAAGAAGTAACTCTTTCTGATTTTGACGGTAAGGTAAAAGTAATCAATTTTTTCCCTTCGCTGGATACGCCGGTTTGTGATTTACAGGTCAAGGAGTTTAACAAAAAGGCCTCCGGGCTTAGCCCGGATGTTGTGGTAATCGGGATAAGCAAAGACCTTCCTTTTGCCCAGGCCAGGTTTTGTTCAGTAAACGAAATAAAGAATGAAGTAGTACTTTCAGATTACAGGTTCTCTTCATTTGGTTTAAATTATGGCGTCTTGGTCAAAGAACTTAACCTCCTTGCCCGCGGCTCGCTGATCATTGATCAGCACCGTAAGCTGAGATATATCCAGTTGGTCGATGAGATAACCCATTCGGTAGATTTTGATGCGGTTTTTAATAAACTTCAGGAAGTGCTTAAAGATTGCGGCTCTAAATAAAATGCCGGTAGAAACCGATCTAAGAATAAAAGAGGTCATCCAGCGTAACTATAATGTTAAAAGTTTTCGCCTGGAGATTGCCGATTGGTTGGATTTTAAAGCCGGACAATTCCTGCAGGTTGGCCTTAAAGGTGAATCTGGTTTAAAAAGGTATCTTTCCATTTCCAGTTCTCCGACTGAAAAATGTTATTTGGAGTTTACCAAGAAATTAACCCAGAGCGATTTCTCAATAGCCTTGAATAAGTTAAGGCCCGGGGATGTGGTAAGTGTTAAATATCCTTTTGGCAAGTTTATCCTGGATGAATCTGAGTTAAAGATAGCTTTTTTATCCGGCGGCATAGGGATAACTCCCATAAGAAGTATTTGTAAATACGCGGTTGATAAAAATATAGGCACGGATATCGTATTGCTTTATGCTAACCGGTCTATCCGGGATATAGTTTTTCAGGATGATTTCTCCGCCATGTCCAAGAGTTACCCGTTATTAAAGGTAGCGCATGTGTTATGCGAGGCAGAGCAGGGTTTTAAATGCACGGTAGGACAGATCAACGCCAGCCTGATCAAGAACGAAATCCCGGATTATGCGGAAAGAAAATTTTATCTTTGCGGTCCTCCGCAGATGGTCGAGGCAATGCATAAGATATTGACCGATGAATTAGGCTTAAACAGTGAAAGAATAGTCCTGGAGAATTTTCAAGGTTATTGACACCTCTCCTAGGAGGAAATAGCCGGCACATTGTTTTATTTGAAGAACAAGTGCGACGCTTCTGCGTCGTGTAACATTTTTGGGCAAGGAGGTAATCATGGCTGCTATAGAAATTTTGCCGGGAATATATTCGGTGGGCGTGCAAGATTGGAAAGTGCGTAACTTCCATGGGCATACATATACTACGCAGAGAGGTTCAAGCTATAATGCGTATCTTATTGTTGATGAAAAAATAGCGCTTGTAGATACTGTTTATGGACCCTTTGCCCAAGAGTTAATTGAGAATATCCGGGAAATTATCCCTCCGGAAAAAATAGATTATATTATCGCCAACCACGTTGAAACTGACCACTCCGGGGCATTACCCAGCCTTATGCAGTTATGCCCCAAGGCGAAAATTCTAGGAACAGCTAAATGCAAAGAGGGCCTCTATAAGCATTATTACGGGGACTGGGATTTTCAGGTGGTTAAAACCGGGGATGAATTAAAATTAGGCAAACGCACGCTTACCTTCCTTGAGGCTCCGATGATCCATTGGCCGGACAGCATGTTTACGTATTGTCCGCAGGATTGCCTGCTTATGCCTAATGATGCCTTTGGCCAGCATTATGCTACACTTAAGCGTTTTGATGACCAGGTTGATCAGTGTATCCTGATGGATGAAGCGGAGAAGTATTACGCTAATATCCTCTGGCCGCTTGGTGCCATAATCTTGAAGAAGATCGAGGATGTGCAAAAATTGAATATCCCGATTAAGATGATTGCTCCCAGCCACGGAATTATCTGGCGCAGGGATCCGGAAAAGATAATCAATGCCTATTTATCCTGGGCAAAAGGCAAGACTGATAAAAAGATCGTAATTGCCTATGAAACTATGTGGGGCGCAACTGAGAAAATGGCCAGGCGAATTGCCGAAGGCGTTTCGGCTGCAGGGGTAGAGGTTAAACTCTACGATGTTGCTGAAAGTGATCGTACTGAAATCATTACGCGGATGCTTACTTCCCAGGGTTTTTTATTCGGTTCATCTACTCATGACAATGATATGCTTCCCAATATTGCTGCGTTCCTGGAGATAGTTAAGGGTTTAAAACCTAAGGGCAGGCAGGTTGGTTTCTTTGGTTCTTATGGCTGGGCTGGAGGGGCGGTGAAAGAAATGCAGGAGGAGCTCAAAGACTGCGGCCTTGAGCTTAATCCCTTGAGCATGTCTGTTAAATATGCTCCGGATAAAGAGGAATTAAAAGCTTGTTTTGAATTCGGAAATCAATTCGCTAAATTCTTAAAATAAAATGGAACAGATCCCATCGCCGGTTGCCGATTTCTTAAGTATTCAGGGTTTCGTAATTGTCTCATCAATAGACAAAAATGGTTTTCCCCATATCTCTTGCAAAGATATAGTTAAGATTGATGCCAGCGGAGAGGTTTATTTGATTGATGTGCATCAGGGCTTGACTGTTGAGAATATAAGACGTAATCCCCAGGTAAGCATTAGCGCTGTTGACGAGCCCAAATTTATGGGCTATTGCCTTAAAGGAAGGGCGGTGGTTATTCCTGAGCATAAAATCAATCAGGAGTTTATCAAGGCCTGGGAAGACAATATTACTTCGCGCCTGTCTAAAAGGCTGTTGTATAATTTAACTCAAGATAAACCTCGCGGCCATCATCCTGAAGCTAAACTGCCGCGTCCTAAGCATCTGATTATTATTACAGTGGAGGAAATAGTTGACCTTACTCCGGGTTATTTAAGAAAGGACTGATTATGGCTAAGAGCGTAAAAGTTTACAGTACTCCCTCCTGCCCGTGGTGTATCCGGTTAAAGCAGTTTCTAAAAGAAAATAATATAGAGTTTCAGAATATTGATGTTTCTTCGAATCAAGCTGCGGTAGATGAAATGGTGCAGAAGTCCGGCCAGATGGGAGTGCCGGTTTTGGATATTGAAGGCCAGATTATTGTGGGTTTTGATAAGGAGAAAATAAAAAGCACACTCGGGGTCTAAATATGCAGGTTTACGATTTAATTATTATCGGGGCCGGCCCGGCTGGGATAACCGCCAGTGTTTATTCAGCCAGGAAAAAGCTGAACTTCTTAGTTATTAGCCTGGATATCGGCGGCCAGGCCGCCTGGAGCGGGGATATTGAGAATTATACCGGTTATCAATTTATCAGCGGACCGGACCTGGCGCAGAAATTTCAGGAGCATATGCTTAAATATGATACTGCGCTCAGGGAAAATGAAGAAGTGCTGGAGCTTAAGAAGTCCGAAGGTATCTTTTTAGTCAAAACCAACAAGACGGATTATCAGTCCCGGAGCGTAATTATAGCTTCCGGCAAGAAATCAAAGGAGCTGGGGGTTAGCGGAGAAAAAGAGTTTAAGAACCGCGGCCTGACTTATTGCGCCACTTGTGATGGTCCATTGTTTGGCGCTAAAACCGTAGCGGTTATCGGCGGCGGTAATTCCGCGCTGGATGCAGTTTTACAACTGGTTAAAATTGCCAGGCATGTCTATATAATAAATAATACTCCTGCCTTGGAAGGAGATGCGGTGATGCGCCAAAAAGTTGAGGCAGCCGAAAATGTCTCCATTTTTAATAATTCCCAGGTTGTATCTGTTGCAGGAGATAAATTTGTTAATGCTATTAAAATTAAAGATAATGCGGGAACAAGAGAGCTTGCCGTACAGGGGGTGTTTGTTGAAGCCGGGCTCATTCCTAACTCCGCATTTGCCGTTGGTGTAGAAAAAAATAATAAGGGTGAAATAATGGTCAATTCCCGCAACGAAACTAATATTCCCGGCGCCTTTGCCGCCGGAGATGTTACGGATGTGTCCGAAAAGCAGATTATTATCGCTGCCGGGGAAGGCTCCAAGGCAGCGTTAAGCGCTTCTAAATATTTGGCAAGAAGCAGGTTTTAATAAATGGATAAGAATACCAAATTTGTAGAACTAAAGAATATTTTTAATATTTTACATAGCCGGCGCGGCTGTCTGTGGGATAAACAGCAGACGCATAAGAGCCTGGTTAAAGACTTAAAAGAAGAAGTTGATGAGTTTATCGCGGCGGTAAACAAGAATAATTACCGGAATATGCAGGAGGAGTTGGGGGATATCCTTTTGCACGTAATGTTTAATGCCCAAATCGCCAAGAAGCAAAAGAGGTTTGATATTGAAAAGGTAATTGCCGGTTTGATCGGCAAGTTAAAACGCCGGCATCCGCATGTTTTTGGCAAGGTCAAGGTTAGTTCCACCCGCCAGATTATTGCCAACTGGAATAAAATTAAGCAGAAGGAGAAGTGCGCGGAGGCTATAAGGTTAAGGCATAAATAAGTTGCGGGTATTTTAGGCAGTGGTACAATTAATATTGCGGCAAGGTTAACATGCTTAAAAAAGGAGAATAAAAATGAGAGAGAGAATCGAGAAGGCTTTAGATAAAGTCAGACCCATGCTTGCAGCAGACGGCGGTAATGTTGAGTTAATTGACGTAACTGCTGATGGCGTAGTGAAATTAAAGCTAAAGGGAAGTTGCGGTTGCTGCCCGATGAGTTCCATGACCCTGAAGATGGGGATTGAAAGAATCTTAAAGCAGGAAGTTCCGGAAGTCAAGGAAGTGGTAGCTTTGTAGAAAGAATCAACTATGGCACTTCAACATAAGTTTACCCGTCTTAAGCGGATAATCTCCGGCTATAAGTCCTGCCTGGTTGCTTTTTCCGGAGGAGTAGACAGCGCGTTTTTACTTAAGGCCTGTTCTCTTGTTTTACCAAGAGAAGATATCCTGGCAGTAACTGCTGTTTCTGCCACCTATCCTAAGGATGAGTTGCGTAAGGCCAAGGATTTGGCTAAAAATATAGGCGTAAGGCTTAAGGTAATTAAAACCGCGGAATTAGATAATGAAGAGTTTATAGAAAATTCTGTTTCCCGTTGTTATTTTTGCAAAAAAGAATTGTTTTCAAAGTTAAATGCAATCGCCAGGAGAAGTAAACTTAAATTTGTTTTGGATGCCAGCAATATTTCGGATAAATCAGATTACCGCCCGGGCAATATCGCAAAACAAGAACTAAAGATAAAATCTCCCTTACTGGAGGCAGGCTTAAGCAAAGAAGATATCTGTAAGCTAAGTAAGTTATTAGGCTTGCCTAGCTGGAATAAGCCGGCCTTAGCCTGTCTTGCCTCGCGGATACCTTATGGCATCAGGATTACTCCCGGACTGCTCAGGCGTATTGATCAGGCAGAGGCTTATTTGATTGGTTTGGGCTTTAGGCAGGTTAGATTGCGCCATTACAACGGGCTTTGCAGGATCGAAGTAGAGAAAAATCACCTTAACCGTTTATTACGTAATCGCCAGGCAATAGTTGAAAAATTAAAAGATTTAGGTTATAACTATATTACATTGGATTTAGAAGGCTACCGTACAGGTAGTTTAAATGAGGTAATCAATGAAAAAAGTATATCTTGATTATGCGGCAACTGCTCCTACCGACCCGGAAGTCCTGGCGGCTATGGAGCCGTATTTCTTTGAGAAATTCGGAAATGCTTCCAGCCTGCATGCTTATGGCCAGGAGGCCAAGAAAGCGATTGAGGATAGCAGGGAGGCGCTCGCTGAGTTTATCGGTGCCAGGCCCGAAGAAATTGTTTTTACTTCCGGAGGAACGGAGTCGGATAATTATGCGCTTTTAGGCACCGCTTATGCATTGGAGAAAAAAGGCAACCATATTATCACTTCGGCTATTGAACATCACGCTATCAGCGAGCCGGCTAAATTTCTTGAGAAAAAAGGTTTTAAAGTTACTTATCTGAATGTTGATCAAGACGGCCTGGTTTCTCCGCAGGATTTAAAAGAAGCGATCACGGATAAGACCATCCTGGTTAGTATTATGCACGCCAATAATGAAATCGGCACAATCCAGCCTATTGCCGAACTTGGTAAAATTGCTAAAGAAAAAGGGATTTATTTCCATACGGATGCCGTACAAACCATAGGGCATATTCCGGTTAACGTTGATGAGTTAAATGTAGATCTTTTGTCGCTTTCCGCCCATAAGTTTTATGGTCCCAAAGGTGTAGGCGCTTTATATATCCGAAAAGGCAGCCGCCTGGAAACCTTTATGCGCGGAGGAGATCAGGAGAGGGGCAGGCGCGGCTCCACTTCCAATACTACCGGCATTGTCGGCTTAGCCAAGGCAATCCAGCTTTGCCAGAAGAATATGAAAAGTGAAATTAAATTTCAGGGTGCTTTACGGGATAAGTTAATTCAGGAGATTCCCGTACGTATTCCGGAAGTAAAACTTAACGGCCACCTTACGCAGAGGCTTCCGAATAATGTTAATTTTTCCATTAAATATATCGAAGGGGAGTCTATACTTTTGAACCTGGATTTACTTGGTATTGCCTGCTCTACGGGTTCGGCCTGCACATCCAGTTCTTTAGAACCTTCGCATGTTTTATTAGCGGTAGGTTTAGACCATGCAACTGCGCACGGTTCTCTCAGGATTACCCTCGGCCGCTGGACTAAAGAGAGCGATATTGATTATTTGCTTGAAAAATTACCTCCGATAGTGCAAAAATTACGCGCGATGAGCCCGCTTTATGAAGAAAAATAACCTTCCCAAGCTCGGGAAAATCCATCCTGATTTTTTTAATCAACATATATATCATAAATTAGGCGCGCCGGACGCCTCGGTCCTGGTTAAGCCGCAGAACGGCATTGATTTTGGCGTGGTGGAATTGGGTAGCCAGGTGATAGTTCTATCAACCGACCCATTTTACATCGCTGACGAATTAGGCATGGAAAAAGCTGCCTGGTTTGCCGTGCATATACTTGCTAGTGATGTTGCCGTAAGCGGGATACCGCCGAAGTACCTGGCAGTTGATCTTAACCTTCCTCCTCAGATTACCGAAAGTGAATTAATAAGGCTCTGGGATGCCGTGCATAAAGAATGCAAGAAGCTGGGTATTAGCGTAGTTACCGGCCATACCGCCCGTTATGCCGGCTGTAATTATCCTATGGTCGGCGGAGCGACCATGCTTGGTTTGGGTAAGAAAAAAGAACTGATTAACCCGCATGCTAAAGCAGGGGATGCGATTATTGTTACTAAAGGTCCAGCCATCGAAACCACCGGTTTAATGACTGCTTATTTTCCGAAATTCATTGAGGCTAAATATGGCGCCTCTTTTCTTAAGCGGGCGCAGAATGTTTTCTACCAGATGTCTACGGTAAAGGATGCCTCTATTGCCGCATCTGTCGGCGGATTAACCGCTATGCATGATGCCACTGAGTGCGGAATTTGGGGCGGCCTTTTTGAGATTGCCCAGCATAGCCGTGTAGGCATGTGTATTGATTTAGATAAAATAATCCTGCAGGAAGAAGTCCGCTTGGTTTGTTCCTGTTTTGATATTGATCCATATAAGTCCATAAGTGAGGGTACATTATTAGCTACGGCGAATAAGAAAAAGGCTAAATTGATTGTTTCGGCTTTAGGAGAGGCGGGTATCGTCTCTAGTATTGTTGGCGAGGTTACTGAGAAACGTCAGGGTATGCGTGTTTTTAGCGCTAACAAGAGTCAGGAACTCAAGCATCCCCGGGTTGACCCTTTCTGGGGTAAATTTGAAGAGTACCTTAAAAAAAGACAATGAAAGAAAAGATCCTTGGGTATCTTAAAAAAGAACATGAGTACCTCTCGGGTGATGAAATAGCTTCCCGCTTGGGAATCAGCCGCCAGGGGCTATGGAAGCATATCCAGGATTTAAAAGATTCAGGCTATGATATCGTGGCAGTGCCGCATTTAGGTTATCGGTTTCTTTCCAGCCCGGACCGTCTTTTTGCCTTAGAAATAACTCATGGCCTGAATACCAAATTTATCGCTAAGAAAATACATTATTTTGATTATTTGGCCTCAACTATGGATTTGGCGATGCAGTTGGGTATGCAGTCAGCAGTCAATGGAACTCTGGTATTGGCTGAATCCCAAACTAAGGGCCGGGGGAGATTGGGTAGGAATTGGTTCTCTCCCAAATACAAGGGTATTTACCTGTCTTTGATTTTAAGGCCGAAAATCCCGCCTTCGGTTTCTCCGGTGCTTACGCTTTTATCTGCGGTGAGCATTTGTGAGGCGGTAAAGAAGGTTGGCGGACTGGATGCGCAAATCAAGTGGCCGAACGACATCTTTATTAATAATAAAAAGATCGCCGGCATTTTGACTGAATTAAATGCCGAAGTGGATAAAGTTAACTTTGTGGTTATCGGCATCGGTTTAAATGTTAACAACGATAAAAGCGCCTTAATTGCCCAGGCTACTTCCTTGAAAGAACAGCTGGGCCAGCCGATAAGCCGGGTTGGCCTGCTGCAGGAGCTTTTGCGCAGGATAGAAAACAATTATTCCCTTTTTGAGGATAGAGGGGCTAAGGCGATAATTGATAAATGCCGAAGCTTCAGCCTTACCCTGGGCAGGCGGGTTAAGATATATTGCCAGGATAAGCATATCGAGGGGGCGGCCGTAGATATAGACCAGGATGGCGCCCTGCTGATCCGTAAAGACTCAGGGCTAGTGCAGAAGGTTTTCTCTGGGGATGTTATGCACTGCCGCCAGCCGTAAACCATAATTATATTATTGGTTGACAATTAACCCGCCCACCTTATAATATTTCCATGTTTAAGATAAGGTGGAGCGGGCTTCTTATTATTATAGTACTTATCCTGCCCAAGGTATTATTTTGCGCCGAAGGCGCCTCCCAGGAACTAGAGCCGATTGTTGTTAGCAAACAAAAACAATTTCTCCTGAATATTTATTCCACGGATACTAAGAATGATCAGGCTTTTAATTATCAGTCTAGCCTGGAGAATTTAAATACCCTTCCCATTGATCTGCAGAGCCGGGCTTTAGAAAGCGGGATAGAGGCGGATTTTTCGCTGCGCGGAGCAACCTTCCAACAGGTTTTAATCCTGCTTGACGGCCAGCGGATTAATGACCCTCAGACCGGTCACTACAATTCAGACATCCCTTTTACTAAAGAAGATGTCAAAAAAATAGAGTTAATCCCTGGAGCCAGTTCTTCGTTATTCGGTCCGGATGCAATCGGCGGGGCAGTAAATTTTGCCTTAAGTGCGCCTAAGGAAAAAAAGATGGTTTGGGAGTTTGGTTCCGGCAACCTGCGCAATGGTTATGGGTTATTCAGTTTAACTGATAGCTTTAAGGATTTAGGTTTCAGGGTTTCTGTCGAAGATGCGCAATCACATGGGTTCCGCGAGGATACAGATTATAAAAAATTCACTACTTCAGTAAGTACGAATTATGAGTTTGCCCAGGGTTTTTGGGAAAATAACTTTGGTTATCAGCAAAAGAATTATGGCGCTTATGATTTTTATACCCCCGGCCTGGGATATCCCTCCAGGGAAGAGACGGAAACCTATCTTTTGAACAGCGGTTTAAATTTAAACTATGATGGTTTATTACTTAAACCGAATTTCCTCTGGCGCAGGCATTATGATAAATTCACTCTGGACAGGACGCTCTTGCGTTCTAATTCGGTTAATCAGCACCGTACGGATATGTTTACTCCGGGTATCTATCTGCAAAAGGAGATTGGCCTCCTGGGTAAGGTTGGTTTGGGGACAGAGTGGAGTCAGGAAAGGATTACTTCTACTAATTTGGGCAGGCATCAGCGGGAACGCAAAAGCATATTTTTGGATGATAGTCTGCATTTAGGCGAGAAATGGGATATTGGTTCTTCGCTGCGCTGGGAGGATTTTTCCGGTTTTGGCAATGTCTATACCGGTTCCCTAAGCGCTAAATTTAAATTTACGCCCGAGGCAGCATTGAATTTCGGTATTTCAAGAAATATACGCGTACCGTCTTTTACTGAACTTTATTACAGTGATCCCACTACGATAGGAAATGACAGCCTGGCTTCTGAAAAGGCCTGGAGTTATGAGGCAGGATTTGAATATAAACAGGAAGGGTTCTCTAATGGCGTATCATTATTTTTCCGGCAGGAAAAAGAGATGATTGATTGGGTCAGGTCTGATGCGAGCCAGAAATGGCAGGCAAGAAATTTTACCCGGGATAATGTTTTTGGTGTGGAGTATGTTTTGCATAAGAGATTGAATAATCTATTCAGCCTGGATGCCAACTATACATATACAGATAAAAGTATCGATAGCCAGGGGTACCAGTATAAATATGGACCGAATTACGCGCAGCATTTAGTGAATACGGTATTCAGCCTGGATCTTCCTTTTGGCCGGCAAGAGATTGGATTTAGTTACAAGAAACGTCCGGCTCGCCGGGGATGGTTGTTGATGAATTCCGGGATTAACTATAATTTAAGCCGTAATACTAAGGTTTTCTTGCATGCGGAGAATATTTTGAATGTAGAGTACCAGGATATTGAGGGGATACCTCAGCCTGGTAGGTATATTGAGGCCGGCCTGAGGCTGCAATGGTAGATTCCTTGATCTTGCTAGCTTGGTAGGTCCTTGCGCGAAGCGCAAGGATTTCGCTGAATATTTATGGGTGCTCAAAATATTTTGCTTTAAATAAACTGTAAGTGTATAATAACTTAATTTATTAACTAAAAGGGGAGTTTATGTTTATTCATACTGTTTTGTTTGAGGTAAAACCGGAAGAGGTGGTTAAATACCGTAAAGACAGCTTGATGTGGGCAGCGCATACCAAAAAGGCCAGGGGTTTCCTGGGGTATCGGACGATGAAGCGCTATGGGTTTAGAAATCAATATGCCTCGGTATACCAGTGGATGGGAAAAACCGACCATGAGCGGTTTATGAAAAAATACCATGATTGGCTGGTAGGTAAATCTAAGGCTAAGGTTAAGGTTTTAGGTTATTATAACCTTAAAGGGATAGACAGCTTAAAATAACAAAAAGCTTATTGACAAAAGGAAGATTTGAGGTATACTAACTTCAATAGCAGATGAGGGGTAGGAATCTTTAGCCGTAAGGAGAAGAATGACACGCCTTACGGTTTTTTATTTCTGCCTTTTAAGGCTGCTAGAATTTTTTTGGAAAGGAGGAAGCAAAGAAAATGGCAAAAGGAAAAGTAAAATGGTTTTCGAATCAAAAAGGCTATGGATTTATTACTCCTGAGAATGGTGTTGATGTGTTTGTGCATCATACCGCTATCCAGGGTGATGGCTATAAGACTTTAGAGGAGGGCCAGGAGGTCGAGTTTGACATCGAAAAAGGTCCTAAAGGTGAACAAGCTACTAAAGTAGTGAAGTTATAACCTTATTCAGGAACGACAAAAAGGCCCGGCACAAAATGCTGGGCCTTTTTTGTTAGAATTTAAATAATAATGGGGAAAATTAAACCAGGTAAATCTTTAAATAAACGGGTATTTGTAGCAATGAGCGGAGGCGTGGATTCTTCCGTGGCCGCTGCCCTTTTAAAAGAACAGGGTTATGAAGTAATCGGCTTGACTATGTGTTTTAACCTGGCCGAGGTTAACAGTAAGAAGCCAAGCTGCTGCGGATTGTCCGGTATTGAAGATGCCCGCAGGGTAGCTCATAAACTTGGAATACGCCATTATGTCATAAATTTAAACAAGGATTTTTCCCGCAAGGTCATCGATAACTTCCGTCAGGAATACCTGTCCGGCAGGACTCCCAATCCCTGTGTTAGATGCAATCAGTTTATAAAATTCGGTAGATTATTCCAGAAGGCAATTAATTCCGGCGCGCAGTTTTTAGCTACCGGCCATTACGCCAGGATTGTAAAGTCAGGGCCAGGATATTTGCTTAAAAAAGCAAAAGATCTTAAAAAAGACCAGTCTTATTTTCTATATCGTTTAAACCCGGATCAACTTAAGCAGGTTATTTTTCCTTTAGGCAATTATACTAAGCCCCAGGTGAGGGATATCGCCAGCAGGTGCAAGCTTAATGTGGCAGAAAAACAGGATAGCCAGGAGATTTGTTTTTTGCCTGGAGGGGAATACGGGGATTTGTTTAAAGCCGCAGGATCAACAAGCCCGAAGCCGGGGTATCTGGTTGATCAAGATGGCGGTATTGTTGGCAAGCATAAAGGTATTCCCTTCTACACTATAGGCCAGCGCCAGGGTCTGGGCATTGCCAAAGGCTATCCTTTATATGTTACACAGATCAACGCAAAAAATAACCAAATTACCGTGGGCAACCGTAATGACGCATGCCGGAATGGATTCCTGGTCAAGGAGGTGCATTTTTTAGGCAAGCCTTTTAAAAAGAAGGTTGAGATTAATGTGAAGATACGTTATAATCATAAAGAATCGCCTGCTGTAGCTTATCCGGTTAAAGACGGTTTGGAGATTTATTTTAAAGAACCGCAATTTGCCATAACCCCCGGGCAATCCGCCGTATTTTATCAAAAAGATACAGTTTTAGGCGGGGGGATAATCGAGAAAGTGTTAGGTCAAAATGATCAAAGAAGATAAGGAATTGATTAGGAAGATTCAAGAGTTAAAAAAGAAACGCAACGCGATAATCCTGGCGCATAACTATCAGCTTCCTGAGGTGCAGGATATCGCGGATTTTCGCGGAGATTCCCTGGAGCTTTCGCGGATTGCCGCCAAAACCGACGCTGAAGTAATTGTGTTTTGCGGAGTGTATTTTATGGCTGAGACTGCTTCTATCCTTTCACCGGATAAGAAAGTGATTATGCCGGATATTTCCGCCGGCTGTCCTATGGCCAATATGATGAATGCCGACGACTTAAGGAAGCTTAAACAAATGCATCCCCAGGCGGTAGCTGTGGGTTATGTGAATACTTCGGCTGAGGTTAAGGCTGAACTGGATTATTGCTGCACCTCAACTAATGCAGCAGCCGTGGTCAATGCGCTTAAAGATAAAAAAGAGATCATTTTCGTTCCGGATAAATACCTGGCTGACTATGTGTCTAAGAAATGCGGCAGGAAGCTTATCGCTTGGCATGGATTTTGCCCAACGCATGTAAAAATATTACCGGAGGATTTAATCAGAGAGAAAAAATTCCATCCTAAGGCAAAGGTTATGGTGCATCCGGAGTGTTTATCCAGCGTAGTTGCTTTGGCCGACGCCGTGCTTTCTACCAGCCAGATGGGTAAATTTGCCAAGGAGAGCCCGGCAAAGGAATTTATTGTGGGCACGGAAGCCGGCCTGGTTTACCGTCTGAAGCAGGATAACCCGGATAAAGAGTTTTATCCTGCCAGTGAGCGCGCAGTCTGCCCGAATATGAAACGCACTACCCAGGAAAAGGTCCTTTGGGCTTTAGAGGAGCTCAAGGATGAAGTCAGGGTTTCTGACGAAATAAGGAAGAAAGCACGCCTGGCTATAGAACGCATGCTGGCTATTATTTAGATGAATATCCCGATCGTCTATGAAGATGATTGGTTGTTAATTGTGGATAAGCCTGCCGGGTTATTAAGTGTCCCGACCCCTAAGAAAGAATCCCGCACCTTGACAAGTATTTTAAACCAGGATGCCAAAGATAGGGGGTTAAATTGCAGCCTGTATCCCTGCCATCGCCTGGATCGGGAAACAAGCGGGCTGATAATCTACGCCAAGGGTAAAAGTATCGAGAATAAAATGACTGATGCCTTTCGCAACCGGCAGGTGTCAAAGAAGTATATCGCTTTTGTTCATGGTAAATTGGCTCATCCGCAAGGTCAGATCGGTTTTGCGATCGAAGGTAAAAGCGCGATTACAAAATACAGAGTGGTTCAGGAGAAAAGTAATTACAGCGTAGTTGAGGTTTCTCCGCTAACCGGCAGGACAAATCAGATACGTATTCATTTCAAAGGTATACAGCATCCCTTAGTGGGAGAGGACAAATTCATTTTCCGCAAAGACTTTTCCTTGCGTTTTAAGCGCGTTTGCCTGCACGCGAAATGCTTAGAATTTAAGCATCCTCAAACCGGCAATGTTGTAGCGGTTGAATCGCCTTTACCTGAAGATATGCAAAAATTCTTGCAAGACAATAATTAAACTTAGGAGAAGAAGGTGCAGTTGTTGCATGTTTTAATATTTGGTATTGTTGAAGGAGTTACGGAGTTTTTACCTATTTCTTCGACCGGGCACTTAATACTAACCGCAAAGCTGCTCCAAATCAGCCAATCGGAATTTATCAAAAGTTTTGAGATTGTTATTCAGCTGGGGGCGATACTCTCGGTGGTTGTTTTGTACCGGGACAGGTTTATCAAGAGCTGGGAGATCTGGAAGCGGTTATTTGTTGCTTTTATGCCAACTGTTTTAATCGGGGCCTTGTTGTATAAAACGGTGAAGAAGTATCTTTTGGGCAATAACGAGGTAGTGCTTTGGTCGTTGTTTATCGGCGGGTTATTTTTGATTATATTCGAGCTATTCCATAAGGAAGAAAAAGATGCCGTTGAAGAGTTGTCCGCTGTTTCTTATCCTCAGGCATTGGTGATTGGTTTGTTTCAGTCGGTAGCGATGATCCCGGGTGTTTCCCGGTCTGCGGCTACGATTATCGGGGGTCTAGTTGTAGGATTGAAAAGAAAGAATATTGTAGAGTTTTCATTTCTTTTGGCGGTTCCCACTATGCTTGCGGCAACAGCTTTTGATCTTTTAAAGAGCAGCCAGGTATTTAAATCGGAGCAACTCGTTTCTCTGGGCGCAGGTTTTGTCATTTCGTTCTTAGTGGCGACTGCCTCGATTAAATTCTTGCTTAATTTCATCAAACGCCACAGTTTTATTTCTTTTGGAGTATATCGTATGATTATTGCTTTATTATTTTGGTTCGTTGTGAAGTAGGAGGAAGGAAACTATGAGTATTATAGTGTTGGGGACAGTAGCATTGGATAGCGTAAAGACGCCCTTTGGCAGCCGCAAAGAACTTTTGGGAGGTTCAGCCGCGCATTTTTCCATGGCTGCCCGGCTTTTTACTCCGGTTAATCTGATAGCAATAGTGGGAAAAGATTTTCCGCAGAAACACATCTCTTTTTTGAAGGGTAAGGGCCTGAACCTTAGCTCTCTCATTATTGACGAGGGGAAAACTTTCAGATGGGCCGGGGAATACGCAGGGGATTTGAATACTGCGCTTACTTTAAATACCGAATTAGGGGTACTTTCGGGATTTAAGCCGCGCATTTCCGAAGGACAAAGCAGGATAAAGAATATATTCCTGGCGAATGTTGACCCGGAAATTCAAGAGCATCTTTTGCATAAGATGCGCAGCCCTGAGCTAGTCGGTCTGGATAGTATGAACTATTGGATTAATAATAAACGCAAAGAGTTAATCCGGCTGCTTAAGCATATCGATATCTATGTGGCTAATGACCAGGAGGCGCGGGCCTTAAGTGGAGAAAATAACATCATTAAAGCGGCAAAGGCCCTTAAAGGTTATGGCGCCAGGATGGTGTTGATTAAGAAGGGCGAAAACGGGGTTTTGTTTTATAGCGACAAATTTATTTTTTCTCTTCCTGCTTACCCGGTTGAAAAAGTAATTGATCCTACGGGCGCCGGCGATACCTTTGCCGGAGGTTTTATGGGTTATTTGGCCAAGGCGCAAAAAGTAAACCCGACGACTTTGAAAAAGGCCCTGGCTTATGGGACGGTAGCCGCGTCTTTTAATATTGAGGATTTTGGATTAAACCGGACCAGCAGGCTTAAGTTGCAGGATTTAGGAAAACGTTTAAATAAATTCAAGGATTGTTTCTTGTTTTAATCTTTACACCCGATCTAAAAGGAGCCGGAATGGAAGATCTTCGCGAAGAATTCCTGAAATTTATTAAATCTTACGGGGTTATTGGGGTAGCTGTTGGTATTGTTATGGGGCAGGCCGTAGCCAAGGTGATTACTGTCATTGTTGAAGGTTTGGTAATGCCGATATTGGAAGCCTTGATTCCGGGAAGTAAATGGCAAGATATAGTCTTGCATATGTGGAGGGTCAATATTAAGATCGGTTTGATTATTGCCGCCTGTATTGATTTTTTTATCATTTCCGCAGTGATCTTCTTTTTAGTAAAATATATATTGAAGGTAGATCCGCACCATAAACAAAAAGGAGAGAAAATATGTTAGAAGAGAAGATCCTTAATGATTATAAAGAAGCAATGAAGTCCAGGGAAACTTTAAGGAGTTCGGTTTTAAGTTTCCTGCGTGCGGATATGCTTAATCAGGCAACTGCCAAGAAAAAAAATAAGCTTGATGATTCCGAGATCATTGTTGTGATTAAAAAACAGATTAAACAGCGCCAGGATTCTATTGAACAGTTTACCAAAGGCCTGCGGCTGGAGATGGCGGAAAAAGAGAAAAAAGAATTAGAGATGCTTAAAGTTTATTTGCCTCCGGAGCTGTCAGCCGAGCAAATCAAAGTTTTGATTGAAGAGGCGGTTATTGCAACTGGTTCAAGCAGTATGAAAGATATGGGCCGCCTGATGAAAGAGGTAACTGCCAAGACCGCCGGAAGCGCAGATGGTAAACTGGTCAGCGACCTGGTAAGGCAGAGGTTAAGTACTCCTTCCTAAAAGAAAGTCTAAAGGTATGTTTTCTTCCCTTAAGGTAAAGCACTTTCGTGTTTATTGGCTGGGTATGTTTGTGTCTTTGATTGGCACTAACATGCAATTGGTAGCCCAGAGCTGGTTGGTGTTCCAGTTGACCAATTCCGCCTTCCTTTTAGGCGTGGTTGGTTTTTTAGGCGCAATTCCCATATTCCTGCTTTCTTTATTCGGAGGGGTTTTGGCGGATAGGATGAATAAAAGGAATATCCTTATTTTTACTCAAATAGTTTTTATGTTCCTGGCCTTTATCTTGGCAACCTTGACTCAATTCAAGCTTATTAATCCGCAACAGATTATGCTTATTGCCTTGCTCAATGGGATAATTATGGCATTTGATGCTCCAGCCAGGCAATCAATAATAGTGGAGTTAGTAGGCAAAGAGCATCTTTTTAACGCGATTACCTTGAATTCAGTGGCTTTCAATTCCTCGCGGATTATCGGCCCGGCAATTGCCGGAATGCTTATATCGGTAATCGGGATGAGTGGTTGTTTTTATCTGAATGGGATAAGTTTCCTGGCAGTTATTGCCGCGCTCTTTTGGATTAATTTAGGAAGAGCCAGGATGCAAAATAACAATTCTGCCTTTGAAGATCTTAAAGAAGGGGTTATTTTTATAGGCCGTAATCGTTCTATCCTGGGTTTGGTAAGTATGGTGGCAGTGATGAGCCTTTTTGGTATATCCTACGTAATGCTTATGCCGGTTTTTGCAAGCAATGTACTTCATTTAGGCGCCAGGGGGTTAGGGATATTGATGTCCAGCGTTGGATTGGGTGCCTTAACCGGTTCTTTGATCCTGGCTCGCCTGGGTGATTTTAAATATAAGGGCAGGCTGTTGATCTGCTCAGTATTTTTATTTTCATTTCTTTTGATCAGTTTTTCTTTATCTAAAAGTTATCTCTGGTCAGTTGTTTTGTTGATTTTCTTAGGGGGCATAAGTGTCCCGGTGACTGCCGTAATTAATACCCTGCTTCAGACCAGGGTATCCGATGAATTCCGCGGCAGGGTAATGAGTTTTTTCATGATTACCTTTGCCGGGATTATGCCTTTTGGGAGTTTGATTTCCGGAAGCCTGGCTCAAGCCCTGGGTGTTTCAACCGCATTATTGCTTTGCGGTTTGTTTTGCCTGGCGTCCTTTACTCTGATTAGCCTATTATTCGCTGGTTTAAAGGATCTATAGGAAAGGTATTTCGCTATATAAAACCTATAAGGTGCTCAATTTTTTATTTGCTTTATTTATATATTTTGTTAGAATTAAAGTTGGCAAGGAGGTGAAGATAGCCTGACTATTTTAACGACAAAAACGTCATAATACCAAGTTTAATAAATTTTTATAAATTTAGAGAGGAGAGTAAAAATGAAAAGGTTTGTGATTTTTGCATCAGCGGTTCTTATGTTTGCAGCTTTGTCCGGTTGTTCAAAGCAGCAGGAGATGGAGGATTTGCAACCCGTTACTTTAGAGTCTTTAGGCGCATCCAGCCAGGCCCAGGTTATGCCGCAGGATGTTGGTACCTCGGCAGTTGCCGCTCCGGCGTCTGTTGCATCTAAAGAATTAATGCCTTTGCCGCCCCAGGGACCTTATAAGCCGACCGATATTGAGATCCAGACTGCTTTAAAGAACGCGGGTTTCTATTCCGGTAGTATTGATGGCAAGATCGGACCGAAGAGTAAGAAGGCAATTGAGGATTTTCAGAGTGCTAATGGCCTTAAGGCTGATGGAAAAGTTGGCGCCAAGACTTGGGAAGCATTAGGTAAATATTTAAACGTCGCTTCAAATATAGATAAAAGATAAGTCAAGGTCACGCTGTTTTTTAAAAAAGAATCCCGACAATTTCTGTTGGGATTCTTTTTTTGTGGTGCTATAATATAACCCAATATGAATAAATTCCCGGATGATTTCTTTTGGGGTGCTTCGACTTCAGCCCATCAGGTGGAGGGAGGAAATATCCACAATGATTGGTGGCTGGCTGAGCAGAGTGGCGCTTTAAAAGAACCCTCAGGCCAGGCCTGCCGGCACTATGAACTTTTTAGAGAAGATTTTGCCATAGCTAAAGAGTTGGGCCACAATTGCCACCGTTTCTCAATTGAATGGAGCCGCATTGAACCCCAGGAGGGAAAATTCCAGGATTCTGAAATTCAGCATTACCACAAAGTTATTACTGAACTAAGAAATTTGGGGATGGAACCGGTAGTTACCCTGCATCATTTTACTAATCCGCTGTGGTTTAGCCAGAAAGGCGGCTGGACTAAGTTTAAGCTTCAAAGGTATTTCCTGCGTTTCGTCGAAAAGATGGTCAGGGAATTTTCCGGCGAGGTAAAATTCTGGATTACTATCAATGAACCGTTAGTTTATTCCTCGCATGCTTATCTTTTAGGCTGTTGGCCTCCCCAGGAACGTTCTTTATTGAAAACTGTCAAGGTTACTTTAAATATGGCCCAGGCCCATATTAAGGCCTATTCGCTTATACATAAAATTTATCAGGATAAGGCTTTGGCCAGGCCGATGGTAAGTATTGCGGCTAATCTGCAGGCATTTGAGCTTTGCCGTCCGACACTGAAAAATAAGCTGGCAGTCTATCTCAGGCATAAATTGTATAACCTTTATTTTATCGAAATTCTCCTGCGTAAAAAAACCCTGGATTATATCGGTGTAAATTATTATAGCCGGAACCTGGTGGATGTGGAAAGCTGGGGGATAGTGCATTTACTGGCGGATACCTGCAAACATAACCATCATCCCTTGCGCAAGAATTCTTTAGGCTGGGATATTTATCCGCAGGGGCTATATAAACTTCTGGTTTCTCTTAAAAAATATAACCTGCCGGTTTTTATTACTGAAAACGGGATATGCACTGAAGATGATGATTTAAAATGGGATTATATCCGCGAACATTTAGGGCAGGTGTATAAGGCCAGGGAAGAAGGGGTTAATGTCTTAGGTTACATCTATTGGTCGTTGATTGATAATTTTGAATGGGCCGAGGGGTTCGCTCCGCGTTTTGGGTTGGTGAACGTGGATTATCAGAATCAAAGGCGCACAATCAGACCAAGCGCCAAGAAGCTTTCGGAAGTCTCTAAAACCGGTTTAATCTAATATGAATTCCAAAGACAAAGAATTTATCATTAAAGAGCTGCCCTTTTTTGCCGGGCTTAGTAAAGAAGATCTGGCAATAATTAATACCAGGTCGGAGATTGTTGAATATCGTAAGGGCCAGGTTATTTATGAAGAAAAATCAAACCCCAGTGCTTTTTATTGTATTATCTCCGGAAGAGTGCAGATCTATACTAATGATAAGACGGGTGAGCGTTTAATCCTGGAATACCTGCATCGCGGTAAGTATTTCGGGATTATTTCTCTGCTGACTAATGAACCGCATTCGGTAACCAGCCTGGCAATAAACGATTGCGTAATTCTGGTAATCAAGAAAAGTGATTTTGATTTTGTGCTCAAAAATATTCCCCAGTTGGCTATCGATTTAAGCCGTACATTGAGCCGCAGGCTTAAACGTAAAGATATTCATCAAAAAAAGATATTTGAGAGTACGGTTGTTTCTGTGTTCAGTTCCTATTCTCAGGCGGGAAAAACCGTTTATGCCTTAAACCTGGCGCTTAGTCTGAGTCGGGAAACACATAAGTCGGTAATTATCCTGGATATCCTGCCCCAGGATAAGACGCACACCCTGCCGCAAAAGTTAGAATTAGGCGAGCCGCGCGTATTTGACCTTTCCCCGTCTACCGACGTATATATCCCTCCCAAAGATTATATTGCGCAGAGTAAATTTGGCATCGATCTATGCTGTTTTTATTACCAGGAAAACAATGATTCCTGCCTGAAAAGGTTGATTGAGGTATTAAGTCTTTTGGTCAATGATTATCATTATATCATTTTGGATCTGCCTGCCGCTATGGACCGTTCAATTATCAGTATGCTCAACCAGTCAGACCTGATCCATATCTTAAGCAGCCCGGACCCGGTGGATTTAAAACGTACCAATAATTTGATTAACCGGCTTAAGACGGATTTCAATTTTGATCCCCAGAAAATAAAAACTATTATTAATGAATATAAGTTAGCTAAGATTGGTTATGGCGATCAACTTGAGATCCTGGGGCAAGAGATATTTGCGACTATCCCTAAAATTAAGTTTGATTCCGGGGAGCGTTTAATTATTGATGACCCGGATTGCGAGTATTCTAAGGCCATCCGGAGGATCTCCCGGCAGCTTGGCGACTGCCTGGTAGGTTTAGTTTTGGGGGTTGGCGTAGGCTACGGGTTCTGCCATATAGGGGTATTAAAGGTTATCGAAGAAGAAAAAATCCCGATTGATATTATCGCCGGCTCCAGCATCGGTTCGCTTATCGCCAGCCTTTGGGCTATCGGTAAGAGCAGCCAGGAGATTTTGGAGATAACCCGGGAATTCAGGGAGCCCAAGCATATCTGGGGTCTGATTGATATAACCTTCCCGCGTTTTGGTTTTATCAAAGGCAATAAGCTGCGCCGTTTCTTGAAAAAACATTTAGGGGATAAGACTTTTTATGATGTCAAACTTCCCTTAAAGATAATTGCCAGCGATGTACGCAGGAAAGAACCGAGGATCCTGGATAAAGGCCTATTGGTTGACGCCATAATGGCCAGCTGTTCTATGCCGGGAGTCTTTGCGCCTTTTAAGTTTAAAGAAGAGGTGCTTTTTGATGGAGGGGTGACCAACCCTTTGCCTACTGAGTCTTTGATGCAGATAGGGGTGAAGAAAATTATCGCTGTAAATGTTACTCCCTCACGCGAGGATATCCTGAGGCAGTTGGCCAGGCTAAAAGAAGGGATTATCCCGGAACATGCAGCTTCCACCCGGAAAAGTAAGCCGTTTGGCTGGCTTGGCCGGCTGAAGGATATTTTTAAGTTTAATATTGTAGATATTATTTTTAGCAGTGTTGAGGTTTTGCAGTCAGAAGTAGCCAAGCGTGAAGGCGAGTTAGCTGATATAGTTTTACATCCGGATACCGCAGGCTTGTTTTGGCTGGAGTTGCACAGGGCTGATGAATTTGCCAGGCGCGGAGAGATTGAGGCGAGGAATAACCTGGATAAAATTTGGCAGCTGGTTAATGAATAAATAATTATACGTTTATAAGGAGGAAGCATGAAAAGAAGTATGTATTTTGTTTTGGCTATTGCCGGTTGCCTGCTATCTGCTGTTTTATTTGGGTGTGCGACAGTTAAAGAAGCGGCTAAAGGGTTTGCCGGAGTCTCAACCCAGGTTCTGGAAGAAAAACGTAAAGACGCCATTAAAGAGACCTTTGCCGTTGATTATGATAGTTGTTATGCCAAGGTTAAAGATATCCTGAAAGAGAAAATAAAAGTAAAAGAGAATGAAACTGAAATTGAAAGCAGCTCTTATATCTATGCTGAGGATACTGAAAAGAAGATGCTGGCTGTTTATTTATCGGAAACAGATACTACTCCGGTGGGGATATTTTTTACCCCTGAGGGAAAAGGCAGCACTCTGGTTGAGATATCCAGCCCCAGCACTTACGCTAAAGAGAGTATCGCCAAGAGGATTTCTGTCGCAATCAATGCATCACTTAAACCAGGAGAGGATAAGGTAGCCGATGTTAAAAAAGAAATTAGCAATCAATGATTTAATTAAAGAATGCCACCGGGTCGCTAAATCCAAGGGCTGGTGGCTGGATAGCCGCAATGACGGCGAGCTGATCGCGCTTATGCATTCGGAGTTATCCGAGGCCTTAGAGGCAATGCGTAATCATGGTAAAAAAGAGGATCTCGCCGAGGAACTGGCAGATTGCTGCATCCGGATATTTGATTATTGCGGCTCGCGGAAGATTGATTTGGAAAAAGCTTTAATAAAAAAAATAGCTTATAATAAAACCCGTCCTTTTAGGCACGGGAAGAAATTCTAAGCGTAAAGAGGAGGAGTAATGCCATACGATAGCAGTTTAGACGCCCAGATATTTACCCGTTTTTGGGAAAATGATAACGGTAAGATTGTGGTGAGTGTTTATTCATATAATAACGGGCCGCGTAAAATCCAGATTATCAGAGAAGTTAAAGACAGGAATGGTGAATACGCCTTTGCCAAGCTGGGCAGGCTGACTAAAGAGGAAGCTGAAGGAATTTTACCGTTAATTCAGGAAGCCCTGAAAAATATGCAATAAATGATTGTAAATGGCTGAAGTAAAGAGAAGGGATAGTTGGGGGTCGCGCCTGGGGATTATTATGGCTGTGGCAGGTTCTGCCATCGGTCTGGGTAATTTCCTGCGTTTTCCGGCAAAGGCCGCGGCAAATGGCGGAGGCGCCTTTATGATCCCCTATTTTATTTCCTTGTTTCTTTTAGGGATTCCGCTTATGTGGATTGAATGGACTCTTGGCCGTTACGGCGGAGGTTTTGGCCATGGGACAGCCCCCGGGATATTCCACAGCCTTTGGCAGAAGAACCGTTTTATTAAATATTTTGGCGTAATCGGGATATTCGGCCCGCTGGTAATCTTTATTTATTATTTGTTTATTGAATCCTGGACGCTGGCTTATAGTTTCTTTGCTTTAACCGGAAAATATACCGCGCTTATGGACCAGAATTCTTTGCGCGGTTTTCTGGCCGGTTTCCAGGGTTTAGAGAGGAATCAGTATTTTAACAGTATAGGAACAGCCTACATATTCTTTTTGCTCACTTTTTTGCTGAATATATGGGTAATTTATTACGGGATAAAAGGCGGAATAGAGAAGCTTTGTAAATTGGCGCTCCCGCTTTTGTTTATTTTTGGGTTAGTGCTGATTATCAGAGTTATGACCCTGGGTACCCCGGATTTAAACAAACCTGATTGGAATGTTTTAGCAGGTTTTGGTTTTTTGTGGAACCCGGATTTCTCCGCGCTTAAGTCGGCCAAGGTTTGGCTTGAGGCAGCCGGGCAGATATTTTTTACTTTAAGCGTGGGCATCGGGGTGATTCTTACTTATGCCAGTTATTTGAAGAAAGCGGATGATGTTGTGCTCAGCGGGCTTACCGCCGCCGCTACTAATGAAGTTGCTGAAGTTATATTTGGGGCAAGCATAGTAATACCTGCGGCATTTGTGTTTTTTGGCCCGGTAGATATTAAATCCATAGCCCAGTCCGGGGTATTTAATTTAAGTTTTGTAACTATGCCCCTGGTTTTAAACAAGCTTCCTCTGTCAGCGATATTCGGGTTTCTCTGGTTCTTTTTATTATTCCTGGCAGGGATTACTTCTTCGGTTTCCCTGGCCCAACCGGCAGTGGCATTCCTGGAGGATGAATTTAATATTAACCGCAAGCGGGCGGTTACTATATTCGGTATAGTTTCCTTTATCTTATGCCAACCGGCAGTATTTTTCCTTGGCCGCGGGGTGGTTAATGAGCTGGATTTCTGGGGAGGAACATTCTTCCTGGTAGTTTTTGCCACAATTGAGACCGTGCTTTTTGTCTGGGTTTTCGGCATGGAACAGGCCTGGGATGAGATACATAAAGGTGCGCAGATGTCTGTGCCTAAGGCTTATAAATTTATTATTAAATATATTACGCCTTTATTCTTGTTTATTATCCTGGGAATGTGGTTTATCCAGGAATGGCTGCCGATCATCATGATGAAGAATGTTTCTGGCGCAGACAAGCCATTTATTTTTTGCACGCGTTTAGGTTTATTGTTTATATTTATAACCTTGGTTGTTTTGGTTAAAATTGCCTGGCAGAGAAAGAAGCTGAGGGGAATAAAACAAATATGAAGTTATCTGGGTGGATATTTCTAATTTTTTCCTGGGGTTTGATTATCAGTTTGTTCACTTTTTGTTTTTTAAAAGTTTTCTCAAAGAATACCCCGCGTTAACAATCACCCGACGCTAACATGTTTTGCGTCGGTGTACGCTTTTGTAGCGCAATTGCGCGGGTATGCCCTTATGGGCAAGGAGGCAAAATGAGAAGGGGGTTATCAATCGCGCTTGTTTTATTGATTATGCCGGCACTTTGCGGATGCGCGCCCTTAATTATTGGCGCGGCTGCCGGCGGCCTAGGAGCTTACGCTATAAGTAAAGATACGGTGCAGGGGGATAATGATAAAAGTTTTGACCTGCTTTGGGATTCAGCAGTAAATGTTTCCAAGCAATACGGTATAATCCAGGAGGAGAATATTTCTACGGGTTATATTGAGCTAGCCGCTGATTCCAGCAAAGTTTGGATCCGGCTTATCCGTTTAACCCGCGCCACTACCCGGATAAGGGTTTCTGCGCGGAAATTTCATTTTTCCAATATGGAATTGGCCCAGGATCTTTTTGTCAAGATTGTTACCGGGGTAAAATAGGGTGCTTGATTTTCCTTTTCTTTTTAAGAAATTTGTGTACAATATATAAAATAGTTAAATCTTAGCCGAGATAGCTCAGTGGTAGAGCGCGGCCCTGAAAAGGCCGGCGTGGGGGGTCCGATTCCCTCTCTCGGCATTTTATATTCTTAAAGAGAAACGCAAGTTTCTCTTTTTTGCTGTTTTAGGGCTTTAAGTCTGTAATTATGGGGGACAGGTGAAAAGACTAAATTCCAGAACCCTTATTTTTATTCACATTGGCGTATTAATAATTTCCGGCCTTCTGATTTATGGGAATTCTTTAAACGGCAAGTTTATCTGGGATGACAATGGACTGATAAAGAATAATAATTATATAAAAGACTGGAAATATCTGCCGGAAATTATCAAGAGTGATTTTGGTTCCGGCGGCGATACAAAGTCCAATTATTACCGGCCGCTTCAGATGGTTTTACATATGGCCGGGTATTCATTGTGGGGCCGGAATGTTCAAGGCTACCATCTAACGAGTATTTTCCTGCATATTTTAGCTGCAATTGCGCTCTATTTCTTCATCAGGCTTATATTCTATAATACGAATATTGCTTTCTTAGCCAGCCTGCTATTCCTGGTACACCCTATAAATACAGAAACAGTTTGCTATATATCCGGAATAAGTGATTCTTTATCCCTGTTCTTTATTTTCTTGTGCCTTATCCTGTATTTAAAATCTTTTGATTCACATACTGTCGCATTCAATGTTTTGTCTTTATTGAGTTTAGGTATGGCGTTATTCTCGAAAGAGAACGCTGTGGTTGTCCCGGTATTGATCCTGTTTTATCACTATGCCTTTAAGAAACGCCTTGAGATTAATAAAATTATTCCGTTTTTTGTGCTTGTAATAAGTTATGTCTTGCTTAGGTTGACTGTTTTAAGCCCTTTTGTCCATCCGGATATATCTTTCCCTGTTTTATTAAAGAGGATACCGGGTTTTTTTGCCGCCCTGACAGAGTATTTAAGGCTTTTATTATTGCCTTTTGGCTTGCGTGTTGAATATGGGGATAGGTTATTTAACCCGGGGGATTTTCGAGTTATAGCAGGAATATTGTTGGCGTTTGTGTTGGTTAGCGCCGCATTTCTTAAAAGAAAAAATAACCCTTTATTTTTCTTTTCAGTAGCCTGGTTTTTTATAGCGCTTTTACCGGTAAGCAATATTGTCCCCGTAAATTTTTCATTTATGATGGAGCACTGGCTTTACCTGCCGTCATTTGGATTCTGCGTTGTTTTAGCCAGCGTATTGTGTTCTACTCCGAAAAACAAGAATATAATCCTTTTTTTAAGGGTTCTTGCTGCAGTTTTGCTTATTTTCTATTCATCTTTAACATTCAGACAGAATGAATATTGGAGAGAGCCCGTTGCTTTTTATAACCGGACATTAAGGTATGCCCCGGATAGCTGGAGGTTCTATAATGAATTGGGACTTGAATATGAAAATTATTCGAAGAATGATGAAGCCATAGCTTCTTTTCAGAAGGCTTTAGAAATAAAGCCTGATCTTGTAGGAGTTTATTATAATCTAGCTAACCTTTACCGTAAACTAGGAAGAGAAAAAGACGCCTTGTTTATGTACAATAAAGCTCAAGGGATTAACCAAAGGCTTATGCAGGAATATTACGAAAGGGGCAAGGCGTATTCAAAAGCCCAAAAAGAGAAAGAAGCCGCCTCTGCATATCTAAGGGCATTAGAATTAGATCCAGATAATCTAATGCTGAATCTGGAGTTGGCAAGTTCATATATAATTACAGGTCAATACCGGAAAGCGATAACCTTGCTTTTGAGGGTGATAGAGATTAGTCCAGATTCGGCGCTAGCTTACAATAACCTGGCGGTAGCGTATTATTATGATAAACAATATGATTCGGCTGCCAGGTATCTTAATAAGGCAGTTGAACTCGGCTATCCGGTTCTTCTTAAGTTCCTGCAGTTTATGAAAAATAAAACCAGCCCTTAAAAAAAGAGCTGGTTTTATTTTTATTCCTATACGTAAACTTATATCTTTTTTACGTTAGTTGCCTGGTCACCTTTAGGGCCTTGCGTAACCTCAAATTCAACTTCATCACCCTCTGCTAAGGATTTATAACCTTCTCCTGTGATAGCGCTGAAATGTACGAATACATCTTTGCCATCTTCGGAAGTAACAAAGCCGTAGCCTTTTTGGTTGGAAAACCACTTTACTTTACCTTTTGCCATTTCTAATTCTCACCTCCTCTACAGATAAAAAAAATCCGCAAAGCATGGTTTGTTATTTGTTGCTGCTTTGCGGTTTGTACTTGTTGCTAAACAATTTCTTAACTTCTCCTCTAAACTTAAACTTATGGATTAAATATATCATGAATTGTCTATTTGTCAACATTTTTTATAAAGTTTAAGCGGGCAATTGACTATTACCCAGGAATTGGTATAATGTTGAACAAATTGCCGATGTAGCTCAGTTGGTAGAGCAGGACTTTCGTAAAGTCAAGGTCGGTGGTTCGATTCCACTCATCGGCTTAATTTTAGGTAACTATGGCTAAATTCCGCGAAGTTTTAAAAAATCGTAATTTTTTCCTGTTATGGCTGGGTCAGATCATCTCGCAGCTGGGAGATAGGCTGGGGCAGATGGCCCTGATTGCTTTTGTGTATATGCGCGCTCCCGGCTCGACCCTGCAAATTGCCAAGATCCTTTCCTTTACCATAATCCCGGTTTTTCTTATTGGTCCTCTGGCCGGGGTTTATGTGGATCGCTGGGACAGGCGCAGGACAATGTTTGCCTGTGATTTCCTGCGCAGTTTATTGGTTTTGGCCATTCCCTTATTCTTATTTTATTCCAAAAACTTAGCTCCGGTTTACCTGATTATTTTTATCGCTTTTTCTATCGGCAGGTTTTTTGTACCGGCAAAACTTTCGATCATCCCGGATTTAGTTGATAAAAAAGACCTGCTTATAGCAAATTCCCTGGTTAACACAACCGGAATGATTGCCGCAACTTTAGGGTTTGGGATAAGCGGAGTGCTTGTAGAATGGCTGGGCGCCAAAAGCGGTTTTTATCTTAATTCCCTGACCTTTTTAATCTCTGCAATGCTTATTTTCCTGATCTCCAAGAAGTTTGTAGTCGCTATGGATTTCAAGAAAGTAGGGCAGGAGATTATGGATGTAATCAGTAAATCCGTATTCCAGGAGATTAAGGAGGGGGTGTTTTATTTTATCCGCAAGAAAGATATCCGTTTTACTGCCGGGATCATCTTTGCGCTTTGGTCGGCATTAGGCGCGGTTTATGTGGTCATCATTGTTTTTGTGCAGAATACCCTACATTCGACAACCAAGGATTTAGGCCTCCTGGTGATGTTCCTGGGAATTGGTTTGTTTTTGGGTTCTTTGGTTTACGGCAGGTTCGGCCAGCACCTTGCTCATTATAAAGTTATTTTTACCTCCCTGGTTTTAAGCGGAATAATGCTGGTCATTTTTGCCCTGGGAATATATAATTATCCCAATTTTGCTATGGCTGCGTTGCTGGCTTTATGCCTGGGTTTAACTATTGCTCCAATTATGATTGCCTCTAATACTATTATCCATAGTGTCAGTGATAATGATATGTTAGGCAAGATTTTTAGCTCATTTGAAATAGTCATGCACCTGGGTTTTCTGGTATTCATGTTTGTCAGCAGCATGTTGGCGGAAAGATTTTCTCATTTGCTGATCTTGATTGTCGTGGGCGGATTATTGAGCTTGTTAGGTTTAGTAAATTTATTCTTTAACCGAAAGGCGGCATGGTTAAGTTAGCGGAAAATAAACATCATTCGGAAAATAAACCTACATGTAGCATGCCTTTGCCAAAGAGGGTTTGTATTTCTTTGATCCAGCATCTGGGCAAGATTTGTGTTCCGGAAGTTAAGGTTGGAGATAAGGTTGCTTGCGGCCAGCGGATTGCTTCTTTGCCCTCCGGGGTATATTCGCCGATCCACTCTTCAATCTCCGGTACAGTATCGGCTATCCAAGATTGTCCGCATCCGGTCATCGGCCGAGCCAAGGCGGTAGTCATTCAAGGTGATGGCAAGGAAGATGCGGATTTCTCCAAATCCATCCGTAGTCAGTCCTCCAGTCTTACAGCGCAGGAATTGAGGGATATTGTTCTGGAGGCAGGGATCGTCGGGATGGGCGGGGCGAGTTTTCCTACACATATCAAGCTCAATCCTCCCAAGCCGGTGAATACTTTGATTATTAACGGTGCGGAATGCGAACCGTATTTGACCGCGGATAGCCGGCTGATGGTTGAGAAAACAACGGAGATTGTTCAAGGGATCAGGTTAATTGTTTCCTGTCTTGGGATAAAAGATGTTTATATTGGAATAGAGGATAATAAGCCGGAGGCGATCAAGGCATTCTCAGGTTTTGATGATATTAAGGTAAAAGTACTGAAATCGGATTACCCGCAGGGAGGGGAGAAACAGTTGATCCGCAATATTTTAGGCAAGGAGCTTCCCCGCGGGAAATACCCTTTTGATATTGGAGCCCTCGTTCAGAATGTAAGTACCGTGTTTGCGATTTATGAAGCGGTATATAAAGGCAAACCGTTGATTGAGAGGATTGTTACCGTTACCGGTTCTTGTATTAAAGAGCCGGTTAACCTTTTGGTGCGTATCGGCACGCCAATTAAAGATCTTATTGAATTCTGCGGTTTGAATGAGGAACCAGCCAAGATTATTATCGGCGGACCGATGATGGGGATTGCCCAGTATACGGATGAGGTGCCGCTGATAAAATCCAGCAACGGTTTGCTGCTGATGAATAAAGTTGAGGCGGAGGTATTAGAAGAAAAGCCTTGTATCCGTTGCGCCGCTTGTGTACGCGGATGCCCGGTGGGGCTGATGCCTTGCCAGATTAACCTGGCTTCAGAAAGGTCTCTCTGGTCTTTAACCAAAGAATATGGAGCCAGCGATTGTATTGAATGCGGCATATGCAACTATGTTTGCCCGGCAAACCGCAGGTTGTTACAGACAATTAAAAGGGCGAAGCTGGAAGGATCCCGGTAAAATGAAAGAAATGGTCCGTTACGGTTTTATCTTAGCTTTGATTTGTATAATTGCTGCAGGTTTACTGGCCGGGGTTAATGTGCTTACCCGCCCTAAGATTTTAGCCCAGGCCTTAGCAGAAGAACAGACAGCGCTTAAAGAGGTTATGCCTGGCGCTGTAAGGTTTAGTGAGGTCAAGGCAGGCCAGGATATATTGTATTACAAGGCGTTTGACAGCCAGGATAGCTTAATTGGTTTTGTTTTTAAAGCCAGCGGGAAGGGCTATTCCAGCGTAATTGAAACTTTAGCGGGAATTCTTCCGGATGGAAAAATAAACGCTATAAAGGTCGTATCTTTAAATGAAACTCCGGGTTTAGGTATGCGTGTTACGGAAGATAGTTTTACCAGCCAGTTTAATAACCAGGATGCGTTGAACTTATCGGGAGTACAGGCAATTGCCGGGGCAACGATTTCCAGCCGGGCGGTAGTGGATTCAGTAGTTAAAAGGGCGCAAGAGTTAAAAGAATTAATAAAAAATGAAAAATAATCTTATAGTTTCCGGTTCTCCGCATATTCATAAACAGGAATCTGTTCCCCGGATCATGTGGACAGTTGTACTTAGTATTATACCCGCCGGGGTTGCCGGGGTAATTATATTCGGCTTAGACGCGCTTTGGGTTACCTTAGTTGCAATTCTTGCCGCGGTGTTAGCTGAAGCGGTGTTTGAGATATGGACCAAGAAGAAGGTTACGGTTATGGACGGTTCAGCGGTAATTACCGGGATATTACTGGCTTACAATCTTCCTTCTAATGTGCCTTTGTGGCTGCCGATAATTGGCGCAGTATTTTCAATTGCTATCGGAAAGCAGGTTTTTGGCGGCCTGGGCCAGAATATCTTTAATCCGGCGCTCGTCGGCAGGGTATTTCTTATGGCCTCCTGGCCGAAATATATGACTACCTTTGTTAAGCCGCTTAGTTATGACGCAATAACCTCGGCTACTCCTTTGGCTGCGCTTAAAGAAGGAAAGATACTGGAGCATATTTCTTATCTGGATTTATTCCTGGGCAACCGCGGAGGATGCCTCGGTGAAGTTTGTATATTAGCTTTATTGATCGGTGCGGCGATTTTATTATACAAGGGTTATATCTCCTGGCATATCCCGGCAACCTATATTCTTACCACAGCTGTATTTGTCTATATATTTGGGGCTAAACAATTATTTCATGGTGATTGGTTATTTCATATATTAAGCGGCGGTTTGATTTTGGGCGCATTCTTTATGGCAACAGATTATGTGGCTACGCCACTAACCGTCAAGGGGCAAGTTATCTTTGGCGTAGGCTGCGGCCTGCTTACGGGGATTATCCGTATTTGGGGCGGTTATCCGGAAGGGGTGTCTTACGCTATATTAATGATGAACGCGGCAACCCCGTTTATCGACCGTTATACAAAAAACAGGATTTACGGCTCAAGATGAAGAACTTGATTAAAGAATTTACTAAAGGGATAATTAAAGAAAATCCCACTTTTGTGCTTGTCCTGGGTTTGTGCCCAACGCTGGCAGTTTCCGTGTCGGTAGCTAATGGTATTGGCATGGGGATTGCCGCTACCTTTGTTCTTTTGGGTTCAAGTATTATAGTTTCGTTAATCAGGGATTTTATCCCTGGTAAGATCCGCATCCCTTGTTATATTGTGATCATCGCCACTTTTGTTACTATTGCCGAGTTGTGTATGAAGGCCTATAGCCCGGAGCTGAATCGTTCATTAGGTATCTATGTGCCTTTAATTGTTGTTAACTGCATGGTTTTGGGTCGCGCAGAGGCATTTGCCTGCAAAAATAATTTAAGCCGTTCATTTTTTGATGGCTTGGGCATGGGTGTGGGTTTTACCCTAGCGCTTATTCTTATCTCAGCTATAAGGGAGTTTTTAGGCTCAGGCCAGATATTAGGGCATACCTTGATTAAAGGGTTTGAACCGGTATTTATATTTGGCATGCCTTCGGGGGCATTGTTGGTGATCGGGTTATTATTAGGTTTTTTTAATTTATTGAAGAATAGGAAAATATGAACCTGCAGGAATTATTAACCATATTTATTTCCGCGGTATTTATTTATAACGTAATCCTTTCGCGTTTCTTAGGGCTTTGCTCCTTTATCGCTATTTCCAAGGAAACAAAACCTGCGTTGGCGATGAGCGGGGCGGTCATGTTTGTTATTGTTATGTCTTCGGCGATTACCTGGCTTGTCTACCGTTTTCTGCTTTTGCCGTTTGGTCTTACTTATTTGCGCACCATTTCTTTTATTCTGGTTATTGCAACCTCCGTGCAGCTTATTGAGATGGTTATTCGAAAGATCAGCCCACAGTTATATAGAGCGTTTGGTATATACCTTCCTTTAATTACCGTAAACTGCGCGGTATTAGGGGTGGCGGTATTAAATATCGATATGTTCTTTATAAACGGCAGGCAGGTTGCCGGTAGTTTTTACTATTCCGTTTTTCAGGGGATATGCGTGGGCTTGGGTTATACCCTGGCCATGCTTTTGATGTCCGGGATAAGAGAGAGGCTTGAGCTTTGCACTATCCCAAAGGCAATGAAAGATTTTCCCCTGGCATTTATTATCGCTGCGGTTTTAAGTTTAAGTTTCATGGGTTTTAGCGGATTTAAATTTTAGGAGTAAATCATTTGGAAATATTGATTGCTGTATTAGTCCTGGGTTTTTTAGGTTTGCTGTTTGGGGTGGGTTTAGCTATTGCCTCCAAAAAGTTAGCTGTCCAAGTTGATCCTAAATTAGAAGAACTGCAGCATCTTCTTCCCGGATCAAACTGCGGGGCCTGCGGAAATCCCGGATGTTTTGGTTTTGCGGAGAGCCTGCTTAGCGGAAAAAGCTCCGCGGACGGCTGTCGGGTTTGCAGTGAAGAGGTTAAAGCAAAGATTGCCCGCCTGATGGGGCTTACGCTTGAGAAGCAAACTAAAAAAATCGCCACCCTGCATTGTAACGGGGGTTTAAAGGTAAAAGATAAATACTTATATAACGGAGTTAATGATTGCGTTGCGGCAAACTTGGTTTTAGGGGGGCAGAAGGCCTGTGTCTTTGCCTGCCTTGGTTTTGGCACTTGCCAGAAGGCCTGTCCGTTTGGGGCAATCAGTATGTCGGATGAGGGTTTGCCGGTAGTGGATAAAGTTAAATGCCGTTCCTGTAATAAATGTGTATTGGCCTGCCCAAAGAAATTGTTTTCGCTGGTATCCGTATCGAACAGCGTCTATGTAGCTTGCAGTTCGCATGATTCAGGCAGAGATGTAAAAGCAGTATGTCCCGTAGGTTGCATTGCCTGTAAGTTATGCGAGAAGGCCTGTAAGTTTGACGCAATCCAGGTGATAGATAATTTAGCGGTTATTGATTATCATAAATGCACATCCTGTAAGGAGTGCGTTAAGGTTTGTCCTGCTCAAACCATAAGGATAAGAGAATGAATTTAGCCGTGTTTGCTTCGGGTAACGGAAGTAATTTTTCGGCGATAGTTAAGGCAATAAAGCAGGGCAAGATCAAAGCCCGCTCGGTGATTTTGGTCTGCGATAATCCAGGGGCTTTTGTGCTTAAACGCGCGCAAAAGTCGAAAGTCAAAGTTATCTTAGCCAGCCGTCAAGATTTTTCCAGCCGAAAGGATTTTGAGGCGGCGATAATCCAGAGATTAAAGTATTATAAGATAGATTTAATTGCTTTGGCTGGATTTATGCGCATGCTCAGCCCGGACTTTGTTAAGAAATACCCTAATCGCATTTTAAACATTCATCCTTCATTGCTTCCTGCTTTTAAAGGTAGCCATGCCATAAAAGATGCTTTTGAAAACAAAGTGCCTTTTACCGGAGTAACAGTACATTTTGTCGATGAAAAGATGGACCATGGCCGGGTTATCTTACAGGAAAAAGTAGGGATTAAAGTTAAAGACAATCTCACCTCGCTTGAAAAAAGAATCCACAGTAAAGAGCATAAACTTTATCCTCAGGCAATTAAATTATTTTTTAGCGGCAAGATAAAAATAGGGAAGAGTTAAGGGTTCGGTTCTATTCTTTAGGGGCGGAGAAAATAGCTGCCTGGTTGAGGATGGTTTTTGCCCCGCTGTCCAGGTTAGACATTTCTACAAGAGCGAAGTCTTTAAATGCGTAAGTATTCAAGGTAAGCGAGACGATTTTTACGATCTCCCGGTCAATGTCCGTATTCTTTTCCACTTCTGGTTTCTGAAATTTCATTCTTATCCGGCCTTGAATCTGGCCAGCTAAAAAATCCTCCAAAGTTACATCAGAATAAGTTAAATGCCGGCCTTCTTTATCCCCGATGATTTGGCCGGAAACTTCTGTTTCCTGGACAATGCGGTGTTGGTATTCGGTTTGAGAGATAAAGCCGTAAGAGATTTTCTTTAGATCCAGAAGATGAAAGATTTGCCTGAGTTCAAAGCCGTTTGCGGTATCTGCGGTAATGATACAAAAGAAGACAGGGTTATTCTTTGTCTGCCGGTTATCTATACTAAAGAGCACCCTGCGGATAACCTGGAGTATATTAAATATCTTTGTATTTACGGATTTATCTAATGACATCTCCTGTTGTTTTTCCGTTTCCGGGACAGGCTTAATCAGGTAGTTAATTCTTAAAACCTTTTCATCGAACCGGTTTCTTTTTTCTTCAACCAGGAATCTTTCGATATATTTTTCCGGCTGCGGGGATTTAGTAACGATATTCTCCAGCGGCATATACACCCAAAACGTGCGGCCGGTAAGGTTGGTGATAATATCGAGCTGGTATTCCTTTTTACAAATATCTTTTACTGCCTTGGAAATATCTTCTTTTACGAATGACGGGGTAGTAGAAGAGGTACAGGCGGATAAAAATAGAATTAAAGGGATTAATTTAAGGCCGGCTCTTGCCAAACTCTTTGAAGATAGCTTCGATTTCATCGTAATTGAGTTCACTTTTTGCTACAAGCTCTTTGGCTAACCGATCCATAAGGGGCTCTTCTTTTTTAAGTAATGCGGTTACTTCAATAAGGCAGGTATTTAATATATCCTGGACGTCGGCATCCAGCTTGGCCTTAACATCTTCGGAGATTTTATCGACAATCTCCCAGTTGCCTAAAAATCCGCTTTTGCCCATGCCGCAGACCCAGACCATATTGTGCGCATGGTGCATGGCGCTGGAAAAATCCCCGTAAACTCCGGAGGTAGTCGCATTATACTTGATTTTTTCGGCAGCGTACGAGCCCAGACTGATTTTTATTTTACTAAGCAATTCATTGGAGTCTTCAATAAAAGTATCTTCTCGTTCCGGGATCCAGGTTGCCCCTCCGGTGGGGCCGCGCGGGGTGATCGTTATTTTAAAAACATCTTTAGAAGGAGCAAGCAGGTAAGTGGTAATGGCATGGCCGCTTTCATGATAGGCGGTTTGCCATTTTTCCTTTTCGCTTAACTTAATCCTGCGTTTTATGCCCAGGGCGATTCTTTCCCTGGCTTCATCAATTTCTTTCATGCTGATTAAAGTATTTTGATTGCGCACAGTAATCAGGGCTGCCTCGCGGACGATATTGGCAATATCCGCCGGGCTTTGGCCTACGGTAATCCGGGCCAGACGGTCAATCTTTACATCCTGGGTATTATATTTTACGCTTTTTAAGTAATAAGCGAAGAGTTTGCCGCGGTCTTCAAGGTTGGGCTTGTCTACGATTATCTTGCGGTCAAATCTTCCCGGTCTCAGCAGGGCCTGATCAAGGTAAGTCTCCGGCGCATTGGTTGCGCCGATCAGAATGATATTATAATCTTTATCTTTTAAGCCGTCTAATTCGACCAGCAGCTGATTCAAGGTAGTATTATGTTCAGTGGTTCCTCCAAAGCCGCGGTCCATAGAGCGTTGCGCACCTATCGCGTCAATTTCATCGATAAAGATAATACAGCCGCCTTCCAGTTCCGCTAATTGTTGCGCTTTTTTAAACAGGGAACGTACTCTTCCTGCTCCCACGCCGACAAACATTTCTACGAACTCTGAACCCGACATCGAAATAAAAGGAAGTTTGGTTTCTGTAGCGATAGCTTTAGCCAGGTAGGTTTTGCCGCATCCCGGAGGCCCGAGCATAAGGATGCCTTTTAAGATTTTTCCGCCGATACGCTGGAGGCTGACACGGTCGGTAATTAATTTAACCACTTCCAGGGCTTCTTCTTTTGCCTCGTCCATACCGATAACATCGTTCCAGGTAACGCCGACATCCCCTCCGGCGATAGATTTCTTGCTGGTTTGGGAAAATGATGAGGCCCCGCGTTTAAAATAGAGCCAATACATCAGGTAGGTGTATACGAAGCCGAAAATAAGAGCCATAATAATCTGCAGGTATAATTGCAGGGGGATCATGGCTAATTGCGATTGTCTTAAATAAGATTCTGATTCATTCCAGGCGCGCAGCCCGGTAATAATAAGGAAGACTAAGGATACGGACAGGGCGGTTAAGAAAATAAAGAGCAGGGCTTTTAACCAGTGCAGCTTTATGTAATATCTGACTTTTTTCCAATTCATAATTTCTCCCGCCAGTTATTTAGGTATCTATTGCAACATATAAAAAATAACATATCCGTTATCTTAAGTCAAACCTTTTTTAATGAGTACTTGATTTATGGGCACAATAGTGCGAGTAAAACAATGTACGAATTAATCCCATCGAGTGTATCAAAATTTTTAATGAAATTTTGATACATTTTACGAGATAGGGCAGGTTAGTTTAGTATGATTCCCTTGACTTGATAATTTTTGCGTGTATAATTATGAAGTTGTTTTAAATTTCTTAACTTAACACCCTTGGTGGGCTAGCAACCGGCCTGAACGGAAGTGGCCGGTATACCCTTTCTGGGTAAGGAGAAAAAAATGGCAAAAATCAAGAAAGTTTTAGCTCGGGAGATCCTGGATTCCCGCGGTAATCCTACGGTTGAAGTGGATTGTATTTTAACCAACGGAATTTTAGGCCGCGCGGCGGTTCCCTCGGGAGCTTCTACCGGAGATAATGAAGCCCTGGAGTTAAGGGATGGCGATAAAAGCAGGTATTTAGGTAAAGGCGTGTTAAAGGCAGTTGCCAATGTTAATACCATAATTAATTCCGCTATTTGCGGAAAGACAGCGGATTTCGCCAAGATTGATAAGCTTTTAATTAAGCTGGACGGGACAGAGTTTAAATCCAACCTTGGGGCTAATGCCATCCTGGGGGTTTCTATGGCAGTGGCTAAAGCAGCGGCTCTGGCAAAAAAACAACCGCTTTATAAATTCTTAGGCGGGCCCAAGGCAAATATCCTGCCGGTACCTTTAATGAACATCTTAAATGGCGGGATGCACGCAGATAACAACTTGGATATCCAGGAATTTATGATTATGCCTATTGGAGGCAAGAATTTTTCAGAATCCCTGCGCATGGCTACAGAAGTATTCCATAATCTTAAGGCGCTTTTAAAATCTAAAAAACTTTCTACTTCCGTGGGTGATGAGGGAGGTTTTGCCCCCAGCCTTAATTCTAACGAAGAGGCTTTAGGTTTAATTATTGAGGCGATTAAAAAGGCAGGTTATATCCCGGGCAAGGATGTCTCTTTGGCTTTGGATTGTGCCGCCAGTTCTTTTTGCAAGGATGGTAAATATACCTTTGAGGGTTCAGAGAAGTCTTCTGCGGACCTCATTGCTATTTACGAAGGGTGGCTTAGCCGTTATCCCATTCTTTCTATCGAGGATGGTCTTTCCGAGCATGATTGGAGCGGTTGGGCCCAGATGACTCAAAAACTGGGAGGCAGGGTTCAGTTGGTAGGGGATGACACCTTTGTTACTAACCCCAAGATATTCAAAAAAGGGATTGCGGAAAAAATAGCTAATGCTATACTGATAAAAGTAAATCAGATTGGTTCTCTTTCAGAGACTCTTGAGGCTATTGCCATAGCCAAAAAGAATAAATATAACGCCGTAATCTCGCATCGTTCCGGAGAAACAGAGGATACGACTATCGCGCACCTGGCGGTAGCCAGCGGCGTGGGGCAGATCAAAACCGGCTCTTTATCCCGCACCGACAGGATCTGTAAATACAACGAGCTTTTGAGAATTGAAGAAGAGTTAGGTAAAAGAGCGGTTTATGCGGGGACATCCTGGAAAAACAGATGCTCTTTACGTTAAGGAAGGCCTTTTGGCTTTTTGGTTTCGCGGTTTTACTTTTAGCTTTGTTTCTGCCGGGTTATATTAAATTGCAGTCTTTGAGGGCCAAGAACCGTCAGTTAGAGCATAGTTTCCGCAAGATGGCCGTTGAGAATTATCTTTTACAGCAGGAACTTAGACGGGTCGAGAATGACCCGGTTTATCAAGAGAAAATGGCCCGGGATAAGATGGGCGTAGTCAGAAAAGGCGAAATCCCGGTTAAGATTTTCTCGGATAAGAAGCGATAAAAAATTTATGGTGCTTTTATCCTTGATTTCGCTGTCGTTCAATCAAGGATTTCGCTAGATAAAAAATTTATGGTGCTCAATTTCGCGGGGTGGAGCAGCCTGGTAGCTCGCAAGGCTCATAACCTTGAGGTCATGCGTTCAAATCGCATCCCCGCAACCAATTAACCCGCTAATAAACTGGCGGGTTTTTTGTTGTTTTAGGGATATTCCGGGGTTATAATAATTATCAGAATCAGCTAGAGGAGAAAAAGGGGAAGTTAAGATGAAAAGTTTCAAGCGGATAATAGCGAAAGAAGGATTGATTATCCTGGGATTGGCCGTAATTTTGTATTTTTCCCTCCTTATTCTTCAGAATGTCCCGGTGGGATTACCTAAATACAGATTGGAATTTGCTAACGGAGAAATATACTCTATCAGTATAAATCCTGAGATTCGCAATGACTCCAATTATAATCGATTTCTTGCTCAAGCCCATAACCCTTCGCAAAAACTTGTCGATAAACGTATTAGGGAATTTATAAGGACGGCAAATATTCAATCTCCCTTAAAGAGCTCAAAATACATAAACTCCAATCAGGTATATATATCTAAAATATATAGTTATTTTATCGGCCGGTTATTCATTTTGAAATTAGCTATTGCCTATCTTATTTTATTACTTATTCGTTTTATAAGCTGGGCGGTTAGAAAATTAAAGGAATAAGCTAGCATCTTGTAAGTTAATTTGCCGATAAAAAGGTTGACTTCAATTTTAAAAGTTAGATAATGTATTTTATTGATGCATATTTTTTCGGAATGCTGAAATAGGGGGGGCATAACTATGCAGACTGATCTTATATATAATGCCGCCTGGGGAAGCCATATGTGCATGTTTTATAAGGGCAGGGATGAACTGACCTCTGGCCTGACCCCATATTTTAAGGCCGGTTTAGAAAATAATGAGTTTTGCGTATGGGCCCTGCCGGATGCACTGGAAGTTGAAACAGCCAAACTTGTTTTGAATAAAGAGATAGGCAACCTGGAATATTATATTAACAGAGGACAAATTGAAATCAGGAATTACCGCGATTATTATATCCAGGACGGGGTTTTCAGCGCCTTAAATATGATTGATTGGTGGATTAAAAGGGAAAAAGAGGTTTTAGGCCAGGAATTTTCCGGTATCCGGGTTGCTGGAGACGGGACTGATCTTTTCAACGCCTATGTCTTTAAAATGAACTTATACGAGAAAGAAGTCAATAATATTATCGAGCGAATGAAGATCAAGGCGATTTGTACTTATTCTTTGGATAGCATTGATACGCCCAATATTTTAAATATTATTGCTTATCATCGTTTTACCATTGTTAACCGGGATTTGGGTTGGGAGGTCTTTAGGGCCTCGGAGATCAACAACCTGTTTGTTTGATATTTGGTATAACCTTATAGGTTAACGTATTCAACGAAGGAGGGGATTAGCGTAATGCAAGAGAGAAGAAGATATGCCAGGGTTCCTGAAAGCCTGCAAATAGCTTATGAGATTCTTCCGACGGACACAACAAAGCAATATCTCACAAAAGATATCAGCCAGGGAGGCATAAGGTTTTTCACGCACGAATTTATCCCCAAAGATACCCGCCTGAGGATCAGGATTTCTTTCCCCCGGACTTTATTTAGCTTTGAGACATTGGTCAGGTGTATGTGGATTAAGCAGATGCCTTATGGCGATGAATTTGAGGTAGGGGTGGAATTTGTAGACCTGCCTCCGGAGATCATAGATTACCTTATAAGCTATATCAAGGTCTCTTTAAAAATCAATACGCAGCAACCAGGAGTTTAAGGTTCTCCGCGTGCCCGGAAATATTTTTTGCCCAATTTCAATATTGGTTTACTTTTTAGCCGTGACCGCCGGCTTAGTAATGTTTTTTAAGCCGGGAGCGGTTATCGAGTTTCAAAGAAAGTTTTATGAAAAGATCAACTGGCGCATTGAGCCGATTTCGATGCCCCGGGAAGTACGCAATACTAAACTTATGGGTCTGTTCCTGATTCTTGCCGCCCCCCTGGCAATAATTTGTATTCTAAATCTGCGTTAAATTCTTATATTCTAACAGGAGATAATTACCTTGAAGTGGAAATATAAAAAGCTTGCTGTCCGTCTGCTCAGGTTAAATAACTCTCCCCATGAGATTGCCCTGGGGGTGGCCATAGGAGTTTTCATCGGGATCCTGCCGGTTTATGGCCTGCATACTATCCTGGTGGTTATAGCTGCTATTCTCGTACGCCCGGCCAATAAAATAGCGATTTTTCTGGGGACGAGTATCTCTTTGCCGCCGACAGTTCCTCCCATAACCTGGGCGGGTTATGAAATTGGCAGGTTCATTTTCAAGGGGAGATTTGAACCTTTAAGCTGGTCGGTATTTAAAAATATAACCTTCCAAAAAATCTGCTCCTTTTATCAACCGCTTTTCCTGGGCAGTGTAGTCCTGGGGATTATTTGCGCGGTAATTTTTTATTTCATTGTTTTCTTTGTGGCCAGGAGGTTAATGACGAGGAGAAAACATGCTGGAAACCTTTAACCTGGTTATCCGGAAATTCGAGAGCAGGGACAGGGATGAGGTCAGGTCGATCAGCCATGACACTGCTTTTATGGGCCAGTCAGCCGGGTTATTCTTTGAAGGAAGAGAAGTTATTGGCGATGCCCTTAATTTATACTTCACTGATTATGAACCGGAATCTTGTTTTGTCGCAGAGGTTAATTCGGTAATTGCCGGTTATCTGATTGGCGCAAAGAATAAAATTACCGCGGAAAAAGTTTTCCGGGATAAGCTAATCTTTCCCTTATTTTGGAAGGCGTTAAAAAACGGAACTTTTACCAATAAAAAGAATATCATCTTTATTTTTAATTGTTTGAAAGCGCTGATTAGTGGCGGTCTCCGGACGCCTGATTTTACAAAAGAATATCCGGCTACTTTACATATTAATATAAAAGAAGAGTTTCGCGGTAAGCACATCGGAAAGGCCTTGATCAGTGCCTACCTGGATTATCTTAAGGAAGAAAATGTTCCCGGTGTGCATTTAGCGACACTTTCCCGGGCTGGAGCGGACTTTTTTTCCAAACAGTCATTTCAGCTTTTGTATGAAGGCAGGAGGTCGTATTTCAGGTATATCTTACATAAAGATGCCCCGCTTTTTATCTTCGGCAAGAAGTTGGCGCGGGTATAGAGTTTTACTTGAATATGGCCTATGCTTATGTTAACTTAATCATCTATGGAAAAGCTTTGGTCCTTTACGGATAATTCAGGCAGTTTTTTTTCATCTTGCGCGGATAGAATCAGGAATTTATATTTTCCCCTGGGTAATAACAGCATCATGTCTTCGATTACTCCGGATTTGCACGGGGATATTAAAAACGGACAAAACTCTTTTCTCCTGGCTCCTGTTTCGCGTATTGATTTAACCAACCTGCGCTCTTCGCGTAATTTCTGGGTTTATATTAACCCGCGTAAAATATGGTCAGCCACCGGTGTTTCTAAGGATTCCCGCACTATCCGCCAGGATAAGTTCAGTTTAGAGGCCGGCCTGCTTTGGCAGAAAATAACCCGTCAAAATAAGGCAATCGGCATTAATGCCGAGATACTTTCTTTTGTCCCGGCCACGGATGAGCCTGTTGAAATAATGCAGGTCAGGCTTACTAACATTTCCGCTAAATCGTTAAGCTTTATCCCCACAGCTGCTATTCCTATGTATAACCGCGGGGCTAATAATATCCGTGATCATCGCCAGGTAACCAGTCTTTTGCAGAGGATTATCCCGCATAAATTCGGGGTAATTTCTAAGCCGACTTTATCATTTGATGAATCCGGACATCATTCGAATAAGGATAATTATTTTGTCCTGGGCTGGGATGAGAAATTTTCTCCTCCCGAGAGGATTTATCCGACTCAGGATGGGTTTTGTGGCGATTCAGGAGATTTGGAGGAACCGGAGGCAGTATTTAAAAGCATAACCGGCAAGCCAGGTAATATCCAGGGCAAAGAGGTTATGGGGGGGTTAAGTTTTAAGAGGATCTCTCTTAAACCTAAGCAGTCAAAGACATATACGCTGATTATGGGGATAACCAGCGACCCCGGCCAAATTACAAAACTGGTTTCTAAATTTAACCACCCGGATAAAGTTGCGCATGCCCTGCAGGAAACTAAAGAACACTGGAGCAATTTAAGCCGCAGGATAGATATCGCAACAGCAGATAGCGATTTTGATAATTGGCTGCGCTGGGTAAATATCCAGCCGACATTAAGAAGGATCTTCGGCTGTTCTTTCCTGCCGGATTTTGATTATGGTAAAGGCGGCCGCGGTTGGCGTGATCTCTGGCAGGATTGCTTAAGTCTTATCCTTAATGATCCGGAAAAAGTAAGGCCTTTACTGATTAACAATTTCTGCGGAGTTAAAATTGACGGATCCAACGCTACTATTATCGGTAAGGCTCCGGGAGAATTTATTGCCGACCGCAATAATATCAGCCGGGTATGGATGGACCACGGCAGCTGGCCGCTCTTAACCCTGGATTTGTATATTCATGAAACCGGGGATCTGAATATATTATTTGAGAAGGCAACTTATTTTTATAATCATGAAATAAAACGCACCCGAGATATTGACCGCAATTGGACGCCTGCTTACGGCAATAAATTAAAAACCAATCAGGGAAAGGTTTATTCGGGTTCGCTTATTGAACATCTCCTGGTGCAAAACCTGGTGCAGTTCTTTAACGTCGGTAGCCACAATCATATCCGCCTTGAAGGAGCGGATTGGAATGATGGCCTGGATATGGCTAAAGAAAACGGGGAAAGCGTGGCTTTTAGCGCCATGTACGCAGAGAACCTGGAAATGCTTGCTGAAATCCTGCTTAAAACCGGGAAAAAAAATATAGAGTTAGCCGAAGAGATTGAGGTTTTATTTACCAAGATTGATTATGCAAGTGTTTCTTCCAAACATAAGCTTTTAGATAAGTATTTTTCTAAAACCGCTGTTTCCGTATCCGGGGAAAAAATCGTTTTGGATCTTTTACGGATTACCAGTGACCTTAAGGCTAAATCTGCCTGGATAAAACAGCATATCCGTTCGACAGAATACCTCAGGGAAGGTTTTTTTAACGGTTATTATGATAATCGTAAGAAGCGCCTGGAAGGCAGGAAAGGAAGCTATACGCAAATGACTTTGACTGCACAGGTCTTTACTATAATGGCGGGTATTCCTGAGCCCTGGCAGGTGCGTAAAATATTAGAAAACGTAAATAAATATTTACTGGATAAAAAGACCGGCGGCGTGCACCTGAATACTGATTTTAAGCAGGAGCAGCTTGATCTGGGCCGGGCTTTTTCTTTTTCTTATGGGGATAAAGAGAATGGGGCGGTTTTCAGCCATATGGCCGTAATGTTCAGCTATGCTTTATATAAACAAGGTTTTGCCAGGGAAGCCTGGGAGACCTTAAGCTCACTTTACAAAATGGCATTAGATACTTTAAACAGCAAGATTTATCCCTGTCTGCCGGAGTATTTTAATTTGGAAGGCCGGGGGATGTATGCTTACCTGACCGGTTCAGCCAGCTGGTTTATCCTGACTATGCTTACCCAGGTTTTCGGGGTTAAAGGCTTAAACGGAGACCTGGTAATTGAGCCAAAACTAAGCGCCGGACATTTCCGTAATCACGACAGCGTGAGCATAGAGCGGGACTTTGCCGAACGAAGGATAAGGGTAACGTTTTTTAATCCCGGGAAACTTGCCTACGGCAAATATAAGATTGTTAAAGCATTGCTTAATTCCCAGAGCCTGCCTATAGATCAACACGGTTCTTTAGTTGTCAGAAGGCAAGCGGTTGCCAGGCTGCCTGAACATAAGCTTAATTTAATGGAAATCCACTTAGCTTGATAATATTTGCTTTACAATTTGTCAATATATGGATATAATAAAAAATCTATCAGAGTATTTAATGCAGGAATTCTTTTTATGAAAAACAAGATATTAAAAATCGGTTTACCTAAAGGCAGCCTCCAGGAGTCTACCTTTAAAATGCTTAAGAAAGCCGGTTTCAACGTAAACCTATCCAGTTCGCGTTCATATTTCCCGTCGGTTGATGACCCGGAGATCCAGGCGGTTTTATTGCGCGCCCAAGAGATGTCGCGTTATGTCCAGGACGGGGCGCTTGACTGCGGGATTACCGGAAATGACTGGATATTGGAGAATAATTCTGATGTTGTCAGGGTAACGGATTTAACTTATGCCAAGCAGAGCCTGAATAAAGTCAGATGGGTTTTGGCAGTCCCGGAGGGCTCCGGCATAAAAAGCGTTAAAGACTTATCCGGCAAGCGCGTGGCTACTGAACTGGTAAATGTAACTAAAGAATATTTTAAGAAAAATAAAGTTAAAGTAGAGGTGGAATTCAGCTGGGGCGCAACTGAGGTTAAGGTTAGCGGCGGACTGGTTGAGGCGATAGTGGAATTGACCGAGACCGGAAGTTCTTTACGGGCGAATAAATTGGTAGAAATTGCCACTCTTTGCGAATCCACTACTCAGTTGATTGCCAATAAGGGTTCTTATAAAGATTCCTGGAAAAGGGCTAAGATGGAGCAGATTGCCTTGCTCTTGCAGGGGGCAATCGCCGCCGAAGGTAAAGTCGGTTTGAAAATGAACGTAAGAAAAGAGCGCCTTAAAGCGGTTATCGCAAAACTTCCGGCATTAAAGAAACCCACTATTTCCGGGTTAAGCGACGATGGCTGGTTTGCCATTGAGACTATTATCGACGAGAAAGTAGTCAGGGTATTGATCCCTGTTTTAAAGCAGGCCGGCGCCCAGGGGATTATTGAATATCCGCTAAATAAAGTTATTTTGTAATCATCAGTAAGAGGAGAAGTTGTTATGCCTTGTGGTAAGAAAAGAAAAAGACAAAAAATCAAGACCCATAAACGCAAAAAGATGCGTCGCCGTCTTCGTCACTTGAAGAAGAGAGCCTGGGGCGGTAAGGGTTAAATTTTCCCTTGGCCTTTTAGGCTTGGCGGGTAATTTCAGAAGGGTACTTTGAAGTTAAAATATCTTAACAGCTTAGTCTGTCTTTGCCTCTCATTGGCTTTGGCTGCTGCAACTGCCCAGGCTTTAGATACAGATAAAGAAGATGCCCGGAGTTTAAGCCACTATATAATGGCTCTTTATTGCCAGGATCTTGGCGATATAGACAGGGCTATTCAGGAATACCGTAAGGCATTAAAGAATGACCCTGAGAGTTCTTTATTACATTTAAACCTGGCTTCTGCTTTCATCAAGAATAACGAAATTCCTCCGGCAATAGTTGAGTTAAAGAAAGCTATTGATCTTGACCCTGATGCTGTAGAGCCGCATGCAATATTAGCGTTGGTTTACACAACACAAAATAACGCTGATTTGGCCACCCAGGAGTATGCCCTGGCGCTTAAAAATGCGTCAAAGCTTGAACCGGAAAATATTGAGATCTACAAGAGCTTAGGCGCGGTTTATCTGCAGCAGGGTAAATTCAAAGAAGCCGAAGGAATCTTTAAGATAATTACAGGGTTGGCCCCGCTGGATGAACAGGCGCGTTTTTACCTGGGCAGCATCTATTACGAGTTAAAAGATTATAGCGCGGCAGAAAAAGAGTTTAAGGCCGCGATAAAAATAAAACCCGATTATCATGAAGCCCTGAATTTCCTGGGTTATTTTTATCTGGAGCAAAACAGGAATATCGATCAAGCCGGCCGTTTGATTGAGAAGGCTTTAAGTTTTGACCCGGAAAACGGCGCTTATGTTGACAGCCTGGGTTGGTTTTATTTTAGAAAAGGTAAATTTAAAGAGGCGTTAAATCAATTGGAAAAGGCAGCCTCTTGCTTAAGTGATCCGGTTATCTATGAACATCTGGGTGATGTTTTTATGAAGTTGGGCAACCGGGAAAGCGCAAAGCTGAATTGGGAGAAATCCCTGAAGTTGGATTCTACTCAAGAACAGGTAAAGAAAAAATTGCTGCAAGTCTGCCAATAATGGAAAATAAGCAGTTATCAATTAAAGAATTAGAATTAAAGGCTAAGGAAACCAGGCGCCTGGTTATCGAGATGCTCGCTGCAGCCGGTTCAGGGCATCCCGGAGGAAGTCTTTCCGCGACGGATTTAATTGTTGCTTTATATTCCAATGTCCTGCGTTTTAATCCCAAAGATCCGCAATGGCCGGATAGGGATCGATTCCATATGTCTAAGGGGCATTGCTGTCCGCTCTGGTATGCCATATTAGCGCAATCCGGTTATTTTCCAAAAGAAGAATTAATGACCCTGCGTAAATTTGGTTCCCGGCTTCAGGGGCATCCGGCCCGTTCCACTCCGGGTGTGGAATCCGCTTCCGGTTCGCTTGGGCAGGGGCTTTCTATCGGTTTGGGTATGAGCCTGGCCGGGAAAATGGATAAAAAAGATTACCGGGTTTATGTTTTATTGGGTGATGGTGAGACCCAGGAAGGTAGTGTTTGGGAGGCAGCTATGGCTGCCAGCCACTTCTCCTGCGATAATCTCTGTGCTATTCTGGATTTTAACGGCTGTCAGATCGACGGTAAATGCGAGGATATAATGGGCCTGGAGCCGGTCTCGGCTAAATGGCAGGCATTTGGCTGGCAGGTGATTGAAATCGACGGCCATAATCTGCAGCAGATTTTATCCGCTTACGATCAGGCCAAAACAATAAAATCCAAACCTACAATAATTATCGCGCATACTATAAAAGGCAAAGGGGTATCATTTATGGAAGGCGTAGTGGGTTTTCACGGTAAAGCCCCTACTGCGGAAGAAACCCAAAAAGCCTTAAAGGAATTATCATAATGGCAGAGCAACTTTATCAGAGGGATGTTTACGGCCAGGAACTGCTGAGGCTTGGCGCTTTAGATAAAAATATCGTGGTTTTAGACGCTGATCTTTCCAGCTCTACCCGCACGAATCTTTTTGCCAAACAATTTCCGGACAGATTTTTTAATTTTGGCGTAGCGGAACAGAATATGATGGCTACCGCCGCAGGTTTAGCCAGCTGTGGAAAAACAGTTTTTGTTTCGACCTTCGCGGTTTTTGCGGCCGGCCGCGCCTGGGATCAGATAAGGGTTTCGATAGGTTATAATAATTTTAATGTCAAGATTGTTGCTACTCATGCCGGCATTACTGTGGGGCCGGATGGCGCCAGCCATCAGGCTTTAGAAGATATTGCGTTGATGCGCGTACTTCCGAATATGAATATTATTGTTCCTTGCGACGGGCCTCAGACAGCCGAGGCGGTGAATACCGCAGCAAAAACCAGCGGTCCTTTTTATATCCGTTTAGGCCGCTCGAAAGTCCCGACTATTGAGAATGAAAATGACTTTAAATTCGCTAAGGCCCAGGTGATCTCTCCCGGTGATGATGTAACTATTATCGCCTGCGGGATAATGGTTTCTGAAGCCCTCCGGGCAGTAAAAACCTTAGCCCAAAAAGGAATTAAGGCCCGCCTGATCAACATGCATACTATCTGGCCCCTGGATAATGAAACCATCCTGAAGGCGGCTAAAGAAACTAAATTTTTTGTTATCTGTGAAGAGCATAATGTTTTCGGGGGGCTGGCTTCCAGCGTCGATGCAGTCGTCGCTGAACATTGCCCCAGGAAAGTTATCCGTCTTGGTATTCGTAACCGCTTTGGCCAATCAGGCGAACCGGCAGATCTTTTAAAAGAATATAATCTTACCAGCCTGGATATAGAAAAAGCGGTTTTATCCAATATCTCCTAAGCTTTAGCATAAATTCATGAAGCCTCGTAACGAGCCGCTGATTATTAAATCTTTTGCTAAAATAAATCTTTATTTACGTGTTTTGGATAAGCGCCGGGATAATTTTCATAACCTGGATACTTTGTTTGCGCGTATTGATTTGGCGGATACGATTATTATTAAGGGGCGTAAAGACGGCTGTATCAGGATCAAATGTGATAGCCGGCACGTGCCAAAAGATGAGACTAATCTTTGTTTCCGCGCCGCGGATTTATTAAGGCAGGAATTTAAGTTAAGCCATGGCCTTGAGATAGAGATTAAAAAGCGCATACCTGTCGGCGCCGGGCTTGGCGGAGGATCATCTAACGCTGCCAGTGTGCTTCTGGGATTAAATAAGTACTGGCATTTGAATTTGTCCAAAGCCAGGCTGGCTATTCTAGCAGCCAGATTGGGCAGTGATGTTGCTTTCTTTATTTATGATGTAAAATTTGCTTTAGGCAGTCAGCGGGGAGATAAAATCAAGCCGCTCACTTCCTTAAAAGGCACTAAATTGTGGCTTATCCTGGTTTATCCGCGGGTTAAAGTTTCCACTCCCCTGATTTACCGGAAGTTCGACTTTTATTCATCAAAACCCAAGTCCTCTTTGCCTTTTTTTAAAGGTATTTCCGGGTTGACAAGGTGTGTGCCTGATGTTAAAATACTACTTCTTGAATTACTGAAAAATGGTTGTTCTTTGAATTCCAAATGCCTTTATAATGATTTAGAACCTGTTACCAGTAACCTCTATCCTGTAGTTAACCGGGTAAAAAAAGCGCTTTTGGCTTTGGGGTTAGAAAGGGTGATGATGTCTGGAAGCGGCCCGGCGGTATTCGCAATTTGCAATTGCCGCACTCAGGCCAAAAATTTAAGCAACAAGCTGCGTAAAGAGCATACATCTTGGCAAGTTTTCCTAAGTTCTGCAGTCTAAGCCACGGCAGTCAGGGGAGGGAAAATATGGAGATAACGGAAGTCAGGATCGTCTTGAAGGATTCGCCGGACAAGAAGTTAAAGTCGTACGCTACGGTTACTTTTGACAATGTATTTGTGGTCAGGAATATCAAGGTTATTGAGGGCGCGACGGGTTTATTCATTGCTATGCCAAGTCGCAAGGTAAAACACCCTTGCCCGAAATGCTCTTTTAAGAATGAATTACGCAGTAAATATTGCAACCAGTGCGCCGCTGTTTTGCCGGCTGAAACTATCCCGCAGCGCCTGGAAGAGGCGGCAGCCAGTCAGTCCGAGCATAAGGATATAGCTCATCCTATAACCCAACAGTTTAGGGAGTATTTGCAGAAGAGAGTTCTTGAGGCCTACGAACAAGAGAAAATAAAAAGCAGGAGTGTATGATTCTTAAGTTAAGAAAGTTACTAAAACAATATAAGGTGACTTCTCTTGTGGAATTATCCAAGAAATTAAAAGTTTCTTTGAATAAAATAAAAAATATTTCATCTGGGCGGACCCGGTTATCCTCACTTTTTGTAAATAGATTTCAGCATAGGATGTCGCCAAGGCATTCTAAAGAGTTAGCAGAGTTTATTGGAATAGCTTTAGGAGATGGAAATATTTATAAATTTAATAGATGCCAAAGATTAACAATAAGTTGCAATGGTTCATATAAGAATTATGTTGAGCATGTTAGTTGTTTGGCAAGAAACATTTTTAAGAAATCTCCTAGTGTTATAAAAAGGTCTAAAGCCAATTGTTGTGATGTAACTTTGTACATGCAGGATATTGATAAAGCACTAGGGCTACCGGCAGGTAATAAAATAAAGAATTCGGTTAAAATTCCTGAATGGATTCTTAAAAAAAGAGAATATTCCAAGAAATGTCTTAAGGGTCTTTTTGAAACTGATGGCCATTATGGTTTGAGCAAAAAGAATTATGTTGAATATATCCAATTTTGCAATGAAGCTGAATCTTTAAAAAAATCTGTTTTTGATGTGCTGAGTTCTTTAAAATATTCACCTCAGTTAGGAAGAAATTACGTAAGATTGGCAAAGAAAACTGAAGTGCATAAATTTATCGAAGAAATGGATTTCGTAAGACCATTTCCTTCCTTGGCGAATTAGTGAAAGTAAAAATTGGGACGTCGTCCAATGGTAGGACACCAGAATTTGGGTCTGGCTATTATGGTTCGAATCCATACGTCCCAGCTACTAAATAATTGAATATGAAAAATAATCTCGCAGTAATAATCCTGGCGGCGGGTAAGAGCACGCGGATGAGGTCTGAGACGCCTAAGGTTCTGCATAACCTTTGCGGCAGGCCTCTGCTGGGCTATGTTTTAGACCTGGTAGCCTCGCTTAAGCCCAAACAAGTAGTTGCTGTGTTAGGGTTTAAGCAGGAGTTGGTGCGTAAGGTTATTCCGACGGGGATTAAGGTATGCATTCAGAAAAAACTTATTGGCACCGCCGATGCGGTAAAAACCGGCCTGGCTGCTTTAAAGGGGTTTAAGGGTACCGTGCTTGTTCTCTACGGGGATAACCCTTTATTAAAGAAAGAAACCTTAAAGAAACTTTTAGATTACCATATAGAAAATAACATTGATGCCACGCTATTAACTGCGCAATTAAAGAAACCATCTGGTTATGGCAGGATTATGCGGGATAAAGTTTTTAGTATCTGCGGTATAGTTGAGGAAAAGGACGCTGATGAGGTGCAGAAGGATATTAAAGAAATTAACACCGGGATCATGGTTTTTAAAAAAGAAAGCCTGGATGGAAATTTAAAATATATCCGCTCCCATAACCGTAAGCAAGAATATTATTTAACTGATATTATTGGTATTTTAGCTAAAAAGAATTATCTGGTTGACGGGGTAAGACTTGAGGATCCGCAAGAGGCCTTGGGGATCAACACCCGTGCTGAATTAGCTAAAGCCAATTCTCTGATGCAGCAGCGGATTAATGAAAAATTGATGCAGGATGGTGTAACGATTGTTGACCCGGCATCTACCTTTATTAGTTTTGGCACCAAAATTGGAGTAGATACGGTGATTTATCCCTTTACAGTAATTGAAAGGGGTGTTAAAATTGGAAAACGTTGTTCAGTAGGTCCTTTTGCGCACCTGCGTGAAGCTGCTGAGCTTAAAGATGATGTAACAGCCGGTAACTTTATTGAAATGGTGCGCGCCAAGATCGGCGCCAAAACATTCGTTAAACATTTCTCCTATATAGGCGATAGTTCTGTCGGCTCTTGCGTGAATATCGGGGCAGGAACGGTTACGGCTAATTTTGACGGCATAAAGAAGAATAATACGATTATTCAAGATAAAGCTAATATAGGTTCAGATACTGTAATCGTTGCCCCGGTAAAGATCGGCAGGTCCGCATTTACCGGAGCCGGTTCAGTGATTACTAAAAATGTTCCGGATAATGCTGTGGTTGCGGGAGTTCCGGCAAGAATTCTAAGGAAGAGGTAGATATGGATAAATTAGCGGTCTTTAGCGGCAACGCAAACCTTCCGTTAGCCAATGATATCTGTAAAGAATTAAAGGTTAAATTGCAGGATGCCTTAGTCGGTAGGTTCAGCGAGGGGGAGATTCGGGTAAAGATTAATGAGAATGTGCGCGGTAAAGATGTTTTTATAATTCAGCCCACCTGTCCGCCTTCAAATGACAATTTGATGGAATTATTGATTATGATTGATGCCTTGCGCCGGGCCTCCGCCAAAAGAATTACCGCGGTTATCCCATATTTTGGTTATGCCCGCCAGGACAGAAAAGACCAGCCGCGCGTGCCGATCACCGCGAAGTTAGTGGCTAATCTCCTGACTACCGCCGGTTCAGACAGGATCCTGACTATGGATTTACACGCCGGCCAGATCCAGGGGTTTTTTGATATCCCGGTGGATCATCTTTTTTCCGTCGGTGTATTTGTGGATTATTTTTCTAAAATGAATATCAAAGATTTGATTGCTGTTTCTCCTGATGTCGGCAGTATCAAGATGGCCAGGGCTTATGCTAAAAGAGTTTCTGCCGGCTTGGCAATAATTGATAAGCGCCGGGTTTCCCCTGAGAAGGCCGAAGCTATGCATATTATGGGCGAGGTGGAAGGCAAGAATGTGATTATTATTGACGACATGATCGCTACGGGAAGCTCCCTGATCGAAGCGGTAGGGGCGCTGAAAAAAGCCAAAGCTAAAGCTATCTATGCCGCAATTACCCATGGTATCTTATCCGGCCCGGCAATCGAACGTATCGATCAGTGTAAAGGCTTGGAGAAACTGCTTATTTCAGACAGCGTGCCATTGTCCGCGGAAAAACAACATGAAAAGATCCAGGTGCTTTCGGTAGCCAGTCTTTTGGCCGAGGCAATCAAAAGAATACATAATGAGGAGTCGGTCAGCTGCTTATTCGATTAAACAGCAGCTGTGATGTTTAAAAAAAGAAAAGAAAGGTAAACAAAATGGAAGAGATATTATTGGAAGCAGAATTAAGAGAAGAAAAGGGAAGCGCTAAGGCCAGGGATTTGAGGAGTAAAGGTTATTTACCTTCGGTGGTTTACTTCCACGGTAAAGATGCCTTATCCATAAAAATTCCTAAGGGTGTACTGGTAAAACTGATGCATCAGCATCATCTTGAAGGAGTTATTATCAATCTTAAGATTAAAGATGACAAAAAAGCCCAGGGCCGTCCTTGCCTGGTTAAAGAAATCCAGTATGACCCGGTGAGCGAGGATATTATACATATAGATTTTAATGAGATATCGCTGACCGAGGCAATTAAGGTTAACGTCTCGGTTGAGGTTAAGGGTGAGGCAATAGGCGTTAAGCAGGAAGGCGGTTCCCTGGAGCATATACTCTGGGAATTGGAAGTTGAATGTTTGCCTACAAGTATCCCTAAAAATATTGAAGTGGATGTGTCCGCGCTTAAGCTGGGTGAGGCCATTCATGTTAAGGATATAGTTTTCCCCGCGGGAGTTAAGTCTTTAAATGACCCGGCGGCGATTGTCCTGCATATTGCTGCGCCGATGAAGGAAGAGGCAGCGGCTGAGGCAGTTGAAGGAGAAACTAAGGCTGAGCCAGAAGTAATTAAGGAAAAGAAAGAGGTTCCTGCTGAAGGAGCTGCTCCCGCAGAAGACTCTAAGGGAAAAGATAAAAAGTAAGTGTCTGGGCTTAAAATAAAAGCCAACAGGATAGAGGTCTTTTAAGTGAAGCTCATTGTAGGATTAGGCAATCCCGGTTTAATTTACGCGGGTAGCCGGCACAACATCGGTTTTATGGTAGTAAAAGCTTTGGCCCGTTCTTTAAAAGTTGTCCTGAAGAAAGACAGGCAGGTTTGCGCTTTAATTGGTAATACCAAATGCGGCCAACATGATTTGGTATTAGCCTTGCCGCAGACTTTTATGAATTTAAGCGGGGTTGCAGTTAAGGCCTTGCTTAAAAAACTTAAGCTCAACCCGCAGGAACTTTTGGTGGTCTGCGACGATTTGGATTTGGAGTTAGGCAGGATCAAAATCCGTCCGCACGGTTCAAGTGCAGGGCAGCGCGGTTTAGCCTCGATCATCGAGAAATTAGGGACAGCAGAGTTTAACCGTTTACGTTTTGGTATCGACCGGCCAAGGAATGCGGAAGATACCAGCCGGTATGTTTTATCCGGATTTTTACGTAAAGAAAAGGCAGTTGTTGAAGAAGCGAAAGAAGATGCCGTTGCTTGCGCTTTGAGCTGGGTAGAAAATGGCATAATTATGACTATGGACAGTTTTAACACAAGGAGCAGAAATGAATAAGTATGAAGCAATGTTAATTGTTAAGCCGGATTTATCAGACGAAGATAAAAAAGTTTTGTTTAAGCAGATTGATGATGCCGTAATAAAAAACGGCGGCCAGATCTCCCAGTCAGCTGTCTGGGCGGAAAGACGTAAATTATATTTTCCGATCAAGAAATTCCAGGAAGGGGTATATTATCTGGTAGGATTTAATGCCCCTGCGCCGGCGATTAAAGAGATCCGCAATATTTATAAGCTTAATGAGGAGATCCTGAGGGTTTTGTTTACCCGCATGGATATTTAAAGCGGCGCATCCAGCGGCGGTTTGATTTAAAGATTAAGGAGGAGACTGGTATGGCTAGTTATAATAAAGTATTATTGATGGGTAATCTTACTAAGGATCCGGAGTTGCGCTATACTCCGCAGGGAACCGCTGTAGTTAATTTGCGCCTGGCGGTGAACCGCAAGTACCGGACTAAAGAACAGGAACTCAAGGAAGAGGTTTGTTTTATAACTGCGGTGGTTTGGAATAAACAGGCCGAGACTTGTAACCAGTATTTGCATAAAGGCAGCAGTGTTTTTGTTGAAGGCAGGCTGCAGTCGCGTTCCTGGGAAGATAATACCGGGGCTAAGCGCTCAGTAATCGAAGTCCGGGCAGAACGCGTGCAGTTTATGGGCGCGCCAGGACAGTCCAAGGCTTCCAGCCAGCCGGCTCAGGTGCACGCAGAAGCATTAGTCGATGATGCCAGCAGCGAATCAAGCTGGTTATCAGAAGGCTTGGATGAAACACAAGGTTCTGAAGAGCAATCAAATTAAAATAAAACAAACAAGCAAAGGATAGGGGGAAATACATGAAAGTTAAGACCAGGGGATTTGGTAAAGATAAGAAAATTATTAAAAAGAAAAAGGACCTGCTTGGCCCGGCGAGAAAAAGATTCTGCCGTTTCTGCGCGGATAAATTAGGAAGTATTGATTATAAAGATATAAAGAGGCTGGAAGTTTTCATTACCGAAAAAGGTAAAATTGTCTCCAGCCGTTTCTCCGGCAATTGCGCCAAGCATCAAAGAAGGATTCGGGAGTTAATTAATAAGGCCAGGTTTCTTTCACTGCTTCCTTATACCCGCTAAATAATATGGAAGTCATTTTAATTAAAGATGTAGAAAAAATCGGTAAGGCAGGCTCAGTAGTTAAAGTCAAGGAAGGGTTTGCCCGGAATTTCCTTTTTCCGCATAATTTAGCTAAAGTTGCTACCGCTGGAAGCCTGGAACAATTAGAAAAAGAAAAAAAAGCCAGGTTAGCGCAGTATGCCTTGGAAAAAGAAAAATCAGAAGAGCTCAAGAAACGTTTAGCTGGGCTTTCTTTGACTATTTCCGCATTGACTCAAGGGGAAGAACTGTATGGCAGTATTAGTAGCCATGATATAGCTGCCGTTTTAAAAGACGAAGGTTTTCTTATAGATAAAAGCGCTATTGAACTGGCTGAGCCGATAAAGTCTTTGGGTATTTATGAACTTCCGGTTAAGCTGCATCCGGAAGTAACCGCGACGGTTAAGCTCTGGGTAGTTAAAAAGTAAAGGTGTATTCCACATGCCTCAAGATGCAATCTTAGATAAGCTCCCCCCGCAAAATCTCGACGCTGAAATGGCCGTATTAGGCTCTATGCTTTTGGACGAAGAAGCTGTTTCCTGCGCGGTTGAGAAATTAGACGCAGGGTGTTTTTATAAAGACACCCACAGAAAGATCTTCCAGACGATAAGCGACCTTTATAATGCCAATAAGGCCGTAGATTTAATCACCCTTGCCGACGCTTTAAAAAAAGACAACTCTCTTGAGGCAATCGGCGGAGTAAGCTTTCTTACTTCACTGGCTAATGCTGTTCCTACCGCCGCCAATATCAACCATTATTCGGGAATCGTCCGGGAAAAATATATTTTAAGGACTTTGATCAATAACTCTACCAAAATTATTACTGTCTGCCATGAAAGCGAAGGAAATATCGCTGAAGTTGTGGATACCGCAGAGAGGCTGATCTTTGAGGTCAGCGACCATAGGAATCAAGGTTCGTATATGCACCTTAAGGAAATCGTTAAAGAAAGCATTGAAACTATTGATCGGCTTTATCAGAATAAGGCGCATGTCACCGGGATTCCTACGGGCTATATAGATTTTGATATTAAGACAGCCGGGCTGCAACCGTCGGATTTGATTATTGTCGCCGGGCGTCCTTCAATGGGAAAGAGTGCTTTTGCCTTGGGGATTGCCGAATACGCCGGGGTCATTGAAAAGGTGCCTACTGCGATTTTCAGCTTAGAGATGTCTAAAGAGCAGTTGGTCCAGAGGATGCTTTGTTCACATGCGCGGGTTGATGCGCATAAAGTAAGGACAGGATATTTAGCTACCAGCGATTGGCCGCGCCTGACAGCTGCGGCGGGAAAACTTTCCGAAAGCCCGATATTCATTGATGATACTCCGGCGATATCCGTAATGGAGTTGCGGGCCAGGGCCCGGCGTTTAAAATCGCATCATGGCATAAAACTGATTATCTTGGACTATATGCAGTTGATGCGCGGCTCAGCTACGAGTATGGAGAGCAGGCAACAGGAGATCTCCGAGATTTCGCGTTCGCTGAAGGCCTTGGCCAGGGAATTAAATGTCCCGGTTATTGCCATCAGCCAGCTGTCCCGGGCTGTTGAATCGCGCACAGACCACCGGCCGCAGCTTTCAGATTTAAGGGAGTCCGGGGCGATTGAGCAGGATGCTGACGTTGTGGTACTGATTTTGAGAGAGGAATACTATAGTCCTACTCCCGATAACCAGGGCATAGCGGAAGCGATTATCGCCAAGCAGCGTAATGGCCCGGTAGGGAATTTAAAGTTAGCCTTTATTAAGGAGTTTACCAGGTTTGACAACTTATCCAGAACGGATAGCTCAGTAGAATGAGCTGCCTGCCAGCCTGCTGCTGTAAATTAGATAAAATATTTGCTTTGAACACTCTATTCTTATATAATAATGAAAATGCGTAGATTAATTCTATTATCTTTTACCGCCCTTTTTCTTTTTATTTCTTCCCCATCCATCTTTGCCGAGGAAAATCCGCAAAGCCAGGACAAGAAGGATACCGTTGCTGCCTCAGCAAACTCCCCGGTAGCCAAGAATGTTACCGCCATAGAAGTACAGGGCAATAAATCTATCAGTACCAATGTTATCGTATCTAAAATGAAGACGCGCATCGGCAGCCTTTATCAGGAAAACATTATCAGCGATGATTTAAAAAGGCTTTATCTGCTGGGATTTTTCAGCGATATTAAGATAGATACGCAGGATTATAAGGATGGCTTAAAGATAATCCTGATTGTTGTAGAAAGGCCGATTATCGAGAAGATCAGTTTTGCGGGGATAACCCGGATTACCTTAAAGGAAGATAAACTGAAGCAGCAGTTGAAATCAAAAGAGACACAGTACCTGGATTATCCCAGCCTGACCGAGGATGTGCGCACGCTGAAGAATATGTATGAAAAGATGGGATATAGCCAGGCGGATGTCACTTATAAAGTTGAGCTGGCTGCTGAGACAAATAAAGCTAAGATAAATTTCAGCGTTGTTGAAGGTCAGAAAGTGCGGATTAAAGATATTATTATCAAGGGGAATAATTCTTTTGCCGCCGGCCGCATTTTGAAACTGCTGAAGACTAAGCGCGCCTGGTTTTTCAACGCCGGAGTGTTAAAGGATGAGGTTTTGACGGAAGATCTGGAGCGGATTAAATCGTTCTATCAACGGGAAGGTTTTACTGATGTTACGGTAAGTTCCGAGGTTAATCCTGACGCCAAAGAAGTGCATTTGTTATACATCACAATTAAGATTACCGAAGGCAAGAAATATCTTGTGGGTTCGGTTGTTGTGCAGGGATATAAAGATATTCCTGAAAAAGCGATCTTGAGCCGTCTGGGTGAATGCGTTACGGGTAAGGTCTTTAGCTCAGAGGCAATGAAGAGGGATATTATTAGTGTCCAGGGTTTATATTTTGACCGGGGATATATATCTGCGCAGGTCCAGGAGTCGACTATTGTCAATCAGGCTACCGGGCGCGTGGACATAACTTATTCAATCACCGAAAACCAAATAGTTTATGTGGATAAAGTTAAAGTCCGCGGGAATATCAAGACCAAAGATGTGGTTATCCGCAGGGAAATGCGCCTGCATCCCGGAGAGAGGTTTGACGGGGAGAAGCTGCGCCGGAGTAAGGAGAGGCTGACAAACTTAGGTTTCTTTGAAGAGGTCAGTTATGACACTGAGGATACCCAGGAGCCGAATAAAAAGAATTTAGTGGTTGATGTCAAGGAAAGTAAAACCGGGGCCTTTAGTTTTGGCGGCGGCTATAGCACGGTGGATCAGTTTGTGGGTTTTGTAGAGGTTGAGCAGAAAAATTTTGACTGGAAAAACTGGCCGTATTTTACCGGCGCCGGGCAGGATTTAAAAGTGCGCGCTTCAATCGGAAACTTAAGCAACGGTTTTGAGCTGAGTTTTACTGAGCCGTGGATGTTTGATTACCCGGTTTCTTTCGGTTTTGATCTTTACCGCAGGGTGCATGACCGGGATACTGAGACAGGTTATGGTTATGATGAAAAGGTTACCGGAGGGGACCTGCGTTTAGGTAAAGAGATATCCGAATATTTAAGAGGCGATATTATGTACCGTTTGGATGAAGTAGATCTTAGCAATCCCTCTGATAGTAATGATAATAATCTGCAAGAGGAAATGGGTACGAATCTGATCAGTTCGATTTCCCCCAGCTTGACTTATGACTCCAGGGATAATGTCTTTGATACCAGGAAAGGTAATTTAGTAACTGCTTCTTTTGATTTTGCCGGCGGCCCGCTTGGCGGAGATAAAAATTTTACCAAGTTTTTTGCCCGGGCATCGCATTATTTCCCGATGCCTAAAGGCGCTGTACTTGAAGTAAGAGGCAGGCTTGGTTTAGCGCAGCCTTATGGTAGTACAGATAATATCCCTATCTATGAAAGATTCTTTGCCGGTGGTGCTTACACAATCAGGGGTTATGAGGAAAGAAAAATCGGCCCGGTTAGTAAGAACGATCATGATCCTTTAGGCGGCGCGGCTATGGCAATAGGTAATATTGAATATACCTATCCTTTGTTTAGTTTCTTAAAAGTGGCGGCTTTCTATGATGTGGGTAATGTCTGGGAAAAAATAGGAGATATTTTTTCTTCTAGTAATACAAGCGATCCGCTTAATACCGGAAATCTCAAATCCAGCGTGGGTCTAGGCTTGCGGATTAAAACCCCGATTGGCCCGATCATGCTGGATTATGGTATTCCTTTTGATAAAGAGCCTGGCGAGAGCGATAAGAAGAGCGGGCAATTCCATTTTAGCGCCAGCCATGGATTCTAATAAATAATTACTAACCAACAACACCCCGCGTTTATAAGGTATTGCGTGGGTGTGCCCTTGTGGGCGAGGAGGAAACAAAGATGAGAAAGACAGCAGTAGTTTTAGGCAGTATGGTTATTGGTTTGTTTTTGTTGGCAGGCAGCGCCCAGGCCGCGGATAAATTCGGCTACATTGATCTAAGCCGCACCTTTAGCGAATATAATAAAACCAAAGGTTATGATAAGAATTTAAATGATAAAGAGAAGGCTTACACCGACGAACGCGACAAGAAGGTAGCCGAGCTTAAAGGGTTACAGGATAAATTTAACCTGCTTAATGATAAAGAAAGAGAATCCAAAAGAGGCGAGCTGGAGACCAAGATGAAGGCTTTCCAGGATTCTGATCGTCAAAAACAGGAAGCTTTACGTAAAGAGCAGGACGAGAAGATGAAAGAGATACTCAAGGATATTGAAGACGCGGTAAAGAAGTATTCGGAAAAAGAAGGCTATACCATGGTCTTTAATGATCGTGTTTTAGTATATCAGAATAAGGCCCTGGAAATTACCAACCAGATTATTGAGGCTTTAAATAAGGCCAGCAAGTAATCCAAATTTTACCATGCTGCAAAAAACATTAAACGAGATAGCCAAGCTTATTGACGGCAAGGTTGTTGGTAACGGGGATATCTTAATTACGGGTGTTTCCGGGATTAAGGAGGCGGCCGAGGGGGATATTACCTTTTTGGCTAATCCTAAATACGGTCCGCTTATGGATAAGACCCGGGCTGCCGCGATTATTACTTCGGCTGAGGCGCAGAAAACCTCAAAGCCGGTTATCTTAACCGAAAACCCTTCTTTAGCCTTTGCCAAGATTATCTCTATGTTTATGCCCGATGACGCGGGTCATCCTCAGGGTATCGATTATACCGTGGTTATGGGTAAAAATGTGACCCTGGGTAAAGATGTGGCTATTGGCGCTTATGTGGTTATCGGGGATAATGTTACTATCGGGGATAACGCGATAATTTACGCGGGTTGTTTTATCGGTCATCACACAAAAATAGGAAGCAATACCTTAATTTATCCGCATGTCTCAATACGCGAACGCATCAGCATCGGCAGCCGGGTAATTATACATTCCGGGACAGTGATCGGTTCCGATGGTTTCGGATTCGCTACGATCAAAGGATCACATCACAAGATTCCCCAGGTGGGAACAGTTGAGATCGCCGATGATGTGGAGATTGGCGCCAATGTTACTATTGACCGGGCGCGTTTCGATAAAACTGTAATCGGCCGGGGTACTAAAATTGATAACCTTGTGCAGATTGCCCATAATGTGGTTATCGGGGAGAATTCGCTGATTGTCGCCCAGGTAGGTATATCAGGTAGTACAATACTCGGCAATAATGTCACTTTAGCCGGCCAGGCCGGTTTAGTCGGGCATATTACTATCGGGGATAATGCGATTGTCACTGCGCAGTCCGGGGTAGCTAAATCTGTGCCCGCCGATACTATGGTTTCCGGGTATCCCGCCAGGCCGTTTATGACTACCCAAAGGGTAAATGCCAGCCTGCAGAATTTACCTAAGTTGTTTGAGCTGGTTAAGGAATTAAAGAAAAAAGTCGAAGAGTTAGAAGCCAGATTAAAAAAGGAATAATGGAAAAACAAAAGACAATCGCTACGCCTGTTTCGCTTTCCGGTATCGGTATACATACGGGCAATAAGGTGAATATAACCCTTAAACCTGCGCAGCCGGCAGCGGGAATAACTTTTATCCGTACGGATATTGCCGAGCCCGTGAGAATCCAGGCTGATGTTCAGTCTTTTCTTGCGGCTAAATTCAGCAGGCGCAGTTCAATCGGCAAAAATGAGGTAGAGGTGCAGACAATCGAACACCTCATGGCTGCCCTCTCCAGTTTAGGCATAGATAATATTGATGTAGAGATAGATAGCAATGAGCTTCCGGGATTGGATGGAAGCGCGATTAAATTTGTGGAAGCGTTGGAAAAAGCCGGGATAGTTGAGCAGGAGCAGGCAAGATATATCCATGTAATTAAAGAGCCTATATCTATTGAAGAACATGATTCTTCAATTACTATAGTTCCGGCGGAAGATTTTAAGATTTCATATACTTTAAATTATAACCACCCTTTATTAGAGGCACAATTCCTGGAGATATCGGTTAATCCGGAATCATTCAAGGCTGAGATAGCCCCGGCGCGCACTTTTTGCCTTGAGAGTGAAGCTTCCGAATTGCGAAGCAAAGGATTAGGCCTGGGTGCTAATTATGATAATACCCTGGTAGTAGGCAAGGCAGGAGTAATTAGAAATAGTTTGAGGTTTAAGGATGAATTTGTAAGGCATAAGATCCTGGATTTAATCGGAGACCTGCGCCTGGCCGGCTGCCCTATCCGCGGGCATGTAATTGCGTTAAAGAGCGGACATTCTTTAAATTTAAAGATCGCCCAGAAGATTTACGAACAGAGAATAAAAACGCAAGGAGCCAACAATATGGAAGGTATTTTAGATGTTAATGAGATTATGAAGATTATCCCGCACCGGCAGCCTTTTTTGTTTGTTGACAGGATAACTCATTTAGAAAAGGGCAAGCGCGCGGTTGGAGTTAAGAATGTGACTATCAACGATTATTTCTTTAAAGGGCATTTCCCCGGCCATCCGGTTATGCCGGGTGTAATTATTGTTGAGGCTATGGCCCAGGTAGGCGGGGTAATGATGCTTGCCTCCGAAGAGAACAGGGGGAAACTGGCCTTCTTTTTATCCATTGATAACGTGAAATTCCGTAAACCGGTAGTTCCCGGAGACCAGCTGGTACTTGAGGTTGAGGCAATAAAAGTTAAATCTAAAACCGGGCAGGTCCGCGGCCGGGCATTAGTAAACGGCAAGGTAGTTACGGAAGCGGATTTTGTATGCGCATTAGTGAGTGATTAAATATGCAGATACATCCCAGTGCCATAGTTTCTCCAAAAGCAAAAATAGAGCCCAGCGTAATTGTCGGGCCTTATAGTATAATCGGCGACAATGTCAGTATCGGCGCCAATACGCTGATTGGCTCGCATTGCGTAATCGAAGGCAATACTACAATTGGAGCCGCCTGCCAGATATTTACCGGCGCAGTTATAGGAAGCAAGCCTCAGGACTTAAAATTTAAAGGCGAGGATGTCTTCCTGGAGATAGGCAATAACAATATGATCCGCGAGTATTGCACCCTTAATCCGGGTACCGGCCAGGCTGGCAAGACGGTTATCGGGGATAATAATTTATTAATGGCTTATTCGCATGTTGCCCATGATTGCCGGGTTGGCAGCGATTGTGTGTTGGCGAATAATTGTACTTTAGCCGGCCATGTTACTATTGAAGATAAGGTAGTTATCGGCGGCATAGTGGCAATCCATCAATTTGTCAGAGTCGGTATGCTTTCGATTACCGGAGGTTGTTCGAAAGTTGTTCAAGACATCCCGCCGTTTTCTACCTGCGATGGGCATCCCGCGCGGGTTTACGGATTAAATCTTATCGGGCTAAGGCGCAAGGGCATCCCTCGTGAGTCGATTAAGCAAATTGACCGGGCATTTAAATTAATATTTAATTCCGGTTTGTCCGCCAAGCACGCTACTGAAAAAGTGGAAAAAGAATTAACCCTGACCGAAGAGATAAGTTACCTGATTAATTTTATCAAAAATTCAGAACGCGGCTTGACCCGTTCCTGCCGCTAAATTAAAATAGTATGCTCCCTCGCTTAAACACTTGAAAATTTCAAAGAAATTTTCGGCGTAAGCTCGGGATAAATTCGCGCATTGACTTACTCGTACTATTGTACTCGTAAGCCAAGCGCTCATTTAATGGAAAAAATAGGTTTAATTGCCGGAAACAGAAAATTCCCCCTGCTTTTTGCCGCCAGCGCTAAGAAAAAAGGTTATGCGGTGGTTGCTGTTGCTATCAAAGGCGACACCTCGGCTAAAATTAAGAAATTAGCGGATAAGGTGTATTGGGTAAGCCTTGGCGAATTTAATAAGATCTTCACTATATTTAAATCTGAAGGGATTAAAAATGTGGTTATGGCCGGCCAAGTCAGCCCGTTTCGGTTGTTCAGCAGAGAGATTAATAAAAGTGAGGAGCTTAAGCAGATATTGGCCAGCCTGAAGGATAAAAAGACAGATACCTTGTTTGGCGCTGTAGCCCAGAGATTAGAGGCAGCAGGATTTAAACTTTTGGATTCCACTACTTTTATTGAGGAGCACTTGCCTAAATGCGGCACGCTTACCAAGCTTGAGCCGGATTTTGATACCTGGGAAGACATTTACTTTGGTTTAAATCTGGCTAAGTCGGTGGCTGAGCTGGATATCGGCCAGACGGTTGCGGTTAAGGCTAAGGCCATAGTTGCGGTCGAGGCTTTTGAGGGTACGGATAATTTAATCCGCCGGGCAGGCAAGGTCGGCCGCGGCAAGATTGTGGTTGTTAAGGTAAGCAAGCCAAGGCAGGATATGCGTTTTGATATCCCGGTTGTGGGATTAAAAACCATTAAGAGCCTGGTTAAGGCGAAGGCCAGGTGTCTTGCTTTTGAAGCAGGTAAGACACTTTTTATTGATAAAGAAAAAAGCCTTAAGCTTGCCGATAAGAAGGGTATTTCCATAGTTGCGGTATAGGCGGGATGGGAATATACCCTTGTTAATCGCTCACCAATTTCTTCGAAATTGATTCGCAACTGCGGGTATTTATTCGCACATTGACTTATGTTCACTGCGTTCCATAAGTCAAGTGCTCATAAACTTCTTGACATCATCTGGTTGTAGTGTGAGAATAAGCGTAAACAAAGGAGGGAATTATGCCACGTTCAGCCGGAACAAAACTGACAGAGTTTAAGCTGTATGCCCCCGGAGCCAAAAAGGTTGTGCTTGCCGGAAGTTTTAATAACTGGAGTACCAGTAAATTACTTGCTAAAAAAGACAGCAAGGGTAATTGGTTGGTCAAGGCCGGGCTTAAGCCGGGAAAGTACGAGTATAAATTCATCGTTGATGGATCATGGATCAATGATCCTCATTGTACTTCTTGCGTAGCCAACTCGCTTGGGACGCATAACTGTGTTGTGGAAGTAAAATAATTGATTTGTTTGCGGATCGTTAGCTAAACCAAAGGGCGCTACTTAATCAGTGGCGCCCTATCTATTATGAAATATATTTACGGGCCGATAAAATCACGCAGATTAGGGTTATCTTTAGGTTTGAGCCTTAGTTTGGATAAAAAATGTAATCTGGATTGTATTTATTGCCAATGGGGCAGGACTGCGGTTACTGTTTCCGAGAGAAAAGAATATGTCCGAGCCGATGAGATTATCCTGGAATTAAAAGATTGGCTTAAGAATAACCCTCAAGAAGCTAAAGATCTGCGTTTTGTAACCCTTTCCGGGCTGGGTGAACCGACATTAAATACCTGTATCGCAGAATTAATCCGCCGGGCAAGAGAAGCGACCGGGGCCAATATTGCTGTTATTACTAATTCCACGCTTTTGGGTGATCCCCTGGTGCGTAAATCAATTTTAGGGGCGGATTTGATCGTTCCTTCTTTGGATTCAGTGGATCCGGAGATATTCAAACAGATTGACCGGCCGTGCGCCGGTATAAAATTAGATGAAATCATTAATGGCCTAGTCGCTTTAAGGAAAGAATTCCGGGGCAAGATTTGGCTTGAGGTAATGTTGATATCCGGGTTAAATGACGATATCCGGCATATTGAAGAATTGAATAAGGTAATCCAGTGCATAAATCCGGATAAGATTCAGCTTAATTCTCCGGTGCGTTCAACCGCGGAAAAGAATGTTCTTCCTGTTGATAAGGCTAAGTTAGAAAAGATCCGCCAGATCCTGGGAGATAAAGCAGAAGTTATCTAAATGTTTTGTTTTTTGTTGTAAGCCAGTGAGATCTAATTTATGCGCCTGTAGCTCAACTGGATAGAGCGCTAGCCTTCGGAGCTAGGCGTTGCAGGTTCGACTCCTGCCAGGCGCAAAAGTCCGTCTATGTCCGCCGGCAGCAGAAAAGTACAGTTCTTAATTATTCTTATCCTTTTGTTTACGGGCATAGGCTTGGTTCAGGTCATTGAATCTTATGCTGGCGAAAAGAAATTGATTCATTTCAAAGGTAATTCTTTTGTTGCGCAGGTCGCCGAAACAAAGCAAGAGCAAGAAAAAGGCCTGATGTATGTCAGTAGGCTTGCTCCCGAGGAAGGAATGCTGTTTGTTTATCCAGATGAAACCCGCAGGTCGTTTTACATGAAAAATACGTACTTGCCTTTGGATTTAATCTGGATGGATAAAGAAAAAAGAACTGTCTTTATCAAGAAAAATGCCGAGCCCGGGGATTCAGATATTTATGAGACGGTTTATCCCCAGGAAAAAGCTATGTATGTGTTAGAATTAAATGCCGGCAGCGTGGATAGGGTTGGTTTAAAAATAGGGGACGTACTGCAATTTTAGTTATTTTAAAGATAGATAGTGGTATAATTAATCAAAAGGGAGGGTAGGGATGAAGAAAATTATCATTTTTTTGTGTTTGGCGTTAGCCGGATGCGCAACAATTTCGAAAGAAAGCAAAATTCCTCAGGAAACTGTTAAGCCGCAAGCAGCCGTTGTTGTTGATCCAAAAGAATTAGATGAAATAATCTCGGTATTTAGCGAGGCGATTAAAAACAAGCCTGATTATGCCGGAGCTTATTATAACCGGGCGGCTGCCTATTTCCATAAGCAGGATTATGATAAAAGCTGGCAGGATATACATAAGGCGGAACAGCTGGGGCTTAATCCTGATTCCAAGTTTCTGGAATTGGTTGAGAAACTGAAAAAAGCCTCCGGCAGGGATAAGTAGGACCCAATTTAATCAATGTCCGGATATATCTGTCCACATTGTAAGAATCCTGTATATGATGATGAGGCTTTATTGTGCCTTTATTGCGGGGGAAGTCTTGGCCGCAATAAGCATACAATTATCTTTACGGTTTTGATAATTGTAGTATTGTTAAGTTTTATAATCTTAGTTATTCGATAAGCCGCAGGTTGCTTACGTTAAAAATGAGTTGATTTTAAGTTATAATGGCAGGATAATAAAACAGCTGGATAAGTTGGTTTAAAGCCGCCAAAGGAGAAACAAATGAAGAAAAAAACTATATTATTGCTGGGTATAATTATCGCAGGTTTAATTATCGGGTTTTTCGTAGTCAGGGCAACGGCAAAGGGCTCCGGGGCGTTTAAATCGTATTATCCGGCTGGTCAGTTAAGGGAATCGGGAAGCCTTAAAGACGGTAAGCTTAGCGGTGCGTTTAAATCGTTTTATCCGAGCGGCCATTTGAAGTTAAGGGCAACCTATAGAAATGGCAAAAAAGAGGGCCCGGCCAGATTTTATTTTGAAAGCGGCAAGCTGCAGGCCAAGGTAACTTATAAAAATGATCAATCAGACGGTGTATCCAAATTTTATTTTGAGAATGGCGCGCTGCAGGCGGAAATGACTTATAAAGCCGGGAAATTAAACGGGGTGTCTAAAACTTATCGAGCCTCAGGTGAAGTTATATATATTGATACCTATGAGAATGGCGAAATGAAAAACCGTAAACCCCAGAATGCCACCGCATTGCCTCAGGCAAGTTCAGCCAAGTAAGATTTAGCCGGTCCGTTAATTCAAAATGAAGTTGCAAATTCAGCGTTTTTAAGTTAGAATACTCCTTAACCTTAAAACTTAAATCTTAGGGCCATTAGCTCAGCTGGTAGAGCAGGACACTCTTAATGTCAAGGTCGTAGGTTCGACTCCTACATGGCTCACTTAAATTATACGATTCTCCCCTGCATTTCAAAACCGCAACCTTTAACCCAGATATATTATTGAAAGAATTAGAATCTAAAGGTATAATAGTGAAAGCCTCAGGAAGAAACACGCTGGTAGAGGAGGCTCCTTCGGTTTATAAGGATGTAAACGATGTGGTAGGCGTAATAAAAGGATAAAAATGCTGGATATAAGATTCATCCGGGAAAATAAAGATTTGGTAAAGCAGGCGCTAAAGAACAGGGCTTTACAGATTGATATCGATGCGCTTATTAAGATTGATGATGTTCGCCGTCGAGCTTTAAGCGAGTTTGAGGAATTGGCAGCTAAGCGTAATAAAGCCAATGATGAAATCAGCCTGTTATTAAAAGAAAAAAAAGACGCCAAGAATAAGATATCTTCAATGAAGGATATCTCCAAGCGTATTGGCGAACTTGAGCCGTTAATAAAAGAACAGGAAGCAGAGTTAAATAAACTGCTTCTTAGTATTCCTAATCTACCGCATGTTTCTTTGCCGGTAGGGGATGCGGCTAACAATAAGATTGTGCGCAGCTGGGGAGAGCCAAAGAAGTTTAGTTTTAAACCGCTTAGCCATATCGAGATATGCCAGAATTTAGATATCGTTGATTTTAACCGGGCGACCAAGATCACCGGTTCGAATTTTATACTTTTTAAAGGCTGGGGGGCAAAACTTGAGCGCGCCTTAATTAATTTTATGCTCGATTTACATACCAATAAGCATGGTTATACTGAAATATTCCCGCCGTTTCTGGTTAACCGTGCCTCGATGCTTGGTACTGGCCAGCTTCCCAAGCTGGAAGAGGATATGTATAAACTTAAAGATGATGATTTATATCTTATTCCTACCGCGGAAGTCCCGGTTACGAATATCTTTCGTGATGAAATATTAGAAGAAGAAAAACTGCCTATTTTATATACTGCTTATACCGCTTGTTTCAGGAGAGAGGCAGGTTCATATGGTAAAGATACTAAAGGATTAATCCGGGTGCATGAATTTGATAAAGTAGAAATGGTTAAATTTGTTAAGCCCGAAGATTCTTATGCTGAATTAGAAAAACTGGTAGCTAATGCCGAGGAGGTATTGCAGATTTTGGAGCTTCCTTACCGGGTGGTACTGCTTTCTACGCAAGATATAAGTTTTTCTGCCAGTAAATGTTATGACTTGGAAGCTTATACCGCCGGCGTGGATAAGTGGCTGGAAGTATCCAGCTGCAGCAACTTTGAAAGTTTCCAGGCCCGCCGGGCAAATATAAAGCTGCGCCGCAAAGAGAGTAAAAAGGTGGAATTTTTGCATACCCTGAATGGTTCAGGTATTGCTTTAGCGCGTACGGTTGTTGCGATACTGGAGAATTATCAACAGGAGGACGGCTCGGTTTTGATCCCGAAAGCCCTGCAGCCGTATTTAAATGGCCAAGAAAGAATTACCCGATAAGAAATTGATTAAAGACAGTCCTTTATCTAAGGAGCCTTCCGCTCTTTCCGGGGATTTCTCCAGCAAGATATCCGGATTATCCAGCAAGGCCTTCGGGATAATCAAATTTATTTTAGGTATCCTTTTTCTACCGTTTGTCTATTCAACCGCGGTATCTTTTCTAAATGAATTAGGGGGAATGGATAAGAATTTCCAGGCAATATTCTGGAATGGGGCAATTTGTTTTTTGATAGTCTATCTGTTTATCTGGGAACCGCTAGCTATTTATAATTACGGGCATAAACTTTTAGAGACTGTATTCAGTTTCTTTAAGCCGATGGTTAATGTCGCTCCATTTCTTTTACCTATATATACGCTCCTGATCTTTATTATCTATGGCCTGTTGTCGTTAGTGATTAAAAGCGGCTGGCTGATTGAATATACGCTTTTTTTAGTTGGGTTTAGCGCTATCCTGCACCTGGTGTTTTCAGCCAAGAATATCCGCACTAAAAAAGGGGATTTCCTGAAAGGAAATTACATCTTCGGGTTTTCATTTATCTTTATCCTGAATCTTGGCTTGCTTGCTTCAGGGTTTAACTTTATTTTTAAAGAATACTCATTTGTGAATTTCTGCAATGTTTCTTTTAAAATAGCCAGCGGTATATTCTACGCTGTTTTTAAACAGCTTTTTTTATTTTGATCTTTTTGGTGGGGTGGCTGAGTGGTCGATAGCGGCGGTCTTGAAAACCGTTGTGGGCGTAAGTCCACCCAGAGTTCGAATCTCTGCCCCACCGCCAGTTGGGTTTGATGAGATCTTTTCCAGCGGAGCGATTGTCGCGGTTTTGGAGAGTTGGCAGAGCTGGTTGAATGCGGCGGTCTCGAAAACCGTTGTCGTCGTAAGATGACCGGAGGTTCGAATCCTCCACTCTCCGATAGGATTTTATTTTATGGCCCTCCTGAACATTAGGCAAAAATCCGGTTGTTTGCTTGCACTTTCTCTCTTCCTATCCTTAATTTTTTCTCCCTTATCCGCCCAAGATTTTTCACCCGCGCAAGTAAGAGATATTTCAGACCGCGCCTACGAACCGGCAGTGATTGAACTTTTGGATCAAGCTAAAGAGTCTATTGTTATTTCTATGTATAACATCAGTCTTGGCGCAAAAGAAAGGAATCCGGTAACCTTTCTTCTCCAGGATTTAATAGAAGCCCGTCAACGCAATGTTGCGGTTACATTTTACCTGAACACCAATTTCAGGGAAATTGATCAAGAGCCCCATCAGCTTATCAGGAGCCCATTTTTTAAGAAATTAGCGGATGCCGGGTGTATTTTTCATCTTTTGCCTTCGCGCCTGCGCCTCCATGATAAACTTATTGTAGTGGATAATCATTTCGTGGTTGAAGGAAGCACAAACTGGTCTATCTCTGCCTTAAAGAGCAATCGCGAATCCGCCACGCTGATAGATTCCCCTGAACTTGCCAGAATAAAGTTATCGCGGCTTAAAACTCTGCCATTAACCATTAAGCCAAAAGAAAAAAAGGTTCATCGGGCATTATATTTGGAGGATTTGCCCGATAGTATAGCTATTCCTGTAGTTTTGTTGCTCGATGGAAAATATTTCCCCAAAATGTTTACCAGCCGGGATTCCCGCGGTATTGATCTTTATTTGTTTCTTCTGGCTCATAGCCAGGTTGAGGGAAAATCAGGTTTTTTTGTTGAATTGGAGAGTATGGCGCTTAGCCTGAATATGCCTGTTTCTTGGCTTGACTTTGGGCTTAGGCGCCAGGTAATCAGGAGCCTTAAGAAATTAGAAAATAATTATGGTTTGTTGCGCGTTAAGTTTTTCCATAGCAAGGATGCCTGGGTTGAGCTTACGAATCTTCCTCGAGAGTCTTTTAGCATAAACTCCAAATTTATCACTAACCAGAAAATATCTTATCGCCTGAAATTCCTGCTTATGATAAAATCCCTGCTTGAATCGCAGGGAGGAGACTTGTATTCCATATCCCAACAGGAGCTTGCCAGGCGTTTCCATATCCATCCCTGGACCGTAGGTGAGGCTTTCAAAGAGCTAAAACAATACGAAAGAAAAAATGGGGACGGTTCTATTTTTTTGAGTGTAATTCCATTATCTTTTTAGTTAATTTTTGATATAATGGAATTCGCTGCAATAGCTGATTATAATATTAGCGGTTATTTCGGATGTGGTTCGAATAGCCACAGTTATTCTACTAAATTTTGGAGAGGTGGCTGAGTGGTCTAAGGCGCACGCCTGGAGAGCGTGAGAGCCGCAAGGCTCCCAGGGTTCGAATCCCTGCCTCTCCGCCAACAAGGATAGGGCGCTGCTTCAAACAAGGGACGGAAGGAGCCTTCCGTCGAAAAATTGAGGCGGCGCTCTTTATTTAAAAGTGATAATAAAGAAAATTGCTTGACAAAATAATCGATTATGGTAATTTATTACCATAAACATGGTGAAAAGATGATATCCTTACGATCAAAAGTGGCAATAAAATTACTGGATTACTATTTCCTTAATCTGGAGGCTCAAGTCTATATTAATGAGTTGGCAAGGATTCTGGAGCTTGACCCCAAAAATACAGAGACTAAACTCAAGGAATTGGAAAAAGAAGGCCTTTTTAAAAGCGAATTTCGCGGGAAACAAAGGTATTTTTTTCTTGCAAAAGATAATCCTGTTTTGGAACATTACCGCCAGATTTTCCTAAAGACCCACGGTATAGAAAAAAGGCTTAAAGATATGATAGGTAATATCAAAGGGCTTAGGGAAGCTTATTTGTTCGGCTCATACGCAAGCAACAAGATGGATTCTTCAAGCGATATCGATCTTTTGGCCATTGGTACGCACTCAGTTTTGGAATTACAGAGAGTTATTGCTAAATTACAGAAAGATACAGGCAGAGAATTCAATGTAATGAATTTAAGCATAAAGGAATTCGAGGCTAAGAAAAAGAACAAAGATCCATTTATAAGCAGCGTCTTTAAAACTAAAATTATAAGGCTTGTATGATCAATTTTGAGAGTCAACACTTTCAAAAACTGGCATTTAAAGAAGAACAAATTGGCCAATTCTTAAAATCTGCTTTACATGATCTGAAGATAGCTGAAAGTACGGATATTTCCGATGTTATTTTTAAGTTTAGTTACGATGCTCTCGTAAAATTGGGTATCGCGCTCATTGCCAAAAAAGGGTACAAAGTAAGAAGCACGGCTGGTCATCATGTGAAGATTCTGGAGAAACTAAGCCAACTATTTAAAGATGAAGATATCCTTGTGCTTGGCAACAAGATGAGGCAGGAGCGTAACACCAATCTTTATGACGGTGGATTTCTTGTGGGAGAGAAAGATAGTCGTGAGTATCTAGATTTTGTAAAGAGCGTTTTTAAGAAGGTAGATATAAAATAGACATATTGCTTATATTTATTTTTTATCGGACCCTTCTGGCGAAAGCCAGCAGAATTTTAGGTTTTAAATGTTTACTGAAAAACAAGCAAAAGATTTGGCAGATCGTTGGATCAAAGCATGGAATAGGCATGATCTTAATGCGATTATGTCACATTATGATGACGACGTTGTTTTAACCTCACCGGTTGCATTAAAGATCTTGAATATACCTTCCGGTATGGTCAAGGGAAAAAACGCCTTAAGGGTATATTTTGCTAAAGGGCTGGAAATATATCCTGACCTGAAATTCGAGCTCATTGGTGTACTCTGGGGCGTAAACAGCCTGATCTTGTATTACAAGAATCAGAAAGGTGTTAAGGCGGGAGAATTTATGGAAATTGACCCGGCTGGCAAGGTCTTAAAAGTTGTTGTAAATTATAATGGTTAATGCCGTATAGTTTTAAATTGGAAAAGGCGCCGCTTAATAAAATAGGCGGCGCCTTTTGTGTAAATAGCGCAATCCTGGTAAAAATTATTGACAATCGGTATTTCATATGTTATATTTTATCTGAAGTAATACTTTTCATACTAGTTATACGGGTAATATCTGTGATAACCTAAAACAAATAAGAAAGGGGCAGGAGATGAGCGATTCAAAGAAGTTTTATGGCAAGGTTCCTGTGGGGACCAAGGGCCAGATTGTTATCCCTGCTGAAGCAAGGAAGGCAATGGATATTCAGCCGGGAGACAATGTTATTGTTATTTCCGGCCCGGCTCATCAGGATAAGGTAATTAGTATTATTCCTGAAAAAGAATTCAATAAATTCCTGAAATTCTTTGAAGAGCACTTGGCGGATTTGAAAAAAGGGGTTTCTAAACAATAAATAATCCAACGCTATTTGGAGAAAAAATGCAAAGTAAATTCAATTCTTTTCCTGTTGTTTTGTTTTTGGGGATTTCATTACTGTTGATGGCGGCTGGTTGCGTAAAGAAAGTGGAATCAGAGCCGCAGGATCCCGAAGTGGCGGTGGTTGTGGTGCGCCCTGAACGGATAGTCATGAAGATTGAATTGCCTGGCCGTACAGCCGCGTTTCTTACTGATGAAATCCGTCCCCAGGTTAACGGCCTTATCCAGAAACGTTTGTTTATCGAAGGTTCTGAAATTAAGTCCGGCCAGCCGCTTTACCAGATTGATCCGGCTCCATTTCAGGCGGCGTTCGATAAAGTCAAGGCTAACCTGCCGGCCCTGCGATTGAGAGTTGATCGCTACAAGGAAGCGTTGGTTGAAAAAGCAGTCAGCCAGCAGGAGTTTGATGATGCGGATGCTGCTTTGAAACAGGCTGAAGCAGAACTTGAAACTGCGCGGATTAATCTTGATTACACCCGGATTGTCTCGCCGATTAGCGGCCGTATTGGATCTTCTACTGTAACGGATGGCGACATTGTTACTGCATATCAACCTGTGGCTTTGGCGACAATTCAACAGCTGGACCCTATTTATGTGGACATCCCTCAATCTACCACTGAATTATTACGCCTGCGACGCAGCCTTGAGGATGGCCGTCTTAATCATGACTTAGCGAATCAAAATAAGGTAGAGCTAATCCTGGAAGATGGCTCGCCGTATCCCTTGAGTGGGACGCTTCAATTTCAGGATGTAACAGTTGATCCTACAACTGGTTCAGTTATTTTGCGGGTAATTTTTCCCAATCCTAAAGGTTTTCTTTTGCCGGGCATGTTCGTCCGCGCAGTAATTATAGAAGGCATTAATGAAAAGGCAATACTTGTTCTGCAGCAGGGAGTCTCCCGGAATCCAAAAGGAGAAGCCTTCGCGTTGATCGTGGATGCTGAAAATAAAGTCCAACAACGAATGCTTATGCTTGAGCGGGCTATTGGCGATAAATGGCTTGTTTCTTCAGGCCTTAATTCCGGCGACCGGGTCATTGTTGAGGGTATTCAAAAAGTCAAGCCGGGGGCCTCAGCAAGGGTTGTCTCCTTTAACGAAAAGATGCCTCAGGTATCTGCAGATATGAATTAAACGGAGAAGTTTTATGCTATCAAAATTTTTTCTTAATCGTCCTGTTTTTGCCTGGGTCATTGCCATTATGATAATGGTGCTGGGGGCCCTGGCGATATATACTTTACCTATCGCGCAGTATCCTCCGCTGGCTCCGCCATCTATCCGGATTGGCTGTCTTTATACCGGCGCTTCAGCTGAGACCGTCGAGAACAGTGTAACGCAGATTATTGAGCAGCAAATGACCGGTTTGGATAAAATGCTGTATATGACCAGCAGCAGCGATTCCTCCGGGATATCCTCCATTGAATTGACTTTTGCTCCGGAGACCGACCCGGATATTGCCTGGACTAAGGTGCAGAATAAACTTCAGCTGGCGATGGCCCGGCTTCCTGACGCGGTACAGCGCCGGGGAGTCTCGGTACGTAAATCCACCAAAAATTATTTACTGGTTGTGGGATTGATTTCCGAAGACGGCAGTATGAGCGATGTCGACCTGCGTGATTATATACTTAGTGTTGTCCAGCCGGTTTTGGCCCGGGTTCCCGGGGTGGGCGAAGCAGAGGGTATTGGCGGAGAATACGCTATGCGTATCTGGTTTGACCCCAAAAAGCTGACCAATTATGGATTGACAGTGGAGGATGTTGTTAAAGCCTTGCAAGACTACAACGTCGAGGTTTCCGGAGGGCAGTTCGGCGGCGCTCCGGCGGTGGAAGGCCAGCGCCTGAACGCCTCGATCATTGTGCAGAATTTACTGAAGACCCCGGAGGAGTTTTCGGCTATTCCTGTTCGCATCAATCCGGATGGTTCGATCATTCGTATTAAAGATGTAGCGCGCACTGAGCTAGGAAGCGACCTGGTTGACTCGAAAGTGTTTTTTAATCGAAGTCAGCCCTCTTCTGGCATTACTATCCGTCAGGAACCCGGCGCCAATGCCTTGAAAACAGCTGATGCGATTAAGGCTAAGATGACGGAATTGAGCCGTTATTTTCCTCAGGGCGTGAAGGTTATCTATCCTTATGATACTACTCCTTTTACCCGGGTGGCTATCCATGAGGTGGCTAAGACATTGGTTGAGGCGATCCTGTTGGTTTTCCTGGTTATGTATTTGTTTATGGGGAACATGCGGGCGACGCTAATCCCGACGATTGCGGTGCCGGTGGTCTTATTAGGAACCTTCGCGGTACTTGGATTGTTCGGGTATTCAATCAATATGTTGACTATGTTCGCCATGGTTTTGGCCATTGGACTTTTGGTTGATGATGCCATTGTCGTAGTAGAAAATGTGGAGCGGCTGATGAGCGAAGAAGGCCTCTCGCCGCGGGAAGCTGCTGCCAAATCTATGGAACAAATTACTCCTGCCTTAATCGGTATTGGTTTGGTGCTTTCGGCGGTATTCGGGCCGATGGCGTTTTTCACGGGATCTACCGGCGTTATTTACCGGCAGTTTTCAGTGACAGTTATTGCTTCAATGCTTCTTTCGGTGCTCGTGGCTTTGGTTTTAACTCCGGTTCTTTGTGTGACGCTCTTGAAGCCGGTACCTAAGGGGCATCAGCCTGCGGAAAGCGGTATCTGGTTCCTGCGCCCTTTCTTCCGCTGGTTTGACCGGGTTTTCTTCCGGATTCGTGATTCATATGTATGGCTGGTTGGCCGCTCGTTTAATCAAAACGCCCGTTATATCTTTTTCTATCTATTGATCGTAGCAGCAATGTTGTTTGTATTTTTACGGATGCCCACGGGTTATCTGCCGGATGAAGACCAGGGGCTTTTGGCTGTTATGAGCACATTGCCTGCCGGCTCTACGCTGGAGCAGACTGAAACAGTAATGGAAAAAGTCCGGAATTATTTTTTGGCTAACGAAAAAGAAGCGGTTGATTCTATTATGACGGTTGCCGGCCAGAATCAAGCCGGCCGCGGCCAGAATATCGGTATGGCTTTTGTTAAGCTTAAGGATTGGGATTTACGTAAGAAAGCGAATTTAAAGGCAGAGGCCGTGGCGGACCGGGCGATGAAAGATTTTGCTTTGTATAAAGAGGCGCTGGTTTATGTTTTCTCACCTCCGGCGATCATTGAACTGGGTAATGCCAAAGGTGTTGATTTTCAGCTGCAGGACCGCGGCGGTGCCGGCCACCTAAAATTGATGGAAGCCCGCGATAAACTTTTGGACATGGCGGCTAATGACCCGCGCCTGAACCGCGTGCGGGCTAACGGGCTGGATGATGTGACTCAATACAAAATTGACTTGGATTGGGAGAAGGCTGGCAGCCTGGGTGTTTCTATTGCTTCCATTCAAGATACTATTTCTACTACCTTTGGCAGCAGCTATGTTAATGATTTTGTCAAAGACGGCAGGATCAAGCATGTGGATATTCAGGCGGATGCCCCTTACCGCATGTTGCCTGAAGATCTGAAAAATATTTATGTGCGTAACACAAAAGGCAAGATGGTGCCTTATGCTTCTTTTGCCTCCGGCCACTGGATCTTTGGTTCTCCCAAGTTGGAGCGCTACAATGCCTTTCCTTCCGTTAATATTTGGGGCGAAGCGGCAAAGGGCAAGAGTTCCGGTGAGGCAATGCAGGCCATGGAAGAGCTCGCCTCGAAACTTCCCCGGGAGTTTGGTTATGATTGGACCGGGCTTTCTTATCAGGAACGGCAAACCGGAGCTCAGGCTGGCCCGCTTTATGCTTTTTCCATTCTGATTATCTTTCTTTGCGTGGCGGCCTTGTATGAAAGTTGGAGTATCCCTATTGTTAATCTGCTGATGTTGCCGCTGGGAGTTTTTGGGGCGACACTAGCGACATCGTTGCGCGGAATGCCCAATGACGTTTATTTTCAGATAGGATTTCTTACTACCCTGGGGTTGTCTACTAAGAACGCTATTTTAATTATTCAGTTTGCGCAGCAGCGTCTGGAGCAGGGGGAAAAGATGGTCGAGGCAACCTTGGGAGCGGTGAAAACCCGGTTTCGTCCGGTTATCATGACTTCTCTGGCTTTCTTTTTCGGTGTTTTGCCGTTAGCGATAACCTCGGGAGCCGGAGCAGGGGCCCAGAATGCCATTGGAACGGCGGTTGTCGGCGGAATGCTTTCTGCCACGTTCATTGACCTTATTTTTATCCCGCTGTTTTTCATCCTCGTAACCCGCTTTTTTGGCCGCAAGCAACAGCAGCGGAATATTGCGGCAGCCGAGCCGGATGCTGCAGGCTTGCGGAATAAACATTAATATGAAACGAATACTCGTTTTAATTTTAGGAATTATTATTTGCCTGAGCGGTTGTACGATGATTCCGAAATATAACCGGCCGCCAGCTCCGATTCCCGGCAATTGGCCCAGCGGGGCTGCTTATTCGCAGGCCCAGTCAACGGCCAAAGCTTTAGATGTTACGCAATTGAAATGGCGGGAATTTTTTACTGATTTAAAGTTGCAACAGATTATCGAGATAGCGATTAATAATAACCGGAACTTAAAGCTGGCTGTCTTTAATGTGGACAGGGCGCGTGCCTTATATGGTATCGAACGGGCTAAACTGTTACCGGTGGTCAATGCCGAGGGCGCGCTAAGCAAGCAACGTTCTTCTTCAGATTTCCTAACCCCGGGAGCCTCGAATGTAAGCAAGCAGTATAGCGTTGATCTGGGTATTACCGCCTGGGAGGTTGATTTTTTCGGCCGTATCCGCAGTTTAAAAAAACAGGCATTGGAAGAATATTTGGCTACCGAGGAAGCCCGGCGCAGCGCACAGATTGCGCTGGTATCTGAGGTTGCCAGGGTATATCTGATTATTGCTGCGGACCGGGCTAATCTCAGTTTAGCTCGCTCCACCCTTAAGGCGCAGGAAGATGCTTATAATTTAGTTTTCCGTAAACATAAGCTTAAACTCGTCAATGTAATAGATCTTTATCGTGCGCAAACCCAGGTAGATACGGCTCAGGGCGACGTTGTGCTTTATACGCAGCAGTTAGCGCAGGATCAAAACGCATTGAACTTTCTGGCTGGTTCTGTTGTGCCTGAAGATCTCCTGCCTTTGGATTTGGCAAGCGTTAATCCGCTGATGAATATTTTTCCTGGCCTGTCTTCCGAGGTCCTCCTTAGGCGGCCGGATATTCTGGATGCCGAACATCTGTTAAAAGGCGCCTATGCCAATATTGGCGCAGCCCGGGCAGCCTTTTTTCCGGTTATCTCGTTGACAACTACCCTGGGTTCGGCAAGTAATGAGTTTTCAGGTTTGTTTAAGTCCGGCAAGAATACCTGGGCTTATGCTCCGCAAGTTGTTATGCCGATTTTTGATCCGCATACCTGGTTTGCGTACAGAGTTAGTGAGGCGGACCAGAAAATCGCCTTAACTAAGTATGAGAAAACCATCCAGACAGCTTTTAGGGAGGTGGCCGATGTCCTTGCCGTGCAGGGGACAGTGGATCAGCAAATAGCGGCGCAACAGTCAATGGTTGATTCCGCGCAGGAGGTTTATCGTCTCTCAAGCAAACGCTATACAAATGGGATTGATAGTTATTTGAGCGTCCTGGATGCGCAGCGCTCGCTCTATAACGCGCAGCAGGGGCTCATTTCTATGCAGCTGTCCAAACTCGCCAATGAAGTTAAAGCTTATGCAGTATTTGGCGGCGGCGGCTTGGTTGAGGCAGACGGGAAGAAGCAAAATGACCGGGACTCGTTCCAGGAGAAAATCCTTTCGTTGTTGGATTTTGAACTTAAAAAGCCAGCCAAATAACCCTACCGGGATTATTCTTAGGAAATAAAATTTCTTGCAAGCCTATTGATTAAATGGTATATTTCAAATGAACAGTTGTTCAATAATTGGACAGTATTCGTTGAGGTGAAAATGGCTGTGTTGCTCAGCAGAAAAGAAAGAGACAGGCAGTTACGCAGGTCCGATATCCTTAAGGCGGCAGAGCACTTATTTGCTTTAAAGGGATATTATAAGGCTACGATCAGGGATATTGCCAGGGAAGCCCAGTATGCCAGCGGCACGGTTTACCTGCATTTTAAAGATAAAGAGGCCCTTTATTTTGCTTTGCTTGAAGAGAAGTTGAAAAACTTGCTCTCTATAGTTAAAGGTAAAATAGGGCAGGCTAAAGATGCAAGAAACAAGATAAAGATTCTTGTGCAGGAAAGCTTAGTTTTCTTCGAGAGGAATCAGGATTTCTTCCGTATATTTATTTCTGAAGATAATGAATTATTCTCGGAGAGAAAAATCTTAAAATCATCCACCGGGCTGCAGATGGAAAAATATACAACGAGCCTGCTGAAGGAAGCGCAAGAGGAGGGAGTAGTAAGCAGGGATTTTGATGTAGGGCAGCTTACGGATGTGTTTTCTTCTCTCACCAAAACGATTATTCTTAAATGGCTGCAGAAGAAGGATGGCAAGAACGATAATTTATGCGATTTGTCTGATACCATTCTTAGGCTCTTCTTTAATGGTGCTTCGAATAAATAACCTCACTTGATACAAACTCCGGATAGCTTATAAGATATTAATAAAATTGGCTTGACAAAGGCTGATATGAATGTTATATTCTAATTGTGAACAGTTGTTCATATAATGATATAATGTTCATGAGGGTAGATAAGTGAATGTTGCTGGATGGGTTCGGGTAATGAGGGCGTGTTAATGAGGAAGCTCCTGCTGTTTATTTTGAATTTAAGTATTCTAATTGCGCTTACCTGTAATATGGCCTTGGCAGCCGATTCTACTTTAAACTCTACCTTGCAAATTAGCCTCGATGAAACTATCAAACGGGCCCTGGACACCAGTGAGGAATTAAAAATAAGAGATCAGGAGATTAACAGAAGCCAGGGGGTCTACAGGGAAACGCGCTCAGGTATGTTGCCTCATCTAAGCGCGGAATCAACCTGGAGCCATAATCTGGAATATCCGGATAAGGCGGCCAGTAACTATTCTGACCATGAGTTTAATGCTGGAATAAGCGCTTCCCAGGTCCTTTGGTCGTTTGGAAAGATTGCTTATGCGGTTAGCTCGGCTAAGAAGGCAGTTGAGGCAAGCAGGTTTGATAAGGATGCAGGCAAGCAGGAGATTATTTATGCCGCAAAATTAAGTTATTATAGCAGCTTGCTTGCCAGAAACGCCTTGTCCATAACCGAGAAATCATACGCGAATGTGCTTGAAAATAAAAGACTTCTGGGCCAGCGTTCATACGGCGGCCGCAGCCCAAAGTATGAAATTATCAGGATGAATGCGGAAGTAGCTTCCAGGGTTCCTACTGTGAATGAAGCCCGCACGCAGTTTGACGCGGCCACGGAAACCTTAAGAAAGGTGATTGATGTAAATTTTGATTACAAAATTGAACTTACGGGAAATTTCCAGGAAAAATACGCTGATTTTGATTACGAAACCCTGGTAATGGCGATGAACGAATACGAGCCTTCCTTGCAAAGTTTCAGCAAGGCTATCGAATCAGCCGAGGAAAAAGTCAAGAGTAAATATGCCAGTTTCCTGCCTACCTTATCCGCCTTTGCCTCCTGGAGTTATCTGGGTGGTTCTAATGAACACCCTTTCCTGAATAATGATGAATTAGATAATTATTCACTTGTGGGTTTTAAGATGAGCATACCGATTTGGGAGGGAGGAGAAAAGCAGGCGCAGCTTAGCCAGTCTAAGGCTGACAAAGAAATCGCCGTTCTTAGGAAAAAACAACTGGGGAAAAACCTGTTATTGGAACTTAAAAAAGCCCATTTGGAATATGAGCAGTATAAAAACAATTTTAAAGCCAATATCGACGCGGTCAATTTAGCCGAGGAATCATTTAAGCAGACGCAGGAAATGTTTGCTTCCGGCCAGCTATCCCTGACCGATTTGAATGATGCGGAACTTCTTTTGACCAACCAGAGGCTGAATAAAGAAACAACTTTATTCAATATTAATGTAACTTTAGCGAAAATAGAAAAGCTGATTGTGGGCCAATATGATGGACAAAACTCTCATAAAAAATCTTAATCATAGAAGAAAAATATACCTGGCGATTATTGCCTTTAGCGTTATTGCCGTTTTTGTAAGGATAATTTTGGTAGAGGTTGACCGCGGCCGGACAATTATCAGTTTTATCTCGGAATGGTCCCATTTCGGCAGGCCGGTTACCGTAGAGAAAATTATCCCGCAGGATGTGTCTGTATATACGAAGCTAACCGTGCGCGCTGCCAGCGGCAGGCAGGCAGCGGGATTTGTGACCGCGGATATCCAGGATAAACTGCAACCGGGCCAGGAGGTTTTTTATAGCGATACGGGAAAACCCTGTGGAAAGATCGCCTCTATCGGCAGGGAATTAGATATGGACACCGGGATGTTTCCTGTGGAGATAGAGTTTAATCAAGAAATGCAGCCGGAAGAACTTGTGGTGGTATTTGTGTGCACGCAAACAATCCCGAAAGTTTTGGTAGTCCCTAATGAGATCCTGGATTTTAACGGGCCGGAATATTTTCTTTGGAAAGTGGAGAATGGGAGGGCAAGAAAGGCCCGGGTAAAAATTGGCGCAAGCAACGGCTATGGCGCGGTCATCAGAGAAGGAGTCAACCCGGGTGATTTAATTGTATTTAACGGCCGCAGTATGCTTTCGGAAAATGACCTGGTGCGCGTTATTTCCGGTGTACCCTTGCGGCAAACATACTCTAAAGGCAGGTTGCGATGATAGAATTCTTTGTTAAACATCGTGTTACCACCATAATGTTTGTCTTGGTATTCGTGGTATTGGGCGTATATAGCTATTCTAAACTCCTGGTTGAGAAAACCCCGAAGATGGATTTCCCTATTGTTACAGTATCGGTTACCTATCCGGGAGCTACGCCCCTGGAAGTGGAAACCCTGGTGGTAAAAAAGATCGAAGACGTGATTGCCGAAATATCCGAGATCAAGAAAATCAAAAGCTACGCCTATGATAGTTTAGGGTTTATTTCTATCGAGTTTTTAATTGAAGCCGATGTTAATGTCAAATCCATAGAAGTAAAAGATAAAGTTGACGCTATACTTAATGACCTTCCTGATGATATAGAAAAACCGGTAGTTGAAAAATTTGATCCCCTGCTCGTGCCGGTAATGGACCTGGTGCTTTCCAGCGACACGCTCAGTGTCCGGGACCTCTATGAATATGCCGATAAGACCTTAAAAACCAAGTTTGCTTCGATTGCCGGGGTGGCCAAGGTTGATCTTTATGGCGGCAAAAAACGCCAGATTAACGTATGGCTGGACCCCATGCTGATGAAACAGCATTATATCAGTATCGGGGAAGTGATTGGCTCTATGCTGGTGAAGAACAAAAACGTTCCTGCCGGCGATCTGGAAAAGGGCTTTAATTCCCTGGGGGTCAAGTTTACCGGGGAATTTGAAAGTATCGATGAGATTGCGCAGATGAAGTTAGTTTCTTCCGACGGTTCGGATTTTCTTCTCAAAGATATCGCTGTAGTAGAAGACGGCTACAAAAAGATTGACTCGCTGGCGCGCTATCAGGGCAGGGAGGTGGTCGGGCTCTCTATTAATAAAGCTTCCGACGGCAATGCCGTGTCTATTGCCCAGGCAATGAGGCGCCGGATGAATGAGTTCAGGGCAATCTTGCCTGAAGGGATGAAACTGGAGATTGCTACGGATACTACCACGTTTATTATTAATGAAACTAATGATACGATGTGGAGTATTCTTATCGGGCTCCTGCTTACCGCGGCGATACTTTATTTATTCATGGGCAGGTGGGATATCGCGGTTATTGCCTGTATTATTATCCCGACCTCCATCGTCTCAACCTTATTCCCGATGTGGGCTTCTAAATTTTCAATCAATATGCTCACCCTGCTTGCCATTGCCTCTGTGCTGGGAACGTTGATTTCTAACGCCATCGTGATTATCGAGAACGTGTTGGTGCATCTTGAGCGGACTAATGACCCGGTTAAAGCGGCTATTGACGGCACTAAAGAAGTAATTGTGCCGGTTATCGCCGCTACCGGAACTAACCTGGTTGTTTTTATGCCGCTTTCAATGATGGGCGGGATTATCGGGATATTTATGAAATCTTTCGGCCTTACCGTGGTCTATGCCACTCTTTTTTCCGTATTAGCTTCCTTTTGCCTGACGCCGATGATGTGCGCGGCGATACTTAAGCCTAAAACAGAAAATAAACCCGGCGTTGGCAGGCACAATCTTTTCTTAGATAAGTTATTTATTCCGCTGCATTGGTTACGCAAAGGCATTGATTACAGCATGGAATTCTTGAAAAATGAATACAAACATATCTTTGAACTTATCTTTAAGTATCCTAAGATAGCCATTGCTGCTGTGATCCTGGTATTTATCGGCTCACTAATGCTTGTTCCGTATCTGGAGAGTGATTTTAACCCGAAATACGACGAGAACCAGTTTACTATTAATTTGGTCCTGCCGCAGGGCTCGACTATAGAGCGGACACTGGAAACCTGCAAGTTGGTGGAAGGGTATTTAGATAAGATCCCGGAGAAAAAATCGTATCTGACCAATATCGGGATCAACGGAGTGGAGAATGCCAAGATTACCTTTGACTTAATATCGTTAAAAGACCGCAAGAGGCAAGATGTGGAGATTATGGATGAGCTTACTAAATTTATCGCTACGATTCCGGATGTTGAGTCAAGCTTTGACCGGGGAATTTCCTCCGAGGCAGGGGCGGGCGATGTAGCCATAGATTTATACGGTGTTGATTATGATATGATAGTCAAGCTTTCACAGCAGATGAAGAATTTGATGCAGGAGAGCGGATATTTTCAGAGCGTAATTTTATCCTATAAGTATCCGCGTAATGAGATCCGCATGAAGCCGTTACAGGAAAAGATGGTTGAGTATGGCATTACTGCTTCTTCCGTTGGTTCAGCTTTCCGCTCATCGGTCTACGGCGAAGATACCAATACCTATAAAGAAAAAGGTGAGGAGTATAAGATTAATATTGAGTTAAATGACGTCTACGCGCAGGATTTTGACGATATAAAAGTGATGTCCATACTTTCACGTAAAGGGCTTATACCTCTGAATGAATTGGGTACCTTAACCACAAATAAAGCTATTCCGACTATCCGGCGCAGGGATCGGGTGAGAGTTATCCATCTCGATGGATTCTTAGGTAAGAGTTCGCTCGGGATTGTTTCAGGCGTCCTGGATAAAAAATTTAAAGCTATAGAATTTCCTCCGGGGTATGGTTATCGTTATGTGGGAAACTCGGAAAATATGGGTGAAGCCTATGGAGAGCTCGGTAAGGCGTTTATTCTGGCAATTATTCTTACCTTTATGCTTTTGTGCGCGCTTATGGATTCGCTGGTAGCGTATCCTTTGGCGGTTATGGCCACTGTATTTACTTCTATTGCCGGAATGATTCTAGGGCTTTTTTTCCTGGGGCAGTCAATTAACGTTGCTTCGTTGATGGGCGTAGTCATGCTTGTGGGTATGGTAGTAAATAACGCGATTCTGCTTCTTGATTATACATTGATTAAGATGAAGGAAGGGGTTCCGGTCAAGGAGGCGCTATGGCTGGGGGCTTCGGAGAAATTCCGGGCAATTATGATGACTTCTATCGCGATTATCCTGGGGGTTGTTCCGCAGCTATGGTCGGTAATGAAGGCAAAACAGTCTATGGGCGCGGTAATGACCGGCGGGATGCTCGCTTCAATCCTGTTTACATTTATCCTGGTCCCGGTGGTTTTCTGGTACCTGGAACCACTGGAAAGAAAACTTTTTAAGCGTTAAAGAATATGGAAGATCTAAGGCTATTGTTTTTGATCACCAAATTGCTGAATAAAAATAAACCGGTACTCGAGCATGGAAGGCGGGTTGCTAAATTCGCCTGCGCTATCGGCGAGAAAATGAAATACTGCCAGGCAGGGCTTGAGCATATCCGTTTCGCCGCGATTGTCCATGATATCGGCAAAACCCAATTATCTCCGGAGGTCGTGAATAAACCGGGTAAGTTTAATGAACATGAGCGGGTTTTAATAAGGCGGCATCCGGAATTAGGGTATCGCCTGCTAAAATTTTTAAGGTCAGATTTGATTGCCGCGGAGGTTGCCTTGCAGCACCATGAAAGGCTGGATGGGTCGGGGTATCCTTTTGGGTCAAAAGCAAAGGATATTAATCCCGTTTCCCGGATAATTACGGTTGCCGATGTGATTGATACCATGGTTTCTCCGCAGGTCTATCGGCCGGCATTAAGCATGAACAAAGCTTTTAGGGAAATTAAGCAAAACTGTGGTACACTATATGATCCTCAAGTCGTCGCAGTGAGCCTGTCGCTTATTGAAAAACGAGAATTCTAATGCTTGAGACATCTTGCCATTCCAGGCTTCAAGGAAAGCCTCCCTATGAAATATAACCACGCTTTATTTCTGAATCCCTATATTGAAAGCAGCGCTAACAGTACCATGATGCTCTTTCCTCCTACGGGCCTCGAATATGTGGCTACCAGCGCCAAAGGCCTGGTCAATAAAATCACTCTGATGGATTTAAGGCACGAGCCGGAATTCTCTGATCCGAAAAAACTCATTGCTTTTATATCCAGCCAGGTAGATATTTTATGCGTAAGTATCGGCTGGGACCGCCAGCTTGAAGAAATCTGCCAAATGCTCAACCGTGTGCCGGAGAATATAACACTGGTTGTCGGCGGTTATAAAGCTACTGAAAAGGTAGAAGAATTTTTTAAGGCCTGCCCAACAATTAAGATTATTGTCAGGGGTGAGGGTGAAGAAACAATTCAAGAGATCTTAAAAGGCGAACCGCTCAATGGTATCCTGGGTATTTCTTACCGGGAAAACGGCTCAATCAGGCATAATCCTAACCGTCCGCTTCCCGCAGTAGATATGCTGGGTTCTCCTGACCGCTCTATGCGGCGCACCGAATATTCCTTTGCTTTAAATGGGATAAAAGTAGCTGATATCAGCTTTGATTCTGTGTTAAGCGCGCGGGGCTGCCCTTTTAATTGTAAATTCTGCACCTTCAGTTTAAATCCTCTCGGCCAGAAAAGGAATTATTCCGCCCGGAGCGTTAATTCAGTGGTGGATGAAATACAAAGTTTAAAAGCGGGAGTGATCATCCTTAGCGACGATGATTTTTTTGCCGATCCCAGGAGGGCAGAGGAGATCTGTGATTTGATTATTGCCAGGAAACTTAAGAAACGTTTTATGGCCCAGGCGCGTATAGATATCGCTAAATACCCCCAGTTGCTTGAAAAAATGGTCAAGGCCGGATTTAAGGCTCTTTTGATCGGTATCGAATCCCCGCATAACTGGATACTCAAGCAGCTGAACAAGGGGTTTAACCAGGAGACGATCCGGAAATATTTTAAGGTCCTGAAAAAATACCCTATTTTTTATAATGGTTATTTTATTTACGGCAATATCGGCGAGACGGAAAAAGAAATGCTTTATATCGGGCAATTTGCCAAGGAGATCGGAGTTGATTCCATTGCCTGTAATAAGCTAAGGATTGAGAAGTTCTCCGCTTTAAGAGAGCTGGCGGAAACAACCCCCGGTTATCATGTTACAGACAGGGGAGAGCTGTATTCTGATAAATATAGCCACGCCGCTTTAAAGAAAATAGGCAGGCGGATAAAATTTTCTTTCTATACTCCTTCAAGATATGTCAAAATACTCTGGAAGAATATTTTTGTAGTAAAGTTTTTAACCTTTAAAGAGATACTTTTTTTCTTGTCCGTATTGCCGCGCGTTTTCCTAAGTGTGATCGCCAGGGAAAACCGCCGCGGCAGGCTCGGAGATTCCCTGAAAAGAACGTTTATAAGCAATAGATAGGAAGAAGTAATTACATAGGGAAAGGTAGCCTTATGAGAAGTTTTTTATTGCGGGCACAGGTAGAAAATAAATGCTATCATTTACTGCCGGCCATCGTTGTTTTTGTTTTTTTTGCCTCCGGCTGCGCAAGCCTGCGCCAGGCCGTTCCGGAAGGGTTATTGAGCAGCGCCCGGATTTCCGGCATGCAGGATATAAGGGCATTCAGCGGGATGCCAAGTGATTCCTTTAAGAGGGATTTTCTGGAACTCTTGGAGCAAGAAGAGAAAGATGGCCATTCTTTCCTTAATTTTAAGTCAAACCGTATTTATTCTATGCTTGCTATTTCAGGAGGCGCTGCCAACGGCGCTTATGGAGCTGGGCTGCTTAATGGCTGGTCAGAGTCCGGGACGCGGCCGGTTTTTAAGGCGGTTACCGGGATAAGTACCGGGGCGATAATTGCTCCGTTTGCCTTTCTGGGAAGCAAATATGACGATAAATTAAAAGAATTCTACACAAATTATTCCACAAAAGATATTGTGCGAATACGCTCCCCGCGGTTAAGAATTCCATTCAGCAATTCAATCGCCAGCGCCTGGCCGTTAGAACGCCTTATCGGGCGTTATATTGACGCAGAATTGTTAAAAGAGGTGGCTATTGAACATAATAAGGGCCGCAGGCTTTACGTGGGGACGACTAATCTTGACGCCGGAAGGTTGGTTATCTGGGATATGGGCAAGATTGCTTCCGCTGGCACTGATAAGGCTTTAGAGTTGTTCCGCAAAATCATATTGGCATCGGCATCTATTCCGATTGCTTTTCCTCCGGTTTACCTGAAAGCAGATGTTAATAATAAACATTATGACGAGATGCACGTTGACGGCGGCATAAGCAGGCAGGTATTCTTCATTTATGATGTCCTGCAGGGTTTTGATAAAGCCCTTAAAGAAAAAGGGGTTGATCTCTCTAGGATTAAATATGAAATCTACGTGATAAGAAACGGTTACGTCGATCCTTTCTATAAGGAGATCCCGGATAAACTTTTTGCGATTGCCGAGCGCACGGTTGATGCGATGACGAATGCCCAGAGTATTGGCGATCTCTATCAGTTATATGTATTTACTAAAGACAGTAAAGGTGATTTTAACCTTGCTTATATCCCGGTAACTCATATATCGAATGCAAAAGAGCTTTTTGACCCGGTTGAAATGCGGGAACTTTTTGACCTGGGTTTTAAAGAAGCTCAAGCAGGTTATGGCTGGAAGAAAACTCCTCCCGGGATAGATGAAAATTAACAATGCAAATTATTCTAAGGAGAGCAAGATGAAAACCGAGCTTTCAGTAGTGGTCTTGACCAGGAATTCGCAAGAGATCATCAGGGATTGTCTTAAGAGTGTTCATGGCTGGGCAGGAGAGATTGTTGTTGTTGATGATCTGAGTACCGATAAGACTCTTGAAATAGTTAAAGAATTTACCGATAGAATATATATTAAAAAGTGGATTAAGGAGGGTGCGCATCGCAATTACGCATATTCCCTGGCTAAATATGATTATATTCTCAGCCTTGATTCTGACGAGCGTCTAACCCCGGAATTAAAAGAAGAGATTGCTGCAATCTTTAAGGCCGGGCCTGCCTATCCCGGTTATAATATCCCCCATCGTAATTTTATCGGCAAGCACTGGATCAGGTACGGAGGCTGGTATCCGAATGCCAAATTAAAAATGTTTGCAAAGGCAAAATTCAAATATGAAGATGAAGCGGAGTATCATCCCCGGGCTTTTCTTGAAGGTAAAACTTTTACCCTGAAATCCGATATTATCCACCATGCTTACAGGGACTTTCAGAACCTGTTCAGCAAGTTAAACCATCAAACCGATTTTGAGGCTAAAAAGTGGATGAGGGACAAGCGTAAGATGAACTTTAAGATCTGCGTGTTTAAAATGGTCTCGCGTTTTTTCAAATTTTATTTTGTTAAAAAAGGGTATCGGGAGGGATTCATCGGATTGATGATGGCTCTTGCCTCGGCCCAATACCAGCTAATGACTTATGCGAAATACTGGGAAATGAAAAATTCCGGGAAATAAACGGGGAACAGAAATGGCTGCTTTAAACAGGAAAGACAGGGATAGATTATTGCGCAAAGCCGATATCCTTAAGGCTGCCGAGCATATATTTGCTTTAAAGGGTTATGACAAGGCAACAATCCAGGATATCGCTAAGAAGGCGCAGTACGCTACCGGTACGGTATATTTGTATTTCAGGGACAAAGGCGTTCTTTATTGTTCGCTTCTTGAAGAGAAAATGAAAGATCTCCTGGCCGGGATCAAAGAAAAGACCTCCCGGGTTAAAGAAGCTGAAGCAAAACTTGAGATTTTTCTTGAGGAAGAACTGGGATTTTTTAAAGTAAACCAGGATTTCTTTAAAATATTTGTTTCCGAGAACAATGGGTTAAGGTTTGCTATAGGTTTTAGAATCTCAAAATCTTCGGTATTCCGTGAATATTCTGAATGCGTTTCCAGCCTGGTTAAAAAGGCGCAACAACAAGGTTTGATTAGAGGCGATCTTTATCCTGCCCAGATTATCGATATATTCCGTTCTATTTTCACATCAGTGATTATTGGCTGGCTCCGGAAAGAATTGCGGGAACCGAAGGATTCAAAAGAAATGTCCCGTTTCATCCTTGGCATATTCTTAAATGGGATAGGATGTAAAAAAGGATTAATTGAACCTGCCTAAGAATAGTTTTATTTTCTGTTTTTGTAATGCTTGAAACAGCCCCTAAAATATAGTACAATATTTTTGTAGTTTTGTCGTCGAGTATTGCCTGATTTTGCGCATTTCTTTATTTTGGGGTTATCTTACGATGCCAATTGAAACTATTTTATTATGGGTTGCAGTATTAATGTTTGTGAGCGTTGTTTCCAGCAAGCTTTCCGACAGGCTGGCTATTCCTGTATTGCTGCTTTTTTTGACAATCGGGATGCTCGCCGGTTCCGAAGGTATAGGCAAACTTTATTTTGACAATGCGCAATTGGCAAAGTCTATAGGAGTCGTTGCCCTTATTTTTATCATTTTTTCCGGAGGTATTGATACCAACTGGAAAGAGACTAAAACAGTAGTTTGGCAGGGAGTTATCCTGTCTACGGTAGGAGTTTTACTTACCGCAGCCATAACGGGTTTTTTTGCCATTTATATCTTAAAATTTTCTTTTCTGGAAGGAATGCTTCTTGGTTCAATAGTTTCCTCAACCGATGCAGCCGCGGTATTCAGTATTTTAAGGTCTAAACGAATAAGCCTGAAACAACCTTTAAAGCCGTTACTTGAGTTTGAATCCGGGAGTAACGATCCGATGGCTGTTTTTTTGACCGTAAGTTTTATCAGCCTGCTAACCGTAAAAAACATGAGTATCGCAGCATTTGTCCCCAGATTTTTTCTGGATATGGTTATGGGGGCGCTTGTAGGCTATCTCATGGCGAGATTTATCGTATTTTTCATTAACCGCCTGAGATTGTACTATGAAGGCTTATATCCGGTTGTTATGATTTCACTTGTTCTTTTAACCTACGTAATTGCCGTTTTTTTAAAAGGCAATGGAATACTCGCGGTATACCTTGCGGGCTTGATGCTGGGGCAGGCGGATTTTCCCAACAAAAAGATGATCATCAGATTCCACGATGGCCTGGCCTGGCTTATGCAAATCGCTATGTTTGTAACATTGGGGTTGCTGGTTTTTCCTTCCCATATTATTCCGTTAATCGGGGCGGGATTATTGCTTACGCTTTTGCTTATGGTGGTTGCCCGGCCTATCAGCGTATTCCTCTGCCTGTTGCCGTTTAAAATAAGTTTGCGCAAAAAAACCATGGTTGCCTGGGTAGGGTTAAGAGGATCGGTTCCGATTATCCTGGCGACCTTTCCTTTTATGGCGGGTATCCCGCAGGCGGATACAATCTTTAATATTGTTTTCTTTATTGTTATCTCCTCGGTTCTTATCCAGGGGACATCTATTCCGGTTATCTCCAAAATGTTGAAGTTGGATGCTCCCTGGGTTAATAGGGCAAGTTACCCCATTGAATTTGAAAAGACAGAAGGCATGGACGCGGAATTAACCGATGTTCTTGTGCCGTATGATTCAGAAGCCGTCGGAAAAAAGATTAGCGACCTGGGCGTGCCTGAGAAATGCCTGATTGTGCTTATTTCCCGGTCGGATAAATTTGTTATTCCATCCGGGTCCACGGTTGTAGAAGGCGGGGATGTTTTATTGGTGCTCTCAAACAGGGAAGATTTATCTCTTTTTCAAAAAACAATCGGACATCTTAATAAAACATAAGATGGTTATTGTATCTAGCGATTTTCTCTCCAGGCAATCTTAAACTCTTCGGCCCTTTTAATCCTTGAGGCAACAGTCTCCTTGCCGCTTTTAAATCCGGTTAAACCGAGATTCCACGCTTTATGTATAATGTCAAATACCTGTTCTTGGGTCGCGCCTTGCGGAATATAATCTTGAAGGTTTTGAAGTAATAAATCCGCAAACGCCTGGTTGGCTAATTCATATAATTGCGGAGAGCTTAAAATATCCTGCCAATTGTAATCTTTAAAAGAAACGTAGAACCTTTGAACATCTTCATAAGCTTCAGGGCTTAAACCGTATGTTCCGAAACCCCGTGAATCAGGATGAACATAGGTAGGCGCTACAGCTTCCGGCGGAGAATATGGCTCAGGGCTTTCAAGATAGGTTAGGCCCAGCCTTAGGTATTCCCATAATTGAGTATTGGCATATTGAAATTGTGATTGAAATAATTGCGGTTCAGGAAGTATAAAATAGCCGGCGGATAGCGGTTTGGCTTGTAATATTATTACCAGCGCAGGGAGTAAAATTATGTTTGTAATTCGCAGCCTTTTTAGCATAAGAGCCTCATCGAAAATGGCCCTGGTAGCGTATGCTAAGGGCGATGAGCTTCTCTTTATGCCTAAAGGAATAGTCTTTAAGGCGCTCTTTGGTGGCTCCACTATCCCTTAAGGACTGGAAGCTTTGCGTCCCAGCATTGCTGCTAGTTTGCCTTTATCAGTAGCTTAGAAAACCCGATTTTCAATTATTATTTCTAATAAAAGTATGCACTATTTTCAGCTTACTTTCAACTTTATTTATTGCCGAAGACAAGGTGTATCCAAAGACCTTGACAATAGGCATTATTTGTGTTAAAAATGCATTATTCATGAGAAAACTTTTCCTCCTTATAATCCTAAGATGCTAAAAGCAAAAGGGTTAGAAATCAGAATTAAAATCTTCTTTCAAAAACTCAAATCAGCCAACCTTTCGTTTGCCGTTACGATTCTTTCTTTGTTCACCGGGTTATATTTTATAGCTGCCACTTTACCTGCTGCTGAAGCTCAGGAGTATTTTGTCCGTGAAAAACAGGCAGCCCTGGAGGCCAGCAAGGAAGATTTGGCAATTGATGAAATGCTGCTTAAAGAGAAAAATGACCAGAAAATTGCCGCTCAAAAAGCGCTTGCTGAAGCTAATAAGCAAATTGCCCTGGATAGGGAATCTCAGATTCAACAGGAGCGAACACAAAAAATAATTGCCCAAAAAGAAGCTGCGGCGGATAAAAAGCAGCAAGCTTTAGATAAAAAAGCGCAATTGCAAAAAGAGCTGGAGAAAAAAGAGACTGATAAAAAAGTTGTTATTGAGCTCAAGAACCAGGCTGCCTTAGATAAAGAAGCCCAACTGCAAAAAGAACGTGAGGGTGAGCTGGTTGATAAAAAAGCAGTCATTGAAATTAAAGACCAGTCCGCCTTGAATAGGGAAATGCAATTGCAAAAAGAAGGCGAGCAAAAACTTATTCAGGTAAAACAGGAAGAAATAGCCGGAAAAGAAGCTCAGCTTAAGCAAGATCAAGAACTAAAGAGTGTTGAAAAACAAGCTTTGGAAGAGTCTAAAAAGCAAGCTGCTTTAGATAAAGAAGCCCGGCTGCAAAAAGAGCGCGAACAAAAAAGGATTGCCCGGGAAGAAGCCGCGGAATCAAAAAGGCAAGCCGCCTTAGCCAAGAAGGATTGGATGCAAAAATGCCGCCAGGAAAAACTGGCCAAACAGCAGCAGGAACGTGAACAAAGAATAGCTGCTCAAAAACAAGCCGCGGAATCAAGAAAGCAAGCTGCTTTAGATAAAGAAGCCCGGCTGCAAAAAGAGCGCGAGCAAAAGATTGCCGAAAAACAACAAGAGATAAGAGATGAGTTGGCCCTGGAGTCTAAAAGACGAGTTGGTTTAAGCGGTGATTCTCAGCTAAAAGAGGAACGCCAGTTAGCGGCAGCTGATCAAAAGGCGATAGCCGAGCAGAAGAAACAGGGTGCTTTAAGTAGAGAATTCCAGTTCAAGAAAGAAAACGAACAGAATGTTGCCGACCAGCGGGCGCTGAAAGATACCCGGAAGCAGGTTGCTTTGGATAAAAAAGCTCAACTTCAGCAAGAGCGTTCAGAAAAACTTTTAAAACAGCAGCAGGAGCGCGAACAAAAAAGGATTGCCCGGGAAGAAGCCGCGGAATCAAGGGAGAGAGTAGCTTTAAATAAAGAGGCACAACTAAAAGAGGAACGCCAGTTAGCGGCAGCTGATCAAAAGGCGATAGCCGAGCAGAAAAAGCAGGCCGCTTTGAATAAAGAAGTTCAGCTCAAGAAAGAAAACGAACAGAATGTTGCCGACCGGCAGGCGCTTGCTGAGATTAAAAGCCAGGCTACTTTAGAAAGAGAAACTCAATTGCAAAAAGAACGCGCAGAGAAGCTTCTTAGAGAACGCCAGGAGGCGGAGAAAAAAATCGCCGATCAAAAAGCGGTCGAGGAAGGCAGAAAACAAGCTGCTTTATTAAAGAAGGTTCAATTGCAGCAGGAGCGTGCGGAAAAAATAGTTGAGCAGAAAGCAGCTACGGAAACTAATTCAGAATATTCTAACACCGGAGATTGGTAAATATGAAACAGGCTAATTCAAAAATAATCCCTGGAGATGAACTGAAAAAGATTAATGCTTACTGGCGGGCTGCCAACTATCTTTCAGTAGGACAGATTTATCTTCTGGATAACCCGTTGCTCAAAGTTCCCCTGACATTGCAGCAGATTAAGCCCCGTCTCCTGGGGCATTGGGGTACGACACCCGGTTTAAATTTTATCTATGTGCATCTTAACCGGCTGATCAAGAAATATGATTTAAATATGATATACATAACCGGGCCTGGCCATGGTGGTCCGGGGTTAGTTGCCAATGCTTATTTAGAAGGCGCATATAGCGAGTATTATCCGGATGTTGCGCAGGATGAAGAAGGGATGAAGAAACTTTTTAAACAGTTTTCTTTTCCCGGAGGAATTCCCAGCCATGTCGGAGCGGAAACCCCCGGTTCTCTGCATGAGGGAGGTGAATTAGGGTATTCGCTTTCGCACGCGTATGGCGCGGCATTTGATAACCCTGATTTAATTGTAGCTTGTGTGGTAGGTGATGGCGAAGCAGAAACCGGGCCATTAGCTGCTGCCTGGCATTCTAATAAATTCCTGAATCCTCAAACTGACGGCGTAGTCCTGCCGATCTTGCATCTGAATGGCTACAAAATATCAAATCCTACTGTGCTGGCGCGGATTAGTAAAGATGAGCTTAAGCAATTTTTTATCGGTTCCGGGTATAAACCATATTTTGTTGAAGGTTCTCATCCGGAAACAATGCATCAGCTTATGGCCAAGACCCTGGAAATGGCTTTAAGGGAAATTAAAACTATTCAAACCCGGGCACGCAAAAATAAAAAATCAGTCAGCCGTCCGAGATGGCCGATGATTGTTTTAAATACCCCTAAGGGTTGGACCGGGCCGAAAAGTATTGACGGCTTAAAGACTGAAGGTTATTGGCGTTCGCACCAGGTACCATTTGCGGAAATGGCAGAAAAGCCCGGGCATATCCGCGCCCTTAGCCATTGGATGAAAAGTTATAAGCCCGAGGAACTTTTTGATAAACATGGCCGTCTGATCCCGGCGCTTGCGGAGCTGGCGCCAAAAGGAAAACGCCGGATGAGCGATAACCCGCATACTAACGGAGGGTTGTTATTGCGTGATTTAAGGATACCGGATTTTCGTAAATACGCAGTCAATGTTGATCAGCCCGGGACTATTGAATCAGAGCCAACGCGGATTATGGGGTATTTCTTGCGCGATGTTATGAAGTTAAACCAGAAGACTAAAAACTTCCGGGTGTTTGGCCCGGATGAGACAACCTCAAACCGCCTGGGGGCTGTATTGGATGCCACTAACCGTACCTGGATGGCGAAGATCCTGCCTGAAGATGACCATCTGGCTGTGGATGGCAGGGTGATGGAGATTTTAAGTGAACATACCTGTCAGGGCTGGCTGGAAGGATATCTTCTTACCGGCCGTCATGGATTTTTTTCCTGTTATGAGGCGTTCATCCACATTGTGGATTCGATGTTTAACCAGCATGCGAAATGGCTGAAGACTTCCCGGCGTATCTCTTGGCGCCGGCCAATCGCCTCGTTAAATTATCTTTTAACTTCTCATGTCTGGCGCCAGGATCATAACGGGTCTTCGCACCAGGACCCGGGTTTCATCGACCATGTGGTGAATAAGAAGGCGGAGATCATCCGGGTTTATCTTCCTCCTGACACTAACACTTTGCTTTCTGTGACTGATCACTGTTTGCGCAGCCGCCATTATGTCAATGTTATTATCGCCGGCAAACATCCCAGCCTGCAGTATTTGGATATGGATGCGGCTATTGCGCATTGCACTAAAGGCATTGGTATCTGGGATTGGGCAAGTAATGACCACGGCGGTGAGCCGGATGTGGTTATGGCCTGCGCCGGGGATGTGCCGACACTGGAGACTTTGGCAGCGGTAGATATTCTGAGGCAGAAATTCCCCAATTTAAAGGTAAGGGTTATAAATGTTGTTGATTTAATGACCCTGCAGCCGCAGAGCGAACATCCGCATGGCCTTTCGGATAAAGATTTTGACAGTCTTTTTACCACAGATAAGCCGGTTATCTTTGCTTTTCACGGCTATCCCTGGCTTATTCACCGCCTTCTTTACCGCAGGGCAAACCATAAAAATGTGCACGTGCGGGGTTACAAGGAAGAAGGGACCACTACTACGCCGTTTGATATGACAGTATTGAATGAGCTTGACCGTTTTAACCTGGCAGATGATGTTATCGACCGCCTGCCTCATTTGCAAAATCAGTCCGCGCATGTTAAAGACTGGCTGCATAATAAACTGATTGAGCATAAACAGTATATTACAGCCCACGGTGAAGATATGCCGGAAATCCGTAATTGGAAGTGGCCGTATTGATTTAATTCCATCCATCCGTATAAACCCCGATAAAGCCCCAGGTTTAGCTTGACAATAAAAGATTTTATGGTATGCTTTATACATAAAGTAATACTTTTCATACAAGTGATACTTGAGAGTATTTTAGGCAGGTAAATTTAAGAAAGGACATAAGAATGGGCGATTTCCCAAAGTTTTACGGCAAAGTTTCAGTGGGGACAAAGGGGCAGATTGTTATTCCTATTGAGGTAAGGAGGATGATGAACATCAGGCCGGGGGGCAATTTGATTATTATGTCCGGTCCGTCGCATGAAAAAAAGATGGTCAGTATAATTCCCGAGGAAGAATTCGGCAAATTCTTGAAATTTTTTGAAGAGCACGTAAATAATTTAAAGAAAGCAGTTTCCAGGTAAAATAAGGGGCAGGAAGCTATTAGAATGCTTAAATATTTCAGGATTTTCTCAATATTAATCTTATTTGTATCGATCTGTTCCTCCAGGGCGTTTGCTGAAGAAACGCTTAGCTGGCAAGGTTGTATTCAGGAGGCGGCAAAAAATCATCCGGATTTAATTGCTGCCGGCGAAGAAATCAAGCAATCCGAAGCCGGCAAGCAGGTAACCGCCAGCGCGCTTTATCCGCAGGTAGATGCCAGTGTAAATGCCTCAACCGCAAGCACCGCCAGTAGCGCCGGGAAGAGCACCCAGGCGGATGCATATAATTATGGCGTTAGCGCAACCCAGTTATTTTTTGACGGAGCCAAGACGATTAATGAGGTAAAAAGCGCCTCGGAAACTATCAATGCCTCCAAGCAAAACTTCAGGTTTACTTCGGCTACGGTAAGATACAGGTTGCGTTCAGCTTTCGTTGATTTATTGAGGGCCCAGGAGATGCTCAATATCACTCAGGAGATTTACAATATTAGAAGAGAGAATATGGAGTTGATTACTTTGCGCTATGAATCAGGATTAGAGCATAAAGGCGCGTTGATGACTTCAGAAGCGGATTTAGCTTCGGCAATTTACGATATTTCCCAGGCCAAAAGAGATGCTGAAGTTGCTCAAAGATCATTAATAAAAGAAATGGGCAGGGATAAGCTTACGCCAATAACAGCAAAAGGGGATTTTGAAATAAAAGATTCCGTGGAAATCAAGCCTGATTTTGAGGCAATCGTTAAAAATAATCCTTCTGTCCAACAGTTAATAGCCCAGAAAAACGCGGCGGAGTTCAGCCTTAGGTCGGCATATGCGAACTTTTCCCCGTCTCTTACCGGCTCAGCCGGGGCAAATAAAAATGGTTCGCATTGGGCGCCGCGGGGCAACCAGTGGAACCTGGGGCTTGCTTTATCCATGCCGATATTTGAGGGGGGATTAAGGTTTGCGCAAGTTTCCCAGGCAAAAGCGTACTTAAATCAACTCAAGGAAAATGAGCGCAGCACCAAGGATTCAGCGGTGCTTACCTTAGAGCAAACCTGGGCAATCTTGCAGGATGCGGTTGAAAATGTGGGAGTGCAAAATAAATCGTTAAAAGCAACTGAAGAGCGTTCTAAAATAGCCCAGGCGCAATACTCGACAGGATTTATTACTTTTGATAACTGGATAATTATTGAAGACAATCTGGTAAAAGCAAAAAAGGCATTTCTGGAAGCCCAGGCAAATAAATTATACGCTGAGGCAGGCTGGATCCAGGCGAAAGGAGAAACCTTAGAATATGAATAAGAAAACTAAATTTTACTTTATTGTACCGGTAATTTTAATAATTGCAATTTTCTTGATTATGAAAATCTGGCCGAAAGCTGATTCCGGGGAAGTGTTGAAAGAGGTAAATCCTGTGATTGGTTCCATTCAAACAATTATATCGACAACCGGGACAATTCTTCCTAAAAACCGTCTGGAGATAAAACCGCCGGTTAACGGCCGGGTGGAAAGTGTTTTGGTGAAGGAAGGGCAGAAGGTCAAGGCGGGAGATACTTTAGCCTGGATGAGTTCCACTGAAAGAGCTGCCCTTCTGGATGCTGCCCAGGGCCAGGGGCCGGAACAATTAAAATATTGGCAGGCGGCTTATAAGCCGATTGCTTTACTGTCGCCAATCGATGGGGAGGTTATTGTGGCTACTACGCAGCCGGGCCAAACTATCACTACCAGTGATGCGGTTGTTGTCTTATCCGACCGCCTGATTATCCGGGCGCAGGTTGATGAAACTGATATCGGAAGGATTAAGCTTAAACAGGGTGCTTTTATCACGTTAGATGCCTATCTTGATACGAAGATCGGGGCGGTTGTGGATCATATATATTACGAATCGGAAACTGTGAATAACGTGACCATATATAAGGTTGATCTTATCCCGGAAAATATGCCTGAGTTTTTCCGTTCAGGAATGAACGCAACAATTGATTTTAAGGCCGAGGCCCGCGAAAAGGCCCTGCTTTTGCCGGTAGAGGCAGTGCGCAAGGAAAAGGAAGATAGCTATGTCTTATTGAAACAGGAAGGCAGTAATAATCCCGCCAAGCGCATTGTTACGGTCGGCATCACCGATGACGAGAATTATGAAATTCTTTCCGGGGTAACTCCAGCGGACACGATACTTATTACGACCAAGAAGTATGTATTCCCTGCGGCCACAAGTTCAGGCAGTAATCCATTTTTGCCTAATATGAAGAGAAGCGGGACAAGCAGGAAATAATCTAATGATCGAAATTAAGAATTTATCTAAAACTTATCAAATGGGTGATATTAAGGTACAGGCTTTAGCCGGGGTATCTTTAAAGATTGCCTCGGGAGAGTTTGTCGCTATCATCGGCGCTTCCGGATCAGGAAAATCTACTCTTATGCATGTTCTGGGTTTGCTGGATAGGCCGGACTCAGGGCAATATTTTCTAGGAGGAGAGGAGGTAACCAAGCTTTCAGATAAGGAATTAGCTTTAGTTAGGAACCAATTGGTCGGTTTTGTCTTCCAACAATTTCATTTATTGCCCAGAATGACGGCTTTAGAAAATGCCGAACTTCCTTTAGTTTATGCCGGTAAACGGCACATGAAACAAGTAGCAGCAGAGAGACTTAAAGAAGTAGGTTTAGAGGATAGGATTCTCCATCGGCCAAATGAAATGTCCGGCGGCCAGCAGCAGAGAGTGGCGATTGCCCGGTCTTTGGTTAATGATCCGCCAATCATCTTTGCAGATGAACCTACGGGAAACCTTGATTCAAAGAGCAAGGAAGAAATAATGTCCATATTAATGAAGCTTAATCAAATGGGTAAGACTATTGTTTTGGTTACTCATGAGAGTGAAATTGCTGCACGAGCCAGGAGAATTATCCAGATGCGCGACGGAGAGGTAATTTCTGACAAGGTTGTTTCTGCAGAGAAAAAATCCACTGCTGTCGGTATTCCCGAAAACTTAATAAGCAATATTTTATCAGAGACGGGTAAGGTTGCAAAAGGGGGAATGGAGTTTTTAGATTATTTGCGTCAGGCTGTCTCTGCTATGTTGTCGCATAGGATGCGCGCGTTTTTGTCTATTCTTGGGATACTTATCGGAGTTGCTGCGGTTATCGCAATGTTGGCGATTGGCCAGGGTTCGAAAGAATCCATTGAAAAACAGCTGGCGTCGCTGGGTTCTAATCTGCTTATGGTCAGGCCTGGATCCGTTAAATCAGGAGGAGTAGCTTCGCAGGCCGGGACAACGACACGTTTTACCCTTCAGGATGTGGCCGCGATCAAAAAACTGGGTGATTACGTAAGCAGGGCTAGCCCTTCAGTATCAGGCAGAGGGCAGATAGTCTATGGGAGTACGAATTGGAATACCCAGGTTGAAGGAGTAGGGGTGGACTATGCAGAATTACGTGCAACTGTTCCGACGATTGGGAGGTTTTTTACTGAAGATGAAGTGAGGATGAGAAATAAGGTGGTTTTGCTTGGCAATACTGTTGTTAAGGAAGTCTTTGGAGAGGACAATCCTATAGGTGAGACCATAAAGATAAACTTGATAAATTTTAAGGTAATCGGGATTTTACCGATCAAAGGTGCGGGTGGTTTTCGCGATCAAGACGATACTGTGGTTATTCCTATAACTACGGCGATGTATCGGGTTTTGGGTAAAGAATATATTGATTCGATTTATGTGGAGGCCAAAGATGCTTCTTTAATCGATGCCGCTCAGGAAGAAATAACCAAGCTTATTATAAAACAGCACCGGTTGATTACCAAAGACCAAAAAGATTCTTTCCAGATTTTCAATATGTCGGATATCAAGAAAACACTTGAAGCTACTACTCAAACAATGTCGCTTTTGCTTGGTGCGATAGCAGCTATTTCGCTTTTAGTCGGCGGCATAGGTATTATGAATATCATGCTTGTTTCCGTAACCGAGCGAACGCGGGAAATCGGCCTGCGCAAGGCTATCGGAGCGAATAATAAAGATATTATGACGCAATTCCTTATTGAAGCCGTATTGATGTCGCTCATCGGGGGCTTAGCCGGCGTTATATTCGGCAGCGGCTCGGCTGTAATAATAACCATGGTGGCAAAATGGTCGGTGAGGATTTCTCTGTCTTCAATAATTCTTTCTACGGTTTTTTCCCTGATAATAGGAGTAGTGTTTGGGCTTTGGCCGGCAAGGCAGGCCTCGCGGCTTAATCCTATCGAGGCATTAAGGTATGAATAAGTTTAACCAGGGATTTTCCTTAGTTATTCCCACCTATAACGAAGCAGCTAATATAGAAGATTTATGCAGCTTGGTGGTAAATGTATTATCTAAAAACAACATCGATTTTGAAGTTATTATAGTTGATGATAATAGCCCCGATCAAACCTGGTTGATTGCCCAGAAAATTTCCGCAAAAGACAAAAGAATAAAAGTAATCCGCAGGATGAATAAGAAAGGATTGGCAACAGCAGTCGTTGAAGGATGGAAAAACGCCAAAGGTGATATTTTAGGGGTAATTGATAGCGACTTGCAACAGCCGCCTGAAGCAATTCCTTTTTTATTGGATAAGTTAAATCAGGATGAATCAGTTGATATTGTAATTGCCAGCCGGAATATAAAAGGCGCTCCGGCCTCTAAACGGAATATCTGGAGAAGGTTTGTTTCCAGCTCAGGCGCTTTTATCTGCGCTTTTTTATTGCCTAAGCTGCCCCGGCTAAGCGATCCGATGTCCGGTTTTTTCGTTTTACGCAAGGAAGTTATACATAATAAGGCTTTGTCTCCCTGGGGGTATAAAATCCTTCTTGAGGTTTTAGTCAGGGGGGATTATAAGAAAATATCCGAGGCGCCTTACGTATTTGCTGAGCGCAAAAAAGGGGGCAGTAAGGCAGGAATAAGACAGTACTTGATCTCATTTCTTTATTTTCTGAAATTAGGCGTACAAAGCAGAATGGGTTTAAAAAGCTTGAGATGAATAGGGAGTTATGATATTGTAGATAGCGGATTAAATGCTTTGTTGGCAGGAATACGGGAGATTAAATGAATATATTCGTGGGGAATTTATCTTTTTCCGCTAAAGAAGAAGATGTCTATAGAGTCTTTGCCGGATTTGGCGCAGTGGCTAATGTAGCAATTGTGATGGAGAAAAAGGGCAAGAAATCCCGTGGGTTTGGGTTTGTTGAGATGCCGCTTGAGCAGGAGGCGTTGTCGGCGATTGCCGCTTTGCAGGGCAAAGAAATATTAGGCAGGCCGGTTAATGTGATGGCTGCTTTGTCTAAGAAACCGAAAAGCGAGCATAGCCAGGAAAGAGAAAACTCTCAGCCGCAAACTGAGATTGACAGCCGGCAGGAGCATTCTTTTAAGAGAACGGGAAAGTATAAGGAGGGCAGGCGCACAATCAGCTATATGAAAAAGCGCGGGCTTACTGCTCCTCTTCCTGAGCGTAAATTTAAGGTTAATCCTATGCGTTGGCGTAAAAAGCCAAGATGGTCCAGTTCTTCCCAGAAACCTCAAGGAGAAGCTAAGCCTTGGGAGAAACCTGAAGGCAGCCAGTCGAGGCCATGGAGGAAACCTGAATCCGGAGCTAAACCCTGGGAGAAGCGTAAGGGTGAATCAAAACCCTGGAAAAAGGTTGAGGGCGGATTTAAGCCACGCTCAAGAAAAGTAAATTCAGCCAGGCATAAGCAATGAAATTAAAGCTCAATCTTTTTCCCGCTGTCCCGGATATGGAAGAAAAGATGGCCGCGATTATCCAGGAGGCTGTGGATGGCAAGGCCAGCATAGTTGAAATCGCTTACGGTACAGCCGCCGATAGCGTGAAGAAACGTATTCTCAATTTTCTAAACAAAAAAGAAATCCGCTGCCTTTACTCGAGATTAGAAAAGACTGATAAGGGTTGGGGCAGGGTTTATCTGCATTTCAGGTGGAAGTAGGAAAATTATGTTAAAGAAAAATATCATTGATGAATTTTATTCGTTGGTCCAGGTAGATGATTCTGACGGCCATTATGCCAAAGATATAAAGGATAATAATTATTTTGGCCTGCCTTTGGATAAAATTGTCGCTGCGGAGAAACGCCTGCGCTCAAGCGGAGAAAAAGGCATAGCTTATTTCTCTATGGAATATGGCCTGGCCACCAGTTGTTATAATAAATTTTCCAGTCAGCTTCCGTTAAAAGAGGAAAATAGCCTGCCGGAAAATGCTGTTTTCTCAAATTTCCGTGTAGCAGATTACTTTTTTGTCCTGCATTCCGATAATATTATCGACCTGCCTATTTATAGCGGAGGTCTGGGTGTTTTAGCCGGAGATACGGTAAAGACTATGGCTGATTATAAGCTTCCGGCAGCGGCAATCGGGATACTTTGGAATTCCGGTTATTTCAGGCAGAAGTTTTGGTTTAAATATGGGCAGGCTCCGGAGAAAATGCATTGGGATCCGTATACTTATCCCGGTTTAATCCCCCTAAAGAACAGAATTAAGATTTCGCTTAAGTCTGAAGATGTCTACTTGCGGCTTTGGAAGTATTATATTTATAGCTCTAAACATGATGCTGTTGTTCCATTGATATTACTGGATTCAAATGTTGAGCCGAATAGCGAGAATGCCAGAAACCTGACTGACCAGCTCTACCGTAGCGATAATGTATTTTTGAAGTTGCTGCAAAGGGTAATTCTCGGTTTTGGCGGGATAAGCGCCTTAAGTGAATTAGGATATAATATTGACATTTACCATCTTAATGAGGGGCATGCTGTTTTTGCCTTTGTCGCTAAAGCCAGAGGTTTGGCAGACGATGAAGTAGAAAAACTCAAAAGTAAGTTTGTCTATACCTGCCATACTCCTGTGGAAGCCGGGCATGACAGGTTTTCTTTTGATGATTTAAATAAAGTGCTTAAGCAGGAAGATACTGATATCATTGAAAGATTCGGTAAGGAACGGCCGGGTTTAGCTAACCTGACATTGCTTTCGATGAATATTTCCTCGGCGACTAACGCGGTTTCGCATAATCATCAGAAGGTAATGCATATCCAATTTCCGAAATACAAGGATCAGATACAGTATGTTACTAACGGGGTTCATCCTTACACCTGGATGTCGCATAATTTCCAGGATCTTTTTGAGAAATTTTCCGCGGTCTTTCCTGATTTCAAAAGTAACCCGATGATTTTATCAAAAGCCGTTGCACTTAAGGCGGATTCCGGTTTTCGCAGTCAATTATGGCAGGCACATCAGTCTAATAAAGCTGATTTATGTAAATTTTTGGATAAATGGAAACTGGATAAAGATATCTTTACGATTTGCTGGGCTAGAAGAGTAGCCGCGTATAAAAGGCCGAGCCTTATTTTACATGATATTAGCAAATTGGTGCGTATTGCCGAAGAAATCGGTCCTATACAGATCATTCTGGCTGGCAAGGCGCATCCTAATGATAATTTAGGTTTTACTTATATTAATGAAATGTTGGATAAAGTGGACCAGTTGAATGAAGATTATGATAAGCTGAAGATTATTTTCCTGGAGAATTATGATATATCTCTGGGTAAGCTGCTTACCTCCAGCGTTGATGTCTGGTTAAATAACCCTTTGCCGCCTTTTGAAGCCTCCGGCACAAGCGGGATGAAGGCGATTTTAAACGGGGTTTTACAGATGAGCACGGTTGATGGCTGGGTTGCGGAAGCGGCAGACAGGCCGATCGGAGCGTTTTTTGGATATAAAAATAGCGAGGGTAGCGTAGGCAACGAATTTGATTTGCATATGAATGAGGATGCCGAAGAATTGTACGCTACCTTAAGCGGACTGGTGCGTTTGTATTATAAAACTAACCATCATGGCAAGGCAGATGCTTCTTCCGCCTGGATAGATATGATGATTGAGTGTATTTGTGTTGCTGCGCAGTTTAACACCTACCGTATGCTTGATCAGTATAAAAGCCTTATTTGGAAGATAGCATAAAAACCGTATAGATTTATCTTTTAAACGTGGTAAACTATAATTCTTGCGCCTGTAGCTCAACTGGATAGAGTAACGGCCTACGAAGCCGCGGGTTGCTGGTCCGACTCCAGCCAGGCGCATTTTATATGTTAAAAATAGAAAATTTTTACATGTCCGAGGCCTTGAAAGAGGCGCAAAAGGCATTTGATGAAGATGAAGTGCCGGTAGGGGCGGTAATTGTCCACGAGGGAAAGATTATTGCCCGCGGCCATAATCAGGTTGAACGCCTGAAAGACCCGACTGCTCATGCTGAAATAATCGCTATTACCAGCGCGGCAAACTATCTGGGGACAAAGTGGTTGAGCGAGGCTAGCCTCTATGTTACAATTGAGCCGTGCAGCATGTGCGCGGGTGCATTGGTCCTGGCTCGAATAAAAAATTTATGCTTTGGGGCAAGTGACCCTAAAACCGGGGCTTGCGGATCGGTTGTCAATATCGTAAACCATAAAAAATTAAATCACCGCATAAAAGTAAGTAAGGGAATTCTTGAGGCGGAGTGCAGTTATTTGCTGAAAGAGTTCTTCAGGAAAAAAAGAAAAAATCCATAAATATTGGAGAGGTGGCTGAGTGGTCGAAAGCAACTCACTGCTAATGAGTTGACCTGGGCAACTGGGTCCCTGGGTTCGAATCCCAGCCTCTCCGAAAAAATTCAATAAACCATCCGACGCGTCCCGTCGGATTTATTTTTAAACGATATTTCATATGACAAAACATCATTTAAAAGAAGGGGGGATGGCTGAGGTTATCGCTATTTCCCTGCCGATGGTCGTTTCTCATGCTTGTGACACGATTATGGTTTTTACTGACCGCCTGTTTCTTGCCAGGCTCAAGCCTGAATTGATGAACGCGGTTATGGGCGGAGGCCTGGCCTCTTTTATGATGACCTCGTTTTTCATCGGTTTAGTGGGTTTTACCACCGCGTTAGTTGCCCAGTATTTGGGGGCGAACAAGAAGAAAGATTGCGGCCGGGTATTAACTCAGGCCTTGATTTTTTCCTGCTGTGCGTATCCGATTATTCTTCTACTGAGGCCGTTAGCTTATTGGCTGTTTACTTTTATGGGTGTGGGCCAGGAACAGCTTGCGCCTCAGATAAGTTACTTTAACATATTGCTTTACGGTTCTCTTATCAGCCTTGTAAGGACAAGCTTAAGCGGTTTTTTCTCCGGGACTGGACGTACAAGAATTGTTATGATCGCTTCGTTTGCCGCTATGTTTACCAATGTTGGACTGGATTATGTATTTATTTTCGGTAAATGCGGTTTTCCGGCTATGGGGATTCAGGGCGCGGCATATGCCACTGTTATCGGCGGGGTTGCCGGTTTATTTATCCTGTTTGCTGCGTATTTTAATCAAGGCAACCGTAAAGAGTATAATATTGAAGGCTCGTTTCGTTTTGACCGGATGCTCGCGGGAAAACTTTTACGTTTTGGTTATCCTACGGGAATTGAAATGTGTTTAAATATCGTTGCCTTTAATGCCATGGTCATGACGTTTCATTCTCTTGGCCCGGCAGCAGCTACTGCCGCTACCTTAGTTTTTAACTGGGATTTTGTTTCTTTTGTCCCTCTCATTGGCATAGAGATTGGCGTGACTAGTTTAGTTGGCAGGTATATGGGTGCCCAGCATCCGGAAAAAGCCCATCGTTCGGTTATATCTGGATTAAAACTGGGAATGATTTATTCGGCATTTGTTTTTGTTTTCTTCGCGGGGTTTCCCGGTATGCTGGTAAATGTGTTCCGGCCGTCTGCCGCAAGCGCTGTGTTTAGTGCTGCTGTTCCTATGGCGGTGTTTATGGTCCGTCTGGCTTCTGTATATGTGCTGGTTGAGACTATGCTCTGCGTGTTTATCGGCGCTTTGCGCGGGGCAGGGGATACTTTTTGGGCTATGCGTATGTCGGTTATCTTGCACTGGTTAATGGTTGTTGTGCTTTTCTTGATTCTGCGCGTCTTGCATCTTTCTCCGGAGATTGGCTGGACAGCCATGGTATTCTTTTTCCTGGTATTCTCCGCTGTTGTTTTTATGAGGTATCGGGAGGGGAAATGGAGGTATATCCGTGTTGTGGAACCACATATTCCTCCAGAAATAATCCCTGAGATAGGAGAGGTTTGATTTAGATTTAATATTGCTACTTTTAAGGCTAAAACTTTGGTATAATAAGTTTCATTGAGGAGATAAACATGAAGATATCCATAGGATTGACTTTCCCCGGCACCTTGCAGGATGAATCCATAATTTGTTATCTTTGTAAGAAATTTGATGTCAGCTTGAATATTATTGAAGCCTCTTTTTCTATGGATGCGGGCTGGTCCATCCTTACGGTAGAAGGCCAAGAAAATGAAATTAAGCGGGCTTTCGAATATTTGGCGGAAAAAGGCGTAAAAGTCCAGCAAATTCAAATCGATAAGAAATAAAACCTTTCTAAATAATGGCTTATACTGTTTTTGCATTAAAATGGCGTCCGCAGGATTTTGAGAGCATTGTCGGGCAGGATCATATAGTCGGCACTTTAAAGAACGCGATTCAAAAGAGCCGGCTGGCCAACGCTTACCTTTTTACCGGGCCAAGAGGGGTAGGTAAAACTTCTACCGCAAGAATCCTGGCTAAAGCTTTAAATTGTAAAGAGGGGCCGACAGTAACACCCTGCCAAAAGTGTTCTTCTTGTTTAGGGATTAACCAGGGGAATTCGCTTGACGTTATCGAGATCGACGGCGCTTCTAACCGCGGCATTGATGAAATCAGGGCTTTGCGCGAGAATGTAAAATTTTCCCCCACTCAGGGTAAATATAAGATTTATATTATTGATGAAGTGCATCAAATAACCCCTGATGGTTTTAACGCCCTGCTTAAAACCCTGGAAGAACCTCCGGAGTTTGTGAAATTTATTTTCGCTACCACCCATCCGCAAAAGGTCATGCCGACAATTATCTCTCGCTGTCAGCGCATGGATTTCCGCAGGATCCCGGTAATTGAGATTATTTCCCAGCTGGAAAAGATTATCCTCCAGGAAAAGGCCGCAGTAGACAAGGATGTGCTTTTTGCGGTTGCTAAAAGCAGCGACGGTTCATTAAGGGATGCGGAATCAATCCTGGATCAATTGGTATCTTTTTCTAAGGGATCAGTTTCTATAAAAGACGCTATCGCTGTTTTGGGCATGGTTGAGCAGGATGTTTTATTTGCGCTTACTGATACGATAATTCAGAAAGACCCGCAGGGCGCCCTGGAGTTTTTTAACGAAATAATCGACGATGGTAAAGATCCGGGGGTGTTTCTTACTAATTTTATTGAGCATTTCCGGAATTTAATGGTAGCCAAAGTCTCTAAAGCCGATACAAAATTAGTGGATTTGCCTCAGGAAGTTTGCGATCGCCTATTTAAACAAAGCCAGGCATTATCGTTGGAGGAGATTTTTACCGCTTTTAATATTTTAGTCAGCACGCAGGAGATGGCTAAGCGCCTGGATTCGCAGCGTATACCGCTGGAAATCAGTTTAGTCAGGCTGGCGTATAGTCGGCCGGAAGGCCATGCCTGTCTGCCGGCAAAGCAGGGTTTGGCCTCCGCTAGCCAAAGCCATAAATCGGATAAACATATTTCATCCGGAGAAAAAGCAAGAAAACATTCGGTTGAGAATGAACTAGCGGTTAAACCGGAAGAAATAGTTAAGAAGGATGTTCCTGCGCAAGTCTCGCAGGAAAAGGAAATTGTATCTTTAGAACAAGTAAAAAGCGTTTGGAATAATATTGTAAATAACCTGGCAGGTATTAAAATGTCGGTATCCACTTATTTAAGCGAGGGTGAGCCGACTAAAATACAGGGGGATATCTTAACCGTAGCTTTTCCTAAGAATTATACCTTGCATAAGGAGTCTTTGGAAAAGAAAGAAAATAAGGCAATGATTGAGAAGGCCGCCTCGGAATTATGTAACGCGCAGTTAAGGTTGAATTTTATTTTAGTTGATCAGGCGCGATATGAACATGATGTGCATAATAACCCTTTTATCAAGTCTGCCCTGGATATGTTTGGGGGAAGGGTAGTCAGGGAAGGCTAATGGCTAATTATACGGCTTCTATAGAGAAATTGATTGAATGTTTGATTAAGCTTCCCGGCGTAGGCAGGCGCAGCGCTGAGCGGATTGTGGCGCATGTCTTGGGTGCTTCCAAAGATGAAATCAAGGTTTTGTCCGAATCTTTGAACAAAGTTAAGGAGAGTGTGCGCTCTTGCCAAATTTGCAATAATTTAAGCGAAGAAGATACCTGTAAAATTTGCCAGGATCTCCGCCGGCAAAAGGACATTGTCTGCGTGGTTGAAAAGCCCAGCGATGTCACGGCAATTGAAAAAGCGGGTAATTTTCAGGGGCTTTATCATGTGCTGCTTGGTTCAATATCCCCTCTTGAGGGAAGGGGCCCCAGCGATTTAAAGATCGACGGGCTTATCCAAAGGATAAAACAGGGAAGTATTCGGGAAATAATTATCGCTACTGATGCCGATACCGAGGGCGAAACCACTTCTTTGTATCTTACTAAATTACTTAAGCCGCTGGGAGTGCATTTAAGCCGCATTGGGTTGGGGATTCCCGTGGGTTCAAATCTGGAATACGCGGATGCCACCACACTTTCTAAGTCTTTAGAATCCCGCCGCACAATTTGATTCCATTAAACTATTAATATGATTAATATTATTAAGCTTTCAAAAAATTATGGGCCTAAGGTTCTTTTTGAAGATATCTCTCTTAATATAAACCAGGGAGAGAAGATTGGGCTTATCGGTCCTAATGGTACGGGCAAGAGTACTTTATTTTCCCTTATTTTGCAGGAGACAGAGCCGTCCAGCGGCGAGGTAAGAGTGAATAAAGGGGTGCATATAGGTTATCTTCCTCAGGAGGCGAGTTTTAAATCTGAGCACACTGTGCTTGGAGAATTGACTGAGGGTGATGAAAGAATTATTCGTTTAAAAGAGGAGAAGGAAAGGCTTGAGTCTAAAAATGAAGCCGGTTCAAATCATTACGGCGAAGTTTTGCACGAACTGGAAATCCTGGGTTTCTTTGAATTGGAATATAAAGCCAAGAAGATACTTTCGGGTTTGGGTTTTAAAGAAAGAGATTTTTCCCGTCTAATAAGTCAAATGAGCGGCGGTTGGCAGATGCGCGCCCTTCTGGGCAAGTTGCTGACTTATCATTATGATCTATTACTGCTTGATGAGCCGACTAACTATTTAGATTTAAACGCGGCATTATGGCTTAAGGATTATTTGGCTTCTTTTCAGGGGACTTTTATTATGATATCCCATGATAAGGCGTTTTTAACTGATGTTACCAACTATACATTTATTCTGGAAAACGGCTCAATCTCAAAAGTACACGGTAACTATGAGCATTACGAAGAGATAAAGGCGCAAAGGCGCATACATTTGGTTAAGCAGTTTAAAGAGCAGGATAAGAAAATGAAACAGCTGGATCAGTTTGTAGCCAGGTTTCACGCCCAGCCGAATAAGGCAGCTTCTGTACGGGCTAAGCGTCGTGTTTTGGAAAGGATGGAAGAGGAGAAGATTGTTGTCCCTCCTGACCCGCGGGAAAGTATCGGGAATTTCTCTTTTCCCCAAACCCGCAAAAGCGGACACCGGGTGGTTAATTTAGAGGCAATTTCTAAAGCTTACGGAGATATCCAGGTTTATACAGGATTGGATTTTGAGATAACTCAGGGGGAAAAAGCGGTTTTGGCCGGAGAAAACGGAGCCGGTAAATCCACGCTCTTAAAGATTTTGGCGGGGATTGTCAGTATAGATAAAGGAAACAGGACTGTCGGCCATAATGTGGATATTGGTTATTTTTCACAGACGCGCACAGATGTTTTAAATGTCGAGAATACTGTTTTACAGGAGGCATATTCAGCTGCTCCGGGTTATATGGCGGAAGAAACCATTAGGACTATTCTCGGTGCATTTTTATTTAGCGGTGATGATGCTGAAAAGAAAGTTAAGGTGCTTTCCGGCGGAGAAAAAAGCCGGCTGATCCTGGCTAAGCTTTTGATTGATCCCCCGAATTTCCTGCTTTTGGATGAGCCGACTACCCATCTTGATGTGGATGCCGTGGATGCCTTGGTCAGGGCGCTTAAGAGTTATGAGGGGACAATTGTTTTTATCAGTCATGATATTTATTTTGTCAGTTCGGTTGCGAACAATGTTTTTGAAGTTAAAGCCGGCAGGGTGAGGAAATTTCCCGGGACATTTGATTATTATCTTGAAAAACGGGATAGCTTGGCTGAAACCTCTGCTGAACATAAGCCCAGGCCTGCGGCAGTCAGGCAAGTTGATGAGGTTAAAGAAAAAGCAAAAGAACAAGAACGAAAAAATAAAGAAGAAGAGAAGAAGCGGAAATCTCATAATTCGCTTATCCGCGACAAGATTAATAAACTTATTAAGAATAAAGAAAATCTGGAGCTTGAAAGCTATGCCAAGGCGCGGGCTTTATCAAATCCGCATTTTTACCGCGATGAAGAGACGGCTCGCGAATATGGCAGGCGGATGAAGGAAATTGAAAAGCTTATTCAGGAGATTGAAGTGAATATAAAAGCTCTTGAAAGCCAGATTATCTAGTGTTAGAATACTACCCACAATTCCCCCTTAGCTCAGTTGGTAGAGCGAGAGACTGTTAATCTCCAGGTCCTAGGTTCGAGTCCTAGAGGGGGAGCCATTTTGGACGACCATGCGCAACAGGCGCTTGATCGTTAACATCAGCCCCGTTTCGGAGTAATTCCGGAACGGGGTTTTTGTTTTTTACGGCGGCTTTGTTATGGTCGCAGTCGTCGATATCTGCCTGCAGGGTTTGTTCAGGATCGCCCAAGTACATCCGCAGGTCAATTACGTCGTTATGGATCACAATCTCTTTAACAAGGGCGAATACGAGGCTTTTCTGGGCATCCGCGGGGGCTTTGTCTAGGTATTCCAAGGCGAACTGCAGTGTTTCGTGGAGGTAATTGGCCGAGTTCGCCGTCATGTCGTTGGCCGTCTTTTGTGTCCGCAGTTTGGTTAGTTTGTCCTCGAGTATTATTATTTGGTTATCTATTTCCGACATCTTGGTTTTATAAGCCGGGCCTTGCGTTACGGTGCCGGTCATAGCCAGATCCAGCAGGGTCTTGGCTTCATGCTGACATTCGTTCAGCTTGGCTTCGGTTTCCGCGATCATGGTATCGATGCGCCCGGCCATCAGCTGGGCTTCGCGCATGGCATCGCCTATGCCTTTGATGATGATCTCCCTGTTCTGGGAGGCTTTCCGGAAGTATCCGATCAGGGCCCGGTCAAAGACCGGGGCCGGGATGCCCAGTTCGTTGCATCCGAGTTTTTGTTTCGACCTGCCGCAGATATAGTAATGAAACTTCTTTCCATCCCGCCCTTTGTTGGAGGCCGATATCAGGTGGCTTCCGCATTTCCCGCACTTGAGCAGTCCGCTCAATAAATAATTATAGGTTTTTGGTTTTCTGCTGAATCCGTGGCCGGGCAGTTTGGCTTTAACGATTCTATTGGCCTTTTCCCAGATCGCGGGTTCGATCAGGGCTTCGTGGTTTCCTTTGTGAAGTTCGTTGGCGTAGAGGATGTACCCTTTATAAAAAGGGTTTTTGATGACGGATGATAATGTCTGTTTGCGCCAGACTTTGCCTCTGCAGGTTTTTACGCCTTGCCGTTCCAGCTCTTGGCCGATCTCCATGAGCGATTTGTTGTTGGCCGCCATTTCCCAGATGATCCGCAGTTGCGGCGCGAGTTCCGGATCCAGAACAACTTTGTGAGGTTGTCGGCCGTTCGGCAGGCGCTCGCCGTCTTTTTCCAGTTTATAACCGTGAGCCAAGAAACCGCCGACCCATTTGCCTTGGCGTACGCGGGCGATCGCGGAGGCTTTCACGCGTTCGCCGGTCAGCTCGCGTTCGAACGCGGAGAGGATGCCGAGTATTCCTATGACCACGCGGCCGATCGCGGTCGAGCTGTCGAGGTTTTCTCTTACCGAAATAAAATCGACTTCTTTTTCGCGGAATAAATCAATGAGGGAATAAAGGTCGCGAGTGTTGCGCGTGAGCCGGTCGAGCCGGAAAAATATTATGCCGTCGATCTTCTTCTGCCGGACGTTCTCAAGGATCGTCTGTATTCCCGGCCGGTTCAAATCTTTTCCGGAATAGCCGTCATCGTTGATTATTCCGTTCTTGCCGATATCTCCCAATTCATAGCCGAACGCATCGAGCATGTTTTTGCAGTGATGCGCTTGCGCGTCCAGTGTCGTGAAATCGCCTTGTGCCTGATCATCGGTCGAGCACCGGGTGTAGATCACGAATCGTTTCTTTTCTTTCGATCTAATTATTTGTGCCATGTCGGTTGTTTAAACTCGTTTTTTGCATTGCGACCCAACCCTATAATGGAAGCTGTCACAAGTCAAGCTATTACAACATCTTAGAGCCTCTCTGCGCGGAGATCGCAGACTCTTGCTCCTTTGGCTATATACGTCGATTTCCGGCAATGTGACGGAAATTTTTTGTCTTTTTGAACTTTTTTTCGGCAGTTTTACGGAAGTCGACGTATGTAGCCGGTAGAGGAGAGTTTGATGGGCGCAAGGCAAATATCCAATTTCGAAAAACGGTTTAAGCGGGGATTCAATGTCATTTATCCGGACAAGCCATTGGAAGGTGTTGCCCGGACAATGCAGAACAAGAAGATCCTTGAAGCCGTCAAAGCCGTTCTAACTGGAATATTAAAACGAGAGCCGACGCCTGATGAACTATCGGGATGCAAGCCAATTACACGATCGAACAGACCATAAAGTGGTCAACGGAATTCATGAGGCTAATTTCCGGACACTGCCTAACAAAGGGGTGTCCCTATTAGTCAAAACTACCGCGGTTTATTTGAGGAGTGGGAGTTACGAGAGGTTCGTTGCTTGATCAAGGAGGCTCAGCGTGAGTACGCCTTTTTGAAGAACGAAAGCTTCGACGATCTTTTGCAGGAATGTTTGATTTACTGGTTTTTTGTCAAAGACCAGTACCGGCCGGAAGCCGGAGCATCACGGCGCACATTTTTGAACAGGATCACGCGCAATAAGCTGGCGGATATGGCGAGGTTTGAAGGGCGCAATAAACGAAGGGTTTTTTCAATCAGCGAGTCGCTCGATGCGATGGACAGCGACGAGGAATTAATCGGGAAAAAGGAGAGGATTCTGATGGTGGAAGAGCAGACGATCTCAAAAATTACGGCGGCGGATCTTCCGGATGCGATGGCCCGGGCAACCGCAGGCCTGTCGTTCAGGCAAAAACAGCTTTGCCGGTATTTGTCGGAAGGGATGAGTCTTGTGAAGGCTGGCGAAAAGATGGGCATCCCGCGGACGACGCTTCAGGAGGAAGTTAAGCGCATACGCGAAGCGTTTCGTAAAGAGGGGCTTGAAGAATATCTGAGGTAATCAGAGAGGAGGAATTGCATGGAGTTCGTTTATAAGTTCGAGTTCGATGAAAGGATCGATAAACAGCTGATTCAGGATCAGATGGAATCGGCGATGCGCGCGGCGCGCGGGGTGTTCGGGAAAGCCCGGGTCAAGATGGACGGGTCGTTTCTCTTGTCCGGCCATCGCGTGATCATTCACGTGACTGATGATGTCGGCGCACTTCTGGCCAGTGTCTTTACCGAATGCGCGACCGAGAAGATCGGCGAGGACTTTTTTATCGTTGAAAGAGTTCCAAAGAGCAAGGAAAGGAGACCGGATGAGAGTCAATAAGGGATGGAAAGAAATCTATAAAAATCTGAGCTGGTATAACCGGCGCAAGCTTGTTGAAGCCAACCGGCCCTTCGGCAAGGATCCGAAAGAGTTCAGGGAAACAATGATGTGGCTTCTGGCGGGCTTGTCGATCTTCGGTGTTGTTTTGAACGTGCATAAAGACCCGGCCGGGTTTCTGGTGTGGATGTTTACGAACGCTTGCTGGGCAGTGATCGATTTTAGAAAACGTTTATATGCTCAGGCGTTCTTGTTCGTTGTGTACTTTTTCTTGGCATTGTGGGGTTGGATCAGCTGGGCAAGATGAATTGGTCGGGAGGTGAGATAAATGGAGATGAATGAGCCGGTAGACAAATTTTTATCAAAAGAAGAACAACTCTTGCGCTGGTGCAGGCAGAAAAAGACTTTCTCAAAGGCCGAGGCCATATCTTTTGGCACTAATAATTATTATTTGCGGGCCGAGAGAACGATCCGGGATTTTGTTCTGCAAGGCATCGTGAGGAAGATCGGCAAGGATGAATGCATCCGGCGAAACCTCAAGGGCAACATGTCTTGGTATGAAGTTGTTTCTTCTTGAGAAGGTTTTTCATGGGAAATATCGATATCAGGGATTTACGAGATGGGAAATTTCTATGGATAGACAAAGCCGCTTTGAATCTGGTCAGCGCGAAGGCCGGTAACCGCGGAGTCGCGGTCTATTCGTGGCTGTGTTATTACGCCAACGCCAAGAATCAAAACTGCTTTCCGTCCTTGCGGACGCTTGCCCATAACTGCAATGTCAGCCGAAGGACGATCATGCGTACGGTCAAAGTTCTTGAGAAGATCGAGATTGTTTCGATTGAACGAAAAAAGGGGAAGCCGAATGTTTATAAATTGCTCAATTCGCCTGTGGATAAAAGTAGTGACACCGTTGTCACCGGTGTCACGCATGGCACCGGAGTAGTGACAGCGGTGTCACCACCTCTGGTGTCATCAGTGTCACCCAAACAAGAATTAAATGATCAAAAAGAAACGAACAAAACAGACGTTTGTTTGCCGGAGCTGTGGATAACTTCCAGTTTACCGTACGGACAGCCGGGCAAGGAGCAGGTAGCGGAACTGGCTTCATGGTGTGAGATGCTCTTAGGGGAGCTTAATTTATACCGGTTGCTTATGGATTACCGTAAGGACAAAGGATACCCACCCAAGCCGGAGGTAGTCATTGCTCTATGCAAGCAGTTTATGCAGGGGAAAGCCCGGGTGAAGAACGCTTGGGGTTGGTTTAAGAAGGCAATCGATGGGCAGATGAAGCAGGTCTTGATGGATATAAGACTGAGGGAGCATGAAAGACTCAAGAAAGAACCGGCCAACATCGGGCAGTTGCTGTCGCAGATCATGCCGCGCCGTGAATAGGTTTACGGGTCCTTGGAAGGGGGTGTCGGGCGAGGGTCGGGCGAGGCGCGAGCCTTCAGTGATGAGGGGTTCAAAAAACGATGTCCATGTCCATCACTTTTGGGATTTCGCACATCTGGTGTAAAAACGGCCAAACGGCCTGTTTCCGTCGGGAATACGGGCTTTTTTTGATTAAAAGACACGTCTGCAAGGGGTTCAAAAAGGGCATTTTGATGGACATGAGCGGACATAAAAAAGGAGAAAATCGTGGCAAAAATCAATGTTAAACCGGAAATCGCCGAGGTCAGGGTGGCGGATCTGCGGCCTGCGCCGTATAACCCCCGGGAAATAACCGAGCCTGCCTATGCGGGGCTTAAGCACAGCTTGGAGAAGTTCGGGTATGTGGATCTGTTGATCGTTAATAAACGGAATATGCGGATTGTGTCCGGGCATCAGCGGTACAAGGTCTTGCAGTCTGACGGGGTGGAAAAGGTCGATGTCATCATGGTCGATCTGGACGAAATCCAAGAGCAGGCCATGAACGTGACGCTTAATAACAGCGAGATTGCTGGTCAATGGACTGCCGCGCTGATCCCGCTTTTGGAGAGGTTGAGAAAAGAAGCTGGTGATGATTACCTCAACTTGCGGCTTCAAAGTCTGCGGGAGAGTGTCGGGGACATGGGTGTTGAGAATCTGGGGAGCGGAAAGACGCTTCCGGATGATATCCCTGAGCCGCCCGAAAAGCCGATCACCAAGAAGGGCGACCTGTGGATCCTTGGCGAACACCGGCTTTTGTGTGGGGATTCTACCAGCGAGGCAGATGTCGCGCGGCTTATGGATGGCCGCAAGGCAAGTTTGCTGGCAACCGACCCGCCGTATTGCGTGGACTATACCGGCGCGGACAGGCCCAACGGCGGCCGGGACTGGTCGAATGTTTATCATGAGATCGATATTCCGGACGCGGTGGATTTCATGCGCAAGTTTTTGACCGTTGGCCTTGGGTTTATCAAAGAAAAGACCGCGCTTTATATGTGGCATGCCTCAAAGCGGCGCGCGGATATTGAGGGCCTCTGCAAAGAGATCGGCATTCTGATTCATCAGGAAATCGTCTGGGTCAAGCCGTGCGTCATTTTGACCTATTCGTTTTATTCGTGGCGGCATGAGCCGTGCCTTTTGATGTGGGTCAAAGGCCATAAGCCGGAGTATAAGCCGAAAAATAAGGCGATCGGCAGTGTTTGGACGGTTGGATTCTTAAGGACGGGAGATCCGGAAACGCCCGAGTATCACACTGATGTTTGGGAACTGGACTGGGAAGGCAAAAAGCGTAACCCGGGCCTTGATCATCCGACCGTAAAGCCGACCGAGGTTTTTGCCATACCCATGCGGGTTCATACGACACCCGGGGATGTTTGTTATGAGCCGTTTTCCGGTTCGGGATCGCAAATTATCGCTGGCGAGAGGCTGAACCGGAGGGTGTTTGCTATGGAGATCGAGCCGGTCTTCTGCGATGTGGCGGTCAGGCGATGGGAGGAATTTTCAGGGAAAAAAGCGATAAGGGATAGTAATGGATGAAAAGAACCGCAACCTTGTTGAGATCGCAAAAAAGAAACGTTACATCGCCCTTGTCGAAAAGCTGGGGCGCGGTTCGCTGTCGTCCAAGGAGCTTAAAGAGCTTGAGGAGTTCGAGAAATCCGAACAGCGGCCAGCGGGGGTTATCGATGGAACGGTAGATCTGCCGACCTTGTGTGTTTATCTCGAGAAATCCCCGCGGATGATCAGGCGGTATGTCCAGCAGGGCATGCCGGTCTTCAGGGACGCGGTAGGTGAGATCGCGCGGTTTAAGGTCGGGGATGTCTTCAAGTGGTTCTATAAAAAGCAGGGATCGGAAGAGGACAATGGCAAGGATTATTGGGACAAGGAATACCGCAAGAACCGCGCGAAGCTGAGCGAGATCGAATTAAAGCAGAAAGAAGGGGAGGTCATCCCTTTCGAGGATCACGTTTCGATTGTTAAAAACCAGATCCGGGGTATCAAGGCCGGATTCCTTCGTTTGCCGAAGCACATTGCGCCGAAACTCTATCAGCAGGATCCGAAGGTTATTTGTGAAATGCTTGATCAGGAGATCAGGTACATCATCGAACAATTTGCGGGGAAGCAGAATGTCAATAAAGCTGGGAAGGGAAATCCTTAAGACTGTTGTGCCGTACGCGGCTGTGGAATGGGTCTTGCCGGTCAAGATGACGGTGAGCGAATGGTCGGATCAGTTCCGCAGGCTCGATGTGAAGACATCAGCCGAGCCCGGGCAGTGGGCGACCGCCCGCACGCCGTATCTCAAGGGGATCATGGACGCGTTTACGGACCCTTATGTCGATGAGATCACGGTCATGGCGGCCTCGCAGGTTGGCAAGACCGAAGCAATGTACAACATGCTTGGATTTATCATCGATCAGGATCCGGGCCCGACACTTATGGTTTCGCCGCGCGCGGATGACGCCAAGAGCGTTTCGTATAACCGTGTCCGGCCGATGATCGAATGTTCGCCGGTCTTGAACAGGTACATCCCAATCAATACCGACGATATCACGAAGCTTGAATATCATTTTGACCGGATGATTTTATATTTCGCCGGATCCAACAGCCCGGCAGACCTTGCCTCGCGGCCGATCCGGTATCTTTTCTTGGACGAGGTCGACAAGTACCCGAAGTTCTCGGGCCGGGAAGCGGATCCTATCAAGCTGGCATCCGAGCGGCAGAAAACTTTCTGGAATAAAAAGACGGTCAAGGTTTCTACGCCTACCACGCGCGAAGGATATATCTTCCGCGAATACGACAAGTCCGACCAGCGTAGGTTTCATCTGCCGTGTCCGCATTGCGGGAAGAAACAGGTTTTACTTTTCGGGCAGATCAAATGGCCGAAGGAAGAATCATCTCCGGAGAGGATCAAGAACAACCGGCTGGCATGGTATGAATGCGCTCATTGCAAGAAGCGCATCGATGATATTCATAAACAGAAGATGATGCTGGCGGGCGAATGGATCTCGGAAAAAGGCGAGCATAACCGCAACCGTGGTTTCTGGGTGAGTTCGCTGTATTCGCCGTGGCTGACGTGGAGCGATATCGCATCCGAGTTTCTGAAATCAAAAGATTATGTTGAGTTATTGATGAATTTCGTCAATTCGTGGCTTGCCGAGGTCTGGGAGGAGAAGATTGAGGAAACAACGGTTGATAAGGTGCGCAATCTGGCGCGCGATTACGATCAGGGCGTTGTTCCGGATGAGGTATTGGTGCTGACGGCCGGTGTTGACGTGCAGAAGGATCATTTTTATTACGTTATCCGCGGCTGGGGATATTACGAGGAGTCGTGGCTTATTCGGGCCGACCGAGTTGAGTATTGGGATGACATTATCGATTGCTTGTTCAAGACCGAATACCGCAGGGCAAGTTCCGCAGAGACTTTGAGCGTCTATCTGGGATGCATCGATTCGGGTTTCAGGACGGATGAAGTGTACCGTTTTTGCCGCGAGTGGCCGGACAAGACAAAGGCGATCAAGGGGCTTGAAGAAATTACCGGCGGCCGGTTCTACCGCCCGAACAAGATCGATATCAATTCCCGCACCGGCGCGGTCATTCCGGGCGGGCTTGTGTTGTGGAATTTAAACGTCACGCAATATAAAGACAAGATCAATCGACTTGTAACTTCACAGAATCCGGGCAAGTGGCATATCTTCAAGAACCCTGCAGACGATTATCTGACGCAGTTTACATCCGAGCATAAAGTTCTTATCCGCAATCGTACGACCGGAAAAGCCAAGGAGGTCTGGCAGAAAAAGAAAGAAGCGGCGGCCAATCATTATCTGGACGCGGAGGTATACGCGCTGGCGGCCGCGGATATTATCCGGGCCCTTAATATGCGTAAGGAGGATTCACCCCGGGTTCATCAGCCGGTTACGGATGAGTCCGGCCGCGGCGGGTGGCTTCGCAAAACGAAAGGGTCGTGGATTTAATGGGGCGATGGATAGAAAGAAAAAGCAATTGGCTGAATAACGGCGGGAGTTCCCAGCCCCGGGAGAAGCCCTTCGGACGCCCGCCGAATGATTCGTCGGATTACGGCGTTCGTTTTATTCCTATCCGATGTCCGAAATGCAAAAGCAAAAATACGCGCTGTTATTCAACGCACCCACCGATCCGGTATCACAGTTGTTATAAATGCGGGCATAATTTCAAGTCTGTTGAGGTAGATGATGAAAAATGACTTTTTACTACTCCGTAGTAATGACCCCATTGCAAAAATATGAGAATTACATATTATTGAAATAGATACACTTTTTGCGAGACGGCTGATCACCGTTTTCGCGCCCAATAGCAATAAAAAGCTCGTTCTGGTGCACCAGCCGGAACGGGCTTTTTTATTGGGTTCAGGAGGAGGATTAATGGTCAGACCTACGACACAAGAAATGCTTGAAAAAGTTGAACTTGCCATCATGGCGCGCCTTAATGGCGGGGCTGTGCAGTCGTATTCGATTGGAGGCCGAAACTTGCAATATATGCAACTTCCAGAATTGGAAAAAATGCGCGACAAACTTATACGTCAGTTGAGTCCTTCAGGCGGGACGACCACATATGCTTCGTTCGGGAGGCCGTCATGAAGACGCCGCTGACCGTAAAACTATCCAACGGCTTGGACGGCCTTATTACTTTTTTCTCACCGCGCGCGGGCCTTAAACGGCGCATGTACCGCGAAGCCATAAAAGTTACCAGATCGTTTAGTTCTTACAAAGGCGCGTCACGCGACCGTCTTCGTTCATCGTGGATGCCCGGAGGCGGTTCTGCGGACGCTGACCTCTTGCCGGAGTTGAAAGATATCCGCGAGCGGAGCCGCGATTTAAACCGCAACGATGCGCACGCATCCGGCATTACGTCAACCATGACCGTCAATGTCGTCGGTTCCGGTATCCGCCCGCAGTCGCGTATCGACAGGGAAGAGGTCGGGCTTGGTGAAGAAGAAGCGGCAAAGTTTCAGAAAGACGTGGAGCGTGTCTGGAAGAGATGGATTCCGTATGCGGATGCAGGCAGGCGCATGGACTTTTACGAGATTCAACAGCTTGTCGACCGCCAGATTCTCGAAAACGGGGAATCGTTGATCGCTCCGATGATGATCGAGGATCCTTCGCGGCCGTATAGAACGGCGTTGCAGGTGATCGAATCTGACCGGCTGGATACGCCTTCGGATAAAAGGGGAGACAAATCAATACGCGCGGGCGTGCGCATAGGCGAAAAGGGCGAAGCGGTTTCGTACTTCATTCAGAAGACGCATCCCGGCGAGTCGCGAATTGCTAAAAGCGGCGATAAAGAATTCATGGAGATTCCGGCGTTCAATGAATACGGCAGGCGCAATGTCTTTCACCTCTACTACGTTTTACGTTCGGGACAGACGCGCGGGGTGCCGTTCTTTGCGCCGGTTTTATCTTATTTCAAGGATCTCGGGGAATACGCGGAAGCCGAACTCGTGGCCGCGAGGATCGCCGCGTGTTTCTCGCTTTTTATAACTTCGGAAGCGTCCATGGACGTTTCGGCAGGCGGTGCTTACGAAAGAAATCCATCCGGTCAGTTTATCGAAAGTCTTGAGCCGGGCATGATCAAGCACCTGATGCCGGGAGAGAGCATTACGTCGTTTAATCCCCAGCGGCCGGGATCGAGTTTCGAACCATTTGTTGACCGCATCTTGAAAGCCATCTCTGCGGCTTTAGGGCTACCGTATGAACTCGTGGCCAAGGATTTCTCAAAAACGAATTATTCAAGCGCGCGGGCGGCTTTGCTTGAGGCACGGCGTTATTTCAGGATGCGTCAGGAATGGCTGGCGCAGAAATTCTGCCAGCCGGTCTGGGACATGTTGCTGGAAGAGGCGTATTTAAAGGGCGAGATTTCGGCAGAGACTTTTTACGAGAAAAGACAGCGGTGGACTGGGGCTTCATGGATCGCGCCGGGTTGGGAATGGGTGGATCCGCTTAAAGAAGCGCAGGCCGCGGAGGTTGGATTAAGAAACGGGATCGTGACGTATTCGGATCTCTATGCACAGGACGGCAAGGACTGGGAAGAGTGTTTCGAACAGCGCAAGCGCGAGCAGGAGAAGATGAAGAAACTTGGACTTGAGGTGCAGGATGAAAACAAAGCAAAAGAAAAGCAGAAAAACACCGGTGAAGAAGGCGAAGAGGATTCTGGCGGGAGCAAAAAGCCAAATGGCAATGCCGATTGAGGTTGACGTTTCCTTCACCGATGTGAAAGAGGTGCGAGATGGCCAATAAAGACATTTATTTCAGAGCGGATATAGCGCGCGGCGGGGCTGTGCGGGTTAACCGCAAGGAAGAGGTTATCGAGGGATTTGCTGTCGTAACCAAGGGGGTGACGCATGACGAAAGGGGTGAGTTCGATGACATAGGACTGGATACTGTCGTTGTGTTGGGCAACAAAATCAAAGCCGGAGTCAAATCGAGGTTCGGTCATCCGAATATGTCTAGTACCGCGCTCGGTACGTTTTTGGGGAGGACGAAAAATTTCAGGCGTGACGGCGATATCGTCCGCGCGGACCTGCATATCGATCCGACCGCTCATGAAACACCGGACGGCGACTTGGCCGGTTATGTCATGAACCTTGCCGAAAGCGATCCGCAGGCGTTCGGGTCTTCGATGGTCATCCACTGGGACGAGGAATTCCGCAAGGAGAAAACAAAAGAGGGTGAGGATCTGCCGCCATATATCCGTGTGAAGAAGCTTTTGTCCGTGGATATTGTCGATGATCCCGCGGCAAACAATGGTCTTTTCGGGATGCCGTTTTTCTCGGAAAGCGTCCGGCCGTCGGCGGAGATGACGGCTTTTTTAGATAGATTCCTAAACCAGCCGGAATCGGTTGCGAAGGTGATCGCGTTCTTGGAAAGGTACGGGGCAAACAAAAATAAGGAGGAAAAGAAAATGCCAGAAGAAATCACGATGGAAAAGCTTAAGGCGGAACATTCCGGCCTTTACAACTCCATTCACGCGCTCGGGGTTGAAGAGGGTATCAGAAAAGAGCGCGAACGCGCGGTTTCTATTTTGAAGAAATCGAAGGTGTTCAAGGACATGTCCGATATCGCCGTCGAGGCGGTTGAGAGCGGCGCGACGTTCGAAAACGCGGTCATCAAGTTTCAGGAGAAACAGCTTGATGGTCTGCAGAAAGCGTCGGTGCCGCCATTAGGGCCCGATGCGGAGGAGGAGCCGGTCAAGAAACAGACAACGCATCTGGAGCGCGCGCGTCAGTATCAGAAAGAGCACGGGTGCAGTACCACCGATGCGCTTAAGGCAACAGCGGACAAAAGGAAATAACCAAAAGGAGGTAGGACGATGTCTCAATTCAATATCGGATCAAAAGCATTTATCGCGGGAGAGGAACTTGAAGCTTACCGCAGGGTCAAGCTGAGTACGGGAAGCGGATCGCAGGTGGAATATGCCGATGCGGGCGAAGCCTGTATCGGGATCACCGCGGCCAAGGCCGCTTTGGGCGAGCATGTCAGCGTTGATTTAAAGAGTTCCGGCAGGACGTTCAAGATGGTTGCGGCCGGGGCGATCAGCGCGGGAGGCAGTGTTTACGGAGCCATTGACGGGAAGATCAGCGCAACCGTGAGCGGTTCTATCATCGGCAAGGCGCTGGAAGCATCAACAAGCGACGGTGAAGTTGTCGAAGGGCTATTTGCCTAATCAAAAGGAGGAATGAAACATGCCAGACTATCAGGGAACAAGAGCAGTACCGAGACTCGAGTTGGGGGAAGCGGCTTTGGAGTTTATCCAGTCGCAGGATGAGTTTATAGGCACGAGAGTCCTGCCTATTTTTCAAACCAAAAAGAAAGCGAGCATCTTTCCGGCGATCACCCGGGAGAGCATCACGCGCGAAGCTGATACCAAACGCGCGCCTCGCGGCAACTACAACCGGGACACCTTTCAGGCGAAAGACCGGCAGTACAACTGCGAAGAGCACGGTTTGGAAGGGCCTCTGGACGATTCCGAACGGGAAATGTACGCCACGGATTTCGATGCCGAGCTTACGACCGTTCAGATCGTGACGCGCAGGGTTCTGCAGGCGCAGGAGAAGAGGATCGCGTCAAAGGTTTTCGATACCACGGTTTTTACGGGATCGAAGCTTTTTACCGACTTCTCGACCGCGCCTTGGGATAACGCCTCAAGCGATGTCATCGCTCAGGTGAGAGCCGCGCGCGAGCAGGTGAGGCAGAACTGCGGCATGGAGCCGGGAACGCTCATTATGAGCAAGGCGAACATCGACCGGCTTCTCGGCAACGAGAAGATCAAGGCCGCGATCCAGTATGTCGCAAGGCTGACGGAAGCGGAGATCCTCAACGCCATGGCAGATATTCTCGGCGTGAAAAGGATCCTTGTCGGCAAGGCGATATACAACACCGCGAAAGAAGGCAAGGCGTTTCAGGGCGCTGATATCTGGAGCGACGATTTTGCCATGGTGGCGGTGATCGGCGAGGGACAGAGACTGTCCGATCCGACCGTGGGAAGAACGTTTCTCTGGACGGCGGACAGCCCGGAGAATGCCACTGTCGAGCAGTACCGCGATGATGCGGCCAGAAGCGATATCTTCCGCGTGCGCCAGCATGTGGACGAGTTGATCGTGGATCCGTATTTCGCGCATCTGATCAAGGTTGACGCTTAATCACGAGGGATGCCCGGGGGCGTAACTGCTCCCGGGCCCCTTTGAGGGTATGTTCATGAGCTTAAAAGAACAAATGCCGAAGGATGCTGTCGGTTGTTTCTTGAATAGGGGCGAGTTTGCCGAGGAGATCACGTATACGACCGGTGCGGGAGTGTCCAAGGTAATCCCGGTCGTGGTTGTGCGCTATGAGCTTGCACCGGCAGAGGAAAATATTAACAGGTCACTTAAGAAACAGGCAGAGGTTTATATCGCCAATGATGAAACGAACGGCATCGCGGCAGTAAGTAAAGCAGACGACCGCATCACGCTTAAAGACTCGGAAGGATTCGACCGCGAGGCTCGTATCAACGATGTCATCAGCCGTGATGAGGGGATGTGGCATCTTCTGGTGGGGTGGTAGGCATGGTGCAGTTAACCACAGAGATTGATACAAGGGCGCTGGACAGGGCGATCAAGATCGCGCCCCGCGTCCTTAAATTTGAGCTGGCGGATGGGCTGGATCGTATCGGCAAAGGGTTTTTGAAACGGTTCAGACAGCAACAGCTTCAGGGCCCACCGGGCGTGCGCGGCGCGTCCGGCCATGGCCTTTTTGGTACGTTCAAGCGGGTGTTTTTGGTGTCACCCGAGATCGAGGGCATGGGCATCGAGGTTTTTTCGGAATCAAAGATTGCCAAACTGCACGAGACCGGAGGAACGGTCAGGGATCCCGGCGGCAAGCGGCTGGCAGTGCCGTTGTCGGCGCGGTCAGAGATGTTTACGCCGTCAGGAAAACTCCGAGCGCGGTATAAGAAGCCCAAAGAGTTGAAAAACGTCAGGGCTTTGCGATGGAAGGGCGAAACGTTTCTTGCCCGGGTGACGAAACGCGCGCAGAAGATTCTGCCGTTGTATGTGCTTAAAAGGTCAGTTCGTATTAAACCGAGGCTGGGGTTTTACCGGACATGGGACGGCCTCGTGAATTACCGGATAGATATTTTGAATAAATCGATCGAAAAGGCGTTGAGGAAAATCTGATGGAAACGATCAGAGAGCGGATATTGCAGAACATCAAGACGGTACTTGAAGGCGTGACGATCGCTAACGGGTACAACTTTGATTTTACGCCCGCTACCGTACAGCGCTGGTCGATGCACGGCAACAGAATGGTTGATATGCCGATGGTGGTGATCAGCCCGGGAGATGAAGACGAGTCGAGCCAGCCGAATCCGTTCGAAGAATGTCTTTTAACTTTGTATCTCGACATATTTTTCGTGAACGACGAGAACGACCCGGTGCCGACCGATACGTATTTAAACAGACTGCAGGGAGATATCAAGAAGGCGATTCTGCAGGACTCCACGCGTGCGGGCAATGCGGTTGATACGGATGTTCTGGGGACAACGCCTTTTGAGACGACCGAGGCACAGCCGTACGCGGGAATCATCATGGAGGTTCGCGTTCGCTATCGTCATCTGCGGACGGATCCGACAGCAAAGAACTAAAAGGGAGGGATTGCAATGTCAATGCTCATAAGAAAACGCCAGCTTGCGGCGAAGATCGAGGCGGTCGAAGGTTCTGCGGAAACACTTCTGGCGGCCGACGCAGGCATTCTGGTGAATTTTTCACCGAAGGCAAGTTACGATCCGCAGATGTATCAGCGGGATCCTGTTCGCGTATCGTTGACCAAGATGGGAAAACTGGCAGGGAAACGTTCGGCAGGGATCGATTTCAGTATCGAGTTGAAAGGTTCGGGATCGGTTACGGTTGAGCCGGAGTGGATGCGGTTGGTCAGGGCCTGCGGTTTTCAATCGAACGCGCTTAAGAAAATATCGATCGGGGCGATCACCAGCGGGCCTTACCGGCATGGAGAGGTCATTACCGGCGATACGTCGGGTGCAACCGGTCGGGTAGTGATCAAGACCGCGAACGGTGCGGCCGCGCTTTATTATGTCGCGCTTACCGGAGTATTCGAGACCGGAGATCACATAACTGGTGCGGATTCCGGCGCGGTGTCCACTGCTTCATCTGATCCGGCAAGCGCGGGTTTTGAAATAAAGCCGATCAGCAGTTCCGTTATTTCCCTGACCATGGGGCTTTACGAGGACGGGGTGGCGAAGCTTCTTAAGGGGTGCCGCGGAACGGTCAAATTTAACTTCAAGATTGGCGAACCGGCCACGCTCGATTTCAGCTTCAAGGGCGTTGAGCATGGAGTTACGGACACACCGATGTTTACCGGTGTGAGCTTTGACGATACGGTGCCGCCGGTGCTTTTGAACGCGGTCATGTCCTGCGACGGCGTGTCGCTTAATGTCGGCGAGATGGAGATCGACGTATCGAATACGCTGGCTTCAAAAGACAAGATCGACGATGCAAAAGGGATTTTGTCCTACATGATCACCGGCCGGGATATGCAGGGGTCGTTCAATCCTGAAATGGTTCCGGTTGCTTCCCACGATTTCTTCTCCAAGTGGTTCAGCAATACGCCCATGGTTCTCGATCTGGCGTATGGAGAAACCGATGGCAACAAGTTCCGGTTCTACGCGCCCAGTATTGTTTACAACAAAGTCGATGACGGCGACCGCGACGGTATTCAGCTGGCGCAGACGTCGTTCGATCTGACCGGTTCGATGGAGCCGGGGGATGATGAACTTGCATTATTACTTTTATAAACAGGAGGTGGTTCATGCTTACAGGAATTGATGTCAATGCTACGCGTGAATATGTGTCAAAACTTGATCCGGACAAAGAGAATCCGAGCGTGTTTCACATCGGACTTTTGGATCCGGTCTTGAGGGCCGAGGTTGACGATGAAAGCAGTACGTATGAGATGAGTTCGACCAATCCCAACGACAAGGCCAAGGTCAGGCTTAACTGGAACAAGCGGCAGATTACGGCGATCAAGTTCGGGCTTAAGGGCCTGACGAATTTTCTGGATCCCGAGACCAAGAAGCCGATCGAGCTTAAGTTCGACACGATTCATTACGCGGGCAAGATGAGAAACGTTGTTCCGGACAGGATCATCGCCATGTTTCCGAACGAGTTGAGGCAGGAGCTGGCCGAGGTCATTTTGAACGAATCGAAACTGTCGGAGGGCGAGCAAAAAAACTGATCGTGGCGGTTCATTTGGGCGGCCTCACCGTGAACTGCCAGAGCTGTTTAAGCGGGAGAAAGATTCAATGCGAATATGAAGTGCCCGGGCAGGAAGTCTGGGAGCTTAACGGAACGCAGTATCGAGGATGCCCTTTTAAGATCGTCACACGTCAGTCGGCGAGCTTCATAAGGGCATTTCAGTTTTATCGGCAGGGATATTTGCCGAACGCGGGCGGCTGGATCGACCAGTCGGCCAAAATGCTCGATGCCTTTGAAGTAATCGAAAAGGAACTGCAGGCAATCGAGCAGGAGATGCAGAAAAGAAGGGACAGGTTCAAGCGATGACGAATAAAGAACTCTCGATCATATTGCGCCTGCGGGATGAGGCGACAAAGCGTCTGGAAGGCGTGCGCGGAAACCTGCAGAGATTTGCCAATGCATGGAAGCAGAATTGGCTGGCGATTACCGCGGCCATTACGGCAAGCATCATGGCGCTTCGTAAGGCGTGGGATCTCATGGAAATGGGAGCCAAGGCCCAGCAGATCGAGCAGAGTTTCAGCCGCATGGCAGAAAGCGTCGGTATAGACGCACAAAAAATGCGGCAGGCGATCATGGAGGCCTCTAAAGAAACGGTCAATTTCTCCAACGTGGCAGACAAGGTTTCGGCGCTTATGGCGCAGGGTTTGAACATGGATCAGGTCGCGGCGCTCATGAAGCAGGCGCGGGCTGAGGCGCGGATATTCGGCACCACGACCGAAGAGGCGTTTCAAAATATTTCAAGTGCGGTCACCGGAGGTCTGGTCACGACCTTGAGGCGTTCGTACGGCCTTCAGTTGTCGCTGAAAGACGCGGCGGAGGAATACGCGAAGGCAACCGGCAAGACCGTCGAGCAAGTCCAGAAGTATCACATGGCGCAGGCGATGGCCAATCATATTCTCGCGCAGAGCAAATCGCACCTTGAAGCGGTGAATCTCGAGATGATGACCAGCTACGAAAAGGTGCAGATGCTCAAATCCCAGTGGAATGACTTTATGGAAAAAGCAGGGCAGTCGCTCTGGCAGGTTCTGGGGTTTCTGCAGGGCTTTGCCAATCATCTGGTGGCAGGGGTTTTCACGATCCTTGAGTACGGCGCGGGCGCGGTCAAAGGGTTCATTCAGGGCATAACGAATGCCTTAAACGGCCTCTTGGGTTTTGCGGTTGATTTCTTTCAGGCTCTCATGGTTCCGCTCATTAAATTCTACGATCTTCTGGGAAAGTTACCCGGCAGTGTCGGCGAAACATACCGGCAGGCGTCCGCGGAGGTAGAGCGGTTTTCGCAGTCGCTGGAAGAGAACAAGATTCAATTTAATGTCGAGGGTCTTACTCAGGGGCTTGAAGAGGCGCGAACGGCATTCAATTTGGCGGCTCAGGAAAGCGCGCGGGACGCGATGAAGCAGTACGACCTTGTATTTGCCAAGGTCAAGGATACCGGTGACAAGACAGCGGAGATTTTGAAGAACGTAGCCAAGGACGTGGGAAAGAGCGCGGAAGCGGCCGCTCAGCAGTTTAACGTCATGGAAGAGTTTGCCAAGCAGTCGGCGCATAACATGCAGAACGCGTTTTCGCAGTTTTTCTTCAAGGCATTTACGGGCGAGCTTCGCAGTGTCAAAGAGGTGTTTGCGGATTTTGGCAGGGCGGTTCTGCAGATGATATCGAACATCTTGGCGAAGCTGTTACTCATAAAGATATTTACAGCAATGGCCGGAGCGGGCGGCACGATCTTTGGTGTGCCGGTGGCAAGTTTGTTTCATAGCGGAGGAACGGTCGAAAAGCGCAACCGGGCGTTTATCCGGGCGCATTCGGGCCTTGCGCCGGATGAGGTGCCGATCATCGCGCAAACGGGAGAAGGCGTGCTTTCCCGCAGGGGAATGCAGGCAGTTGGCGGGTCGGACAACTTGCGCGCGCTTAACCGCGGTGAATCTATGCGCGGGGAAGGTGTCACGATCAACGTCAATCAGGTGATTCAGGCGTGGGACGCGCAGGATGTTTGGCGTAACCGCAAGATGCTTTCCAACGCCATTGCCGACGACATTTACAACAACGGGAAGATCCGTTCGGTGATCAGGAGTTACGCATGAGTGATTTTAGCTATTTGCCGGACTTTGTTTTCGAAGAGACGCTGGAATACAAGACGCTTGTTTCGGAGTTTGAAAGCGGCGTTGAACAGCGCAGGCGTAAATGGGCGGCGCCATTACACAAATGGCGGCTCAGGTTTTCCAGCCGGTCAAAGGCGGATATGGAGATGGTGCGGAACTTCTTTTCCGCGAAATACGGCTCGTTTATGGCGTTTACATGGACGAACCCGAACGATGCCGTGGAGTATACGGTTCGGTTTGCCGAGGACAGTTTTAAATTCACGATGAAGGCGTACGAGGTATACGACTTTGAGTTTGATTTTATAGAGGTGAAGTAATGCCGAGAGATGTCAGCCCCTCATTTATCAGCGAGAAATCGAAGCAGGAGAATGCGCCCATCTTTTTATACGTCCTCGAAAAGTATGACTCCATTAATGACTTGAGGATCGCGGGGTTCGATCAGGATGTGACGTATCAGGGGCAGGTGTATTCCAAGTTCCCGGTGACGCATGAGTTTATCGGCGAAAACAATCAGGGGCAGATCGATCAGGTCAAGGTGCGGCTGGCGAACGTATCGCGGTTTATTCAGCTTTATCTGGAGCAGTTCGATCTGCGCGGGAAGAAAGTAACGATCCGCATGGTCTGGGCCGATCGGCTGGCGGATCCGGACGCGCACATGGACGACGTTTTCTACATCGACAGTTATACGGCAGACCAGAAGAGCGTGGAGTTTACCTTAACCGGCAAGTTCGATGTCTTGGGCGTAGATCTACCCGCACGCAGGTACGCGCGAAATTATTGCGCATGGAAGTTTAAATCGACCGAGTGCGGGTACGCAGGAGGAGAGGTTTCATGCAACAAAACAAAACAGCGGTGCAAGGTGCTGGAGAATTATCACCGGTTCGGGGCGTTTCCGTCCGTGCCGACGCGCCGGATCTACGTGATGTAGAAAAGGCGATCATCGGGAAGTATCTCGGGATCCCATACCGCCACCGGGGCCGGACGATGGAAGGCCTTGATTGCTGGGGATTTCTCAAACTTGTTTATGCGGATCTGGGTTACCGGCTTTTCGATATCGAGGATCTGGAATACAGCAAAGTGTGGGGTTTAAGCGGCAAGGACTATTTCAAGGAGCATTACGGCCACGATTGGGATCGCGTTGAAACGCCGCAGGTATTGGACGGCGTATTGTTTGTTAATTCGAGAGGTATTGCCGACCATGCCGGGATCGTCCTTGGCAAGAGGCGGTTTATCCATTGTTGCCGTCAGGGGGTCGTAGTGTCGCGGCTCGATGATGTTTCGTGGAAAAAGAAAACAGAAGGATTTTACAGGTTAAGAAAATGATATCCGTTCGTCATATCGATAATCCGTTCAAGCTCGAGGAGGCGCAGGTTCTGGAGTTTACCTATTCCAGAAGCAAATCCGTGCGCGATTATCTCGACAATTCCGGGTTTGATTATAAAGACAAACGCGTGATCGTTACCGGCAAGCGTATAGAAGACCTTGATTCGCGTATTGAGGAGGGTGACGAGATCGTAGTCGCGCCGGAAGTAAAGGCACCGGTGGTGGCGGTTATTTCGTTTATTGTTTCAGCGGTCTGGGCGGCCGCGGTAGCGCATCCGTTCTTGTTCACGTTCTTTGTGCTTTCGATGGGTTACGCCATTTACCAGTATATGAACCAGCCGAAAATGCCGGACTTCAATCTTGGTTCAGCCGGGATGGATGAGGGATCGCCCACATACGGCTGGGACGGGGTACAAACGATTCAGGAGGTCGGCGTGCCGGTTGCCGTGGTTTACGGCGAGCATCGTGTTGGCGGCAATATCATCAATCAGTTTCTTTGGGAGGATGGCGATAAGCACTATTTGAACGTTCTTCTGGCGATCTGCGAGGGTGAGATCGAGTCGATAGAAAATATCGAGCTGAATAATAATCCGATCATTAACTTCGAAGGCGTATCGATCAGCAAACGTTTCGGCACGAATTACCAGAGTATGATCCCGAATTTCGAGGATCTGCACAATATTTATCCTGTCAGTGCCAACCTCACGCAAAACAATCCTTACATTTACACCACGGTCGATCTGGATGTCGAGGCTTTCGAGATTCATTTGAGGCTTAATAACGGTCTTTATCAGCAGAATTCCAGTTCCGGTGATATCCAAAGCTGGAGTGTTACCTATCGGGTTGAATACAAAGAGCATTCTTCCGGGACGTATATCGATCTGGGTGAGACGACAATTTCGGCGCAGTCGCGTTCATCGGTCAGGCGCGTATTCCGCAAGGCAGGGCTTATCCCGGGCCAGTACGATATCCGCATTACCCGCACCAGCGAGGACAGTTCGCTTCAGCCGTTAAAGCAGGGCGACCTATTGCTTTTTCAGATTGATGAGATCAAAACCGATGATTTGAGTTATCCGAACACCGCGCTTTTAGGGCTTCAGCTTTTGGCGACTGATCAGCTTTCAGGATCGATGCCGAACATCACATCGGTTGTTAAAGGCAGGAAGGTTTCTGTACCGGATGTCAGAAACGGCACGGATCCGGTTGCTTGGGATGATTATTACTGGGACGGGGCAGATTATCGTTTGCTTGCAGATGACACTTTGCTTTCATGGGACGGGGTGACGTTTGCAGAAAAGTATTCGGCGAACCCTGTCTGGTGTCTGCGGGATTTTATTATCAGCAATCGTTTCGGGCTGGGCGAGTTTATTTCATCCGGAAATCTGGATAACGCTTCGCTTCTTGAGATGTCGCAGTATTGCGAAGAGAAAGTTGCGGACGGTCAGGGCGGCTACGAGAAACGGTTCCGGATGGATGTGGTTATTGACAGCAACAATAGGGCCCTCGACGTTCTGATTCAATTATGCGCTACGTTCAACGCCATGCCGGTCTACAGCGCGGGCGGTTTGGCATTCAAGATCGACAAGATCACAAATCCGACCCAGTTATTCGGCATGGGCAATATCGTCAAGGACACGTTTGCGCAGAGCTGGAAGACGATGAAAGAGGTGCCGAATGTGATCGAGGTTCAGTTCACCGACAAAGAGAAAAACTATAAGCAGGAAACTATCGCCTATATCGATGAGGAATCACTGGCTTCAGGCGAGCCGATGCGTAAAAGCCAGATACGGCTTTTTACGACTGGCGCAAGCTACGCAATCCGTGCGGCGCGTTACGCGTTAAAGGTGGCGCGGTATATCAACCGTTCGGTCACGTTTAAGGCAGGGATTGATGCGATTGCCTGTCAGGCTGGAGATGTTATTTCGATATCGCATGATGTTCCGCAGTGGGGTTTTTCCGGCCGGGTGCAGGCTGGCAGTACCGATGTGCTTGTCAAATTAGACCGGTCAATGGTCATTGAGGACGGCAAATCCTACAAGATTCAAGTTCGTTTCTCAGACGATACGATCGAGGAGCGGCTCATCACTTCGCCGACCGGAACGCATACGGAGGTTTCTTGCGAAGCGTTCCCGCAGGACCCGCAGGCTTTCGATGTCTTTGTGATAGGCGAAACGAACAAGGTCAAAAAAGATTTCAGGGTGGTGGCGATCCAGCGGGAAGGCAAGAGCGAGGTGCAGATATCCGCGTTGGAATATAACGAGGCGGTGTATGACGATTCGGACATCATCCTGCCACAGAATAACTATTCGTCTTTATCAAGCGAGATCCCGGCCGTCAGCAACCTCAGCTTGACCGAGTCGCTGGTCAAGAAGACAGACGGAACGATCGAGAATGCCATTGATGTCTGGTTTGACCGTCCAGCCTACGTGGATCATTTCGTCAAGTCATACGCCAAGGCAAAGATTTATATCAGCGATGATGACGGTTTGAGTTGGCGCGCGCGGGGAGAAACCTCGGGAACAAATTTCCGGATCATCGGCGATATTGTCGATCATCACAGCTACAAGGTCAGGGTGACGTCGCTGGATTCCCTTAATGAAGAAAGTGCCCTCGGAAGCGCGCCGGAGAGCGAGATCACGATTGTGGGAAAATCAGCGCCCCCTTCTGACGTGCCATCGTTTCTGGTTAACCGAAACAGGGACATGTTGTATTTCGGATGGACGCCGATTTCTGATGTGGATGTGTGGGGGTATGAGCTTCGGCGCGGTCTTGACTGGGAAAGCGCGGAATTCATTTCGCTTCAGCAGGGGACGCATTATCTCACCAAGGATGTCAAACGCGGCATCGGACAACGGTACTGGATCAAAGCGATCGATACGTCAGGTAATTATTCCGTGAATGCGAAAGAGGCGGTTGTCACGATCACCGAGATTCCCTTCAGGAATATTATCGCGGAGTATCAGGAACAGCCGCTTTGGGACGGCGCGATGAACAATATCGAAAAGCAGGGCGAGTCCATCGTCATCACAGATGGCGTTATGTCCGGGACGTATACGACACCGGTCAGGGATTTCGGGTATGTGGCCAGCGTTTATATCGGTATCGATGTGATCGTTTCGACCTCGATGGGTAGGCGGTTCAATAGCGATGGGGTGACGAAGTTTAACGACAGCCCATCGTATCGATTCACCGGTCAGGAAACGTTAAGGGCGGCCAGCTTCAGGATCCGCACGTCAGAGGACAACATCATATGGAAAGATTGGGAGGATTATCAGCCCGGGGATTACTACTGCAGGTACTTTCAGATTGAACTCGCGCTGTACCGCGAGAATATTGGCGATGAGATCACCTGTTCGACGTTTCAGTATTTCGGTGACTTGCCGGATGTCGATGATTACGGCAACGATACGGTGGTTTCGGCTGACGACGGCAAGCAGGTTTTCTTCGGTAAGACATATCACGAGGAACCCAGCGTTCATATCGAGATTCGAAGCGGAAGCGGCATCTATTCGCAATTTTCGGATAAAAGCATCACCGGCTTTACGGTGAAGCTGTATGACGCTCAAGGCGTAGCGCAGACCGGCATGTTCGACTGGCACAGCCACGGGATTTAGGAGGAGCGATGGCAAAGGGATTGATTCCATACAAGGTGGTGATCGAGTTCGAGAATGGCGAGTTCTTGAACGGGGTCATTTTATACAAGGTCAATGACGGCGGCGTGATTAGCAGGATCAAAAGTATCGGGATCAAGGACGCCTCGTTCAATAAAACAACCTTGAACGGTCTGTTGCAGAAATTTACCAAGCACGCGAACCAGTCGGAAGGAGTAATCGATGGACAAGTTGATCTGTAATAAATGCAAAAAGGAGATACCGGACGACATGGCGTATGTGTCGGTCAGGGGTGACATTATTTTGCGCATGCCGAAAAGGAAGCCGATTGTTTTTACCTGTGCCGAGCAGGCGGAAAACTATGCCCGGCAGATGACGCTTCATGATGTCTGCTGGATCCAGATGTTACGGGAGCACGGTATCGAGCTTTACGATATGAACTCGGTTGCCGAGTCGTATCAGAAAAGAGAGGTGGGCGATGGCTTGGGACAAGACTAAACCGGAAAACGACATGCTGTTGATCAATTTCCCTCCGGCTTGCCGGGCCAACTGGGAGGCACTGGAGCTGTTGACGGATCCCGCGCTTCAAATCACGAACGACAAGGTGGCCCCGGGCGCGGGTATTGAGGATACAAAGCTGGCGCAGATAACCTCTGCCAATAAGGTGAGCGGAACGGCATTGACCGGTCTGGCCAGTGTGCCTTCAGCGGCCGGTGTTCTGCCGACAGAGAATTCGCCTAATAAATTGAAGGCGGACGTCAGCGATACGACACCGGAATATCTGGACGGGCTTATTGATACGGCAATGTTTCAGGTATCGGCAGGCGATCAATTGCAGTTAAAGGACGGCGGGATTTCGACCGCGAAGCTGGAGAGCGGCGCGGCATCGCCCGGGAACAACAAGTATTACGGAACGAATGCTTCGGGGACAAAAGGCTTTTTCGATAAGACGGCGGTTTACGCCTCGTAAGGAGATATATGGCTCATAAAATGCCGCCCAAACAATGCTCGTCGAATACACCGGCATGGACGGATCCGGTGCTTACGGATTTGTCTACAAAGGTGCGCAAGGTTCATATCGATGAGTTGAGGTCGTTTCTGAACACCGAGTTTGTCAGGCGCGGGCTTACGCAGGCGTCTTTTACGGATCCTACGATCACGGCTTTGGTGACAGAGATCAGGAAGGTGCATGTCGATCAACTGCGCACGGAATTGGCGGCTTGCAAATCGGGCCGCGGTGAATCCGGGTATTGTCCGCAGGATAGTTCCGGATGCATGGATTTTACGGATCCTACGATTACGGCGTTTTCAAGCGAGGTCAGGGGTATTCACTTTCGGCAGATGATGCAGAAGGTTCAGGCGCTCATGACCGGCTGTATCTGCGAAACCGAGCAGTGCCAGTATTGCGCGGACTGCGGATATCACTATACGACTTGTTCGCATGCGGGCGTGGCATGTGATGATCATAAATATTCAGAATGCCAGTATTCGATAAATCATTACTGGAATTGCGCGAGCATTAATTTGCCGTCGAGCGCTGAGCATCCTTATAAATCGGCGAACCCGCCTGTGGCTTGGGACGGATATGTGCCGTGGGATTGGTGTGTATATACGCCGCCCGGGTCGAACTGGGGGACGTGCGAGTATTCGGGCGGGCATAACCACAGCGCGTGGAATTGTAAATGTAACCCTTATTCATGGTGAGGAAATGTTTCAGGATCAAATAAAAGCACAGGAAGTATCGTTCAGGATCGCGCGGCTCGAAGGCGAGAACGCCGTCAGCGAGCTGGTGAACTGGTGCAGGAATAATCTCGATGAATTGACTGTTCAGTGTTTTACGCACAAGCGGTTCATGAGCGTTCAGGCTTTGGTTGATGCCCTTTGCGAGGTTTACAGGGATCTGGGTGTTGAAGGCGAGAAGGGAAATGTTTCGGCTTTTGTTTTGTTTCTGGCCGGTAAACATCGGGACAAGATTTACGCCTCGCACGTGGTTGAGCTTAACGATACACACCGGCAGATTCTCAGGGACAAACTGGGGCTGGATATCGAGGAGATCGAACCGGGCTTGAGCAAGCTGGACTGGAGGGCAGATGCCGGTATTTGAGCTTAAGAACAGCAAGGCGTGCGGCGATCTGCCGTTACAGTGCCGTGAGGTGATCAAGCGGTACAAGGCCGAGGGCATGTTCGATATCGGTTCGATAACGGACGGCAAGCAGGAATACACCACGGTTTATTTTCTGATGACGCAGGACTGCAATCTGCGCTGTGATTATTGCTATCAGCCCAAAGAGTTCAGGCAGAAGGACAGCGGGATCACGCGGGATGTTATTGACGCGGCCGTGGACTGGGCCTCGCGCGTGTTCGATGAGAGGCGCGTCAAGTTCAGCATATTCGGCGGTGAGCCGTTCTTGAATTTCCCGATGGTGCAGTACCTCTGCGATACCTATGGCATGTACCGCTATGTGGTGACAACGAACGGGTTGGTTCTTTTGAATGATCCGGGCATCCGCGAATGGGTCTTGAGGCATAAATACCACCTCAATTTAAGCGTCAGCATATCGGCTCTACGCGGTGTTCTGGGAGAGGGATATCTGGATAAGGCAGGCGCGGTGCTTGATCTCGTGAAGGCCAACGGAGGCGACGTTCATTATGTGGTTGATGACCCGGAGCGTCCGGGGATCTATGAAGAGATCATCCGGCTTTATGAATACGGCGTGCCGGTGGTGCGGTTATCGTCAGCCCGGCACTGGGATCTGGTGAGGGACAAGAACGAGCAGTTCAAGGAATTATTCAGGCGCGTTGCGGACTACGTTTATTTCTCAGGCGAGCCGAAGTTCGGCCGTAGCCAATGGGACATTGCGTTAAAAAACAACATTTATCGCAAATTGAAAGGCATCGCGCTCAAGGACGTGCCGCCGACTTTTTGCGGATGCGGGTATCTGTATCTGGCAGTGAACAACAAGGGCGAGATATATCCGTGCGATTTCTTCGCAAATTATCCGGAGTTCAAGATCGGGGACGTGTGGAACGGGTTTAACGATACGGCGTTCTTTTTCAAAAAGATGGGCGACTGGATCGATGAGCTTTACGAGTATTGCAGGGACTGTGAGGTTTGTTTTGACGGTGATATCCGTTGTTGTCCTCGGGCAATGTGTCTGGCCGAGAATTACACCGTGACCGGCAATCCACTGAAACCGGCGGCGAATCACTGCTGGGCGAACCGGATCGAGACAGCGACGTATGAATACATCGCCAAGAAGGCGATCGAGACCGGCATCGATACTTTGTATTACAAGGGGGCGGTGCGGGCATGAGGATCCCTGTCTACAAATCGGTTTATCTGTATCTCACTCACGCGTGCAATGCGAATTGTTCGTTTTGTTACCGAAGAGGGTTGTTCGAGAGGCACAAGGTTTCAACGCTCGGGCCGGTGAAGATGTCGAAGGAGACGGCGGACGATATTCTGGATTTTTGTTTCTCGAAGCTTCAACTGGCGCCCAAGTTCACAATCTACTTCTGGGGAGGCGAGCCGACGGTCAATTTCGATGTCATCCGGCATGTGATGGAGAGGTTCCCACAGATGCTTTTTCACATGAACACTAACGGCGCGCTTATCGATGAACGGATGTATGAGTTTTTCTCAAGGCATCGCAATATCGGGATTACATGGTCTTTCGGTAACTGTTACGAGAAATACGGCGGGCCTCAGGGTAAGGCGGATGCGGAACGCTGGATGCTGAAACTGGTTAGAGAGAACCCGAACCACAACGTTAATTTCATGGTCGTGGAGTACGGAAGACTCAAAGAGGATTTCGATTTCATCGCGCGGGAGATCACCCGCAGTATCACAATCGACCTTGCTACGCGGCATGACCATAAGCCGGAAGATTTGGAGAGGTTCGCAGAGCAGTATTTTGAACTTCTTGTCGAGCATGAGAAAGACGCCGAGATTTTTCAGACGCTTAATCCGGCGCTTCATAGCAATGCCTATGTTCGGGAGTTCGGGCTTAAGGCGCAGGTTAGGGAGTTTCATTTCTGCCGGACAGGCCTCGAGCGGCTTTTTATCGACACTGAAGGCGGGATCTGGCAATGCGACAACATGTATATCTGCAGGCATAACCGGCTGGGATCGGTTTATGACGGCATCGATTATTCGAAGCTGGATTATGTCTGGGAGATCGATGAGAACCGCGAGAAGTATTTGGGCCGGTTTTGCGAGAGTTGTGAGCTGTACAAACGGTGTCCGCGCAATAAATGTCTGGGCCTTAACCTTGAGCATATGGGCAATATGCTCGATCCGGAGCCGGGATATTGTGCCATGAACAAGGTTCTGGCCAAGGTTATCGATAAATATATTCAATTGCAAAAAGAGAAACGGGAGGGAATTCATGTCTAACGAAGAAGTGGTCGGCGGTAAAAACAAAGACGAAATAAAAAGCATCGATCTGTTCATCACCGAGCAGTGCAATATGAATTGCGATTATTGTTTCCATCCTAAAGGTGAGGCGGTGCTGTCGGTCGAGCAGGGTAAGAAGATTCTTTCCCGAATGAAGGAAATAAGCCCATCGGCTCTGCAGGTTACGTTCTTTGGCGGCGAGCCGCTTCTGTATCCGCAGACGGTGATTGAGCTTGCCTTGTATGCCCGGGAGCTGTGGCCGCCGGATAAAGACGGGCGGCACACCTCGACCTTTTCGATATCGACCAACGGTATGTATTTCGATGAAGCGGTGTTCAGGAAGTTTGCAGAATTGGGATTGGCGGTTCAGGTCAGTTGCGACGGCGATGAAATCACGCATACCGAATACCGGCATGGTGACTATCCGCGCATCATCGAAAACATAAAGAAGATTCTGGCGATCAAACCGGACATGAGCGTGCGCATGACGTTTACGACCAAGACGGTCGGGAGGCTTTCGATCAACGTGCAGTATCTGCATGAGCTGGGCATTACGAAGATCATGCATCACGCAGTCATGGAAGAGGATTGGACTCAGGAGGCGGTCGAGCAATACCGGTATCAGCTGACGCAGATTTATCACTATCGCCGGTACTGCAAGCGGCAGGGTTTGCCGATTGAGATCGCGTTTATCGATAAGCCGCTCAAGATCGTCAACGATGAGGTGCCGCCGGAGAAGGAATACTGTCAGGCCGGAAAGACCTATATCGCGATTCTGGACAATGGCGACGTCTATCCGTGCCACAGGGCGGCGAGCGCGCGGATATTCAAGCTGGGGAATATCTTTGAGGCGCGGCCGTTTATCCGTGGGATCTTCCTGAATATCGACAAGGAGTATACCGGATGCTGGAAAAACTGCCCGCATGCCCGGACCTGCCACAGTTGCGTGATCACGCACTATAAGGTTAATCAGGAGTTGACGGTTCCGGTCACGAAGTATTGCCGGATATGCGCGGTCGAGAGCGAGCAGGCGCTGGGTTTCCTGCCGGTTGAGCTGGCGGATAGGCGCGAGCGCATGCTTTATAAGGTCGGGCAGGTCTTGGTGGATGTGGCAAAGCAGAATGAAGAAATCTTGGAATCGTTAAAGAAAAAATAAGGAGGGATGGCAATGGCAAAAGTTATCAATCATGAGGAGATCGTGGTCGGCAGTTCGGTTAAGGCGTTGACACCGGCGGTTTATGACCCGGGCAACGGGGTTTCGGCATCTTTTGCGATGATTACGGCCGAAGGCGGTGACATGCGGTATTTCGTCAACGGGCAGAATCCGAGCGCGGCATCAGGTGTGCTTCTGGAAGAGGGCGATATTGTGGAGCTTCCGTCGATTTATCACATCAAGGATTTCAGAGTGATAAAGGCTGGCGATGATGATGGAAAAATTACGGTCACTTACGAAGGTTAAAAGGAGGGCGAAAAATGGATCATATTAAACATCAGAAAAAGAACCGGATCATCACCCGGGTTAATGAAATCGTCACGAATGGCGGTCTGCCTAAAACCGGCCAGACGATGGTTTATCAGATGGGTGATGATGGTTATTACCAGATGGGGTATCCCATCGGCGGTGGGCAGAGGTATATCGATAACGGCGACGGTACCGTAACGGATACAGTTACCGGACTTATGTGGGTCAAGGATCTGCAGATGGCCGGATTCGGGATGACTATGTACTGGTATGACGCGATCAATGCCTGTGAGAACTTGTTTTTTGCGGGGCATGACGACTGGCGCATGCCGAATATTAATGAGCTTATGTCGATTGTGGATCATTCGCGATATGACCCTGCATGGGATCCGATGATTTTTGGATATCCGGTTGATCAGTGGACGCCGTTCTGGTCATCGACAATATGCGCGCCATGGACAGACGGCGCATGGTGTTTGTATCCGTATGATGGCTATAAAACAAACTACGGCAGACCTTGGGATATGTGTTATGTACGGCCGGTTCGCGGCGGGCAGGCATAAAAAGGAGGATTTCAAATGGCAAAACCTACAATTGAATTCAAAGACGGCAAAAAGATCGTGACGTATCCTTCCGGTGAAAAGCGGGAGCATTCGAAAGAGAGCTTGATCACTGCAAAGCAGATGTTTTTGAAACGCAGGGAGAAGATCGATGAGCAGATCGCAATCATCGATGATGACATCAAGAAGATCGGATAGGGTTTATGAAAAATGATGGAAGCTGGACAAGGTTCATCACGCCGGTATTGGTGACGATCGTTATTTTCATGCTCGGCACGATCATTGCGCAGGTCAACCGCATCGATGAGAAGCTGTTTCATCATCTGGCCAATGACGAGATTCACATGCCGCGGGCCCTTTATGTGTCCAAGGCCGAGTTTGACCTGCAGAGCCGGTTTATCGAAAAGGAGAACGACCGAATCATCAAGGCAATCGATGAGCTGAGGAAGGATTTAAAGAAAGGGGTGGCGCAATGATTACGATCAAGCTGGTTATTGCCTTCGCGATGGGCGCGGTGGTCGGGGGATTAGGGATGTTCTTTTATCTGTGGCTAAAAGGCAAGGTGCAGGATGGCGGAAAACGAAAGATTTAGCATTCTCAAGTTTCTGGGCAGTTTTGTTCAATGGTTGCCGTGGGTCAAGACCGCGCGTTACGCGATCGGGTTCGCGGCGCTCGGGCTTATTGGGTTGACGATCTATAAGGCTTTCTTCATGCCGACTCAAACCACGAAGCAGGAAACGCATATCATCGCCCAGCCCGGCGCGCAGGTTACGATCGACCAGAAGCGCGAGGAGAAGAAGTCCGGGCTTGAGGTTCATCCGTTTGTCGAGGGATACGGTTTCGCGGAATCTGATGACCGAAAAGGGGTCGGGGCCAAGGCCGGGGTGCGGGTAGATTTCTAAGACAAAGGCCTTGCCAACTATTAAACCGTATGGCCCTATACCCTCGAAAGGAGGGGATGTTTATGGTTCGTGAAAACATGACGGCAAAAAAGACGCGGTATATCAGCGTCAGGAACGGCGGCGAGGAAACGTACGTCGAAAACATTCCGGTGTCGGGCCGGATGCGTGATCATCTTCCGGCGGCAAAGTTGCGTCTCAGGGAGATCCAGCGGGTCATGCCGTTGGGCAAGTGGTCGATCACGATCGAACAGCAATGGAAGGAAGGCGGTGTGACGCATTTTCAGATGCTCGATGCCGTGACCGGAAAATTGCAGGAGTCGGTGATATGAAGAAGGAAGTCGGAGGAGTCAATAGGTATGTCTTTACGCACGGCAAGCGGCCGTCCGGCAAAGGCACTTGGGCGTTTAAGGGTGATGACGGCAAGGTTGTGTTTATCACCGGCCTGTATTCGAATGCTAAAAAACAGGCGCTCAAGACGATCAAAAACCCTGTATTGCAAACTTAAGGAGGACTTGTAATGGTTAAGAAAGCCAAGAAACAGAAAGGCGCTGAGAGTAAAAAGGCGGGCGCAGAGGGTTCAGCGTCACCAAAGGAAGGGATCGTTATGCATGCCGGGGCTTCGCGCAACGAGCTTATGCTTGCGGCCAAGGAGCGCGGTGTCAAAAACTTCCGCGTTCTCAATAAGCAGGAGCTGGCGGACGTGTTGAAGAATATCGGGGATCAGAAGGCGGTTGACGCGATCGTGGCCGGTGCGGTGGCCAGATGGAAGTCCGGCTGGGGAAAGAAGAAGGTGCAGAATGAAAGTCAAAGCTGAGATCGAATTAAAGATCGAAATGGGCGGGGTATCGCATGACGGCACCGGTTGTCAGGGCTACCTGCCGGAAGGAACGCGCTACGAGGATATTGTCCGGGTCTTCGGCGCGCCTCAGCTTGGCACTTCGCCGGACGGCAAGATCAAGGCCGAGTGGGTCGGCAGGATCAATGGCCTTGTGTTCACGATCTACGACTACAAATCGAAGCTGGATCCGGAGCGCAACACCGACTGGCATATCGGAGGCAAACAGAAGTTCGTCGCGGATCTAGTGAGCATCTACTTCACCGCTCGTTAATAATATAAGTATTAAAAAAGAAACCTTCGCTGGTCATTATGGCTGGCGGAGGTTTTTTCTTTTATTTTCCGCATTTGTGATTGACTTTTCCCGTATTTTTGCTATAAATATATAATTATAGCAAATGGAGTTTCCCAAAATGATACCCCCAATATCAGATAGGAATAAAATGAAGAAAACCACCATTGAACTCACTGAAGATCAATACTTTTTTCTCAAAGAAAAGGCATTGGAATTACAGAAACAAAGGAAGCATTATTCTATTGTTTCAATCATACGTGATTTGGTCGAAACAGATATGAAATCATGGAGAAAGAATACTAAAGGACAAAGATCTGGAGCTTAATGTTTTTGCTCTATGAGGAAGAGTAATATGACAAATAAAAAAATCGGGCATGGAGCGGTCAAAGAGAAATCTATTGATTCAAAGATTAGTCGTAAAAAAAAGATCGTAACAGATCAGAAACGACTGGCTGTTTTTGAAGGAGATTCTAATTATGGCACAAACTTATGTGTTGGTGATGAGCGTTTATGTAAGTGCGGACCCACGCATATTAACTGCATGAGTCCAAAGGATTGGTTAAAATCTCAGATTGGAGTCTGGCAGTTTTTTTATGAATCTCGAGATATAAGGGATAAAGCTATTCATCCCGCGACGTTTCCACTATCTCTTGCAAAAAAAATTATTGAGTTGTTCACTCATCAAGGGCAATTGGTTATCGATCCCTTTGTTGGTAGCGGAACATCACTTATTGCCGCAAATGATCTCAACCGGAATGCTGTAGGATTTGATCTTCAAAAGAAATACGTTGAGTTGTGTGTTAATCGGCTTCAGCAGAATCCTAATTTGTTCAATGCTTGTTCTCAGATAGCTGTTCAGGATGACTCGAGAAATATTGCAAAATATATTAGCCCCAACACCGTAAGCCTGATTTGGACATCCCCACCATATGCGAATCTTTTAAACCGATCGCGAAAAAATAAATCACGACGAAACAGAAATAATGATCAATTGGGTAAGGTTGAGCAGTATTCGCAAGATGTTCGAGATCTGGGCACAATGTCAATTGATTCGTATGCGGTTGCCATGGGGGATATTTTCGAAGGATTACTACCTCTTCTGAAAGAGAAGGCGCATTGTGTTATTAACGTCCCTGATATGTGGTGGGAAAACCAACGCATAACGATTCATGTTTCGTTAATTGAAGAGCTTCGAAAACGCGGCTATGAGTTGCGCAATATTATAATCTGGGATCGAACTAACATTGTTAATAGCATCGGCATCTTTGGCTGGCCAAGCAATTATATAACTATGGGTGTCACTTTTGAGTATCTTCTGGATTTCTGGAAGCCACCCCAAAAAAGAGATTAATGAAGGGGATTTTATGAAATTATTTTCAAAGGATGAGTTGATTAAAGAAATCAAAGCTATTGCATCGAAGGGGTGGCATAAAAGCGTAAAACAAACGCGAGACACTCGAAATGATGGCGCTGTTGGCAACACGCTGGAAGTACTTCTTGGTATTACAGAAAATAACCTGCCAATTCCTAATGCTAGAGAATGGGAGCTTAAAGGGCAAAGGGCGCACTCTGCTTCCTTGATAACATTAAAGCACATTGAGCCGTCGCCAACGGCGGCCCGCATTGTTAGCAATATACTCTTACCAAAGTATGGTTGGCCCCATAAGCAGGCGGGATCTAAGTATCCGAAAACCGAGATGAGTTTCCGATCTACAACTAGCGCTAGCTGTTTTACAAATCGTGGATTCAAAGTGGTTGTGGATCGTGCTGAAAGAAAATTAAAGTTTGTGTTTGATTCAACAAAGGTTGATACATCAGGTATTGAAATCAAAGCATGGTTAGCATCTGTTGAGAAAAGAGCTGGCTTGGGAGCGATTTCACCTGAACCATATTGGGGTTTTGAGGACCTAAAGTACGCAATTGGCGAAAAGATAAAGAATTGTTTTTATGTTATTGCTGAGGCAAAAATTGAGGACGGGCATGAATATTTTTGTTATCAGAATCTTTTTGTTCTATCTGGTTTTTCATTTGAGAAATTCTTGTGCTGTGTAGAGGCAGGAAGTCTGCTGGTCGATTTTGACGCACGAACAGGACATAACCATGGAACAAAATTTCGGCTTAAGCAAGGCGTGTGGTCGGATCTCTATGACGATGTTAAAGAGGTATTTTGATTAGCCAATTAATGAAAGAATGAAATGAGAGAAAAATTGAAATTTCCTAAAGATCACCTTAATAAGATTATTTGCGGGGATTGTTTAGAGGTAATGAAAACAATTCCGAATGAATCAATCGATTTAATCGTAACCAGTCCACCGTATAATCTCAAGAATTCTACAGGAAATGGAATGAAAGATGGTCGCGGAGGTAAGTGGTCCAGAGCCGCATTAATTAATGGATATAGCCATCATGATGACTGTATGCCACATGATAAATATGTAGAATGGCAAATTAAATGTTTGGACGAGATGTATCGATTAATAAAAAATGATGGCGCTGTTTTTTATAATCATAAATGGCGGGTGCAAAATGGATTACTCCAAGATCGTCACGATATTGTTGCAAAATTTCCTGTTCGTCAAATAATTATTTGGAAAAGAAAGGGCGGTATTAATTTTAATGCGGGATATTTTTTGCCGACCTATGAAGTCATATATTTAATAGCGAAACCTGATTTCAAATTAGCGTCAAAAGCGAATGCTTATGGAGACGTTTGGGAGTTTACTCAAGAAATGAAGAATGGCCATCCCGCCCCGTTCCCTGTGTCTTTAATTCAAAGAATTGTTGCGTCGACAAATGCCAATATTGTTCTCGATCCATTCATGGGTTCAGGGACAACAGCTGTTGTTGCTAAGAGTCTTAAGCGCAACTATATAGGCATTGATATATCACCAGAATATTGCCATATGGCAGAAGAACGAATACGCTCAAAATATACTTCAAAGACAGCCGTTGAATGTTTGAAGTGATAAATTATAAAGGTGCCCAATGAAATCAAAGACAAAATCGGCCGAAAATTCAGTTATTGCGACGGAATCTCCAAGCGACCTTAGTTTCTTAAAGGAAGTAAAATTAGCAGACTCAATAAAAAAGCTTGAAGAGCTTATGTCGCAAAATAAAAGGTCGTTTCTTCTTGGGGCCGGTTGTAGTTTGTGCGCTGGACTTCCATTGACTACTCAATTAACGGAAGGAGTAAAGAACGACAGCAAGTTGTCGGATGCAACAAAGAATGTTCTTCAAATCATTGAGGCAAAATTTTCCGGTTCTGTCACGGCGACCATAGAAGATTATATGAGTGAGCTTGTCGATTTGTTATCAATAGCAGAGAGACGTGAAGAAGGCGGGGCGACTAACAAGAAAATAGATATCGATGGTAAAGAGTATGAAGCAAACGAGTTGAGAGAAGTTTTAAAGGACATTAAATCTTCTATCGCAAAATGTATTGATTCGAAGAAATTAAATCTTACTACGCATCGCGAATTTGTTCGTGCAGTTCATCAAATATTGAGGTCAGGGAAGGGCAATGGCGCTAATTTGGTGGATTACTTCATTCTTAACTATGACACTTTGATAGAGGATGTTTTAGCTCTTGAACGTTTATCTTATGCAGATGGTTTTAGCGGCGGAGCGACGGCATGGTGGGATGATTCTGTTTTTAAGCAAGATGGTATTCAAGCCCGTGTTCTTAAAATTCATGGTTCGATCGATTGGATGCAGTTAGAAGGGGATCCTTTACCGCGACGCATCCGCTTAAGTGGGCAGAATTTTTCAGGTGTTGATCCAAAAGATAAAGTCATAATATGGCCCGCGGCAACCAAATATCAGGAGTCGCAGAAGGATCCTTACGCGCAAATATTGGCTGTTATGAGAAATGCTTTAAGGCCCGCAGTTCATTCGGAAACTGTATTAGCTATCTGTGGATATCGTTTTGGGGATTCGCACATTAATGTCGAAATTGATCGTGCTTTACGAGAGTCCGAAGGCAGATTAACTGTGTTAATTTTTACTGAGAACGACTCTCCCATCGGCCAATTAAAATTATGGTTTAATGATGTTGCCGTTAGAGAGCAGGTTAGGATTTATGCGAAACGTGGTTTCTTTCATGGAGAAACCAGTATTACATCAGAAACTGATTTGCCATGGTGGAAATTCGAAGTTCTCGCTCGAATACTGGGAGGCGAACGATGAATGTAAAAGGGCGCAACCCCAATGATCCAATAGAAAACCTCGCAATTGGTAAGATTATCGAGGTTGATGGTTCCCATGTTGTAGCTGAACTTGATCCGGGTATTCAAGAACTATCGAGAATATATGCCGGAGAAACGTATCCAATTGGGCAGTTCGGTTCAATTATTAAAATTCATTTTGGTAGGCGTATCATTTATGGCTACGTTGGACGACTGAGAATGAAAGCCGAATACGATAAAGAAATGGGACGCGTGACTTCTGTGACGGAAGACGCGCGTATTATTGAAGCCGATTTATTTGGCGAAGCTGAGTGGATATTAGATAGTTCAGCGAATCCACCAGCATGGATACTTCAGTTTGAACGAGGGGTTTCGACCTTCCCATTGCCACAGCAGACAATGTATTTGACGCCTTCATCAGAACTTCGGTTTATTTATGGACATGGTAAGGGTGCGATATTAGAAATAGGAGATCATGTCGGGTCGGCTGGAGCACCGTGTTATGCGGATTTAAATGAACTTTTAGGCAAACACACAGCGATTCTTGGTTCGACGGGATCTGGTAAATCTGGCGCCGTTGCGGCGATTCTTCATAGTTTGCGTGAGCATGGCTCGAAAAGAAAATATTTAAAGTGGAAGCCTCAAATAGTTATTCTTGACCCGCATAATGAATATGCCGTAGCTTTTAAAGATAGTAAATCTTTATCCACCGATGCCAATACATTGTCTTTGCCATATTGGCTTTTAAGTTCGCAGGAAACGTTCTCGCTATTTGTCGGCAAGACTGAATTCGTGGCGACCTCACAGACTAATATTATTAAAAGGGCACTATGGGAAGCAAGAAAAGCGGGTGCATTAACGCTGAAGCTGGATGAAAACAAAATTACTATTGATTCCCCCATTCCATATGATTTAGAAGCGCTCATAGCTACTATTAAAGCTGAGAGAGATGTGCTTACTCCGAGTAAGCAAGATTCTCATAATTCCATTTTGGACAAAATTGAAGTCTTAAGAAATGATGCCAGAATGCGATTCTTAATGAATCTTTGGGATAAGAAAACGGATCCATTTCCAAAAATAATGTCACAATTCATTGGAGAGACGTCTTCGATCAGCATTATTGATTTGTCTGGTGTGCCGAACGAGGTTGCCGGGATAGCAAGCGCGGTAATCGCGCGCACGTTATTTAATTTTAAGGTATGGCAAACCGCGCAAGAACGTGAGTTGAATCCGATTCTTTTAATTTGTGAAGAAGCGCATCGCTATGTGCCAAATCGTGGAGAAGCGCAGTACGAGGCGGCTCAAGAAGCGATTCGCCGCGTCGCAAAAGAAGGCAGGAAATACGGGTTGGGCTTAATTTTAGTTTCTCAGCGGCCAAGTGAAGTAGAAGAAACGGTATTGTCGCAATGCAATTCATGGATCGTTCTTCGCATATCTAATGATACCGACAGGGATCACGTTAAGTCTATATTGCCTGATTCCTTGGCTGGTTTAACAAAGGTTTTATCAGGATTAAGAAGGCGAGAGGCAATTTTTGTTGGTCAAGCGGCTATGTTGCCTTCAAGAATTATGATTAGGCATCTTGAAGACGATATGCTTCCCAGATCTCACGATATTGATTTTGATAAAGGATGGCAAGCTGATCCGCTGGATGAAGAGACCATTAAATCAATTGGAAATCGCTGGCGGTTTCAAGATAAGACGGTCTGAGTAAATAATATAGTTATGGATAGAGGCGTCTCAGATAAATTTATGTAACGTTTTGGAGATCCGCTAAGGATTGAAATGTCGAAGAAGTTTTCTGAAAAGTTATAAAGAGCGGAGATAACTATGGCTAAAAAGAGAGTATTTATCAGTTTTGATGTGGATCATGACGAAGGCACCAAAAAAATGCTTGCCCTGCAGGCTAAGCTTCAGGACAGCCCTTTCGACTTCATTGATGCGTCAGTTAAAGAGCCTCTTACCGGGGATTGGAAGGAAAAAGTTAGGCGACGGATGGCCAATATTGATCTTGTGATCGCATTGTGCGGTGAATATACCCATACAGCGAGCGGCGTTTCAGCTGAGGTATCGATAGCTCAAGAAAGAAATGTGCCCTATTTCTTGCTGGCGGCATATTCCGATAAGAATTGTACAAAACCCACATCTGCGAAAACTGAAGACAAGGTTTACAAATGGACTTGGGATAATCTCAAGATATTGATTGGCGGGGCAAGATGAGTGACGAGAAAAATGTCTTTAAAGTAAACGAAAAAGAATATGGCTCTAGCTACCGGGATCACTTGTTGGCGCAGTATCAGCTTTATGTCGAGGGGATGGAGAAAATTAGCGATCGGCGGCAAAATGCGAATAATTACTTCATCACGATTAATACCGTTTTGATATCTTTTATTGGTCTTCTTTTTCAGGTAAAAATCTTTGAGCATATTGCATGGATAAAATCCCTAATCGCGGTTATTGGGATCATCATATGCGCGATTTTCTGGTTTCTTCTGCGGTCATATAAACAGCTCAATACCGGGAAATTTAAGGTCATTCATGAGATAGAGAATAAGTTGCCATTAGCGTTATATGATTTTGAGTGGAAGATGCTTGGTGAGGGTAAGAATCAGGGCGTCTATTTCCCATTTTCCCATATTGAAATGATTATCCCATGGGTTTTTGGAATAGTGTACGTTGTTCTCGGTGTGCTGTTTTGGAGATGCTGACCGTGGGTGGATATTCTAAGCCAGAGAGGTGTGCATGATAAAATTTATCAAGTCATATTTTGCTCCGGAAAATAGAATTGTTAGGCTAGATAAAAAACTCCAAAAAGCCCTATCCCAAAACGTTCCGCATGCAGTAATCGAAATTTTCAGCAAAGGATTTTTATATCTTCTCCGCGTTCGGAGACACGATCTTTTATCCCGGTTTGCAGTTTCCTACCTCAATAAAATTTCCGATACGGCAACCCTAAAAAATACCCTTCAGCCAAAAGAGATTAAAGATGCAATCGCGTTGCTCGATGCAACCAAAGAAGATTCTTCTGCGCTGTGTATCTGCGATTACTTTGGACTCAAGGATGATGCGATAGAGATTTTGGCCAAGAGGGGGCGGGCCAACGATTTAGCCATGAGGATCGCCAAAGAGCAAAATTTAGATAAAGGAATTTTAAGTATCGCGGTAGCGCATTGGGAGAAATACAACGGAGATATTACTAAAAGCCCCACGATGACCGAGACGGTACGCAATATTGGCAGGTTCTCATCAGAATGCCTACCAGAAAACCCTCGAGTGAAGGAAATCGTTGGACAAAAGAAAGAAGCGGCTGTTCTTTATGAAAAGGAAAGCGATTTTGCCAATGCGGCGCGGTGTTATGAAGAAATTGAAATGTACCCACAGGCCTGCGCTTTGTATGCCGGGGTAAAAGATAACGAGGGGGTTTCCAGAACTGCAGAAGCTTTGGGGGACTTAGAAAAAGCGCTTCAATTTGTTGTGAAACCTGATCGCAAGGTCAAGTTGCTGATTCGCCTAGAGAGATTCGTTGAGGCTCATAAATATGCGGCCGGGATGGAGTCGCCGGATGAATATTTCGCAATGATCAGGGAGAAGGCTAGGTTACGCATGGGCGTTAAGATCAAGAGCCATAATTTTATAGAAGCAATGGAGCTGGCAGATGTCGCCGAGTGTGCCCCATCAGAGAAAGACGAGATTCTGTTGCAGGGTCGAAAATATTATGACCAGCAATTAACAACTGCCTCGTCAGAGGATGAAATTAGGAATCTATATAAAGACCGGGTTAAGCTGGAAGAGAAAGCCGGTAAATTTGAAGAGGCGGGCAAAATCGCGGAAGAGGTATTAAAAGATTTGAAGCTTGCTAGTTTGCTTTACGAAAAAGCCAACCTCTTTAACCGAGCAATTCATGCTACTGCGGAATCTATTGAAAAACAAAAAGACGAGCCAAGCGCAAAGATCAGATTAGCTGAACTTCATGAGAAAGGTGGCAATTTATTAAGCGCGGCTCAGCTATATGAGCAGGGTGCATTATTTGATAAAGCGTTTGCCTTGTATGAGAAACTCCAAAATTTTCCTAAGGCAATAGACTGCTATAAAAAAACATCCAACCCCGATAAGCATGTGCTTGCTGGCCTTTATATCAAAGCTGAGGAATTCGAAAAAGCCGTTGAAATCTATTTGCAGTCGGACATTTTTTCTGATCTTGAGAAGGCGATGTCTATTGCCAAGACATACAATTTGACGACTCACCTTAAAGAGATAAATGAAAAAATATCGAAGTATTTGTCGGGGAGCGAATCTGATCTGAAGAAATATTTTACGGATGCCAAGGATCAGATTAAATCTTCCTATTCGCCAGTTCTAGGGGTAGATTTTGGTACGACCAATTCAGTTGGGGCCATTTTCAACAGGCAGTCAAAGGAAGCAGAGATTATTACTGTTCCGGGGGCAGGTAGCAGAGACTATGAGCCGTCATTCTTTGGGGTTGATGAAGATAACCATCCAATATTTGGGGAAAAGGCGAGACTTCGTTCTCTGACAGCGCCCAATTGTGTTGTGGCGCGTATTAAAAGGACGTTGGGAGAAGGCAGAAGTTTCTCGGTTGGGAATAAGAGTTATAAGAGCGAAGAAATCGCCGCGAAAATTATCCAAAAGATTAAGCTCAATGCAGAAGCTTATCTAAAATCTAAGATCGAGATTCGCTTTAGGGAATTATTACAGGCCAATAATCTTCGATTCCCGGAGGAGAAGCTGTCAGAGTTCTTCAATAGACAGGATGACTTTATCCACTTGCAAGACGTCGTTTTGACAGTGCCAGCGTACTTTAATGATAATCAAAAGCGCGCTACACGAGATTCGGCTGAAATCGCTGGTTTGCGTGTCCTTCGTTTGTTGCATGAGCCTACGGCGGCCGCTTTAGCTTATGGATATCACAAATCATATTCTGGGAAACTGGCGGTTGTCGATTTGGGAGGCGGGACTCTTGATATTTCGATCTTGGAAGTCGGTGAGGGCGTTTATGACATACAAAACATTTCAGGTGATATCAAGCTTGGCGGAAGCGATGTTGATGCCGAACTTTTGCAATATGCCATTTCAGATATTAAAAGAAATCAAAACATCACGATAACCGAGCGCGATCATCCTGTCGAAATAAGCCGTTTGAGGGACAGTTGCGAGAATGCAAAGATTAACCTGTCATCTCTTGAATCGTACACGATGGAATTAACGCATTTTTTAAATAAGCCACAGTATACCTTGACGTTGACAAGGAAGGAGTTGGAGAGGATATCGAAGTCGTTCCTTCAGCGTATCAGGGATACCGTTGAAAAGGCGATCAAGGAATACGGGGGCACGGTTGACCATTTTCTTCTTGTTGGCAACGCAACAAAGATGCCAGCTGTTATAGATATTGTAAAGAGCGTTATTCGGGCAAGGCATTTGCCGGATATTAACCCCGGATCTGTTGTCGCTTCAGGGGCGGCTCTGGAAGGAGCTATTTTACTAGGTGATTTGAAGAAGGACCTGCTTTTAGACGTGGTTCCCTATAGTTTGGGGATTTCAATTCTGAAAAAAGATTCCAAGATTGGTGAGGAAGAAATGAGCCGGTTAATCGACCGGAATACCACAATACCGACGAGTAAATCTTCAGAATACACTACAACAAAAGATAATCAGACTGGCGTTAATATCAGGATATATCAAGGAGAGTCGTATGAGCCCGGGAAGAATTATTTTCTGGGTGATTTTCACCTTGAAGGCATAATGCCCGCGCCTGCCGGTACTCCTAAGATTGAAGTTAAATTTGATATTGGAGCAGACTGTATCCTGACCGTTACGGCGATTGATAAAGGCACGAATAAACAGCAGTCAATTAGAATTGAGGGCGCAGTCACTCTATCTCCAAGCGAAAAGGCAGGGTTGAAGAAGTATTTTACTGAAAGCGAAAATATATATCCTTTGGAGAAAAAGATCGAAGCGGTCAAGATTGATATCGATAGGTTATTCGATTCATTTGAGAAATCAGCGCAGGCCGCAGAGCAGGGAATCAAGGATTTTACCGAGTTATTCCATGAAAAGGTGGAGATGAATGCTCGGTTTTATAAGGCTACTGCAGAGCAGACGCGAATTATACAGAGCATGTTTTCGCAGAAAGACCAGCTTTTATACGCTTTGCAAAGATATAAAGACGAAGCAAATTCGACAAGGAAAAATTTACAGCAAGTTCTGTCGAAGCATCTGGATTTTAGCGACAAGGAAGTAATCGCAAAATTACAAGAGCGGCTCAATGCTCTTTCTAAGTTTAAGGAATCCTTGGCCCACACAAACGATTCTCTTGAGAAAGAGGCGTTGCATATCATTATCGAATGGATCCAAATACTGAAAACGATGGATCCTGATATTGAAAAAATGAGCCCGGTAAAAGTAGCCAACTATCATTTTGTGGCTGGCCGGTTTGGAAAGGCGAGGGAAATAATAGAAGCGATGGCTACGGGGCCTGATGGCTTATCCGAAGATGCTTTTCAGCTTCTTTTGCGGTGTATTGTCCGGTTGTGTTTACGTGAGGAATATCGAGAGACTCACAAGAAATTCGGGAATGTATTCAAACTGGTATACCCGGATTTCAACAGGCTGGATTCATTTTTAACGAGCGTAGACAATTCAGTTTACATGATTCAAGTCCAATCCCAGCAGGGATCGTTTGTAGGCAGTGGTTTTAGTATTGCGCCAAATTTAATAGCAACGAACAGGCATGTTGTTGAAGGGGCCACTGCTCAAAATATCAGGGTTGTGGGCAAGACCAAGACTTTCGCCGTTACTGGGGTTGAGGTCGATCCTGTTAATGATTTGGCAATATTGAGGGTTGATGAGTCGCTGACGCCGTTCAGGTTGGGAGAGTTCAATTTTGTTGCTCCCGGGGAGCAGGTATTGGCGCTTGGTTTTCCTTCGCCGTCTTCGAATGTCCATAGCGAGAATATCTATATTTCCAGAGGCATTGTTAACTCTATCCGCAATATTAATGTTTCTCCGGAAAGAGTTATTTTTATTGACGCAAAAATTGGCAGGGGGATGAGCGGGGGGCCCTTAATTAATGATCTGGGGGAGGTTATCGGAATCATTACGCTAATCAGATATGAAGTAGAGCAAAGCGATAAAGGCGCAATTGCTATCGGCGATCAGCCGGTAGCGTTGCCAATACATCTTGTAAGGAATTATTTGATAAAGCACGCCGTTGCTGGTGATAAAAGGTAAGGGATAAGTTTTTGATGAACGATAGAGTTGAATCATATAGCGCAATCGACAAGGCAGTGGTGTTTTGTCTTAAGTCTCATAATGGGCAGTGCCGTAAGGGCACGGATATTCCATACGCTATTCATCCATTAAATGTCGGGATGATATTGACAAAGTTTAATTGTCCGGAGGAGCTGATCATCGCTGGATTATTGCATGATTGCATCGAAGATACTGCGGTTTCATTCGAGGATATAAAGCGTGAATTTAACGAGCGTATAGCAAATTTGGTTCGAGATTGCTCGGAGAAGGACAAGTCAGATACTTGGACGAATCGCAAGCGGCATACAATAGAGCATCTTAAAACGGCTTCCGATGATGCTTGCATTGTATCGTGTGCGGATAAACAGCATAATTTGATCAGTCTGATTAACGACTACAAAGCAAATGGCGAGAGCCTGTGGCGGCGATTTAATGCGAGCAAAGAAGATCAGGTTTGGTATTACACATCTTTGGGAGAAGTTTTTACAGGGAGAAAAAATCAGCATCCTCTTTTCGATGATTTTAAGGTTTCCGTTAAAACATTTCAAACTTTACTAAAGGACTGATATGAGAGGGCATTATTTTTTTGTTATAGCTCTTATGTTTTGCGTTTGCGGTTGTAGCGGAAATTATATGCAGGATTTAAAGCAGGCCGATCAGGCGTATGAGGCCGGGGATCGCGACGCGGCAAAGAACCTGTACTTGAAAGCCGCTAAAAAGGGAAGTCCTGAGGCGCATTTTGCTATTGCCTATAAATATAACGTGACGCCGGAAGAAAGTATTTACCATTTTTCGGAAGCGGCGAAACGAGGGCATGACGAAGCGCTGGATTACGCGCTGGACGCTCTGTTGTTTAGGGCGAATAGCTTGGAGAGGGCTAATCCGCAAGAAGCGCTTGAAGTATATAAGCAGGCGAAGAAGGCCAATCCAAAGATTAAATTGTATGATGAAGAGGTCAAGCTGAAGACCATTCAAATGAGCGTTGAACCGGGCCCATTTGATTGGAAGGCTTTTTGTAAGAAGTACAACGTGTTGCCTCATAATGATGAGGTCATGTATCACGTTTGGCTTATAGCGGAAGAAGCTTCAAAGGGCGGTCGTTTTGGCAAGCCGGATCCGAAGTTGATCCTACAATTGGTTTCTCGCGGAGGATGGGCCCCGGCAGAGTTAGAGTATGCGGTTGAGGATGTTTATAAGAATTGGAAGAGCGGCACTGCTAAGGAGTTCAATATCTGTGACTTTATCACAAGCGGTGGAGGTATGGCGTTCTGTGCTTCTAGGGCAGACGATAAGGATGAAAAAGACCGAATTAAAAGAGTATCGGATATTCGTCAGAAGCTAAATGCGAACAGCAGTAAATTACTTGATGTGGCATATGCTTCCGCTGTTAAATTTATTGATTCCAAGGCATCCAATGAAGAGGGGCACGGTGGTTCTGGTCGGGGCGCTTGGGTTATCGGATCGCAAATGGAGCAGAAGAATGCGTATTTGGATTTGATCGAAAAGGTGCGGTCAGGGTATAAGCCCTCGCCCAAGAGTTCGTTTGTTGAGGCAGACCGCAAGCTCAATGAAACCTACAAAAAGGTCATGGCCAATCTCAAAAAGAAGGCTGATGATTATAATGTGCCCCGGGTTGACGATGTTCGCGCCGTCCAGCGCCTGTGGATTCCTTATAGAGATGCGACGGTTAAACTCTTCATGGCGCTCAATCCGGCAGTAGGTGAGGATGTATGGAAGAGCTGGGTAACTGAGGTTAGGGAAAAGCAATTAAAAGATATATTGGCATTGTAAAATTATGAATATGAAGATTTGTTCGTTGTTGATTGCATTATTTCTATTTCCGGCAGGTTTAAATGCCCAAGAAATTGACAAGGCTATTTGGAAAGACTATAGCCCCGCATTTGTTGTTTATAACCGATCCACAGAAAAGACTACTAGTGTCGATCCAGTTCGGGATGCCCAGCGGCTCATACCTTGTTCGACATTTAAGATATACAACACCCTCATTGGGCTTGAGCTTGGGCTTATAAAAGGGCCCGATGATCCATGGTATAAATGGGATGGCGTTAAGCGTGACTTTGATGGGTGGAACAAAGATTTATCACTTAGGGATGCATTTCGTGTATCGGCAGTGCCAGCGTATCAAATTTTGGCTCGGCAGGTTGGGGATGCCAGAATGAAGGAGTATATTGAAAAGATCGGTTATGGCTCACAGGATATTTCGGCCGGGGTAGATATATTTTGGCTTCCGCGACCGGAAACGACATCGATAAAAATCAGCGCGGAGGAGCAGGTTGATCTTTTGAACAAGCTTTTAGATGGGAAGCTTCCGTTTTCTGAAAAGAATATTGCGATATTACGCGACATCATGATGGTAGAGAAGACCGAAAAAGGGACGCTTTACGGCAAAACCGGTTCCGGCATGGGGTCTGATGGGAAGTGGAATTTGGGCTGGTTTGTTGGTTTCCTTGAGCATGGCGGTTCGACATATGTGTTCGCTTGTAATATTACTGGAGGTGAAAATCCCTCAGGTATCGCGGCAAAGCAAATCGTTATAGACTATTTTAAAGCGCAAGGTCTTCTCTAGTGCGGACTCGTTCAATATGGGCTTCGCGCTGTTCTGGGGTGTTAAGGGCGGCGATGCGGAGCAGGGTCTTGCCGGAGAATCGTTTAAGCAGGGATTGATCTTCGGTCGTTTTCATGATAGAAATAAAGTCGTCCGGGAGGTTCTCAACGATAGTCATCAGCTGGGATACCCGGGCCCGGGTGATGCCGAAGCGGTTGCCCGCGGCGGTTTGCGTTCTTTGAGGATTTTCGATCAGATATTCCTGCACTTGGACGGCCATGGCCACGATATTCTTGTAAACCGGCCTTGGCGCTTGTGGGAGAGGCGGCAAAGGATCGTATAAACTGATGGCCGTGCCGCGACCGCGGCGCCGGTACATCTTCACAAGTATACGTATTTCCTTGCACTTAGAGGGCTTTGCCCAATTACGCCTCGAGTCCAACGTGGGGAGCCAAATAAATCTCTCAAAATCCAGAATGAGAGATAAAGATTACCCTGATTAATAGCACTAGTCAGGGTAATCTTTATGTGTCGATGTGTCAAAAGGTTAGGGCTTTATTTTTTCTGTTGTTCTGCTGTTGTAGGATCCTAATTTTAATCCTGCCTAAGGTTCGCTAAAAGAAGCCGAATAAATCTCGCTAGTCTATCTCCCTATCTCTGAAGTGCCACTTAGTAAAGGCTTCGTAGTAAATGGTATTTAGCGCAGATTTAGCGGATAATTCGCTTGGATTATTGGCATTTACTAGGAAATCGTTGGAACGAAAGGAGAGATAAAGCTTATTTCTTGGAGAGAGCTTCTTTGATGTTCTGCCAGATTTGGGTTTGTTTCTTCCAGTCGGCCTCGGCAGCAAGAGAGCGGATTTTATATTCTGGAATAAGCGAGATAATTTGTTTATCTCCATTGAGTATCTCGCTTTGGATGGTAGGCGCAATAAGCAGCATAGTCATGAGGTGATCAAGGCGGGCCTGCTCAAAATTAAGCCATGCAGATGTCTGCTTAAGGCTCTTTACCTTGCCTTCGTCAAACAGCTTTTGTAATTGGTGCGCTAAGATTAGGTTCCTGCGTATCTTTGGCTCATTTTCGATCTCTTCTTCCTTGTGCCACTTGTTTAAAGGCCGCACCTGTTTTAAATCAATTTCAAATTCAAGTCGAACATCGCTGCCGTTAAGTAATATGCCAAGTTTTTTGCTGTTTGAATCATAGTCAACTTCTTTGATAAGGGCTTTAAGTATGCGCCGTTTCTCTTGCGGATACAACGTATCCCAAACAGGAGACAAGAGCGCTTCGATTTCCTGCTTATTTTGTTCTTCTTTATTCTTTCGGTTTTCAGCAAACAACATTTTTAAACAATCAACGACAGTATCTTCAATCGCCTGTGCATTTACTGATTTTGTAGGGCAGGAGTTATATCCGCGTTTCTGTGCATTCGTGCAAACATAATAGCGGTATTTGTGCGTTTTATGTTTTAAGGTATAGGTATGGAACATAGAATGCCCGCAGGTCTTGCAGTGCAGAATATGGGTTAATAACCCAGAGCACTCTATATTCTTTACAGCTTTGCGTTCTATGCGGTTATCCTTAAGCACCTTTTGGGCTTTTTTGAAGGTTTCCTCGTCGATCATTGCTTCCTGCTGACCGTCATAGACCTGGCCTGCATAGAAAACCTTTCCTATATAAACTACATTCTTGATTGCCTGTTGTATTTGAGTAACCCCAAATTTTAAACCTCCATATGGTTTTCCATCCTTTTGCTTACCTGCCCGGCTTCTATAGCCTTTTTCATTTAATATGTTGGCAACCTTAAGAAGGGAGTTGCCTTTTAGGTACAATTCAAACATCTCCTGAACGATTTTTGCTTCGTCTTTATTAATTACCAGCTTTTTTCCTTCTTTATCTCTGCTATAGCCAAAAGGAGGCCTGCCTCCCAGCCACTGGCCTCGCTTGCGCGCAGCGCCCATTTTGTCGTGGGTTCGTTCACTAATCAACTCTCTTTCAAACTCGGCAAAGGAAGACAAGATATGCAGCATAAGTTTGCCTGTTGAAGTGCTTGTGTCAATGGGCTGGGTAATTGAGGCAAAGGCAACTCCGTGTTCATCAAAAAACTTAAGAAGCTGAACAAAATCCACAAGCGATCTGCTAAGCCTGTCTAATTTATAGACAACTACCATATTAACTCTGCTTTCTTTGATATCATTGATTAACTTCTGCAGAGAAGGGCGGTTGGTGTTTGAGCCAGTGAATCCATTATCATCATATCTTTCGGTCAATGGCACCCAGCCTTCATGCTTATGGCTTGCAATGAAATTCAGGATGGATTCATGCTGGTTTTCAATAGACCCGAAGGTCTCATCCGCGCGTTCTTCTACTGATTTACGGCAGTATGCTGCGCAGTAGATTCGTTTTTTGGCTTCTTTTGTATCTGCCATTGACTCACTCCTTATAGATTAAAGAACAAGTAGCCGTTCCAGTGCGCTCCGGTTACTTCCTTGGCAATAGCCGTAAGGGTCTTATAAACCTTACTACTGTATTCAAAGCCTGATTCAAGTATTTTAATCTGAAGTTTAATACCTTTGTATTCCTTAGTAATAACTGTGCCTGGAATCGGCAGCCTTTTGTCTCGCCTAAGGTTTGTTTTTTTAGGTTGATCTTGAGAAGTGTCTTCTGGGCGCATAGCTTTGTTATTAACTGGGTCGTATTTTTGAATAAGCCCCTGAATTTTGCCTTGGGCTTCCGTAGAAAGCCCGCCGTATTCAATCTCCTGCAACTTATAAGCGATCTTCTTCCAAAGATAGGTTTTATTATTTGAAGGGACGGGTTTGCTTTCAAAAAGCTCCAAGTATTTCTTTTTTAATTCTTCAAGAGATGCATCCTTTAAGTTCATTATCTTGGTTAAGAGATTTTCCTGCATAAATTCCTTTCCAAATAAGGCTCCTTAATGAGCCGTTGGTTTGTTGGTTGCTTCTCGTAATTTATTAAAGGAGCGGTTTATCTTTTCTCCTCACCTTACATATAGCCATACAATTCGAGAGATATCAAGGCGAAGTGAGAGGATTTTTAGAGAAAGCTAGACTTGCGATTTCCACTAAAAGTGGTAAAATGAAGCAAGGGTAAATTATGAAAGAGCTTGACACGAATGAATTCTTAGAGTATAAAGAAACTATACAATTTGGAGTGGTATCGTTTGAAGGGGGAACTGCCACGTTAAAATAATCAAAACCTTCGCTCATAAGGCGAGGGTTTTTTGTTTATAGTAAGAGAATAAAAATGAATGCTCAAAATAGCCTAGAATTATTAAGAGAAGAGAAAGATGGGGTTGCTGCCAGAAATCAACCTTTGGGGCATATGCCAAACGAAGTGATAATCTCAAAAGCAAATAATGCCATATTGACGGATTATGCTGAAGAATTGGCTGAAGTCTACGCCCAAAAAAGCGATTTAAAGGAGAAGAAATCAAAAGGACAATTTTTTACCCAAAAGGCAATTGGTTTGTTTATGGCTGGCATGTTCGATATTAATAAATCATCTTTTAATATTCTTGACCCCGGTGCTGGCATCGGCATGCTTAGCGCTGCCTTCTGTGAACGCCTGCTGAATTTACGAAAGGCCTATAACATATCCCTCGATGCATATGAAACTGATTCAAAATTAATTCCCTATCTTGAGAAAACGCTTAGAAAATGCAAGGCTACTTTGGAAGAAAAGGGGCATGTGTTTAAGTATAAAATCATTGAAAAAGACTTCATCCTAAATAATCCGAACTATCTCAACAAAAAAACCCTTTTTGGAACAGAAATCCAGCCGATTTATTATGATTGCATTATTTCAAATCCACCTTACTACAAATTAAACAAAAATTCTCCGCAGACTCAGATTCTGAGTGAATTCGTTTCTGGCCAGCCCAATATTTATTCTTTCTTTATGGCATTGGCTTTGGAAATGCTCAAAGATGATGGCCAGATGGTCTTTATCACGCCAAGAAGCTTTTGTTCGGGATTGTATTTCAAGAGATTCCGCAAATGGTTGCTTGATCACGGAAACATTAACAATATCCACGTTTTTGAATCAAGAAAAGATGTTTTCACAAAAGAAAATGTATTGCAAGAGAATGTTATTATGCGGATAACACCTAAGAAAGAAGGGAAAGAGCAAAAACATGCAACCATAACAAAAAGCAAGAATAGCCTGTTTCATGACCTCAGTGAACTCAAGATTGATTATCAGGATATATTCCATAGGAAAAATGGAGATGTCTTTATTAAGGTGCCTTCATCAAAAGTTGATATTAAAGTCCAGCGCATTATCAATTCATGGAAATACACGCTAAAAGATCTTTGTCTGAAAGTTTCAACAGGGCCTGTTGTATCATTTCGCGCAACCAAATTTTTATCTCCTGAATTCAAAGACGACAAATCCATGGTGCCTCTTTTGTGGATGCATAATATCAAAGGAATGGATGCCATTTGGCCTGTTCTCAACCTTAAAAAAGAACCAGCCATTAAAGCCAATGAAGAAAGCAAGGTATTATTGGTTCCTACAAACAACTATGTATTAGTAAAAAGATTTAGCTCTAAAGAACAGAAAAAAAGAGTGCATGCAGGGGTCTTGCTGAAATCAAAGATGAAATTTGATCGAATAGGCATTGAGAATCATCTAAATTATATTTACAAATATGGCAGTTTGCTTTCAATAGAAGATGCTTATGGTATCTCCGGAGTATTAAACAGTTCCATCATTGATATTTTCTTCAGAATGTTGAATGGTAGCACTCAGGTGAATGCCGTAGATATTGAGAATCTCCCCCTTCCATCACTCGAAGATATTCAGGCAATCGGTAAAGCTATTATAAAATCAAAACCAACAATAGGGCAGGAATTAGATAAACTCGTTATAGATATTCTAAAAATAGGCCCGCAAATTTTGCAGGATTTAAAGGAGGTTTATAAACAAGATGGGGAAAATTAAAGAAGGTTTGGATATTCTGATAAAAGTCGGGGTGCCACGTGAACAGCAAAATGAACGTTCATCTCTAACGCTTCTAGCTATTTTAGACTTAAAGAAAAGCTCTCTTTGGGCTGGAGCAAAGAAGAGAATTATCCGCATTCACGATATTCTTGTTTTTATCCAGAAGAATTATAATAAAAAGTATGCTGAAAATACCAGGGAAACTATTAGAAGACAGACGCTGCATCAATTTGAACAGGCCGGTATAGTTGAAAGAAATTCTGATAATCCCTTAAGGCCTACAAATAGCCCTAATACCGTATATAACATAACAGATGAAGCATTAGCATTGGTTAAGGCTTATGATACTCATGGATGGGATAAAACGCATCATGAATTTGTGACAAAGAAGGGAAGATTGATCGAAAGGTACGAAAAAAGGAAGGATAAAAATCTCATACTGCTAAAAACTTCGGCAGGAGGCATTATTAAGTTCTCACCCGGTAAACACAATCAATTACAGACAAGAATAATCAAGGAATTGGTTCCGAGATTTTGTTCTAAGGCAAAGTTGGTGTATGTAGGCGATGCAGCAAATAAATTATTGTTTGAAGATAAGAAATTAGTGAAAAAATTGAATATTCCTATAACACAACACGATAAATTACCCGATGTAGTTCTTTACGATGGAGAGAAGAATCATCTTCTCTTAATAGAAGCGGTTACTTCTCATGGCCCGGTATCACCGAAGCGCCAAGTTGAATTAGAAAAGACATTAAAAGAATGCAAAGCTCAAAAGATATACATTAGTGCTTTTCCTGATTTTCATGAATTCAAAAGACATACGGACAATATCGCGTGGGAAACAGAAGTATGGATTGCAAGCAACCCTGATCATATGATTCATTTTAACGGGCCCAAGTTTTTCTCTGCGTATTAATAAAGAATGGATAAGTATCCCGAAATTACATTTGCAATTGAAAATAAGTTTAAGAAACTAAATAGAGATAAGCTTACACCTTGGGTTTTCTTAAATGCAGGGAATAAGGTATCAATTGTGGATTTTTACGGACATGCAATACAATATCAAGGAGTAAGATTTGAAGGTTCTCCGCGCGAGGTTTTCTGGGGTGGCTTTGTAGAACCTTTTTTAGAAGATATCTTTGTATGGGCTTTTGAGCTTGCTTTAGATCGCGCAAGAAAACGAAACTCGGATAGTCGAGAGCTGATATTATATACTCGTGAATGTCTGACGAATGGGGTAAATTTGATTTATAAGGGAATGCAGAAAATTGACCGTAATTTAAGAGGAAATGGTTTTCCTGATAAGATAACGCCTAGGAATATCTCGCGAGAGATCAATAAGATGCAGATTAAGCTTGATGAATATCGAGATTCAACGCTTGTAGCATCAAAGATTAAGAATGAACAAACTGCTTCTGGTAAATTTACTGATGTTGTGGAGCTTAAGCCAGGAATTTTTGGGTTTTCGTTCGATCTGAAGAAGCTTTGGAAATGGTGCATGTTGAAACTTGGCTATTCAAAAGCAGCTTGAAAACTATGGGTGCTTTAGGTTTTAAAAAAAGATGAGACAGCGATGAATACAAATGTCCTTAGTTTATTATCTAGTTTTCCAAAAAAGAATTCGTATAGTAACTATTGGTTGGAAATAAACACATTACGTATTCATGGAGTATAAAATCAAATGGACATAACAATGCAAGATGTGGTGGAACAGAAGCTATCCGCCCTTACTACTGAGTACGAGAAGGATGGAATATACAGGATTCTCTCTCTGGACGGCGGTGGAGCCAAGGGTTTTTACACCCTTGGCGTACTCAAAGAACTAGAAGGTATGCTGAATTGCCCTCTCTATAAACGGTTTGATCTTGTTTTCGGAACGAGTACGGGTGCGATTATCGCAGCGTTGATTTCGCTCGGCTATGAAGTTGAAAAGATCCACACGCTCTACAAGAAATATGTTCCTAAAGTGATGAAACCATTGACACGAAAAGGTAAGACCAAAGCCCTCGCCGAGCTTGCCGAGCTGGTGTTTCGCAACGCAACATTTGAAGATGTTAAGACTGGGGTTGGCATCGTAACTACGAAATGGGTTATTGAACGGCCTATGATTTTTAAGGGTGATGTTGCGCAGGCCCACGGACGAAAGGGTACATTCCAGCCAGGTTTCGGTGTTCGCATCGCAGATGCGGTGCAGGCATCCTGCTCAGCATATCCATTCTTTGATCGTAAAATTGTCACCACTGCTTCTGGAGACAGGATGGAGCTGGTCGATGGCGGTTACTGCGCAAACAACCCAACGTTGTATGCGATTGCGGATGCTGTCAGTGCTATGAAGAAGGCACACGGCGATCTACGAGTGGTAAGTGTCGGAGTCGGAGTTTATCCTGAGCCGAAACGGTTGTTGATGCGGTTAGCGAAGAAATATCTTCTAAGCGTGCGCCTTCTGCAGAAAACACTGGAGATCAACACACAATCGATGGAGCAACTGCGAACAATCCTTTTCAAGGATATCAAGACGGTCAGAATCAACGATACATTTGAGAGACCGGAGATGGCAACAGATCTAATGGAGCATAACCTCGATAAGCTTAACATGCTGCGGCAGCGTGGTAGCGAGTCGTTTGCGATTAGAGAGTCCGATCTCAGAAAGCTTTTGATAGGTGCCTCAGAGGTCGAGCAATGAGTATTCCTGAATCGCAACTAGAATCCTGGTCTCATCAAGGCTCGATTGCACAATCAAGCGCTACATACAGTACAATCAAGAATACTCTTGAGGTATCGGATACTCCTTATGCAGACAAACAATATAAAGTGTTCCTTCAAGGGTCTTACGGGAACGATACCAATATCTATTCCGAAAGCGATGTGGATATAGTAATTCAACTAAATGACTGTTTTCAACACGATCTCAGCGATTTGACTGATGACCAGAAAGTGACATTTCACGCCGCTTATCCGGAGAATGCCATCTACACACACGTTGATTTTAAAAGGGACGTATTGAGTGTTCTTAAAGACGCATACGGCGAAGATGTTAATTCAGGCGACAAGGCGATTAAGATTGTGGAGAACGCCAACCGGCGAAATGCAGATGTAATTGCTGCCGTCCAGTTTCGGCGATATCACAAGTTCAATGGTATTTATGATCAGAGTTATGACGAAGGTATATGTTTTTACGGCTCCGCTGGCCAACGAATTGCTAACTATCCGAAGAAACACTCGGAGAATCTTACGAGAAAACATAAGGAGACTTCGCAATGGTTTAAACCAATGGCGAGAGTGCTTAAGAATTTGCGCTGTAAGTTGATTGATGATAAAATAATCGCCAGTGACGTCGCGCCATCGTACTTCCTTGAGGGTTTACTTTATAACGTCCCAGCGGACAAGTTCGGCACTAGCTACGCAGATACTTTTGTCAATTGTATCAATTGGATTCAGAACGCGGACAAGACCAAGTTTGTGTGCGCTAACGAGCAGTACTATCTTCTGCGAGAGAGTTCCCCTGTCACATGGCAGACAACAAAGTGTGATGAATATCTGTCGGCTGTTATTAAGCTGTGGAATAACTGGACGTAGACCGGTTACGTTCTTATGACCGATTGTATCGTCTTGTAGGAAGAATAGAAGAGAAAAAATATGATTCAGGACAAACGAAAAATAATTTTTATTAGTTCTAAGCAAGACGAGTTGGAGCAAGAGCGAAGTTGTTGTAAGAATTTAATTGAGAAAGATGATTTATTATCGAAAATGTTTATCGCAAAGTCATTTGAACATGATTTGTCGGGGCGTAAAGAAAGCGTTTTTGAGATTACGAAAGAATGGGTGTTAAAAAGCAACGTTTATTTTGGGATCTTTGATAGGGAATATTCAGGACCAACCGTTGAAGAGTATAAAATTGCTTGTAATGATAAAGTAGTAAAAAAAGAGATGATAATCTTTGTTCGAAAGAGAATGAAACATGAACGAGAGGGTGCGTTAAATGAATTTCTCTCTTCTGCTATGAATCCTTTAGGTGGTCATGCATGCCTAATGTATGTTAGTACTGAAGATTTGCTGGTGAAGGCTAAGGAAGCTCTGTTGCGGTATCAAGGCAGGTGTATAGAGGGATTCGTTATTTCGGAAGAAGCCTTAGGAAAGAACTTAGATGGAGCAAGGCATACAAATTTCCCAGAGAAATTAAGGAGAGCACTCTTACAACCCTTGGGGAGATTTATGATCCCTAAGGGCAGGAAGGGCGTCTATGAGTTTTTTCGCTATGACGAAAACGGGGTTAAAATAGATGTTACTTGGGACAGTCTTCAATATGAACCGAAGGTCTCCAAAGAGATAAAGAATTTCTATAAGGAAAGATATAAAAAACCCTTTGATGGTGTTTGAAGAAATAAAGATATTTAAGCCTTTGCGGTAGAGACATAGAGATAGAAGCGGTTAATTGTCTTTTGTTTTTAAGCACTAAGAGTGAAAGGAGAGATTTATGGTAAATCATGCGCATATCGCAGAATATTTTCCACAAGCGTACAAAGGGTATGTTAAAGTTAATCAACAGAAGCGCTCAATCATTGAAATAGCAACTGGTAGAGAAATGCCACCTATCTTGCAGCGATTCGGTGATTGGGTTCTTACCACTGAGGGTATTGATAATTTGGCGATTTCATATCCAATTGAAAAAGAACGTTTTGATGAAAAGCTCGGAGGACGTGAGAGCTGGATTGAGCATATGAAGGAAAAAGAGTGGTGTAACATGAGCGACTTCAGTAATGTGTTGATGACTGGTAAAAAGTTTGTGAAATACGGTATTATTTAGGATTGATAAAGTAATTGCATTCCTTGCTGAGGCATCATACGAAGCATATAAAAAAGACTGCCAGAAGGCAGATAAGTCCGTTTAAATAAAAACTTCTTAAAACCTGCGATAATTTAGTTAGTTTCAAACCCGCCTTGATATCTCCCAAATAATATGGCTATATATGACCTAAGGAAAGAGAAACTTTAGAAATCCAGCAGTTTTGAAGGCGTGGTTTTTAAAGTCTTGGCAAGACGCTCAATGGTCTCAAGCTTTATATTGGGTGGATTCTTGCCTTCGATTCTCTGGATGTATTTGTAGTCTATACCAGAGGTTTCTGAAAGCTTCTCTTGGGTAAGACCAATTTTCCTGCGTGATTCTTTTATCCGTTGGGCTAATTTGAGCCTTATTTTAGTATCCATAACACCGTATTATCGCACTGTGTTTGATTATTGACACCTAACTGTCGTAAGGTGTATAATTGCATAAAGAGAGAGGATAAGAATGAATAAGCCGATTATTGTATTAATAGTCACGATTTCTTTATTGTGTGGGTGTTTTTTAACAAAAGGTCTTGCCCAATCAGCGCGGATTGTTAATAAAGATACCTATGGAGCTTACACTGCAGAAGGAATGAAAAAATTTATCAGTGTAATTCTTGATAAAGATGCGGAAGCGTTATCTGTGTTGGTCTTTTCCGGGCAGATATTTTCTGTTAAGAAAGGGGCTAGGGTTTTTATTGAGGATACATCGTTTTGGGATGGATTAATTAAAGTAAGACCGCAGGGGCAGACAAAGAGCATCTGGATAATTATGGAGGATTCGGATGCCGAAAATGATTATAATAGCGAAACAAGTTCCCAGTCTGAGTCCAAGAAAATAACAGATTCTACGAGTAATCTCTCTTACAAAATCGAAGGCATCTTTTATGATAAAACTAAACCAGTTGTGCTAGTAGACGGAGCTACTCATTTTATCGGGGATTCTATAGCTGAAGCTAAAATAGTAGGTATCTCCCAAGGTTCAATAATAGTAGAGCAAGAAGGAAAATGCAAGTCTCTTAAGATTGGAGATAGTTTCTAAAACATTGTATAAACCACTAGTTTTAACCTTTCGCTTCTATTCCTGCCGAATTACATATTTTTAATAAATCACCGAAAATTAATACCTTAAGCACGGCAGTTTTTCTGATCTTTCTGCCTTGCTATATGGCTTATTTTATGGCATATAGTAAGTAATGAAGAAAATCGTAGACTCAATAATCTTGGATTTAGCAGGCAAAACAAAAGAGGAAGTACTCTTGAATATCGCAAAGTTTGCCAAGCAGAAAAAGCTAATTAAAGATGAGCAGCTTATCTATAGGGAATTTTTGAAGAGAGAGCAGTTAGGTACAACTGCTATTGGCCAAGGGATTGCTTTGCCTGAGGCCTGCTGGATAGATATGAGCAAGCCCTATGCTTTTATTCTTTGTCGCACAAAGGAGCTAGTGGATTTTAATTCCCTAGATGGTAAGCCGGTACGGATTATTTTAGTTTCCTTGGGCAGGGATAAAGCTGATCTAGTAAGATTAAAGCCAATGGCTAAATTAGCAGGATTGCTTAAAAACAGTGAGTTCCGGAATAGTTTTTTAAATGTTAAAAACACAGAAGATGTTTATTCGTTATTAAATGCATGAAATTACCTAAATCATAATCTTGAATATGGGTAATCAAGTACCTATATACAAAAAGTTTTTCTACCGCGCCGTATTTCTGCCCGTCCTTACTGGAGTCACCTTTTATAAGTCATGAAGATATTGCAATAATCCATGATGGCTGTATAATAAAAAAAGAGAAATTAAGTTGCTGAGATGGCTAGCCGTCTCTAAAGGCAATAGATTATACTTGTAAGCGAGGATAGTTCTATATGTTAATTGAAAATATTTTATTATGGATTGCAGTATTAATGTTTGTGAGTGTTGTTTCAAGCAAGCTTTCGGATAGGTTTGCTATTCCTGTTTTATTGCTATTTTTGACAATCGGGATGCTTGCCGGTTCAGAGGGGATAGGCAAGCTTTATTTTGACAATGCGCAATTGGCAAAGTCTATCGGGATTGTTGCCCTTATTTTTATTATTTTTTCCGGAGGCCTTGATACTAATTGGAAAGATACCAAAGCGGTAGTTTGGCCGGGAGTTGTTCTATCCACAATAGGAGTTTTGCTGACCGCGATTATTACAGGTTTTTTTGCTATTTATATTCTAAAATTTTCCTTACTTGAAGGGCTGCTTTTGGGTTCTATAGTTTCTTCAACTGATGCTGCCGCGGTATTTAGCATTTTAAGGTCTAAACGAATAAGTTTAAAACCACCCCTTAAGCCGTTGCTTGAATTTGAATCCGGTAGCAATGATCCAATGGCAGTTTTTTTGACTGTCAGTTTTATTAGTATTTTGACTTTGAAAAACATGAGTATCGCTTCCTTGATCCCCAGATTTTTTCTGGATATGGGTATGGGGGCTTTAATCGGTTATCTCATGGCGAGGTTTATTGTATTGTTTATTAACCGCCTGAAATTATACTACGAAGGGTTATATCCCGTCATCATGATTTCGTTGGTTCTTTTGACTTATGTAATTGCCGTTTTTCTTAAAGGCAATGGAATACTTGCGGTGTATCTTACAGGATTAATGCTGGGTCAGGCAGAGTTTCCGAATAAAAGAATGATCGTGAGATTTCATGATGGTTTGGCTTGGCTTATGCAAATCGCCATGTTTGTGACATTGGGTTTGCTTGTTTTTCCTTCACATATACTTCCGCTAGCGGGGGCAGGATTATTGCTTACACTTCTTCTTATGGTAATTGCTCGTCCGGTTAGCGTATTCTTATGTTTATTGCCGTTTAAAATAAGTACGCGAAAAAAAGCCATGGTCGCTTGGGTTGGTCTTAGAGGATCAGTTCCGATTATCTTGGCGACATTTCCTTTCATGGCAGGTATCCCACAGGCAGATACTATTTTTAATATCGTCTTCTTTATCGTTATCGCCTCGGTTCTTATTCAGGGGACATCTATACCGATTATCTCCAAAATGTTAAAGCTGGACGCTCCCTGGGTCAATAGGAAGAGTTATCCTATTGAATTTGAAAAGACAGAAGGGATGGGCGCAGAATTAACGGATATAATAGTTCCTTATAATTCGGGTTCTGCGGGTAAGATGCTCCGCGATTTGAACGTTCCTGATAAATGTCTTATTATGCTTATTTCCAGAAACGATAAATTCATTATACCATCCGGGCCCACGATTATAGAAGGTGGAGATGTTCTGTTGGTGCTTGCAAATACTGAAGATCTTTTGGCCTTTCAACAGGCACTGGCATAACTTTTAGAGAATGATATTACTGTATCTATGTAATAGATATAATTTAGGAGGCAGGAATTGCGAATCCTATTAGTCGAAGATGAAATAAAAATGGCCAGTTTTATTGTGCGCGGCCTAAAAGAAGAGGATTACGTGGTTGACGTGGCCAATGACGGCGAAAAGGCCTTATTCCAGGCCGAAATCAATCCGTATGACCTCATCATTCTTGATATTATGCTGCCGCTTAAAGACGGTATTACTGTATGCCGGGAGCTTAGAAGCAGGAAAATAAATATACCTATTTTGATGCTAACCTCTAAAGACAGGGTAAGAGATAAGGTTTTAGGTTTAAATTCCGGAGCTGATGATTATCTGGCCAAGCCCTTTGCTTTTGAGGAACTGTTAGCCAGGATCAGCGCGTTATTACGGCGGGACAAAACAGATAAAACTGGTATTATTAAAATCGCCGACTTAGAGATGGATCAGCTTAAGCATAAAGTTACAAGAGCGGGAAAGGATATCCAGCTAACCAGCAAGGAGTTCGCGCTTTTAGAATACCTTATGCTTAATGCCACCCATGTCGTCACCAGGACAATGATTTCTGAGCATGTGTGGCATGAAGATTTCGATAGCTTCACGAATGTCATTGATGTCTATATGAATTTCTTGCGTAATAAGATCGATAAAGGGCACAAAAAGCAGCTTATCCATACCATCCACGGCAAAGGGTATGTTTTAAGGGAATAACTATGCGCGCCAAAACAATCAAATTCAAAATTTGCATATTATACACATCCGTTTTAGGTGTTATGTTGTCTATATATGTCGGTTTGCTGTTTTTTATGCCTGCGGATTTATTACAGAGAAATAAGCTGTTTTGCATATTGATCCCTATCCCTTTGACTTTGTTGTTCGGTTATTATATCGGACATTTGATTATAAAAAGAATCCTTAAACCGATTAAAAAAATGACCGATACAGTCAAAAATATTACTCATGAAGATTTGAGCCTGAGAGTTAAGGCAGAGAATGTGGATGAGGAGTTGGGGCGCTTGATTGAGGCCTTTAACGACATGGTTTCGCGGTTAAGGGAATCATTCGAGTATATTACAGACTCAAGCTCGTATATCGTCCATGAACTTAAAACCCCGATAGCCATTATAAGGGGTGAGTCGGAATTCGCTTTAAAAAAGGAGAGAGATAAAGAAGAATACAAAAGAGTCATCAGCGTAAGTCTGGAAGAAACTAAAAGGATGCTTAAAATTATCGAAGATTTGCTGCTTTTGACCAAAATGAATTATCAGCCCGATGTCTTGAAATTCGAGCAGATTGATTTAACGCAGTTTATCCGCATAATTTATGAACAAGCGAAGATACTGACATCCAAGAAGAATATCACGGTAAATATAAACACTTCCGAAGAAACCGGCATGGTTAATGCGGATGAGTTGCACCTTAGGCGCTTATTTTTAAACTTAATTGATAATGCGATTAAATTTACCCCCGTAAGCGGCAGCATAACGATAAATTTAAGGTATGAAGATCAAAAAGCGGTCGTTTCCATCATTGATACGGGAATCGGAATTGAGGAAGAAAACGTGCCTAAGCTTTTTGATAAGTTTTTCCGTATTGACACAACGATTAAAGATGTCTCTCCTAGCAGCGGATTGGGCTTAAGTATTGCTCAATCAATAGCCGAGTTACATAAGGGCGAAATTTCAGTGACGAGCCGCGTCGGACAAGGAACAAACTTTACCGTATCTCTCCCAATTTCTTAATCAACAAATATCCTTTCGGGTTATTCTTAGCCACTCAATTATTAAAATTTTTAATTTCTTTTTAACGCTTCTTTAACCAGGCATGTGTTATATTTTTCACGGTTGAAGGGAAAAAAAGAAAATGCGGGTGGCTGCGGAGATATGTTAAGTGATGGAAGTTAATTCTGCAGCCGCCCGCTTATTTAAAGGAGTGGGAATGACAAAAATTCTTATTGTTGAAGACGAAGAAAAAGTAAGAAGAATGTATAGCACAATGCTTAAGAATGCAGGGTATACCGTAATTGAGGCTCCCGATGCTATGCAGGCTTCCTGTATGCTCAACAAAGAGCCCGTAGATATTATGCTCCTTGATATCAATATGCCGCAGGTCTACGGCAGTGTTTTTTATGAGGTTATGCAGAATTTCCATAAAAAGGTTAAAGTCATTGTGGCGAGCGTTTATTCCGTTGAAGAGCAGAAGAAAATGATTAAAGGGGCCGAGGATTATTATGATAAAGCGCAAGGCATTGATTTGCTGCTGGAGAAAATCAAGAAAGCGGAGCGGAGCATAAAACAGCAAACAAGCATACTGGTTATTGACGATGAGCCCCGGATTAGAAAGATTTACCGCCACTATTTGCAGGAAAACGGATACCGCATAATTGAAGCCCATGACGGCAATGCCGGCTTAGATATATTAAGGAAAAGCAATGAAATCGCTTTGGTAATTCTTGACCTTGCCATGCCTCAAAAGAGCGGATTTGAGATTCACGAACAGATGAAAAAAGAGTTTCCGGGCATAAAAATATTAATCGCCAGCGTATTCAACCAAAATGACCAGAAATTCCTGCTTCCCAACGCTGATGAGTATTACGACAAATCGGAAGATGCCTCCGGGCTAATCCAGAAGATCGAAAAGCTAATACATACAGATTGTCCTGCGTAAGCAATAAAATCCCCTTAGGTTAAACAAAGGGGCAAGGAGGTTCATTATGTGCCCATATTTTATTTACTCAAAACTGCAGAGTTTATGCGCCTGCTATCCCGGAAGCTTGTATTGCCCCAGCCTTCAAAGAAGGCATGATTTTTGTTTCAGCAAATTCAGGGATTGCCCGTATTTCAAGATAGAAACATTGTCAAACATGGAACCTGTACAGAAAGAAGATTGTCTGCCTGTATCCGACTAAACCCAAGGCAGAATAGCGTATCTTTTTGTATTCCGATATAAAAAACTTAAAAGGAGAGATTTTTGATGCAGTTATATATACCGCAAAATATTTTTGTCCAAATATCCATCCCACTTTTAATTTTTCTTGCCCGCGCAGCCGACGTAAGCATGGCGGCAATGAGGATTATTTTTGTGACTCGCGGCATAAGGGCGCTGGCCGCCATGATAGGTTTTTTTGAAATGTTAATTTGGCTTATAGGCATCACCCAGATAATGCAGAACTTAAACAACCCTATAAATTATATAGCCTTTGCGGCCGGGTTTAGTATGGGGACTTTCGTCGGCATTACAATAGAAAGAAAGATAGCCATAGGCAACATAGCTGTTCAATTCATTACGGGCAAGGATCCGTCAGGTTTATTAACATATTTCCGTGCTAACGGATACGGCGCAACTGCAATTGATGCGCAGGGGACATCCGGACCGGTCAAAATAATTTTTATTATCGTGAGGCGTAAATTATTGGACAAAACATTGGATATAATAAAAAAATTTGATTCAAATGTTTTTTATGCCATAGGAGATGTGCGGGTGTCAGCGCGTCTTGGCCCGGTTATCTAAGAGGGAATGAATAATGTGCCCATTTTTTGTTGCTCTAAGACTGATTGGTTATTGCGGCTGCTATGGAGAAGGTTCATTTCATCCGAATATTAAACGTAAAAAGAAGTATTGCGTCGGCAAATTTAGCGACTGCTTATTCTACCAATGGGAAACTAAGCCGTTTATTATTAAGCCGGCACGAAAGTTATAGCATTATGAGATATGAATATATTTGTTTGGTTAATGCAAAATCATTTGATCGACCTAAGAAAGGACTCAACGATGGCTACAGAAAAAGAACTTAAGAAATTAAACGATGATTTGCTTAAAAGCTGCCGTTTAACGCAGGAGGCTATAAGCAAAACATCCGGCGTTCTCATGTTTTTTGACGCCCAAAAGATACAAGAAATCATTGATAATAATAAAAAGATCGGGGCTTTCTGTATCGGCTTCCAGGAATATTTCTCCGGCGTGGTTAAGCAGCATCAGGCTGAGGATGAAAATTCAAAATTTATATCCTTAGGGATAGCCGTAAATATTGAGCTTAAGCAAATTGCTGATCTGACTGCAGGTATTGCAGCAAGCCTGCTAAGCTTAAACACAGGTATTCCGGATAAGTATAAAATTAATATTTCCCAGTTTGCCAAGATTTTTCAGAATATAGTCTGGGACTCCGTTATATCTTTTTTAAAGAATGATATGTTGTTGGCAAAAAAGACTTTTTTTAGGAGCCTTGAGCTCAAAAAAATATGCAGCCGTATGCAGGAAAGTTTATTAGAGGCCGGTAAAAAAGCTGAATCTGCCGAAAGCAGCGGATCAACTGTATTGTTTATTGTCCAGTGCATAAAGGATATTTCTGCGCACACTGTCAACATTACCAAAACCGTCAGCGGCGAATTAGATTAGGTCATAAGCTAAAACTTAAGGAGGGGGCACAAATGAACGATAAGAAAATTTATATAACACAGCAGGATTTCGAACGTTTAAAGGAAATAATCAAAGATATGATATCCCGGCAAGGGATTGACAGGCGGTCTCTTGATGAGCTAGAGCATAGCTTTAGCTCCCGGGACGAATCAGGATTGATTAAAGAAGTAAGAAGAATAAAGAACTCAAGGAGCGATGCGGAATGGGCGCGGATTGAAGAGCTTGAAGCCGAATTAAACAGGGCAATTATAGTTGATGCCGACAAAATCCCACCTGATATCGTTACAATGAACTCAAAGGCCTATCTCAGGGATATGGATACGGGTAAAGACGAGTTTTATCAGTTAGTATATCCCGAAGATGCAGATATTGAGCAAAACAAAATCTCTATTTTAGCTCCTATCGGCACAGCAATATTAGGATATAAGGTGGGAGATATTATTGAATGGAAAGTCCCGGCTGGGTTGAGGAAACTTAAAATTAAGAAAATATTATATCAGCCGGAAGCGGCCAAAGAGCATCATTTCTAAACAGAGGCGATATGAATAAGAAAATTATTAAAAAAGCAGAGGAACTGATAGCGCAAAGAAAACTTTCCGAATTAAAGGAGATTATTCCGCAGCATCCGGAAGATATAGCGTATTTTATCTCCCATCTTTTTAATCCATCCTGGAAGATGATCGTATTCCGTATGATTTCTCCCGACACAGCCGTGGAAGTCTTTATGAGTTTTCCTGTAGAGGAGCAGGAAAAAATGCTCGAGGATTTAACCACATCTGAAATCAGGACAATCTTAAATGAAATGTCGGTTGATGACAGGACCGGATTATTTGAAGAAATGCCCGCGGAGCTGGTTAAAAAATTTATGAGCTATCTTTATTATGAGGAAAGAGAGATAGCACAGCAGATACTTAATTATCCCGATAATTCCGTAGGAAGGCTGATGACTCCGGACTTTGTGCAGCTTTACGAAGACATGACTGTTGAAGCCGCCCTGAAGCACATAAAACAAATCGGCTTAAAAACAGAAACAATTTATCACGCTTATGTATTAAACGCCGAAAGGAAATTAATAGGTGTGGTATCGCTTAAAAAAATAGTTTTAGCCCAAGTAGGCGCGCTGATAAAAGACATTATGTTTAGAGATGTGAAGAAGATTAACGTATACCGGGATCAAGAAGAGGCGTTAGGCATTTTTAAAAAATATGATCTTCTGGCTCTGCCGGTTATAGATAATAACGAGAAGTTATTAGGGATAATAACCTTTGATGATCTGGTAGATGTTATTGATGAGGAGGCCACAGAAGACTTCCAAAGAATTGCCGCAGTTGTCCCTATAGAAGAGCCTTATCTTGAGACGAATCTGTTTAATATATTTTGGAAAAGAAGTTTTTGGCTTATCTTATTGGTGATTTTGGGATCTGCCTCAGGATTTATTCTTCAAAAATTCCAGCTGACTATACAAAAATGGATTGCATTAAGTTTTTTTCTCCCCATGCTTGTTGATACAGCCGGTAACGTAGGCACCCAATCATCGACGATAGTTATCAGGAGTTTGGCGGTGGGAGAGATAAAAATAAACGATTTTCTCAAGGTAGCTTTAAGAGAGTCAATGCTGGGGCTTTTATTAGGCGGCATTTTGGCCTTAGCGTGCATATTAAGGGTGTTTTTTCAAGAATATAATTGGGGTTTGAGCTTTTCTGTGGGGCTTTCTATGGGATTAACGGTTATCATCTCCGCAGTGATAGGCGCCAGCCTCCCCATTATATTAAAAAAGATTAAATTAGACCCCGCTCTGATGAGCGGGCCTTTACTTACAACAATAATTGATATCTTGGGCATTACAATATATTTCTGGATTGCAAATAAGTTCTTGTTTTTGCTGAGAATCTAAAAATAAGATCAAAGACCAACTTAGAAAGCTTAAAAAATCAAGGAGGATACTAAATGAGCCGGAATGTGATATTAAACATAGGAGACACGATAAAATATTCCGGAGAGTGTACCGGCATTATTGAGAAAATCAGGATAATTTCAACGGGTAATTATATTGAACAGTATGAATATCACGGCAATGACGAGAATATAGTTTTAACCTTAGAAAATGACCATGGAGTAACGAGCCTCTGGCTTAAGGATATGGTTGTTTCTAAAGTACTTTAAAAATGGGCTGCAAACGTAAAGGAAGGATTTCTGATAGATTACTGGGTGTTAAAGTAAAGAGTGTAGATAATAATGCCAAGAGATTAGTTACGGAGGAAATAAGGGTTAGTGGAAACAGGGCGAAGCATATAAAGACAATTTTTACTGCAGACACCCAAACACTGATTATAGGAAAGGGCAATAAAACCGCCGGCCTTTACGATATAAAAGCCGGAAATAAGATCAATATAGATTTTATAAAGACTCAAGATAAAAAAATGCTGGCTAAGGGTATTACTATATTAGATTAAGTCTTATTGAAAGGAGGTGCGCGAAAAGCATTTTAGGTATAGCGGTTAATAACAATTACTTAACAGAAAGGAGCGTCCAATGGCTGCAAAAATAAAGAAAATTATATCCGATAAGAAAGAAACCTCCGCCAGGTCTGAGAGGTTATTTATTGAGATGCAAAAGAAAGCATATTATCTTTGGGAAAAAGAAGGGAAACCTCAAGGAAAAGATTGGAATATATGGCTTAAAGCGGAAAAAGAGGTTTTAGGCGGATAAAAATATTAAAGCAGTATGGGCAAATAACCCGCGGCCTGTATTTTGGGCCTTATAATGGGCTGTCTGCGCAATAGCAGAGTTGCCATTATCCGGGTTTAAATGTAAAGGAGCGGAGGCCATGGTAATAACCGTATTTGTTAGTTTTGACCAGACTGATCAGAAGCAAGTTGAAGCCTTTAATTTTCTTAAAGGTAAATCGAAACATGTGTTTGAGGCTCACGATTGTTGCTTTAAAGAAATATCGGCTGACGGGAGCGAAAAATTGATACAGTGCCAGCTAAATGACGGTCGTTCAAAAGCAATACGAGAAGAGATTATTAAAAAATTTGAGCAGTGTGCCAAATTGGTTGTTTTAATCGGAGACGGGACTTATAAGAATGCCTGGGTGGAATGGGAAGTCAACAATTTTTATAAGATGAAAGACGCGCTTTTGTCTGGTAAAGCGTGGATGAGTATTCGCGGTATGTTTCTTGAAGGCTGCGAAAAAGCAGCGGCTCCTAAAGCCTTGGAATGCAGGTCGACGCAACGTCTGGCCTGGGATCCAGAGGCCTTAGAGAAATGGATAGAGGAAGGCCTTGGCGTGTAAATAAACTTGTCAATTTTAGAAAAAACCTGGAGCATTTTCTTGAAATGCCAATATTTAAGCGGTAAAATAACAATAGATCATTGTATCCTTATATTGCCTTCCATACTTTGTTATTAAGATAAGGAGCTTCTGCTATGATGCCTATAGGTCTTTTAATGATTGAACACCGTTTGATCGAGAAAATGATTAAGCATCTTGAAGAAAGATCTCAAATTTTCCGAAAAGAGAACGAGGCTGATATCTTTTTTATTGATAAAGCCGTGGATTTTATAAAGATATATGCCGATCGATGTCACCACGGAAAGGAAGAAGATATCCTGTTCAGGGATCTTGCGAAAAAGGAACTTCAGCGCGAGCACAAAAATATCATGGATGAATTAGTTCAAGAACATAGCTGGGCGCGTAATGCCACCAAAAGTTTAGTTTCTGTTAAAGAAAAATATGGGCTCGGGGACAAAACTGCGTTATCCGATATTGTAAAACTAATGATAGAATTAGCTGAGTTTTATCCGAAACACATCGAGAAAGAAGATAAACATTTTTTCATTCCTTGCATGAACTATTTTAGCAAGCAAGAACAGGAGGGCATGCTTAACGAATTTTGGGAGTTTGATAGGAGGCTTGTGCATGAGAAATATAAGGAAATAGTTAAAGAAATCGAGAAGGCAATGTAAATGCCCGTTGTAAATTACCAGATAGCCAGCAGTTATTATTTCTCAAATAGTTGGACGATTAGAAGATAAAAAGACCGGAGGGATAAAATTATCAAAATATAGATTTTTAGTTAATGATACGCTAAAACAAGAAGGCGTGGTTCTAAAAGATGCAGAAGGAAAAATAATCCCAACCGGAGATAAGCCAATAGATTTATGCAGGTGCGGAGGCTCTAAAAACAAGTCTTTTTGTGATGGTACACATGTTACGGATAATTTCCAGGGATAAGTAGGTATAGGGGGCGTGGTGCAAAGAATTAAAAGAATTTATGATAGTCCGGGCAAAGATGACGGCTTCCGGATACTGGTTGATAGGCTTTGGCCCCGAGGCCTAAGCAAAGAGAAGGCGAAAATCGACCTTTGGCTGAAAGATATCGCCCCGAGTGATAGCTTAAGGAAATGGTTTGCTCATGATCCGAAAAAATGGCCGGAGTTTAGGAGAAGATATTTTAAGGAATTGAGCAGCAAAAAAGAGCTTCTAAATGAAATTTATACGCGAGCAAGGGAAGATGACGTGACCCTGCTTTATTCGGCAAAAAATAAAGAATTTAATAATGCAGAAGCTTTAAAAGAATATTTAAAGAAAGAAAAATAGGTAACGAGGAGAAAATATGAAACCCACGGAACAATTAAAAGCAGAGCACGAAGGTGTTAAATTAATGCTAAAAATACTGGATAAAGTTTGCGTTAAGCCCGATGAAATAAATCAAGGGCACTTTACTAATATACTTGAATTCCTGAAAGTCTTTGTCGATAAATGTCATCACGGCAAGGAGGAAGATTTGCTTTTACCTGTGATGATAGAAGCAGGGGTTCCTAAAGAGAAAGGTGCAATTGAATTTACTCTTATGGAACACGTGGAAGGTCGGGGTTATATTAAGGGCATGAGTGAAGCATTTGATAAGTTAAAGAGCGGTGATCGCCAAGCTTCAGCAAAGATTGTAGATAATGCAAAAAAATATATTACGCTTCTCATTAAGCATATCGATAAGGAAAACACTATACTCTTCCCTTTAGCGGATAAAGTATTATCACAAGCAAGGCAGACTGAGCTTGAAGAAGGGTTTGAGAAGCTGGAAGTTGAACGAATAGGGCTTGGTAAGCACGAAGAATTCCATAAATTGTTGCAGCAGCTAAAAGAAATTTATTTATATTAAAAAAGGAGGGCTGATCAAATGGATAAATATCAATGCCGAGCTTGTCCATATATCTATGATCCCGCAATTGGTGACCCTGAGCATGGAATTAAACCTGGAACAAAGTTTGAAGATTTACCGGATGATTGGATTTGCCCTGAATGCGGCGTGCCTAAGACTATGTTTGATAAAATTTAAAAGGAAATATTGCCATGAAGAACAGTAAGATAAATATTTTTTTCTTAACCCTCTTTATCGTAATGACTTTTATGTTTATAGGAGAAGGTAAAGCATTTGCCCACTGCGACACTTTGGAAAAAGAAGCAATGGGTTTGGCATAAAAGCAAAATAATTCGATCTTATATTGAAGCCGCCACTGCCGTACATATCCAGAAAAATGGTAAGGTTGAGCCCGGAAGCGAATTCGATAAGTGGAAAATATGGGCTACTCAGCAAGCCGTTCGATTAGATCCTTTATCGGAGTTTTGTTTGAAATGAACATTCTTACGCGATATTTATTACCGTCCATAAATGTCTATAAAAGGAGAATATTACGAGAGATATAAAAGAACGATTAAATTTTTATGAAAGTAATTATGCAATTTTACCCCTCCATATTAGCAAAGGGAGAAAGATTTATATTGGCGAACGAAGAAATAGACATTGTCGTTTCTGTGGGCGTAGAGAGCCAGAGGTAAAATTTAGGAATGTTGCCCATGCTCTTCCGGAATTCTTAGGGAACAAACAACTTATTTCTTTGCAAGAATGTGATGAATGTAATTCTTTCTTTTCAGAGAATATCGAAGTTCATTTAGATAAATTTACAAGACCGTTTAGAACAATAGCGCAAATCAGAGGAAAGTCAGGAGTTCCTAGTTATAAAACAAAGGATAAAAAATCCAGGATAGATTTTAATAAAGACAAAGGATTAGTATCGTTAGAGACCCTTGACCGAAGGATTTCAGATATTGATCAGGAAAGGAAAAAATTAACTTTTAACTTTGAATATGAACCTTATATTCCGTCTGCCGTTCATAAGAGCTTGGTTAAAATGGCGTTGTCAATAATGCCAGAAGATGAGTTGCGTTCTTTTCAGCATAGTATCAAATGGATACTAAATCCAGATCATTCCAATAAACTTATTACTCCTCAAATTCTTAGAGCAATTTTCATTCCTGGGCCGAATCCAAATAGAATATTGACAGCTTTTCTGCTCCGGAGGAAAAAGAATTGCACAACAGAAGGAATTCCTTTTTGTGTGTTTGTCATTGGTTTTGGAAACTTTGTATTTCAGGTAACCATACCTTCATCAAATGATAAATCAGGTTCTTTTATCGTCCCTTTCTTTCCAACTCCATTTGAACTAGGCGACAATGACGTAGGTGTAGGTTTTATGCGGTTTGATCTAAGTAGCCATGAGATTGTAAGAGATAAGAAAGAAACATTCACTTTTAGTTACGACGGAATTGAAGAAATTAAAGAATAAAAATATTAAGAGTTATTAGATATTTTAAATTAGTAAGGAATTGACGCATAATGAAAATAATCTGTTCCCGTTGTAAGATATTGTTAGGAGAACAAGAACCATTTGATAACTCTGCCGAAATAAAAGCCAAATGCACTGCCTGCATTACCAAAGAAAAAGAAGAAGCCTCAAGATTCACGCCTAAACCGCGGCCGGGACAAAAACAAGAGATAACGTTGGAAAATGGTCTTAAAGGTGTGCTTTGGGTTGCAGAAAACAAAAAAGATAGACTTCTTCTTGGGGATCTGGCGGTTTCAGGTAAAAAGTTTTTCTGCACAAAATCCGGAAGAGATAAATTCCAAGAGTATCTGAGAAGTTTAAAGGGTGAAGATGCCGAAGTTTCATTTCTTCATACTGTGAGTGTTAAATTAGACCCTTCCCAAAAAGGCCGCAGAAAAAAAGAAAATCCCCCTAAGCCAGAGGAGCCGAAAAAGAATCATAGTATTGAATATAATTGTACTATGAAAGCACCTAAATATTATGTTCAGCTGATGTTTAATGATATGGCTGAGCGGATGGATAGGGTAATTGAATTACTCGCTAAGGCATCATATGAGGCATATAAAAAAGACTGCCTGAAGACAGTTAAGGCTTGAGATTTTCTTCAAAAGTAGTAGAATAAGCTACAGATGAAAGAACTATGCATAAATGAATTCTTAAAGCATAAAAAACTACACAATTTGGAAATTTGCGGTACACACGAAGTGGGAACTGTTATAGTAAATAATTAAAACCCTCGCTATTACAAGCGGGGGTTTTTCTTTAAAAAGGAGGAAGCCGATGTTGATCAAATATATTGATTCACACAAAATGATATTGGATGACGATTCGGAATGGCAATTCTTTCCTGCGACGAAACTTCTTTCATCATGGCGAGCAGGCGATCAGGTTGTTATTGAAAAGAAAGAGGGAAAGTTTTCATTGTATAGGGTTATAAATAAAACCAGAAAAAATGAGGAAACCGGGGTTGTTCCGATTAGCGCTCCGGGTGATCTTAGCAAATCCCTAGGTAAGGACGGTTCAGCAGAAGAATACACTAATCTTAATACGGAAATTACGATTAAGAATGCAGTGAACGACTGGGTTTGGTTAGCCGATAACTCTAAGTGGCAAATGTATAATCCAGCGCTTGGGGTTCCGGGTTTTTGGGAAATTGGTGACGCGGTGATCGTAAGCCGGCGTGTTGCAAAAAGCATAAGCAAGATGTATGAAATGTTGAATGTTAAGACTGGGGTAACTTTGATTGCGGTCTTTTTGGGGTATGAACAATGAATATCCTGAAAGTCCCCATCAACCGAATTAATCCAGCAGCTTACAATCCCCGTATTGATTTAAAACCCGGTGATCCCGATTACGAAAAACTCAAGAAAAGCATCAACACCTTTGGCTATGTCGAGCCGCTTGTGTGGAACAGCCAGACCGGGAATCTCGTAGGTGGGCATCAGCGTTTTAAGATTCTCCTTGAGCAGGGTGTTAAGGAAGTGGAAGTCAGCGTTGTTGACCTTGACCCTCAAAAGGAAAAAGCCCTGAATTTAGCCTTAAACAAGATTCGTGGCGATTGGGATGAGGAAAAACTTGGGGCACTTTTAGATGAACTAGGCAAGAGCCCTGACTTTGATGTTACTTTAACTGGCTTTGATATTCCCGAAATCAGCGAAATCCTTGACCAGTTAGAGGAGGCCAAAGAAGATACCTTCGATTTTGATGGTGAAGTAAATAAGATACAGAATCCTAAGACCAAGCCAGGCGACATTATTGAGCTTGGGGATCACCGGATTCTATGCGGCGATGCTTCTAATCCTGAAGATTTAGCCAAGCTTTTAAAGAATGAAAAAGTCGGATTAATTCATACAGACCCGCCTTATAACGTAGATTATTACGGTGGGGCAAGGCCCAATGAGCAATCACGTCCAGCCACGCATAAACTATGGGACAGGATTTATTCAGACAACATGCCCCAAGAAGAATATGAGAAATGGCTTAAGACAATTTTAACCAATTCAGCAGCTTATTTGGCCTCGGGAGCTGCTATCTACATCTGGAATGGCCATAAGCAATTTGGGCCGATGTATCTTATGTTGGCAGAATTAAACTTCCATATCTCTTGCGTAATCACTTGGGCTAAGCCGACTTTTGCCTTAGGCTACGGTGATTATCAACAGCAGACAGAATTTTGTTTATACGGCTGGAAGGAGAAGGGTGGAAGTCATAAATGGTACGGCCCTAACAACGAATCTACCCTTTGGCAGATAAAGCGCGACAATACAGCCGATTATATCCATCCAACCCAAAAACCCGTTGCCATAGCACATCGGGCCATAAGAAACAGCTCCAAGCGGGGAGATATCGTGCTGGATTTATTCTTGGGCTCCGGAACAACCCTGATAGCAGCAGAATCTTTAAAACGAAGATGCTTCGGCACGGAAATCGATCCAGCTTATTGTGATGGGATTGTTAAGCGGTATGTAGGTCTTGCAGGGAAAGAGAAAGTTTCCCCAGAAGTATTAGCCAAATACGGATTGGCATAAGGAGGTAAATACCCATGTCTGATGAGGAACGTCCTATTAACGATGAAACTCCCGTTCTTGATATTCTAAAACAGATCAGAGATGGGGTATTTGATCCTAAAAAATTAGACCCGGAAATACGCCTAGACTGCGTTGAACATCTATGGCATGTGGAAGCTCAACCGACAGCTGTCATGGCACATCTCTTGCAGGTAAGTGATAAGACAATTCAGCGGGACAAGAATGATATTAGGGAAAGGAATGCCAAGAAATTAACACCGGAAGACAGATTAAAGATTATCGGCGAGTTGTTATCAAAAGGAACCGCTGCTCATGAGAATTTAATGAGATTATCGCGTTCAAAGGATGGTTCAATTCAGGAAAAATCCCAAGCCGGTTATTATACCTGGAAAGCTATTGAAGAACAGGCAAAGCTCCTCCAGAGTTTAGGATATTTTCCTTCCAAGCCAATGCAGATAGAGGCGGATATTCATTACAGCCATGAACAAGATTTGACTCCCGCGTATTTAAAGGAAGAATTGGCTCGGCTTGAAGGTATTGTTAACGCCAAGGGCATTGTAGACCCAAAAATTACCGAGCTGATTGAAGCTGTAAAAAGACAAATTGCCTTGGCGGAAGCTAATGCAGGGATTAAAGAGCTTAAAACTCGAATCGAAGATATTGAGAAAGGATAAGAAATCGCTTGAGCGCTAATGAAACGCTAAGAGAGCTGCGCAGGGAAATTGGCCGAAACTCCATTCTGCAATTCGCCCAAACCTATTTCCCGCAGTACGCAACACATAAATCTCCTGCGTTTCATGAGGAGATTTGCGATGTGCTTATGGATATATCTAAGAAGCGGGACGGCCGTTTCGCTTTAGCTGCACCGCGCGGACATGCCAAAAGCACGCTGGCAAGTTTCTTTTATGTGATGTGGTCGATATGTTATTGTAAGGAGCATTTTGTTCTGATTCTTTCGGCGACTTCCAGCCAGGCAGAAAAGCTGCTATCGAGCATTTCTACTGCCCTTGAAACCAACCGCGCCTTGCGGGAAGATTTTCCAGAGGTTTTTAATCCAAAAGAGAAGGCAAAAGCTAAATGGACGCAGGAAGAGATTGTAACACCCAACAATATTATGATTTCCGCCCGAAGCGTAGGACAGAATTTCCGCGGGATCAAACATGATCAGTATAGACCGAGTTTAATTCTTCTTGATGATGTTGACGGTGAAAAGAATACATACAATGCCGATTCCAGAAAAAAGGTTTTCGATTGGTTTACTCAAACTGTTCTTAAGGCCGGGGTACCTAAAGCGCTCAATATAATTGCAGTGGGAACTTTGCTTCATCCTGATTCGCTGCTGGGCCGCCTGACTAAAAAGGAAGAGTTTCCCGATTGGCAGAAGCGTATTTATAAGGCGGTTCTTGCGTTCTCTTCGCGAGAAGATTTATGGCAGAAATGGGGGAATATTTTATTTAACCGGGGAGATGCCTATAATGACGAAGTAGGCTTGAATGCAGCAGACAGTTTCTTTCAAGAAAATAAAACTGCGATGCTTGAAGGCACTAAGGTTCTTTGGGAAGAAGTTGAAGATTATTATACCTTGATGAAGATTAGGGCAATTGAGGGTTCATATAGTTTTGACTCCGAGAAACAAAACGACCCAACCAATGCCAAAGACAGCCGTTATGACCCGGATAAATTCTATTATTGGGATGATGAATTCCCTACAGTGGAAAAACTCTTGGGGTCTTTTGGCGATGACTACAGTATTATTGCCGCTTGTGACCCTAGTGTTGGCGTGATGAATAGCCGTTCAGATCATTCTGCGATTATTGTTTTAGCCAAGCATAAAGGAAAGCTCTACGTTATTGATGTGGATATTAAACAAAGGCCGCAGGAAGATTTGGTTCAGGCTATTATTAGTTTCTGCAAAATTCGTCGCCATATGGACAAGTTTGTTATCGAGTCAAATTTGTTTCCTGAACTTTTATTAAAAACCCTACGTGAACAAGCCTACCAGGAAAATGTCGTTGCGCCTTTTACGGAGATTCGCAATACCAAGAATAAAGAATTAAGAATTTTCGGTATGGAAACTTATATTACAACTGGCACGATTCTATTCTCTCGGAAGGATACTGTATTGCTTGATCAGCTCAAATACTTCCCCAGAGGCGATCACGATGATGGGCCGGATGCTTTAGAGATGGCCTTAAGAGAAGCAGAGTTACATGAGGTTGGGTTTGTACACATAGAGAGAAAAGACAAACGCGGTAGGACTATTTATGACAAGGATTATGGGCGGACAACTCCGGAAGAAGATGCTCAGGATGAAGACGATGAGGATGATGGTGGCGGGACAGCCCATATTATTAGCTTGAGTTAGCCTAAAGAACAAATTTATTGAAAAACGGGCTGGTTAAATGTGGGACATTAAGATAAAATAGGCATGTCTGTAGGAATGGTAGGACATTTCATAACTACTTGTGCCACATAGGTTTATGATATTATGTCTCTTGGAAAAGAGACATAAACGGACAAATATCTGGACAAAATTTATCTCTAAATCTTCAAAGTTGGCAATTTTGTGGTATAATAAGGATCATTAATCGAGAGATAGATTTCTATGTACGACCAACATGGGGAGCCAATTTTTCAAAATGGTACTCCTGGCAATTTTTATTTGACAGGAATATTTTTTGTGCTATATTATTGGCATATGCTAATAACTGGAAGTAAGGTATGACAAGGCCCTGTCGTTGTAGAAGAATAAGATGTAACCCCGATATAAACTATTTTAAACCTCGCGGTATCCCCCTGGATAGCTTAGTGGAAGTTAATCTTACCTTGGATGAGTTAGAAGCATTACGGCTTGCAGATTGGGAGGGGCTATATCAGGAAGATGCTGCTAAGAAAATGGAAATTTCCCGGCAGACATTTGGCAATATTATAAATGTTGCCCATAAGAAGATTGCAGATGTCCTTTTGAACGCTAAAGCATTGAAGATAGAAGGCGGAAAGGTTAAGAGAATAGATTAAATGAATAATTTGATCAAGCAAGATCAGGATAGGCTGAAGCTGTTTAAGAGTTATGGTTATGATATTTCTAGGGCAAGAAATTTTATTCTTATAAAAGCTAAGGTTTTAAGAGGGAAGATCCTTGAAGTCGGCACAGGGAGGGGAAATACAACGGTTGCTCTGGCAAAGAAAGGTTTTAGAATAGTTTCAATAGATTTAGATAAAATAGCTCAAAATATAGCCAGGGTAAAACTTAAAAATCTCAAGATTGATAAGAAAGTGTCGCTTAAAATTATGAACGCAGAGAAATTGCGATATCAGGACAATTACTTTGATTATGTTGTTTCCGTTAATTTTATCCATCATGCGGATAATCCGGCTAAATGCCTGAAGGAAATGATAAGGGTAGCTAAAAATAAAATTGTTATTGCTGATTTGAATAATCGTGGTAAGGAGATTATGGAGAAAGTTCATGCGTTAGATGGGCATAGGCATGCGGTTTCAAAGATGTCACCAGCGGAAATAAAAAAATACTTAGAGAAACAAGGGTTATTGGTTAAGGCTTACAGGGATGTATGTCAAACTGTTATTGTAGCTAAGAAAGGGGAGTAAAATGAAAATATGTATTCCGACAGAAACAAATGAAGGCAAAAATGCCAAGGTTTATGGTCATTTTGGCAGTGCACCGTATTTTACTATTGTTGACATAGAGAATGATTCCGTTGAAGTCATTGATAATGCAAATCAACATCATGCGCATGGTATGTGTCAGCCAATGAACTCGTTGATGGGTAAGAATATTGATGCTGTGGTTACTGGTGGGATGGGTGCTCGCGCGGTCCAGGGGCTTAACCAGGGCGGGATCAAAGTTTATCGGGCTATTCCGGGAACGGTTACAGATATTCTAAGTCAGTTTATCAAAGGCGGGCTCGAAGAGATAACTGTTCAGAACGCCTGTGCACAACATGGTTGTCATTAAGGAGGGTAAATGAAAATAGGGGTTATTATTTCGAGTAATGACGCAGAAACATCCTGGAATGCCCTGCGGTATGCAAACTTTTGCCTCGGTCAAAAGGATGAAGTTAAAGTATTTTTGACCGGCAAGGGTGTTGAGTATCAAGAAATAAGTACGGATAAGTTTAATACTGTTGAGCAGGCAGAGAAATTACTTCAGTCTGGCGGGAATATACTTGCTTGTGGGACATGTATTAAATCTCGTAACCAGGAAGGTACGGAGATGTGTCCTATTAATACAATGAGGGATATGTATGAGGTTATTAAAGAAAGCGATAAGGTCGTGACTTTTTAACAAGGGCTATGTTGGTCAGTCCTTTATATGGGGAATCAATTCTCTGTCAACCCTCGCAAATAAACTACTTGTGAGGGTTTTTATTTGCAGTAAAATAAAAACACCAGTTTATTTTAGGAGGCGATATGGCAGTATATTTTGTTGTAGAAATCAAGACTAAGAATGAGAATAAAGGCGCCTATACTAAATACATAGAAAAAGTCCGCCCGATAGTAGAAAAATATAAGGGGCGGTATTTGTCCAGGGGCGGGAAAATTATCCCGGTTTTTGGTAGCTGGAATCCTGAAAGAATCATTATCATTGAATTCCCTTCTGCGAAAGATGTAGAGCAATGGCTTAATTCTCCGGAATATAAGGAAATTGCAATATTGAGAGAGAACTCTACGATTACTAAAGCAATTATAACTGAGGGTTGTGAGAAATAATTTAAATTACTATAACTAGTTTTTGAATTTACCCAACAAGTTGACATCCCTAATTTCCGTGCTATACTCTTAATCAGATATGAAATTCGTCCCGAGTTAGAAGGAGCAAATCCCGGACGTTAAAATAAGTAAAACCTTCGTAGGCCGTACTGCGGTCAACGAAGGTTTTTGTTTTTATTAAGGAAAATATGCCGTTATTAATCAGAAAAACTCCGGATACTTCGGAAAAACTTCAGATTCTTGCCCAAGATTCGCGCTATGATCTGGCTTGCGCCTGCGCTACAAGCGCTGAGGAACATCGCCGCCGTTCCGCGGATAACAAGTGGGTATATCCGGTGGTTCTGCCTAACGGAGGGACAACTTATCTGTTTAAAACTTTGCTTTCCAATACCTGCGTCAATGATTGCGCTTATTGCCCGTTAAGAGCCGGCTCAGAAGCCGCAAGATGTACGCTTCAGCCTGAGGAACTAGCCAAAGAGTTTCTTGCTTATTACCGGGCCCGTAGAGTAAGCGGGCTTTTTTTAAGCAGCGGAGTTATCGTTAATCCGGATCGGACTATGGAATTGATCAACCGGACAGCTCAAATTCTGCGTCGGTCACAATTCCGGGGATATATGCATTTAAAAATAATCCCCGGCGCTTCTGAATCGGCAATTCGCCATACTCTAAGTCTGGCTAGCGCGGTTTCATTAAATATCGAAACTGCCGGCAAAGAAAATTTTAAGCCTTTGAGTATGAACAAGGATTATGAACGCGATATTATCCAGCCGATAAAACTGATCAGCCGGCTTACTCGTCCAGGCAGCCAATATGCGGGAATCAAACATACCACTCAGTTTATTATCGGCGCCTCGGCTGAAACAGACAAAGAAATAATCAGCTATTCCTGGAAACTCTATAAAGAATTAAGCCTTAATCGTATTTATTTCAGTGCCTATCAGCGGGGTCTGGGCCAGGCTAATTTACCGGGTGAAAAATCAAATTCTACCAATAGCCAACTCTTGACTCGGGAGCATCGTCTTTATCAGGTGGATTGGCTGATCAGGAAATATGGTTTTCGCGCTGATGAAATTCCGCTGGATGCCCAGGGAAATCTTTCTCTGGAAGCTGATCCCAAAGAAATGTGGGCAAAAGCGCATCCGGAATTTTTCCCAATAAATTTAAATCAAGCTGAAGCAAAAAGCCTGCTGCGGGTTCCCGGTCTGGGCCAGCTATCGGTTGAGCGGATTCTTGAATTGCGTAAGCATGGGGTAAAGATGCATTCGCTTAATGCCCTAGGAAAGATGACTAAAAACCTGCAGAAAGCCCAAGTATATACAATCTGTTAATATAAAGTTTTGATTCCGGCCGCTCTAAAAATTCCGCTTCCTAATCTCTTGCCCGTGTTATAATTATAACCATAAAGGGTGTCCCTTTGGAGGACGTCCCTTAATGCTTAATGCGCCTTAATGCTTGCAGAGAGTTTTTAATTGTGTAATAATGTAGTTGTCTAAAAGGATAATAAAAGGAGGTGGAGATGCTTGCTAAAAAATTTGCTTTAGGATTTGGCATTGCAATAATTCTACCGATGTTGGTCCACTATGGGGTGAGTACATTCAGCCCCGCGCCTAAATGGCAGGATCGTTATGATTCTTATTCTTACCAGCGATACGATAAGGCGACTCCTGAAGAAAGGGTGCAGATAGATAAAGAGAGAAAAGAGAAAGAAATGGCTTGGCAGGAAAAAGAGAAAACTTTTCAGAGAAATCTTTTCTTTGTGGCCGTGCCGGTAGGCATAGCCTGCATATTTATCGGCGCCATTATTGCTATTCAGGCAATCGGGACAGGCCTTATGTTCGGGGGGATTTTTGCGTTGACTGAAGGTTATATGTTTTATTGGTCTGAACTTCAGGATTGGATGAGATTTTTATCATTGTTAGCTGCTTTTATGATGCTTATACTTGTCGGCTATCGTAAATTAGCTAAATAATTTTGCTATTGACGACCAGGCACATCTGGTGTTATTAAACTAGCGCCTCATTCGGATTAGTCTGGATGAGGCGTTTTTTATGAAAGGGATGCATTATGAAGAAAGTGGTATTTTTAAGTGTAGCCGCATTATTAGTTGTTATTGCATGCGGCATTCTCTGTACGCAGAATGCAAAAACATCTCCGGATGCCTTAACCGTTATTCATAACCGCAAGAGCGTACGCCATTTCACCGGCAAGAGCGTTTCGCGGGATGACTTAGTTACGATTGTTAAGGCCGGAATGGCTGCTCCAACAGCAGTGAATATGCAGCCCTGGTCATTTGTGATAGTTACGGACCGGCCGTCTCTTAATATTCTCGCTAAAGCCCTGCCTTATGCTAAGATGCTGGATAAGGCGAATGCTGCAATAATCGTTTGCGCTATTGCCGAGAAGGCATTTCAGGGGAAGGTTGAAATTGCCATTATTGATAGTTCCTGTGCTTCGGAAAATATATTAATTGCCGTAGAGTCCCTGGGGCTTGGCGCGGTCTGGACAGGAGTTTATCCGGATAGAGAGAGGATGGATGCTGTCCGGAAAGAGTTTAATATTCCGGAAGGCATTATTCCCCTGAATGTTATTCCTATCGGATATCCTACTAACGAAGATAAGCCGAAGGATAAATTTAAAGAAGAAAATATACATTGGGAAAAATGGTAAATAAACTGCTGTTTTAATTACGGAGGATATATGCGTAAGTTTATTTTGTTGTTTCAATGCCAGGATCAAAAAGGGATTGTTGCCAGGATCTCGGATTTTATCTTTAAGCACGGGGGCAATATAGTTATTGCTGATCAGTATAGTACTGACCCGGAAGGCGGGTATTTCTTTATGCGCGTTGAATTTATTTTAAACAAGGAGCAACAGAATAAAGATTCCTTATCGGAGGAATTCTCGCCGATAGCCAGGGAATTCTCCGGCCAGTGGAAGATTATTGACAAGTCGCAAACCCTGCGCATGGGGATATTTGTATCCGAAGATGATCACTGTTTATTAGATTTGCTGTACCTTTATGCCTCAGGCGAACTTGATGTTAAGATTCCTTTTGTTTTAAGCAACAGCGAGAAACATCGTAAGCTGTTAACTCAGCATAATATTCCGTTTCATTATGTCCCCGCTAACAAAGAGAACAGGCGGGAGGCGGAGTTGTTGTCTTATGCTTTAGACTCGACTGATTTCCTGGTTTTAGCACGGTATATGCTGGTGTTATCCCCGGAGTTTTTGTTAAAGTATAATAAAGATATAATTAATATCCACCATGGTTTCTTGCCTGCTTTCAAAGGCGCTGATCCTTATGGGAAAGCGCTTAAGCAGGGGGTTAAGGTTATCGGAGCCACCGCGCATTTTGTAAATGATCAGCTTGATGAAGGGCCGATTATTTCCCAGGAAGTAGAATATGTTTCGCATAAAGATAACCGGCAGGCGCTGATTAGAAAAGGAAGAAATCTGGAAAAGAAGGCACTGGCTAATGCGATTTTAAGTTACGTTGATTACCGCATTATTCAGCACGAGAATAAAACCATTGTTTTTTAAAAAACAAGGGGGATTCCTATGGCTAAGAAAGTTGCAATCGTCGGTGCCGGAGTGGGCGGGTTAGCAACAGCTGCTCGCCTGGCGCATGATGGTTATGATGTTGAGGTGTTTGAGAAGCTTCCTGCCTGTGGTGGACGGAACAGCCTGCTCGAAGACTCTGGGTTTAAAATCGATATGGGTCCGTCGTTTGTAATGATGCCGGATTTTTTCGAGGAAGTTTTTTCTTATTGCGGGGAGTCGCTTAAAGATTATCTGGACCTGCGTGTTATTGATCCTAGCTATAAGATTATTTATTCCGACGGAGAGTCTCTTACCGTGCACCAGGATAGCCGACGCACAAAAGAAGAGCTGGAGCGGATAGAGCCGGGAGCTGCTAAGCAATTTGATAAGTTTATCCAGGAGACCGCCCGGATATACGGCTTAATCCGGCCGCTGCTTTATAAATGCGTAACTTATAAATCTTTAGGCAATCCTTATTATTGGAGCCTGGCAGGTAAAATCCGCGCCTTGGAGTCGTATTGGCAGCTTGCCCGTAGATATTTCAAGAGTGACAAGCTTTGTTATGCTTTTACATTTGAGGCGATGTTTATGGGCGTCTCTCCGTATCAGGCCCCTGCTTTTTACAGCGTTATTACTTATACGGACCATGTGCAGAAAATCGCCCATCCTATGGGGGGAATGTATCAAATACCTTTAGCTTTGGAGAAGCTGGCTAAGAAATTCGGCGCAAAGTTAAATTATAATTGCCCGGTGGATAGTATCACTGAGGGATGCGGACGGCTTGCAATAAAAGCGGGAAGCCGTTTTATTGAGCCTGATTATGCGGTAGTCAACGCTGATTATGCTTATGCTCAGACCGATTTGCTTAAACGCAAGATCCCTGAATTTAAATATTCCTGCTCGACTTATTTGATTTATTTAGGGCTGAAGAAAAAGCTGGATAAACTTGCGCACCATAACTTATTCTTCAGTAAAAATTTAAATAAGAATTTGGACCAGATTTTTAAAGATAAACTGATACCGGAAGACCCCTCTTTTTATGTGCACGTACCTACGGTAACTGATCCTTCTTTGGCCCCTCCTGGAAAGGATATCCTATATTTATTGATACCTGTGAGCAATTTAATGAAATCTAGTGATGATTTGTCAAAACATGAAGAGAGGATAAGAAAGCTGGTTTTTGATAAAATAAATTGTTTATGCGGTTGCAATCTTGATGAATTGATTGAAGTGGAACATTGTTTTTACCCACAGGATTTTATCAGCAGGTATAACCTTAAGTATGGGGCGACTTTTGGCCTGGCGCATAATTTGACCCAGAGCGCTTTTTTCCGTCCGGCTAACTTTGATGCAAAAATAAAGAATTTGTATTATGTCGGAGCAAGCACTCAGCCTGGGGGAGGTCTGCCGGTAGTTATTGCCGGCTCGCGTATAGTTGCGGACTTGATCAAGCAGCGCAAAGCGTTTTGATTCTTTGCAGGACTTTCTGGATTGTTGATTCAGGCGTAGAAGCCCCTGCGGTTATCCCTGTGCTTTTAGCTTTAGCCAGCCAGTTTTTCTTGATTTCATGGCTCGAATTAACCCAGTAGCTTCTCTTGTTTAAAGATTTTGATATTTCATAAATCCTTTTGGTATTGGCGCTTGTTTTGGAACCGATAATAATCATTACGTCGTTTTTCAGCGGCATAACTTTAACTTCGTTTTGTTTTGATCTGGTCGGTTTGCAGATAGTGTTGTGAAATTCCAGCTCGCTTACATTTTGTTTTAGAATCTTGATTATCTCTAGCACCTTGTCCAGGTTTTGCGTTGACTGTACAACTACCCCGGCTTTCCCAAGTAACTTTAGTTTTTCAATCGGGATATTCTCTAGGTTGTCTATAATGATTGCCTTAGTTTTAAGCTGGCCGACAATTCCTTTAACTTCGTCATGGAATTTATCTCCGATCACAATTATTTTAAAACCCCGGTTTTCCAGGTTCTTGGCAATCGCATGTATTTCTTTTACCATCGGGCATGTTGCGTCAATAATTGAATAGCCTAGTTTCTTTGCCCTTCGCAAGGTTTTCTTTGAGCAGCCATGTGCCCGGATAAGCAGTGTTTTGCCTTTGCCTGCGCAAAGGCGGTTGGTTTTTTTTATCCCGGATTCCTGGATTTTCTTTACTACCTCTTCGTTATGTACGATATCCCCGAGCATAAATACCGGTTGATTTGTTTTTGCGGTCTCTATAGCGATATTAATTGCTCTTCTTACCCCGAAACAAAACCCCGCTGAATTTGCCAGATTTACCTTCATAAGTATTTACGCTCCTGTAATATTTTAAGTACAAGCCGTACTTTTTTAGTTTTACTCACGTATGTCCGGGTAGTGAAAATATCGTAATTATTTTCTTCAATTTTTTTCAATATTGCGGCATAAACCTCTTTCATGCATAATACTACAAATCTGTCAAAACGGCTATTGATGAGTTTGACTCCTTGTGAAGAATCATCATAAAATTGCCGGCAGCGGTCAATTTGGAAAATCAGGAAATTTTTGAAATTCTTATCAATTCTGCTTTCTAACAGTTGTTTTTCACTGATCTTAAACTTGGCCATTTCATCCTGGGGCAAATAAATCCTGCCGCGGGCCAGGTCTTCTTTTATATCCCTTAGGATATTTGTAAGTTGCATGGCAACCCCCAGTTTTATGGCGAATTCTTCAGCGGAGTTATCCTTATATCTGAAAATCCTCAACATGATTAAGCCGATCACTCCGGCTACCCTGTAGCAGTATTCGTAAAGAGAGGTAAAATCTTTATAGCGCTTTAGCTCCAGGTCCATGTGCATTCCTTGGAGCAGTGCTTTAAAGTATTCTTGAGGGATTTTGTATTTATTAACTGTTTGGCTGAAAGCCGCCAGCAGCGGATCGTCTATTTGTTTTTCCGAGTAGGCCTGAGATATCTTCAGTTCTAATTCTTGCAAGTTTTTATTTTGACCTAAAGAGGTGGGATTGTCTACTGCTTCGTCGCTTAAGCGGCAAATTGCGTATATGGTGTAACTGGCGTATTTCTTTTCTCGGGGCAGGAAAAGAGAGGCCAGATAAAAAGTTTTGGCGAATTTCTTGGTGATTTTCTTTGCTTCCTGAAAGCCCAATTGTAGCTTTTGATTATGCATAAGACTATTTTACAATCAAATAACCTAAAAACAAAGGATTTAAACGCCGGAAATCTGATTGCCAAAATGGCAGGTTAGTAATAAAATAGACATATGTCGAAGTACATGTTAGCCCTGATGTTTTCCGCTGTTTTTCCGCTGTTGCTTAGTTTCTATCCTCCTTTAAAATTTTGGCGTAATTTCAAGGCACTTTCCTTTTCTTTAACTCTATTAATAATTATTTTTGGTACCTGGGATGTTTTTGCTACCTGGCGCGGGCATTGGTATTTTAATCCCGAAGGGGTATGTGGGATTAAAATTATTAATCTCCCGGTTGAAGAATGGTTATTTTTTATAGTGGTTCCATTTTGCTGTATATTCACTTGGGAGGCGCTTAAATACATCAAAGAGAGGCTTAAATGAAAGAATATACTTTAATAGCTCTCAGTTTTGTAATTTTAACCCTGCTGATTGATAAGCTGGCAGGGGTCGGTATCTTTAAACAAAAACTATTTTATCTATTCCTTATTATCATATTAGGTTTTAAATTCCTGGTGAACGGTTACCTTACCGGATCAGGTATTGTTATGTATAACAAGCAGTTTTTCCTCGGTATAAGGGCTGGTAGCATTCCGCTGGAGGATTTTCTTTTTGGCTTCAGCATGGTTTCCCTGGGGATTATTTTTTGGGAGTTTGCCAAGAGGCGCATAAAATGAAAAAAATATTTATATTGTTACTGACCTTATTTACTTATCTGCCGGCATTGTATCCTATGGATTGGAAGGCATTGCATAATCAGGCGGATGCATTGACCCTTTCGGCTGCTCAGGATGCTGTAGCTAGAAATCAAGACCTGCTGGAAGATCAGTACGTTTTGGGTCTGGTTTATTTAAACTTACATCAGGATCGGGCTGCATATCAGGTTTTCGCCGCGCTCCTGGCTAATTATCCTGATATGGCAGAGTTGAAATGGGGTTTGGCCGAGTCTTGCCGCAGGTTGCATGATACTGATAAAGCGGAAAGTTTGTTAAGCGAGGCAATCAAGCAGGATCCCGGATTTGCCCCTGCGTTAATAAGTTTGGCTTATATTAAATATTTTAAGATGGATTTTACTGGTTCAGTGCGGCTGGCTTCAAAAGTTATTCAGCAGGGACAGGATAAGGTGGATTTAAACAATTACGCGCGGGCATATGCTATGTATGCCGGCTCAAAAGGAATGCTCGCGCACTACGGCGGGATATTTTCTAAGGCGATAGACGGTTTGGCGATAAAAACAAACCTGGATAAGGCGCAAAAACTCCAGCCGGATTCCCCGGCTGTTTTATTCGGGTTGGGTAGTTATTATCTTTTGGCTCCTGTAATTGCCGGGGGGAATAAAGATAAGGCTGAGGAATATTTGAACAAGGCTCTTGTAGTTGACCCATTTTTTGCGGATGTTTACGTGCGGCTGGCGCAATTGGCTAAAATCAGGGGAGAGAAAGAAAAATACAATTCTTACATGAATAAAGCCTTAGAACTTGACCCGGGCAATGAACTTGCCCTTGATACTACAAGCGGCCGTTGTAAGTTTATCTGTATCGGGGGAGAAGAGTAGTTATACTTTAAGGATTTTTTTGGAGAAGTTATCCAGTGCCTGTTTATAACGTGGATTCATTTTTAAAGCGTTTAGTTGCGCCTTCGCCTTGATATAGAGATAATTAATTTGATTTTCCGCATAGTCCAGCGCGCCCGAACGGACAATGATTTCACGCATTTTCAGCAGCTCGGTTTTGCTGGAGAATTTACCATCCATAATCCTTTTGATTATTAACTTGTCGCTTTTAGTTGAGTGATTATAGGCATACCAGACAAGCAAAGTTCTCTTTGCCTCTTTAATATCAGTGAGATTTGATTTTCCGGTATCTTTTTCTTCGCCGAATGTTCCGATGATATCGTCTCTGATCTGGAAGGCTCTTCCTAGGAGCATGCCATAAGAATAGAGTTTTTTTGTTTGGCTCATCTTTGCTCCGGCAAGGGTTGAGCCCATCGTTAACGGTGAGGCAAAAGTATAATTTGCGGTTTTGTAATCATAAATCTTGTAAATATCTTCCTGAATAACTTTTTCTAATGCCTTAGTCCCCAAAAGTAGTTCGATGAATTCTCCGCTTCCGGTGTATAAAGCTGCGGAGATAAGTTTTCTTAAGGCATTTTCTTTGCGCTGCAGATTTTCCTTGACCGCCAGAAAGGCATCCAGGCCAATAGCGTACATTACGTCACCTATGACAATAGTCAGGTCTTCTCCGTTGAACTTAATATTTTCCCTGGGGTCAAGGTATTGGTTTAGCAAGGTGTGCATCGAGGGAGAGCCGCGGCGGGTATCGGATTTATCAATAATGTCGTCGTGAACCAGCATAAAATCATGCAGTAGTTCCAAGGATAGCGCGCTGCGGTAAAGCCCGGGAGGGGTTTTTTTAGAGAAACCAAGATACCCGATGCAGAATAATATCGGGCGGACTCTTTTACCTGGACGGCAAATGAACTCCTTGATACTTTTGAAAAGAATAGGGGAGAGCTTGTTGAGTGAATATAATTTGTCTATGGTTTTGATATAACCGGACAGCTCTTTTTCAATGCGAATTTTCATTTTCACGAACATGAAATTATGTTAACATATAAAACATAATTATGCAATTATACTTTCTCAAGCGGGGCATTTAATTTTTTAGGATATGCATAAAATAATCATTATTGGCGCTGGTTTTGCCGGATTAAGTGCGGCAAAGAGATTGTCTAAGTGCGGGTTGAACCTTGATATAACGTTCTTTGACAAGAAAGAGGATGTTGATTTTTTGCCCCTGATTCCTGATGTAATAGGCAGGGGACTGGATCCTGATCTGCTTACTTGTCGTATTCAAGATCTGTCAGGGAAGAAAATAAGATTTGTTAAAGAAGAAATCCTTTCAATCGATTTCGAAGTTAAACAGGTTTTTACTGCTGGTTCCAGCTATGCTTATGATTTCTTGCTTATTGCCAGCGGCAGCCAGACTAATTTCTTTGCTAACCCGGAGGCGCAAAGCTACGCCTATGCCTTAAATAGCGTGAAAGACGTTAAGGTCTTAATAAATGCGCTTCAGAAAAATCAATTTGAGAATTCTGTTATTTGCGGGGGAGGTTACACCGGGATAGAGGCGGCAACTAATCTTTGTTTATTTTGCCGCAAGAACGGCATTGCCGCAAAAATTATTATTATTGAACGTTCTCCGGAGATACTCGGCCCTTTGCCTGGTTGGATGAAATCTTATGCGAGGGATAATTTAAAGAAGCTGGGAATAGAGGTTTTACTAAATTCAGTAGTTGAAAATATTCAGAGCAGCAGGGTGGTCGTTTCCGGTGGCCGGGTGTTTGAAAAGGCTATGTTAATTTGGGTTCCGGGGGTAAAGACTGCTGACTTTATTCAGAAATTGCCGGTTGATAAAAATCCGCAGGGAAGAATAGTTGTTGATGAGTATTTAGGGTTTAAGCAGGGTTGTTTTTGTGCCGGGGATGCAGCCTTGTTTATTACCAAGGGCAATCCTATCAGAATGGCGGTTCAGTTTTCTATTGCTGAAGGCGCCCAAACAGCGGATAATATAATCCGGAGTATAAAGAAGCTTCCGCTTAAGAAATTTCAACCCCGCGATCTCGGATTTATTATTCCTATGGCCAATAATAGATCCTGCGGCGCGGTGTTTGGTTTGAATTTAAAGGGGTTTCTCCCTACGTTATTACATTTTATGATGTGCATTTATCGTTCTTACGGTTTAAGGAACAAAATCGGATTAACCGTTAATCTAGCAAAAGCCTTATTTGCCTCAGGTAACTTAAGGCGAAGGAGGGGTAAATGTTAAATTGGGGGATTTTGGTTTTACGTTTAGGGATAGGTATTATGTTTATGGCTCATGGCCTGCAAAAATCTTTTGGTTTATTTGGCGGCCCGGGGATCAAGGGTTTTTCCGGGATGCTTTCCGGTTTAGGGTTTGTCCCGGCGGAATTCTGGGCGTATGTTGCCGCTTATACAGAATTAGTCGGCGGACTCTTCTTGATTATGGGTGTACAGGTCAGGCCGGCAGCAGCCCTGCTTTTAATTTTAATTGTTACTGCCGCTTTCAAGGTGCATTTAGGTAAAGGTTTCTTTTTGTCTAATGGAGGTTTCGAATATACTTTCGTGATTGCAGCAACTTGTCTGGCCCTTATCTTGTTGGGCCCGGGAAAATTCAGCGTATTTAATAAATAAATATGCGCCTTTGGAGCATTCATCCCAGATATCTTGATAGCAAAGGGCTATTGGCTGTCTGGAGGGAGGGTTTACTGGCGCAGAAGGTGCTTTCTGGAAAGACCAAAGGCTATCGTAATCATCCGCAGCTAGAGAGATTTAAGAAGTTCCCTTATCCTTTAGCTGCAATCAGGGCATATTTGTTTGGTATTTACCAGGAAGCAAAGCTGCGCGGTTATGCTTTCGATCGGCTCCGGATTAATCTTTCCGGGAATGCTTTGGTTAGACGAATTGCTGTGACTAAAGGCCAGGTGGCTTTTGAATTTGAGCATCTTTTAACTAAGCTGAAAATAAGGGATTTTGGTAGGTATAAGAAGTTCCGGAAACTCAAAAGAATAATTGTTCATCCTGTTTTTCGCAAAGTTACAGGCAGGCTGGAAGATTGGGAGCGTGGCGATAGGAAAGGTTTTATATGTGTAAAATAATACAAAGATGTGTAATTTGTTTTTTCCTGATACTGTTGATTTCTCCTGCGCGGAGTTTGGCTGTTGAACAGCCGAAGCTGCCTGAGCTGTTTATTTTTTATTCGCTTAACTGCCATGAGTGCGCTAAGGTTAAGGCCGAGGTCATGCCGGTTATCCAGAAGGAGTTTGCCGGCCGGGTTGATTTTGTTTATTTAGATGTTGGAGAACTTGAAAACTATCAGTTATTCTTAAATCTAATGCAGAAAAGCGGCTCAAAGATAGAATTTAAGGTCCCCTTATTTTATATGTCCGGAAGGTTCTTAAGCGGTGAAGGCCGGGTTGAAATTAACTTGCGTAATTTTATCAAAGATGCTTTAAGTAGGCCGTCCGCCGGTTCAACCTTAATGCCGGCTGACCCAATTGCGTATTTTAAAAGTTTTGTCCCTTTATCCGTGGTTGTTGCCGGGCTTGAGGATGGAATTAATCCTTGCGCCTTTACGGTAATCGTGTTCTTTATTTCTTTTCTGGTCCTGCAGGGTTACCGTAAAAGGGAGTTATTTTTTATCGGCGCTGCTTTTATCCTTTCGGTATTCCTGACTTATTTGGGGATTGGTTTAGGGGTTTTTAATTTCTTTTACCGTTTTAGCGGACTTTGGGCAGTCGTGCATCTATTCAATATAGTTATTGGTTTAGCCAGCATTATATTCGGGATTTTGGCTGTTTATGATTTCATTAAATTGAAGAAAACAGGCTCAACTGAGCAGCTTATCCTGCAGTTGCCCAAGCCGGTTAAAGAACGCATCCATAAGGTGGTGGGTTTTTTCTACCGTAAAAACAATCTGGAAAAACAGCAAAACTTAAACCCCGGCTTAGCCAGGTTAATCCTCAGTGCTTTTATTACCGGATTTTTAGTTTCTTTATTAGAAGCGGTCTGCACCGGACAGGTATATCTGCCGACGATAGCTTTTGTTTTAAAGGCTAGTTCGTTTAAACTTCAGGCATTAGGTTATCTTTTGCTTTATAATATAATGTTCATTGTCCCGCTTGCAGTAATTTTTGTTTTTGCGCTGATGGGGACAACCAGCAGCCAGTTTTCAGGGTTCCTTAAGAAACACTTAGGCTTAATTAAAATATTTATGGCGGTTTTATTTTTCAGTTTGGGGATATTTTTACTTTGGAGGGGTTGATGCGTAAAATATTATTCTTTGTCCTGTGTTCTTTATTTATTTTTTCAATAGGCCTGGCCCAACTTGAAAAGGCTGACCCGAATACCTGGGATTTTGGTAAAATTCGCGTCGCGGGGGGAATTGTAAAACACGTTTTTTCATTAAAAAATGATTCCAATGACAATTTAAATATTAGCGGTACGCACGCGTCTTGCGGTTGTACTGTTTCAGAAATAGACAAAAAAGTAATTCTTCCCGGGGAAAGCGCTTTGCTCGAGGTGAAATTTAACCCCAAGGGGTATTTTGGAAAGATAACTCAGTTTGTGTATGTAAACACTGATAGCAAAACAACGCCGGTGTACAAGTTCACGATTAAGGCGGATGTCGCCTTGAATTAGGTTTAAGAAATTGTTATAAAGTATAAAAGGAGGAGTAAGATGTGGTCTTTACAGTTAAGGATGTGGTTTTTAGTGACTCTTTTGTTCGGGATTATTTATGCCCTGATTGTTATTATCGGCAGGAGCTTTCTGCAGGTAGGTGATTTCAGTTTTTATCTGATCATTTCCCTGGTGCTGATGCTTATCCAGTATCTGCTGGGACCTAAGATAGTTGAGTGGAGCATGCGGGTAAAATATATAAAAAGGGAGGAGAACCCGCGTCTGTTCCAGATGGTGGAAAGCTTAAGTAATCGGGCAAATATTCCTATGCCCAGAATCGGCATTGCCCAGATTGATATTCCCAATGCTTTTGCTTTTGGCCGCTCGTTAAAAGATGGCCGGGTCTGCGTCACCAGCGGGATTGTCAATCTGCTTGATGATGAAGAGTTAAGGGCGGTCTTGGGACATGAGTTAAGTCATTTAAAGAATCGCGATGTGCTGACGATTACTTTACTTTCGGTAATCCCTATGATTATGTACCGCATTGCCTGGCAGTTTTTATTCTACGGCCGCCGGCGTGACGAGCGGGGAGGTAATACTGTATTAATTGGCCTGGCAGCTTTTCTTTTTTATTTCGTGACTAATCTTCTGGTGCTTTATGCTTCGCGGATCAGAGAGTATTTCGCGGATCAGGGTTCAGTGCTTTTGGGAAACCAGCCTAAGGCCTTGGCCTCCAGCCTTTATAAGCTGGCTTATGGCTCAGCCAGGTTAAGCAAAGAATCTTTGAAACAAAGCGAGGGGCTAAAGGCATTCTTTATCAATGATCCCTCTCAGGGCAGGAAAGAGGTCTTGGAATTGTCGCAATTGGATTTAGATAAAAGCGGTACAATCGATGCTTCTGAATTGCAGTTGCTGAGGAAGTCAAATATCCGGCTTAATTTAGGGGATAAGATGATGGAGCTTTTAAGCACGCATCCCAATATGCTTAAAAGGATTAAGAAACTTTCACAATACCAGGCTTAGAAACATCTGATGGTTAATCAAATGGGGCGGGATTTAAGTAATATCCCACCCCATTTTCTTTTGACATAACCCTAAATATACTATATAATTACTAATCTATGGATATTAATGAGATCGTACAGCAGAGAATTGCCAAATTAGAGGCGCTTAAAGAGAAAAAAGTACCTGTGTATCCGGCTACTGTGCCGGTTCATGATACTATTGGCAGCGCTTTAGCTTCTTTTGAAGAAGGAAAAAAGGTTACGCTTTGCGGCAGGATTATGGCTAATCGCGGCCATGGCAAGGTTAACTTTATGGATTTGAGGGATACTACCGGTAAAATCCAGCTTTATGTGAAACGTGATGTTGTGGGCGAGGAGAAGGCCAGCCTTATTGAGCAACTGGATATTGCCGATATTCTCAGCGTTAGCGGTGAGCTTTTTAAGACGCATACCGGTGAATTTACGGTTAAAGTCATGGATTTTACAATATTGGCTAAGGCCTTGCGGCCCCTGCCCGAGAAGTGGCATGGCCTAAAAGATGTGGAGGTCCGTTACAGGCAGCGTTACCTGGACCTGCTTTCCAATGAAGATGTAAAAAAAGTATTTTTATTACGCGCCAAAATTATCCGGGCAATCCGTAATTTCCTCGATGAGAAAGGGTTCCTGGAGGTGGAGACTCCGATGATGCATGATATCGCCGGAGGTGCGGCCGGCCGGCCATTTAAGACATTCCATAATGAATATAGCATGGATTTATATTTAAGGATTGCCCCGGAGTTGTATTTGAAGCGCCTGTTGGTAGGAGGGTTTGACCGGGTTTATGAAATTAACCGTTCTTTCCGCAATGAGGGTGTTTCCACCCGGCATAATCCGGAATTTACTATGCTTGAAGTTTATCAGGCTTATGCGAATTGCGAAGATATGATTAATTTAACCCAGGACTTAATCTGTTATGTGGCAAAAGAGGTTTTAGGTAAAGAGGAACTGATGTCTCAGGGTAAGGCTATCGCGCTTAAAACTCCCTGGGTGAGGCAGTCATTTGCCGGATTAGTCAAAGATAAGTTTGGTATAGAGCCTTCTGATGATCCGGATAAGATGCTTGAGAAATTACAGGCTAAGGGGTTGGCCAAAGATAAAAACCGCTTAAGCCGTTCTCAAATTAATAAAATTATTGAAGATACGCTGGAAGAGGATTTGCAGGTTAATCCGGTATTTATCACGGATTATTTTACCAGCCTTTGCCCTCTGGCCAAGACCAGGAAAGATAACCCTTTGATTTCGGAGAGGTTTGAGCTTTATGTGGCAGGCATGGAGATTGCTAATGCTTATTCCGAGTTAAATGATCCCCTGGAGCAACGTAAGCGTTTTGAAGAAGAGGTTAAAGATAACCTTGATGAGAAAAAAAGCGTAGATGAAGATTATCTTCTAGCTTTGGAGCATGGTATGCCTCCGGCAGGAGGCTTGGGTATAGGAATTGACAGGCTGGTTATGCTGCTTACGGATCAGCCATCGATCAGGGATGTGATTTTGTTCCCCTTATTGAGAAGGCAGGAAGAGGGCCAGGAATAAGATGCTTTCGGAGTTATGGCTTAGCCAACGATATTTAAGGGCAGGCAAAAAAGAGAAAATTATTTCCCTGACTGCGCTTATCTCGATGATCGGTATTGCTATCGGGGTGATGGTATTAATCGTGGTTATTTCAGTGATGAGCGGCTTTGACCGGTTCCTTGAGGATAAGATGGTCGGCACGAACGCACATCTATCCCTGGAATTTTATGGCGGCTCAAAAGAACCCTATCAGGTAATTGATAAATTAAAGGCACTCCCTTATGTTAAAGGCGCCTCTCCTTTTATTAACGGCCAGGCACTGGTAAAAAACGAAAATTCAATCTTTGGGGTAGAGGTGCGCGGCATTGACCCGAAGCTGCAGGCAGAGACGTCGGATATTAACGAATACCTGAAATTGGGAAGTTATGATTTTTCCGGTAATGAAATTGCCGTCGGCCAGGAGTTTGCCTTACGTTTGGGTTTGGGGGTAGGGGGTAAAGTCAGCCTGATTTCTCCGGTCACTCTGACTAAAACTGATTTTCGCATCAAAGGTATTTTTAACAGCGGAATGTATCTCTATGATTCCAGCCTGATTTTGACCGGCATAAAAGGAGCGCAGGATTTTTATAAGATGCCGGATACGGTAAGCGGCCTGGCAGTTAAGGTTGATAATGTTTATAAGGTTGAGGATATTAAAGAAAAAATCTACCGGGATTTAACTGGTGTCGGGCCATATCAGGCGCGTACCTGGATAGACGCAAACCGGAATTTTCTGGAGGCATTGAAACTTGAAAAGATAGTCATGTTTATCGTGGTAACCATGACTACGGTGGTTGCGGCATTCGGTATTGTAAGCACCTTGATTATGTCGGTGATGAGCAGGATTAAGGATATAGGTATCTTGCGTTCTGTCGGCGCCAGGACTAAGAGTATCCTGCAGATTTTTGTTTTTCAGGGCATGTCTATCGGTATAGCCGGGATCATTTTAGGCTTAACCGCAGGGGTTTCTCTGGCGCTTTCCCTGGACAAAGTAGTGGATTTTATATCCCGGATTATCGGCAGGGAACTGATCCCGAAAGATATTTATTATTTTGACCGGATCCCGGTAAATATAAATATCGGGGATATCAGCCTGATTTTATTGTCTGCTTTGGCGATAACTTTAGTCGCCAGTATTTATCCGGCGTATTACGCCACCAGGATAATTCCCAGCGAGGCAGTACGCCATGAGTAAAAATATAATCAAGGTTAATGGAATTTGCAAAAGTTACCGTGATAACGCAAGTAACCTTGAGGTATTAAAGGACATAAACTTTACTGTCGCTGAAGGTGAGTTCTTGGCAATTCAGGGTCCTTCGGGAGCGGGAAAGTCTACGCTTTTGCATATTTTGGGAGGATTGGATAATCCTACGCGCGGTGAGGTTTATTTTGAAGGCGCGGATATTTACGGTTTAGACGAAAACGCGCGTTCATCTTTTCGTAACCGTAAAATCGGTTTTGTTTTTCAGTTTTTTCATCTTTTGCCGGAGTTAACTGCTTTAGAGAATGTTTTGCTGCCGAGTATTTTAAGGAACTGGTGGGGGAAGAAAAAGGATTTAGAGTTTGCCCGCCATCTTCTGGAAAGGCTGGGGTTATCCCAAAGGCTTGGGCATCGGCCGCAGGCTTTATCCGGAGGAGAGCAGCAGAGAGTAGCCCTTTGCCGGGCATTGATTAACCGGCCGCAGCTTTTACTTTGCGATGAACCCACCGGTAACCTGGATTCGGAAAACGGCAAGATTATTTTACAATTGCTTATGGAGCTTAACCAGAAAGAAAAGATCACGGTTTTAATGGTTACTCATGATAAGGATATTGCCAAGGCATCAGGAAGAATCATCCATTTGAAAGACGGAATTATTTTAAATTAACACCCGGCCCGAAAGGAAGTCGCCGGTGTGTCTTACTGGACAAGGAGGCTTAAATGAAAATTTATATCAACGGCAAATTTTATGAGAAAGAAGATGCGAAGATCTCTGTTTTTGACCATGGGCTGCTTTACGGCGACGGAGTTTTTGAGGGAATCCGTTCATATGACCGCCGCGTGTTTAAGTTGAGCGAACATATTGACCGGCTCCTTGAGTCAGCTCAGAGTATCATGTTAAAAGTTCCTTTAGATAAGGAACAGTTGATTAAGGCGGTTACCCAGACGCTTAAGGCTAATAAACTGGATAATGCTTATATCCGCCTGGTAATTACCCGCGGAGAGGGGGATTTAGGGCTTGACCCGCGCAAGTGTTATAAAGGGGCTTCAATAATTATCATCGCCGATAAAATCGCCTTGTATCCGGAGAAGCTTTACCGTGAAGGCCTGGCGATTGTTACTGTGCCTACTGTGCGTAATTTACCCGAGGCGCTTAACCCTCAGATCAAGTCTTTGAATTACTTGAATAATATCCTGGCTAAAATTGAAGCAACTAATTGTGGTTCCGATGAAGCGATTATGCTTGATTCATTGGGTTATGTAGCAGAGTGCACTGGAGATAATATTTTTGTGGTGAAGAACGGAGGCCTCTATACTCCTCCGCAATGTATGGGGACTTTACGCGGGATCACCCGGGATTCGATTTTAGAGATTGCCCGTAAGGCCAAAATGCCGGCGCATGAACATGTAATTACCCGGCATGAAGTTTATATTTCGGATGAGTGTTTCCTGACCGGTACAGCCGCCGAGATTATCCCCGTGGTTAAGGTGGATGGCAGGGTTATTGGAAATGGAAAACCCGGAAAACTTACTCTGGCGCTAATGAAAAAGTTCAAGCAGCTTACCCATAAAGACGGAGTAAAGTATTAATATGCTTTGTGATGTCTGTAAAAAAAATCCGGCTACCGTACATCTGACCGAGATCATTGATGATCAGATGAATGAGCTGCATTTGTGCGAGGATTGCGCAAGGAACAAGAGTGCGGCTATGGAGCAGCAATTTGGCTTAAGCGATCTTTTGGCAGGCATGGCGGATTTTGAAAAACCGAATAAAGATGAAGAGAATATTGCGGTTAAATGTTCTAATTGCAACTTAACTTACGCGGATTTTAAGAAAGTCGGCAGGCTGGGTTGCGGCGAATGCTACAATGCTTTCCGTAAATACCTGGCTCCTTTATTAAAGAGGATACATGGTTCAAATCAGCATGTGGGGAAATCTCCGTTTAAGGAGAAAACTGTTGCCAAGCCGGATAGAAAAGGTTTGGATTTAGGAAACCTGAAAGCGGAAATGCAAAGGGCGATCCAGAGAGAGGATTTTGAAGAGGCAGCGCGCCTGCGTGATCAAATTAAATTGATTGAAGCGAAGAAGGAAAGTTAAGATGAAGATTAATGATTTATTAAATCATACCAGTGAGTGGCTTAAAGGCACCGGGCCAAATTCTGATATTGTTATTTCCAGCCGGATACGCCTGGCCAGGAATCTTAGTAAATATCCTTTTCCGCATTGGGCGAGTAAGGCGCAGCTTGAGGAGATTTTGGTAAAGATTAGTGAGGCCATGTCCAAAATAGATATGCTTAAGAGTTCCACTCTTTTTAAGCTGGCGGATTTAGATGCAATTGACAAACAGTTCCTGGTGGAAAGGCACCTGATGTCAATTGAGCACTCCCAAAAGACAGACTATAAGGCATTGCTGGTTGATGATGAAGAGATAATCGCGGTAATGGTTAATGAAGAGGATCATCTGCGTATCCAGTTGATGCAGTCAGGGTTTAATCTTTTTGAGGCCCGGGATATTATTAACCGGCTGGATGATTCCTTGTCCGGACTTTTGGATTACGCGTATTTAGATGACTTCGGTTATCTTACTGCCTGTCCTACTAATACCGGAACCGGTATGCGCGGTTCGGTTATGCTGCACTTGCCGGCCTTAGTAATGAGCCGGCAGATTGAAAGGGTGCTGGCGGCGATTGCCAAATTAAGTTTTACTACCCGCGGCCTTTACGGCGAGGGCACACAGGCCAGCGGAAATTTTTTCCAGATCTCCAACCAGGTTTCCCTCGGGCACGGCGAAGATGAGATAATTGAGAATATTAACGGACTTATTCATCAAATAATTGAGCAGGAGACCCAGGCGCGCCAGATCCTGCTTTCTAAAAACAAAGAAGTTTTAGAGGACAGGATCAACCGTTCTTTAGGTATTTTAAAGAGTGCTCGGATTATTACCAGCCAGGAGACAATTGAATTGTTGTCGATGGTCAGGTTAGGGAGCGACTTGGGTATGATTAAAGATATCAACCGGCGCACGATTAATGAACTTTTTATTATTACTCAGCCGGCGCATCTGCAGAAACTGGAAAATAAAAAACTTTCTTCTGATGAAAGGGATTTAAAAAGGGCACAGCTTATCCGTAAGAAGTTAAACCTATTATAATTTATGAGGAGAGATCATGTTTAATCGTTTTACTGAAAGGGCAAGAAAAGTAATTATACTGGCAAAGGAAGAGGCCAGGCGTTTTAACCACGATTATATCGGCACCGAGCATATATTGCTTGGTCTTATCCGTGAAGGAGAAGGTGTGGCTGCCGCGGTATTGCAGAAGCTCGAGGTTTCTCTTGAAAATATCAGGTTGGAGATAGAAAAACTGGTGCAGCCCGGGCCGACTACCCAGATTATCGGGGATATTCCTTTTACTCCGCGGGCAAAAAAAGCCTTGGAGTTAGCTGCCGAAGAAGCCCGTTCTCTGGGGCATAATTATATCGGCACCGAGCATCTTTTACTTGGCCTTATCCGTGAAGGAGAAGGTATCGCTTCTCAGGTATTATTAAATTTAGGCATGGATCTTAATTCCGTGCGTAATGAGGTAATGGGGCTCTTGGGTTCTGCTTTGCCGGGGATGAATCAAGGGGGGGCTGCGCAGTCTAAAACAAAGACTCCTGCTTTGGATGCTTTTGGCAGGGATCTTACGGCTTTGGCCCGTGAGAATAAATTGGATCCGGTAATTGACCGTACTCAGGAGATCGAACGGGTAGTTCAGATTTTAAGCCGCAGGACTAAAAATAATCCCGTACTTTTAGGCGAGGCCGGTGTAGGTAAGACCGCTATTGTTGAAGGCCTGGCTCAGTTGATCATCCAGGGGAATATCCCGGAAGTATTAAGAGGCAAACGCATCGTAGTTTTAGATTTAGCGCTGATGGTTGCCGGGACAAAATACCGCGGCCAGTTTGAGGAAAGAATCAAGGCGATTATGGAAGAAATCAAGCGTTCGCAGGATGTGATCATATTTATCGACGAATTGCATACTTTGGTGGGCGCCGGCGCCGCCGAAGGAGCAATTGATGCCTCAAACATTATGAAACCCGCGCTTTCCCGGGGGGAGATGCAATGTATCGGCGCGACTACTTTGGATGAATACCGCAAACATATTGAAAAAGACGCGGCTTTAGAGCGCAGGTTTCAGACGATAATGGTTGAGCCTCCGACTGTTGAGCAGACGATTAAAATATTAAAAGGCCTGCGCGATAAATATGAGGCGCATCATCGGGTTTCTTTTACTGATGAATCGCTGGAAGCGGCAGCGAGATTATCTGACCGGTATATCTCCGGAAGGTTTATGCCGGATAAGGCTATTGATTTGATTGACGAGGCAGGTTCGCATGCCCGTTTGAGTGTTTTAATTGTCCCTCCGGAGATTAAGAGTCTGGAGGCTAATGTCGAGTCATTAAGGAAAGAGAAAGAGTCTTACATTAAGAGCCAGGATTTTGAAAAAGCCGCTTCTTTAAGGGACCAGGAACGTGTTGCCCGCCAAGAGCTGGAGAAATTAAATAAAGAATGGGGCCAGGCAAAAGATAAAATGCGGCCGGAAGTTACGGGTGAGGATATCGCTAAGATTGTAGCCCAATGGACGGGAATTCCTACTTTCAGGTTGGAAGAAAAAGAAACCGAAAAGCTGCTTAAGATTGAAGAGGAATTGCATAAACGCGTAGTCGGTCAAAATGAAGCGATTGAAGCGATTGCTCATGCGGTGAGGCGTTCGCGCGCCGGAATTAAAGACCCAAAGCGGCCCATCGGCTCGTTTATATTCTTAGGTCCTACCGGGGTAGGAAAAACCCTTTTGGCCCGGGCCTTGGCGGAGTTTATGTTTGGCGACGAAGATGCTCTTTTGCAGCTGGATATGTCGGAATATATGGAGAAGTTTAATCTCTCGAGGTTAATTGGCGCTCCTCCCGGATATGTAGGATATGAGGAGGGCGGTCAGCTTACTGAACGCGTCCGGCGTCGGCCTTATGCAGTAATACTTTTGGATGAGATTGAAAAAGCCCATCCGGATGTTTTTAACTTGTTGCTGCAGGTTTTTGAAGAAGGCAGATTGACTGACAGTTTTGGCCGCAAGGTGGATTTTAAGAACACGATTATTATTATGACTTCAAATGTCGGAGCGGAAATGATCCGTAAAACCGGCTCGCTTGGTTTCAAGACACAGAAAGAAGAAGTAACCTATCAGGATATGAAAGAAAAATTGCTGGAAGCGGTTAAGCATTCTTTTAAGCCGGAGTTTTTGAACCGTATCGATGATATCATAGTCTTCCGTCAGTTGGTCAAGGAGGATTTAGTGCGGATCATTGATATTGAAATTGCTTATGTTGCTGAGAGGTTAAAGGAACAGAATATATCTTTAGAGGTGAGCAGGGAGGCCAAAGATTTCCTGATTGAAAAAGGGTTTGACCCGGTTTTTGGAGCTCGTCCGCTAAAAAGGACTATCCAGAGATATCTGGAGGATTCTTTGGCGCAGGAGATTATATCCAAGAAATACAGGGAGGGTTCTTCAATCAAGGTAACGCGTAAGAACGAAGAACTTATTTTCGAATAATGTTTACTTTGTTTTTTATGGATTTAGGCCGTAAGGTAATTTCTTTAATGTACTTCGTCGGCGGCCTGACTAACCTGGCTGTTCAGACCGTGTATTTTACATTTAAGCCGCCTTATAAATCCGGCCGCATAATTGAGCAGGCCAAGAAAGCCGGATATGACAGTTTTCCTATTGTTTCCCTGGTTGCTTTGTTTATCGGTTTTATCTTCGCCCTGCAGACAGCTTATTTTATGCAGCGTATCGGCTCAGAGCTGTATATTGCCAGCCTTGTGGCTTTGTCTATAGTGCGTGAGCTTGGTCCGGTAATTACTGCTTTAATAGTCGCCGGCCGGGTCGGTGCATCCAATACCGCCGAGTTAGGCTCGATGCAGGTTACCGAGCAGATTGATGCTTTAGAGACACTGGCTGAGAACCCGGTAAAATATCTGGTAGTCCCCCGTTTTGTGGCCTTAGGTTTTACGCTTCCCCTTTTAACTTTATACGCCAATATCATCGGCATCCTGGGAAGCTACTTTATCTGCACAATAAAATTAGGGATTACCAGCAGCATGTATATGCATGTGACCTTCACCTCTTTGCTCTACAAAGATTTATTCACCGGTTTATTTAAGTCCTGGATCTTCGGGATGCTTATCGCTTTAATCAGTTGTTATGAGGGTTTTAATGTTGAGGGCGGGGCAGTTGGCGTGGGCAAGGCGACCACCCGTTCGGTAGTTTTTTCTTTTATTATGATTATTGCCGCCGATTGTTTCTTTACCGCTTTATTTTACTTTATTTTTCCGTAAATGATAATTGAAATACATAAGTTATATAAGAAATTCAATAATCTTCCGGTACTTAATGATTTAAGCCTGAATATCGATAAAGGCCAGACCTGCGTGATTATTGGTAGAAGCGGATGCGGAAAATCCGTTTTGCTTAAACATATCGTCGGATTATTAAGGCCGGATAAGGGAAAGGTTTTAGTCAACCAGAAAGAAGTGGCTGTCTTAAATGAGCGGGAGTTAAACGCCTTGCGTTCTAAAATCAGCATGGTATTTCAGGGAGGGGCTCTTTTTGATTCTATGAATGTTACCGAGAATGTGGGTTTTAGCCTTATTGAGCATACGTATATCAGTCAAAAGGAAATATTAGATAGAGTGGAAGAGTCTTTGTCTTTGGTAGGCTTGGGCGGTATTGGAAATCTTATGCCTTCAGAATTAAGCGGAGGGATGAAGAAGCGCGTGGCCCTGGCCCGGGCAATCTGCATCCGGCCGGAGATTATCCTTTATGATGAACCGACCACAGGTGTAGACCCTATAGCCGCAGATAGTATTAACGAACTTATCCGTTCTTTGCATGATAAATTAAAGGTGACTTCAATTGTGGTTACTCATGATATGAAAAGCGCCTATCACATTGCCGATAAGATCGCGATGATGTACAAGGGCAGGATAATCCTGGAAGGCGCCCCTAAAGATATTAAAGAATCCCGGGATCCCGTAGTGCATCAGTTTATTAACGGAATTGCTAAAGGCCCAATAACCGAGGCAGTCGATAATTTTAAATAAGTCAAGCTACGCGGGTATACTTTTGTAAGTTAACACCCGGCCTAATTGGATTGGCCGGTGTGTACTTTCTGTACAAGGAGGTTTAGATGATATTCGGTAAAACTAAATTAGAGCTCAAGGTGGGTATTTTTGTTTTTATAGGCATGGCAATCCTGGTTATTTTTATTTTATCAATAGGGGGATTTAAAACCTGGAGTTCCGGCTATCATATAAACTTGAATTTTAATTTTGTAAACGGTGTAAAGGTTGGCGCGCCAGTGCGTTTTGCCGGAGTGGATGTGGGAGAGGTAAAGCGGATTAAACTCGAGTTTTTGCCGGAAGAAAGCCGTTCAAATGTAAAACTGGATATCTGGATTAGAAACATTATTAAAATCCCCACTGATTCTTCTGTCTGGGTGAATACCTTGGGGTTATTGGGCGAAAAATATATAGAAATAATGCCGGGCATTGATTATTCCCATTCGCTTAAGCATGGTGATTGCCTGACCGGGGTCGATCCTTTGCCTATACATCAGATATTCAATAACGCTGAGAGCATACTGCGTAATTTGAACGATGGGATTATCAAGATAAAAAATAAAGAGGGTACCTTGGGTAAACTCATTTATGATGACGCGATGTATGATGAATTGCAGGCCCTGGTAACTGATGTCCGGAAGAATCCCTGGAAGTTGTTCATCAGGACAAAAGAAAAGAAATAATGAAGACCAAAACAATATTCAGTTGTGCTAGTTGCGGGTATCAATCACCTAAATGGTTAGGAAAATGCCCGGATTGCAATAGCTGGAATTCTTTCAGTGAAGAGGATTATACTGCTCCCGCGTCTTCCGGCAAGGAGAGGGTTTCTTTATATAAAGACGGCCCGGTTCTGTTAAAAGATGTAGTAGCCAGGGATGAGGATAGGTTAAAGACTAATATTCGTGAATTGGACAGGGTCTTAGGCGGTGGGATCGTCAAGGGGTCAGTGATTTTAATCGGAGGGGATCCGGGAGTAGGAAAATCCACGATTTCCCTGCAGGTCTCAAATCATCTGACTAAGCAGGGCATCGGAGTCCTTTATGTAAGCGGGGAAGAGTCGGTAGTCCAGACTAAGCTGCGCGCAAAGCGTTTAGGTGAATCCGGTTCGGATAACCTTTATATCGTCAACCAGACAGACCTGTCTTTAATTGTTGAGTATATAAAGAAACTTAAGCCCCAGGTGGTCATAATTGATTCTATCCAGGTTATTTTTGATTCCGCGCTTAGTTCTTCAGCCGGGAGTGTCAGCCAGGTAAGAGAGTGCGCCGGGTTACTTACGCAGTTGGCTAAAACCACAGGCATTTCAATTTTTATTATCGGCCATGTTACCAAGGAAGGGGCATTAGCTGGACCGCGCGTCTTGGAACATATTGTTGATACCGTCATTTATTTTGAGGGGGATCGTTTTGCGATCTACAGGATTTTGCGGGCGGTAAAGAACAGATTTGGATCAACCAATGAAATTGGGGTATTTGAGATGGGGCCTGAAGGCTTGCGGGAGGTGAAAAACCCATCGGAGATTTTTCTTTCCGAGCGGCCGAATAATGTTTCCGGTTCAATTGTTACCTCGATCTTAGAAGGGTCGCGGCCGCTTTTAGTGGAGATTCAGTCTTTGGTTTCAAGGAGCAGTTTCGGTTATGCCAGTCGCCGGGCTCAGGGGTTTGATTTTAACCGTCTTTCTTTGTTAGTGGCGGTTTTAGAAAAGCGCATGGGGTTGGCGCTTGAGGCGGAGGATATCTTTGTTAATGTTGCCGGCGGGATAAAAGTAGAAGACCCGGCAGCGGATTTAGCTGTATGCGCGGTGGTTGCCTCAAGTTTCCGGGAGCAGGTAGTTATGCCGCAGGCCGTGGTCTTAGGCGAAGTCGGATTATCAGGGGAGATCAGGAGTATTTCTCAGGTGCTTACGCGGATTAATGAAGCGGAAAAACTGGGTTTTAAGCATTGTATATTGCCCGGCAATAGCTGCAAGAATTTAAAACTTAATAAATCCGATATGGAGATTATTCCTGTTTCTACTTTAAAAGAAGCTTTAGATATTATCTTAGGCTTATCTATTAAGCAGCAAGGAGGAACAAAGAGATGAATTTATTATTAGTGCGGGTTTTATTTATTTTAGGCGGCATGGTCATTGGTTATCAGACAACAGCTTCAGGTGGTTCTGGTTTCTTGGGCGTGTTAATCGGCGGCCTGGTGGCTTTTATATTAATTCTTTTAGAAGCGGGTTTGCGCAAGGTTTCAGTAAACGGGCTCTCCAGCGCTGTATTCGGTTTGATCCTGGGTTTGATTATGGCTAAGCTTGCCGGAGATGCTTTCAGCCTTTTTTTTACTGATCCATCCACTCTTTCCATGATCAGAGTAACATTAACGATGACCTTTTGCTACATCGGGGTGGTTGTGGCTTTACGCGGCAAAGATGAATTTAATATTATTATCCCTTACGTGCGCCTGCGCCGCCAGGATCAGGCTGGGGATGTAATCCTGCTTGATACCAGCGTGATTATTGACGGCCGGATTGTTGATATTTGCAAAACTCGTTTTTTAGGGGGTAAGGTTATTATCCCTAAGTTTGTGCTCAGGGAGCTGCAGCAGATTGCCGATTCCACTGATCCGATTAAACGCCAAAGAGGCAGGCGGGGCTTAGAGATCCTGAATACCGTGCAAAAAGAATCCGGAATGGATATAACTATCCATGAGCAGGATTTTTCCGAGACTTCAGAGGTTGACGCGAAGTTAGTCATGTTGGCTAAACTTCTTGAGGCCAAGATCCTTACCGTAGATTTTAATTTAAACCGGGTAGCCAGTATTCAGGGGATCAAAGTTTTGAATATCAATGAACTGGCCAATGCATTAAAACCTGTAGTTTTCCCCGGTGAAGAAATGCACATTAAGCTGATTAAAGACGGCAAGGAACATAATCAGGCGATAGGTTATCTTGACGATGGGACAATGGTGGTAGTTGAAGATGCCCGCCGTTTAATCGGCCAGGATGTTAAAGTTGTGGTAACTTCAGTCCTGCAGACCCAGGCAGGCAGGATGATTTTTACTAAGATTGAAAAATAATGCTTAGCGCAATTGTTTTGGCCGCAGGAAAAGGCAAACGTCTTAAAGGTTTAGTCCCTAAGCCTTTGGTAAAAATAGGCAGTGAGCCGGCGATAATTCATTCTCTTGACAGGTTAGATAAACATCCTTATGTAGATGAAATTATTGTGGTACTCAGCGCTCTTAACCGGCAGAAAATAACCGCTGCTATAAAGAAACGCTCTTTTAAAAAGATAAAAGTTTTTGTTTTAGGCGGGCTGCGCAGGCAGGATTCAGTCTATAACGGGCTTAAGGCAGTCGATAAAAGAAGCGGCTGGGTTTTAATTCATGATTCTGCCCGGCCGTTTATTGATAGTCAATCTATTACACAAGTTATTTTGGCGGCAAAGAAGAACGGCGCAGCTTTATTGGCAGTCAGGCCAAAGGCTACCATAAAGTTTTCCCGCAAGGCAGGGATAGTTGATCAAACTTTAGACAGGAATAAACTCTGGGAGGCTCAGACTCCTCAGGTGTTTGAGAAAAATATCATTCTTGAGGCTTATAAGAAATACTCCCGCGGCGATGTTACTGACGATGCTTCTCTGGTTGAAAAGCTGGGTAGAAAAGTAAGCATTGTTGAGGGCAATTATAGCAATATTAAGATTACTACAGCAGAGGATCTTTTGCTGGCGGAGTTAATTATTAAAGGTAAAAATGCAATATAGGACGGGAATAGGTTTTGATATTCATCGCTTAGTCGCAGGCCGGCCGTTATTTTTGGGCGGCGTAGAGATTCCCTATGACAAGGGGCTGTTGGGGCATTCTGACGGAGATGTCTTGATCCATGCGCTTTGCGACGCTTTATTAGGCGCCTTGGCTTTAGGGGATATCGGAGAGCATTTTCCCGATACTGACCCTAAATATAAGGGGATTGCCAGCAGCCAGTTATTAAAGACGGTCAAAGGATTTCTTGATGAAAGCGGTTATAAAATTAATAATCTGGACGCGATACTCATTGCACAGTCTCCGTCATTAACACCTTTTAAAAAACAGATAAAACAAAAGCTTTGTCCGTTGTTGGATATACCGGATAGCGCTTTGAATATCAAGGCAAAAACAAACGAAGGCCTGGGGGCTATAGGCAATAATGAAGCAATTGCCTGTTATGTGTCAGCTTCTTTGGTTAAGATTTAAATACTAAAATATTCGGGAGGTAGTTATGGTTTATTTGATAAATATAATAATAATCTTAGCGGCAATTGCCATAGTCAAGCTTTTGCTGATTTCTCTTTTCTTTTATTCGGATGTCCGCGCTGCCCAGAAAAGGGACCCTGCGGCAAAAAGTTTCCTGGAGATAGTCCTGCTTTATCAGGGATTGCATGCCTTGATATACTATCGCATTGCCCATGGATTTTATAAAATCCATTTGTTTTTCCTTGCCCGGCTCATTTCACAGGTGGCGCGTTTTGCAACAGGGATCGAGATTCATCCCGGAGCGGTAATCGGCAAGCGTTTCTTTGTTGACCATGGCATGGGAGTGGTTATCGGAGAGACAGCGGTTATCGGCGATGATGTTTTGCTTTATCAGGGCGCAACCCTCGGAGGTACCGGAATTGTTAAAGGGAAACGCCACCCAACTATTGGTAATAACGTTGTAGTCGGAGCTGGGGCAAAGGTTTTGGGTAATATTACTGTCGGGGATAGTTCGTATATTGGCGCCAATGCCGTAGTAATCAAAGATGTGCCGCCGAATTCCACGGTAGTCGGGGTGCCGGGAAGGATTACCAAACAGGATGGCAAGAAAATGGATATCAGTTTAGACCATGTGCATATATTGGACCCGATTATGCAGAGTATCGAAGAGATGCAGTCAAAGATTGATAAGTTAGAAAAGAAATAGAGGTCTTACGACTTTCATGCCTATTTTTATATATAATTCCCTTTCCAGGAAAAAAGAAGAGTTTGTCTCTTTAGAGCCGCAAAAGATAAATATGTATGTCTGCGGTCCTACGGTTTATGACGAGCCGCACATTGGTCATGCCCGCAGCGCCTATATTTTTGATGTGATCAGGCGCTATCTGGCTTTTAAGGGTTATCGGGTTAAATTCGTGCGCAACGTTACTGACGTGGACGATAAAATAATTGACAAGGCCAGAAAAGAATTTCCCGGCCAAGATTTAAACCGGGCTTTTAAGGACGTGGCTGAAAAATACCTCGCCTCGTATCATGAAGCATTGACGAACTTGGGTATAGGTGTTGATCAGGATAAAATTTCAGAGCCTAAAGCAAGTGAATATATTCCCAAAATGATTAAGTTTATTCAGGGTTTGATTAATAACGGAGCAGCTTATGCTGCCGGCGCGGATGTTTATTTTGATATCACTAAAGCCAAAAACTACGGGAAGTTATCCAATCAATCCTTAGAAAAAATGGAGTCCGGAGTAAGGATTGCCCTGAATGAGAACAAGCGCAATCCTTTGGATTTTGCGCTTTGGAAGGCGGCTAAAGAAAATGAACCATCTTGGGAAAGCCCTTGGGGCAAGGGGAGGCCGGGTTGGCATATTGAATGTTCGGTAATGAGTTCTGATATTTTAGGGGGTGAATTTGATATCCACGGCGGAGGGATTGATTTGATTTTTCCCCATCACGAGAACGAGATTGCCCAGTCTGAGGGCGCAGGCAATAAATTCGCTCGTTACTGGATACACCACGGCCTGCTTACCATTAACGGCCAAAAGATGTCTAAGTCTTTGGGGAATTTTATCACGGTAAAAGATTTTCTGGATAAATATAAGAATGCGGATTTGTTAAAGCTGTTGTTTTTGTCCACGCATTATTCCCATCCGGTTGATTACACCGATGAGAAAATCCGGGAAGCCAGGCAGGCTTTAGAGAGAATCAGTATTTTACGGGATAAGCTTGATAAGCCTGCAGCTAAAAATCCAGCTGGTAAGGCGCCTCAAGAACTGGAAGATATTAAAGATAAATTTATTAAGGCCATGGATGACGATTTTAATACTCCTCAGGCCCTGGCAGTAATTTTTGATCTTGTAAATATCGCTAATAAAAATATTGATGATCCGGATTTTATATGTTATTCAGGTTTGATTTTAAAAGAGCTGGCGAATATCTTCGGTTTGGGTTTAGAAAAAGAAGCGGGTTCTAAAGAACTCCAGGTAGATGTAAATGCATTGATTGCTCAACGTAACGAAGCAAGGAAGAAAAAGGATTTTAAAAGGTCGGACGAAATTAGAAAAGAATTAGAAGTAAAAGGTATAATCTTAGAAGATACAAAAGATGGAACAGCTTGGCGTCGGAAATTGTAATAGCGGGTGGCTTGGACTGGATTCGAGCCGCGGAGCGCGGCGAGAAACAGTCCAAGACAGGACCCGCGTAATATATCCATATGAAAAGTAAATTCATCACATTTGAAGGTTCCGAAGGTTGCGGCAAAAGCACTCAGTCAGAGATGCTTTATTGTTACTTGAAATCCAAAGGCTTAAAAGTAGTTTATCTGCGTGAGCCCGGCGGGGTTAAGCTGAGCGAAAAGATCCGGGAGATCCTGCTTGATCCTGAAAGCAAAATATCTCCTGAGGCAGAAACCCTGCTTTATATGGCTGCCCGCGCCCAGGTGGTCAGGGATATTATTCAGCCGGCATTAAAAGCCGGCAAGATTGTTATTTGCGATCGCTTTCTGGATTCTACTATTGCTTATCAGGGTTTTGGTTTAGGGATAAATATAGGTATAATTAAAACTATCGGTAAATTCGCTACCTTAGGGATCAAACCTGACCTGACAATTTTCCTGGATTTACCGGTGAAGAAAGGTCTTCAGCACCGTTGTAATTATAAAGATCGCATTGAACAGCGCTCTTTTAAATATCATGAAATAGTCCGGAATGGTTATCTTAAACTTGCCAGGCTTGAGCCGAAAAGGATCAGGATAGTCAAAGTTGAGCCGGATAAATTAACCACTCAAAATAACATTAGGAAGTTAACCGATGCGCTTTAGCGATATATTAGGGCAGGAGAAACCGTTAAACATAATAAACGCCTATATGGAGAAATCCTGTTTTTCCGGCGGATATATTTTCAGCGGCCCGGAAGGGATTGGCAAAAAGACGGTTGCAAAAATCATCGCCCAAAAATTAAATTGTACATCTCTGGATAAGCCCTGCGGTGCCTGTAGTTCATGCCTGAAGACGGAGAAGCTGCAGCATCCTGATCTGCATATTATTGAAAGTGACGCTGCGCAAATTAAGATTGAGGATATCCGTTCTTTACAGCGGGAGGCGAATTTCCGGCCGTATGAAGGGGTAATGAAGGTTTTCATTATTGATGAGGCGCACAGGCTTAATCCTGAGGCGGCAAATTCCCTGCTCAAGATCCTTGAAGAGCCTCCTAAAGATAGCCTGATTATTTTAATTACCCATAAGCCGCAGAATATTTTTAAAACTATACTTTCCCGCTGTAAGGTTATAAGATTTTCCCCGTTAGCAATATCCGTGCTGGAAGGTGTTTTGGTTAAGGATTATTCGCTTGACCGGTTTTGCGCGCATTTCATTTCTTTTTATGCCGAAGGCAGACTGGGTTTTGCCCTCAAGTTAAAGGATTCAGGTATTTTTGAAGAAAAGAACAGGGTTTTTGATTCTTTTGCGCTTTCCGATAAACCGCTTGATCGTAATCTCCTTGGGCACAACAAGGAGCAGCTGCGCAGTTTTTTAAATATTCTGGCTTCATGGTTCAGGGATATTTATCTGCTTAAGGCCGGTATAGCGGATAAGCAGTTGATACACCTAGACCGGAAAAATGATTTACTGAAACTAAAGCTTGAGTTTTCTTTCAAACAACTTGATGGTATTTTGTCGGCGATTTCAGAGAGTATGTTTTATTTAGAGCATAATGTTAACAGCAAATTACTTTTGCATAACTTAGGAGCGCAGCTATGGAAGGTTTGATTCTGGTCCAACTTAGGAATTCCGGGCAGGTGCAGTTTTATCAGGCCGGAAATTTAACTTTAAAGGTAGGGGATTGCGTAATTGTTGAGCATGACAGGGGCCTGGATTATGGATGCGTTATTCTGCCGCATCAGGCGCATTGCTGCGCGGAAAGCAGCCCTAAAGAGCCGCCGAAGAAGATTATCCGCCTGGCCAAGGAAAGCGATTTAAAACAGGTAGAGGATAATTGTGTAAAGGCCAGAGAGGCGTATAATGCCTGCGAAAAAAAGATCGCTGAGCATAAACTGGATATGAAACTGGTTAAGGCGGAGTATTCTTTTGACCGTTCCAAGATATTGTTTTATTTTACTTCCGACGGCCGGGTAGATTTTCGTAACCTGGTTAAAGATTTAGCCAAGATATTCAAGGCGCGTATTGAGTTAAGGCAGATTGGGGTCAGGGATGAGGCCAGGCTTTTCGGCGGTTATGGTTCATGCGGCAGGGAGCTTTGTTGTAAAAGGTTCCTGAAAGATTTTGAGCCGGTAACTATAAAGATGGCCAAAGAAGAGGGTTTATCGCTTAACCCTCCGAAGATATCCGGTTTATGCGGCCGGCTGATGTGCTGCCTTTCTTATGAATATGAAACTTATAAACTGCTTTCCAAGGGGCTGCCCCGCGAAGGCGAACATCTAAGCACGGCACAAGGCAAGGGTAAGGTTATTAACGTCAATGTTTTTAAACGCGCGGTTACTGTCCAGCTCGAAGAAGGCGGATTTTTAGAGGTAAGTTACAAGGAAAAAGAACATGGAAAATAAGTTTTATATTACTACTCCTATCTATTATGTGAATGCTTCTCCGCATATCGGGCATTCCTATACCACTATTGCCGCTGATGTCTTAAGCAGGTTTAAACGCCGCGTTTTAGGAAAAGATAATGTGCGTTTTCTTACCGGTACTGATGAGCACGGCCAGAAAATCCAAAAGGCCGCAGACAACGCGAAGCTTTCTGCGCAGGATTTTGTAGATAAAACAAGCCTGCAATTCAGGAACCTCTGGAAATCTTTAGGGGTTTCTTACGATGATTTCATCCGTACAACTGAAGAGCGCCATGTTAAAGTAGTGCAGAAAGTCCTTGAGATCCTTTTTAAAAAAGGGGATATTTATGAAGGCAAATATGAGGGGTTATATTGTACTCCCTGCGAAACATTCTGGCTTGAGTCGCAGGCAATAGGCGGCCTATGCCCGGATTGCCAGAGGCCGGTTGAGCGTATTGTTGAGAGCAATTATTTTTTTAAATTATCAAAATACCAGGATTGGCTCTTGGGATTCCTCAAAGAAAACCCGGATTTTATTAAACCCGCCAGCCGTTATGAAGAGACCTTAAGGTTTTTGGAATTAAATAAATTAAATGATTTGTGTATTTCGCGGCCCAAGGAGAGGCTTAATTGGGGCATACCTTTGCCTTTTGCTCCGGAACATGTAACCTATGTTTGGTTTGATGCTCTGGTTAATTATATCAGCGCGGTCGGTGAATTTGACAGTCAGGACAATTATCAGTCCCGATGGTGGCCGGCAGAGTTGCATTTAATGGCCAAGGATATTCTAAGACAGCATACAGTTTATTGGCCGATTATGCTCCATGCTTTAAATATCGAACTTCCTAAAGCAGTGTTTGCGCATGGTTGGTGGATGATTAATGAAGACAAAATGTCTAAGTCGCGCGGTAATGTGGTTAACCCGCTTGAGATGATAGAGAAATATGGCCTGGATGCCTACAGGTATTTTCTTCTCCGGGATGTGCCGTTTGGTTTGGACGGAAATTTCTCGGAAGAGGGAATAGTTAAGCGTTACAATAGCGATTTAGCAAATGACTTAGGGAACTTGGTTTATCGCACCCTGACTATGATCGAGAAGTATTTTGATGGTAGTATCCCGAATGTAGATTTTAATAAGCTTAAGAATGACCAGAAGGTCTCCAATATTCTAGCTAAAATCCAGAATTTGGATTCGAGAGTTTCTTCAGCTTTGGATAAGCAGGATTTTAGTTTGGCTTTGGAAGCTATTTGGGAATTGATTGCTATGGCTAATAAGCATGTTGAAGAGACCAAGCCCTGGAATCTTGCCAAAGAGAATAAGCAGGAAGAGTTGAAAGAATTTATCCGTTTATTAATTGATGTTATCAGGGCGGTATCCAGACAGCTGGAGATCTTTATTCCTCAGACTGCCTTGTCGATCCAGGAACAGTTCGGTGAGGAGAAGGTAAAAAAGGGCAATCCATTATTCCCGCGTATTGAAACCAAGAAGAAGTAATCTCACATCATATGTTAGTTGATACCCACTGCCATCTTGATTTTCCACAGTTTGAGCCGGACCGCGAACAGGTTATCCTGCGTGCGGAGGAGGCAGGCGTGAACTATCTTGTAAATATCGGCGCTACCTTGGATTCTTCAGCCGCAGCTTGTGAGTTAGCGGCAAAATATGCCCAAGTTTACGCCGGCGTAGGCGTGCACCCGCATGAGGCGGATGGATTTGACCCGGAAGCGGAAAGTAAATTAAGGGAGCTGGCTTTAAGAAAAAAGGTTGTGGCTATCGGAGAAACCGGGTTGGATTTTTACCGTAATTTATCTTCCGCAGAGAATCAGTTATCTGCTTTTAACAGGCAAATCCAGTTAGCTAAAGATTTAAAACTCCCCATCGTAATCCATAGCCGCCAGGCAGAGGAGCAGGTGCTTAAGGTTTTAAAAAGCGCTATGCCTCTGCGTGCGGTAATCCATTGTTTTTCCGGTGATGAGAGTTTCCTGAAAGGTTGTTTAGATTTAGGATTCTTTATTTCTTTCACCTGTAATATTACCTATAAAAAGGCGCAAGGCTTAAGGGATATGGTTGAGCTTACCCCGCTGGATAAGTTGATGCTTGAAACTGATGCCCCGTATTTATCTCCCGAAGGTTTTCGCGGTAAGCGTAATGAACCGTTGCAGGTAAAATTATTAGCTGAGGCAGTCAGTCTGATCAAGGGAGTCAGTATTGGTGAGATTGCGGAGAACACGACTAAGAACGCAAAAGGATTCTTTGGATTAGGATGAGTGCCAAAATTTCCATAGTTAAGTGTAATGGTTATGAGCCGTCTGCCGTAGAACAGGCAGTCAGGAAGACAGTTGATCTTTTAGGCGGAATAACCTGTTTTGTTAAGCCTGGCTCCCGGGTATTGATAAAACCTAACCTTTTGATGTCCAAGGGTCCGGAATATGCGATTACTACCCATCCGGAAGTGGTCAGGGCGGTAGTGCATATTTTAAAAGAGATTAATTGCCGGGTTATTATCGGTGATGGCCCAAGCGTATGGGATCAGTATATTGAAAATGTGGATGAAGTTTATGAATTCACCGGTATAAAAAGAATCTCCCAGGATGAAGGAATAGAGCTGGTTAATTTTGATAAACGCCGGATGCGCGATAAATTCCCGCTTACCAGCTGGCTTGATGAATGCGATTATCTTATTAACCTGCCCAAATTCAAAACTCACGGGTTTACTTTGATCACCGGCGGAATTAAGAACCTTTTCGGGTTAGTTTCAGGTACATATAAAACCGAACTGCATAAAAATTATTTTAAGCCGTCTGAATTCGTCAAGATACTTGTGGATATATACCAGGAGGCTAAACCCGCTTTAACAATTATTGACGGGATATTAGCTATGGAGGGGGAAGGGCCGGGAACCAGCGGTAAACCCCGCCAGCTTAATCTTTTGCTCGCCGGTTCTGATTGCGTGGCGTTAGATACTCTAATGGCTAAAATAATGGGCATTAGGCATCAGGAGGTTTTATCGACTAAAGAGGCAGCGCTGCGCGGATTAGGCGAAGGGAATCTAGAGAAAATCAAGATAGAGGGGGAGGATATTGATAAATTAAATATTCGTCCTTTTATTCTGCCGCAGGCATCACGGTTAGATAAGCTTCCGGATGTTTTTAAATTTATAGCGCAGTGGTTGATCAGGTATCGTCCCTACTCCATTTGCGCCAAATGTACGCGTTGCGGACATTGCGTAAAAATTTGCCCGGGGAAATGCATTAAGCTAACAAAAAAGAGTATAGCTTTTAATTATAGAAAATGTATTGCCTGTTTCTGCTGCCAGGAGTCTTGTCCGGCCGCGGCAATAGGGGTGAAAAAGAGCCTATTGGCTAAATTAATAGGATTATAGATAATGGCAGGCATCCGAGCCTTGTTCTCGCATCACCGCTTGCTCGCCCCAGCGTGGCGAGCTTGCGCTTCGGCAAAATTTTCGCTCTGCCTGGCATTTATTACGGGCAACCATGCCCGCTCAAATTTTGAGATGCTGCTCGAATCAAGTCTCGACTGCCTGCCATTACGACAGGTTAGAATGATAATATAATATGAATATCCGTACAATAGACTGGAAAAATAATAAGGTTAGGATAATCGATCAGACTAAATTGCCGCAGAGATTAGTTTATCTTAATCTTGATAAGATAGAAGATTTGTGGCAGGCAATTAAGAAAATGCAGGTGCGCGGAGCCCCGGCCTTAGGCGCGGCTGCTGCTTTGGGAGTTTATTTAGGGGTAAGGAATTATCCAGGTTCTGATTGGCCGGGATTCAGCCGTAAGTTAAATACAGCGGCAAAATATATCGCCAGTTCCCGTCCGACAGCCATAAACCTTTTTTGGGGAATTGAAAAGGCTTGTGCGGCTGCCCAGGAAAATAATAAAAAACCTGTTTTTAAGATCAAACAGGCTATACTTGAAGAAGCAAAGAAGATTATGCGGGAAGATGCTTCCTCTTGCCGTAAAATCGGTGATTACGGATCCAGGCTATTAAAGTCCGGCAGCAGGGTCTTGACGATCTGTAACGCCGGGATACTGGCGACGATTGATTACGGTACTGCTTTGGGCGTGATTTATTCTGCCTGTGACCAAGGTAAGAAAGTTAAAGTATTTTCCTGTGAAACCCGGCCGCTGCTTCAGGGGAGCAGGTTAAGCTGTTGGGAGCTTTATAAGCAGGGTGTGGATGTTACAATGATTGCGGATAATACCGCGGCTTCGCTTATGGCTGACGGGAAAGTGGATGCGGTAATTGCCGGAGCAGACCGGATTGCCGCAAATGGGGATTCAGCGAATAAGATCGGGACATTGAACTTAGCTGTTCTCTGCAGATACCATAAGCTACCTTTTTATATCGCCGCTCCGCAGAGTACGTTTGACCTGAAATTAAAAAACGGTCGGGGGATTAAAATTGAAATGCGTAATTCGCAAGAAGTTACCAGGATATTACTTAAGAAAACTGTTGCTCCCGAAGGAGCTGCCGTAATCAATCCTGCTTTTGATGTTACTCCCCATGAGCTGATCAGCGCGATAATTACGGATAAGGGTGTTATCCGGATGCCTTACGTTAAAAATATCAGGAAAATTCTTAGGGGGAAATAAATGCGTTTAAGCGAAATCGGTGAATTTGGTTTAATCAAAAGTTTCCGGAAACAAATTAAAACCGATCGTTCTGTTTTTATGGGCAGCGGAGATGACTGCGCGGTTTTGAAACTGAATAGTTCCAGTTATCAGTTGTTTACCTGCGATATGATTATCGAAGGCGTGGATTTTAGAAAGACTGATGATTTGAAATCCGTGGGCAGAAAGGCCCTGGCCATATCTATAAGTGATATTGCCGCCTGCGGTGGATTTCCCAGACATGCCGTAATATCGCTGGGCCTGCCGAAAAATATGCAGGTAAAACAGGCGGGCCTTTTGGCAAAAGGGATATTTGATTTGGCAAGAAAATATAAAATAAATATTGTGGGAGGAGATATCAGCGCCTCCGCTAAATTAATTATTGATGTGAGTATGCTGGGAGAGGTTAAGAAGCATAAACTTTGCCTGCGCCGGGGAGCTAAGCCGGGAGATATTATTATGGTTACGGGGAGTTTTGGCGGTTCAATTAAAGGTAAACATTTAAAATTTACTCCTCGTTTGGAAGAGGCGAATTTCTTAGTAAATCATTTTAAGATCAATTCCATGATTGATGTTTCCGACGGCTTGCTCCAGGATCTGGGGCATATATTAGAGCAAAGCTCTGCCGGAGCTGTTTTATATGAAAGCCTGATTCCCTTAAGTAGGGATGCTAAAAATACTGAAGAAGCGCTTTGTTCGGGGGAGGAGTTTGAACTGCTTTTTACTGCTTCCAGAGAACAGGCAAATAAAATTATCAAATCTTCAAAATACAGTTTTAGTGTTATCGGGGAAATAATGCCGGTATCATTCGGCTTGAGGCTGATCGATCATAAGAGCAGGTATTCAAAATTTAGTTTAAGAAACGGGTACTGCGCAGAGGCGCGTACCGGCCGATCCTTTAAGGCCGGGTACAGGCATTTCTAATGAAGAAACTATCTACGTCAGTTAATCAGACGCTAAAAATAGGCAGGCTGCTGGCGCAAAAACTTTCCGGAGGAGAGATCATTCTTTTGTCCGGTTCGCTTGGCGCGGGCAAGACAATATTGGCTAAGGGGATAGCGCAGGGGCTGGGTATTGATCAATATAATGTAGTCAGCCCTACATTTGTTTTCTTGCGCGTATATAAAGGGAAACATTTTTTAAACCACTTTGATTTTTACCGCATCGACAACCCCAAAGAGATCCTGGCTTTAGGTTATGAGGAGTATTTTTATTCCGGTTCTGTATCGGTTGTTGAATGGCCGGAGCGGTTAAAATTCCTCTTGCCAAGGGAATTTTTAAAGATTAAGCTGATTGTGAAGGCAAGAGAGAGCAGGTCGCTTGAATTTACTGCCAAAGGCTTAAGGTATAAGAAATTACTCAAGGATATTTATGAAGATATTAGGCATTGATACTACTACTAAGTTTTTGTGCCTCGGGTTGTATGTCGATGGTAAATTCTATGAATACAGCCTTGAGACGGGCCGGGGTCTTTCCGTGCTTTTGGTTCCGACTATACAAAGAGTCCTTGAGGCCTCGGGATTAAAAATAGCGGATATCGACTATTTTGCCTGCGGCCTGGGGCCGGGGTCTTTTACCGGAATGCGCATAGGTTTAGCTACGATAAAAGGCTTAAGCATTGTCCGAAATAAGCCGGTGGTTGGAGTATCTACTCTGGATATCCTGGCGGAAAATGTTACGGTCAAAAATACCTTGATTGTCCCGGCGATAGATGCCCGTAGGGGCCTGATCTATTGCAGCTCTTATAAAAAAGAAGGAGATATTCTTAAGCGTAAAAGTGAATATAAACTTTTAAGTTTGGATGAATTTGTTAAAAAGTTCCCCGCTAGAGCGGTAATCCTGGGAGATGCCGCGGCCCTGTATAGAGATAAGATGCTCTCCCGGATAAAAGGCGCAACTATTCTGGATAAGGATTACTGGTTCCCTAAGGCCCACAATCTTATCCGGCTTGCGCTGGAAAAAATAAAAGCTAAACAATTCAGCTCGGCGCAGGCAATTAAACCGATTTATTTATACCCTCAAGAATGCCAGATAAAGACAAAATAGGTTACCGGCCCACCTGGGCAGAGGTTAATCTTAATAATTTAGAATATAACTTCAGGCAGGTAAAATTACATTTACCCCGGCTTACAAAGGTATTGGTTACGGTAAAGGCGGATGCCTATGGCCATGGGTTGATCCCTATATCTAAAAGGCTGGCTGCCAGCGGGGTGGATTATTTGGGGGTAGCTTCTATTGATGAAGGAATAAAATTAAGAAAGGCGCAGGTAAAAACACCTATCCTTGTGCTGGGGGTAATTCTTAAGCAGGATATTCAATCGCTTTTTACTTTTAAGCTTACGCCGACTATTTGTGATTATAAATTAGCTTTTGCTTTAAGTAAAAAAGCAACTGCATTAAAGAAGCCAATGCGCTTGCATATTAAAGTAGACACCGGAATGGGCAGGATCGGGGTAGCCCACCAGGATGCCCTGGAGTTGGTAAGTAAAATCCATAAGTTAAAATCAATTGTCATTGAAGGAATCTTTACCCATTTTCCTTTTGCGGATTCAGGGCGGAAGTTTACTGCTTTTCAAATCAAACTGTTTTATAAATTGGTCGCGGATTTAAGAAAACGCGGTATAGCTATTCCTTTGGTGCATGCTGCTAACAGCGCTGGGTTGATCAATCACCGGGATAGCCATTTTACCATGGTCAGGCCAGGGCTGGTAATTTATGGGTTGCATCCTCAGGGAGGCTCGAGGCTAAAATTAAAACCCGTCCTAAGCCTTAAAACCCGCGTAATCTTTATAAAACAGGTTCCTGCAGGAAGCGGCATAAGTTACGGCCATGCCTATATAACTAAACGTGCGGCCTGTATCGTTACTTTACCTATCGGTTACGGAGACGGTTATCCGCGCAATCTTTCTAACCTCGGCCCGCTTTTAATCGGCGGCAAAAAGTTTAATATCAGCGGTAGGATCTGTATGGACCAGATTATGGTTGATGTAGGTAATTTTAAACCAAGGCTGGCGGCTGAAGTGGTTTTAATTGGAAAACAGGGCAAACAAAGAATTATTGCTGAAGAACTGGCGGATTTAGCCGGAACTATCCCCTATGAGATTGTCTGCGGTTTAGGCAGCCGTATCCCGCGTGTTTATATTTCTTAAAAAAATAATTAAGGTAATCTTGCGATAAGGTAAAGGCTGAAAGATAGGACGATTAAATGGCTCATTGACGCAGCCGCAAAAGGCATAAGCAGCCCGGATTTTCCTATGGCCAGGAATACGGCGTCCAGGATATAATAAAGGAATCCCACGATAATTGATATTCCGACAGAGGCCATGCCGGTTGCGCGTCTTCCGCTCATAAGAGAGAAAGGAATTCCCAGGAGGATGATTATTATGCTGGTAAATGGCATGGTAAAACGCTGGTAGAGGTCAACTTTTAAATTCCGGATTACAGTAGTTGCCCCGCTTTTAGAAACTCTCCAAATATAATCCTGCATCTGGTGTATATCCATTAGTTCAGGTTTCTGCCTGAGGTTGGCAAAATCGCTTGGGGTTTCGGCTATTGCCATAATCTCTTCGTCGAAATAAGACGGTTCATCGATTACCTGGCCGTTACGGTCAAAGTCATAGGTAATACATTTGGAGAACCTCCATAACCCGTCCACGTAAGTACCCTTATCAGCGACAATCTTTTTGGTCAGGTTTTGGTGATCGTCATGCTCTAAAATAGTGATTCCTTCCATAGTTTTAGTCTTGGTAAAGAATCTGCTGATAAAAAACAACCTGTTCCTCGAACCATACATGGAAAGGTTTAGAATTACTTCCAGCTTTTTTGCCTTGTGACTGTTTTGCCCTTCTTCCATTTGAATCTTGATCTTTTGATTCTCGGCTAAGGCCGAGGGGACGAACCGATCATTTACCCAAAATACCAACAGGCTGATGAATAAACCAAAAAACAGGACATTTTTGGCAATTTCCAATATACTCAAGCCGCTTGAACGCATGGCGATTATTTCATTGTTATGGTTAAGTTTGGCGAATGTGTACACCGTGCTTAACAGGCAGGCAAAAGGGGAAACTTGCACGAACATTACCGGTAGGTATGATAAGTAATAGCGGATCATCAGCGTTAAAGTGGCGCCGTGTTTTAATATCTCGTCCAGGTTAGAAAGCACGTCAATGATAATATAAAGGAAGAGAAAGCTAAAGATGCAGGAAACGAATATAAAAATAACTGATTTTAAAATGTAGCGGTCTAAGATGCGCATAGTTTATGAGTTAAAAATATTCCTATACCGGCGAATAAGATATTCGGTATCCAGAGGGCAAGCGCAGCAGGAATATGCCCTTCAATTGCCAGGGCCTCTGAACCGATCAGCAGAGGGTAATAGCAGGTAATGATTAATACAGCTATCCCGATATTAATGGATTTTTCCCTTCTGCGGGTAATAATTCCCAGCGAGGAACCTAAAAGCATGAACACAAAACAGGAGAAAGCCAGGGCTAGTTTTTCGTGGATTTTGGTAATCAAGGGCGCAGGACTGATTCCTTCTTTTTTAAGTTTTTTCGCCTCTTTCTTTAATTCCCGGATAGTCATTTCTTTGTATTTTTTCTCGACAACCCTATCCTGCATCTGCCCCATATCCAAATTCATAAAATAAGTGCGGAAGTTAAGCTTATAAAAATTAGTGGGGTTTTCCGGGTCAGGTTCATCACTTGTCCCATCGATAAGCTTTAATTTCACGATATTCTTTTCCGGGATGCTGATAAATTCACCGGCTTTAGCCACAATTGTGCGCGTAGGCCTGTCTTCTCCCTGCGGTTCATAAATGCGGATGTTATTCATCCGGTTTTTTTTCTGGTCAACATGATAAATAAAAAGGATATATTTCTGGAACGTATCAATAAATACCCCTTCTTCAAAGGCGGCGGTAGGGTTTTTTATCCCCATTTCTTTTAAAGTCTTGCGGTAAGCAAAGTGTGCGTAGGAGGCCGCCTGGTCATTAAAAACTACCAGGCCTAAGCTTAAGATTAAACTAACGATCAATAAAGGCATAATTAATTTGAACAGGCTTACTCCGCTTGAGCGTATGGCAATTATTTCGTTATCACTTGAGAGCCTGCCTAGGGCAAGTAATACCGCTATAAGCACCGAGATGGGCAGGGTGTAGGTGACTATGTAGGGTGTAAGGTAGATGAAAATCTGGACTACGCTAAAGAAGTCCACTCCTTTATTGATTACCAGGTCGGCAATACGTTTTAAATTGCCGATTAAGACCATAACAAAGGTAAGTAACCCCAGGGATAATAACAGGGGGGAGAAAAATTCCTTCAGGATATAATTGCGCAGGATTCTCATAGTTAGTTAGCCAGGGTCATTACAAAGATTATTCTTGCTCCGGAATCTTTTAGGGCTTTGGCGGCTTCGCTGGAAGTTGCTCCCGTAGTCAATACATCATCAATGAGCAAAAGATTGGCGTCTTTAACCGCTTTTGTGTCCCTGACCGTAAAACTCCTCTCGACATTCTTGCGTCGTTGTTCGGGCGCCAGTTCAGTTTGCGTCCTGGTCGGCCTGTTGCGCACTAAAACATCAGGCAGCACCTTTTTATTAAACTCTTTGGCTACCTGTTCGCTTAAAACCTGGGCCTGGTTAAACTCTCTTTCTCTCATCCGGCTTTTATGCAGCGGAATAGGGATGATAAAATCCAGGTATTCGATAGGCAGGCGGTAATCTTTAATGAACTTATTCATCAACTTTCCAAAAGGTTCACCTAAATAATCCTTACCGGAATATTTAAATTCATGAATCAGTTTTTTTATTGTACTTGTGTATACGCAGGGGCTAAAAGCCCGGTCAAAGTAAAACTTAGTTTTTAAGCAGCCTGAACATATGTTTTTAGCTGTGCCTGTTCTGTCCAGGCGCCTGCCGCAGGATACACAGAAAGGCGGCAAGTTATGCTCTATTTTGTCCCAGCACTGGCCGCAGATTAAAATCTGCTCCTTAGCCGGGCCGATCTTGTTTTTGCAGGCCAGGCAGCAATTAGGATAAATTAAATCCTTTATGCCGGCAAATAATCCGCGCAACATAAAGATATAATAACAATGAAAAGTGCCTTTGTCAAAGTAATTGACAGTCGCGCTTATCGATAGTAAAATAAATAACTATGGAAAAGCAAACCCGGCAACAACTTAAAGCAAAATTGCTTGATTTATTGAACCAGGAGGCATTAAAAAGAGGTAAGTTCGTGCTTTCTTCGGGCAGGGAAAGCAATTATTACCTTGATGGCCGGGTAATTACCTTGACCCCGGAAGGCGCTTATCTGGTTGCCAGTATAATATTAGATATGATTCAGGGTGAAGCTTTGGATGCCATTGGCGGGCCCACTCTGGGTGCTGATCCTATTGTTGGCGCTTTGGCTGCTTTAAGCTATGTTAATAAGTGTCCGATTAAAACTTTTATTGTGCGTAAACAGGCTAAAGAGCATGGGACACACAGGCAGGTAGAAGGGCCGGCGCTTAAAAAAGACAGCCGGGTAATTCTCGTGGACGATGTGGCGACCAGCGGCAAGGCGATCATGGAAGCTAAACTGGCATTAGACAAGATCGGGGTAATAGCTGAGAAGGCGATTGTTATTGTTGATCGTAGCGAAGGCGCGGTTGATAATCTGGCTAAGGCTGGTTTAAAATTGGAATCGATCTTTAAGCTATCGGATTTCGGTCTTTAGGTAAACTTTGTGCAAAAGATAAAAATTGTAGTAATCGGCGGTGGGCCATCGGGTATGATGGCAGCGATCCGGGCTGCAGGCCTTGGCCAGGATGTAACTCTTCTTGAAAGAAAAGATTCCCTCGGCAATAAACTCCTCTTAAGCGGCAAGGGCCGCTGCAACCTCACTAATACAGAAGACCTGGAATATTTTCTGAAACGATTCTCTAAAAACGGCGATTTCTTAAGGGATGCCTTTAAGAAATTTTTTAACCGCCAGCTGATTGATTTCTTTGAGCAGCGCGGTTTAAAAATGAAAATAGAACGCCAGATGCGTGTTTTTCCCCAGACTGACCGCGCCGCCAGTATCCTTGATGTATTAAAAAAAGAGTTGATCAATTCCGGAGTACAGGTTATTTATAAGGCCAAGGTAATTAATTTGCTCTTAGATGCCGGTAAGGTTAAAGCTGTGCGTTTAGAGAATGGCGTGAATATTGCCTGTGATCGGGTAATTTTCGCTTCGGGGGGAGCAAGTTACAGTTTTACCGGTTCTGATGCCTCCGGGATAAATATTGCCCGTAAGCTCGGGCATAAAATTGTAGCTTTGCGGCCGGGTTTAGTCCCGCTTGATGTAAGACAGGACTATCCCAGGAAATTAGAGGGCCTATCTCTGCGTAATATCAGACTTAAGTTTTCAGACAGCAAGACGCAGATTATTTCCGAGATAGGCGAGTTAGTTTTTACTGCCTCCGGGATATCCGGACCTCTGGTAGTTACTTTAAGCGGCAGGGTAATAGATATGCTTGCGCAAAATAAAAATGTTTTTGTGGAGATAGACTTAAAACCGGCTTTATCTATCGAGCAATTAGATAACCGTCTGCTTAGGGAGTTCAAGGTAAATGCCAAGAAGAGCATTAAAAACGCGCTTAAGGAATTGCTGCCTTTAAGATTAATTAAGGTTTTTATAGAGGCATCCGCGATTGATTTGCTTAAGAAATGCAGCCAGATTACGCAAAAGGAAAGAGAGAAGATTATTTCTTTGCTTAAGGGATTCCGGATGGATATTTCCGGGCCGCGGCCTATTGAAGAAGGGATGGTTACCCGGGGCGGGGTAAGTTTAAAAGAGATAAATCCGCGGACTATGGAGTCGCGCTTGATTAAAGGGCTGTATTTTTGCGGAGAGATGATTGATGTGGATGCGGATACCGGGGGGTTTAATTTGCAGGCGGCTTTCTCGACGGGATATTTGGCAGGAGAAAGCGCAGCTTCAGGTTAACGTGTCTGCCGAACCTTGCTTGCGCATCACCGCTTGCTCACCCCAGCGTGGTTCGCTGCGCTTCGGCAAAAATTTCGCTCTGCCGGGATGTATTTTTGTGGGCAACCGTGCCCGCTCAATTTTTGAGATGCTGCTTAATCAAGGTTCGCCATACCCGTTAACTATGCGGTGGATATGTTAAGAATATATTTAGCTTCTAAATCAAAAGCCAGGAAAGAATTATTAAGCAAGTTTGGTTTAAAGTTTCAAGTTATTCCGGCTAAAGTTAGAGAGAAAAAGCAGCGCGGGAAATTATCTTATCCTCAACTGGTAAAATATAACGCTGGCAATAAAGCTCGGGATGCTGCCTCGAGAATAAAGAACGGAGTTATTATTGCCGCCGATACTATCTGTGTGCAGAATGGCAAAATATTCGGTAAACCGAAAAATATGCAAGATGCCCGCCGCATGCTTAAAAGATTATCCAGCCGTCCGCAGCGCCTATATACAGGCCTGGCAGTTATAAAAAAAGACGCTTGCGGAGAAAAGCTTGAACTGGGTTATGAAGAAACCAGGGTGTATATGGATAAATTGAGCGATGCCGAGATCTCTGATTATTTTAAGCAGGTTTCTCCGATGGATAAGGCGGGGAGTTTTGATATCCAGGGCAAGGGTGCTTTTTTTATTAAAAGGATAGACGGCTGTTTTTATAATGTCGTGGGTTTACCCTTAAGAAAACTTTATCTTATATTCAAGAAGCTGAATTTAAAGTTTTTCGTTTTCTTTCTAACTACTTTATTCTTATGCGGTTGTTCTACCGAATACAATCTGGCCACCAAACAAGAGGAAAAATATTATTACAGCACGGATAAAGAGGTTCAGATGGGCCGATCAATCGACTTGCAGGTTGCAAAACAATATAAATTTTCAGCTGATCCCTTGCAACAAAAACGTGTTGAAGACATCGGCAAAAAGATAGCCGCGGTAAGTGACCGGAAAGAAATTGACTATCATTTCCGGGTTTTGGAGGATGAGCAGGTTAATGCCGTTTCTCTTCCCGGAGGTTATGTTTACGTAAACAGCGGGTTATTAGATAAAGTCTCAAATGATGATGAGCTCGCCTGTGTTTTAGCGCATGAGGTAGGGCATATTGTGGCCCGTCATAGCATCAAAAAACTTCAGGCAATGCAGGGTTATTCTGTTTTGAGGCTGTTGGTAGCGGTGGCCCCTGGCGCTGGTGATGTGGGGACAGCCGCAGACGTTGCCTTTACCCAGTTTCTTCTGGGTTACAGCCGTGAAGATGAATTGCTCGCCGATCAACTGGGAGCGCGTTATGCAAAGTTGGCTGGTTATGATCCCCGGGGGATGATCACTTTTTTAGGTAAGCTGCAGGATATCAACCGCAGGATGCCGCTCCAGGAAAAGTCTTATTATAAAACCCATCCCTATGTTCCGGACAGGGTCAGGGTGGTTAAAGAAGAGATGGGGGAGAGAATAGATTTCGGTGATTACATCAATATTGAACAGAAGCCTCACGAATAAATTAATCTGGATTGCAGTCTTAATTTTCTTAACATCTTCCGGTGTTTACGCAGGAGAAGCCTTAATGAAATCGAATATGCATAATGATCCGGATGTTTTAAGCAAAGAAAACCTGAATAATCCTTTCGGGGTATTGGAGTTTTTACATTGGAACCACTCCTGGAATAATTATAAATATTCAAATATCAAGGACCTGGAAAGGTCTGTTTCCTTGATGCAGGAGGCAGGGGCCGGTTGGGTCAGGCTGGATTTCTTATGGGGGGATATCGAGCCGGAACAGGGAAGTTTTGATTTTGCCAAATATGATTGTATTGTCCGGCTGCTTAAAAAGAAAGGGATACAGATTTTAGGTATTTTGCATTATAGCGCTGACTGGGCAAGTGCCTGCGGAAGCTGGAATTGCCCTCCTAAGGATAATAAGCTTTTTATTAAGTACGCCGGTTCAGTTATCCAGCGCTATAAGGATCAGGTTAAATACTGGGAGCTTTGGAATGAGCCGGATTCTCCGACTTATTGGAAAGAACAGGATGGTTTAAAATCCTATTGTGTTTTGTTAAAAGAATTTTATATTGCTGCTAAACAGATTGATCCTGAATGTAAGGTTTTAAACGGCGGCCTGGCCAACGGCGCCTCCAGTATCAATCATTTGTATGATAACGGGGCAAAAGATTATTTTGATATATTAAACATTCATTTTTTTCAAAACCCCCTGCATCCCGGTTCAATCCAGGCAGTGGCGAGTTATCCGAAATTGGCCTATAAAATAATGCGGCGTAACGGCGACGGTGATAAAAAGATCTGGATTACCGAAATCGGCTGCCCCGGGGTAAGAAAACCCTTAAGCGTGGATAACTGGTGGCTGGGAAAGAATCCCGATGAAGGCAGGCAGGCCAAGTGGCTTAAGGATGTATATACGCAGTTATTAAAAGACCCGCACGTTGAGAAAATATTCTGGGCTTTTTTCAGGGATACTCAAAACCATTGGAAGAACGGAGTGGATTATTTTGGTTTAGTCCGCTGGGGTTTTTCCCGCAAGCCTTCATTTTACGCTTACCAGGAATGTTTCCGTAAATGGCTTTTTGAATATAGGAAAAACAGCGACATGCTTAATTCAGGGAGGTGATGCTCTTGAAAAAGAAAATAATGGTTATCGACGATGAAGAGAGTTTTGCCTTAATGCTTAAGATGAGGATTGAGGCCTCCGGAGATTATGAGGTTACGGTTTCCTTGGATGCAAAAGATTTAATCAAACATATACACGATATCCGGCCGGATGTAATTTTATTGGATTTGCTTATGCCGGGTACAGGTGGGTTAGATATCTGCGATATGCTTAACCACGATCCTATTGGCAGGATTACTCCGGTAATCGTAGTTTCAGGGTTGGATAAACCTATGGATAAGCTCAAGGCTTTTAAGCTCGGGATTAGTGATTATCTGGTTAAGCCTGTTGATGATTTAAAGCTAATGAAGGCAATAGAAAAAGCCATCCAATTGAAATCGGATAAATTCTAAGGTGGGAATCCTCTCTGTAAAATTAGTGCGGGGAGAGGGAGTTGAACCCTCAAGGGTTACCCCACACGCTTCTGAGACGTGCGCGTATGCCATTCCGCCACCCCCGCAATGCAATTAAGTATATATTAGCCTCTTTATCCTGTCAATTAATTTAGTGCCTTGCTTTGATATAAAGGGATTGCGGCAAGGTTTTTTTGCTGTTATAATACTCTTTTCTTAGAACCTAAGCTATTGTCATACAGGGAGAAATAATGTTTTTAACTTATTTTAGGATTACCGGCATAGCCATGGCTCAAATATTCTTTTTGGGCGGATTAGGGTATATTTTTGTAAAGAAAAATATACTTTCTCACTCCGGGCTTGATGCTTTAAGCCGCTTGGTTATACAGGTTATTTTTCCAGCCTTGATCTTTACTCAGCTGCTTAAGAATTTTAATTTTGAACTTTATCCTAACTGGTGGATTTTCCCGCTGGTCAGCCTGGTTATTACCGCCTTCGGCCTGATTGTCGGCGGTTTATTGCTCAAGCTTTTGAAATTAAAGACGCATAAGCTGCAGTTTTTAAGCTTGGTCGGTTTTCAGAACTCCGGGTATCTTCCTTTGGCGATTGTCGCCTCAATATTCTCCGGCCAAAAATCCGCAGATATGTTTGTTTACATAATATTATTCCTTTTGGGTTTCGACCTGGTAGCCTGGTCATGCGGCATATATATGCTTACATATGAAAAACAGGTTAAGTTCAAGTTGCGGAGTATTTTTAGCCCCCCGGTAATTGCGAATTTAACCACCCTGGTGCTTATATTCCTGGGTTTGAATAAATTTATTCCGCAGGCGGTATTTAATCCAATTAAAATGATTGGTGACTGTACTTTACCGCTGGCGATGTTTGTAGTCGGAGGCAATATCGCTTTAGTGCAGTTAAAGGATGTGGATAAAAAATCGGTCTTCTTCCTTCTTTTAGGGAAACTAATCATTCTTCCTGCATGCGGCATTGCCGTGGTTTTAAAGCTTGGGGTCTCTGAGTTACTGGGTTTTTTAATTGTTATGCAGCTGGCTATGCCTTCGGCAACTTCTTTATCAGTAATCATCCGGCATTATAAAAAAGAGGATGCCCTTATCAGTCAGGGGGTTTTCTTTAGTCATATTGCCAGTCTTTTGACTATACCTTTATTTTTGAGTTTGTATTTATCTATGGCTGTGCTAAAATGAGTAAATCTATCCTTACTAACCGCAAGGCTTACAGGGACTATGAAGTCCTGGAGACTTTAGAGTGCGGCATTGAACTCAAAGGCTCCGAAGTAAAATCTTTGCGCGCGGGAAAAATTAATTTAAATGACAGCTTTGCCAGGATCGAGAAGCTGGAGGCATTCTTATATAACGCGCTAATCAGTCATTATACGGAAGCCAGCTATCTGAATGTTGATACCAACAGGCCGCGCAGGCTTCTGTTGCATAAGAATCAAATTGAGAGGATCGCCGGAAAACTTGCCCAGAAGGGCCTGACTTTAATACCACTTAAGGTTTATTTTAATGACCGGGGTTTTGTAAAGCTGGAAATCGGGCTTTGCAAAGGTAAAAAACTTTACGATAAAAGGGAGAGTATTAAGCGCAGGGAAATAGATTTATATATGCGCAGGGCAGTAAAGAATAGAAGATAGCGGGGGTGAAAGGGTTCGACTTAAGATGGTCGGATAAGAGCAGCATGCCGCGGAGGTAAGGTTAGCCGCGTTAACAACTCCTTACACAATTTAAACGCAAACACGCAAGTGTCACGTTTAGGAACATTGGTTCCGTCCTTTGCGGCGAGACCTATGTTCGTACCAGCCTTCGGACTTAATTAAGTCCGAAGCCTCTAACCGTCCTGCCTACGGGATGGATTAGGGCCTAAGTAGGATAGCTTCGGCGGTTAGCCTTTGAAGTCGGAGCAAAATTCAAAAAGGCTGCTTCTTGGGCAATCCTGTCTACCGGAGTGCGTAAGATTAAGATTAATAGAGAGACTAAGCATGTAGCGGCTTTTATTTGATTACTTAAGGACGGCGGTTCAATTCCGCCCACCTCCACCATAGAATTTATGTTTAAGAAAGAATATATTTCATATTTTATTTTAATAGTCTTATTGCTTTCCGGCTGCGCTACTGTTACTCCTCAGAGTGCCATCCCGGCTTATTCCATAAATGGCGTAACTTATTATCCGCTGGTTAGTTTATGCGATCTGCGCGGAGTGGATATAAAATACGATACGCTTATTCGTACTGTTTATTTGGATAAGGATACTAAACGGGTGAATATTCGCGCAGGGGATACTATGGTTCTGGTGAATGATAATATTATGAATTTAAATTCGCCTATAGATATTTACCAAGGTACAATTGTTGTCCCTAAGCAATTTAAAGAACAGATATTCGATATACTCTTCCCGCAGGCTGTTTCGACGTATCGCCGCCAGGCCCGGGGGAAAATAAATTTAAATAAAGTAGTTATTGATGCCGGTCACGGAGGTAATGACCCGGGGGCTATTGGTAAGAATGGCCTAAGGGAAAAAGATGTAAACCTTGATATCGCCAGAAGACTTAGTGATCTCTTAAGGGCAGAAGGGGTGCGTACGGTGCTTACGCGCTCGAGTGATAAGTTTATTCCTCTTTCCGGCCGGGTAAATATCGCAAACCGTTCAGGCGCGGATTTATTTATCAGTCTTCATTCCAACGCCAACCGTTCGCGTTCCTTGAGTGGTTTTGAAGTTTATTATGTTGCTCCCAGTATCAGCGATTCTAAACGCGCGTCTATGACGGCAAAGAGCGCGTCATTGCGTTTAAAGAATGCTGTTTTTGCCAGTAACTCACCGGATTTGCAGGCGATTATCTGGGATATGATTTATACGAACAGCCGGGCGGAATCAATAGATCTGGCCCACTCTTTATGCAGGGTTATGGATTCCAGTACCGACGCTAATATTTTGGGGGTAAAGGGAGCGCGTTTTCAGGTGCTCAAAGGGGTAAGGACTCCTGGTGTATTGATTGAAGTGGGTTTTGTTTCTAATCTCAATGAAGAGAGATTATTAAGGAGCAGCGCCTATCGCCAGAAATTAGCCGAAGGTATATTAGAAGGTATTAGAGGATATTCACAGGATATGGATTTAGTGGAGGTCTCGGCAAGATGAAATCTATCGGTGTTTTTGATTCCGGCGTCGGGGGTTTAACGGTAGTTAAGGAATTGATCCGCCAGCTGCCTAATGAAAACATAGTTTATTTTGGGGATACCGCCCGCGTGCCTTACGGGATCAAGTCTCCTGAAACAGTTATCCGTTTTTCCATTGAAAATATCTTATTCTTGTTAAAACAGGATGTTAAGCTTATCTGTGTTGCCTGCAATACTGCTTCCAGTTTTGCCCTGCCGGTGATTAAGAATTATTTCCGCGCTCCGATTATCGGCGTGATTACGCCGGGGGTAAGAGAAGCAGTTTATGCTTCGCAGAACAAGCGTATTGGTGTAATTGGTACCAAGGGGACGATAAAAAGCCGCACTTATGAAATAGAGATTAAACAGCTTGATCCTAAGGCCAAAGTGGTTACTGCTTCCTGTCCATTATTTGTTCCTTTTGTTGAGGAGGGATGGCTTTCCGGAGAGGTAGTTTTGAATGTGGCAAGGGATTATCTAAAGCCGCTTAAAGCCGCTGGCGTGGATACGGTAATTTTAGGTTGTACGCATTATCCATTGCTTAAGCCGGTAATCCAGCAGGTTTTGGGTAAAGATGTGACTTTAATTGATTCCGCTAAGCAGGTAGCTTGTGAAGTGAAAAAGATCCTGGTTAGCGAAGATTTGCTTAACCGCGGCAAGGGCGGCAATAACAGTTTTTATGTCAGTGACAATCCCGAATGGTTCAGCGGGCTGGCGCAGAGATTCCTGGGCAGGCAATTGAAAAATGTCAGGAAGGTGAATAATGTATAGTTTAAGAGTAGAGGGTTCATTTAGTTCTGCGCATAATTTAAGGGGATATAAAGGAAAATGCGAGGATCTGCACGGCCATAATTGGCGCGTTGAGATGTGTGTAAAGTCGCTAGATTTGGATAATATCGGGATGCTCCTGGATTTTAAGTTCCTGAAAAAGAAATTAAGTGTTGTCCTCGAGAAGATGGACCACAAATATTTAAATAAATTAATTTATTTTAAGAGGATAAATCCGACCTCCGAGAATATAGCAAAATATATTTATAATCAACTTAAAAATGGCATCCCGGCGCTTAAAAGCATAACTGTTTGGGAAAATAGCACCAGTTGCGCTACATATGAAGAATAGAAAAACAAGGCTTGCCGTAGTGCTTTTATCCGGAGGGCTGGATTCAGCAACAGTTTTGTACCTGGCTAAAGCAGAAGGGTATCTCTGCCATTGTTTGATCTTTGATTACGGCCAGCGGCATAAAAAGGAAATCCGCCAGGCGCAAGAAATAGCTAAAGCAGCCGGCTGCGCTTATAAAATTCTAAAGATAGATTTTCCCTGGAAAGGATCTGCTCTTTTAGATCAGAAAATAAAGGTTCCTGAAAAGATTAGCCGCGGCATTCCGGCCACGTATGTACCGTCGCGCAATATTATTTTTTTAAGTTTCGCTGCTTCTTTTGCCGAGACAATCGGAGCGCAGGCGATTTTTATCGGAGCGCACGCCCAGGATTATTCCGGTTATCCGGATTGCCGGCCGGAGTTTCTTGCCGCGTTTAGCAAAATGATTAAAGCCGGCACCTATGGTGGTTTTAGCATTAGGGCGCCGCTGTTGCATAAAGGTAAATCACAGATTATCCTGACGGGAAAGAAATTAGGAGTTCCGTTTGGATTGACCTGGTCATGCTACCGCGGAGGAAAGACCCCTTGCCTAAAATGCGACAGCTGTTATTACCGGACAAAAGGTTTTAAAGAGGCGGGTTTAGTTGATCCGTTGATAAAAAAATGAAAGCCAAGATTGCCGAAATTTTTGATAGCGTGCAGGGAGAAGGCCTGTATTTAGGCGAGAAGCAGATCTTTGTGCGTTTTTTTGACTGCAACTTAAAGTGCAGTTTTTGCGATACTAAATTAGATCGGTTTATGGAGTATGAACCGCAGGAGCTGTTTAAGGAAATTAAGCTTTACAATAACAGGTACCATTCTATATCTTTTACCGGAGGGGAGCCGCTTTTATGCAAGGATTTCTTAAAAGAAATCTTAAAACTTACCGGTAAGCACGGACACAGGCATTATCTGGAGACAAACGGTACTCTGGCTGCCGAATTGGAGGAACTTATTGAACATATAGATATTGTGGCCATGGATTTAAAACTTCCCAGCTCAACCGGTATGGGTGAGCTTTGGGATAAACACAGGAGTTTCTTAAAAATTGCCCGGCGTAAAGAAGTATTCTTAAAGACAATTATCTGTCAGTCTACTGAAGAGAATGATTTGAAGCAGGCGCTGGAACTGATTAAGGAAGTAAGCCCGGGTAGTATTTTAATTTTACAGCCGAACAGTAACGAGAACCATGGGGCATTGAATGAAAAATTATCGAAATTTAAAAAGATCTGCGGGCAGGAAAGGGTTACTGCCTGTGTTATACCGCAGATACATAAAATAGTAGGAGTAAGATAATGAAGAAGTCCGGTTATGAAGGCCTGCAAGAAAATGTAAGGACGTTAAAGACTCCGGAAATCGAAGTTTGGCAGAATCAATACCCGGATAAAATTTATACGATTAACCTGGATATCCCGGAGTTTACCTGTATCTGCCCTAAGACAGGTCTGCCGGATTTTGCGGTTATCCGTCTCGAGTATTCTCCAGCTAAATTTTGCGTGGAGCTTAAATCTTTCAAGATGTACACGATATTTTATCGTAATGTCGGGATATTTCATGAGCATTTGATTAACAAGATGCTTGAGGATTTTGTGAATGTAGTAAAGCCCCGTTGGGCGAGAATTGAGGGGGTATTTAATCCCCGCGGCGGTATTACAACTACTGTATCCCGGGAGTATAAGGCTAAATGAGAAGAATAATAGAGGCAACAAAAATAGTCAAAGCTGTAACCGAATTAGTCAGGAAAGCCAGTTTTTTCTTGCGCAGCGATGTTTTGTTGGCATTGCGCAAATCTTACGCAGCCGAGAAAAATATTCAGGCAAAGAAAATCCTAAGGGCTATATTGGATAATGCTGCTTATGCCAGAAAACAAAAGCTGGCGATATGCCAGGATACCGGGCTTCCGGTTGTTTTTATCGAGATCGGCCAGGACGTTGCAGTCCACGGAGATTTAAAAGCAGCGATAAATAAAGGAGTAGGGGAAGGGTATAAAAAATACTATCTTAGGGATTCTATTGTTAACGACCCGTTAAATAGAGGAAAATCAAAATCTTCTGCCTGTATAATGCATATGAATATAATCAAGGGGAATAAAATTAAATTAACCCTTTTGCCCAAAGGTTTTGGTTGTGAGAATAAATCACAATTAAAAATGTTTAAACCTACGGCAAGTATTGAGGAAATTAAAGATTTTATTGTTCAGGTGGTAAAGGACGCCGGGCCGGATGCCTGTCCGCCGTATGTGATAGGCGTAGGTATCGGAGGCAGCGCGGATTATGCCGGTATTCTGGCGAAAAAAGCTTTACTGCGTAAGATTTCGTCCAGGAATTCAAAATTGGAAAAGGATTTATTAAGGCAAATAAATAAAACCGGAATCGGGCCAATGGGCTTAGGCGGCGCAAATACCGCTTTGGCGGTTCATGTGCAGACATATCCTACGCATATCGCGGGCCTGCCGGTGAGTGTAAATATCAGTTGCCATGCCTTAAGAAGCGCCTCAGTAACCCTATGAATAAAATAAGTATTCTTAAAGCCGGCCAGGAATTTTTCTTAAGCGGGACAATTTATACTGCCCGGGACCAGGCCCATAAAAGATTAGTTGAAGCGATTAAGTCCGGAAAACGCCTGCCTATTGAGCTTGAAGGCGCGATCATTTATTATTGCGGTCCAACCCAAACTCCAAAAGGGAAAATAATCGGTTCTTGCGGTCCGACTACCAGTTCGCGTATGGATGCTTTTGCTCCTTTATTGCTGGCTAAGGGGTTAAAGGCAATGATTGGTAAAGGGGCAAGGTCTAAAGAAGTAAAAGAGGCGATTAGAAAATATAAAGGTGTTTATTTTGTGACTTATGCCGGATGCGGAGCGCTTTTATCTAAATATGTTAAGAAGGTTGAAGTAGTAGCTTACAGAGATCTTGGGCCTGAGGCAATTTTAAAATTAGAAGTTAAAGATTTTCCGTTGATTGTTGCAATTGACGCTAATGGAGGGAGCATCTATGGTTAGGATCGATGGCCGGGGGTTGGATAAAATCAGGAAGGTTACCATAACCAGGAATTATATTAAATATCCTGAAGGATCCTGCCTTATTGAATTAGGCAATACCAAGGTAATTTGTACTGCTTCAGTTGAAGAGACCGTTCCTCCGTTTTTAAGGAACTCAGGCACAGGATGGGTTACTGCTGAATATGGCATGCTCCCGCGTTCCTGCGGCAGCCGCATCCAGCGCGGTAAGGATTCCGGCCGCACCTATGAAATCCAGCGCCTGATCGGCAGGTCGCTCAGGTCGGTTACTGAAATGAAATATTTAGGGGAGCGTACTATTTGGGTTGATTGCGATGTTATCCAGGGAGATGGAGGCACGCGGACTGCTTCAATTACCGGAAGTTTTGTTGCCCTGGTGGATGCCCTGCAAAAGCTTAAAAAAGAAGGTAAAATTGACCGGATACCGATTCAGGAATATATTGCCGCTACCAGCGTGGGTATCTTAAACGATAATATGATCTTGGATTTATGCTATGAAGAAGATTCTAAAGCTGAAGTGGATATGAATGTAATTATGACGGGAAAGGGTGAATTTATCGAGGTGCAGGGAACAGCCGAGCGCAAACCTTTTTCCAAAGAAAAGATGGATGGGATGATGGATTTGGCAAAAAAAGGGATTGAGGAGCTTTTTAGCATTCAAAGGAAACTGGTGGGGGATATTTTATCCAAATGATCCAGTTGGTAGTGGCTACCCGCAATCAGAAGAAATTAATCGAGATAAAAGATATCTTAAAAGGGATAAATTTAGACCTGCTTTCTCTTGGTGATTATAAAAATGCGCCGCATGTTTTAGAGAATGGTGTAAGTTTTCAGGAAAATGCCGTAAAGAAAGCGGTGAAATTAGCGCGTTTTACAGGTAAACTTTGTCTGGGGGAAGATTCTGGTTTATGCGTGGATATTTTAGATGGAGCGCCGGGGATATATTCGGCGCGTTTTTCCGGCAAGGACAAAAGCGACCTGAAAAATAATCTTAAGTTGCTGGAGCTCCTTAAGGGTTTGCCTTTTGCAAAAAGAAAAGCGCATTATGTTTGCGCTGTTGCATTAGCTGATAAAAACGGTTTGTTGGGGGTAGTAGAGGGGGATTGTTCCGGGTTGATTGTCCTTGAAGCTAAGGGCAGTTCTGGTTTTGGTTATGACCCGTTATTCTATATTCCTAAATATAAAAAAACCTTTGCTCAGCTTGGCGAGAAGATAAAACATAAAATGAGCCATCGTTATCATGCTTTAAAGAAGGCCCGGCGGATTATTGAGAAATATATTGAGAAGTAGCGAGTCAATTGATATACTTTTACAGCATCCAACGCTAGTATGGCACCTGGCGCTTATTTGAATTGCGCCAGTGTTCACTAGTGTGAAAATTGCGCGGGTGTCGTGCTTGTACACGGGGCGTGGTCATCCTCTACGAGGATTTCGCCACGCAAGATGCAATACGGGGCGTGGCTCAGTTTGGCTAGAGCGCTTGCTTTGGGAGCAAGAGGTCACAGGTTCAAGTCCTGTCGCCCCGAATTAAATGAGGCCCAAACTTATGGAGTGCAAACGACATAAGTTTGCTGGCCGAATTTAATCCTTACGAGCAGGTGCGAGTAAGGATTAGTGATTCAAATAAAGTAAATATATAATTTGTATGCGCCTGTAGCTCAATTTTAATGAGCACATAACTTACGAATACGGTAGTGTGAGTAAGTTATTGTGCGAATTAATCCCGCCGATTTCTGGCGGGAGGATAGATTATTAATGCGCCTGTAGCTCAATTGGATAGAGCACCTGCCTTCTAAGCCGGTTGTTGGCCGTTCGATTCGGCCCAGGCGCATAATAAATCGAAAGTAAGCGGATATTTTATGAAGAATTGGAAAAAGATTTTTGCGATAATAGCTATCTTGGTAATTTCTTTAAATTGTGTCTATGCCTTCTTGGTTTTTAAGGCTAAATTCATACTTGCGGATAAGCTTGAGTCTGCATTTGGCCGTAAGGTAAGCATCGGCCAGCTTAACCTTAAGCCGCCGCTTAACCTGGAGTTAATGGACTTGGATGTGGAGAATTTAGTTAAAATCGGCTATATTTATATTTCACCAAGTATTCCCAGGCTTTTAACCGGTAAAATTGCTTTAAATAAGGTGAGGATTGTAAGGCCTGTAATATCCTGTGAAAGAAGTTTACCTGCTGCGGAAAAAGTAGCTGATAATCCGGTTACCCCGAATATCTCTGAAACAGGGAAGCCGGAAGGAGTAAATCCTGCTCCAGTTAAGGAAGGTTTAAAATTAGTCATTAAAAGTTTAAAAATAAGAAGCGGAGAGATATATTTTGTTGATCACACGGCGGATTTACGTAATGTCACGGTTGTAGTTAAGAACATAGATGTAAATTTGAAGAATTTGTATACTTATCCCGTGGATATCCTGGTTAATTTTAACTTAAGCGGCCGGCTTCCCTGGAAGTCAGGTGAGCCTGACGGTAAGATTTATCTCGATGGTTGGGTGAACCCGTATAAAAAAGATATGTCCGCGAATTTAAAGATTGAAGATATTGATGCCATTGCTTTTTATCCTTATTATTCGAACTGGGTGGATTTGGAAAAGGCGCGTATTGATAAGGCTAAGCTTAACTTCAGCAGTAAAATTACGGGAGAGAATAACGATATATCCGCGCAGTGTCATTTGGAGTTAGCAGATATTGTGCGTAAGGTGCGGCCTCCCGAAGAGCCGCAACAGAAGGCGGAAAGGCTGACTGACGCGGTTCTGGATATGTTTAAAGCAATGAATCAGGGCAAGGTGGTCTTGGATTTTACTTTGCACACTAAAATGGATCATCCGCAGTTTGGTTTTGAGAATATTAAATCCGCGTTTGAAGGCAAGCTTATGCAGGCAAGAACTAACTCTGGGCTAAGGCCTCAGGATATGCTATTATGGCCTGGTAAATTATTGCAAAGCGGAGTTAGAAGCGGCTCGGATTTAACTAAGGCCGCAGTTGATGGCGTATTTGCTTTAGGAAATGGATTAAAGAAGTTCTTTGAAGACGGAATGAATAAGCAGCAGGTTTCAGAGAATTAATTTTTTAGATTTATGGTGGCTATAGCTCAACTGGTTAGAGCGCTAGACTGTGGCTCTGGAGGTTGCGGGTTCGATCCCCGTTAGCCACCCCATTTCTAAATGCGCGTTTTCCGCGTGAATTCTAAATGCGGAAGTGTAAGAAACTATTAGGGTTTTGTTATACAGCTTAAGGTTCGATACAATTTTTTGCAAAAAATCCCGCTGGGCGTCGGGATTTGCCT